>Ga0222420_100022_pt1 | contig 459661 bp, 418 predicted proteins | sample 3A2ome_FD_182470 | JGI IMG/M metagenome (GOLD analysis project Ga0222420, IMG submission 182470) | Enriched microbial communities from leaf-cutter ant dump, University of Wisconsin, Madison, United States - 3A200A (version 2) | ecosystem: Environmental > Terrestrial > Nest > Insects nest > Nest... | reverse complement strand
CACGACTAAAGCTCTTCAAAACAATACCAGACATACAGCGCATAATCCCAACCCCGCAGAGCAATCGGCGGGGGATTTATGGGTGTCAGACGTAGACCGGTATACGAAAGGGGCAAGGGAGAGAAGAGGCAAGAGCGAAAAAGGGGAGTGAGGGAAGCCCATGCAAACGGGTGGGGCAGTCGATCGGCAGGAGTAGTGTCCCGCAAACGGAAGAGACAACGGCCTTACTCCTCGATGGGTATCGAGAGCGGCCCCAATCTCACGACGAACCGAAAAGGCTTCAACCCGCTGAAGATCTGGGGAATTGGAGACCGTCAACCGGCCCGCCGAAATGCAGCAAGGCGGTCGCCGCAGGTCTCAATCCGGGTCAAGCAGCAGGCGCGTCGCCTTGATGGCGGCGGAGGCACGATTCTCGACGCCCAGTTTGGCGAAGACCTGCTCAAGGTGCTTGTTGACGGTGCGTGGCGACAGGCCGAGGATGTCGCCGATATCCCTGTTGGTCTTGCCGCGGCTGATCCACAGCAGCACCTCGGCCTCGCGACCGGTCAGACCGAAGGCCGATCTCAGCGCCTCCTCGGCCGTAGCGCCGACCTCGGCTCGGGATAGGCGGAACAGGTACTCGTCGACACCCGACAGGCCGAGATAACTGAATTGTAGCGTCGGTGTGTCGTCTCCGGGGTTAAAGTCGACCGTCTCCGGCGTGCCGGACCGCCCGCGTTCGGCGATGAAGGCGGCGAGCTTCGAGGCGAGAGCTGCCGACCGCTCCCCGACCAGCTCCTCGATCAGCCGGCCGGCCTCCGGCGTCGCCCAGGCCAGCCCGCCGCTTGCATCGACCGCCAGGAGGTGCCGGCCGGCCGCGTCGAGCGCCATGCGCGCGCCACGGCTGGCGCGAGCATTGGCGAGGTGGACGCGGATACGCGCCTTAAGTTCGTCGATGCTGATCGGCTTGGTGAGATAGTCGACGCCGCCCGATGTCAGGCCGCGCACCACGTGCTCGGTATCGGTGAGGCCGGTCATGAAGATCACCGGCACGTCGGCGACCGCCGGCATGGCCTTCAGCCGGCGGCAGGTGGCAAAGCCGTCCATCTCGGGCATGACGGCGTCGAGCAGGATGACGTCCGGCGTCGCCCGCCCGGCGATGGCGATCGCCTGCTGGCCGGAGGTGGCGACCAGCACGACGACGCCGGTGTCTTCGAGCGCGTCGGTGAGGAAGCTCAGGGTCTCCGGGCTGTCGTCGACCACGAGAACGGTATCGCGGCGTGCGCTCATACTTGCCCCACCTCGTCCAGAACCCTGGCAAAGGCCGGAAAGTCGAACGCCCGCGCGTGCTGCCTCAGGCTGTCTACCAACTCCCGGTTGGCAGGATCGGCGGCGAGAGCGTCGAGCTTGGCGTCGATGCCGCGGACATAGCCGATAGCCAGCAGCGCCCGCAGGTCCTCGATGTGGCCGGGGCCGGGATTGCGGAGCGGCGGGGCCGGCGGCTCGGCGATCGGTTGCAGCGGCCCAACCGGCGGCTCGCATGTGAATTCGAGGTGCAGGTGGCGGCCAATCCGGTCGATCAGCTCGTCGAGCGAGAAGGGCTTGGCGAGCACGTCGTCATGCCCGAGGTCGTCGGCCGGCATGGCGCCGTCGCCGATGTTGGCCGACAGCATGACGATCGGCGCGACGATGCCGCGCCGCCGCAAGGCGTTCACCACCTGCCACCCAGTCATGCCCGGCATCAGGATGTCGATGAAGAAGAGATCGGGCACGCCGTCGCCGATCATGGCAAGGCAATCGGCGCCGCTCGTCGCGGTCAGCACCGTGAAGCCGATCGGCTTCAGGAACTCGCTCATCAGTCCGCGATGATCGGCGTTGTCGTCGATCACCATGATTGTGCGACGCGGCTCGGCGTAGCCGGTGACGGGGCGGGACGCGTCGGTGACGCCGCCGCGGCTGGTGGCGCCAAGCATCATGCGGACGCGGAACGCCGATCCCCGGCCGGGCTCGGATTCGAGGCTGACGTCGCCGCCGAGCGTCTGCGAGAGGAGGCGCGTGATGGTGAGGCCAAGCCCGAGGCCGGGCGCCCCGCCCGCCTCGCTGCCGCGCTCGAACGCCTGGAAGACGCGGGCCTGATCCTCGGGCGGAATGCCGGGGCCGGTGTCGGATACGGTGATCGTCGCCACCTGATTGCGATAGTCGACGGCGAAGGTCACGGAGCCTTCGGAGGTGAACTTGATGGCGTTGGAGAGAAGATTGACCAGGATCTGCCTCAGGCGCTTCTCGTCCGTCCGGGCGACCGCCGGCAGCGCCGGGCTGCGTGCGTGGTGGAAGGCGAGGCCCTTGGCCTCGGCCTGCAGGCGGAACATGCCGGCGATCTGGTCGAAGAACTCGTTGAGGCGCACCTCGCCCATGCGGATCTGGAAGCGGCCGGCCTCGATGCGGGATATGTCGAGCAGGCCGTCGATCAGGCCCGACAGGTGCTCGGCCGAGCGGCGGATGACGCGCACCGCGTTGCGCCGCCCGTCCGGGATGCCGGGGTCGCGGTCGAGGATCTGGGCATAGCCGAGCACGGCATTGAGCGGCGTCCTCAGTTCGTGGCTGAGGCCGACGACATAGCGGCTCTTGGCGTGATTGGCTGCCTCGGCCCGCTCCTTGGCTTTCTGAAGCTCGGCGTCGGTCTTGCGGTGGGCGGCGATCTCCTGGAACAGCGCCGTGGTCTGGCGCGCCGTCTCCTCCTCGGCGACGGTCCGCGAATCGCGGGCGAGGACGAAGAACCAGACGACGATGCCGATCACCAGCGAGAAGACGACAAAGACGACGGCCAGCGTACCGCCGATCAGGCCAGCGTCGGCCGGATGACGGCCCGCCGCCTCGCGGAACACCATGAACACGATGGCGCCGACCGCCAGCACCCACAGCGACAGGTCGACGAGATAGCGGCCGAGCCGCGTGCGCGTCGCGGCAACCAGCGGCGTCGGCAGCAGCCGTTCGGCGGCGCTGCCGATCTGGTGGCCGAAGCGGGCGTGCGGCTTGCAGCGGTCGTGGCAGCGGGCGTCGAGCGAGCAGCAGAGCGAGCAGACCGGCGCCGCGTAGGCCGGGCAGTAGGCCATGTCCTCCGGCTCGAAATCGTGCTGGCAGACCGAGCAGCGGATCGTCGTCGCCTGTTTCCAGGCCCGGCGCGGCTTGCGGGCGAGATAGAAACGGCCGCGGGTGGCGACGGCGATCAGCGGCGCGGCGACGAAGGCGGCGATCATGGCGATGACCGGCGCGAAGGCCTGGGCAAGGGGGGCGGCGAGGCCGGTGTGGGCGAGAAGGCCCAAGAGCGCCGCTACGGCCATGGCGCCGGTGCCGACCGGATTGACGTCGTAGAGATGGGCGCGCTTGAACTCGATGCCGGGCGGGCTGAGGCCGAGCGGCTTGTTGACGAGGAGATCGGCCGAGAGGGTGGCGAGCCAGGCCATGGCGACGATGGCGAACACGCCGAGCGTCTGTTCGAGCGCCCGGTAGATGCCGATCTCCATCAGGAGGAGGGCGATCGACACGTTGAACACCAGCCAGACGACGCGCCCCGGATGGCTATGGGTGAGGCGCGAGAAGAAGTTCGACCAGGCGAGCGAGCCGGCATAGGCGTTCATCACGTTGATCTTCATCTGCGAGATCACCACGAAGGCGGCGGTCAGGAGATAGGCGGCCATGCCCGAAGGCAGCACGTAGCCGAAGGCGACGGCATACATGCGCGCCGGTTCCGCGGCGTGCTCGACCGGCACGCCGTGGCCGAGCGCCAGCACGGCGAGGAACGATCCGGCCACCATCTTCGGGGCGCCGAGCACCACCCAGCCGGGGCCGGCGAGGAACAGGGCGATCAGCCAGCGGCGGCGTGAGCCGTCGCGGCGGGCCGGCACGAAGCGCAGGAAATCGACCTGTTCGCCGATCTGGGCGGTGAGCGCCAGGATCACCGCACTCGCCGCGCCGAAGGCGACGAGGTCGAAGCCCGGCGTTGCCGGGCCGTCGCGGCCGGCAAAGGCCAGCCAGCGTTCGATCGACCCCCAGTCGGAACCGGCGATGAAGGCGAAGGGCAGGATGTTGAGGACGATCCAGAACGGCTGCGTCAAGAGCTGGAAGCGGCTGATCCAGGTGACGCCGTGGGTGACCAGCGGAATGACCAGCACCGTCGACACGATGTAGGCGAGCCAGAGTGGGATGCTGAGGGCGATCTCCAGCGCCGTCGACATGATCGACGCCTCGATGGCGAACAGGATGAAGGTGAAGCTCGCGTAGATCAGCGAGGTGACGGTCGAACCGATGTAGCCGAAGCCGGCGCCGCGCGTCAGCAGATCGATGTCGACGCCGTGGCGCGTCGCCGAACGGGCGATCGGCCAGCCGATGAGCAGCAGGATCAGGCTGGCGAAGACGATGGCCGGCAGGGCGTTGGTGGTGCCGTAGCTCAGCGTGATGGCGCCGCCGATCGCCTCGAGCGCTAGGAAGGAGATGGCGCCGATGGCCGTCTGGGCGATGCGGTCGGACGACCAGCGGCGGGCCGACTTGGCCGTGAAGCGCAGCGCATAGTCTTCCAGCGTCTGGTTGGCGACCCAGCGGTTGTAGTCGCGACGGATCGGAATGATGCGCTGCCGCTCTGCCATGCCTGCTCCCGGCGCAGCCCTTGCGCCAATTTTCGAGGCGGATTGCCCAAGAATCAGGCTCGGCCGGCGCCGCCCCTGTGCCGTCCGTTTCCAATGGCAGCTTCTGCATGTCGCGTGCCGCTTTTCCGTACATGCCGCAACACTGAGCAGCCATTACGTCAATCGACGTATAGGCGTTTGGCGGCGCCACCCCGACAGTCGCCGCCAAGGCCGGCCGGACGTTACCGGCGCGTCCTGCAACAAGACGGGGAACACCATGAACACCTTTGCCTCGAAAAGCCTTTGCCTCGCCGCGCTTGCCGGCGCACTTTCCGCCTCGACCGGGCTTGCCAGCGCCGAGGACACCATCAAGGTGGGCGTCCTGCATTCGTTGTCCGGTACCATGGCCATTTCCGAGACGACGCTGAAGGACACGGTCCTCTACCTGATCGACGAGCAGAACAAGAAGGGCGGCCTGCTCGGCAAGAAGCTGGAGCCGGTGGTGGTCGATCCCGCCTCCAACTGGCCGCTGTTCGCCGAGAAGGCACGCGAGCTGATCTCGCAGGACAAGGTGTCGGTGGTGTTCGGCTGCTGGACGTCGGTGTCCCGCAAGTCGGTGCTGCCGGTGTTCAAGGAGCTTGATTCGATCCTGTTCTATCCCGTCCAGTACGAGGGCGAGGAAAGCGAGCGCAACGTCTTCTACACCGGCGCCGCGCCCAACCAGCAGGCCATCCCGGCGGTCGACTACCTGATGAAGGAAGAGGGCGTCGAGCGCTGGGTGCTGGCCGGCACCGACTACGTCTACCCGCGCACCACCAACAAGATCCTCGAAGCCTATCTCAAGGCCAAGGGCGTCAAGGACGAGGACATCCTGATCAACTACACGCCGTTCGGCCATTCCGACTGGCAGTCGATCGTCTCCGACATCAAGAAGTTCGGCTCGGCCGGCAAGAAGACGGCGGTGGTGTCGACCATCAACGGCGACGCCAACGTGCCGTTCTACAAGGAGCTGGCCAACCAGGGCATCAAGGCCGAGGACATCCCGGTCGTCGCCTTCTCGGTGGGCGAGGAGGAGCTGGCCGGTATCGACACCAAGCCGCTGGTCGGCCATCTCGCCGCCTGGAACTACTTCGAGAGCATCGACAGCGAGGCCAACGCCGCCTTCATCGACGGCTGGCATACCTTCATCAACAACGACAAGCGCACCACCAACGACCCGATGGAAGCCACCTACATCGGCTTCAATGCCTGGGTGAAGGCGGTGGAGGCGGCCGGCACCACCGACGTCGACACCGTCATCGACACGCTGGTCGGCACCACCGTGCCCAACCTGTCGGGCGGCTACGCCACCATCATGCCCAACCACCACATCACCAAGCCGGTGCTGATCGGCGAGATCCAGGAGGACGGCCAGTTCGACATCGTCTCGCAGACGGCGGCGGTGGTCGGCGACGAGTGGTCGGACTACCTCGAAGGCTCCAAGGACCTGATCGCCGATTGGCGCAAGCCGCTCGCCTGCGGCAACTTCAACGTCCAGACGGGCAAGTGCGGCGGCTGATATCCGCCGTTGCGGCGCCGGGGGCCTTCCCCGGCGCCGGAGCAAGCCGACTATCGGGAAAGGTTCCATGCGACCCATCCGCCTGCTCGCCGCCGCCTGCCTCTGTCTCCTCGCGACCTTCGCAGCGTCCGCCGCCACCATCGCCGACAGCGAATTGAGCGGCCTCGTCGGGGCGCTCGGCCGGGGCGGCTTCGACGACACGGAACAGGCCGTGGCGGCGCTGGCCGCCACTGGCGACGAGCGTGTCGCCGGCATTCTCAACAGGCTCGGCGCTGGCGACCTGGTGGTCCGCAAGGCGGATGGCGCCGTATTCGTCGCCACCAAATCGGGCCGGGACCTTACGCTCGCCGATCCGGTGACCGGCGCCGACGCCGGGCCGGCGCCGAAGGGCGGCGTCGAAAAGATCAAGATCAACAACCGGTTGCGGCGCGCCATCGCCTCGGCCGTCGGCAATCTGACGCTGATCAGCCCCGACGCGGCGACGCGCCGCGCCGCGGCGGAGGCAGTGCTGAAATCGGCCGATCCCGCCGCTCTTCCCGTTCTCGACAAGGCGATCGCCACTGAATCCGTGGCCGATATCAAGGCGACGATGACGGTTGCCCGCGCCACGGCGGTGCTGGCCTCCGACGCCGCCGAGGCCGACAAGCAAGCGGCCATCGCGCTGATTGCCGGCCTCGGAACGCGCGACGCGCTGTCGTTGATCTCGCCCTACGCCTCGGCCGAGGGCGACCTCGGTGCGGCGGCCCGCAAGGCGGCGACCGGCATCGAGCATTCGCTGATGCTGTGGGACGCCGCCCAGAACGTCTGGTACGGCCTGTCGCTGGGCTCGGTGCTGCTGCTCGCGGCCATCGGCCTCGCCATCACCTTCGGCGTCATGGGCGTCATCAACATGGCGCATGGCGAGATGGTGATGATCGGCGCCTACGCGACCTTCGTGGTGCAGGAGACGATCCGCGCCTTCGCGCCGTCGCTGAACGCCTATGCGCTGCCGATCGCCCTGCCGGCCGCCTTCCTGGTCGCCGGCGGCATCGGCATCCTGATCGAGCGCACGATCATCCGCTGGCTCTACGGCCGGCCGCTCGAAACGCTGCTCGCCACCTGGGGCGTGTCGCTGATCCTGCAGCAGGCCGTCCGCTCGCTGTTCGGCGCCAACAACCGCGAGGTCGGCACGCCGGCCTGGATGGCCGGCTCCTTCGAGGTCGGTGGCATGCAGGTCACCTGGCCGCGCCTCGCCATCATCGTCTTCGCGCTGGCGGTCTTCCTGGCGCTGATCGCCGCGCTGAAGCACACGCCGCTCGGTCTGCAGATGCGGGCGGTGACGCAGAACCGCGCCATGGCCGCCTCGATGGGCATCCGCACGCCGCTGGTCGACGCGCTGACCTTCGGTCTCGGCTCGGGCATCGCCGGATTGGCCGGCGTGGCGCTCAGCCAGATCGACAACGTCTCGCCCAACCTCGGCCGCGGCTACATCATCGACAGCTTCATGGTGGTGGTGTTCGGCGGCGTCGGCAATCTCTGGGGCACGCTGGTCGGCGCCATGACGCTCGGCATCGCCAACAAGCTGATCGAGCCCTATGCCGGCGCGGTGCTCGGCAAGATCCTGCTGCTCGTCTTCATCATCCTGTTCATCCAGAAGCGTCCGCGCGGCCTGTTCGCGCTGAAAGGCAGGGCGGTCGAACAATGATCACCGGCTTTCTTCTTTCCGGCTTCGACGCCCGCGCCCGCTGGACCGTGGCGGTGCTCACGGCGCTGGCCGTGCTGGTGCCGGCCTCGAACCTCCTGTTGCCCGAGGGCTCGCTGCTGCACGTCTCGACCTACCAGCTGACTCTCCTCGGCAAGTATCTCACCTACGCGCTGCTCGCCCTGTCGGTCGATCTCGTCTGGGGCTATTGCGGCATCCTGTCGCTCGGCCACGGCGCCTTCTTCGCGCTCGGCGGCTACGCCATGGGCATGTACCTGATGCGCCAGATCGGCACGCGCGGCGTCTATGCCGATCCGCTGCTGCCCGATTTCATGGTGTTCCTCAACTGGAAGGGGCTGCCCTGGTTCTGGCACGGCTTCGACATGGCCTGGTTCGCGGCGCTGATGGTGCTGCTGGTGCCCGGCGTGCTCGCCTTCATCATCGGCTGGTTCGCCTTCCGGAGCCGCGTCACCGGCGTCTATCTCTCGATCATCACCCAGGCGATGACCTACGCGCTGCTGCTCGCCTTCTTCCGCAACGACATGGGCTTCGGCGGCAACAACGGCCTCACCGACTTCAAGGACATCTTCGGCTTTTCCATCCAGGCGCCGGCGACGCGCGCCGCCCTGTTCGCCGCCTCGGCGCTGACGCTGGCGCTGGCCTATGTGATCGCCTCGGCCGTCACCGCCTCCAAGCTCGGCAAGGTGCTGGTCGCCGTGCGCGACGCCGAGAGCCGCGCCCGCTTCCTCGGCTACCGCGTCGAGCGCTACAAGCTGTTCGTCTGGACGCTGTCGGCCGCCATGGCCGGGGTGGCCGGCGCCCTCTACGTGCCGCAGGTCGGCATCATCAACCCCTCGGAGTTCGATCCGTCCGCCTCCATCGAGGCGGTGATCTGGGTGGCGGTCGGCGGCCGCAGCACGCTCATCGGTGCGCTGATCGGCGCCGGGGTCGTCAACTTCGGCAAGACCTGGTTCACCGGCGCGCTGCCCGAGGTCTGGCTGTTCGCGCTCGGCGGGCTGTTCGTCGGGGTGACGCTGTTCCTGCCGCGCGGCATCGTCGGCCTGTTCGGCCGCCTGAGACGCGGCGCACGCGGCCTTGCGGCCGGGGAGGTGGCGCCATGACCGGCGTGGCGGAAGGCTCGATCCTCTATCTCGACCAGGTGTCGGTGTCCTTCGACGGCTTCAAGGCGATCAACAGCCTGTCGCTGGTGCTGGAACCGGGGGAGATGCGGGCGATCATCGGCCCCAACGGCGCCGGCAAGACGACGATGATGGACATCGTCACCGGCAAGACCCGTCCCGACAGCGGCGACGTGCTGTTCGACGGCCGCGTCGACCTGACGCGGCTCGACGAGGCGGCCATCGCCAACCTCGGCATCGGGCGCAAGTTCCAGAAGCCGACGGTGTTCGAGAGCCACACCGTCGAGGACAACGTGGCACTGGCGCTGAAGGCCGGGCGCGGCGTCTTCCAGACGCTGTTCCATCGCCGCACGCCGACCGAGGCGGCCCGCATCGACGAGGTGCTCGACACCATCCGTCTGACGGCCCGGCGGCGGGAGCCGGCGGCCGGCCTCAGCCACGGCCAGAAGCAATGGCTGGAGATCGGCATGCTGCTGGCCCAGGAGCCCCGCCTGCTCTTGGTCGACGAGCCGGCCGCCGGCATGACCGACGCCGAGACGGCGGAAACGGCCGAACTGCTGAAACGCATCGCCGAGCGGCAATCGGTGATCGTCGTCGAGCACGACATGACCTTCGTGCGCCAGCTCGGCGTCAAGGTCACCGTGCTGCACGAAGGCTCGGTGCTGGCCGAGGGCTCGCTCGACGCGGTGTCGGCCAACAAGCGGGTGGTCGAGGTCTATCTCGGGCGGTGACGCCCATAGCGAGGACGGAATGCTGAACGTCTCAGAAGTCGATCTCCACTACGGCGCCGCCCAGGCGCTGCGCGGCGTGTCGCTCAGGGCCATCGCCGGCCGCGTCACCTGCGTCATGGGGCGCAACGGCGTCGGCAAGACCTCGCTGATGCGCGCCATCGTCGGCCAGCAGCCGATCTCCGGCGGCGCCATCGAATGGAACGGCCGGGACATCTCGGCGCTGAAGCCCTACGACCGCGCGCGGGCCGGCATCGCCGTGGTGCCGCAGGGCCGCGAGATCTTCCCGCAGCTCACCGTCGAGGAAAACCTGATGACCGGCTACGCGCCGCTGAAACGGGCCGACCGCGACGTCCCCGACGCCGTCTACGACCTGTTTCCGGTGCTGAAGGATATGCTGCGACGGCGCGGCGGCGATCTCTCCGGCGGCCAGCAGCAGCAGCTGGCCATCGGTCGGGCGCTGGTCACCCGGCCGAAGCTCCTGGTGCTCGACGAGCCGACCGAGGGCATCCAGCCGTCGATCATCAAGGACATCGGCCGCGCCATCGTCTTCCTGCGCCGGCAGGGCGACATGGCGATCATCCTGGTCGAGCAGTATTTCGACTTCGCCCGCGACCTCGCCGACGACTTCCTGGTCATGGATCGCGGCGAGGTGGTGATCAGCGGCACGCGCGACAGCATGGACGAGGCGGCGGTGCGGGCGCGCATCGCGGTTTGAAAGGCTGGCATGGCGGTTGCTTGCTGCTCTCCGATGACCGATCTGATGAACGCTCCCCTCCGCCCCGACCAACCGCCCGATCCGGACGCACGCTTGCCGGGCTATATCCGCGCCGCCGGCCGGATCGCCGCCGAGTTCCGGCCGACGCCGCTCGGCACGCGGGCGATGCGGCTTTCCGAGGGCGGCGGCTACCGGCTGATGTTTCCGCGCGGCCGGCGCTGCGAGGCGATGCTGCTCAATACGGCCGGCGGCGTGGCCGGCGGCGACCGGCTCGACGTCGACCTCGCCTTCGGCGACGGCACGGAGGCGGTCGTCTCCAGCCAGTCGGCGGAGAAGATCTACCGGGCGGACGGTGACGCCGCCCGGATGCGGATCGGGCTTTCAGTCGGCGCCGGGGCGCGCCTCTCGTGGCTGCCGCTGGAGACGATCCTCTTCAACGGCGCGCGGCTGGTGCGGCGCATCGACGTCGAGCTTGCCGATACCTGCCGCTTCCTGATGTGCGAGATGGTTGTGCTCGGCCGGATCGCCATGGGCGAGCAGCCGACCGCCGTTCATCTCGACGACCGGTGGCGCGTCCGGCGGGGCGGCCGGCTGATCCACGCCGAGGCGACCCGCATCGACGGCGACGCGACGCGCCTTCTGGCCGGCCGGGCGACCGGCGGCGGTGCACGGGCGATCGCCACGCTGGTCCATTTCGCCGACGACGCGGCGGCCCGGCTGGAGCCGCTGCGCCAGCGGCTCGACGGCCTCGGCCCCGACCTCGACTGGGGCGCCAGCGCCTGGAACGGCATGCTCAAGGCCCGCCTCGTGGCGGTTGACCCGGCGGCGGCGCGGCGCGCCGTCGCGGCGGCGCTGGCGGTGTTCGACGATGTGGAAATCCCCCGCGTCTGGGGGCTGTGATCGAGGCGGCGGTTCGTCCGGCCAACGACAAGCGATGATGGGAGAGGAAGCGGCAACATGAATCTGACGCCCCGCGAGAAGGACAAGCTGTTGATCGCCATGGCGGCGATGGTGGCCCGCCGGCGCCTCGAGCGCGGCGTCAAGCTGAACCACCCCGAGGCGATAGCGCTGATCACCGATACCGTGGTGGAGGGCGCCCGCGACGGCCGCTCGGTCGCCGAACTGATGGAACTCGGCGCCGCCGTGCTGTCGGCCGACCAGGTGATGCCCGGCATCGCCGAGATGATCCACGACGTCCAGGTCGAGGCGACCTTTCCCGACGGCACCAAGCTGGTCACCGTGCACAACCCAATCCGCGGCGCCAGTGGCGAACTGGTGCCCGGCGCCGTCACAACGGTGCCCGGCGATTTGACGCTCAACGAAGGGCGCGACGCGATCACTCTGACGGTGGCTAACACCGGCGACCGGCCGATCCAGGTCGGCTCCCACTACCATTTCGCCGAGACCAACGCGGCGCTGGCCTTCGACCGCGATGGCGCCCGTGGTCTGCGGCTCGACATTCCCGCCGGCACCGCCGTCCGCTTCGAGCCGGGGCAGAGCCGCGAGGTGCGGCTGATCCCGCTCTCCGGCACGCGCCGCGTCTACGGTTTCCGCAGTCTCGTCATGGGCGAACTCTGAGCGAAGGAACGGCAGGATGGCCAACAGCATTGCGCGCTCCGCCTATGCGGACATGTTCGGACCGACCACCGGCGACCGCGTCCGCCTCGCCGATACGACGCTCATCGTCGAGGTCGAGCGCGACTACACGATCTACGGCGAAGAGGTGAAATTCGGCGGCGGCAAGGTGATCCGCGACGGCATGGGCCAGTCGCAGGTGTCGAACGCCGACGGCGCCGCCGACACGGTGATCACCAACGCGCTGATCATCGACCACTGGGGCATCGTCAAGGCCGACGTCGGGCTGAAGGGCGGGCTGATCGCCGGCATCGGCAAGGCCGGCAATCCCGACATCCAGCCGGGCGTCACCATCGTCATCGGCCCCGGCACCGAGATCATCGCCGGCGAGGGGCTGATCCTGACGGCCGGCGGCTTCGACACCCACATCCATTTCATCTGCCCGCAGCAGATCGAGGAGGCGCTGATGTCCGGCGTCACCTCGATGCTGGGCGGCGGCACCGGACCGGCGGCCGGCACTAACGCCACCACCTGCACGCCCGGCCCGTTCCATCTGGCGCGGATGATCCAAGCGGCCGACGCCTTCCCGGTCAACCTCGGCTTCGCCGGCAAGGGCAACGCGTCGCGGCCCGGCGCCCTCGTCGAGATGATCGAGGCCGGCGCCTGCGCCCTCAAGCTGCATGAGGATTGGGGCACGACGCCGGCCGCCATCGACGCCTGCCTGTCGGTGGCCGACGATCACGACGTGCAGGTGATGATCCACACCGACACGCTGAACGAATCGGGCTTCGTCGAGGACACCATCGCCGCCTTCAAGGGGCGGACCATCCACGCCTTCCACACCGAGGGGGCGGGCGGCGGCCACGCGCCGGACATCATCCGCCTGGCCGGCGCCGCCAACGTGCTGCCGTCGTCGACCAACCCGACGCGGCCGTTCACCGCCAACACCATCGACGAGCATCTCGACATGCTGATGGTCTGCCACCATCTCGACGCGTCCATCCCCGAGGATCTCGCCTTCGCCGAAAGTCGCATCCGCCGCGAGACGATCGCCGCCGAGGACATCCTGCACGACCTCGGCGCCCTGTCGATGATGTCGTCGGATAGTCAGGCGATGGGCCGGCTCGGCGAGGTGATCATCCGCACCTGGCAGACCGCTGACAAGATGAAGCGCCAGCGCGGCAGCCTGCCGGGCGATCCGGCCCATTGCGACAATACCCGCGTCAAGCGCTACGTCGCCAAATACACCATCAACCCGGCCATCGCCCACGGCGTGGCGCGCCACATCGGCTCGGTCGAGACGGGCAAGCTCGCCGACCTCGTGCTGTGGTCGCCGGCCTTCTTCGGCGTCAAGCCGGATCTGGTGATCAAGGGCGGATCGATCGTCGCCGCGCCGATGGGCGATCCCAACGCCTCCATCCCGACGCCGCAGCCGGTGCACTACCGGCCGATGTTCGCCGCCTTCGGCCGGTCGGTCGAGCGATCGGCGCTGATCTTCACCTCGGCCGCCGCCGTCGCCTCGGGCCTGCGCGACCGGTTGGGGGTGGCCAAGGACTTCGTCGCGGTCGAGAACGTCCGCGGCGGCATCTCCAAAGCCTCGATGATCCACAACGATGCGACGCCGCACATCACCGTCGACCCGGAAACCTACGCGGTGACCGCCGACGGCGAGCTGCTGGTGTGCGAGCCGGCGACCGAGCTGCCGCTCGCCCAGCGTTATTTCCTGTTCTGAGGGCTGCGCATGTCGACATCGATTGCCAACGACCGGGACCTCATCGAGGTGCGGGCGGCCGACCTCGACGCGCTGCTCCGCATCGCCTGGAACATCGGCAACGGGCACCGGCCGGCCGAACTCGGCCCGGATTTCATCATCATTGAGCGCGATCCCAGGCTCGAAGAGATGATCGCCGGCCTCGGCGGCCAGACGCGGGTCGTCGTGCGGCCCTTCCATCCGGAAGGCGGCGCCTACGCGGCGACCGGAGGCGGCGATGGCTGAGCCGGCCGGCATCGGCGGCGCCGACCTCCTGATGCTGTCGATCTGGCTGTCACCGGCCTTCCCGGTCGGCGGCTTCGCCTTCTCGCACGGGCTCGAATGGGCGGTCGAATGCGGCGACATTGCCGACGAGAGCGGCGTCCGCCAGTGGATAGGCGACCTCCTCCGCCTCGGATCGGGGCGGGACGACGCTATCCTGCTGGCGTCGGCCTACAAGGCGGCGAAGGCCGGCGACGACACCGCCCTTCGCGACGTCGCCGAACTGGCGCTGGCGCTGCAACCGTCGGCCGAGCGGCGGCTGGAGACCGGCCTGCTCGGCAACGCCTTCGTCAAGATGGTCGGCGCCGCCTGGTTGCCCGGCTTCCGGCCGCCGGGCGACGAGGTAGCCTATCCGGTGGCGGTGGGCACGGCGGCGGCCAGACGCGGACTGCCGCTCGAAGCGACGCTTCAGGCGTTCCTGTCGGCCTTTGTCGCCTCTCTCGTCTCCTCGGCGATCCGGCTGGGGCCGATCGGCCAGACCGACGGCCAGCGCATCCTGGCGGCGCTGATCCCGGTGGTGCTGGAGGTGGCGGCCGCCGCCGGCCGTCTCGGGCCGGACGATCTCGGCGGCTGCGTCTTCCGGTCCGACATCGCGTCCATGCGTCACGAAACCCAATACACGAGGCTTTTCCGATCATGAACACGTCCAACGGTCCTTTGCGCGTCGGCATCGGCGGTCCCGTCGGCTCGGGCAAGACGGCGCTGATGGAGGCGCTGTGCAAGCGCATGCGCGACGACTTCGATCTCTGCGCCATCACCAACGACATCTACACCAAGGAAGACGCCCGGCTCCTGACGGTGGCCGGCGCGCTGGCCGAGGAGCGCATCCTCGGCGTCGAGACCGGCGGCTGCCCGCACACGGCGATCCGCGAGGACTGCTCGCTGAACCTTGCGGCGGTCGAGGAGATGCGGCGGCGCTTCCCGAACCTCGACCTGATCCTGATCGAGAGCGGCGGCGACAACCTCGCCGCCACCTTCTCGCCGGAACTCGCCGACATCACCATCTACGTCATCGACGTGGCCGGCGGCGAGAAGATCCCGCGCAAGGGCGGCCCCGGCATCACCCGCTCCGACCTCCTGGTCATCAACAAGATCGACCTGGCGCCGCTGGTCGGTGCCAGCCTCGACGTCATGGAAAGCGACACGCGTCGTATGCGCCGCGATCGGCCGTTCGTGTTCGCCAACTGCCGCGCCGGCACCGGGGTGGACGTGGTGATGGATTTCATCATCCGGGAGGGCGGGCTCGAGCCATCGCGGCGCTGACAGTCCCGGAGGCCGCGCCGCTCCTTTCCGGCGTGTCGATCGAGGCTTGGCGGACTGGCATCCGCCTGCTCGCATGAGGCAAATGCGCCGATCGGCGCCGCCACGGGCTTGCCTGCGCCGGTGCGATCACCAAGTCCCTATGGTTGCGCGACGCATCGTTGTCGTCGGAGCGGCAACTGGGATTGGAGAGCGCGGTGTCTCGGACCGAAGCGATCGAACCACATCGGCAGATGGCTGACGAGGTGCTTGCCGCGCTGGAGACGGATGCGCAAAACGGGCTGACCGGCCGGGAAGCCTCGGAGCGGCTCAAGCGGATGGGCGCCAACGCGCTGGCCACCGAAAAGCCGCTGCCCGCCTGGCGGAAGTTCCTGGCGCAGTTCGCCAACGTCCTCGTCGTCCTGCTGCTGGTCGCCGCGCTGGTCTCCGCCGGGCTCTGGCTTGTCGAGCGCGAGTCCGTCTTGCCGTTCGAGGCGATGGCGATCTTCGCCATCGTCATCCTCAACGCCGTCATGGGCTACGTGCAGGGCGCCCGCGCCGAACGGGCCGTTGCCGCGCTGCAGAAGATGTCGGCGGCGCATGCCACCGTTCTGCGCGATGGCACGCGCCGGAGCGTGCTGGCGACCGAGATCGTGCCCGGCGACATCATCCTGATCGAGGAAGGCGACACCGTGCCGGCCGACGCCCGGTTGGTCGAGGCCGTCTCGCTGCAGATGGCGGAGGCGCCGCTGACCGGCGAAAGCCTGCCGGCGGCCAAGACCGTTGCGCCGATCCCCGACGACGTGCCGCTCGGCGATCGTCACAACATGATCTTCTCCGGCACCGCGGCGACCTATGGCCGCGGCCGCGCGGTGGTCACGGCAACCGGCATGCAAACCGAGATCGGCCGCATTGCCGGCATGCTGGAAGGCGCGCCGAAGGAAACCACGCCTTTGCAGCGGGAACTCGACCGGGTCGGCCGACTTCTCGGCGCCATCGTCGTGGCGATCGCCGTGACCATGATCGCCACCATCCTGCTGGTCGAGAACGTGCAGGGGTTTTCGGCGCTGTTCGACGTGCTGATCCTGGGCGTGGCGCTGGCGGTGGCCGCCATACCGGAGGGCCTGCCGGCCATCGTCACGGCGGTGCTTTCGGTCGGCGTGCAGCGGATGGCCGGACGGCATGCCATCGTCCGTCATCTTGCCGCCGTCGAGACGCTGGGGTCGGCCGACGTCGTCGCCTCGGACAAGACCGGCACCCTGACGCGCAACGAGATGACGGTGCGGGTGGTCGCCACGGCGAGCGGGCGGGCGAGGCTCGGCGGCACCGGCTACGACCCGCAGGGCGAGGTGAGCGGCGGGGACGGAGAGGCCGTGGCGGGCGATCTGCTCTCCGAAATGACGCAAACGCTGATCGCCGCCGACCGGGCCAACAACGCCGCGCTGCTCGAACGGGATGGCCGCTGGTCGGTGCAGGGCGATCCCACCGAGGGGGCTCTCCTCGTTGCCGCCCGCAAGGCCGGCATCGAGCGGGAGGCGCTCGACGCCCGTTTCGAGCGCGTCGGCGAGGTGCCGTTCTCCTCCGAACGCAAACTGATGAGCACGGTCCACACCGATGCCGACCGGCCGGGCCGGCCGGTGGTGCTGACCAAGGGCGCGCCGGACGTCCTCCTGACGCGCTGCTCGCATGAGCTGAAGGGCGGCGAGACGCGGCCGCTGTCGGAGGCCCGCCGCGGCGAGATCGCCGCCGGCAACGACCAGCTCGCCGGCGAGGCGCTGCGGACGCTCGGCCTGGCCTGCCGCACGCTGCCCGAGGAGGCCGCGACGGCGGACGCTTTCGACGACGGCGTGGAGCAGGACCTGGTCTTCCTCGGCCTCGTCGGCATGATCGATCCGCCGCGCGACGAAGCCAAGGCAGCGATCGACAGAGCCGGGACGGCCGGCGTCCGTCCGATCATGATCACCGGCGACCATCCGGCGACGGCCTCGGTGATTGCCGCCGAACTCGGCGTGTCCGACGGCCGGGCCGTCACCGGCGCCGAGCTGGAGGCGATGTCCGAGGAGAGGCTCGACGAGACGGTGCGGGCGGTGTCGGTGTTCGCGCGGGTCAGCCCCGAGCATAAGCTGCGCATCGTCAAGGCGTTGCAGCGCGCCGGCCTGACGGTCGCCATGACCGGCGACGGCGTCAACGATGCCCCGGCGCTCAAGACCGCCGATATCGGCATCGCCATGGGCATCACCGGCACGGACGTCTCCAAGCAGGCGGCCGACATCGTGCTGGCGGACGACAATTTCGCCTCGATCGTCGCGGCGATCGAGGAAGGCCGGGCGATCTACGCCAACATCCGCAAGTTCCTGCGCTACCTGCTGTCGTCGAACATCGGCGAGGTGATGATCATGTTCTTCGGCGTCCTGCTGGCCGAGGTGATCGGCCTGACGGCGGCCGATGGCGGCGCGCTGGTGCTGCCGCTGCTGGCGACCCAGATCCTGTGGATCAATCTGGTGACCGACGGCGCGCCGGCGCTGGCGCTCGGCATCGATCCGGCCGACGCCGGAATCATGCAGGAGCCGCCGCGGCCGCGCGGCGAGCGCGTCATAACGTCCGCCATGTGGGCGGGCATCCTGTTCGTCGGCCTGGTGATGGCGGTAGGCACGCTGCTGGTGCTCGACGCCTGCCTGCCCGGCGGCCTGATCGAGGGCAGCGGCACCATCGGCTACGCCCAGACCATGGCGTTCACGACGCTGACCATGTTCCAGCTCTTCAACGTCTTCAACGCCCGTTCCGACCGCGCCAGTGCCTTCGTGGGCCTGTTCGCCAACCGCTGGCTATGGGCGGCCGTGGGGCTGTCGCTGCTGCTGCATGCCGGCGTGATCTACATCCCGTTCCTGCAACAGGCCTTCTCGACCACCAGCCTGAGCGCCGCCGACTGGCTTGTCTGCGCCGCGGTCGCCAGCGCGGTGCTGTGGGCGCGCGAGGCGAGCAAGCTGGTGGGAAGGGGCTTGATCAAGGCGTAAGGCCGGCAAAAGCCTCGTAATCCCCGAGATGCTCCTCCGCGGTGCATGTCGATGCCGGACCATGCCACGCTCGCAACGCGAGATATCCATATGTATTATACATAATCGCCGAAGAATTTCCTCATCCCGACTCTGAAGGTCGGGTTTTCCGGGCGAAAAAAATCTGCGCGATACGCTCATCATTTGCAGTAGTGAATGATTCTAAATCTCGATAAACCACACGTTAACTAATTGAGACTAGCTGAATATTGGCTAAGACCGATCCTTCGCCGACCGGCCTCCGAGATAGGACGCTTGGATTATGCTGTCGAACCTCCGAATGAGAATAAAGGCAATTCTGCTGGTATCCATGGCTGTGCTCACCGCCGTGATCATGTTTGTTGTCTCCAGCACTGGTTTGTCCAGCCTGAAAACGTCTCTTGAAGAGCTGGTCCTGGCGACCAATGTCGAGCGCTATGCGTATGAGACCATCGCCCAGGAGAAGAACTATCTGCTGAACGCCAATGCTGCGACAGGCGACAGCCAATTGGCAGAGGAAGCCTTCCGTACCGCTGAGAAGAACGTTGCCACGATCACGGATACACTGGACAAGATCGATGCCTACGATGATCCAGCCCTGATCGAGCGCTCTCGGGCTGCCCGCAAGGGGACCACCGATTATGCGGAGCTTTATCGGCAAGGCGTCGCCGCGCTGGTGGAACAGGACAAGCTGACGAAGTCGCTGGAAAACGACGGCGAGGCTGCGACGCAGCAGGCGCGCACCTACATCCGCACGATCGGAAACCCGGACAAAGCGGCGATCGCCCAGGGCATCCTCGAATACACCTATCTCATTCGCGCCAACGAAAAGCGCTATATGCTTTATCACAAGCCCGAAACTTTCGAGGCGATGAAGGCTGACTTCGCCAGCATGATGAAGCAGATCGCCGTTCTTGAAGGCAATATAGCTGACGAGCAGGAGCGGACACAGGTCGCCACCTTCAAGAAGGCCGCGGAAGGCTACGAAGCTTCAGCCCACAAGTGGGTCGAGAGCAACGACCTGCTGTTCGATCAGATTCTGCCAAAGATGCGCGATCTGGGGAAACAGGTCATTTCTCTCGCATTCGATGCTGCCAAGGCTCAGCAGGACGCGATGCTGACGACCCGGCAGACCATCCTGACGACCCTTCTTGTCGTGGCAGCCGTCATCGCCGGTCTCGGCATCGTACTGGGCATGCTGGTGTCGAACGCCATCAGCCGGCCGATCATTGCGCTGTCGAGGCGCATGACGCAAATGGGTACCGGCGATCTGACGACAGTGGTCCCCAACACCGTCCAGGCCGACGAAGTCGGCGACATGGCCCGAACGGTGGAAATCTTGCGCAGCCAGCTCATGGAAGCCGAAACGGCCCGGTCCGCGCAGGAGGCCGCCAAGACCGCGGAGGCCACCGCCATCCGCAAGCGCGCTGAAATGGCCGAGCATTTCGTCTCCCGCATGGAAGACCTCGCCCATAGCTTTGGCAAGTCGTCGGCAGAGGTGGCTGACGCTGCCAAGAACCTGTCGGCCACCGCCGAGGAGACGTCGCGGCAGGCCCAGTCGGTGGCGGGCGCCGCCGAGGAAGCCTCGACCAACGTCCAGACCGTGGCGGCCGGCGCCGAAGAACTGAGTGCGTCGATCCAGGAGATCTCCAAGCAGGTGGCCTATTCCCTGCGCATCGCCAAGGACGCCGCTGCCGAGTCGGCAGCCAGCAGCCAAAACATCCAGTCGCTGTCGTTGTCGGCCCAGCAGATCGGCGAGGTCATCGATCTCATCTCCAACATCGCCGCCCAGACCAACCTGCTGGCCCTCAATGCCACAATCGAGGCGGCACGGGCCGGCGAGGCGGGCCGCGGCTTCGCGGTGGTCGCCGCCGAGGTCAAGCAACTGGCCGACCAGACGGCCAAGGCCACCGGCGAGATTGGTCGGAAGATCACCGAGATCCAGACCTCGACCAACGTCACGGTCGAATCGATCGCCAAGATCGTCAAGACCATCGACATCATCGAGCACGCTTCGGAAGCCATCGCCTCAGCCGTCGAGGAACAGGGTTCCGCAACGTCCGAGATTGCCGGCAATACCCACCGGGCGGCGACCGGCACTGCCGCCGTCACCACCAACATCGCCGGCGTCGGCACCGCCGCCGAAATGACCGGCGCCGCCTCAACCCAGCTCATGACGCTTTCGGAGCGGTTGAGCAGCCAGTCGACGACCCTGCAAAAGGAGGTCGCCGACTTCGTCGCGAGTCTCCGCGCAGCCTGACGGGCAACGGTCGAACGCAGATGCCAGGACGCCGCCGGTTCCGATGCAGTCGAACCGGCGGCGTTTTCTCGTCCACGGCTTTCCGCCACCCGCGGAACCTCGTGCGTAGCGATCGCAACAGGTTCCTCTCCTTCAACGACCTTTGCCCGGAACCGCAATCGATTATTTGTAGATAACGAAAGTCACGCTGTATGGGGCCGCAAAGCGTCCTCACGCCTGCGACCTGCAGCCGGCTTGACAGCTTTTGCCGCCGGCTCTTATTGTCAGATGTCAGACCAATTTGCCTGGGCATTACCGTCCGGGGCGAACAGGTGGCGGACAGATGGCCGACGGCATTCCCTCCCTGGAACGCATTCCGCGCGTCGATCGCGTCCGCAGCGTCATGAACGCGCTCGCCGACCATATCGACCGCGCCGGCATGCAGCCCGGCGACAAGCTGCCGACCGAGCGCGAGCTGTCGCTGGCGCTGGGCGTCGGGCGATCGACGGTGCGCGAGGTGATCCGGCAGTTGCAGGCGCTCGGCGTCGCCGAGCCGCGCGTCGGCTCCGGTACCTTCCTGATCCGGACGATCTCGCCCGCCACCGTCCACATGCCGCTGTCGCTCGACATGTCGCACCTGCGCGACGCGCTGTTGCAGACGCTGGAGGTGCGGCGCGGCCTCGAGGTGGAGGCGTCGGCGGTGGCGGCGCTCCGGCACGCGCCCGAGGACGTACCGGCCATGGAGGCGGCGCTGGTCGAGATGGAGCGCGTCCATATCGACAAGGGCACCGCCGGCCGCGAGGACCTCGCCTTCCACCTGACGATCTACGATTCCACCCACAACCCGTTGTTCTCTCGGCTGATCGAGCAGATGCGCGAGGCTTTCGAGAGCTTCTTCGAGCAGCCGTTCGACCGGCCGGACTTCGCCCGCCGGTCCTTCCCGTTCCACCGCGAGCTGTTCGAGGCGATCGTCGCGCGCGACGTCGCGCTGGCCCGCGAGAAGACCTATTCGATCCTCGCCATCGTCGAGGAAGATATCAAGGACATGTCGAGATGAGCGAGGACGTCGACCCGATCGCCCGGGCGAGCCTGATCGTGGCCCATGACGCGGCCAATGCCTATGACGCCGTGGTGCCGCCGATCGCCCAGACGTCGCTGTTCACCTTCCCGTCCTATGACGAGATGAACGAGACCTACAAGGGCAACCGGGTGCGGCCGACCTACACGCGCGGTCTCAACCCCACCGTTCGCCACTTCGAGGAAATGATCGCCCGGCTGGAGGGCGGCGAGGACGCGCTGGGCTTCGCCTCCGGCATGGCCGCCATCTCCTCGACGGTGATGAGCTTCGTCCGGCCCGGCGCCAGAATCGTCTGCGTCCGCCACGTCTACCCCGATTCCTACCGGCTGTTCGAGACGCTGCTGAAGTCCTACGGCGTCGAGACCGTCTACGTCGACGGCCGCGACGAGGCGGCGGTGGCGCGCGCCTTGCCCGGCGCGGCGCTGCTCTATCTCGAAAGCCCGACCAGTTGGTCGATGGACGCGCTCGACGTCGCGGCGCTGGCGGCGCTGGCCCGCAAGGAGGGCGTCGTCACCGCCATCGACAACAGCTGGGCGTCGCCGGTGTTCCAGCAGCCGCTGTCGCTCGGCGTCGACCTGGTGCTGCATTCGGCCTCGAAATACATCGGCGGCCATTCCGACGTGGTGGCCGGCGTGGTCACCGGCTCGAAGGCGCTGGTCGGCCGCGTCCGTTCCACCGCCTATCCCTATCTCGGCGGCAAGCTGTCGCCCTTCGACGCCTGGCTGCTGATCCGCGGCCTCCGGACGCTGCCGGCCCGCATGAAGGCGCACGAGGCGGCGGCGCTCTACGTCGCCCGTAAGCTCGCCGCCCATCCGCTGGTCGAAGAGGTGCTGCACCCCGGCCTTGGCAACACGCTGCCGCCCGGCCTTCTCGGCACCTCGGGCCTGTTTTCCTTCGCCTTCGCCGACGGCGTCGACATTCCAAAGTTCGCCGACCGGCTGAAGCTGTTCAAGCTCGGCGTCAGCTGGGGCGGCCACGAGAGCCTCGTCGTGCCGGCCAGCGTCGTCCACAACCAGGCCGCCGGCCCCAACTCGGCGGTCGATTTCGGCATCAGCCCGCGCATGGTGCGCCTGCATGTCGGCCTTGAAGGCGCCGAGGCGCTATGGGCCGACCTCGGCGGCGCCATCGAGGCGGCGCGCATCTAGAAAACCCGCTCCGGCCCGGAAGGCGCCGGAGTGGTGGCGGCCGGATCGTCCGGCCGGACAGGGAACGGAGGCAAGGCGGGACAACAACGTCGCCGGCATCCGGGATTGAGGAAACCAGACCAGGAAAGGGGAACTCCATGACCAGACTTTGGGCCATCGCCTCGCTTTCGACGCTGCTCATGGCCGGCACCGCGCTGGCCGACACGACGCTGAAGCTCGTCGAGGTGATCACCAGCCCCGAGCGTACCGAGACGCTGAAGGGCATCGTCAAGACCTTCGAAGACGCCAACCCCGGCACCAAGGTGGAGATCATATCGCTGCCGTGGAGCCAGGCCTTCGAGAAGTTCGCCACCATGGTATCGGCCGGCGAAACGCCCGACGTCGTCGAAATGCCCGACACCTGGCTGGCGCTCTATGCCAACAACGGCGCGCTCGAAAGCCTCGAGCCCTATCTCGACAAATGGGAATACACCTCTGGCCTCACCGCGCGCGCCCTGGAGATGGGCCGCTCGGTGAAGGACACCGCCTACATGCTGCCCTACGGCTTCTATCTCCGCGCCATGTTCTACAACAAGAAGCTGCTCGCCGAAGCCGGCGTCGCCGAACCGCCGAAGACGCTCGACGACTTCCGCGCGGCGGCCGAGAAGGTGTCGAAGCTGCCCGGCAAGTCGGGCTACTGCCTGCGCGGCGGCCCCGGCGGTCTCAACGGCTGGGTGATGTTCGCCGCCGCCATGGCCGGCGACAACGCCTTCTTCAGGGAGGACGGCACCTCGACCTTCGCCGACGAGGGCTGGGCCAAGGGCGTCGCCTATGTCGTCGATCTCTACAGGTCCGGCCTTGCCCCCAAGGACAGCGTCAACTGGGGCTTCAACGAGATCGTCGGCGGCTTCTATTCGAGCACCTGCGCCTTCCTCGACCAGGATCCGGATGCCCTGATCTCCATCGCCGAGCGCATGCAGCCGGAGGACTACGGCGTCGCTCCGATGCCGAAGGGGCCGGCCGGCAAGGCCTTCCCGACCATCGGCTACGGCGGCTGGTCGATGTTCGCCAATAGCGAGCACAAGGACCTCGCCTGGAAGCTGATCGCCACGCTAGACGCGCCTGACGGCAACATCGCCTGGAACAAGCGCATCGGCGCGCTGCCGATCCACAAGGCGGCCGAGACGGACCCGTTCTATGCCCGCGACCAGTTCAAGGGCTGGTTCGAGGAACTGGCCGATCCGGACGTCGTGCCGACGGTGATGCCGATGCATCTCGAGGAGTTCGCCTTCTTCAAGGACTCGCTGGTGGTCAACACCAGCCAGAAGGCGCTGCTCGGCGAGATCAGCCCCGAGGACCTCGCCAAGCAGTGGGCCGACTATCTGACGGCGGCGCAGAAGAAGTTCCTCGCCAGCAAGTGACGGGGCGGAAGCCCCGGTCGTCCGGCGGGCGGTTCGTCCGCCGGACACGCCGACCCATCCAAGCGAGTTCCAGTCCGATGACCCCTTACCCCTCGGTCGCGCCGCCCAGTGGCGACCGCCGGACGGCGATGCAGAAGCTCGCCGCGGCCCTCGAACCGTGGCTCTATTCGGCGCCGGTGCTGATCCTGATCGTCGCCGTCATGCTGGTGCCGCTGGCCCTCGGCATCTCCTACGCCTTCCGCGACATCCGCCTGCTCAATCCGTTCAGCGGCGGCTTCGTCGGCCTCGCCCATTTCCGCGAGCTGGCCGCCGACGCCGCCTTCCGCGGCGCGCTGGTCAACACGCTGTGGTGGACCTTCGCATCGGTCATCCTGCAATTCCTGTTCGGCCTGATCCTGGCGCTGCTGCTCAACCGGCCGTTCACCGGCCGCGGGCTGGCGCAGGCGCTGTGCTTCCTGCCCTGGGCGGTACCGAGCTTCCTGTCGGGCCTCGACTGGGCCTGGATGTTCAACCCGGTGGTCGGCCCCATCCCGCACTGGCTCTATGCCTTCGGGCTGATGGCCGAGCCGTCCAACATCCTGGCCGACCCCGACATCGCCATGTGGGGGCCGATCGTCGCCAACGTCTGGTGGGGCATCCCGTTCTTCGCCATCACCATGCTGGCGGCGTTGCAGGCCATCCCGAAGGACCTCTACGAGGCGGCCGAGATCGACGGCGCCGGGCCGGTCGAGCGCTTCCGCTCGATCACCGTGCCCTTTCTCGCGCCGACCATGGCCATCTCGATCCTGCTGCGCACCGTCTGGATCGCCAATTTCGCCGACCTGATCATCGTCATGACCAACGGCGGCCCGGCCGACCGCACCCAGATCGTCGCCAGCTACATCTTCACCCAGGCCTTCCGCCGGCTCGACTTCGGCTACGCCTCGGCGATCGCCCTGGTGCTGCTGGTGCTGCTGCTCGCCTATTCGATGCTGATCGTCGCCTTGCGACAAACCATGATGTCGAGGCAGTGACCGATGACCCGCAAACGCCTCCTCCTCACCGTCCTGCACCGGCTGGCCGTGCTCGCTTACGTCGCCTTCGCGCTGTTCCCGCTCTACTGGCTGCTCAAGGTGTCGGTGACGCCGACCAGCCTGCTCTACACCGAAGGCATCCGGCTGTGGCCGTCGCGGGCCAGTATCGAGCACTATGTCTTCGTGCTGACCCATTCGAGCTTTCCGACCTTCTTCCTCAACTCGACCATCGTCTCGGCGTCGACGGCGGTGATCGTCACCCTGGTCGCCTCGCTGGCCGGCTACGCCATGTCGCGCTTCGTCTTCCGCGGCAAATACTGGATCGTCGGCCTGCTGCTGCTGACCCAGATGTTCCCGCTGGTCATGCTGATCGCCCCGATGTTCAAAATGCTGTCGCCGCTCGGCCTCACCAACAGCCTCGCCGGCCTCGTCGTCGTCTACGTCGCCTTCAACGTGCCCTTCGCCACCTTCCTGATGCAGTCCTTCTTCGACGGCATCCCCAAGGATCTTGAGGAAGCGGCGATGATCGACGGCGCCACCCGCTTCACCGCCTTCCGGCAGATCATCCTGCCGCTGACGCTGCCCGGCATTGCCGCGACGCTCGGCTTCGTGTTCACGGCGGCCTGGAGCGAGCTGTTGTTCGCGCTGATGCTGATCTCCGACAACAAGGCCACCACCTTCCCTGTCGGGCTCCTGTCCTTCGTTTCCAAGTTCTCGGTCGACTTCGGGCAGATGATGGCCGCCGGCGTGCTGGCGCTGATCCCGGCCTGCCTGTTCTTCCTTCTGATCCAGCGCTATCTCGTGCAGGGCCTGACGGCCGGCGCGGTGAAGGGCTGAGGAGCATTTGCATGGCTTCGATTACCATTCAGTCGGTCAGCAAGTCGTTCGGCGCCGTGTCGGTGCTGCGCGACATCGACCTTTCGATCGGCGACGGCGAGTTCGTCGTCCTGGTCGGCCCGTCGGGCTGCGGCAAGTCGACGCTGCTCAGGATGATCGCCGGCCTCGAGGATATCACCGGCGGTGAGATCCGCATCGACGGTCGCCGCGTCAACGAGGTGGCGCCCAAGGACCGCGACATTGCCATGGTGTTCCAGTCCTACGCCCTCTATCCGCACATGAGCGTCGCGGACAACATGAGCTACAGCTTGCGCCTGCGGAAGACCGCCAAGGAGAGGATCGCCGAGGCGGTACAGGCGGCGGCCGGCAAGCTCGGTCTCGACCCGCTGCTCGAACGGCGGCCGCGGGCGCTGTCGGGCGGCCAGCGCCAGCGCGTCGCCATGGGCCGGGCGATCGTCCGCCACCCCAAGGCTTTCCTGTTCGACGAGCCGCTCAGCAACCTCGACGCCCGGCTGCGCGAGCAGATGCGTGCCGAGATCAAGCGGCTGCACAAGGCGATCGGCGCCACCTCGGTCTACGTCACGCACGACCAGATCGAGGCGATGACGCTGGCCGACCGCATCGTCGCCATGCACGGCGGCATCATCCAGCAGGTCGGCGATCCGCTCGACCTCTACGACCGGCCGGCCAACCTGTTCGTGGCCGGTTTCATCGGCTCGCCGGCCATGAACTTCATCGACGGCCAGTGCCGCGGCGGCGCCATCGAGACGCACGACGGCAGCCGCATCCCGCTGCCGGCCGGCCTCAGGACCGCCGAAGGACAGGCGGTGACGGTGGGCGTCCGGCCCGAGCACGTGCGCATCGTCGGCGCGGCCGAGCCGGGCAGCCACACGGCGCGCGTCGACCTCGTCGAGCCGACCGGCTTCGGCACCATCGTGCATGTGCGCCTGCTCGGCGAGGACCTGAAGATCTACACGCTCGACCGCGCCGCCGCCCGCGTCGGCGGGCCGCTCAACATCATGCTCGACGGCGAGCGGCTGCACGTGTTCGACCGCGAGACGACGCAGCGCCTCGGCTGAGCCCGGCCGTTTTGCGCGGGTGGTGGGGCGGCGTCGCATGATATGTTGCGGTAAGCCGCCCCGCGACGGGCGGCCCGGAGCACGTACATGCCTGGCGCGGGCGACTATCGGGCGTTGGCCTTCGACTACGACGGCACCCTCACTGACGGCGGGCGGATGAGCGCCGAGACGGCGGCGGCGCTCGCCGCGCTGCGGCACGCCGGCTATCGGCTGATCCTGGTGTCCGGCCGGCGGCTCGAACGGATCAGGGCGGCTTGCGGCCGGCTCGACCTGTTCGACGAGATCATCCTTGAGAACGGCGCCGTTTCCTTCTGCCCGGCGACCGGGACGGAGGAGCTGATCGCCCCGCCGCTCGACACCGGCTTTCTGGCGGAACTCTGCCGCGAAATCCCTCAGGCGGAGCTGTTCACCGGACGCTCGATGCTGGCGACCGGCGCCGAACACGCCGATCGGATCAGGGCGGCTATCGGGCGCGGCGGCTATCGGCTCGACATCATCGGCTGCGGCGAACGGGTGCTGATTCTGCCGGAAGGCGTCGACAAGGGCAGCGGCCTTGCCCATGCCCTTGAACGCCTCGGACTGCGCGGCGATCAGGTGATCGTCGTCGGCGACGAGGCGAACGATCTCGCGCTGTTCGGGCTCGGCGGCCTCGGCGTCGCCGTCGGCAACGCGACGCCGGAGCTGAAAGCCGCCGCCGATCTGGTGATGTCAGGCGAGGGCGGCCAGAGCGTGCAGAAGCTGATCGGTCTGTTGCTGGCCGGCCGGCTCTGACCGACGCCTCAGCCGCCCAGCACCGACATCGGTCGTTCAAGGGCCGGACCGAGGTCGCGGACAATGCGGAAGTCGTGTCCCCTCGGCTTGCGGGAGATCGCCCTGTCGATGGCGGCGTTGAGGCCGTCGTCGTCAGCCGAGCCCCGCAAGGCCGCCCGGAGGTCGGTACCCCTCTCCTGGCCGAGGCAGGTATAGAGCAGGCCGGTGGCGCTGACGCGGACGCGGTTGCAACTGTCGCAGAAGCTGTGGCTCATCGGCGTGATGAAGCCGATCCGGCCGCCCGTTTCGGCGACGCGCACGTAACGGGCCGGCCCGCCGGTGCGGTCGGCGGTGTCGACAAGCGTCCAGTGCCGCTCGATGCGGCGGCGCAACTGATCGAGTGGCAGGTACTGGTCGACCCGCTCGACGTCGAGGCGGCCGAGCGGCATGGTTTCGATCAGCGTCAGGTCCATGCCCCGGCCATGGGCGAAGGCGATCAGCCGGTCGACCTCCTGCTCGATGACGCCCTTCAGCGCCACCGCGTTGAGCTTGACCTTCAGGCCGGCCGCCTCGGCGGCGGCGATGCCGTCGAGGGCGTCGGACAGCGCGCCATGGCGGGTGATGCCGGCGTAACGGACGGGGTCGAGCGTATCGAGCGACACGTTGACGCGCCGCACGCCGGCCGCCGCCAGATCCTCGGCGAAGCGGGCGAGCCGGGTGCCGTTGGTGGTCAGCGTCAGCTCGCGCAGCTTGCCGCCGGCGATGTGGCGCGACAGCCGGCGGAACAGGCTCAGCACATCCTTGCGCACCAGCGGCTCGCCGCCGGTGATGCGGATCTTGTCGACGCCGCGCGTGACGAAGGCCGACGACAGCCGGTCGAGTTCCTCGAAGGACAACAGATCCTTGCGGGCGACGAAGGTGACCTCGTCGGTCATGCAATAGCCGCAGCGCAGATTGCAGCGGTCGGTCACCGACAGGCGAAGATAGCGGATGGGGCGGCTGAAGCCGTCGGTCAGGGAAGCGGTCATGATCGTCGCGGGAGCGGCCGTCAGCGCAGCACCCGCAGTTCCTCCCTGAGGTTGTCGATGTCCGGGATGACGAAGGTGCGCGGCGCCGGCTTGCGGATGTCGCCAGAGCGGATCAGCTCGGCGAGCACCGTCGACACCGACTGGCGGGCGGCGCCGATCGCCATGGCGAGATCATCGCCGTGCGGCGCCGATTCGATGACGACGCCATCCGGCATCGGCCGGCCGTCGTGCTCGGCCATCTCGCAGAGATAGCGGATCAGCCGGTAGCGGACGCTGCGGAAGGCGATCTCGCCGACCATGGTCAGCGACCGGTTCAGCATCTTCTCGACCGCCGGCAGGATGCACAGGCTGAATTCAGGATGGGTGCGGGTGAGCCGCCGGAAGACGGTGCGCGGGATCACCGCAGCCTCGCCCTCCTTGCGTACCTCGACGACCATCTCCGGCTGCAACGGTACGGCATCGCCCGGTCCGAGCATGAACAGCGTCAGCTCCTTGCCCTCGTGGGAGGCGAAGCAGCGATACTGGCCGGAGGCGGCGATGAAGATGGCCTCGCCCGTCTCGTCCATCAGGTTGACGCCGTAGATCAGATGGCCGGCCTTCATCCGGGAAAACCGCGGGCCGCCGTCGCCTTGCAGCGTCTCGAGCACCACATGGGGCAGCGCCTCGGCACCGGCCGGCCCGACGACCGCCGGCCGTGCCGCCTCGCCGTCGAGCGTCCTCTTCGCCTCACTGTCGGCTACCGGCTTCGGGGGCATCTGCAGGCGGGCGAAGAAGGTCGAGCCCTGCATCGACTGCACCACGCATTCGTCGGCCGAGGCCTGCCGCGTGACGCTCGCGTGCTGCACCGAAAACAGCTGCCGGAAGTGCATGACGCCGATCACCGACCAGCTGAGGCCGATCAGTTCGATGGCGGCGCGGTTGGCGCCGACCAGCCGGTCGCTGTCGAAGGCGAGCAGCCCCTCGTGCGGGCTGCCGAGCAGACGCGGATTGGAATGGAGGTGCATCTGCTCGCAGCGGCCGTAGCGCCGCTCGAACAGGCGGCGTTCGATTTCGCTGGCCGCCCGCTTCAGGAGCGGCAGCGAATAGTCGTGGCCGACGGTGACCGAGGTCGACAGATCAAGGGCGCCGACCAGAATGCCGCAGGGATCGACGATCGGCACGGCCGAGCAACTGATGGTGGTGTTGAGGTTGCAGAAATGCTCGGCGCCGATCACCGACAGGGCGAAACGCTCCGACAGGGCGGTGCCGATGGCGTTGGTGCCGATCGACTGCTCCGACCAGTCGCCGCCGACGGTGAGGCCGAGCTTCTCGGCCTCGTCGCTGAACGCGCTGTCGCCGAGCCGCAGCAGTACGACGCCGTTGGGGTCGGTGAGAACCACCACGCCGCTGAACCCTTGCGTTTCCCGGCAGAGCGACACCACCTCGCCCCAGGCGGCGACGATCAGCTCCTCGTTGCGCTGCAGGAGTTCCTTGAGGGCGGTCTCCGCCAGCCGGCTTTCGCGAACCCGCGACAGGCTGTGGGCGAGACCATGCTGGCCGCTGCGCTGCCAGGACCTCAGGATGGGCAAGGGGATGCCGTCCGGTACGACGCCGTCCGACATAAACTGCGACCTGAGGGCGAGGATGTTGTCCTGGTTGGGCAAGGGTCCCCGGTGGGCGCTTCGCTCGTGCCGCCCCGGCAGATGCCGGCAATGGCCGCAATGAACCTGCCCGTCGATCAGGTTGGCGCAGGGCTCGCTGTCAATTCGCTGCGGCAGGACCATCGTCATGCCCTCCCCGGTGCCCGGATTTGAACGATTGCGCATGACCCCATGGCCCGGATCGCCGTGATCCGGGGCGGGCGTGCACGGGCTGCCGACATGGCAAAGGCGGCAAAACGGATCGCGGGGGACGGATTTCCGAGCAGTCGCCGGATGAAGGCCGTACCCCGGACAGAGTTGGCCTTGCCCGTTATGAAAATGATCATAGGCACCGGCGAGGCTAAATCGTTATGATCCATCAGTCGATATAACCTTCAACTATATAACGCTGCCGATCTTCTTGGTTCCGAGCCGTCGGAGGAGGGCAGGCCCGCCGCCTGAAGCCGCCGTTTCCGGCAGATCGGCCAGCCCGCTCCGTCCGCCTCGGCGATGTCGAGAACGAGATCGCCCACCGCGAGCGCTGCCGCGATGTCCGCCCGACCGGCCAAGGCCGCCCGCACCTTCGGCACGGCGGAGGGAGCGCCGGTGACGATGTCGAGGCGCAGCCTGACCGGCGGTCCGGCGGTCGCCGCCGCCATGAAGTCGATGACGCCGGCCGCCGAGAAGACGGCGTCGTCGATGACGTCGATGTCGAGGCCATGGCCCGATCTCAGTACGATCTTGCCGGCGGCATGACCCTTGAGGTTTTTCAGCCGCCGCAGCACCGAGCCGCAGCGGCACGGCCGCGCATCGATGGCGGCGAGGTCGCCGGTGCGATAGCGGATGAGCGGCTGTCCTGACCGCGTCAGCGTGGTGAGGACGATCTCGCCTGTCGTCCCGTCGGCGACGGGCCGGCCGGTCGAGGGATCGACGATCTCGACATGGAGGTCGGTTTCGCGGATGTGCAGGCCGTCGTGGGTGTGGCAGGCGAGCGCCCCGCCGTAGCCGGTTTCGGTCATCCCCCAGTGATCGAACACCTCGCAGCCCCAGAGGTCGGCCAGCGCCAGCCGCAGGCTCGGCGAGATCGTGTCGGCGCTGACCAGCGCCGTTTCGATCCTGAGCGGCGAGCCGCCGTCGCCGGCCGAGTGCCTGACAGCCGCGCCGAGCGTCACCGGCATGCCGGCGATCGCCGTCGGGCGGGCGGCGCGCAGAGCCGCGACGACGACGTCGATCGTGCCGTCGACCGGCAGCGCCAGCGGCTCGGCGTCGAGGCGCGCGAGACCGCGCATCAGGAGGTCGCCGACGCTGCCGGGCGTCCGCGCCGGAAAGGCGACGGCCACCGTCTCGCCCGGCCGCACCAGGGTCGCCATGCCCCAGCGGAAATAGTCGATGGTCGCCTCGATGTCCGCCTCGGTGAAGAAGATGCGCTTCGGCGCGCCTGAGGTGCCGGAGGTCGGGATGGTCACCAGCCGGGCGGCGTCGCGCAGTGGCAGGGCGGTCAGCGTCGGGTCGGCCCGGCCAAGATCGTCGGCGCTTGTGAACGGCAGGCGATCGAGGTCGGCCAGCGTCGCGAGATGGTCGTCGGCCGGCCAGTCGCGCCGCGACCGGTAGAACGGGCTCATCGCCCGCGCCTCGGCGATGACGGCATTGAGGCGGTCGAGCCGGTAGGCCTCGACCTCGGCGCGGCTCGGCGGGTGGCCGAGGCCCATCCGCCGGCCGGCCCAGGTGTCGAGCGTGCCGGCGCCCGTCATGCCACGGGGTCCCGGTAGAGCGATCGGCCGTGCCGGTCGGTGAGGTTGAAGGTGCAGAAGGGAATGACGCGGCCGTCGCCTCGCGCGACGTGGATGTAGCACTGGCGCAGCCGGTCGAGGTCGAGCGTCCAGGCATCCTGAAAGGCCATGCCGGAAAGGCTCAGCCGCCGCGCCTGCCGGTCGAGGAAGGCGTCGAACGCCTCGAGGCCGGCAATAGGCGCCGGGTCGGCCGGGCGCGTCCACTGGCCGGCCACGTAGCGCTGGGCGCGGACGACGTCCGGCGAGGTCGGTGTTGGGGAACAGCCGCCGCCGTCGTCGGGCAGGGCACCGCAGCAGCTCGTCGCCTTGTCCGGGTCGGAGGTCAGCCGGCCGGATGCATCGACGGCGAACCGGCCGCTGAACGAGCAGAACGGGTTCTCGGCCGAACCGGGCCGGAAGTCGGTAAGCCGGATCGAACCGCCGGCATGGGCGATCAGCGCCGCCATCACCTCCGGCAGCGTGAAGCGGTCGGCATCATCAGGCGCCTCGGGATGGCGGCCGAAATAGGACACCGGCTGGAAATGCACGGCCCGGACGGTCGGCATCTCGGCGATGGCGAAGTCGACGATGGCGCCGATCTCCTGGCTGTTGACGCCCGGCACCAGCGTCGGCACCAGCACGACGCCGAGGCCGGCGGCGCGGGCGCTGTCGATGGCGCGGCGCTTGGCGGCCCTGAGGTCGCGGCCGCGCAGAGTGCGGTGGGCGGCCTCGCTGACGCCGTCGAATTGCAGGAAGACGCAGTCGAGCCCGGCGTCGCGGAGCGCCAGGAGATAGTCCGGCTCGCGGCCGATGCGGATGCCGTTGGTGTTGAGCTGGACGAAGTCGAAGCCCTTTGAGCGACAGAGCGCCACGATGGCCGGCAGGTCGTCGCGTACCGTCGGCTCGCCGCCGGACAGCTGGATGTGCGCCTTGCCGCCGCGCCGCAGCGCGTCGAGCGTCGCCCCGATGTCGGCGAGCGGCACGTCCTCACCCGAACGGCCGGCCGAGGCGAAGCACAGCGGGCAGACGAGATCGCAGCGCGACGTCACCTCGATCAGCACGCAGCAGCTCTGCTGGCGGTGATCGGGGCAGAGGCCGCAGTCATGGGGACAACCCTTGTCCACGGCGGTGGCGGTGACGGTCGGACGGGCCTGGCTGCGGAGGCTTTTCGCCCAGATCTCGTAGCTTTCGAGCCCGCGCCAGACCGGTACGACGAAGCGGCCGTGCTCGGGGCAGGTCTTGTCGAGATAGACGGTGTCGCCGATGGCGTAGCGTTCGGCCGGGATGGTGGCGAGACACTCCGGGCAGACGCTGCGGGTGCGGCCGAGAGCGAGGCGCGGGGCGGACGGCGCCGGGACCGCCTTGTCCGTGCCGACCGGCCCGATCAGCGCCTCGACCCCGGCGAGGAGGGCGGCGCAGCGGGCGTACTTGCGCCGCGCGCCGGCCAGCGCCGGCGGATCATCCGCGAAACGGGTGAAGGCCGGCGCGAAACGTTCGGCCAGGGCGACCTGCCGCTCGCCGGCAATCAGCTTATCGGCCAGCACGATGACGAGGCGCTCGTCGATCGGATCATCAGGCGCAAAGGTCGCTTCCATGTGGCCGGCGACGACGACCGCCGCCTCGGAAAAGCCGACGCCGGCCACATGGCGGGCACCGGCCGCCGCATGGTCGGCCTCGCCCTTGGCAATGTCGTGCAGCAGGGCGCCGGCCCGCACCAGATCGAGATCGAGGCTGACGCCCTTCTGGGAGAGCCGCCCGGCGAGGGCAACGGCGAGCCGCGCCACGGCGCGGGCGTGCCGCCGCACCGGCTCGGGCGTGCCGGCCGCCTCCAGAATGGCCTCGCATTCGGCCTCGTCGGGATGGCGGCGGTGCGCCGCCGCCGCGGCGAGGCGGCGGTAGTCCTCGGGATAGTCCATGTCGGTGAGGATGCCGCTGTCGATCACCGGCACCTCGACGGTCTCCCGGCGATGGCCGGCGAGAATGTCGCGCAGGCTGGCATCGGTCGGGCTGGCGACAATTTCAGCGAATAGTCGCCGGGCGATGACGGGCGGATGGCCGGCCCGGCCGCGGAAGGTTGGGCGCAGGACGGCGGTGTCACCCGATACCGACAGGCCGGCGAGCCGGGCGAGGGTACCCGGCCGGATCAGCGGAATGTCGACCGGCAGGATCATAACCGCCGCTACGCTGTCCGGCAGCGCGGCGATGCCGGCCCTGATGCTGGTGATCATGCCCTCGGCGAAATCCGGGTTGGCGACCACCGTGGCGCCGCGCGCCTCGACGGCCGGCGCGAGGCGGGCCGCCTCGTGGCCGGCCACCACCAGCACGCGGCCGATGCCGGCCGCCTTCAGGCTGGCGATCACCTGCCCGACCACCGTGTCGCCGGCAAACGGCAGCAGCGGTTTGAAGGCGCCCATGCGCGACGACCAGCCGGCGGCCAGCACCACCGCCGCCACCTCGCCGGGATGCGGACCGGCCGCTGCCGTCATGGCGCGTCTCCCGCCGTCGCCGGCGCTTCGGCAGTGATGTCGACGCCGTGCGCTTCCAGCGTCTCCCGGATCTTCTCCCAACTCGCGGCGATCAGCACCGGGCAGCGCCGCTGCTTCAGGCCCTCGTCGAACTGCATGATGGCGGCGCAGTCGATGCCGCCGTAGTCGCCGGTCATGGCGGTGTTGAACCAGCCGGAAAAGTCGTCGAGCATGGCGCCGAACGCCGGATGCAGGCTCTCGGTATCGGTGCCGCGGCCGGCGTAGTAGCCGATGACGCAGCAGCCGGCCGACAGCGCGCCGCAGTTGAAGCCCTGGCCCATGCCGTTGGCGAGGCCCGACATGGCGCGGACGAGATCGGGGGCCTCACGCCCCTGGGCATCGAGGGCGAGCTGCATCAGCACGTTGCCGCAGGTATGGCCGCCGATCAGCAGTTCGGCGATGCGGAAGGTGGCGTCGGTCACGGCAAGGAACTCCCGGTCGGGGCGGCGATCAGCAGGCGGTAGTGGGGCTTTTCCCCCTGTTTCGGGCATCCACCCCACAGGGCGTCGAGCGAGCCGTGCTGGAAGACGAAGCGGGCGACGAAGCCGGCGAGCACCTCCGACCGGTCCGCCTCGTGGAGAATGTCGAAGCCGGCCGCCGCGATGTCGTCGCGGAAGGGGTCGCCGCCGGGAGCCGGCCAGTCGATGTCGGCGACCAGCAGCCGGCCGCCGGGCTTCAGCACGCGCCGCCACTCAGCCAGCGCCGCCCGGCGATCGGCCATCAGCGACAGGCTGCACTCGGCGAGCACCGCATCCACCTCACCGTTGGAGAGCGGCAGTCGCGCCGCGTCGGCCGTCAGCAGCGTCGACGCCGTCTTCGACGCGGCGAGCGCCAGGCTCGTCCGGTCGCGGTCGACGCCGACGCCGACGAAGCCGCGCCGTTCCAGCCAGGCGAGGCTGTCGCCGCTGCCGCAGCCGACGTCGAGCACGCGGGCGCCGGTCCGGAGACCGGCCAGCCCGATCAACTCGGCGACGATGGCGCCGCTGCCCGGCCTCAGCGGCTCGCCCGCCGCATCGGTGAGGCGGCCGCAGCCGGCCAGCCCGGCGGGGGGATGCAAGGCCATCACTTGTCCTCCAGGGCTTGCTCGACCTTCAGCATGCGGCCGGCGGCGATTTCCTCGGAGACGTAGACGAAGCCGCAGGACGGGCAGGCGGGCAACTCGACCGGGAAGGTCTGGCCGAGATAGCTCGCCTCGACCTTCAGCATCTCCAGCGGTCGGTCGCAGCGGGCGCAGACGAGGTCGGAGGCATCGGGGTCGCCGAACGGGGTGCTCACGGCTTGGCCTCCACCTGCATGCGGTGGCCATAGACGCGGTGGACGACGAAGCCGTCCATGCCCGCCTCGTATTCCACCCAGGTGGTAACCGTGCCAATGCGGCCGGAGGCGGTGAGGCGGCCGGTGGTGCGATCCTTGAGCTTGCGCCCGGTCCGCTCGGCCTCGGCGATCACCTCGGCGATGTCGTCGATCAGCAGCAGCTTGCGCTCGATGTCGGCGCGGACGGCGTCGGCGATGATGAGGCTGACGGGCGGAACCGGATCGCTCATGCTTTCTCCCCAGAGTTCGCGCAGCAGGCGCCGACGCAGCCGCAGGCGATTGTCGCGTCGCCCGGAGAACCCCGGATCCGGACGCGCCGCCGGATCGTCGGCATCGGGGAAGATCAGGTCCATCAGATGCAGGGCGCGCTTGCCGCGACGGGCGAAATTGTCGCGGCACATGGCGCAATAGGCAAGGTAGTCGTCGTCGCTTTCGGTGATCCGCCGGTCGACGAAGGCGTTGCCGACCTCTGGATGGGCGAAGGAAACGAGGCCGCCATAGCCGCAGCAGGTGGTCTTCTCGGCGCCGCCGAGTTCGCGGACCTCGGCGCCGAGCGCCGCGGCGATCGACCGCACCGCCGCCTGCACCTCGGCGGCGTGGCGCGCCGTGCAGGGATCGTGGATGGCGAGCGGCCCCTTCAGCGGTAGCCGGTTGGCGCCGTCCGGCAGGCCGATCCGCTCAAGTTCGGTCCACAGCGAGCCGGTCGGTACGTCCGGGAGGAATTCGCCGAACAGCTTCAGGCAGGTCGAGCAGGCGGTGACGAGGCGCGGCCGGCCGAACTCCTCCCAGACGGCGCGGATGCGGTCCACGGCCTCTCCATGCAGCGCCGTCCGCCCCGACCAGTGGGCCGGCGCACCGCAGCAGTCGAGCATGAAGCCGACGCCGCCGCCGATGCGCTCCGTGAGATGGCGATAGACCGCCGCCACCTGACCGGGCGCCGACGCCGCCAGCTGGCAGCCGGGGAAGAACAGCGCGGCGCTGCGATCGTGCCCCGGCTGGTGGCGGGCGAAGGCCACCTCGTCCGAGCGGCTGAAGGCCATGTCGCGCAGCGCGAAGTCGTGGTGCGAGGCCGGCATGTGGCCGCGCTCCACCATCGACCGCCGCGCCTCGAGGCAGACCTCGCCCATGGCGAGGTCGTTGGGGCAGAGCGTCTCGCACAGGCCGCAGAGGGCGCAGCTGTCGATCATCCGGTTGGACTTGCGGTTGCCCATGATGATCGAGTCGTTGTTGTAGATCTCCCGCACCGCCCGCTTGGGATAGGTCTTGTAGTGGGCGAGATAAGCACAGGCCTTGACGCATTCGAGGCAGTGGCAGGGGAAGCAGCGCGCCGCCTCGGCCATCGCCTCGGCGTGGCCGTAGCCGGCGGCCGGGTCGGCCGCCTCGACCGGCGGCATGGCGGCATGACTTTCGACGTTGACGTAGAGACAGGTGCCCGTCGTCTCGCCGCCTCGGCTGGCGGTGAGCGAGGCGCCTTGCAGGAAGCGGTCGATCGAGCCGGCCGCCCGGCGGCCGCCGGCCATCGAGCCGATCGCCGACCACGCCGCCTTGCCGTCGTGCAGGCCGCTGGCGAACACCTTGGGGTGCGAGGTGGTCAGCGTCTCGCGGTCGACCTCGATGCGGCCGGTGGCGTTGAGCCGCAGCGTGCCGGCGAAGGCGGCGGCCGGTCCCGGTCCCGATGCCATCAGCACGGCGTCGTGGCCGGCGATCAGCGCGTCTAGCGACAGGGGAGCGTCGCCGCCGATCCGCTGCCGGCAGCGAATATCGACGCCGAGCTTCATCAGCGCGCCGACGTCCGCAGCGATCGCCGAGGGCGGCAACGCCGCCGGCCGGTAGTCGCGGTTGAGCCGGTCGAGCGGCTGGGCGTCCGCCTCGAACACGGTGACGGCATGGCCCTTCATGACGAGGTCGAAGGCGGCGGTCAGCCCGGCGAGGCCGGCGCCGACCACCGCGACGGTCTTCGGCTTGCGCGCCCGCTGGGCGGCGCGGCGGATGCTCGGATAGGCCTCCTCGACCAGTGCCCGTTCGAGCGCGCCGATGCGGACGGCGCCGCCGGCCTCGGCCCGCCGGCAGACGGCCTCGCAGGGGTGCTCGCAGATATGGGCGAGGATGGCCGGAAAAGGCACCGTACGGGCGTAGACGGCCATGGCGGCGACGAAATCGCCGGCCGCCATCTTCTCGGCCATGGCGCGGGCGTCGACACGCAAGGGGCAGGCGGCGGCGCATGCCGGCGGCTGCTCCTCGATGCAGAGCGCTTCCCAGGCCTTGACCTTGTCGCCGTCCATGTCGGCCTCGCTGCATCAGGCGGAATGGCGCGGGCGGCCCGAGGGAGCATCGGGTCGCCCGCAGTTTCGGGGAGTGGGCGGGAGCCTCCCCGGTTGTCAGGCCTCAGCTATGCTGCAGCTCGGCCGCGGCCGCCGTGCCGGCCTTCGCCTCCAGCCCCATGCGGATCACCTCCGGCAGGGCGGGCACGCGGAACACCCGCACGCCGCAGGCGTTGTAGACGGCGTTGAGGATGGCCGGATGCGGCGCGGTGAGCGGCGCCTCGCCGACGCCGGCCGCCCCGAACGGCCCCAGTTCGCGCGGCGTTTCGAGATAGAGGATCTCGATGTCGTCCGGCACGTCGCGGGGATAGGGGATGCCGCAGTCCTTGAGGTTGGTGTGCAGCTCCAGGTCCTCGAAGTCCTCGGTGAGGGCAAGACCGATGCCCTGGGCGAGGCCGCCGTAGATCTGGCCGTCCACCGTCGCCTTGTTGATGATGGTGCCGACGTCGACCGAAGTCGTGAACTTCACCACCTTGGTCTCGCCGGTTTCCAGCTCGACCTCGACCTCCGGCATGAACACCTCGTACATGTAGATCGGGAACGGGCTGCCTTGCGCGGTGTCGGGCGAGCAGTCGGTGCAGGCTGCAGCCACCCACTTGCCGTTGTAGGCGAGCGGGATGTTGCCGTCGACCATCTCCTGGTAGGTCCGGTAGCTGCCGTCCGGCTTCTTCATGGCGGCGAGCATCATCTCGGCGGACACGCGGATGGCGTTGCCGGAGAAGACGTTGGAGCGGCTGCCGCCGGCCGGGCCGCTGTTCGGGCCGAAGGTGTCGGCCATCACCAGCTTGATGTCCTCCGGCTTGGCGCCGGCGGCGCGCAGCACCTCGTGGGCCATGGTCCTGGCGCCGAGGTCGGCGCCCTGGCCGTGGTCCTCCCAGCCCGAATGCACGACGAAGCCGGTCGGCGTCATCTCGACGCGGGCTTCCGAGCTGTCGGGGCCGTCGAGGCCGCAGCCGTAGATGCCGAGCGACAGGCCGACGCCGCGCTTCCGCTCGGTGTTGGCGGCGTTGAAGTCGGCGCAGCGCTTCTTCGCCTCCTGGTACTTGGGACGCAGCATGTCGAACAGCTGCGGCAGCACCAGCACCTCCGGCTTCTGGCCGGTCGGCGTGGTCGAGGTCTCGTTGTAGAGGTTCTTGTAGCGGAACTCGAACGGGTCCTCACCCATCTTCTCGGCCAGCATGTCGATGGCGATCTCCGAGGCAAGGAAGGACTGCGGCGAGCCGTAGGCGCGGAAGGCCGAGCCCCAGGCATGGTTGGTCGCCACCGTCCGGCCGTGGCCGCGGATGTTCTCGAGATGATAGCCGGCGCCGGTGAACTGGGCCTGGCGCAAGGTCACGAGGTCGCCGAATTCCGAATAGGGGCCGTGATCGAGCCACCAGTCGGTTTCCATGGCCGTGAGCTTGCCGTTCTTGTCGCAGGCGAGACGGATGTTGATGTTGGCCGGGCTGCGTTTCCCCGTGTAGGTGATGTTCTGGTACTGGTCGTAGACCAGCGACACCGGCTTCCTGGTCACCAGCGCGGCGACGCCGAGCAGCGCCTCCATGGTCGGCGAGAACTTGTAGCCGAAGGTGCCGCCGGCCGGGTTCTGGATCAGCCGCAGCTTTTCGGGCGGGATGCCGAGGCCGGGGCAGATCATGGCGTGATGGAGATGCACGCCGATCGACTTCGACAGGATGGTCAGCACGCCGTCGTCGTCGACGAAAGCCTCGCCGCAGTCCGGCTCGAGGTGCAGGTGCGGCTGGCGCGAGCAGTAGGTGGTGATGTCGACGACAGCGGCGGCGCTGGACATCAGCGGCGCGGTGTCGACGCCCTTGACGACGCCCTGCTCGTAATAGGCGTTGGGCACGCCGGGATGGATCTCCATGGCGTCGGGGGCCAGCGCCGCGAAGCCCGACATGTAGGCCGGCAGCACGTCAAGCTCGACCTTGACCTTGCTGGCGGCGGCGCGGGCATGCTCGTCGGTATCGGCGGCGACGATGGCGATGGCGTCGCCGAACTGGAAGATCTTCTCCTTGCAGAGGATCGGCCGGTCCCAGCCGTCGCCCTTGTTGGTCGGGAAGGTGATCAGGCCGGTGATGGCGTTCTTGCCGCCGACGTCCTTCCAGGTGATAACCTTCTCGACGCCGGGCATCGCCTCGGCTTCCGAGGTGTCGATGCCCTTGATCAGCGCGTGGCTGACCTCGGCCTGCACCAGCGCGAGGCGCAGCGTGCCCTCGGGCATCTTCAGCGCCACGTCGGCGCCGAAGTCCCAGGCGCCGGTCACCTTGGCGACGGCCGACGGACGGATGTATTCGGTGCCGAGGATCGAACCGTCGTCCTTGGGCTTGGGCATGATGTCGTGGACGGTCTTCTCGCCGCGCATGACGGCGGCGGCGTCCATCACCGCGTCGATCAGCGGCTTGTAGCCGGTGCAGCGGCAGAGGTTGCGGTTGCGATGGAACCAGGCGCGTACCTCCTCGCGGGTCGGGCTGAGGTTCTTGTCGAGCAACGCCTTGGCCGACATGATGAAGCCGGGCGTGCAGACGCCGCACTGGGCGCCGCCGCGCGCCATCCAGGCGATCTGCAGCGGATGCAGGTTGTCGGGCGTGCCGATGCCTTCGATGGTGGTGATCTTCGCCTCGGCGGCGAGCTTTTCCAGCGGTGTCACGCAGGCGCGCACCGGTTTGCCGTCGATGACCACGGTGCAGGAGCCGCACTGGCCGTCCTCGCAGCAGACCTTGCAGCCGGTCATCATCATCTGCTCGCGCAGCACGTCGGCGAGCGACCGCTTGGGATCGGCGACGACCCAGCGCTGGACGCCATTCACGTTGAGGGAAATGCGTTTCATGTCTTCCTCCTGGAATTGTCTCGTTTCCTCACGCCACGCTCAGCCGGCGGCCGCCCGGAGCGCCGCCTCTTTCGGTTGTTCGCAGTCGCCCATGATGCGGGTGAACGGCCGGACCTTTGCGGCGCCCCTGATGTGAGCGATCATTTCGGCGGTCACCGCGACGGCGATCTCCTCCGGCCCCTCCGCCCCGATATCGAGACCGACCGGTGCGCGGACACGGGCGAAGGCTTCGGCGTCGAAGCCCATCGCGGTGAGGTTCCTGTAGACGGTCAGCACCTTGCGCCTGGAGCCGATCATGCCGATGTAGCCGGCCGGCGTGCCGAGCGCCCAGGCGAGCGCCTCCTGATCGAGGGCATGGCCGCGCATGGCGATGAACACCAGCGACGACGCATTGGGCGAAAGCGGCGCCGTCGCCTCGGCCAGCGGGCCGGCATGGGTGGAGACGGCGGCCGGGAAGCGCTCGGGGTTGGCGAACTCCGGCCGGTCGTCGATCACTACGGTTTCGAGGCCCAGCGTCCGGCAGAGCTGCTCGGTGACGAAGCCGACATGGCCGCCGCCGAAGATGTAGACCGTGCGGTTGGGCATGATCGCCTCGATGTGGAACTGCAGATGGCCGCCGCAGATCATGCCGAGATCGAGCGTCGGGTTCTCGTGGAGGTCGATGGCCAGCATCTGCGACTGTCCCGTGGCGATCACCTCGCGCGCCACCATGATCGCCCGGCCCTCGGCCGCGCCGCCGCCGACGGTGCCGGCGATCGAGCCGTCGGCGCGCACCAGCATCCGGGCGGCGGTCGCCGAGGGCGTCGAGCCGGATTGGGTAATGATGGAAATCAGCGCCGAGGGCCGACCGGCATCACGCTCGCGGACGATTTCCTTGAAGATATCCATGCTCTCCTCCGGCGCTGCCGGAAGGCGTCCCCGTGGCCTCTCCTCCTCAGGGGGCACGGGGTTGAGCCTTCCACGTCTGCCACGTTCGGCCTCGACCGGCACCAATTCTGTCCGATAGAGGACTCAATCGCAGAAAAAGCCTGTCGCCCGGGCGACAGCCGTCCCGGCGTCACCCTGCGGCGTGTGCCGCAGCGATGTCGTCGGCCAGCCGGTCGAGATCGGCGAAGGCGGCCTCGCGCGGCAGGCCCTTGACCATCACCGGCTCGAAGAAGCGGGCGCCGAGCTTCGGCAGCATGCCCTTGACGATCTCCGGCAGGTTGCCTTCCCAGCCGAAGGAGCCGACGACGGCGGCATATTTCGCCTTGGGATTGAGGACGTTGGCCAGGAGCGCCGCGTAGGCGACGTCCGGATGCGGTCCCGACAGCACCGTCGGCGAGGCGAAGACGATGGTCGAGGCATCGACGAGACTCATCGCGTAGTCGCCGGTGTCGAGGCCGACGACGTTGATCGGCCGGACGCCGAGCCCGCGTTCGATCAGGCGGTCGGTGAGGTAGGCGACCATCCGCGCGGTGCTCTCGTACATCGACACGTAAGGGATGATCACCAGGGGTTTCGGCTCGTCGGCCGTCCAGGCCCGGTAGAGATCGAGGATGAAGGACGGCCTGGCGTAGACCGGTCCGTGGCTCGGGGCGATGAAGTCGAGATCGAGGCCGCCGACCTTGTCCACCGCCTCCCTGGAGAAGCCGCGGTAGGGCATCATGATCTCGGCGTAGTAGCGCTTGGCCGCCGTCTCGACCCGCACCTCATCGTCGGCGAAGGGATCGGTGGTGGCGAGATGGGCGCCGAGGAAATCGCAGGTGAAGGCGATCTTCGCTTCCGGAACGTAGGTGGTCATGGTGTCCGGCCAGTGCACCCAAGGCGTCATCAGGAAGTGCAACGTCCGGCCGCCGAGCGGCAGGCTGTGCCCTTCGCCGACGGTGATGAAGGCGTCGCGCCCCACCGGCAGCGTGTCCATGATGAAGCGCTTGCACTTGGCGTTGGTCACCACCTTGGCCTCGGGAAACAGGTCGAGAACGGCCGGGATCGATCCCGAATGGTCCTGCTCGGCGTGGTTGGCGACGATGTAGTCGATGCGCCCGACGCCGGCCCTCCGGAGCGCCGCGATCAGCTCATCGGTCTTCGGCGGATAGACGGTGTCGATCAGCGCCGTCTTGTCGCTGCCGGTCACCAGATAGGCGTTGTAGGTGGTGCCCTCAGGCAGCGGCACCAGTTCGTCGAACAGCTCGCGGTCCCAGTCGATCGCCCTGAAACAGTCGATGCCGTCGGTCACCTTGAAGGGAATCATTTGAAGTGCCTCCTCGCTGGGACGGGCCGGGTGCTCATCAGCAGCAACCGCCGGCGTCCGTCGTCGCCGGCGCCGCGCCCGAGCAGTCGAAGCTGCCGAAATGGTTGAGGCGGTTGCCGTCGACGCGGAAATGTCGGCCGAAGCGGCTGGCGCCGACCAGCGCCGCCGTGTTGCCGCAGACCAGCATCGGTTTGCCGGTGACGAAGGTGTGGTGGTCGTCGAGCACGAAGGCGTTGGGGGCGTCGGGCAGGCTGCCGAGATAGGTCGCCACCTGCCCGTAGTCCTCGCAGGCGTCCTCGAGGCCGTCGACCTTGAGGGCGCGCACCTTCATCGACCAGAAGACGGTCGGCCCGACCAGCAGTTCGGCATAGGGATGGCCGATGGCGACCGTCTGCCGCCTGAGGATGCGGTAGTCGGGCCAGCCGACCGCGGCCATCAGCCGGCGGAAATCCTCGACGTAGAGCGCGCCGCCGAGGCACTCGCCGATCAGCAGCGGGTCGGCCGCCACGTCGGGCGGCAGGCGGCGGCTGGCGAACACGTCGGAAAACAGCAGCTCGCCGCCCGGCTTCAGCACGCGATGGATCTCCGAGAACACCCGGTGCTTGTCGATGGAGAGGTTGAGGGCGCAGTTGGAGATCACCACGTCGACCGAGGCGTCGGCGATACCGAGCGCCGCGAGGTCTTCGAAGCGGCCTTCGAGGAAGCTGACGTTGGAGGTGGCGTAGCCGAAGACGCGCGCCTGTTCGGCCTGGTGCGCCCTGCCGACGGCAAGCTGCTCGGGCGTCATGTCGACGCCGATCACCCGGCCCGCCTCGCCGACCAGCGCCGAGACGAGGAACGCGTCGCGCCCGGTGCCGCAGCCGAGGTCGAGTACCGTCAGCCCCTCGACGTCGTCGGGGATCGGCGAGCCGCAGCCGTAGAAACGGCTCGACACCTCGGGGTGGATGCTGTCGAGGATCGCCCGCTGCCGGGCGGGCAGCGCCTCGCTGGAGCAGCAGGCGCCGGTCTTGAGGGCGGATTGTCCGGCCAGTTGATTGCCGTAGTAGTTGCGTATGATCTCGCTCGTCCGGTCCGACATCTCCACCCTCCCAAGCCTTTGTCAGGAGAGTGTGGCGCCGGGGCGGGGCGGTCTGTCGCGCATTGGACAGAACGAGAAATAAGCCGTGACGGCGATCAGGCCGTTGCTTCCGCCTTCGCCGTCCGCCGTACCGCCAGCACGAAGGCGGCGACGAAGGCTAGGGCCATCAAGAGGACGATGGTCGGGGCCGGCGCGCTGTCGAGGAAGAAGGACAGGTAGACGCCCGCGAACGAGGCCGCCACGGCGATTGCCATGGCGACTACCAGCATGCCGCTGAAGCGCCGGCTGACCAGGAAGGCGATGGCGCCCGGCGCGATCAGCATGGCAACCGACAGGATGATGCCGACCGCCTGCAAGGCGCCGACGATGGTCAGCGAGATCAGGGCGAGCAGGCCGTAGTGCATCAGGCCGACCGGCAGCCCGCAGGCCCTCGCCTGGGCGGGGTCGAAGGCGTGCAGCAGGAGGTCCTTCCACTTGAGGCCGATGATGCCGGCGGTGAGCGCGGCGATGGCGCCGGTCAGCGCGATGTCGTGACCGGAGACGCCGAGCATGTCGCCGAACAGGATGTGGTCGAGATGCACCTCGGACTGGATGTTGACGTAGAGGACGAGGCCGAGGCCGAACATGCCCGAGAACACCACGCCCATCACCGTGTCCTGCTTGATGCGGCTGTTGTCCTTGAGGAAGCCGGTGGCCAGCGCCGAGGCCATGCCGGCCGCGAAGGCGCCGACCGCATAGGGCAGGCCGACGATGTAGGCGATGACGACGCCGGGAAAGACGGCGTGCGAGATGGCGTCGCCCATCAGCGACCAGCCCTTGAGGACGAGGAAGCAGGACAGGAGCGCCATTGGTACGGCCACCAGCACGGCGATGACCAGCGCGTTGACCATGAAGCCGAACTGGAACGGCGACAGCAGCGTATCGATGCTCATCGGGCGGTCTCCGATAGGGCGGCGGCGCGGCGGCGGGCGGCCAAGAGGCCGTGGCGCGGCGCCAGGACGAAGGCGGCGAGGAAGACCGCCGTCTGCAGCACCACGATGATGCCGCCGGTGGCGCCGTCGAGGAAAAAGCTCGCATAGGCGCCGATGAAGCTGGTCAGCGCGCCGATCGCCACGGCGATGACGATCAGGCGCGGAAAGCGGTCGGTCAGGAGATAGGCGGTGGCGCCGGGCGTCACCACCATCGAGATGACCAGGAAGGCGCCGACCGTCTGGAGCGCCGCCACCGTCGAGGCCGACAGCAGGGTGAAGAACACGATCTTCAGCACGGTCGGGTCGAGACCGATCGAGCGGGCATGGCTCTCGTCGAAGAAGGTCACCATCAGGTCCTTCCACTTGGCGAGCAGCACGATCAGCGACACCAGGGCGATGATGACCAGTTGCAGCGTGTCGGCCGGGGTGATCGCCAGGATGTTGCCGAGCACGATGGTCTGGATGTTCACCGCCGCCGGCCGGAGCGACACCATGAACAGGCCGAGGCCGAAGAAGGAGGAGAAGACCAGGCCGATGATGGCGTCCTCGCGCAGCTTGGTGCGCTGGTTGAGGAACAGCATGGCGGCGGCGGCGAGGCCGCCGGAGAAGAAGGCGCCGAGCGAGAAGGGAAGGCCGAGCATGTAGGCGCCGGCGACGCCCGGCACGATGGCGTGCGACAGCGCGTCGCCGATCAGCGACCAGCCCTTCAGCATCAGGTAGCAAGAGAGGAAGGCGCAGACGCCGCCGACCAGCGCCGACACCCACATGGCATTGACCATGTAGCCGTAGGAGAAGGGTTCGAGGAGCGCCGTCATCAGGCCCGCCTTTCCGCCGGAGGCAGGCGCGTCGCCTTGCCGCCGCGCAGCACCAGCGCCCGCTCGTCGTCGGTGACGACGCCGAGCGTCTGGTCGTCGCCGTTCTGCGGCCCGCTGAGGACGAAATGCCGGAGGGCGCCGCCGAAGGCGATTTCGAGGTTCTCCTGCGTGAACACCTCGGCGGTCGGACCGTGGGCCAGCACCGTGCCCTTGACCAGCACGGTGCGGTCGCAGAATTCCGGCACGCTGCCGAGGTCGTGGGTGGAGACCAGCATCAGCCGGCCCTCGTCGCGCAGCTCCCTCAACAGGTCGACGATGGCCTCCTCGGTCTTGAGGTCGACGCCGGTGAACGGCTCGTCGAGCAGGATGACGCTGCTGTCCTGGGCGAGCGCCCGCGCCAGGAACACCCGCTTGCGCTGGCCGCCGGACAATTCGCCGATCTGGCGCCGGCGGAAGTCGGTCATGCCGACGCGGGAGAGCGCCGCCGTCACCGCTTCGCGGTCGGCCGGGCGCGGCAGGCGCAGGAAGCCCATGCGGCCGTAGCGGCCCATCATCACCACGTCCTCGACCAGAACGGGAAAGTTCCAGTCGACCTCCTCGCTCTGCGGCACGTAGGCGACGAGGTTGCGCCTGAGCGCCTCGGCGACCGGCAGGCCGGAGACGGTGATGCTGCCGCGAGCCAGCCGGACGAAGCCCATGATCGCCTTAAACAGCGTCGACTTGCCCGAGCCGTTGACGCCGACCAGCGCGGTGATCGATCCGGCCGGCACCTCGAAGCTGGCGTCGCGCATGGCGGTGTGGCCGTTGCGGTAGGTCACCGTCGCCCGCTCGACCTGGATCCCCGGAGCCGGGGCGGGCAGCGTCATTGCGCGGCTCCCGCCGCCAGGCCCCTGGCGATCGTCTCCGAGGTGACCTTCAGGAGGTCGAGATAGGTCGGTACCGGGCCGTCGGCCTCGCTCAGCGAGTCGACATAGAGGACGCCGCCGTAGCGGGCGCCGGTCTCGCGCGCCACCTGCTCGGCCGGCTTGGACGACACAGTGCTTTCCGAGAAGACGACGCCGATGCCGTGCTGGCGCACCGCGTCGATCACCTTGCGCACCTGCTGCGGCGTGCCCTGACTATCGGCATTGATCGGCCAGAGATAGAGTTCTCTGAGGCCGAAATCACGCGCCAGATAGGAAAAGGCGCCCTCGCTGGTCACCAGCCAGCGCTGCTCGTTGGGAACGGCGTTGAGTTCCGCCTTAATCGGACCGACGACGGCGGCGATCTTCGCCTTGTAGGCTTCGGCGTTGGCCTCATAGGTCGCGGCGTTGGCCGGGTCGTATTTGGCCAGGGCGTCGCGGATGTTGTCGACGTAGATCAGCGCCGAGGTCGGCGACATCCAGGCGTGCGGGTTGGGTTTGCCGGCGTAGGGGCCTTCGGCGATGCCGATCGGCTCGACGCCGTCCGATACCACGACGCTCGGCACGTCCCGGAGGTTGGCGAAGAACCTCTCGAACCAGCGCTCGAGATTGAGGCCGTTCCAGAGGATGAGCTGGGCATCCTGCGCCCGGCGGATGTCGCCGGGCGTCGGCTGGTAGTCGTGGATCTCCGCCCCCGGCTTGGTGATCGACTCGACGACGGCGGTGTCGCCGGCGACGTTGCGGGCGATGTCGGCGATCACCGTGAAGGTGGTCACCGCCTTGAACTTCCCCGCCGCCATGGCCGGCCCGGCCAGAAGCGCCGAGGCCAGGACGGCCACCAACCATATGGGCTGCTTGCGGATCGCCAGGGGACGCATGGAGGGTTCCTTCCGTAGTGAAGTCGCGAATATGTAGCCTCGGCATCATATGAAAATGCGAGGCATTTGCAAATATAATTTGTAGGCGGATTGCCTCGGCCGACTGCCGGCCGGCGGTCTGGCAAAATGTACGGGCGCCGCTGGCGACATCCAATACCGTTGCCGCGACGCTGTCGGTGACGCTGCCGGCGATACGGTCTCAACCGGCTACCTACTGCTATCCGGCGCCCATACGACCGCTAATGCCGTGAAATTGACTGGAAACATCGTTTCCCGCATTCGATCATACTGGAAATATGCGCCTTTCAGTTGTATGGAATGCGCCGTTCCTGAGGCCGGGTAGCCAGTTCTGGCTATGCCCTTTTGGCCAGTCGTTTGGGACGTATGGCATAGCGGCATCAGGTGGCGCAGCATTCATGCGGACAAATGCATGGAGAGTAGAAATGCGCTTGAACACCCCCAACCCCGACTCTACTGACTATGTCGTCGGCGTCCTTCAGTTCTGCGAATGGGCGCTGGGCGCGCAGCAGCCTGACTTGGCAAACATGATCGGCTATGCGGCGATTGAGTTGAGGAAGCGCCGTGGCATCGACGCACGTTCGATGCGGGACGGCCTGGAAAGTACGAATGCTATCAGATCCGGATCGGCTCGGTAGTCTCATCGACAAGATCGGAGATGTCAGAGCTGGGCGGTTTTCCGTCGAACCATTACACGCAATAGCCGGGAGCTATGGGTTCTCCCAGGTTGCTTATCTCGGACTGCACCTGCCACAGCTGACGAGAGAGGGTCCCTTTGTCTACGTGACCTACCCTGAAAGCTGGGTAGAGCACTACAAGGAGCTGGATTTCGTAACAACGGACCCTGTGGTGGCAACGACGGCCAACGCGCTGCTGCCGGTGAACTGGGACAGCCTGGAAGTCCGTCACCCCAAGGCCCGTCAAATGTTCGGCGAAGCGCGGGAGTTCGGCATCGGCGCCCGCGGCCTGACGATGACGATCCGCGGCGCGCACGGCGAACGTGCGCTGCTGTCCCTCACCTCCGATCTTCCTGCCGCCGAATGGCAGGACTTCTGTCGTCAGAACGTCGGAGATTTTCAGATACTTGCCTATCACCTTCACAAGATGGTTCTTGCCGCCCATGGCATAAGCCCGGCTGCTCCACATCTTTCAGCAAGAGAATTTGAAGTTCTGAAGTGGGCGTCATCGGGAAAGACCGTTTCCGACTCCGCAGATATATTGGGACTCTCCGATCGAACCGTGAAGTTCTATCTGGAGAATGTCAGGCATAAGCTGAACTGTCTCAACACCACTCATGCCGTTGCACGGGCGATAAGCCTCGGATTGATACCTCCGAGCTATTTCTAGCCGCGTCAATACGGTTAATGGGCCGTATTAAACTTCCGAATTAATGTTACTAAAAGACCTCCACCAACAACTGGTGGAGATTAAGATGATCAGGATCGTTCAGTCGAAAAACAAGGAAAAGTACAGTCGGGAAATGGACCAGATGCACAAACTTCGTGCATCCGTCTTCTCCGACCGCCTCGGTTGGGAAGTCGAGGTCGTCGACGGATGGGAGATCGACGCCTTCGATGCGCTCGACCCGCTCTACCTCATCTCGCTCGATGCTCTCGGCCAGGTCCGGGGCACACTTCGGCTGCTGCCGACAACCGGTCCCAACATGCTGCGGGATGTCTTTCATTGCCTGCTGCCCGACGGTCTGGTCATCGAAAGCCCGAGGATATGGGAGAGCAGCCGCTTCTCGGTCGACCTCGCGCACCCCGCTGAGCGGTCGGCCAACCGACTGAACCGGGTGACCGGCGAACTGCTGGCGGGAATCGTCGAGGTCGGCATGCTGGTCGGTCTGACGCACGTCGTTTCGGTCTACGACGCCAGGATGGCCCGCGTTCTCAAGCACGCCGGCTGTCCGGCCGATCTGGTGGGTGAACCGCAGCGGATTGGCGGCGTCATGACCTATGCCGGCCTCTTCAATACCGACGAGGACATGCTGGCGCGCATCCGCGCGGCCGCCGGTCTGGAGGGTTCCGTTCTCGAACCCCAGATGATGGAGCTGGCTTTCGCCGCCTGACCAGGGCGTGAGGCGGTCCTTCAGCGTCGACGCTCTTGGGACCGCCCCATCGCATCGACATGAGATCGGAATCTCCATGTGTCGAGACGATCGATCGTCTTCCTCAGGAGTGGTAGTGTCTGGCTACCGCGTTGGGGGGAACGGCACAATGGCTGATTGGGATGTCGCAACCGAGATCGCTGAGAAGGCGGAATGCCTCCGACAAATGGCAGAACAGGCCCATCTCCATCATCTTGCCTTCATTCTCCAGTGCTGCGTGAATACCGCGCTTCTGGGCGAAGAAGTGGTGATCGAACGAATTCTCGCCGAAATCCAGAATGCGAGAATCTATGATGCCTGAGAACCTGACCCGAAACTCTGCTGGGACGGGCCTCCAGCTTCAATTCTCCCGCTTCCGGTGTCCGCAAACCCCAGGTTCGCTCTGCTCCGGTTGGCGAATTTGTCGCTATCTGCCCGATATCCGCGAGTTTCGCGTCAGGCTCGTAGATATCTAGAGCATTTCCGGTGATCCGGTTCACCGGAAATGCCCTATCTCTTTGTTTACACGCAATTCTGGACGCAAAACCGGTTCCCACTTTTGCTGGAATTGCTCTAGGATATCGATTCAAGAAATGACATGACCGCATGCGTGTCCCGAAGACAATATGCGGCTTGGCTTTCGCCGGAACCCACGTGAATTGAGATGCCCCCCAGGGCATTGACGGTCGAGAATCCAGCCTCATCGGCCAGATCATCGCCAATGAAAACAGGAATACGCCCTGCGAACGGCGCTCTGGCCATCAGCATATCGATGCCACGTGCTTTGTCGGCTATGGCTGGCTTGAACTCGGCAACGCCCCGCCCGGCCTGAATTGCGAAACCTGGCATGCCCTTGCAAACATCGAAGGCGAATTCGAAAACGGAGTCGGCAGTCTCCGGAGCGTCGTGGAATTGCAATACGATCGTATGGCTCTTTCTTTCTATGTAGACCCCCGGGTGCCTTTCCGCCCATGCCGACGAGAGCACGAACAGGCGCTCGAGATCCTCGCTGATACGCGTCAGTGCCTTGCCGGCGAGGCCGAACTCGATTGGCGAGTCGGGTGTGGCACGAAACTCGAAACCATGGGTTCCCGAGATTGCCAACTGAATCGGCCCGAGCAACCGGTCGAACTCACCAACCCCGCGCCCACTGACGATGGCGGTGGCGCCGCCGGTCCTCTTCGCCAGCCGGTCGAGCAGACTCGGCAACCTCGGATCAACTTTGGGCACCAGTCTGGTTTCGGATGCATAGGGGACAAGCGTCCCATCGAAATCGAGCATCAGGGCGATCTTGGCCGGCTGTACGACGGGCGGTATCATGGTTCCATCTTTGTCTTGTTCGGCAATCCTGGTCTCCTGCCCGGCGGGGCAGCATGTCTGCCGCTCCGCCATCAGGAACCATTCGATTGATCAAGCCTGGTGCCTGTCGGCTCGATGATGCGGCAGGCGGAGATACCGGACGTCAGGACGTCGCCGGAAAGAACGGCGGCGATATCGGCCGTGCCGATCGGTACGCCGGGGTGGCCGGATCCGGCCTTTTCGGCGGCACCCATCGCAGAGGATTCTCGACGTAACCGCGGGCCCGAGTCGCGTCCCCGGCAACCAGAACGGAATGGCTGCGCCTTGTTGAATTGTCGAGCTTGCCCACCGGCGCGAACTCAGCCCGACGGGCTGAGTTCGTTTCTCCACGGAAAGGAGAAGATCAGGACATGAACATTCCGCCATCGATGTTGATGGTCTGGCCCGTTACATAGGCAGCGTCATCGCTGGCGAGGAACGCAACCACGCCGGCAACGTCCTCGCCCGTACCAACCCGGCCGACCGGAATATTGGCGACCCATTCGGCCATCAGCTCGCCCGGCTTGTAGTCGCCCAAGAGTTTGCCCCAAGCCTGGTCGTTATAGGACCACATATCCGTGTCGATGATGCCGGGGCAGAATGCATTGACGGTGATATTCTCCTTCGCGACTTCCTTGGCCAGGCTCTGGGTGATGCCCATGACGCCGAATTTCGACGCCGCATAATGCGGCGTGTAGATGAAGCCCTGTCGAGACTGCCCGGAGGCCGTGTTGATCAGGCGGCCACCCCTGCCGTGCTTGCGCATGCGGCGGATCGCCTCTTGGCAGCAGAGGAATACGCCGGTGGTATTCACCGCCAACACCTTGTTCCATTCGGCCTCGGTGAGATCCTCGATCTTCGCGATGGTGATCACGCCGGCGTTCTGGCAGGAGATGTCGATGGAGCCGAAGGCGGCTTCGGCAGCATCGTACATGGCCACGACGGACGCCTTGTCGGTGACATCCGTGATGGAGCACTCGGCACGCCCGCCCTCGGCGCGAATGGCCTTCACGACCTCTTCGACCCGCGGTTCGTTGGCGCTGACGAAGACCGACGCTCCCTCGCGTGCAAAACGCATGGCGATTGCCGCGCCTATGCCCCGGCTTGCGCCCGCGACCACCACCGTCTTGTTGTCAAAGCGTGCCATGATTTCCTCCTGGGTTTGTCAATCAGCACTGTTCATGGGGACTTACGGATCAGGCGGAGGCGGCAGACTCAGAAGTCGCTCCGCGGTGAACTTGTCGGTGATGAAGGTATTGACCCAGCCGCCGACCAGGGCGCCGTGAATGGTCGCAGTCTTTCGGGCGCCTCCGGCGACGCCGATGACATGCGGAACAGCCTTGAGTTCGGGAAGGGTGATGCCGATGACGCGCTCGTCGAACGGGCTGTCGACAAGCTGGCCATCGGCATCGAAGAAGCGCATGCAGATGTCGCCGACCACGCCGCGCTCCTTGAGGTCGGCGAGTTCGTCGGCGGCAAAAGTATTGCCTGAATTGTGCAGCATGTAGGATGGCTCAAGCGTGCCAATGCCGACGATGGCCATCGTCAGGCGGCGAAACTGTTCCATCGTGGAGCGGACATAGCCGTCACCGAGTATGACCAGACGAGCCGCCGACGAAGCCGTGACACCCGGAGCCGGCAGCAGTACGGGGTCGGCACCGACCAGGCCCGCGAGGCGGGTGGTGATCTGGGTGGCGTGGCTCTGTGCGGCGGGGTTGCCGATGCCACCCACGAGCTGGATGACCTTCTCGGCCTTGAGCCGCTTGATCGGGTGAATGGCGTCGACCAGGCGCAGCAGCGCGGAACTCCAGCAGGAGATGCCGATCACCTCATCCGGACTGACCGTCGATTCAAAATAATACGCCGCAGCGTTGCCGATTGCCGAGAGAATGGCTTCCTCGCGATCTTCATAGCACTCGGCCACCACCACTTCGGCCAGTCGATATCGTTCACGCAGCTGGTCCTCGAGCTGAGGATAGGTGCCGCGTGGCGCATTGATCGTAATCCGCACTATTCCTTCGTCCGCGGCGCGCGACAGTAGACGAGACACCGTTGCCTGAGACAAACGCAAATGTTTAGAGATCTGTGCCTGCTTTAAATTCTTCTCGTAATACAATTGGGCAACTCGCGCCATTAGGCGCAATTCATAAATACGGCTCATGAAAACCTCCAGATAGCAGAACAACGACAGAGTCCGTCGCGAACACCCGTCGCTCTTCGATGCTGAATGTTTATTCCTGAGCGCAGTTTATTCATAGCTAAATGCCATCGCGCCGCGATGGCGTACTTTCTGGAAGGGTTTGTCTACCTCGGCTTGCGGACGGCGAACGGCATCGCTCCTCGGGGCCTCGTCAAGCACGCCTATAAGGTGCCGCTATCTGGATGTCAATCCATATATGAATTAATATTCAAAACGCCGATAGAGATGGGTTGCGGTGCGAAGGATTGCCTCTGCGTTTCAAGCTGCTGCAAAACCTGGATTATCGCCAAGGGAAGAATCCGGAAGGGCGAGTTCAAGCCACTTCAATCGATTTGTGCATAAATCACTGATTGACGGCTGGCAGGACCAATCGAAGCCAATCGAAAAAAAACGAGACTCACCGAAAGGCGCATGGAAATAATCCTTGACGCATTTCCATCATCTCCGTATCCTGGAAATACATCCGCTTCTGAATAAACATTCAGACCAGGAGGGCAATATGGAAGCGATCGGAAACCTCGCATCAATCGAGGCCCATCCGACACCAGCGACTTTGTCCGGACTTTCTCCTGAAGACCGGGCGGCGCTGCTCCATCGGGTTGCCCAGAACGTGAGGCGCTCGATCGTCGAGATGATTGGCACGGCGCGGCTCGGGCATATCGGCGGCGACTTCTCCATCACCGATGCCATGACCACCTTGTTTTTCGGTATCCTGCGCCTCGATCCGGCCAACCCCAATTGGCCCGAGCGGGATCGCTTCATCCTGTCGAAAGGACACTGCGCGGCTTCGCTCTACGCGGTGCTGGCCCTGCGCGGCTTTTTCCCGCAGGACCGGCTGTCCACGTTCATGCAGCCGTTGTCGGTGCTCAACGGCCATCCCAACCGCAAGATCCCTGGCGTCGAAGCCAATACCGGTCCGCTCGGCCACGGCCTGCCCATCGGCGTCGGCTCGGCCATCGCGTCCCGTCTTTCCGGCCGGAACTGGCGGACCTTCGTCGCTCTCGGCGACGGCGAGTTGCAGGAAGGCTCCAACTGGGAAGCCGCCATGGCGGCCGGCCACCGCGGCCTCGACAACCTCCTTGCCGTCATCGATCGCAACCGGCTGCAGCAGGGCGCCCGCACCGAGGATACCAACCGGCTCGATCCCCTCCCCGAGAAATGGGCCGCCTTCGGCTGGGAGGTCGTCGAGATCGACGGCCACGACCATGCCGCCCTCTACGAGGTGTTCAGCCGCCCCGGCCGGGGCAAGCCGATCGCGGTGATCGCCAACACCATCAAGGGCAAGGGCGTCTCCTTCATCGAGGATCGTGTCGAGTGGCACCACAAGGTGCCGTCGCCCGAACAGATCAAGCTGGCCCTTGAGGAGCTTGCCCGATGAACGCGCCCCTTGCCACTTTCGACTGCCGCCAGAGTTTCGCCGAGACCCTCTCCGCCTTGGCGCGCGAGAATGACCGCATCGTCGCCGTGTGCAACGACAGCGTCGGCTCCTCCAATCTCGTCGCCTTCCAGAAGGAATTCCCGAACCGGCTGATCAACGTCGGCATCGCCGAGCAGGACATGGTCGGCGTGGCGGCCGGACTGGCCAATGGCGGCTTCATTCCGTTCGTCTGTGCGGCCGCTCCCTTTCTGACCGGCCGGGCAACCGAGCAGGTCAAGGCCGACGTCGCCTACAGCCGGTATCACATCGTCCTTTGCGGCATGAGCCCGGGCATGGCCTACGGCGAACTCGGCCCCACCCATCACTCGATCGAGGATCTCTCCTGGATGCGGGCCATGAGCGGGCTCTCCGTTCTGATGCCGGCCGACCCCGAGCAGACCGCCGCCGCGGTGACATGGGCGGCGACCGCCGGCAAGCCGATCTACATGCGGGTCGGCCGCACGAAAGTGCCGTCGGTCAGCGCCGGCCAGGCCGACCCGTTCGTCTACGGAAAGGCCAACGTGGTGCGCGGCGGCGGCGACGTCACCGTGATCGCCACCGGCACCCTGGTGTCGCGCGCCATCGAAGCCTCCGGGCGTCTGGCGACCGAGGGGATCGGCGTGCGCGTCGTCAACATGTCGACCATCTCTCCGCTCGACGAGGCTGCCGTGATCGCCGCCGCCAGGGAGACCGGCGCCATCGTCACCGCCGAGGAAGCGCTGGTCGAGGGCGGTCTGGGCGCCGCCGTGGCGTCGGTGGTCGTCCGTCATCATCCCGTTCCGATGCGCATCCTGGGCGTGCCCGGCTTCGCGCCGACGGGAAGCGCCGAGTTTCTGCTCGATCATTTCAATCTCAACGCCGATGGCATCATCGCCGCCGTGCGAGAGCTGAGGGGCTGAGAAATGGCTTCTCCCTTGATTCTGGCCATCGATCAGGGCACCGGCTCCAGCAAGTGCCTGCTGGTCGACGAGCAGGGCAACGTGGTGGCGCGCGGCGGCGCGCCGCTCGGTCAATCCACGCCGCAGCCGGGATGGGTCGAACAGGACCCGGAGGAAATCTGGGCCAGCGTGCGCAAGGCGGTTGCCGCCTGCGTGACGCCCGAGCTGGCGCCACGCGTCGTCGCCGTCGGCTTCAGCACGCAGCGCGAATCCTGCGTCATCTGGGATCGCGGCACCGGGAAGGCGTTGACGCCGCTGCTGTCCTGGCAGGATCAGCGGACGGAGGATCTCTGCGCCAGCATCCGGGCCAGAGGCCAGGGCGCCATCATCCGCGAGAAGAGCGGCTTGCCGCTCGACCCGATGTTCACGGCGGTCAAGGCGAAATGGCTGCTCGACCGCATCGATCCGGATCGCAGGCTGGCGCGCGCCGGCGACATCGTCATCGGCACCATCGACAGCTTCCTGCTGTCCCGCTTCGGCGGCGAGGCGCTTGTCGAGGCAGGCAATGCCTCGCGCATGCAACTGGTGAACGTCGGCATTGCCGACTATGACGACGTCCTGCTCGACATCTTCGACATTCCGAAGGCGGCGCTGCCCCACATCGTTCCCTCGATAGGGCCGTTCCCGGTCTGCCGGGACTTTGCGCCGATCCCCGACGGCGTACCGGTGCGGGCGGTGATGGCCGATTCCCATTCCGCCCTGTTCGCGCACGGTGCCTACAAGCCCGGACCGATCAAGGCCACGCACGGCACCGGCTCGTCGGTGATGGGTCTGTTCGACCCCGCCTCCCTCAAGGGCGGCAAGAGCCTGCATCCGGGCCTGTGCCTGACGCTCGCCTGGTGGATCGACAAGCCCATGCTGGGTTTCGAGGGCAACATCCGTTCGGCCGGCTCGACGATCCTCTGGATGGCCGACCTGCTCGGCATCGATGCCGGCGAACTGGCGCGGCTTGCCTCCACCTGCGAGGACGCCGGCAACGTGCATGTGGTTCCCGGCTTCAACGGCCTGGGGGCGCCTTGGTGGGACGGCAACGCCGTCGGCACGATTTCCGGCGTCACGCTCGGAGTCGGCCGCCCGGTGATCGCCAGGGCGACCATCGATTCCATCGCCCATCAGATCGCCGATCTGGTCGACGTGGTCCGAGAGTCCGGCCTGACAGTCGACCGGCTGCATGTCGACGGCGGCCCGACCCGCAACGATCAGCTCATGCAGTTCGAGGCGGACATGACCGGCGTGACCGTGGCGCGCACCGATACCGCCGAGCTGTCGGCCATGGGGGTCGCCCACCTTGCGGGCATAGCGGAGGGGATCTTCACCTTCGCGGGACTGAGCCGGATGGAGCGCGGCGGACGCAGCTTCACGCCGGCGCTGGAAAAGGAAGCCCGCGCGGCGAAGCGGATCGGCTGGCGTCGGGCGGTCGCCCGGTCGCTCGGGTCGGTCGCTCCTGCCGAACCTTGAACGAACAGCCTCCGCTGCGAGGACAGCGGGGGCGGCGGTCGAAGGGCGCGCCAGCAGGCGGCGCTCTGTTCACAACTATCTGTAACTCAAGAAGCAAGTGTCAGCCACGTTTCCACTTGGGTCATCCGGTCGCGAGGCATCCCGTTCGCGGCCGTGAATCGAAACAGTCCATCGATGGAAGGGCGAAGACCTGTCGAGGGTGACGGACTGTGAGTGGTTGCCGCGTCTGATATGGAGGAGTGTTGCCATGGCCAGCCTTGCCGGAACCAAATCGGGTGATACCAAGGCCACCTGGAGGTCCTATTTCAGCGGCGGCGCCGTAGGGCCGTTTCTTGGACTGGTGGCGCTTTGCGTGTTTCTGGCCTTTACGTCCGAGACATTCCTGACGCTGCGGAACTTCCTGAACGTCATGGACCAGATCACCGTCATCGGCGTGATGGCGCTCGGCATGACGCTGGTCATTCTTCTCGGAGGCATCGACCTCAGTGTCGGCTCGGTGCTGGCGCTGTCCGGCATGGTGCTCGGGTACCTCGGGAACAACCTCGGCCTGCCGTTTGCCGTCGGCATCGTGGTGGCGCTGGCGGTTTCCGCTCTCTGCGGTGCGGTTTCCGGCTTGATGATCACCAAGCTGAACATGCCGGCCTTCATCGCCACACTGGCGATGATGTCCATCGCCCGCGGCATCGCGTCGATCATTACCGACGGCCAGCAGATCGTCGGCTTTCCCGACTGGTTTTCCAATCTGGCGATCATCCGTCACTTCGGCCTGCTGAGCGCCACCGTCTCGATCATGATCGTGCTGACGATCGTCTTCTATGTCTTCCTGAAATACCGCCCGGCGGGACGAGCCCTGTATGCAGTTGGCGGCAATCCCGAAGTGGCGCGTCTGGCGGGCATCCATGTCGAGCGCGCGACTCTCCTGGTCTACACGACATGCGCACTCCTGGCGGGCCTTGCCGGCGTCATCCTGTCGGCGCGCCTCGACAGCGCCCAGCCCAGTTCGGGCATCGGCTATGAGCTCGATACCATTGCCGCCGTGGTGATCGGTGGCGCCAGCCTGGCGGGTGGTGTCGGCGGCATCGGCGGAACGGTCGTCGGCGTGCTGATTATCGGCTTCCTGCGGAATGGCCTCAATCTCCTGCATGTTTCGCCCTTCGTGCAGCAGGTGATCATCGGCGTGGTGATCGCGCTGGCCGTCGCCGCCGATACGTTCCGCGCCCGCCGTCGCTGAAGGACGGGCCGTCAAATCGGAAAATCGGCTGATGCAGGGCATTGCCTGCGTTGGCCCGGGGTTCGCCGGACAGGCGAAACGAGGTCCACCTCGGACCGGAGAAGACCCGCGAAACGTAGGGGAGGAGCCCTTTCGTCGCGGACAGACATTAGCAACTGGAGGAACTTGTAATGCTGTCTCGTGCTGTTCTCTTAACTGCCGCCGCCGCTCTGGCCCTGGTGGGTGCCGTAGACGTTTCGAGCGCCAAGGAAGCCAAGAAGATCGGGCTGGCGGTCGCCAATCTGCAGGCCGATTTCTTCAATCAGATCAAGCAGTCGGTCGAAGCCTACGGCAAGACCAAGGATCTCGAGATCATCACGGTCGACGCCAAGGGCGATGCCGCCACGCAGGTCAGCCAGATTCAGGATCTGCTCGCCCAGGACGTCGACGCCCTGATCTACATCCCGGCCGGCGCCACCGCCGCGTCGGTGCCCGTCAAGGCTGCCAAGGCCGCCGGCGTACCGGTCATCAACGTCGACCGCAACGCCGAAGGCGCTCCGGGCGACACCTTCATCGCCACCAACTCCGTCGAGTCCGCCAAGACCCTCTGCGACTACATCGGCAAGCAGACCGGCGGCAAGGGCGAGATGCTGATCATCCATGGCCAGAAGGGCACCACTCCCGAAGTCGATCGCAGCAAGGGCTGTGCCGAGGCGATGCAGGCCTATCCGGACATCAAGGTGGTCGGTGAGCTGTGGTCGGAAGGCTGGCATCAGGACGAGGGCTTCAAGCTGACGCAGGATCTTCTGCAGACCAATCCCGACGTGAGCATCATCTGGGGTCAGGCCGACGCTCTGGCGCTTGGCGCCGCCCAGGCTGTGAAGGTCGCCCATCCCGATCATCCGATTCTGGTGGCCGGCTTTGACGGCGACACCGCCGCTCTGGTCGCCCTGAAGGACGGCGTCTTCGACGTGACCGTCACTCAGCAGACCCAGAAAATGGGCCGTCTGGCTGTCGATTCCGCCATTGCGCTGGTCAAGGGCGAAACGGTGCCGGCCGAGCAGCTGCAGCCGGCGACGCTGACGACCAAGGAGAACGTCGCTCAGTTCGTGGCTGAGCATCCGTAAGGAGCAGCGGCGGAATCAACCGCCGTGGCCATAAGGCGAAGCTGAACTGTCCGCAACAACTCCACGATCACGCGGACATCCCGGGCGCCGCGACGGATGGGAACTCCTCCCCCTCTCGCCGGAGCGGCGCCCTCTTCCACAAGGTTGAGCGGCCATGTCCGAACAGTCCATTCAATCCGACGTCATTCTGAGCGTTCGCGGCATCACGAAGAAATATGGCTCCGTGACCGTGCTCAACGACGTCAATCTCGATGTGCGACACGGTGAGGTGCTGGCGCTCCTGGGTGAGAACGGCGCCGGAAAGTCGACCATCTCCTCGATCATCGCCGGTCTGGTGCAGCCGACGGCCGGCTCGATGATCTGGAAGGGAGAGCCGCACGCCCCGCAGTCCCCCGCCGATGCGTTGCTGGCCGGTATCGGTCTCATTCATCAGGAAATGCGCCTGCTGCCCGCCCTCTCGGTCGCCGAGAATGTCTTCGTCGGTCGGCTTCCGACGCGCGGGGGACGGATCGATCGCGCCGGCATCAACCGGCGCGCCGCCGAGCAGCTCCAGCGCCTCGGCCTCGACATCGCTCCGACCACGCTTGTCCGCGATCTCAAGGTCGCCGCCCAGCAGCAGGTGGAGATCGCCAAGGCATTGACGCTGAACGCCCGCCTGTTGATCTTCGACGAACCGACCGCCGCGCTCGGCGGCGAGGAGACGCTTCGCCTCTTCGAGCGCATCGAACAGTTGAAGGCGGAAGGCGTGTCGTTCATCTACATCAGCCACCGTCTGGACGAGATTGCCCGGATCGCCGACCGCGTGGCGGTTCTGCGCGACGGTCAACTGGTCGCCACGCATGAAACCGCCCAACTGCCGGTCAAGACGCTTGTCGAGGAAATGGTCGGCCGGCCGCTCAATCGCATGTTCCCCGATCTGGACGAAACCTTCGGCGAGACGCTGCTCGAAGTCGAGGACATCTCCAGCCCGAGCGGCGTCTTCCGGAATGTCAGCTTCTCGGTGCGCCAGGGCGAGGTGCTCGGCATCGCCGGCATCGTCGGGGCAGGTCGCACCGAACTGGTCAGGGCGATCGCCGGCGCCGATCCGATCTCGACGGGCGTCGTCAAGATCGCCGGCAAACCGATCCGTCTCAACCATCCGAGCGATGCGCTGGACCAGGGAATCGTGCTGGTGCCGGAGGATCGCAAGGCGCAGGGCCTTATCCTGCCACAGACCATCGCCGAGAACATCGCGCAAACCAACTACGACCAGATTGCGCCGGGGGGCTGGATCAATCCCAAGGCGGTCGACCGGTTTGCGCGCGTGGCGATCGAGCGCTTCGGCGTCAAGGGCCGGGCCGAACAACGCGTCAACGAACTGTCGGGCGGCAATCAGCAGAAGGTCGTCATTGCCAAATGCATTTCGCGCAATCCGCGGGTGGTCATTCTCGACGAGCCGACGCGGGGCATCGACGTCGGGGCGCGCGCCGCCATTTACGAGGTCATCGCCGGTCTGGCACGTCAGGGCATGGCGGTGGTCGTGGTCAGCTCGGACCTCGACGAGGTGCTCGGTCTTGCCCATCGGGTGATGGTGCTGAGCCGTGGCGTCAATCGCGGCATTCTCGATCGGGAGAAGGCCGATCGGGTGGCCGTGATGGAACTGGCAACCACCTGACCCATGCGCCGACGATGCGCGATGCCGTCGGGCACCAGAAAGATCGACGGAAATAGCCTGCGTTCGCCTCGGATGGCGTTCAGAGCGCCGCATGTAGGGAGAGGAAAATGGACAAATTCAGTCTCAAGGGGGAAGTTGCCTTCGTCACCGGTGCCGGAAGCGGCATCGGGCAGGCCATCGCGCTCGATATCGCCGCCGCCGGTGGCGACGTTGCGCTGTTCGACCTGCCGAATAGCGACGGCATCAAGGAGACGGCGGCGAAGATCGAGGCCCTTGGCCGCAAGGCTCTGATCACGGCCGGCAACGTCACCGATCTCGCGTCGCTGGAGGCGGCGGTCGGCGAGACCGAAGCCAAACTCGGGCCGCTTTCGGCCGCCGTCAACGCCGCTGGCATCGCCAATGCCGCGCCGGCCGAGGAGATGGCCCAGAGCCAGTGGCAGAGGGTGATCGACATCAACCTTACGGGCGTCTTCCTGTCCTGCCAGGCCGAAGGCCGCGCGATGATCCGCCATGGTCGCGGGGCGATCGTCAACATCGCGTCGATGTCCGGCACGATCGTCAATCGCGGTCTGACGCAGGTCCACTACAATGCCTCCAAGGCCGGTGTCGTCCACCTCAGCAAAAGCCTGGCCATGGAATGGATCGACAAAGGTATCCGGATCAACATCATCAGCCCCGGCTACACGCTGACGCCGATGAACCTCCGGCCGGAGGTCGCCGAGCAGCGCAAGATCTTCGAGCGGGACACGCCGATTCAGCGCATGGCGACGCCCGACGAAATGGGAGGACCGGCCGTGTTCCTGCTTTCGAAAGCCGCGTCGTTCGTCACCGGCGTCGATCTGCTGGTGGATGGCGGTTTCGAGTGCTGGTGAGCGCGAGGTCCGGCGGTGACAAAGCTACGGCCAGGGTCCGGAGGCGTGGCTGAACCATCGAGGTCCACCACGCGATCCGGACCGACCGACATGGGGCCCTCGGCACGGTGATTGGTACCGTGCCGAGGGTTTTTCATGGCTGGGTGGATCTTTCGCCGGCGGCGGATTACCGCCAGCCCAATCCATGGGCCAAGAAGCGCGAGGGCAGGTGCGGCGCCAGCTGACGGCCCTCATCCAGCGTCCGTCCCGGGGCGTGCCGTCGCGTTCGGCGCGATTCATCCTCGGGAAATCGGCGAGATCGCTGCGAAGATTGCGGCGGGGTTCCTTCAGGGCATCGCCGTGGTTGGCGACGGGCAGCAGGTGGGTCCCGGCAATCAGCGCGCGCCGGATGACATCCCGATCGTCGGATTCGACAACGCCCCCTTTGTCATCAGCTTTTCCCCGGTGGCCTGACTTCGGCGGTGCTGCCGCACGGGGAGATGGCGCGCCGGGTTGTCGAGCCTATCCCGGCAGCGCGCCGCCGCGCGCGCCTGAACGCCCACCGCGCTGTAGCCAGCCATCCTGACGGAGCCAAGCCCGCCTGTGTATTTCCACGGAACCGGGTGGAAGGTCCGGCGTTTCATCTCACGGTTCCCCGAACCGAAGCCAGTCACAAGACGCGAAGGGAGATGGCCATGGGTTCCACCACCGACAAGGTCAAGGGCTATGCCAACGAAGCGGTCGGCAAGGTCAAGCGGGCGGCCGGCAAGGCGCTCGACGACGAGAAGCTGAAGACCGAGGGCGACATCCAGGAAGCCAAGGGCGACGCGCAGAAAGCCGTCGGTCGCGGCAAGGAAGCCCTGAAGGACACCATCGACAAGCTCTGACCCGTCCTTCCGACCAAGTTCCGGCGCTGCCGGCCCGACACGGCCGGCGGCGCTTTTGTAAGATTTCGAGCCGCGCGCCGCTGACGCGTTTCCCCTTCCTTCGAGGATCGACATGCCCCAGAGAACGTTGCTGCAGGCTTTCCACTGGTACACTCCCGGTGACGGGCATCTCTGGAAGGATATCGAGGACAAGGCGGCTTCCTGGGCGGAGATGGGCATCACCGACGTATGGTTGCCGCCGATCTACAAGGGGGCAGCCGGCGGCTATTCGGTCGGCTATGACGTCTACGATCTGTTCGATCTCGGCGAGTTCGACCAGAAAGGCGGCGTCGCCACCAAATACGGCGACCGCGCGGCGCTCGAACGGGCCACCCATGCGCTCGAGGCCAAGGGCCTCGGCGTCATCTACGACGTGGTATTCAACCACAAGATGGGCGCCGACGAGACCGAGCGGGTCAAGGTGCACCGCGTCAATCCCGACAATCGCGAGGAGATCGACCCCGAGACCTTCGAGGCGACCGTCCACACGCGCTTCACCTTTCCCGGCCGTCAGGGCAAGCATTCCGAGTTCATCTGGGATGCCAAATGCTTCAGCGGCATCGATCACATCGAGGACCCCGACGAAGACGGCGTTTTCAAGCTGGTCAACGACTATGACGACGGCTGGAACGTCGAGGTCGACGCCGAGTTCGGCAATTTCGACTATCTGATGGGCTCGGACATCGAGTTCCGCAACAAGGCCGTCTACGAGGAGCTGAAATACTGGGGCCGCTGGCTGCTTGGCGAACTGCCCTCGGCCGGCTTCCGCCTCGATGCCGTCAAGCATATTCCGGCCTGGTTCTTCCGCGACTGGATCGGCCACATGCGCGAGACCGCCGGCAAGGACCTGTTCGTGGTGGCCGAATACTGGCTGCCCGACCTCGAGGCGCTCGGCCGCTATCTCGATCTCGTCGACCGCCAGCTGATGCTGTTCGACGTGGCGCTGCACTACAACTTTCACGATGCGTCGAAGGGCGGGCCGGACTACGACCTGCGTCAGGTCTTCGACGGCACGCTGGTCGCCGCCATGCCCGAGCATGCGGTGACGCTGGTCGCCAACCACGACACGCAGCCGCTGCAATCTCTGGAGGCGCCGGTCGAGGCGTGGTTCAAGCCGCTCGGCTATGCGCTGATCCTGCTGCGCGAGCAGGGCGTGCCTTGCGTGTTCCTCCCCGATCTCTACGGCGCGCGCTACACCGACAAGGGCGACGACGGCGAGGACCATGACATCGACATGCCGGCCATCGACTGCCTGCCGCGACTGATCGAGGCGCGGCAGCGCTTCGCCCACGGCCCGCAGACCGACCTGTTCGACGATGCCAATTCGATCGCCTTCATCCGCCACGGCACGGCCGAAGCGCCTGGCTGCGTGGTGGTGCTGACCAACGCCGGCGAGACGGCCAAGCCGGTCGACCTCGGACCGGAGATGGCGGGCGTCGCCTTCCGCGATTTCCTCGGCCACCGGGACGACGAGGTCATCCTCAATGAGGCGGGATGCGCCAGTTTCCCGGTCAACGGCGGCAGCGTCAGCGTATGGGTACGGGCGGACGCCGCCTGATCCTTTCAAGTGTACCGCGTAGAGGATACCCTGAAGATGGACTTCCCTTCCTCCCCGACCCGATCGATGAACGGCTTCAAGGCGGCGCTCGCCGCCGCGGCACCCGTCGTCGCCGCCGCGGTGATCGGCAGCCTCGCCACCGTGCCGAACCTGGTGCCCTGGTACGAGAATCTCGCCAAGCCGTCCTTCAATCCGCTCAACGGCGTGTTCGGGCCGGTGTGGACGCTGCTCTATCTTCTGATGGTCTGGGCCTTCTTCCGCATCCTGCGCTGTCCGCCCAGCGACGAACGGCGCGGCGCCATCGTGCTCTTTCTGGTGCAGATCGTCCTCAATGCCAGCTGGTCGGTGGTGTTCTTCGGCCTGCACTCGCCGGCCGGCGGTCTTTTCGTGATCCTGCTGCTCGACGCGGCGATCGTCGCGACCATCGCCGCCCTGCTCGCCGTCGATCAGGTCGCCGGCTGGCTGCTGGCGCCCTATCTCGCCTGGGTGGCCTTCGCGACGGTGTTGAACGGATCGATCTGGTGGCTGAATTGAGCGAAGCGGCCGGGGTATTGCCCCGGCCGTCTCGGCATCCCGCCTAAAGGACCTCGTTGAGGAAGCGCTTGAGGCGCGGGCTCTGCGGCCGTTCGAAGATGTCGTCGGGTGCGCCGACCTCGACGATGCGTCCCTCGTCCATGAACACCACCTGGTCGGCCACCTTGCGGGCAAAGCCCATCTCGTGGGTGACCACCACCATGGTCATGCCGCGCTGGCCGAGGTCGGACATCAGGTTGAGCACGCCCTTCACCAGCTCCGGATCGAGGGCGCTGGTCACCTCGTCGAACAGGATCACCTCCGGCTCCATGGCCAGCGCCCGGGCGATGGCGACGCGCTGCTGCTGGCCGCCGGACAGGCTGCTCGGCCGGTGATCCATGCGGCTGGCCAGGCCGACGTCGGCAAGCCGCGCCTCGGCGACGCGCCGGGCCTCGGCCGCCGGCAGTTTCTTCACCTTGGTCAGCGCCAGCATGACGTTTTCGAGCGCCGTGTGGTCGGGGAACAGGTTGAACTGCTGGAACACCATGCCGACGCGCCGGCGCAGCGTCTCCGGCTTCATGGTGAGGATCGAGGCGCCGTCGATGGTGACGTCGCCGGCTTTGGGCTCGACCAGCCGGTTGAGGCAGCGCAGCAGCGTCGACTTGCCCGACCCCGACGGGCCGATGACGCAGGTGACGGTGCCGGCCTTCACATCGAGGTCGATGTCCTTCAGCACCTCCAGCTCGCCGTAGGCCATGCCGAGGCCGCGCACGCGAAGACTGCCGCCGCGGAAGCTCGGCAGGCGCTGCTCGGCGGCGGCCGCCGCCGGCGCCGCGCCCTGCAGCTCGCCGACCTCCTCGAGGCCGGACACCAGCGCCACCGGCCGACGGCCGGTGCGCAGCCGGTTGTCGATGAAGTTGACGAGGTGGGTGAGCGGCACGGTGATGATCAGGTAGAAGATGCCGGCCAAGAGCAGCGGCGACAGGTTGCCGGTCACCACCGACTGGTCCTGGCCGACGCGGAAGATTTCGCGCTCGGAGGCGAGGAGGCCGAGGAAGTAGACGAGGCTGGAATCCTTGACGTTGCCGATGAACTGATTGACCATCGCCGGCAGCACGCGGCGGATGCCCTGGGGAATGACGATCAGCCGCATGCCCTGGCCGTAGCTCATCGACAGCGCCCGGCAGGCTTCCATCTGGCCGCGCTCGACGCTCTGGATGCCGGAGCGGAAGATCTCGCCGATATAGGCGCCGGCGATCAGGCTGAGGGCGAGGATGCCGAGCGGATAGGGCGAGGGGCCGAAGATCTGGCGGCCGATGCGGGCAAAGCCCTGGCCGATGATCAGGATGGTCAGGATGGCCGGCAGGCCGCGGAAGATGTCGGTGTAGATGCGAGCCGGCAGCCGTACCCAGGCCGAGCGCGAAATGCCCATCACCGCGAGAATGATGCCGACGAGCACGCCGAAGAGGGTCGAGGCGAAGGCGAGGATGAGCGTGTTCTTGAGGCCGATGAACAGCATGTTGGGCAACACGGCCGCCATCGCGTCGAAATCCAGGAAGCTGCGACGAACGTTCTCGAACCATTCCATGTGAGGGGACTTTCCAAGTCGGCTGCTGACCGGGACGAAGATAAACCGGGAAACGGGAAAAGGGCGCCGAGGCCGGACGGATCGCCCGCCGGGGCACCGTCAAGGCCGGCCCCAGCGGCCGGCTTTCAGGACGGGTGGCCGCGCCCGGACCAACGCCCGGACGCGGCCGGTCGCCTTACTTCTTCGACGGCAGATACTGGTCGGGCATCGGCGAGCCCGGGAACCACTTCTGATAGAGGTCCCGCCAGGTGCCGTCTTCCATGGCGGCATGCAGGTTCTTGTTGAGCGCCTCGCGGAAGGCGTCGTTGCCCTTGCGGACGACGAAGCCGGCCGGCGCGTCGAAGGACGGAATGTTGACGGCCAGCTTCAGCGCCGGATAGGTTTCGCCATACTGCTTGGCCGCCTCGTAGTCGAGGAAGTGGGCGTCGACCGTGCCGTTGTTGAGGCCGGAGACCGCCGAGTTGTTGTCGGGGAACTTGACGATGTCGGCATCGGTGAAGTTCTTCTCGGCGTAGATCTCCTGCAGCGTGCCCTGCACAACGCCGAGACGCTTGCCCTTCAGGCCCTCAGGGCCGGTGATCGAGGCGTCGGGCGTCAGCACCGTCAGGTAGCCGGCGAGATAGCCGTCGGAGAAGTCGACTGTCTTCTTGCGCGCCTCGGTGGTGCCGATGGCCGCCACCGCCACGTCGAAGCGACCATTGGCCACCGACGGCATCAGGGCCGAGAAGTCCTGGCCGGTGAAGGTGACGTGATCCTTGTCGAAGCCCATGCGCGAGACGACGTTAAGGAAGAACTCGATGTCGAAGCCGCTGAACTGGCCGTCGGCGCCGACGAAGGCATAGGGCTTGGCGTCGCCCATGGTGCCGACGCTGATCATGCCGGGATCGATCAAATCGTAGGGGTTGTCGCTGGCGGCGAGGGCGGTCGAGGCGCCGACGCCGGAGAGGACGGCCGCGAGGCCGAGGCTGCGCATCCGCCGGCCGAAGCCCTTCATGGCGCTGCTGATCATGTGCTGTTCTCCTGTCTGTTCGGACTGTCGTTGTTCGTTTCCACCGGGGCGGGCTGCCGGCGGCGGCCCGTCGTCTCGACCGGATGCCCGAGGGGATTGCCGGCCGAATTTCTTCGTCAGATGAAGTAAAACGGGTTCTCCTTCATCCGGACAAGATTCCATTCCGCATCATGTCCCTGCAATGCGGTAACGGAACCTGTCTGTCCTCGGCGGCATGGCTGTATCCGGTCGTGCCACCGTCGTACTTTCTGGGTTCAACGTCGCGGCCGGTTTCATTGTAGTATGAGACCGGTCTCAGTCTGGAGATTAGGGCGACATTGACGGAACGTCAATCGCTATGTAGAGCTACGTCTCATGGACAAGAAGTCGTCTCCCTTCCGACCGGTGACGGTGGCCGACGTGGCGCGGCGTGCCGAGGTTTCCAAGGCCACGGCGGCGCGCGTGCTCGGCGGCTACGGGCCGGTCAGCGACGAGGTCAAGCTGCGCGTTCAGGCGGCGGCCAAGGCGCTCGACTACCGGCCGAACGAGCTGGCCCGCTCGATGAGCACCGGCAAGTCCGGCACTATCGGCGTGGTGGTCGGCGACATCGAGAACGCCTTCTTCGGCATCGCCGTGCGCGGCATTTCCGACAAGGCGCACCGCTCTGGCTTCAACGTCATCCTGGCCAACTCCGGCGAGGAGGTGGAAGCCGAGAAGGCGGCGCTGAAGGTGCTGGTCGGCAAGCGGGTCGACGGACTGATCGTCGCGCCGGCCGACAACCGCAGCGTCGGCCACTTGCGTGACATCGTCCGCTCGCGCCGGCCGCTGGTGCTGTTCGACCGGCCGGTCGAGGATCTCGCCGCCGACACGGTGGCCACCGACGACCGCGAGGCGGCCTTCGCCGCCACGCAGCGCCTGACGGCGGCCGGCCATCGCCGCCTCGCCTATGTCACCGCCCTCAACGCCGAGCCGCCGGTGTTCACCGGCCTCGACCAGCTCTACACCTCGTCGGTTAAGGCGCGCATCGACGGCTTTCTTGCCGCCTGTCGCGCCGCCGGCATCGCCGAGCCCGAGCGCGGCGTCTGCCTGGCCGGCGGCGGCGCCGAAGGCCGCCAGCGGGCGGCGATCGAGCGGCTGCTGTCGGCGGCCGAACCGCCGACCGCCATCCTCGCCTCCGACAGCCTGGTGGCCTTCGAGATCTTCAAGGCGACGCAGACGCTGGGCCTCCGCATTCCCGCCGACCTGTCGCTGATTTCCTTCTACGACGCCGAATGGACGTCGGTGACGACGCCGCCGATCAGCGTCGTCGACCAGCCGGTCTACGACATGGGCACGCGCGCCGCCGAGCTGCTGATCGCCCGTATCAACGGCGCCGCGCCGCCGGCCCGCCACGACGTGCTGTCCAACCGCTTCATCGAGCGCGGCTCGATCGGCCTGCCTCGCCGGCTGCCGGCCACCGCCTGATCGACGGCGAACTGCAAGCGGTCGGCGGCAGGGCATGGCGCCTCACTCCGACGCGGGATGCGGATAGCCGAAGGCGCCGAAATAGCCGCAGGTGGCGGAGGCGCATTCGGCGGCGAAATCGAGGGCTGCCTCCACCGGACGGCCGGTCAGGATGCCGGTGAGATAGCCGGCGAGGAAGGAATCGCCGGCGCCGAGCGTGTCGACCACCGTCGCCGGCTTGATGCCCTGGCGATAGCGCCGGCCGGCCGCCAGCCAGAAGGCGCCGTCGCTGCCGCGCGTCACGCCGACCGTGGTCACCCCGAAGCCGGCGACATAGGCGATCATCTCATCGATGTCGCCGTCGGAGAGGCCGGAACCGGACAGGAAGGCGCCGGTTATGTGCGGGGCGACCGAGGCGATGTAGGCGCGGTCGCGGTGGGTGGAGAAGTCGAAGGTGAGCGTGCCGGCATGGGCGCGGATCTTCGGCAGTTCCGGCTCGATGTAGCTGAACACCGAGGTATGGACGTTGCCGAAGCTCTCGATGGCCACGATGTCCTCGGCGTCCATACGCAGGGCGAGCGCCCGCTGGATACCGCCCTTATTGGAGCCGAGGAAGACCCGGTCGCCCTTGTCGTCCAGCGTCACTACGGCCTTGCCGTTCGGGCCGACCGCCTGCCTGAGCCGATCGATCCAGATGCCTTCCTGCCGGAGGCTGTCGCGGACGTGGGCGCCCTCGGCGTCGTTGCCGATCAGGCCGATGTAGCCGGCGCGGGCGAGGCCGTAGCGCTTGGCCAGCACCGGCACGTTGACGGCGTTGCCGCCCGGAAAGAACTCGCCGCGATCCTTGTAGAAATCGACCACGTTGTCGCCGATGCCGAGCAGGGCCGACGGAGACGGAGAAGCAGCCATTCACGCATCCTTTCGGCCGGCGGGCGCGGCCGCACTTATACCAATTCGCGAGGATGCCGAGGCATCCGCTCATCGAGACGATTGCCGATTTCTCATCTGCATCAGCGGCGCGAGACATCGGCAAACGGAATGCCAGGGGCCATGTTCATGCCCCCTAGTCTTGTGGAGATCCGAGCGGGGCAGCGCCCCGCCCGACACTATCAGTATTCCATGCGCCACATGTAGCGGCGGACGGTGAGCGGATGGCCGCGGCTGTCGGCGAGCGCCACCGCATAGGCGCGCAGCAGGGCGGTGAACAGCATCGGCGTCAGGTATTCGGCGGCGTCGCCGGCCAGCGCCTCGAGACCGAACTCGGCGGCGTCGAGCACCAGCAGGCGCTTGGAATACTTCTCGGCAAAGGCCAGCGCCCGCTCGTCCATCTTGCGGGCGTTGCCGAGGCCCTTCAGGATGATGAAAGGCACGTCGAAATCGGTCACCTCGAAGGGGCCGTGGAAGTATTCGCCGGCGTTGATGGCCGCCGAATGCACCCACTGCATCTCCTGCAGGATGCAGATGGCGAAGGAGTAGGCCGAGCCCCAGTTGGCGCCCGAGCCCATGGTGTAGATCACCGGCTCGCGCTTGTAGCCCTCGGCCCAGGCGGCGATCGACGGCTTGTGGCGGGCGATGACGCCCTCGATGGTCTTGCCCATGCCGGCCAGCGCCGCCTCGACCTTGCCGAGCTTGGCGTTGCCCTCGCGGGCGGCGAGGATGCCGAAGACGAGGCGCATCAGCATCGGCGCCGCGTGGTCCTCGGAGACGGCCAGCGGATTGTACTGGTAGAGGATGGTCGCCTCGGCTGCCTCGTCGAGCGGCGAGCCCTCGAGGTTGGTGAAGGCGATGGTCAGCGCGCCGGCCTCGCGGGCATATTTGGCGGCGGCTACCGTCTCCGGCGTGTTGCCCGAGTGCGAGCAGAGGACGACGATCGAGCCCTTGCCGAGCCGCTTCGGCGCCCGCGCCAGGAACTCGGCGGAGCTGTAGGAGAAGCTGGCGATCTTCTCGGCCTCGCGCTCGACCGCGTAATGGCCGGACATCAACAGCGCGTTGGAGCCGCCGCAGGCCACGAAGAAGATGTCGGTCACGGCGTCGCGGGCGGCCGCTGCCTTGACCGCCGCCTCGACGTTCTTCACCACTTCCGTCATGATAGATTCCTTGATAACGTCCTATGACGTCATATAGGCTAGTATGGCATGCCGCCGTCTGTCAACGCCGTTGTGACGCCGTTTGCACCGATGGGTCGGTCGCCTCGCCGCCCCGGCGCCCCTACGTCGTCAAGGCGGCGGAAACGGTGACTTGCCGGCCGTTCTGTGGCACGGTCGTGCCCAGGCCGGCCCGACGCGTCGGACCGGGACGCGCCGCCCGGAGAAATCCGGTGCTTTGACAGAGATCGAACACCCGCGATGTATCCGGCGGGATGCACGAGCCGAGGAGAAACGCCGTCTTGTCCCAGTCCGCCGACAGCCTCGCCAGGCAGGACGCCTCGCCGCTCTACCTCCAGCTCAAGAACAGCCTGATGGAGGCGATCGACAGCGGCCGCTACGCGCCGGGCGAGCCGGTGCCGACCGAGACGCAGCTCTGCGAGCAATATGGCGTCAGCCGCATCACCGTGCGGCGGGCGATCAGCGAGTTGCAGGAAGAGGGGCTTCTGGAGAAGCGGCACGGCAAGGGCACCTTCGTCTCCTTCCGCCGCATGGAGACCAGCCTCGTCGATCTCGCCGGCTTTTCCGAGACCTACTCGCTGAAGGGCTACAAGGTGAGCAAGCAGTTGCTCGGCGTCGTCGAGGGCTTCGCCGACGCCAGCCTCGCCCAGAAGCTGTCGCTCGCCAGGGGCGCGCCGGTCGTCACCGTCAAGCGGCTGATCATGGCGGCCGACACGCCGATGACCATCGAGATCTCCGATTTCCCGGCCGCCCTGTTCCCCGGCCTCGCGGCCGCGATCGCCGGCGCCAGCTCGATATACCGGCTGCTCAAGACCCGCTACGGCCGCGAGATCCGCCATGCCCGGCGGGTGATCAACGTGCGCCTCGCCGATGTCGAGGAGCGCGAGCAACTCGCCTGCCGCCGCGGCGAGCCGCTGTTCGAGATCGAGAAGACGGTGTTCGACGACACCGGCGCGCCGCTGCAGCGCTCGCTGCTGCTGACGCCGAGCAGCCGGGTCAACCTCACCATCGAGGTGTGACGGCGCCGTCAGTGACAGGGCGAGACGGCGGCGAGCGGCAGCTCGATATGGGCGATCAGGCCGGCCGGCCGCCAGTCGCGCGTGAAGCGGCCGCCGAACTGGCGCACGATGGTGCTGTCGAGGAGCCGCGAGCCGAAACCGACGTGGTCGGGTGAAGCCGTCACGGCCTGGTCGCCGCGTTCCGTCCAGGTCAGCAGCAACCGGTCGGCTTCCACTCCCCAGACGATCGACACCCGGCCGGCGTCGTTGGCCAGCGCCCCGTATTTGACGGCGTTGGTCGCCAGCTCGTTGACGATCAGCGCCAGCCCGGCGACGGCCTGCGGCCTCAGCGGCAGGGCCGGTCCGTTCAGCGCGACGGGCCGGTTGCCGTCCGGCTGGAAGGGCGCGATCACCGCTTCGAGCAGGAGGCCGAGATCGGACGGGGCGGCGTCTCCGCCGGCCATCAGCAACTGGTGGGCGCTGGCCAGCGCGTGCAGGCGGCTCAGGAGGCCGCGCGCCAGCTCGTCCTTGTCGCTGGCGCTGCGACTGCCGAGGCGGATCATGGTGCTGGCCAGCGTGAACAGGTTCTTCAGCCGATGGCTCATCTCGCGCGCCAGCGTCGCCTCGGCCTCCAGCGCCCGGCGCAGCCGCTCCTCGGTGCGCAGCACGTGCAGCGCGTTGCCGACGAAGCCGGCGAGTTCAGTGGCGCTGCGCGCGTCGCCGCCGTCGAAGTGGCCGGATTGGTCGGCGACGATCCACAGCGTCCCCGACAGCTCGCCGGCCACCACCAACGGCACCAGCAGCACCTCCGGCACCTCGATGCCGGCGGCGGCGATCCAGGCGTAAAGCCGTTCGGGATGGCGCGACAGCACCGGCGCCCGCTCGTCGAGCGTGACGCCGCAGGGACTGTCGTCGCGCGGCGTCACCGTACCGTCGAAGGCGGCAAGCGCGCCGCGGACGTGATGCCAGCGGAAGACCCCCGGCGCCGGCACTTCCTCGAGCAGGCTGAGGCCGGCCGACACGCCGCCGGTCATGCGCATGGCGAGGTCGACGAAGCGCGGCAGGATCTTTTCGGGCGCCTCGGTCATGCAGCCGGCGATCTCCTGCAGCGCCTGCTTCTCCTTGAGATGGTCGGCGAGCCGGATGGGCCGACGCGCCAGTTCGTCGGTGATGAACACATCGGCGGGCAAGGGAAGGGATCTGTGGAGCATGACAAGATACCCGATCGCGGCTCCGGACGCCGGCCTCGACATGGGCGGAACAGCCATTCGTCGCGCCGGGGCGCCGGGCTTCCGCCAACCAGGGCAGGGGCGACCGGTTCCGTGCCGAAGGTATGGCCTGCCGGGCCTCGACAGGCCATCGCGGGCTGGTTGTTCCGTCCGCCAGATCCGGCCGCATCCTGTCGCGGATGGAAAAGACGTATTCGGACAATTACGATCAGGGATTATATGTATGAGGCGCCGCCGCATCAACCACGACTTGCGGCCAAGGTTGCCGATGCGGCGGCCGTCCGGCGGGCGCTGGACGGGCAGCAGCGAATTGTCCTCGACTCTATCATGTTTCGTGATAATGAAGGGCAAAGGTCGCCAACCGCCGAGCAAGTCCTTGAACCGCAACTTCCTCACGCTGCATGCCGCCGACAGCCACGCCACGCTGAAGGGCATCTCCTCGCCGATCCGTATCGACATCCTGCGCCTCTTGCACGACAGGGGGCCGATGAACGTCAACGAGATCAGCGCGGCGCTCGCCCTGCCGCAGTCGACGGTGGCGACCGGCGTGCAGGCGCTCGAGGAGGCCGAGCTGATCGACACCCGGACGATCAAGGCGCGCAAGGGCCAGCAGAAGGTCTGCTCGGCCCGCTACGACGAGATCGTCATCCGCTTCGACGACGCGCCGGTACCGCGCGACGAGACCATCGAGGTGTCGATGCCGATCGGCCTCTACACCAGCTGCGACGTGCGGGCGCCCTGCGGCCTGTGCTCGGGCGAGGGGGTGATCGGCCTGCTCGACGTGCCGAGCTTCTTCCTCGACCCCAGCCGCATGCAGGCCGGCCTCCTGTGGTTCGGCCGCGGCTATGTCGAATACAAATTCCCCAACAACGCCAAGATTCTGAATGAAGCGATCCGCGCCGTCGAGTTCTCGATGGAGCTGTCGTCGGAGGTGCCGGGCACCAACACCAACTGGCCGTCCGACATCACGCTGTGGGTTAACAACGTCGCGGTCGGAACCTGGACCTCGCCGGGCGACTACGGCGACCAGCGAGGCGTCTACACGCCGCGCTGGTGGAAGCTCGAGGGCTCGCAATACGGCAAGCTGAAGAGCTGGACCGTGTCGATGAACGGCACCTTCATCGACGGTATCAGGATTTCTGATGTGACGCTGGCCGACCTCGATCTCGACAACCATCACTCGATCCGCATGCGCATCGGCATCGCCGACGAGGCCAAGCGGCCGGGCGGCCTCAACATCTTCGGTCGCGGCTTCGGCAACTACGACCAGGACATCGTCATGCGGCTCTATCGGGCCGAGACGTCCTGACGGCGGGGCTGCCGGTCGGGCTTATTTCAACCTGTTGATATCGCGTCCGTTATCGGGTCATGCCCGGCGTTAGAAAACCGCCGCCGGCAGGATGCGTGCGCCGGGCGCCGGCCGCTCGTCTCACAGGCCGCCGCATCGCGTCCTGGCCGATGCCCTCCATCCACCTTTTGTCGTAGACAACATGGTTCGATTGACGGATCATCCGGTATGGAGCATCATCTCAGGTATATATCATATCATAAGATACACAAAAGGCATGCGCAGGGAGGCTCCCGTGAAGGCGACCGTGACGATCCACCGGGATTTCACCATCTCTCCCATCGACGACCGCATCTACAGCTCCTTCCTCGAGCACCTGGGCCGGGCGATCTACACCGGCATCTACGAGCCGGGGCATCCGACGGCCGACGCCGACGGCTTCCGCGGCGACGTCGCCGAACTGGTGCGCAGCCTCGACATCCCCTATGTCCGCTATCCCGGCGGCAACTTCGTGTCGGCCTACAATTGGGAGGACGGCGTCGGCCCGCGCGAGGAGCGGCCGACCCGCCTCGACCTCGCCTGGCGCACCCGCGACGGCAACCAGGTCGGCGTCAACGAGTTCGTCGACTGGTGCAAGAAGGCCGGCACCAAGCCGATGCTGGCCGTCAACCTCGGCTCTCGCGGCCTCGACGCGGCGCGCAACTTCCTCGAGTACTGCAACCATCCCGGCGGCTCCTACTGGAGCGACCTCCGCCGCAAGCACGGCTGGGCCGAGCCGCACGGCGTCAAATTGTGGTGCCTCGGCAACGAGATGGACGGCCCCTGGCAGGTCGGCCACAAGACGGCCGACGAATACGGCCGCCTCGCGGGCGAGACCGCCAAGGCGATGCGCCTGTTCGACCGCTCGCTGGAACTGGTGGTCTGCGGCTCGTCGCACGCGGGCATGCCGACCTTCCCCGACTGGGAGGCTACCGTTCTCGACCACACCTACGATGCGATCGACCACGTGTCGCTGCACATGTATTTCGGCAACGAGGAGCACGACACGCTCAACTATCTCGCCAAGGCCGAGAAGCTCGACCGCTACATCATGGCGGTGGCCGGGGTGATCGACTACGTCAAGGCCAAGAAGCGTTCGAAGAAAACTGTCACCATCTCCTTCGACGAGTGGAACGTCTGGTACCACAGCCACGAGGCCGACAAGAAGATCCTGGAGGGCGACGACTGGCCGGATGCGCCGCATCTCCTCGAGGACGTCTACAATTTCGAGGACGTGCTGCAGGTGGGCGGCGTGCTCAACACCTTCATCCGCCGCGCCGACCGGGTGAAGATCGCCTGCCTCGCCCAACTGGTCAACGTCATCGCCCCGATCATGACCGAAACCGGCGGACCGGCCTGGAAGCAGACCATCTACTATCCCTTCCTCTACGCCTCGCTCTATGGCCGCGGCACCTCGCTCAGGGCGATCGTCGACGGCCCGACCTACGACAGCGCCTTTGGCGATGACGTGCCCTATCTCGACGTCTCGGCGGTGCGCTCGACCGCCGGTGACGGCCTCACCCTGTTCGTGGTCAACCGTCACTTCGGCGAGGCGCTCGACCTGTCGGTCGCCCTCGACGGCTTCCCGGCGGCCCGCCTCGTCGAGCACATCCGGATGACCCACCCCGACCTCCGCGCCGTCAACACCGCCGCCAACCCGGATAACGTGGTGCCGCACCAGGCGGAGGGCACGACGGTGGCGGACGGTACGCTTTCGAGCCGGCTGCCGCCGCTTTCCTACAACGTCATCCGCCTATCGGTCTGAACCGGACCGGCCGCTCCGGAGGAGGAGCGGCCGGTTCATTCGTCCATGTCCGGCGGCGCCATTGGCCGCCGATCGAACTGAGGGAGGACACGCGGGACGACAACAGGCCGGCCATCGGGCCCGAGGGCTCCGGCCGCGCGAGGAGCGATCACATCGAGGGAGGATTACCGCATGAGACTCTGGAGACAGTTGCTGGCTGGCGCCGCTCTGGCGGTTCTGGCGGCCACGGTTCAGGCGCAGGATATTTCCAACCTGCCGCGCAAGGAGACCGTGATCATCGAGAATCCGGAAGGGACGATCAAGAATCCGGGCTGGTTCAACATCTGGGTGAACGGCGGTGGCGGCGTATCGACCGGCCTGCAGCAGCTCGCCATGGACACGCTCTGGTACATCGATCCCGATGAGGGCATCAATGGCGCCTGGTACAACTCGCTGGCCGCCGAGAAGCCGATCTACAATGACGACTTCACCGAGATGACGGTGAAGCTCAGGAAGGGCATGTTCTGGAGCGACGGCGTCGAGTTCACCGCCGATGACCTCGTCTACACCGTCCAGACGCAGATCGACCATCCGGGCATGGTGTGGAGTTCGCTGCTGGCCGTCAGCGTCGACAGCGTCAAGGCCACCGATCCCTACACCGTCGTCTTCAAGCTGAAGAAGCCAAACTCGCGCTTCCATGCCCTGTTCACGGTGCGCTGGAACGCCATCTGGGTGATGCCCAAGCACGTGTTCGAGAAGGTGGACGACCCGCTGAAGTACGACTTCGCCAACCCGGTGTCGATCAGCGCTTACACGCTGAAGAACTACGACCCGCAAGGCAAGTGGTACATCTGGGAGAAGCGCCCCGACTGGCAGCGGACGCCGCTCGGCCTGATCGGCGAGCCCGGCCCGAAGTATGCCGCCTATGTCGACGGCGGTCCGCCGGACAAGAAGACCATCGCCCAGCTTAAGCATGAGCTGGACATCATCCACGACAACACGCCGGAAGGCATGTTCACGCTGGTCGACCAGTCGAAGTCGCTGGCCACCTGGTTCAAGGGCTTCCCCTACGCCCATCCCGACCCGACGCTGCCGGCGGTGATCTTCAACACCCAGAAGGCGCCCTTCGACAACGCCGACGTGCGCTGGGCGCTGGCGCTGCTGATCGACATCAAAGCGGTCGATCTCGCCAGCTACCGCGGCGCCGCCACGCTGTCGGCCATCGGCGTGCCGCCGACCGGCGTCGCCATGCCGACCTATCAGGCGCCGATGAACGACTGGCTGAAGGGATTCGAACTCGACACCGGCAAGGAAAAGATCAAGCCCTATGATCCGACGATCCCGACGCAGATCGCCGACACGCTGCGCAAGCAGCCGAAGTTCAAGGACCAGATCCCGACCGACCCGGCGGCCATCGCCAGCCAGTTCGGCTACGGCTGGTGGAAGCCCGATCCGAAGGCGGCCGCCGACCTCCTGGAAAAGGCCGGCTTCAAGAAGGTGGGCGGCGAGTGGAAGCTGCCGGACGGTCAGCCCTTCCGGCTGCGCCTGACGGTGGAAGGCGACACCCGTTCGGTGTTCACCCGCGCCGGCACGCTGATCGCCCAGCAGTGGAAGCAGGCCGGCATCGACGCCAAGGCGCAGCCGACCACCAACCCCTGGCAGCCGATGCAGGCCGGCGACTTCGACGCCGCCATCGCCTGGAGCGTCGAGACCTGGGGCGGCGACGCCGACATGTCGTTCTTCCTCGACAGCTGGCACTCCAGCTTCGTGGCCAAGCCCGGCGAGGTGCAGCCGGCCCGCAACTGGCAGCGCTGGTCGAGCCCGGAACTCGACAAGATCATCGAGGGTATCCGCGGCATCAGCTTCGACGACCCGAAGGGCGTCGACTACGGCCTCGACTACCTGAAGCTGGTCGTCCGGGAGATGCCGACCATTCCGATGATGTCCTACAACGTGTTCACGTCGATGGACACCACCTACTGGACCGGCTACCCGACCTTCCCGGACGATCCCTACACCGATCCGGTGCCGAATTGGGGCAACTCGCGGCTGATGATGATCAAGCTGAAGCCGGCACAGCCCTGACCGTCGAAGGCGCGCCTTCCTTCCTCCGGGCGCGCCTTCCCCTCCACGCGAGGCCCGCTCGGCACTCCACCCGCGCGGGCCGACGCATCGAGGCCGCCGGCCCGGCCGGCCAGACAGCCGATGAGGGGGTTTCGTGACAGCCTATCTGATCTTCATTATCCGCCGGTTCGGCCAGCTGCTGCTGGTCGTCTTTCTCGGGATATCGGCGACCTTCTTCATCACCCACATGACGCCGGTCGACCCGGTGGCCGAGACCATCACGGCCATCACCAATTTCGGCAAGGCCGACCCCGAGGCGATCCAGCTGATGCGCAAGACGCTCACCGAGCTGTATGGCCTGCAGGGCAACCTCTTCGAGCAATATATCCAGTTCTGGTCGCGGCTTGCCCGCGGCGACCTCGGCCCGTCGCTGTCGGCCTTCCCGACGCCGGTGTCGCAGATCATCCTGCGCGCCCTGCCGTGGACCGTCGGCCTGATGATTTCCGCGACGCTGATCTCCTTCCTGCTCGGCAACACGCTCGGGGCGCTCGCCGGCTACTATCGCAACAGCCGCCTGCTCAAGCTGGCCGGTCTGGCGCTGATCGGCCTGCAGCCGATCCCCTATTACATCCTGGCCTTCATCCTGCTGATCCTGTTCGGCTACGTCTGGCCGGTGCTGCCGATCACCGGCGGCTACGAGATGAACGCCGACACCAGCTTCTCGCTGACGCTCGTCCTCGACATCCTGCGTCATTCGCTGCTGCCGGCCATGGCGCTGGTGATGGTCGGCGCCGGCTCCTGGTTGACCGGCATGCGGGCGCTCACCTCCAACATCGTCACCGAGGACTACGTCACCTTCGCCGAGCTGGGTGGCGTCGGCTCGACGCGCATCCTGCGCTCCTATGTGGTGCGCAACGCGCTGGTGCCGCAGCTGACCGGCCTCGCCATGTCGCTCGGCGCCATCTTCAACGGCACGGTGATCACCGAGATCGTCTTCGGCTACCCCGGCATCGGCAGCCTGCTGATCAGCGCCGTGCATGCCGGCGACTATTCGCTGGTGCTCGGTCTCGCCTCGCTGTCCATCGTCGGCGTCGCCATCGCGGTGTTCCTGATCGACATCCTGAGCCCGCTGCTCGACCCGCGCATGAAGGCGGAGTGAGGCCCATGTTCACCATTGTCCGCGACCTCATCCGCTACAACGTCGAATTCGCCGTCGGCCTGTTCATCCTGCTGCTGCTGATCGCCGCCGTGGTGCTGTCGTTCTTCTCGCCCTATCCGGCCGCCGACATCTACGTGGTGCCGCCGGACATGCCGCCCGACGCCGAGTTCTGGCTCGGCACCACTTCGCGCGGCCAGGACACCTTCTGGCAATTGATGATCGGCCTCCGCAACACGCTCGGCTTCGGCGTCGGCGTGGCGTTCCTGTCGCGCATTCTGTCGCTGGTGGTCGGCCTGACCGCCGGCTATGCCGGCGGCCGCACCGACCGCGTGCTGATGGCCATCAACGACAGCGTCATGGTGATCCCGCAGTTCCCGATCCTGGTGCTGTTCTACTTCGTGCTGAAGGACGACATGAACTGGCTGATGCTGGTGCTGATCCTGTCGGCGCTCGGCTGGGCCTACGACGCCCGGCTGATCCGCTCGATCGCCATGAGTCTCAGGACGCGGCCGTTCACCACGCAGAGCGTCTATTCCGGCATGAGCATGCGCAAGATCCTGGTCGAGGAGCACTTGCCCTACGTGATGCCGGTGGTGTTCGCCACCACCATGAACAACATGATCTGGTCGATCGGCATGGAGATCACCCTGTCGGTGCTCGGCTTCACCGACGTCGACACGCCGACCATGGGCCAGATGATCTACTGGGCCAACTCCCACTCGGCGCTGATCTCCGGCATCTGGTGGTGGGTGGCGGCGCCGGTCGGCGCCATCGTCATCCTGTTCATCGGCCTGTTCCTGCTGTCGATGTCGATGAACGAATACATCGATCCGCGCAGCCGCCTGAACCGCATGGGGGTCTGACCGATGCCGACCGCAGCGCTCCAAACCCCGCCGGCGCCGGCCATGGCCGAGCCCGTCCTGATCGTCGATCGGCTCAAGGCCTACTACCGGACGCACGCCTTCGGCCTCGACCGCGACATCCGCGCCGTCGACGACATCAGCCTGACCGTCGCCCCCGGCGAGGTCTACGGCATCGCCGGCGAATCGTCGTCCGGCAAGACGACGCTGATCAAGACCATCGTCGGCGCCATCCGGCCGCCGCTCGCCGTGGTCGGCGGCAGTGTCCGCTTCCGCTTCGGCGGCGAGATCCGCGACATCTACGCGCTGACGCCGGTTCAGTTGCAGGCGATCCGCTGGCGGCATCTCTCCTGCATCCTGCAAGGCTCGATGAACGTGCTGAACCCGGTGCGGCGGATCCGCCATTCCTTCCAGGATTTCGCCTTTCCGCACATGGGGCTGAAGCCGGCCGCCTTCTGGGAGGCGGTGCGGGCGCATCTCGCCCGGCTCGACCTCGATCCGGCGGTGCTCGACAGCTACCCGCACCAGCTCTCCGGCGGCATGCGGCAGCGCACCACTATCGCGCTGGCCACCGTCTGCACGCCGGAGTTCATCGTCGCCGACGAGCCGACCACCGCGCTCGACGTCATCGTGCAGCGCGACGTGCTGACCATGCTGCGCGACATCCAGCGGCGGCTCGGCTCGTCCTTCCTGTTCGTGACGCACGACATGAGCGTACACGCCACGGTGTCCGACCGGGTTGGTATCGTCTACGCCGGCCGACTGGTCGAGGAGGCGGAGACGCCGACGCTGTTCCGCGGTGCCCTTCACCCCTACACGCAGCACCTCGTCGCCAGCCTGCCGCGCATCGGCGATACCACGCGCCGCGCGTCCTTGCCCGGCCGGCCGCCCAGCCTCGCCGATCCGCCGAGCGGCTGCCGCTTCCATCCGCGCTGCCCGCTGGCCATGGAGGTCTGCCGGGAGACGGTGCCGGCCCTCGTCGAAGCGGCGCCGCGCCATCGCGTCGCCTGCTTCGCCGTTTCGGGAGCGCCGTCATGAGCCTCATCCTCGACGTCGATCACGTCGGCAAGACCTTCGTGCAGGGCGGTCTCCTGTCGCGCCGCCAGGTCGAGGCGGTCAGGGACGTCTCCTTCTCCCTCGACGCCGAGCGGCCGGAAATCCTGTCGGTGGTCGGCGAATCCGGCTCCGGCAAGTCGACGCTGGCCGCCATGGTGCTCGGCCGGCTGGTGCCGACGCGCGGCCGCATCCTGTTCGAGGGGGGCGACGTCGCCGCCATCCGCAGCCGCGCCGGCCGTCGCGCCTTCATGGCCAGGGTGCAACCGGTGTTGCAGAACCCGTTCGAGGCCTTCAATCCGCTGAAGCGCGTCGATCGCTACCTGTTCGCCACCGCCGCCAACTTCATGGCCGGCGACGGCCGGCCGACGCGGGCGGCGATCGAGGAGCGCGTCGACCGGGCGCTGGTCGAAGTGGGGCTGACGCTCGCCGAGGTGCGCGGCCGCTTCCCGCACGAGCTGTCGGGCGGCCAGTTGCAGCGCACGGCGATCGCCCGGGCGCTGATCCCCGATCCACGGCTTCTCGTCGCCGACGAACCGGTGTCGATGGTCGACGCCTCGCTCCGGATGGCCATCGTCAACCTGTTCGGGGCGCTGCGCGACCGGCTCGGCCTATCGATCATCTACATCACCCACGACCTCGCCACGGCCTACTACATTTCCGACCGCATCCTGATCATGCGCAAGGGCGAGGTGGTGGAGCGTGGACCGGCGCGGGCGGTGCTCGACAATCCGCAGCATCCCTATTCGATCGCCCTGAAGCAGGCGGTGCTGACGCCCGACTTCGGCTGAGCGTCCGGCTGGCGGCAAAGGCCTGATGCGGCGATGCGATCGGAGCCGGGTCGTCACTGCATGTCCGTCAGGATGCAGCGACGACCCGGATGCTGCTCATATTTCAACCATTACGTCGGCTTTCGATCTCGTCGGCGTCGAGCAGACGGATGTTCTCGTAATCGAACAGATCGGGATTGGCCTGCTTTTCCACCGCCCAGGCATAGGTCTTGAAGCCGCCGGTCAGGTTGCGGACGTTATCGAACCCGGACTGCTTGAGGATGCGATAGGCGAGATAGCCGCGCAGGCCGACCTGGCAGAAGATGATCACCGGCTTGCCGCGGCCGATTTCGCCCAGCCGCTTCCTCAACTGGTTGAGTTCGATGTTGCGGGCGCCCGGCATGCTGGCGATCGCGTATTCCTCCGGCGTCCGCACGTCGATCAGCTCGATCGTGTCGGGGGCGTCCCTGAGGATGTCCCGGAGTTCGCTCCAGCCGATGATGTCGTGGCTGCCGTTCAGCACGTTCTCGGCGACGTAGCCGGCGACGTTGACCGGGTCCTTGGCCGAGCCGAACGGCGGCGCGTAGGCCAGCTCCAGATCGGCGAGATCCTCCACCGTCATGCCGGCCTTGATCGCCGTGGCGATGACGTCGATCCGCTTGTCGGCGCCGTCGACGCCGATCGCCTGCGCCCCGAGCACGCGGCCGTCGAGGCCGTAGACCAGCTTCAGGCTGATCTGCTGGCTGCCCGGATAATAGGAGGCGTGCGAGCCGGAGTGGGTGATGCTGGCACGATAGGGAATACCCAGCGCCTGCACGGTGGCCTCGTTGAGACCGGTGCAGGCGGCGGCGAGATCGAACACCTTCAGAATGGCCGTCCCCATGGCCCCGCGATACGCCTTGTAGGCAGCCGCGTCGGCGGCCAGCATGTTGTCGGCGACGATGCGCGCCTGCCGGTTGGCCGGGCCGGCCAGTGGGATCAGCGCCTGCTTGCCGGAGATCTTGTTGACCACCTCGATGGCGTCGCCCACCGCGAAGATGTCCGGATCGGACGTCTGCAGATGCTCGTCGACCTTGATGCCGCCGATGCTGCCGAGTTCGAGGCCGGCGTCGCGGGCGAGCTTCACCTCCGGCCGCACGCCGATCGACAGGATGATGATATCGGCCTGGATGCGCTTGCCGGAGGCGAGGAAGACGATGGTGTGGTCGGCCCGGTCCTCGAAATGCTCGACCTTGTCGCCGAGATAGAGTTCGATCGACTTCTCGCGCATATGCGCATGGACGATGGCCGCCATCTCGTCGTCGAACGGCGGCAGGATGTGCGAGGCGCCCTCGACCACCGTGGTGAACAGCCCGCGCTCGTGGAAGTTCTCGGCCACTTCGAGGCCGATGAAGCCGCCGCCGATCACCACGGCGCGGCGCGGTCTGGTTTCGCCGAGCGAGGCCATGATGCGGTCGAGGTCGGGAATGTTGCGCAGCGTGAAAATGCGCGGCGAACCGATGCCGGGGATCGGCGGCTTCAGCACTTCGGCGCCGGGCGACAGCAGCAGCCGGTCATAGGACTCGACCGTCTCCTCGCCGCTGTCGAGATTGCGCAGCGTCACGGTCTTGCGGGTGCGGTCGATCGACAGCGCCTCGGTGCGTGAGCGGACGTCGATGGCGTAGCGCGCCGTGAACCCCGCCTCGGTGGTGACCATGAGCTTGCCGCGCTCGGCGATGACACCGGAGATGTGGTAGGGCAGCCCGCAGTTGGCGAAGCTGATGTAGGGACCACGCTCGACGAGCACGATTTCGGCCCGTTCGTCCGCGCGACGAAGACGCGCTGCCGCCGTTGCGCCGCCGGCCACGCCGCCGATGATGATGACCTTCATGTCCGACTCCTGCTTTAATGGATGAGTTCCCGGCTCTCCGTTTCGCGGCCTCGGGTGATCCGCCAAGGCGTGACAACAGCCCGCCAATGTCCAGTTATGGGTATTCTCCCAAAACAACGGGAACAAGATCGGGAAAGTCCTGTTGGCACTTGGTCGGCATCGCCCGGCTTGGGGGGACGCAAGGCGGCGGAAAGTCAGCGGGCGGCGCGACAGAATTTGCCCTTGGCCACGGCAAATCGCGTTGCCCCATGCGAGAGGCTGGCCGTCACCTGAAACACGCCATGGCGCTCGCCGACCAGCGTGGCGCCGACGCTGATATCGCGATCGACCGGCACCTCGCGCAGGAAGCGCACCGTCATCTCGGCGGTGACGGCCGTCACGCCGCGGGCGAACAGGCAGTGGACCATCGCCGCATCGAGCAGCGTCGAGATCACACCACCATGCAGGATCCCCTGATAGCCCTGATAGCGGCGGGCCGTCCTGAACGTCGCCAGAACGCCTCCCGTGGCATCGGCGACGAAGCGCAGCGCAAAAATCGGCACCTCCGACCCGCCGTCGCCGCACACCATGCAGCCGGCGTGGGCCAGTCTGGCCTCTTCATAGGGCGTCACGGCACCGGGCGAGTCGTCCGGGCAGGCCGGACCGGCCATTGGCAGACCCTGGGTGTCATGCATTCTCACGCCTTTCATTATGGGCATATGTGCATAACCCGATTGCCCGCCCCACCGTCAACGCCTATTATGGGTGTATGCTCATAATTCGTCCGAATGTCCCTCGCGGCGACGATTCGCCGAGGCCACCTTCCAACCAGCGGGAGCGTCCCATGAAAATCGTGTTCACCCTCAAAGGCGACGGCCGCGACGGCCTCGTCGATCGCCGGTTCGGACGGGCCGAGACATTCCTGATCTACAACAGCGAAACGGGCGACCGGCAGCTGGTCGCCAACTCCGGCGTCGATGCCGCCATGGGCGCCGGCCTCAAGGCGGCGGAAGCCATCGTCGCGCTGGGTGCCGTCGCGCTGGTCACCGGCGAGTGCGGCGTCAAGGCCCTGCACGCCCTCCATCGCGCCGGCGTCAAGGTCTACTCCACCGACAGCACCAGCTTCGACGACGCCCTCGAAGACCTGCGGCAGGGCAACCTCCGCGAGGCGCAGCCGGCATGAGGATCGCCATTGCCTCGGGCAAGGGCGGCACCGGCAAGACGCTGGTGGCGGTCAATCTGGCGGCCATCGCCGGCCGGTCCGTCACCCTGGTCGACTGCGACGTGGAAGAGCCCAATGACCACATTTTCCTGAAGGGCGACGTCGCCGCCAGCGAGACGGTGTCGATGAGAGTGCCGGTCATCGTCGAGAGCCGCTGCACCGGCTGCCGGGCCTGCGTCGAGTTCTGCAGCTACAACGCCTTGATTTCCTTCGGCGGAACGCCGCTATTCTTCCCCGATCTCTGCCACGGCTGCGGCGGCTGCCGCCTGGTTTGCCGCGCACGGGCGATCAGCGAGACGGCCCGGCCGCTCGGCGAGATCAGGCGGATCGACGCCGCCCAATGCACCTTGCTGGAGGGACGGCTTGCGGTCGGCGTCTCCTCGCCGGTGCCGGTGATCCAGGCGGCCAAGGCCGCCGCCGGAGGCGAATTCGTCATCTGCGACGCGCCGCCGGGCACCTCCTGCCCGCTGGTCGCCACGCTGCGCGGCGCCGACTACGTGCTGCTGGTCACCGAGCCGACGCCGTTCGGCCTGTCCGACCTCCGCCTGACCGTGGAGGTGCTGCGTCGGATGGGCATGGCATTCGGCGTGGTCATCAATCGCGCCGTGCGCTCATCGAGTCTGATCGATGACTATTGTCGCCAGGAGGCGATCGACATTCTGGCCGAGATCCCCGACGACCGGCGGATTGCCGAGACCTACGCCGCCGGCCGGCTGATCGTCGAGGCCCTGCCGGGCTATCGGCCGCTGTTCCGATCCATCTTGGAAGCCTGTCGGGAGAGGGTGACGGCATGAAGGAACTGGTCATTCTCTCGGGCAAGGGCGGCACCGGCAAAACCAGCCTGACCGCCGCTTTCGCCTCGCTGGCGCTTGACGCCGTGCTGGCCGACTGCGACGTCGATGCCGCCAATCTTCACCTGCTGCTCCGCCCGGAGGTGCGAAGCCGCCAGACCTTCCGCGCCGGCCGGGAGGCGCGCGTTCAGTCCGAAGCCTGCAGCGGCTGCGGGCGATGCATGGTGGCCTGTCGGTTCGATGCCATCGGCATGACCGGCCCTGACGAGGCCGCCGTGGTCGATCCGCTCGGCTGCGAAGGTTGCGGCGTCTGCGGCTTCGTCTGTCCGACCGGCGCCATCGAGTTCAGCGACTGCGTGGCGGGAGACGTCATGATCTCCGACACCCGCTGTGGTCCGATGGTCCACTCCCGCCTCACCCCCGGCTCGGACAATTCCGGCAAGCTGGTCGCCCACGTGCGTCAGGCGGCGCGGCGCCTTGCCGAACAGCGGACCTGCCCACTGCTGCTGATCGACGGCCCGCCCGGTCTCGCCTGCCCGACCATGGCGGCGCTGACCGGCTGCGTCCATGCGCTGATCGTCATCGAACCGACCATGTCCGGCCTGCACGACCTCGACCGCGTTCTCGCCCTCACCGGTCATTTTTCGGTGCCGACCTCGGTCTGCGTCAACAAGTGGGACATCGACGCGGAAAGGAGCGTCGCCATCGAGCGGCACGTCCGCGCCGCCGGCGCCCGCTTCGCCGGCCGCATCCGCTACGACCGCGGCATCACCGACGCCCAGATGCGCGCCGAGACGGCGGTGGAAGCCGGCGTGGCCTCGGCCGGCGACATCCGCGCGGTCTGGCAAAAGCTGGCCGGGCAACTGGCCATTGAAAGAGTCGATGGATAGGCGGCCAAGGCAGGAACAGCGAGGGCCGATGCCGCGCCTGTTGGCCGCCTTTGGCCTCGTCGTCTGCGCTTTGCTGCCCGCCTCCTCACCGGGTAGAAAGCGCATTCGTCGCGTCGTAATCCCGCCCGTCGAAAACACCTCCGAAAGCGCCTTGCCCGAAAGGCTGGAGGCCTTCCGGGCAAGGTGAACGGTCAAGAGAGAGATACCGGCCTCAGGCAGTGACAGGCTCCGCGACGAGACCATCCAGCACCCGCATGATCGATGTCCGGTCCGTCTGGATGGAACGCGCCACCACCTGACCGTCCTTGGTGAACACGAAGGACGGCGGCTGGGCCGCCCCGAGGCGGGCGGACAAACAGACGGACTTGTAGGTGTCGACCAGGCTGAGCTTGACCCGCCCGTCATAGTGCTGCTCGATCTCCTGCACCATCGGCAGCAACTCGCGCGACGCTTCGTCGATGGCCGAGTAGACGAAGACAAGCCCCGGCTTTTCCTTCTGCATCAGCTGCTTTTCGAAGATGTGCATTTCGGCGACGTAGCGCTCCACTTCATAGCCGGCGGTGGCTCCGTCGCCGACCGCCGTCGCCACCTGGCGCAGGCAGGTCTGGCGGACGTCGCCGGCCGCGAAGACGCCGTCGACGTTGGTGCGCATATGCGGATCGGTGGGAATGTAGCCGCGGTCGGTGAGGTTGATCTGTCCCTTGAACATCTCGGTCGCCGGCAGATAGCCGATGAAGTAGAAGCAACGATCGGCGTCGATGACTTCCAGTTCGTTCTTCTTGGTGTTGCGCAACACCACCCGTTGCAGGCGCTCGCTGCCCTCGAAATGATCGACCACCGTGTTCCAGTGGAACTCCATCTTGGGGTTGGCCAGCGCTTCCTCCTGGGCGACGGCATTGGCGTCCATGTGGCCTTCCTCGTGCAGGACCGACATGATCACCTTGTCGGCAAACTTGGTGAGGAAGAGGGCTTCTTCCACCGCCGCGTCGCCGGAGCCGATCACCACCACCGTCTTGCCGACGCACTGCGCGGCGTCGCAGGTGGCGCAGAAGGAGATGCCCTTGTCGTAGAGATAGTCGCTCTCGCCGGGAACGCCGAGCAGGCGCGGCTTGCCGCCGGTGGCGATGATCACCGACTTGGCATGGTAGACCGTACGGAAGGTCTCGATCGTCTTGTCGTCGCCCGTCAGGTTGACGGCCTTGACGGGCGTGTTCTTGATTTCCAGGCCGAAGTGTCGGGCTTGGGCCTCGAACAGGTGCATCAGCTCGAGGCCGGTGGTGCCTTCCGGGAAGCCCGGATAGTTGACGATCTCGTTGGTGTAGGTGGCGAGACCTCCGAGCAAGGCCCGTTCGAACAGGACGGCCTTGAGACGTGCCCGGCCGGCGTAGATTCCCGCCGTCAGCCCGGCCGGTCCGCCACCGATGATGACGACATCGTAGTGAAGATGTTGCTTTTCCATAGGTTTCGTCTTTCTGGCCGCACCGGGCCACCGTTTGGGGCCGGGGTCAGGACTGCGACGTCTTGCGCTTGTTCCACCAGTCGGCGGCGAGCCAGATGGCGAACAGCAGTCCGAACTGGACCACAAGCGCCGGCAGGAAGCCGCCGAGCATGGTCGGCAGATAGACGGTGTCGGCAAGATTGACGCCGAGGAGGTCGCGCCAGATCGGCCAGCTTGCGGCGGCAAGTCCCGAGCCGGCAACGAAGGCCACCAGCGCGATCATGTTCTGAGCATAGCCTTCGCCGACGCGCATCAGCGTACCCGACGCGCAACCGCCGGCGATGACGGCGCCGATGCCGAACAGGAAGGCTCCGATGGCGGTGTGGATGCCGACCGGCGCCAGATGGACGAGCTTCATGGCGTCTGCCATGTCGCCGCTCTTGAGATAGGCGCCGAGCTGCAAGGCCGAGAAGCCGACCGTGCCGACGGCAAGGCCGACGACCACCGCCTTGGTGAGGCTGGTGCTGCCGGTCAGCACCGGATCGCGCATGGCGGCGGTGAAGCAGAAGCGCGAGCGCTGAAGGGTCAGCCCTAGGGCGATGGAGATGGCCCAAGACAGCGCCAGCTTGGGCGAGCCGAGATAGAAGCCGAAGGCGATGATGGCGGCCAGCAGCAGCAGCGCGTAGGGGAGTTGCGACGGCGTGGGTTTGGCGACCGTCCGGGTCCGCTTGATGCGCGAGATGCCGGAGGTGTTGCCCGTGGTGGCGGTCATGAGGGTAGCCTCCGTTTCAGATGAAATACTTGACCAGCAGTCGGGAGCCGACCGCCGCGCCGAGGAAGATGAAGACGATGAACACCCAGCCCTGGCCCGACAGCGACGGCAGGGCGGTGAACAGCGCGCCGATGTTGCAGCCGAAGGCCAGGCGGGCTCCGAAGCCCATCAGCAGGCCGCCGAGTATGGCAGCGACCGCCTGCTTGCCGGATTTCAGCCCCTTGAAGCGGGCCTGGCTGGCCAGCAGCACCGAGAGAAACGCGCCGGCAATGATCCCCAGGTTCATGATGGAGGCGGGATCGTTCAGGAAGTTGAAGTTCTCGCCGTTGAAGGCCTTGGCGACTTCGGTGAAATAGGCCCAGTTGTGGGCGTCGCCGCCGACGCCATTCCAGATCCAGCCGGCCCAGTAGGCGAAAGCGGTGGTGACGCCCCAGCCCTTGCCCGTCGAGGCGATCAGGGCGATGTTCAACAGCGCCAGGATCACCGCGCCGGTGACATAGGTCCAGGGATTGACGAACAGATCCTTGAAGACGGCGTTGTTGCGCAGGCCGCCCGAGCCGGCGGCATTGGCGTCCCGCCCGGTGGTGGAAGACAGATTTGTCATGAAGGTTCTCCCGGAAATGAGCCACGACCGCCGCCGTGGCCGGCTTCGCCCGACGTGCCGGGGAGGAGACCGGCGGGCATCCCGGCCCACGGCGCCGCGATGCAGCGTCGCCGTCGGGTCGTGGAGCACTTTGCCGGCTTCCGATCGGTTTCGTTCGGGGAAGCGGGCGCGTCGGTTAGTGCGCCTTCTCGATGACGATTTCCCAGCGGCCGGTTTCGACCTCATCGATCTCGAAGTTGTGGCCTTCCTTGTCGGCCCATTCGGGGATGTTCTTCATCGCGCAGGAATGGTCGATCTGAACGATCAGCACATCACCGACCGCCAGGCCGGCAAGGGCCTTCTGGGTGCGGACCAGCGGCACCGGGCAGGCCTCGCCCAGGCAATCGAGAGTCTGTTCGGCCATGGTTCTTTCCTTCCGTGTCATGGGCCGGCTGCTATTGCCGGCTTTGGGGATCAGCTTGTGAAGATGATCCTACGGGGAGGAAATATCCGTCGAAATTGGGCTGATCCCGCTGACGGTTAGGGGATGGCGGCAGGCCGGCTAGAGGATGACGGCAATACGTCTAGGGGTTATCCCCCAGACAGGACGAGAACAGGCGGGCGAGTTCGACGGCCGACCGGACTTCCATTTTTTCCATGACGTTGTGTCGGTGGACTTCGACGGTCTTGACCGAGATGTCGAGTTCGCTGGCGATCGACTTGTTGGGCCTTCCGGCCACCACGAGATCGAGAACGGCCCGCTCTCTGGGCGTCAGGCGGTTCCGCCTTGCCTCGACCTCGGCCCGCCGCCGGCGAAGCTGGGTTGCGGCTATGCTTTTCCGGATGGCGTCGCCGATACGGTCGAGCAGCATCTGGTCGTTCACCGGCTTTTCCAGGAACTCGACGGCACCGTCCCGGATGGCGCGAACGGCCATCGGCACGTCGCCGTGACCGGTGATGAAGACGATGCCGAGGGTCGTCCCTTCCGCCTTGAGCGTCTGCTGCAGGTCGAGCCCGCTCATGCCGGGCATCCGGACGTCGACCACCAGGCAGCCGGGACGGTCGCGCCGGCCGCCGGCGAGGAAAGCCTCGGCGGACGGGAAGGCGACGCACTCGTGGCCGACGCCGCCGATCAGGAAGACCAGGGAATCCCGCATGGCGGGATCGTCGTCGACCACGAAGACCACCGGAGAAAGATCGGGTTCCACGGCAGCTACTCCTGTGCGATGGGGAGCGAGAACGACAGCATCGTTCCGCCCTCCGGAAGATTTTCCCCGGTCAACCGCCCGCCGTGCGCCTCGACAATGCTGCGGCAGAGCGACAGTCCCAGTCCCAGCCCCTCCGGCTTGGTCGTGTAAAAGGCCTCGAACAGGCGTTCGCAGGTCTCTTGCGACATGCCCGGTCCCGTATCCTGCACCGAGACCATGAGAATGCCATCCACCACCGCCGCCGACAGGCGGACCCGCCGCTCGTCGGTATCTTTCACGGCGTCGACGGCGTTCTGCAGTAGGTTGAGGAGGACCTCCTCGATCTGTATGCGGTCGGCACTGACGCGGGGCAAGGGCATCTCGCAGACATAGTCGAGCTTGACGCCTTGCCGCTCGGCCAGCGGTAGAAAGAAATCCAGCGTCTCTTCGAGGATCTCGCCGATATTCACCAGGGACGGCGACGGCGGACGCTTGCGGACGAAGTCGCGCATGCGCCGGACGATGATGGCCGCCCGCTCGGCCTGGGCGACGATCTGGGTCATGCCTCCCTCGATCTCGGTCAGTTTGTGGCCATCGGCAAGGCGGCGCTGACAGCCGCGCGCATAGTTGACGATGGCCGCCAGCGGCTGGCTGATCTCGTGGGCGATGCTGCTGGCCATCTCGCCCATCAGCGACAGGCGGGCGGCATGCTCCATCTTCTCGCGCTCCCGCCGGGTCTGCAGGTGGGCGGCATTGAGCTGCTGCGTCCTGAGGCGCACCAGATACTGCACCCGGGCGAGGCTGATCAGCGTCCAGGCCAGACAGAGGACGACCACCGCCACCCAGTGCCAGTTTTCCTTGGCCAACTGGTAGATGCTGCGCTGGCGCAGGTACTCGTAAGGACCGATCTTCAGGGCGCGGAATACGGCATGGACGGGCTGATAGTCGACGGGAACCGTCCAACTGAGGCCGTTTTCGCCGGCCGGCATGGCCAGGAGAGCCTGCGCGACGCGCTTGGCGAGCGAATCCGGCGTCGACGCCAGCTTGGCGAACGGCCAGTCGGGATAAAGCGGCGTCGACACCTGGCAGCGAAGCCGTTCGGGCGTCCGCCCCTCGATCGCCACGAAATCGTCGCCACGCAGGCGTCCGGCGGCCACCAGCCTCTCAAAATAGCAGCCTCGGGCGATGCCGACGTCGGCCGTGCCGTCGCGAACGGCTGCAAAGACCTTTTCGACCGGCTCGCCGACGAACTCCATCGAGCCGGCATCGGTGAATGGATCGAAGCCCTGCTCGGCGAACTCCTTCCAGGCAACGCGGAAGCCGCCGAAGAGATCGGGGGCGATGGCGACAAGCCGCTTGCCTCGAAGATTGGCGAAGGAGGTGATGTCGGTGCGGCCCGCGCGGGTGAAGACGAGGCTTCCGATGGCGCTCGACGGGGCAGGGCCACCGGCAAACTCCACGGTGGCAATGCGCGATACGCCGAATTCCGTTTCCAGCTCGATATACTGGGCCGGATTGCCGATGATGAAGTCGACGCCCCCGTCCGCCAGAACCCGGCGGTAATCGCCCTGGTCGAGAACCCTCATCTCGAAGCGATAATCGGGCAGCGACACCGAAAGCTGATGCAGCGTCGCCCCCCAGCTGTATTCGGCGCCGTCGATGTCGCGCGGTGCGATGACGCCGATGCGGACCGTCGGCCGTTCGTCGGCCCACCCCGGTCCGACAACGGCTCCCAGGCACAGAATCAGCAGCATGATCGTCAAGTTGCGCATGGCCCGACTTTATAGCGGGCGACGGGATTTGCCATGCGTCCGTTCCCCAAGCCGGCGCGGACAGGCGGCAGCGCATGCGACGATCATGTCGACGGAAAAGCCCGATCGGCGAGCCGCGTTCCATGCCTGCGGACGGATATATGCGTGTCCACCAACAGCTCTACGGTGATCCGAACAGCGCCATGGCTCGCCACTTCGCCTGCACGTGTCATTCTCGTGCTTACACGGCGACCCCGAGAGTCCATTCAAGCAAAAAGCGCCCCGAAGGGCGCTTTTTCGCAATCGAACTTCTGAGAAAATGGAGCGGGCGATGGGATTCGAACCCACGACCCTAACCTTGGCAAGGTTATGCTCTACCCCTGAGCTACACCCGCGCTCCGCTTTTCAGCATGCTCCGTCGCCGGAGCGAGGCGGTATATCGCCCAAGTCGGCGGCGAATGCAACAGGCTTTTTCGACTTTTTTCGTGGCGTCGGAATTTCGGCGGGGAAAAGGCCGCTTCCTTGCCGACAAGGCACGGATTTTCCAGCGATTTCGGCTTGCGCGCGCCGGCCGTTGCCTCAAATATCGGGGCCTTGCGGGCTGTTTCCCCGCCTGCCGCCGGAGGTTTGCCATGGCCGCGACGCGCGCCGATCTCTTCGCCTTTCTCGACCGTCTCGGCATCGCCCACCGGACGATCGAGCATCAGCCGCTGGCCACCGTCGAGGCGGCGATGGCCGTCTGGGGCGGCCTTCCCGGTGGCTTCGCCAAGAACCTGTTCGTGAAGGACAAGAAGAGTCGGCTCTTCCTGATCTCTCTCCGGAAGGACGCCGCCCTCGACATCAAGCACGTGCAGGCGGCGATCGGCGCGTCGGGGCGGGTATCCTTCTGCTCCGCCGAGCAGCTCATGCAGCATCTCGGCATCCTGCCCGGCTCGGTGACGCCGTTCGGCGTCATCAACGACACGGAAGGCGCGGTGACGGTGGTGCTCGAGAAGGCGCTCATGGCGCTCGACCCGGTGCATTTCCACCCGCTGGAGAACACCGCCACCACCGCCGTTTCGAGCGATGGGCTCCTTGCCTTCCTGCGCGCCACCCGTCACGAGCCGCTCGTCGTCGACCTGCCGCTTCTCGCCTGACGGGCGGCTGTTAAACTTGCCGCCGCCGCCCTATATAGGGCAGACGAATTTTCATGCCGCCTCCCTCGGGAGGGGCCAGCCCCGAGTGAGACAATGAGCAGTCCGACCTTCACCTTCGGCAACGGTTTCGCGCCGACCGGCACCCCGGCGCCAGCGACATCCCCGGCGCCGGCGGCGGCCGACGACATCGTCGAGACCACCACCCGCGATTTCGTCCGCGACGTGATCGACGCCTCCAAGGACAGGCCGGTGCTGGTGGACTTCTGGGCGGCCTGGTGCGGCCCCTGCAAGCAGCTAACGCCGATCCTCGAGAAAGTGGTGCGCGACGCCAAGGGCAAGGTGCGGCTGGTCAAGATGAACATCGACGACCACCCCGAGGTGGCCGGCCAGCTCGGCATCCAGTCGATTCCGGCGGTGATCGCCTTCGTCAAGGGCCGCGCCGTCGACGGTTTCATGGGCGCCCAGCCGGAGAGCCAGGTGAAGCAGTTCATCGAGCGCGTCGCCGGCCCGATGGGGCCGACCGAGACCGAAACGCTCCTCGCCGCCGGCCAGGAGGCGCTCGCCGCCGGCACTCCCGACGCGGCGGCCGACGCCTTCCTCGCGGTGCTCGACCGCGAGCCCGAATCGCTTCCCGCCACCGCCGGCCTCGTGCGGGCGCTGACGGCGGCCGGCCAGCTCGAGGACGCGCGCACCGTGCTCGGCCGCGTGCCGGACCTGAAGGCCAACGATACGGCGATTGCCGGCGCCCGCGCCGAGCTGGAACTGGCCGAACGGGCGGCCAGCGTCGGCGATACCGAGGCGCTGGCGCTGAAGGTCGCCGCCGATCCCGCCGATCATCAGGCGCGCTTCGAGCTGGCCGAGGCGCTGGCGGTTAAGGGCGACCGGCAGGCGGCCGTCGACCATCTGGTCGAGATCGTCCGCCGCGAGCGCGGCTGGAACGACGAGGCGGCGCGCAAGCAGCTCGTCAAGCTGTTCGAGGCCTGGGGCATGACCGATCCGTCGACGCTCTACGGCCGCCGCAAGCTGTCGTCGGTTCTGTTCTCCTGATAGCGAAAGGCATTCGATGCAGGTCGGCAACGCAAGCTACGTCGGTCCCGCCGATCTTCCCGGCGAACTGCCCCTCTTCCCGCTGAAGGGCGTGCTGCTGCTGCCGCGCGGCCTGCTGCCGCTGATCGTCTTCGAGCCGCGCTATCTCGCGATGGTCGACGCGGCGCTGTCCGGCGACCGGCTGATCGGCATCATCCAGCCGCGCTTCGACGCCGACGACACGGTGGAGGAGGGCTCGGCGCCGCTTTGCACGGTGGGAACCGTCGGCCGTATCACGGCGATCGCCGAGACTGGTGACGGCCGCTACCAGGTGACGCTGACCGGCGTCTGCCGCTTCCGCCTGACGGGCGAAGTGCCGCCCGCCGGTCTGCCCTATCGGCTCGGCCGTGCCGTCTACGACTTCCCCGTCGACTTCGAGCCGCGAACCGGCGAGGAGGAGGTGGACCGCGCCGCCTTCCTGGCGGTGTTCGAGGCCTACCTCGACGCCAACGAGATGGAAGCGGACTGGGACGCCGTCGAGAAGGCGTCGACCGAGGCGTTGATCAACACGCTGTCGATGATGAGCCCCTACGGTCCGGCCGAGAAGCAGGCGCTTCTGGAGGCGCCCGACCTCAGGACGCGGGCCGAGACGCTGATCGCCATCACCGAGATCACGCTGGCCCGCTCCGCCGACGGCGCGCCGCCGACCTTCAACTGAGGACAGCACCATGCAGGAGAGCGATGGCCGGCGCGACGGCGAGATCGATCCGAAGCTGTTGGAGATTCTGGTCTGCCCGCTGACCAAGGCAACGCTGGAATGGCATCCCGAGCGGCGCGAGCTGGTTTCGCGGCCGGCTCGTCTTGCCTATCCGGTGCGTGACGGCGTGCCGATCATGCTGCCCGACGAGGCGCGGGCGCTCGATCCCGACGAATAGCGGCGGGCGATCAGGAGGGAAGGCCGCAGGCCGCCCTGAGCCGCGCCTCGGCGTCGGGTCCCGCCGCCGTAAGGCGGACGGTCTTGAGGCGCGCCGCCGAGCCGGAAACCACGGCACCCGCCGACTTCGGCAGGCCGGCGATGGCTGCAAGCAGCGCCGCCACGGCGGCGTTGGCCTTGCCGTCCTCCGGCACCGCCCTGACCCGCGCCGCCACCACGCTCCGGCCGTCCGAGAGCGCCTTCAAGCCGTCCAGCCGGTCGGAGCCGCCGCGCGGCGTCAGGCGCACGTCGACGAGCAGGTTGGCGCCGTCGCGTCGGATTGGGCCGTCCGCCATGCTCTTATGCCAATTCGCGAAGATGCTGACGCATCCGCTCATTGAAGTATTGCCGATTTCTCATTTGCATCAGTGACATGAGAAATCGGCAAGCGGAATACCAGGAGGCATTCTCAATGCCTCCTGGTATCAGAAAACGTAAGGGTAGACGTAGCGGACGATGATCTGTTCCAAGAGGATGATGCCGAACCATAGCACCAGGAAGGACAGGTCGAGGCCGCCGGTGCTCGGCATGAAGCGCCGGATAGGGCGCAGCAGCGGTTCGGTCATGGTGTAGAGGAAGGAGGCGATGGCCGCCACCACCTGGTTGCGCAGGTTGACGACGTTGAAGGCGATCAGCCAGGACATGATCGCCGAGGCGATCAGGATGTACATGTAGAGATTGAGAACCTGCAAGAAAACGTAGAGGACGGCCTGCATGGATGGGTCTTTCGCGTCACGGGTTTTGCGAGATGTAGACACCGCGCCGGCAACCCGCAAGCCCGCTTCGCGGCGGCGGCCTCCAACCATCGCTAGATGTGGTAAAGGCCGGCGCCGTCGGTCTCCGCCCTTTCGGCGGCAAGGCCTGCGAGAGGCTTGACAGCCTCGGCCCCTCCCCCTAAAAGCGGCTCACCCGACGCCGGGTTCGCGGCCGATAAGCCGTGCCGGATGGGGCTGTAGCTCAGATGGGAGAGCGCTGCAATCGCACTGCAGAGGTCAGGGGTTCGATTCCCCTCAGCTCCACCAATTCCACTTTTCTGAAAATGCGCGTAATGGTGGCAGGTTTGCCGGCGGGTTTCAGCGGTCGTTCTGGGCTCGGTGACGGCGCGGCCGGCAGTGATGCGATCTCGCCGGACTGACTACCGGCGCCTGCGAAAACCGGCCTTCGCACTTGATCCATCTCCGAAATCGTCCATATTGTTCCCAAGGTCCGCCGACCTGGCCTGCCCGCGAGGTGAGTCATCCCCTGAAAATCCAGCTTCCCGGAGGCCTAGCATGCCGCATGACACGTCCCTTATTTCGACGATCGTCGGCGGCCTGGTTCTAGCCTTCATCTTCGGCGCGGTTGCCAATCGCTTCCGCCTGCCGCCGCTGGTCGGCTATCTGGTCGCCGGCATGCTGGTCGGGCCGCACACGCCGGGCTTCGTCGCCGACCAGACGCTGGCACCGCAGCTGGCCGAACTCGGCGTCATCCTGCTGATGTTCGGCGTCGGACTGCACTTTGCGCTGAAGGACCTCCTGTCGGTGCGCTTCATCGCCGTGCCCGGCGCCGTCGGCCAGATCGCCATCGCCACGCTGCTCGGCTGGGTACTCGGCGAGGTGATGGGCTGGTCCTTCGGCGCCAGCCTGCTGTTCGGCGTCGCGCTGTCCACCGCCTCGACGGTGGTGCTACTCAAGGCGATGCAGGACCGGCGCCTCGTCGACAGCGAGCGCGGCCGCATCGCCATCGGCTGGCTGATCGTCGAAGACCTCGCCATGGTGCTGGTGCTGGTGCTGATCCCGGCGGCGGCCAGCGTATCGGACGGCGGTGTCAGCTCCTATTCCGATCCGCTCGCCGCCATGGCCAGCCGCATGGTCGGCATCGACCTCGGCGTCGGCGGCATCCTGGCTGCCACCTTGTTCAAGGTCGCCGTGTTCGTCGCCCTGATGCTGGTGGTCGGCCGCCGGCTGATCCCGGCCATCCTGCACCGCATCGCCCACACCGGCTCGCGCGAGCTGTTCCGGCTCGGCGTGCTGGCCATCGCGCTCGGCGTCGCCTTCGGCGCGGCCGAGCTGTTCGGCGTGTCGCTGGCCCTCGGCGCCTTCTTCGCCGGCATGGTGCTGTCGGAAAGCGAACTCAGCCATCGCGCCGCCCAGGAGAGCCTGCCGCTTCGCGACGCCTTCTCGGTGCTGTTCTTCGTCTCGGTCGGCATGCTGTTCGATCCGCGCATCCTGCTCGACGAGCCGTTCATCCTGCTCGCCACGCTGGCGATCATCCTGGTCGGCAAGACGCTCGGCGCCTTCTTCATCGTGCTGGCCTTCCGCCGGCCGGTGAAGACGGCGCTGACCATCTCGGCCAGCCTTGCCCAGATCGGCGAGTTCTCCTTCATCCTGGCCGAGATGGGCGTCGGCCTCGACATCCTGCCCGAGGAAGGGCGCGACCTGATCCTGGCCGGCTCCCTGATCTCCATCATCCTCAACCCCTTGATGTTCAACGTCAGCGACTGGCTGCGCCCCTATCTTGAGGCCTGGCTGCAGCCGCGTGCCGAGCCGGCGCCCGCCGCCGAGGCGCCGGCCGCCGCCGTCGAGGCCGAGCCGCCGCCGGCCGCCGCCGGCAGCGACGACGAGGAGGAAGTCGAGCCCACCTCGCTTGCCGACCATCTGGTGGTGATCGGCTATGGCCGGGTCGGCAGCGTCGTCGCCGACGACCTCGCCGGTCGCGGCGTGCCCTTCCTGGTGATCGAGGACGCCGAGGACCGGGTGCGCCGCCTGCGCGACAAGGGCATCGAGACCATCGTCGGCAATGCCGCCGCGCCGCGGGTGCTGGCGCTGGCCGGCCTCGAACGGGCGACGGCGCTGATGGTCGCCATTCCCAACGGCTTCGAGGCCGGGCAGGCGATCGAGCAGGCGCGCAAGATCAATCCGGGCCTGCTCATCGTCGCCCGCGCCCATTCCGACGAGGAGGTGGAGCACCTGATGCACCACGGCGCCACCCTGGTGATCATGGGCGAGCGCGAGATCGCGCTGGGCATGCTGAAGATGCTGGGCGACCGGTCGCCGGCGACGCCGGAGCCAGCCGCCGAGGTCGAACCGCCGCCGGCCGTGGCGGACGACGACGACGAAACGGAGGAGGGAAAACCGGCGGCGTGACAGCGGTGATCACACCCTATCCGACCGTCACCGGGCGCCGCAGGACAGCGCCCACGGTGGCTTGTGCCTTTTTCGCCAGCCTGCTGCTGCTGTTCCTTCTGTACGTCGGCTATGGGTTTGGCGGCGGCGGCTCGGCCTCGCCGCTGCTCGGCGCCGGCGACGCCACCGTCGCCCGCCATGCCGCCGTGCTGCGCGATGGCCCGCGACCGGTGGTCGCCGTCGAGCATGGCGACCGCACCTCGGCGCCGCCGCCGTCGTCGCCGGCCGCGCTCGTCATCGCCGCCACCGCGCCATTCGCGCCTTCCGCGACCTTCCGCGCCTCCTTCGCCGCCGCCGATATCATCGTCGGCCACCGCATCGCCGGCCACCGGCCGCGTGCCCCGCCCATCGCCATCTGATCCTCTGAACCCGAGATCAGCATCCGCGACCGTCCGTCCGCCCTGGGGGTGGCGGCGTCGCCCGGCATGGACAATCCGATGAAAACTTCCCGCTGGCTGGTGGCGCTTTATTCGGCCATCATCGCCCTCGGCATCCTCGTCACGCTTCCGAACGTGGTGCCGCAATCCGTCCTCGACGCCTTCCCCTCCTGGCTGCCGCGCGACAAGGTATCGCTCGGCCTCGACCTCCGGGGCGGCTCGCATCTGGTGCTGGAGGTCGACGCCGCCGACCTCGTCAAGGAGCGCTTGCAGACGCTGACCCAGGACGCCCGCCGCGCCCTGCGCGAGGCGAAGATCGGCACGTCGTCGATCCGCCGCACCGGCGACGCCGTGGTGATCAATCTCGACGATCCGGCATTGACGGCGCGCGCCGCCGAAGCGCTCGACAAGCTCGCTTCTCCGGTCGGCAATCCCGGTCTCGGCGTCTCGGCCAGCGATCTCGACATACGCCGCGGCAGCGGCACGGTGACGCTCGCCCTCACCGAGGCCGGCCTCACCGAGCGTACCGCGGCGGCGGTGGAGCAGAGCCTCGAGATCATCCGCCAGCGCATCGACCAGGTGGGCGTCGCCGAGCCGACCATCCAGCGGGTGGGCGGCGACCGCATCCTGGTCCAGCTGCCCGGCGTGCAGGATCCGGCGCGCATCCGCGAACTGCTCGGCTCGACGGCCAAGATGAGCTTCCATCTCCTCTCCGACACGGCGGGCGGCGATTTCGTGCCGCCCGGGGTCAGCATGCTCCGCGATGACGAGGGCCGCGTCTATCCGGTCGAGGACCGCGTCGAGCTTTCCGGCGACCGCCTCACCGACGCCCGCGTCGGCTTCGACCAGATGACCAACGAGCCGATCGTCTCCTTCCGCTTCGACACGGCCGGCGCCCGGCTGTTCGCCGAGATCACGCGGGCCAACGTCGGCCGGCCCTTCGCCATCGTGCTCGACGACAAGGTGCTGAGCGCGCCGGTGATCCGCGAGCCGATCACCGGTGGCTCGGGTCAGATTTCCGGCAGCTTCTCGGTCCAGAGCGCCACCGATCTCGCGGCCATGCTCAGGGCGGGCGCGCTGCCAGCCAAGCTGACGGTGATCGAGGAACGCACCGTCGGCGCCGACCTTGGCGCCGATGCCATCGAAATGGGCATCGTCACCGGGCTGATCGGCTTCGCGCTGGTGTTCGGCTTCATCTTGCTGCTCTATGGCGCCTGGGGCCTGCTCGCCAACCTGGCGCTCGGCCTCAACGTCATGCTGACCTTCGCCGGCCTGACGCTGCTCGGCGCCACGCTGACGCTGCCCGGCATCGCCGGCATCGTGCTCGGCATCGGCCTGGCGGTCGACGCCAACGTGCTGATCAACGAGCGTATCCGCGAGGAGCAACGCAAGGGCATGAGCGCCATCGCCGCGCTCGATGCCGGCTTCAAGCGCGCCTATTCGACCATCGTCGACGGCAACGTCACGGCGCTGATCGCCTCGGTGCTGCTGTTCTGGTTCGGCTCCGGTCCGGTGCGTGGCTTTGCCATCACCATGGGTCTCGGCATCGGCATATCGATGTTCACCGCCGTGTCGGTGGTGCGCGTGTTGATGCTGGCCATCGTCCGGCGCAAGAAACTGCGGAAGATGGATATCCGGCCGCTGTTGCCGATCCGGCTGATTCCCGACGGCACGAGAATTCCCTTCATGCGGGCGCGTTTCTTCGGCATCGGCTTCTCGGCCTTCCTGTCGCTGGCCTCGATCGGCCTGTTCATCTACCCCGGCCTCAACTACGGCGTCGATTTCCGCGGCGGCATCCAGATGCAGGTGGAGACGGCCGGCCCGGCCGATCTTGCCGCCTTCCGGTCGGGCCTCGACCGGCTCGGGCTCGGCGAGGTGGCGCTGCAGGCCTTCGGCGACGATCACCATCTGCTGGTCCGCGTCGAGCGGCAGGAGGGCGGCGAGGAGGTGCAGACGGCGGCCGTCGAGCGTCTCCGGCAGGAGATCTCGGCCATCGACGCCTCGGCCAAGGTGCTCGGCACCGAGGTGGTCGGCCCCAAGGTGTCGGGTGAACTTGCCAATGCCGGCATCCTCGCGGTGATTTCCGCCAGTCTCGCCATGCTGGTCTACATCTGGGTGCGCTTCGAGTGGCCGTTCGCGGTCGGCGCCATCGCCACGCTGGTGCTCGACGTCACCAAGACCGTCGGCTTCTTCGCCCTGACCGGGCTCGACTTCAACCTGACGGCCATCGCGGCGCTGTTGACGCTGGTCGGCTACTCGGTCAACGACAAGGTGGTGGTCTACGACCGCATGCGCGAGAACATGCGCCTCTACAAGCAGATGCCGCTGCGCGAGCTGATCGACAAGTCGATCAACGAGACGCTGGCGCGCAGCCTCTACACCTCGGTCACCGCCTTCCTGTCGCTGCTGCCGATGGCGCTGTGGGGCGGCAGCGCGGTGGAAAGCTTCGCCGTGCCGATGATCTTCGGCATCGTCGTCGCCGCCTCGTCGTCGGTGTTCATCGCCGCGCCGATCCTGCTGTTCCTCGGCGACTGGCGGACGCGGCGGCGGGCGGCCCGGCCAGCCAAGGCCGAGGCGATTCCCGAAGCCTGACGAAAAGACGGGGAGGCCGACACTGGCCTCCCCGTCTTGTTTAGAAAAAATCTGAAGTTCACGGGATTGTCCCGATACTCGGGGGCAGGTGGCCGGGCTAGTCTTTCGGGGAGACCCGCGACGTCTCTCCAATCAGAAGAAAGACAGGCACCATGCCCACCACCACGGACAACCTCAAGGAAGCCTTCGCCGGCGAAAGCCAGGCCAACCGCAAGTATCTCGCCTATGCCGACGCCGCCGTCCGCGAAGGCAAGCCGGGCGTCGCCAAGCTGTTCCGCGCCGTCGCCGCCGCCGAGACCATCCACGCCCATGCCCACCTCCGGGCGCTCGGCGGCATCAAGACCACGCTCGACAATCTGGCCGACGCCATGGACGGCGAGAGCCACGAGTTCACCTCGATGTATCCGCCGATGATCGCCACGGCCAAGGCCGAGGGTCACAAGCGGGCCATCCGCTCGATGACCGAGGCGATGGAAGTGGAGAAGATCCACTACGGCCTGTTCGACGAGGCGCTGGACGCGGTGAAGGCCGGCGGCGACCTCGGCGATGTGGTGATCCGCATCTGCCCGAACTGCGGCCACACGGTGATCGGCGACGCCCCCGAGGCCTGCCCGGTCTGCGCCTGCGCCGGCGAGCATTACAAGATCGTCGAGTGACCGCCTGACGATCGCCCCGAAGCGTCCCGACCTCCCGGGGCGCTTCGGGGCTGCGGCCCGGCCGGGCACCATTTTCGCGATCCGGCCGGTGACGCCGCTTTATCCCAGAAAAGCTTTCAGCATCTTGCCGGCCCGCGCCAACTGGTCGTCGTTCATCCGCGACAGGGTGCCGTGGATGTCGACGAGCAGTCGCGCCCGCTCGCCGCTGCCGGGCGGCGTGTCGGCGCCGAACAGGACGGGCGCCGGGACGCCCAGCGCCGTGGCGATTTTTTCAGCTGTCTCGAACAGCGGCGCCGCCTTGCCCCGCTCGATATTGCCGATGGTCTCGCGGGAAACGCCGACCTGATCGGCAAGCTGCTCCAGCGTCCATCCCTTTGCCTTGCGATGATGGCGGACGTTCGCGCCGAAAAGACGTTGAAGCTCCATGTGCGCACCTCTGCCCGGAACAGAGTTGGCAACAGAGTGCTCAAATCGAGAAATGAGACCTTCACGTTCTCAAAATTGAGATGTATAATATCTCATATTGTTAATTCGGACGTTGTGGTTCCTATCCAATGGGCGCCAGCCTGATCCTTGAAGCGCTCCGTTGGCTGCTGCTCCTGTTCTGCGGCAGCCTGGGCCTCACGTTCGGCGGCCTGCTCCTGTGGGAAATCTGGACCGACGTCGTCCGTCCGGCGCTGATCCCCGTTGCCGTCATCGACAAGATGGCCGACGAGATCATCGCCCGCTATCCCGACCCCGAGGAGGAGGCGCTCGCCCGCCATGAGCGCGCCTGGTATCGCAGCGACGGCCCGGAACAGGTCTACTGGTATCGTGTGCGGCGGGCGGTCCGGCGGCGGTTGCGCTCTTCCTCGGGCTGAAGCCACGAGGAAAGCCGATCGCCGCCGGATGCGCGTGGCCGAACGGCAGACGTCTCGGCGCCCGCCTAGAGCGCAGCGGCCTATTTGGCCTGGATGGAATCCGGCGGATCGAGCAGGAGAAGCGCCGGCTGGTCGCCGACAGGAGATACAGGGCTGACGACGCGGAACCCGTTCTCGCCGTCGCGGTAAATCGAGTAGATCAGCTTGCCGGCGAGAACGGAGTCGGCCCGCCGGTGCTCGATCCCGAAGCGCATCATCAGCGCCATGAGGCCCAATACGAACAGAGGCGGAACCACCAGCCAGGCAAACTTGATCCAGTCCGGCAAGGATTGGTAGGTGTCGAAAAGGTCCTGCCAGACGTTGTAGCCGCCCACCGGTCGCTCCCCAGGATGCCGGACTAGAAAAGCACATCGAAATATGTATTTCAATACATGGTGAATCGAGTGCCATGCCGGCTCCTTCCGGAGCATGGAGATCAAGAAGCGCTTCGGCTTGGCCGTCAGGGAGCATCGCCGGCTGTTAAGGGTGTCGCAGGAAGAGCTTGCGATGCGGATCGGCGCTGACCAGGCTTATGTCAGCCGAATCGAAGCCGGGCAGATGAACGTCACCCTCGAAACGGTGGAGCAGATCGCCACTGCCCTCCAGACCGATCCGGCCGACTTGATGAAGGCCCCTCAGGGCGTCGACAGGCTGCCATGATCCCAGCAGAACGAGTCGGGATAACGTCCGTCTCTTGAGAGATCGGAATTCGTAGTCTGGATCAGAGGGTGAGTGGTGCCGCACGACGGTTCGATTGAAGAAAATCGAACCGATCAGAGAGCCGAGATTATCGTTATTTCACAGGCTAATAGCTGGTTCTCCGACTTCCACTCGTTCTCCCTTTGTGGACCTGATGCAGCCCAGATGTGGACCATCATTGTACAATAGAGAAAGGCGCCGCTGGCGCCAAGTCGGCATGTCGTCTGATCCCGGATAGCAAGTGACCGAGCCGACAGAAGCCGACCCGGCCAATTTCGTGCTGAGAATTGCTTCACATATGCAGCATTCAATACGCCAGCGGCTCGCAACTTCAATCGCAGGAATACGTATCCGAACGACTCAACCTTGCGAGGGCGGCAGTAGCTTGGACCGATCGAAAAATGTCCGAAATATCTGAGACATCGGACTCGACAGGTGAAGAAGCGTGCATACCCCCCCGGTGGGGTGCAGTTCTGAGGTCGCCACGGGACCGTTCGGCGCCCTTTGAAAGCGCCACTGTCCCGGCCCGGTCCACCTTACTCTCCCGTGTGCATCGACGTTGACGCGCCTTGCCTCGGCGCGGGGTCCTCCCCTCCGCAACCGTTCCGTCGTCCACAAAGTAGACTTTCTGGACATAGCGCACTTGGCCGTCCACTTCGCGTCCATTAATAGTCTGTCCTCAACAGATTTGGAGGAAAGGGGACGGACATGATCGTCGGATATGCCCGCGTCAGTTCCACGGGACAGGACCACGCGGTGCAGGTGGAGCGGCTGACGGCCGCCGGGGCGGAGAAGATATTCAGCGAGAAGCAGTCCGGCCTTGATCGGGAGAGGGCCGCCTTGGACGAGTGTCTTCGCTTCGTCCGAGAGGGCGACGTGCTACTCGTCACGAAGCTGGACCGGCTCGCCCGCTCGGCTGCGCACCTTCACCAGGTTGTTGAAGCGCTGGACCGCAAGGGCGTCGGCTTCCGTGTGCTGGACGATCCCTCGCTCGACACGACGACGCGGACGGGGAAGCTGGTCTTCGGCATCCTCGCCAGCATTGCCGAGTTCGAGACGGCCTTGCGGAAGGAGCGTCAGCTTGAAGGCATCGCCAAGGCGAAGGCGGAGGGCAGGACCGGCGGCCGTCCGGCCAAGCTGACGGCGGAGATCAAGGCGGAGATCGGCCGGTTGAGCATGGCCGGTGAGAGCGTCCGCAAGATCGCCGGGGCGGTCGGGTTCAGCAAGTCGGCGGTTCAGAAGGTGCTTGACGCGGCGCGCAAGGGCGTCGGTGAGAAGGAAGTCTGAGCGTGGCGGAGCCGCTGGAACGTCCAGCCGATTACCACACCCTTAAGATGATCTCGTTTGATCGCCCCGCCTGACCGCCGAGAGATTTCCCCCTCATCAAGGACATTTCCGCTTTCGTCTTTGTCCTCTGCGCGAGGGAATCTGTCACCGATCATGTAGCTCGGGCCGGACAGATCGACCGTCCATCTCACCACCATCACCACCATTCGAGCCTCTTCAGCGTCCCTTTCGGTTTCTCCGATGGGCGGACGATGGCGCTCGACCATTATCAGCAAGGAAAACAGCATGAATAACAGCAACATCGTCCATCGTCCCGAGCCGGTTCCCTTCCGGGATGAGCATGGCCGCAACTGCCTGAGGGTGCCGCTCGACAGGCACGGACGCAATCACGCCCTCGTGGCGGCGGCCGACTATGAACGGGTCCAGAGGTCGGGAGCGCGAGGCTCTTGGCTTCTCAACGCGTGTGGTGGCGGGCGCCGCTACGTGCGTGTGAGCGCGCCGAGGCGGAGGGGCGGACTGTCTCTCCTGATGCCCGCGAGGATCATTGTCGGGGCGGGGCCGAAGACCGTTGTCCGCTACGTCAACGGCAATCCGCTCGATCTCAGGCCCGAGAACCTGTCGTGGCACCGTGGGTGGGCCAAGCGGTGCGATGAAGAGGCCGCCGCGAGGGGCTTGGAACGGCCCGAGGAGAGGAGCGACGGAGACGTGGCGGTGGAGAAGGCGCGATGAACGGCGCTACCTTCGACGCCCTGTTCCGGCAGCTTTCGGCGCGTCTTGACGAGGTGCCTTCCGTGAAGCCCTTGGGCGCGGATCGGGTGGCTGCGTCGGCGGTGCGGGCGCTGCCGGAGTTGTTCGCAGCGCGTTCATCGGGGCGAGCAAGAGATCGTGGCTGCTTTGATGGCCATGCGATTGCCTTGGAGCGGACCTTGCGGGCGATGCCGGAGGGCGAGCGAGCCTTTGCGCCGGTCACTGTCTTCGAGGTCGCCGGAGCGGACTACTGCGTTGATGGGCACCACCGCCTCGCCGTCTACGTCAAGGTGCTTGGGCCGGATGCCCTGGTTCCCGTCGAGCGCATCGGCGGTACTCTCGGGGATGCGGTGGCAAGGTCGGTGGCGGCAAACAATGTCACGTTCCTGCCGATGCGGCTCACGGAGCGGCAGGAGGCCGCATGGAAGCTGGTGAAGATCGGCCAGGGTAGCAAACGGGAGCAAGCCGCGCTGTCTGGGATGAGCGAGAGTTTTGTCGCGAAGCTCAGGCGGTTGAGGCGCTGTCTGGAGAAGAGCCATCCCGAGGGAAGCTGGGGCAGCCTGTGGGAGGCGGAGAAACTGTCGCGAGGGGAAGGAGCCGAGGAGGACTGGACCGAAGACAAGAGCGATGCCGAGATCGCCGAGTACGAGCATCGGCTTCGGAAGGCGTTTGGGTCCAAAACGCACCGAAGGCTGCCGGCTATCGTTGCGGCGATGGCGAACATCGTGGGGCCGAATGTGTTGTGGGAGGCGATCCGAGAAGTGCACCAGTCGGAGCATGAGGGGGAGCGGGAAGACCTTGACGAGGACTGCCCGTTCTGAGCCGCGCCTATGCACCCATTAACGCCTTACGACGCATAGGAGTGCCGATCGGCTCGCTGCTGTAGGCTATGCGCGCGCACATAGGAGGCCTCGCCGGGCAACTGGCGGGGCCTCTTGTCGGTGCTATCCGGCGTGCTGCAACAGAGCACGGCGGACGGCCTCCGGCTCCCGCTCCAGGACCATCAGCAAGGCCGCTGCGGGGCCGCTGACGCGCCGCTGTCCCTGCTCCCATTTGCGGTAGCCCGAAAGGCTCATGCCCATCAGCGGCGCCATCTGCGCCTGTGTGAGCCTCGCCCGCTCCCGGACCTCGCGCGGCGTCAGAGGCGTGTGGACGATCGCCGGACCTTCCCCCTTGGCATGGGCGACGGCCTCGCCAAGCGACTGAATGAGGTCTTCTCCGAAGGTCGACATCGCGCTTGTCCTTTCCATCAGCGGGGCCGCCGGTAGGCGGCTTTCAGAGTGGCGACGAGAGCCGAGACGGCCCGCTTCTCGTCCGGCGTCATGTCCGCCTTGTCGGCCTTGGCGTAGGCCAACAGGGCATAGAGCGGCACGGCATCATCCAGATAGTAATAGATGATGCGGGCGCCGCCCCGCTTGCCCCGCCCGGATGCCGCGAACCGGACCTTGCGGACACCGCCGGTGCCGGGGATTTCGTCTCCAGCCAGCGGGTTGGCGGCAAGGAAATCGATCAGCTCCTTCTTCTCGTCCTCGCTGAACAGCTTCTCGGTCTGGCGGACGAAGGTCGGCGTCTCCGCGACGGTCTGCATGACGATATATGCCCCATTGGGTTATTCAGTTCAAGCGGTGGACGTTGTCTGGGCGGCGTCAGCTTTCGCCTTCTTCCCTCTTGCCGCCAAGTCGAGCGCCGCTTTCAGCCCCGCAGCGGCCGCTTCGAGACGCGCATCGGGGCCGCCGTAGCGCTCGCTCATGCTGCCTCGCGTGTGGCCGAGGATCAGGTTGCGGTCGAATTCGTCGATCCGCGCGCGGGAGAGGCGGTCTTCCATCGTATGGCGGAGCGAGTGAACGGCGATCTTCGGATTGTCCGTGATGGCGCGGACATGCTTCATCAGCGCCGCCGAGGCCGCATCGGAGCCCCTGACGCGCCCGTAGCGCTGGAAGAGGAAGGGGCCAGGCCCCGCCGCCTTCACGGCCTCCTTGGCGGCTTCGAGGGCTTCGCCGATCAGCGGAACGCGGCGGACGGATGCATCATTCTTCAGGCGCCGATGTGGGTGGTGGACAAGGTTCAGATAGGGGATCGGCGCGTCAAGCAACAGGTCCGAGACGAGAGCGCCGGTGATCTCGCCAAGGCGGCACCCCGTGCCCTCGACCATGCGCCAGATCAGCCACAGTTCGGCCCCGGCGTTGCCCGTCAGGCGGGACCGGATGGCCGTCAGTGTCTCGTCCGGGATCGGCAAGCGCTCGTCCCGCGCCACCGTCTCCAGCTTGATTGGCAACCGGAGGAACGGGTTCAGGGCCTCCGACAGGCCGAACTCGGTCAGGCCCAGACTGATGACGGCGCGGATGTCGTTCATATAGCGGCGCACGGTGGCCGGGTTCATGTTCAGATCGCGAAGCATATGATCCCGGACCTCGCGGGCGTCCTCGCGCGTCAGGTCGGACAGCGGGCGGCTTTCTTCGATTGCATGGGCAAGGTGGGCCATCACCCGTTCCAGCCGCTGCGTCTTGGCGGTCTCGTTGATGTCGCCTTTGATCCGCTCCCGGATATAGAGCCGCTTCGCGTCGGCTATGGTTGGGGCGGGACGGGCAAGGCGCCCGCCGTTTGCCAAGAGGTTCAGGGCGCGGCGCTCGACCTCCGGGACGCCGACAGGCTCGCTGGTCTCCGGATCGACGGGGAAAGCCGACAGGCGGCTGTCGCGGAGGAGGTCGGCCGCTTCCGGGTTGGAGGCGGACAACTCGCGTCCGCCGATCACGACCGTCTCTTGGGCCAGTTCCCGCGCCCGGCGTTCTGCCGCGCGGTGCGCCTCAAGGGGCGTGAGCGGCTGCGCCGCCCGCTCCAGAAGCCGGTGTCCCTCGGCAACGAACCGCTCGAACTCGGCGTCGGCGCGGCCGTAGGCTTTCAGCGCCTCGCGATGCGTGTTGCCGAGGAAACGCTTGAACTCGCCCTTTTTCAGGATGTCGCGGACGGTGGTCGGCACCCGCCGCCGGTATTGCCACGTCCCGGCCTTCGTCAGTCGCGCGTATCTCAAGACAAGCCCCATTGTGGACCTCCGGTGGACCTGAAAGTGGACCGGAGGGACCTACTATGCCTTGAAATGATTGATAAATCTACGCTCTTGGACGGGAGGTGGTGCCGCACGACGGATTCGAACCGCCGACCCCATCATTACGAATGACGTGCTCTACCAACTGAGCTAGTGCGGCGCCGGCGCGGGAGGCGACCCCCGCGAGACCGGGCGTTGATACCGGCATCGCCGGCCAATTTCAAGCACCGCTTCCGAAGAAAATGAAGCGGCGTGGATCGCCTCAGGAGAAGGGCGATTGCGGCGTCAGGCTGCGGGCAAGGCCGCGGCCGTTGGCCGGGCCGGGATCGTCGGGCGGCGGCGGCAGCACCACCAGCGGTTCGGTCGCCGGCCTGACTTCGACCGACTTGGCGGCGATGACCGGTTTCGTCTCGACGGGCCTGTCGTCAGGCGGCGGCATCTCGGGCGCCGGCTCGATCGCCGGCGGCGTTTCGGCCGGTTCCGGTTCGGCAAGGATTAGCACCGGCGCCGCCTCGGGCTCAGTGGCGGGCGGCGGCGCTTCCGTCACGACCTCCGGTGCCGGCGGTGCGACCACCATCGGAGGCGGTTCGACGACGGGACGGGGCGCGGCGGCGATCACGGCGAGGTCGTCGCCGTCGATCTGGTGGATAGCGTCGCGCTCGGCGGGCACGCGCCACTCCACAGCGTCGAGCCGGCCCGACAGCGGCGACAGCGGCTGCCAGGCATCGAGTACCAGGCCGTCGGCGGTCCAGGCGGCGTCGCGCGGCGCCCGCACGGCGCGGGCCAGCCACTCGCGGACGCGGCCGACGTCGCCGCTCTCGCTTTCTTCCAGCTCGGCCATCATCAGGCAGACGCGCTCGGTCGGCGCCTGCCTCAGCGCCTTGGCCAGCGCCTCGCGGGCGAGGCCGAACTCGCGGGCGTCGAGGGCGGCGCGGGCGACGGTGACGGCGCCTTCCGGATGCACCGGCTTCAGGTTCTCCAGCATGCGGGCGCGCTTCAGGCGGTCGCGTGCCGAATCGCCGGACCGCAGATGCAGATAGGCGGCGGCAAGCTCGGGATGCGGGGCGAGCCGCCAGGTGGCCTCCAGCACCTTGGCGGCGCGGCGGGTGTCGAGCGCGCGGGCCAGCGTGCGGGCGGCGACGGTGGCCGCCGGCACGAAGGCCGGGGCGAGCTTGTGCGCCTCCAGCGCCAGGCCGCGCGCCTTGTCCGGCTCGCCGTCCTCGATCTCCAGGGCGCGGGCGGTGAGCAGCACGGCGCGCAGGCGGGCGGCCTCGTCCTTGCCGATCAGCCGGCCGGCGACATTCTGCTCCAGCACGGCGAGGGCGTCGGCCCAACTGCGGTCGGCCGAGAGATAGTCCATCATGGCGGCGCCGGCCCAGGGCAGCGCCGGGTTCTCCTTCTGCGCCTCGGCGGCGAACTGGCGGGCGGCGGCGGCCTCGCCGGCCCGCGTCGCCTCGATGTAGAGGCCGCGCAGGCCGAGGAGGCGCGTCTCCGGCGCCTTCAGCATGCGGGTGAAGGTCTGACGGGCGGCGTCGCTGCGGCCTTCGAGCTGGGCGGCCTGGGCGGCGAGCAGCAGCACCAGCGGCTCGTCGTCGAGAAAGCGGTGCGCCTCGCCGGCCTCGCGCTGGGCAAGGCGATAGTCGCCCGAGCCGACGGCGATCATGCCGCGCGACAGCGCCCGGTAGCCGCGGTCGCGGCGGCGGCCGGCGAAATAGGCGCGCAGGCCGGACGGGGCGCGCCAGAGGCCGGAAGCGAGCTTCCAGACGACGGTGAGGACAACGGCGAACACCAGCAGCGCGACGACGACGACGCGCAGCGGCGGCGCCGCGGCGCCGCCCGGCCAGCTCACCGACACGGCGACCGGCACGCCGCCCAGCCAGTCGAAGGCGAGAACGGCGAGAAACAGCGCGGCGACCGACAGGAGAATGCGGATCATCTCGGGGCCTTTCCACGGGGTCAGTCGGCGGCGGGCACCGACAGGCGGTCGACGAGGCGGGCGGAGAGCGCCTTGACGGCGGCGTCGGCACGGACGCGTGCGTCGAGGTCGGCGAGCCAGCTTGTCGCCGGCGGCCGCGCCCAGGCGGGCAACGCGTCGGCGGCCTCACGGGCGGCGGCGGCGTCGCCGCGTTGGAGTGCCGCACGGATACCTTCGACGGCGCCCGACGCCGGGTCGGCGGTCGTCTCGCCGGTCTCGCGATAGGCGACCAGCGACTTGGCGCTTTGCATGAGGCCGTCCATCCAGTCGGCGCCGACCTCGGCCGGCCGGCGGGCCAGCATGGCATCGACCGGCAGCGTGGCCAGCAGCCGATCGCGGGTGGGCACGCCGGTGTCGGCGAGGGGTTTCAGGTCGTCGAGGCCGGGCAGGTCGGGCGCGGCGGCGGCGACCACCGCGAGATCGGCGGCGAACGGCAGGCCGGCATCGATCTTGCCGCTGAGGCTGGTGACGGCGAGCGACAGGGCGGCGATCTCGCCGCCCTTCGGCGCCCTGGCCAGCCGCTCGTCGACGGCGGCGAGGCGGCGCGCCGCGTCGGCGCTTTCCGCCTTCAGCGCATCAACGCTTGAAGCAAGCTCGGCGAGGCGGCCGTCGAGCGCGGCGATGGCGGCGGGATCGACCTCCGGCCGGGCGGCGGCCGTTTTCTCGGCCGCGTCGAGGCGGGTGGCGAGATCGTCGAGGCGGGCCGTGACATCGTCGAGGCGGCTGCCGACCGGTCCGAGATCGACGGCGGGCGCCTCGCGGCCTTCGAGGGCGGCGAGCCGGCCGGCCAGCGTCTCGGTTGCCGTCTGGCTTGCCGCGAGGCGGTCGGCCACTTCGCCGAGCCGGGTCTCCAGCGTCGCCGGATCGACGGCCGCCTGCGGCCGGTCCTCCGGACGCGGCAGCGCCACCAGCAGGATGGCAGCGGCGACGCCGCCGCCGAGCAGGGCGGCGACGACGAGCGGGCCGGCGGTCCTGAGGAGGCTTGGGCGATCGGTACGCGGCGGCACGGCGTCGGGCGGCGGCTCGATGACCGGTGCGTCGGGGCCCGGCGGGTCGCCGAGTGGCGGCGCCTCGTCGGGCGGCTCGACCGACGGAATGTCCGGTCCGGGCGGCTCGATCACCGGCTTCTCCGGTTCCGGCGGCTCGGGAGCGGGCGGCTCGGGAACCGGCGGCTCCTGCGGCGGCCGCGGTGGTTCGGGCGGCTTGCCAACCTCGGTCGCATCGAGGTCGATGACCGGCGCCTTGGGGCGATTCCGCCTGGTGTCGGCACTCTTGCGGTGGTCGTCGGATGCCATGGTCGAGGAGTCCTCCGCTGGCGGTGCGCGGTTGGCAGTTTCGCCCAGCCGGGCGGCAAGTGCAACGCTGGCTTCAACGAGGGCCGGGCCGGTCGGTTCCGTCGCCACCGCCACTTCGGCGGCGCGACCGGCGAACGGGGTTACCGCCGCTTCCGACAATGCCGCCACGCCGAGCGGTGCCAGGCGATCCGTCCAGCCCATGGCGTCGATGAGGTCGACGAAGGCCTGCGACGATCGCCGCGAGGCGACGACAAGGCCGGTGATGCGGCCCTCGGCGAAAGCGGCGGCCACGGCGGGCGCCAGATGCTGGCGCGGCTCGGCGCGATAGATCTCGGCCTCGGCGACCGTGACGCCGAGCAGGGCCAGCCGGCCGGCGACGTCGCCGGCCTTGTCGCGGCCGCCGGCATGGACGAGCCGGTGGAAGCCGGCGCGGGCGACCAGATCGACGAGGTCGTCGGCATTGCCGTCGGCCGAGCGCACGTCGGCAAAGCCGGCGGCGCGGGCGTCGTGGGCGGTGCCGGCGCCGACGGCGATCACCGGCCGGGCGGTCAGCGGGCCGAGATCGCCGGCGGCGCGCAGGATGGCCACGGTCTGGCGCGAGGTGAGGATAATCGCCTCGGCCTCGGGGGCGGCGGCCCGCAGGCGGCCGACCGGATCGTCCGCCGGCTCAATGGTCAGCATCGGCTCGGCCAGCGCCTCGACGCCGCGGGCGGCGAGCGCCGCCACCATGTCGCTCGCCTGCGGTTCCGGACGGAGGACGAGGAGAACCATGGCTCAGCCTCCGCTGAAGAAGCCGGGGCCGGCCAGCACGGCGAGGCGGGCGCCCAGCCGGTCGCCGACCGCTACAGGGTCGTCGCCGCTCTCCCATCCTTCATGGGCGACGCGGCCGTCCGGCGTCAGGATCAGTCCGTGCAGGTCGACCCGGGCGCCGGTCACCGTGGCGTAGCCGGCGATCGGCGTGCGGCAGGAGCCGTCGAGCCGGGCGAGATAGGCGCGCTCGGCGTCGAGCGCCGTGGCGGTCGGCACGTGATGGATCGGGGCCAGGAGATCGGCGACGCGGGCGTCGCCCTCCCGGCTCTCGATGCCGATCGCCCCCTGGCCGACGGCCGGCGGGAAGGTTTCGAGATCGAGGATGTCGGTGGCGACGTCGAGCCGGCCGAGGCGCTTGAGGCCGGCGACGGCAAGCAGCGTCGCGTCGGCGACGCCCTCCTCGAGTTTCCTGAGCCGCGTCTGGACGTTGCCGCGATAGGGCACGATGACGAGGTCGGGACGGAGGCGCCGGACGATCGCCGCCCTTCTCAGCGAGGCGGTGCCGACCACGGCGCCGGCCGGCATCTCTGCGAGCGAGCCGTATTTCAGCGACACGAAGGCATCGCGGGCGTCCTCGCGCGGCAGGAAGTGAGCGAGCGTCAAGCCGGCCGGCAGCACGGTCGGCATGTCTTTCGACGAATGGACGGCGATGTCGAGCGCGCCGCTCGTCAGGCCCGCCTCGATCTCCTCGGTGAACAGACCCTTGCCGCCCACCTCGGACAGCGGCCGGTCCTGAATGCGGTCGCCGGCGGTGCTGATCGTCACGATCTCCACCTCGGGCGCGCCGGCACCCCAGGCGGCCAGAAGCCGGTCGCGCACCTCATTGGCCTGGGCCAGGGCGAGCGGACTGCCGCGCGTGCCGAGACGGATGGGTTTTGATTGCACCGCTGCGCTCCCCAGTGATAGAGCCGTGAAACAAAGGCGCCGGCCGCCGCCACCGGCGAATCGTCGCATGCCTCACCTCGTCACGGCAACACTTGGACCATGGGACGCCGTGAGGCAACGTGTTCTTGGGTCTGCCCTTTCGGGCGGATGGGGTCTGCCCTTTCGGGCGGACAAACGTCGGAGCGAGGGTGCAGGATGGGCGTTTCCGGGGATATCATCGTTCTCGGCCTCGAAAGCTCCTGCGACGAGACCGCCGCCGCCGTGGTGCGCCGGCGTGCCGATGGCAGCGGCGAAATCCTCTCCAACGTCGTGCTGTCGCAGATCGAGGAGCACGCGGCCTTCGGCGGCGTGGTGCCGGAGATCGCCGCCCGCGCCCATGTCGAGGTGATGGACGGCCTCGTCCGGGCGGCGCTCGACGAGGCGGAGACGACGCTCGACGGCGTCGACGCGATTGCCGCGACGGCCGGTCCCGGCCTGATCGGCGGCGTGCTGATCGGCCTCACCACCGCCAAGGCGCTGGCCTATGCGGCGAAGAAGCCGCTCGTCGCCGTCAACCATCTCGAGGGCCACGCGCTGACCGCCCGTCTGACCGACGGCGTCGCGTTTCCCTACCTGCTGCTCTTGGTGTCCGGCGGCCACAGCCAGATCCTCAGGGTCGACGGCGTCGGGCAATACAAGCGCATCGGCACCACCATCGACGACGCGCTCGGCGAGGCCTTCGACAAGACGGCGAAACTGCTGCAGCTCGGCTATCCCGGCGGCCCGGCGGTGGAGAAGATGGCGATGGACGGCGATCCCCGCCGCATCGTCCTGCCGCGGCCGCTGATCGGCCGCGACGAGCCCAACTTCTCCTTCTCCGGCCTGAAGACGGCGGTGCGCCACGAGGCCGAGGCGCTGGCGCCTCTGTCCCGGCAGGACGTCGCCGACCTCTGCGCCGCCTTCCAACTGGCGGTGTCCGACGTAGTGGCCGACCGGGTCGGCCTTGCCGTGCGCCGCTTTGCCGCGACGCTTGATGGCCGGCCGCCGGTGCTGGTGGTGGCCGGCGGCGTCGCCGCCAACAAGGCGATCCGCGCCCGGCTCGATCAGGTGATGGCCGGCCTCGGCGGGCGTCTGGTGGTGCCGCCCGGCAACCTCTGCACCGACAACGGCGCCATGATCGCCTGGGCCGGCGCCGAGCGGCTGGCGCTCGGCTTCACCGACGATCTCGCCGTGGCGGCGCGGCCGCGCTGGCCGCTCGACGACATCGCCGTGCCGATGGTCGGCCACGGCCGGCTGGGGGCGAAGGTATGAGCACGATCGGCGTCTACGGCGCCGGCGCCTGGGGCTCGGCGCTGGCACTGACCGCGGCGCGGGCCGGCGCCGAGGTGATCCTCTGCGGCCGCGACGCCGCCGCGGCGGCCGAGCTGAACGCCACGCGACAAAGCCGGCACCTGCCGGCCGCCGAATTCCCCGCTACCGTGACGGCGAGCGCCGATCCGGCGGCGCTTTCCAGCGTCGACCTGTTGCTGCTCGCCGTGCCGGCCCAAGCCTGCCGGGCGGCGGCGCTGGCGCTCTCCGATTTTGCAGGCCGCGACACGGTGATCGTCTCCTGCGCCAAGGGCATCGAGCAGGCGACCGGCGCCCGGCTCAGCCAGGCGATCGCCGCGGCGCTGCCGGGCCGGCCGATCGCCGTGCTGTCGGGGCCGGGCTTTGCCGACGACGTGGCGGCCGGCCTGCCGACGGCGGTGACCGTCGCCGCCGAGGATGCCGGCCTGGCCGACGCCATTGCCCGCCGCCTCGCCGGCCCCGCCTTCCGGCCCTATGCCGCCACCGACGTCGCCGGCGTCGAGCTGGGCGGCGCGCTGAAGAACGTGCTGGCCATCGCCGCCGGCATCGTCGCTGGCCGGGCGCTCGGCGCATCGGCGCAGGCGGCGGTGATCACCCGCGGCTTCGTCGAGATGCGCCGCCTCGCCGCCGCCTTCGGTGCCGAGGCGGAGACGCTGATGGGCCTGTCGGGCTTCGGCGACCTGATGCTGACCTGCTCGTCGGCCCAGTCGCGCAACTTCTCCTTCGGCCTCGGCATCGGTCGCGGCGAGCCGCCGGCCCGCTTCGGCAAGCTTGCCGAGGGGGCGGCCACCGTCGGCATCGCCGTGCGTAAGGCGGCCGAATTCGCCGTCGAGGTGCCGATCATGGCGGCGGTGGCCGAGGTGCTCGGCGGCCGCCTATCCGTCGACGACGCGGTCGACCGGCTGATGGCCCGGCCGCTCCGGCGCGAGAACGTCATCTGAGCTTGCGTATCGTTGCATTTTGCAAGGGTGGCGGCGCTGTGCTGCCGGTAAGATCAATATATGGTATTATGGGATCGGTTTCGACTCCATGGGTTGAAATCGGCGAAATTGCGGCCGGAAACCGAATCGCAACCATGATCAGCGAAACTTCTCGGCGTCGGCATCAGGTCGCGCGTAGCCGGCCGGTCCACAAGGACACCGGGTCCGCCCTCGTTCTGTCTCGCGTCGAGGGCGGCCCGAGCCCCGCTTTCCCTATCCCAGCAATTCCTTGAGCGGCTTCGTCTCGACGTCGGCGCGCGAGACGGCCTTGCCGGCTTCCAAGAGCTTCTTGGCGGTGACGAAGGCGGCCGGGAAGTTCAGCGCGTCGACGGCGATCATCCTGCCGCCCGCGAAATACCAGACGGCATGGCTGCCGGGACGCGGCCCGTCGGTCTGGAGCGTATCGTCGTAGCCGTGGTGGAGGCCGGCGATCTGCAATTTGGCGTCATACTGGTCCGACCAGAACCACGGTTGCGGATCGTAGGCACCGCCGGCGCCGAGCAGCGCCGCCGCCGCCGTCTCGCCCTGGTCGAAGGCGTTCTGCACCGATTCCAGGCGGATCGAGCGGCCGCGATACGGGAAGCGGGCGCAGTCGCCGACGGCGAGGATGTCGGGATCGGTGGTGCGGCAGACCTCGTCGACCAGGATGCCGTCGTCGACGGCAAGCCCGGCCGCGGCGGCCAGCTCGGCGTTGGGCGCGACGCCGATGCCGACCACGGCGAGGTCGGCGTCGATCAGCCGGCCATCGGCCAACTCGGCGCCGACGAGGCGGCCATCGGCACCGATCAGACGGGCGACGGCGGCGCCTTCCAGGATGTCGACGCCGTGCTCGCGGTGCAGGGCGCGGACTAGATCGGCGGTGGCCGGGGCGGCGACGCGTTGCAGGATGCGGTCGGCCAGTTCGACGACGGTCACCTCGAGGCCGCGTGTCCGCGCCACCGCCGCCGTCTCCAGGCCGACATAGCCGCCGCCGACCACGATCAGCCGCCGTCCCGGCTGGAAGTCGCCCATCAGCGCGTCGGCGTCGGCCTTGCCGCGCAGCGTGTAGACACCGGCAAGATGTCCACCGATCGCCGCCGGCAGGCGGCGCGGCGTAGAGCCGGTGGCCAGCACCAGCGTCGCGTAGGGCAGCTCCTCGCCGCTGTCGAGCCGGACGGTGCGGCCGGCGCGGTCGATGGCTATGGCCCGGCGGCCGGTCAGCACCGTCACGGCGTTGGTCTCGTACCAGGCCGGCGGCTTCAGGAGCAGCCGGTCGAAGGTGGCTTCGCCGACCAGATATTTCTTGGACAGCGGCGGCCGCTGGTAGGGCAGCACCGGCTCGTCGCCGACGATCGTCAGCGGCCGGTCGGCGCCGAGCATCCGGAGCTTGCCGGCGAAGGCGGCGGCCGCCTGGCCGGCGCCGATGATGACGATGGGGTCGGACATGATGGTCTCTCGCGCAGACGGGCCGGGGTGGCCCTTTCCCAAGCTATAGCCAAATCGGTTGGTCCGAGGGAAGCGATCGGCGCGGGAGATAAGTCATATCGCCGATCTCATCGGCTCTTGCCACCCGCCTTGAATCGACACAACATGGGCTGAAACGACAAGAGGCCGCCGCTTTCCGTCGGGAAGCGGGCGACCCCGAGGAAACGCCAAGCCGCCGCGCCGGGTCGTACCGGCCGCCGGCCAACCGGGAGTGGTGATCTCTATGTTCCGTCTCGACGAAAAGCTGGCCCGCATTCGGGCGGGCGCCTATACGCGCGCCGATTTCATCATCGCCGACGCCAAGGATCCGGACATGGGGCCGTCGATCCCCGGCGCCGGCCCGCTGCGCGACAAGGACGGCACGCTCGGCCGCTTCCGGACGCGGCCGGAGTTCCTAGACAGCGTACGCGCCATCGTCGAGCAGGACATCGTCGACATCATGCTGACGTCGGCGTCCAGCCTGGAACTGCTCAACGAGGCGGGCGTCTACCAGGACTCCAAGGTCAAGCCGGCCATCCGCGCCAACGACACCACCGACATCTGGTTCGTGCGCGGCGGCATCTATCCCAAGAAGCCGTCGCGGCCGTTCCGCACCGCGTCGCTGTCGCGGGTGACCACCGGCACCATCGATCCGGCGCCCGGCGCACCGCTCACCGGCACCGACCTCGGCCTTTACTCGATCACCTTCAACAACGACCTTGATCACGACATCGAGTCGCTCGACGCCTTCGCCGACTTCCGTTACGAAGCGTCGCTCAACGATTTCAAATACTTCCTCGAAGTGTTCAACCCCAATGTCGACACCGGCATCGATCCCGAGCTGGTGCCGCACTACATCAACGACTGCATCGCCCGGTGCCTGGCCGGCGTGACGCGCGCCGACCGGCCGCAGTTCCTGAAGATCGCCTACAACGGTCCGCGCGCCATGGAGGAGCTGGCCGCCTACGATCCGACGATCATCATCGGCGTGCTGGGCGGCGGCGCCGGCACGACGCGCGACTGCTACGAGCTGATCTTCCAGTCCGAGAAATACGGCGCCCGCATCGCCCTGTTCGGCCGCAAGATCAACCTCGCCGAGGATCCGCTCTCCATGGTGCGGCACATGCGGGCGGTGGCGAACGGCGACCTCTCGCCGGCCGAGGCGGTGAAGTCCTATCACGGCGATCTCGCCAAGGCCGGCATCACGCCGATCCGCGCGCTCGACGCCGACCTCGAGGTCACCGAGAAGCCGCTCAAGGCCGGGCTCGCCTGATCATGGCGGCACGACGCGGCATCGTCACCGGCGGCACCTGGTGCGTCGACAACAACCGCGTGATCAGCTTCTGGCCGGAGGAGGACGGCATCGCCGAAATCCTCTCCCAGGAGCTGGCCGGCGGCGGCTCGGGCTGCAACCTCGCCGTCGACATCCGCCATCTCGATCCGGCCCTGCCGGTGGAGACCATCGCCATCGTCGGCGACGACGAGGGTGGCCGTTTCCTCAGAAGCATCGCCGAGGAAGCCGGCATCGACCATCGGCAGATGCACGTCGACGGTTCGCTGCCGACGCAGTTCACCGACGCCTATGCCTCGGCGACGACGCACCGCCGCACCCATCTGTTCGCCAAGGGGGTGGCGGCGTCGCTGACGCCCGACCACTTCGACCTCGCGGCGACCCGTAGCCGCATACTGCACCTCGGCCTGCCGGGCTTTCACAAGCAGCTCGACGGTCCGTGGGCGGGCGGCGACAATGGCTGGGTAACCATCCTGAAGAAGGCGCGCGGCCTCGGCCTCAAGACCAACATCGAGCTGGCCAGTCTGGCGCCACGCATCCTCGCGGATGCGGTGATGCCCTGCCTCGGCCATCTCGATTACGTCGTCGTCAACGACGCCGAGATCGGCGCGCTGGCCGGTCTTCCCACCGTCTGCCACGGCGTCACCGACGCCGGCCTCTGCGAGGCGGCGGCGCGGGCGGTGCTGGACAGCGGCGCCATGGAGCTGGTGGTGGTTCACTGGCCGCAGCACGCCATTGCCGTCGCCCGCGACGGCACGGTCGCCAAGAAGGCGTCGGTGGCCATCCCGCCGGAGCTGGTGGTCGGCGCCAACGGCGCCGGCGACGCCTTCGCCGCCGGCATGGTCTACGGCCTGCACGAGGGCTGGCCGCTCGACCGCTCGCTGGCGCTGGCGCACGCCACGGCCGCCTGCTCGCTGCGCTCGGTCACCACGTCGGGCGCGGTGGTCGGCTGGCAGGAGACGCTGCGGCTCGCCGACCAATGGGGCTGGCGGACCTGACGATCCTCCCCGGCGGGCGACCGCCGGGGATCTGTCTCAGCGCAGACCGGAGCCCGGCTCGGCCATGCGGCGATGCCGGCGGGCCAGCGTTTCCGGCGACATGAAGCCGGCCATCGTCGTCTGCAGCTTGTTGCTCCAGCCGGTGACGATATCGGCCTCGCCCTCCATCATCGCCCGGTAGCCCGACCGCGCCACGTAGCCGGCGTCGTCCTTGTCGGCCTGGCCCATCTCGGTGTCGAGCAGGTTGGCGCGCTCGAAGAACTCGGTCTCGGTCGGGCCGGGCATCAGCACGGTGACGCCGACGCCGGTGTCGCGCAGCTCCTCGCGGAGCGCGTAGGCGAAGCTGTCGACGAAGGCCTTGGTGCCGTTGTAGACGGCCTGGAAGGCGCCCGGCATGTAGCCGGCGATCGAACCAGTCAACAGGATGCGGCCGAAGCGGCGCTCGCGCATCCGCCGGCCGATCCGGTGCACCACGTCGAGCGTGCCGGTGACGTTGGTGTCGACCACCTTGCGGATGTCGCCGAAGGACTGGTCGAGAAAGGCGTGGCCGAGGCCGCGCCCGGCGTTGGCCATCAGCAGGTCCACCGGATGGCCGTTGGCGTCGATGGCGGCGATCAGCTGGTTGACGCCCTCGGCGGTCGACAGGTCGGCCTGGATGTCGCTGATGGCGACGCCGTGCTCGCCGAGCAGGTCGGCGGCGTCGTGGATCGCCGGTTCGTCGGCGACGATGATCAGGTCGTAGCCGTCGATGGCGGCGCAGCGGGCAAGCTCGAAGCCGATGCCGCTCGAGGCACCGGTGACGACGGCGAGGCCGCGGTCGAGATAGATCTGGCCCATGAGTGTGCTCCTCGGGTTCGCTCTGCGGGATCGTTCCGCGTTACCGGAGAACTTCTCGGAGGAGAGCGATGTTCCCGAACCGGCCGGACGGGAACAATCGGCGAGGCGCGCGGTTGTCCCCGACGTTCCCGGACATCCCAGGAGGCCGTCATGAACGACAATGGCAAGATCAAGGATACCGAGCATCGCGCCGAAGATCCGGCGGAAGGGGCGCGCGACATCATCGACCGCGAGCTGAAGCGGCAGGACGACAAGGCCGGGCAGCAGGCGGCGGCCGGCAAGCCGGCAGACCGGCCAAAGGACGGCGGCCGGTCGCGCTGAGGCCGCTCACCAGGCGGTGAAGGCCGCCCGCGCCGCGTTGAACGGCTTCAGCGCCGCATAAAGCGCGCGATATTCGCCGTAGATGAAATCCATGCGCGCCCGCCGCGCCGGGTCCGGCTCGAACAGCCGGTCGGTGACCACCAGCCGCCCGGCCGCAGCAAGGATCGACGGGAAGGCGCCGGCGCCGACGCCGGCCAGAATGGCCGCGCCGAGCACGCCGGCGTCGAGCGCCTTCAGGCGGCGGATCGGCCGGCCCAGCATGTCGGCGCGGATCTGGCACCAGGGGTCGGCGGCGGCGCCGCCGCCGGCCATGGCAAAGCCGGCGGCCGGCCGGCCGGCCGATTCCTCCAACGCTTCCAGAAGCCAGCGCACCGAGGCGGCGACGCCCTCGAAGACGGAGCGCGCCAGCTCGGCCGGCCCCATGCCGCCGTCGAGGCCGATGAAGGCGCCGCGTGCGCCGATGTCCCAGATCGGCGCCCGCTCGCCCTGGAGATGCGGCAGGAACAGCGGCGTCGGCCGCCGCGGGTCGCCGCCGGCGGCCAGCGCCGACAGTTCGGCCGGCGACCGGCCGGTCAGCGTCGACAGCCAGCCGAGCGAGGCGCCGCCCGATTGCGTCGGGCCGGCGTGCAGGGTGATGCCCTCGCAGGTCGGGAAGGCGACGACGCCCGGCGCCGGATGCCGCGACTTCGAGACGAGGCCGACGATCTCCGAGGTGCCGGAGAGATACATGCAGTCGCCATCGGTGAGGGCGCCGCAGCCGACGAGGCCGGCCCAGGCGTCCATGGCGCCGGTCACCATCGGCGTGCCGGCCAGCGGCAGGCCCGGCCGGATGCGGCCGGCCGCTTCGGTGAAGCCGCTGAGCGGCGGCAGCTTGTCGGCGACGCCCGGTACCAGGTCGAGAAGGCGCGGTACGTAGGTCAGCGACTGGTCGATCAGGCCGAAGGCGGTCATCGGGTCGGCGGTGGCCTCGCCGGTGAGATGCAGGATGCAATAGTCCTTGGGCGCCATCAGCCAGCGCGTCCGAGCCCAGACGTCGGGATGGTGGCGCTTCACCCAGAGGGCGCGGGCGAGCGGGTGGCTGGCGTCGATGGTGAGCGGCGCGCCCCACCAGCCGATACGCTCCTCGGTGGAAACCTGCGCGTCCAGCTCGGCCGCCTCGGCGCCGGCCCGGCCGTCCTGCCAGGTGATGGCCGGCATCAGTGCCTCGCCAGCCGCGCCGACGAAGACGTGCGTGTTGACCTGGCTGGTCAGGCCGACGCCGGCGACGGCGCCGTCCGGCAAGCCGGACGACAGGGAAGCGAGCGTGGCGGTTACCCGGCTTGTCCAGTCGGCCGGGTCCTGCTCGGCGAGGCCGGGCGCCGGCCGCGCCATCGGATAGGGGCGGGCGAAGGCGCGCAGCGCCGTGCCGTCCGCGTCGAACAGGCTGGCCTTGATCGAGGTGGTGCCGACGTCGATGCCGACGAGAAGGGGCGTCTTCATGGAGGGAATCCGGTAGAGGCGGGACGGCCGAGATCACCACGCCGGCCGACGCCTGTCCATCTGGTTTCTCTTCCGTCTCAACTGCCGGCGGGCTTCAGCCCCCAGGCTTCCGTGGCGCCGGAAGCCGCTGGCGCGGCTTCTCCGTGTTGAACGCCGCCCCTTCGGCTGCTAACTGTTTTTGGCCAGCGCCTTCGGCGACCGGCGTCAAGAAAAAACGGGGAACGCACACATGACAGCTTCGTTCCGGACGCGGGCCTTCGGCGCCGCGCTCCTTTTGTCCGCCGCGCTCGCAGCCGGCACCGCCATGGCGGCCAAGGTGGCGGTGATCACGCCCTATCTCGCCCAGCCGGGCACCCAGTTCTACGTCGAGGCCTTCGAGGCGGCGGCCAAGGACGAGGGTTGGGACGTCAACGTCATCGACACCAAGGGCGACGTCGCCGCCGTCATCGCCCGCCTGGAAGACGCGGCGACGCAGAAGGTCGACGCGGTGGTGATCAACGTCGATCCGGCGCAGGTCGAGGCCGGTCTTGCCGCCGTCAAGGACGCCGGCATCCCGATCGTCGGCATGGACGCCGGCGCCAGCCCCTATCTCGTCACCAACGTCACCTCCAACGGCTATGCCATGGCCGCCGATACCGCCGCCTATGTCGCCAACCGCATCGGCGGCAAGGGCAACGTGGTGATGTTCGTGTTCGACGCCTTCCCGCCGGTGCAGGTGCGCGGGGTGATCGCCGACGCCGTGTTCGGCAACAATCCCGACATCAAGGTGCTTGACCGCGTGACGCCCGACGTGTCGGACGGCGGCATCGCCGACAGCCGCGCCAAGATGGAGGCGATCCTCGCCGCCCATCCGGACAAGGGCTCCATCGCCGCCGTCTGGGCGGCCTGGGACCAGCCGGCGCTCGGCGCGCTGCAGGCGATCGAGGCGGCCGGCCGTGAGGACGAGGGCATCGTCATCACCGGCATCGACGCCAACCCGCAGGCCCGCGAGGCGATCGCCGCCGGCGGCAACTTCGAGGCGTCGATGGCGCAGGACTTCCACGGCATCGGCAAGGCGGCTGCCGAGGCGGTGGCCCAGACGCTTGGCGGCAAGCCGCCGAAGTCGTCGGTGATCTACGTGCCGACCAGGCTGATCACCGCCGGCAACGTCCAGGACTGACGGCATTTCTCCAATGGCGGACGGCGCGGCCGTCCGCCCCGAGCGGTATTTTCCATGACGCTTCTCTCCATCCGCGGCCTCGACAAGAGCTTTGCCGGCGCCCGCGCGCTGGCCGGTGCGGCGCTCGAGGTGCGGGCCGGCGAGGTGCATGCCCTGATGGGCGAGAACGGCGCCGGCAAGTCGACGCTGATCAAGGTGCTGGCCGGCGTGGTGAAACCGGACGCCGGGGTGATCGAGATGGCCGGCACGCCGGTCGCCATCGCCACGCCGGCCGACGCGCTCAATCTCGGCCTCCGCTTCATCCATCAGGAACTGTCGGTGGTGCCGCATCTGTCGGTGGCCGAGAACATCTTCCTCGGCCGCGACTATCCGCGCCGCTGGGGCCTGATGATCGACTGGGACGGCCTCAACAACGCCGCCGCGGCGGTTCTCTCCGGCCTCGGCGTCGATCATATCCGGCCCGGTCGCAAGATGGCCCGCCTGACGGTCGGCGACCAGATGCTGGTGAAGATCGCCGCCGCCTTCGGCGACGCCGGGCGGGCGGCGGCCCGGCTCTACGTGATGGACGAGCCGACGGCGGCGTTGTCGGCCGAGGAGTCGCGGCGGTTGTTCGCCGTCATCCGCCGGCTGCGCGCCGAGGGCGCCGGCATCATTTACGTGTCGCACCGGCTCGACGAGGTGATGGAGCTGGCCGACCGCCTCACCGTACTGCGCGACGGCGCCACGGTGGCGACGCGCGAGGTGGCCAGCCTCGACAAGCGCGAGGTGATCGAACTGATGATCGGCCGCAGCCTCGCCGAGGGCTATCCGCCGCGTCTTGCGCCGATTGCCGAGGATGTGGCGCTGAAGGTCGAGCATCTCTCCACCGACACGCTCGACGGCGTGTCCTTCGAGGTGCGCAAAGGCGAGATCCTCGGCCTCGCCGGTCTCGAAGGGGCCGGCCAGAGCGAGGCGATCAGGGCGATCGCCGGCGCCGACGGCGGTCACGACGGCGCCGTCAGCCTTGCCGGCAAGCCGGTGAAGATCCACGAGCCGGTGTCGGCCTGGGCCAAGGGCCTCGCCTTCCTGCCGCGCGAGCGGCAGCAGGAGGGGCTGGTCGCCTCGGCGTCGATCGCCGGCAACGTGTCGCTGCCGCATCTCGACGACCTCCTGCGCTTCGGCCTGGTGCTCGACCGTCAGGCGGAATCGACACGGGCGGTGGAACTCGGCCGCCAGGTGAAGCTGAAGGCCAGCGGTCCGCGCCAGAAGGTGCGCGAACTGTCCGGCGGCAACCAGCAGAAGGTGGTGTTCGCGAGAGCGATCGCCGGCGATCCCGACGTACTGCTGCTCGACGAGCCGACGCGCGGCGTCGACGTCGGCGCCCGCTACGACATCCACACGCTCCTGAGGCAGCTGACCGCCGAGGGCAAGGCGGTGGTGCTCGCCTCGTCCGACCTGCCGGAACTCGTCTACATGGCCGACCGCGTCGTGGTGTTCCGGGGTGGCAAGGTGGCGGCCACCGTCGCCACCGCCGGCCTCGACGAGACGGCCCTCGCCGCCCTCTGCTTCGGCTCCGCCTGAAGGATTTTCCCGTGCTTTCCGCGCTCAAGACCTACGGCACGCTGATCGGTTTCCTGCTGGTCGTCTCCTTCTTCGCCATCGAGATTCCCGACACCTTCATGACGGCGAAGAACTGGCTGAACATCAGCCAGCAGGTGTCGATGCTGGCCGTCGTCGCCTTCACCATGACCATCGTCATGGCGATGGGCGACTTCGATCTGTCCGTCGGCTCGATGGCCTCGCTCGCCGGCATCGTGGCGGCGCTGGCTTTCCGCGACGGTCAGACGGTGTGGGTGGGCGTCATGCTGGCGCTGGTCGTCGGCCTGTTGGGCGGCCTCCTCAACGGTGCGCTGATCGCCTATGTCGGCATCCTGCCCTTCGTGGCGACGCTCGGTACGCTCACCGTCTACAGCGGCCTCGCCTTCCTGATCTCCGGCGGCAAGACCATCTTCGGCCGCGACATTCCCCAGGTATTCTCCGGCTTCGCCCGCGCCGGCCTGCCGCTGTCGGGAACGGTGAGCCTGCCGGCCCTGACCATCCTCGCCGCGCTGGTGCTTCTCGTCGTCTGGTTCACGCTGGAGCAGACGGCCTTCGGCCGGCGGCTCTACGCCATCGGCGGCAACAAGGAGGCGGCGCGGCTTGCCGGCATCCGGGTGAAGCGGCTGCGCTTTCTCGCCTTCGGCCTCAGCGGCCTCGGCGCGGCGACGGCCGGGCTGATGTACGCGAGCCGGGTCGCCTCGGCCAATCCGACGCAAGGCTCGGGTCTGATGCTCGACGCCATCGCCGCCGTCTTCCTCGGCATGACGATGAGCGAGGAGGGCGAGCCGCACGTTCTCGCCACGCTGGTCGGCGTGATGATCCTCGGCGTGCTCGGCAACGGCCTGACGCAGATGAGCATCGACAGCTACGTGCGCGAGGTGCTGATCGGCACCATCATCGTGCTCGCCGTGGCCTCGTCGTCACTCGGCAAGGCGCGGGGATAGCTCCCCTCAGACCTTGATGCCCTCGGTCATCAGGCCGCGCACCAGACTGCCGGAGGTCGGCAGCAGCGGGATCAGGCAGGCCTGCACCGAGTGGTAGATGTCGGGCCGGCCGTAGAACGGGTTGGTGGCCGGCCGGTTCTCGGCGTCGATCTGCGGGATGAAGGCGCCGGTCGTCCGGTCGATCAGGTGGTCGGAGGTGAAGTCCCAGATGCGGCGATACCAGTCCTCGTAAAAGGCGTCGCCGGTGATCGAGGCGAGGAAATGGGCGGCGCCAATGCCCTCGCAGCACGGCCACCAGAAGCGGTCGGGCACCGACGGCTTGCCGTCCCAGCCGACGGTGTAGTGGAAGCCGCCGCGCGCCTGGTCCCAGCCTTCGCCGACGGCGAGGCGGAACAGATTCTGCGCCGCGTCGGGCAGCCAGCCGAGCTTGCGGCCGCCCAGCTCCCAGAGTTGCAGCAGGAGGCGCGCCCATTCCAGCCAGTGGCCGGGCGTCGAGCCGTAGGGCTTGAACATCGGGTTGCCGACATAGTCGAGCGTGACGTTCCATTTGCCGTCGAAATGCTCGGGCAGCCGCCAGCCGTTGCGCGAGGCGAAGCGGTCGACGATCAGCTCGGCGATGCTCTCGGCCCGGCGGAGATAGTCGGCCTCGTCGGTGACCTCGTAGGCGGCCATCAGCGATTCGGTGAGGTGCATGTTGGAGTTCTGGCCGCGATAGTCGCCGATCGGCCGCCAGTCGGCGGTAAACTCCTCGGCGACGGCGCCCGGCCGCGTCTCCCAGAAGCGGTTGACGAGGATGTCGGTGACGTCGGCGAGCAGCCTGTCGGCGTCGGGGTGGCCGGCCGCCTTGGCGGTGGCGGCGGCCAGCAGCACGTGGGCGTGGCCGTAGGCCTGCTTGGTCGAATCGGTCAGCGTGCCGTAGCCGACGCCCCAGTGATAGCCGCCGTTCGTTGCGTCGCGATGGCCGTTCCAGAGGAAATCCATGCCCTGGTCGACGACCGAGTCGGCGCCGGGGCGGCCCATCAGGCTGGCGATGCCGAAGGCATGCACCAGACGGGTGGTGATGTGCAGGTTGCGTGATGGGCTGAGGCCGCCGTCGGCGCCCGGCGCCATCGGCCGGCCGGCCTCGTCGAGTTCGAAATAGCCGCCGAGCGGGTTGCGGCAGCCGGCCTCGAAGAAGGAGAACAGAGCGTCGGCGCGGCCGAGCAGCCAGAGGCGGTGAGGTGTGCGCTCCACCCAGCGGCGATCGGCAGCGGGTTTCTGGTCCCTAAGCATCTGTTGTCCTCCCGAGGCGGCAATACCTCTCCATCCGGCACCTTAGCACCACCGGCCATCGGGACAACTTCAGGAGATCACTAAGCTATCAGCCTTTCGACGAGCCTGGTTAACCGGCCGGCACGAGTTCGAGAAGGAAGGCGGTTTCCGGCCGCTGCATGGGCAGCGGCAGGCCGGCGGTCGCGAGCGCCGCGGCGCTGAAGGTCATCTCGCCGGCCAGCAGCCTTGTCTGGCCGTCGCTCATGCGGATGAAGCCCGAGGGACAATCGCCATGCGCGGCGGCGATGCGCCAGCGGCGATCGGGAGCGCCCGGCAAGCGAACGACGAGCGGCTCGGGCTGCTCGGCGATCATCGACGGACCCTGCGCCACGAAGACGGCGGCGTGCTCCGCCGTCGCGGCGCCCCAGACGTAGCGGCCGTCGCGCGGGTCGAGGTTGAAATTGGCGCCCGGCGCGTGCAGCAGCGGCCTGAGGCGCTTGTGCAGGGCGATGAAACCGGCAAGTTCGGTGCGCTCGGCGGCGGTCATGTCGAGCGGGTTCAGCTCGACGCCGAGATGATAGGCGAGCGCCACCAGGGCGCGGAAGGTCAGCGACAGCGTCCGCCCCGTCTGGTGGTTGGGATTGGCCGAGACGTGGGCGCCCATGATCTCCGGCGGCAGGAACAGGCTGGCGCCGCGCTGGATCTCCAGCCGCTCGAGGGCGTCGGTGCCGTCGGAGGTCCAGACGCGCTGGGTGTTGGCCAATGCGCCGTAGTCGGTGCGGCCGCCGCCCGAGGCGCAGCTCTCGATCTCGACATGCGGGAAGGCGGCGCGGACGCGGGCCATCAACGCGTGGACGGCGCGCGTCTGGGCGGTGGTGACCGCCCGGCCGTCGGCGCCGCCGGCATGGGTGAGGTCGCGGTTCATGTCCCACTTGACGTAGGAGACGGCCAGCGAGCCGAGCACCGCCGACAGCCTGCCGAACAGGTAGTCGGCAACCTCGGGCCGGGTGAGGTCGAGCACCTGCTGGTGGCGGGCGCGCAGCAGCGGCCGGCCTTCCACCTGCAGCGCCCAGTCGGGATGGGCGCGATAGAGATCGGAATCCTCGTTGACCATCTCCGGCTCGAACCAGATGCCGAACTGCATGCCGAGCGAGGTGACGTGATCGACGAGCGGCTTGAGGCCGTCGGGATACTTGCGGCGGTCGACCGTCCAGTCGCCGAGCGACGAGGTATCGTCGTCGCGGCGGCCGAACCAGCCGTCGTCGAGCACGAAGCGCTCGATGCCGAGCGCCGCGGCGGCATCGGCCTGCGCCTTCAGCTCCTCGAGCTTGTGGTCGAAATAGTTGCCTTCCCAGGTGTTGAGCATCACCGGCCGCGGGCTCATGGCGCCACCCGGCCAGGACAGGACTTCCGTGCGGACGAAGGCGTGCAGCGCGGCGGCGTCCTCGGCGGCATAGGCGACCGGGCTCTGATAGCTGTCGCCCTTCTGAAGCCGGATCTCGCCGGGCTCGAACAGCGCGCCGAGGTGAACGAGGCGGCGGCCGTCGTCGAGCGTGTCGACAGCGATCCTATGGTTGCCGCTCCAGCCGAGATGGAAGGCGAAGCGGGCACCGCCGACGGCGACGCCGAGATAGGGCTGGCGGTCGTGGCTGGTGCGGCCGCGCCGGCTCTCCTGGAGCGTGAGACCGGGGACGAGGGTGTGGCGGCGGATCTGGAACTCGCGGCCCCACATGCCGGTGAAGCGGGTGGCGACTGCGTCGCCGGATGGCAGCAGGAAGCTGCCGGCCATGCAGCGATCGAGCGTGTAAACGCCATCCTTGATCGAGGTCAGGCGGGTGGAGAGGCCGAAGACGCCGGTGTCGCTGGCGGTGATGGCGATCTCGATGTCGAGGCCGGCGACGGCGTCGCTGGCCGCAAGCCGCGTGGTGGCGCCGTCGCGGCGGGCGGTCCAGCCAGCGAAGTCGAGGAGGAAATCGCGGCCGTCGCGGTGGCCGGCGATGGCCGGCCAGCCGAAGGCGCCGAGGCCGGCGACCGGCGACAGCACCGCCGAGGGCACGTCGACGTCCATGCCGTTGATGCGGCTCGACCGCGGCACGTCCGGCCAGAAGTCGGGCGCCGCCGCGTCGCGGCCGAAGGCGAGGATCTCCGGCATGCCGCGCTCGGGCAGACCGAGCACGAGGAAAAGCGGACCGGCTGAAAGAGTGAGGGTGGACGGCATGGACGGACCCCGGCTGTTCGAGTTCGGAAGGAGGCCGGGAGGGCACAGGATTCCCTGCCGCGCTTTCCCTGCCGACATGTCGCCGGTATAGTCCGTCCAGAGGCCGCCATTCCAGAGGCGTTTTCCGTGAATCAACCTTTTGAGCCGGAATTCCCTGTCGTCAGCACGAAATTCCCGGCGCCCGTGCCTTAGGGTTTCGGCGCCAGGGCCTCGGCCAGCGTCTTCACGTTGTGGCGGATCATCTCGACATAGGTTGGGGCCGGGCCGTCCTTGTCCGACAGGGCGTCGGTGTAGAGTTCGCCGCCGACGGCGGCGCCGGTCTCGGCGGCGATCTGGTCGATCAGCCGGCGGTCCTTGATGTTCTCGACGAAGATGGCTGGTACGGCGTCGGCGCGGATCTGGCGGATCAGGGCGGCGACGTCGGCGGCCGAGGCTTCCGCCTCGGTGCTGATGCCTTCCGGCGCCGACAGGCGGAGGCCGTAGGCGGCGCCGAAATAGCCGAAGGCGTCGTGGCTGGTGATGATCTTGCGCCGTTCGGCCGGCAGCGTCGCCAGGGCGGCGCGCACCTCGGCGTCGAGCGCCTCCAGCTCGGCGACATAAGCGGCGGCGTTGGCGTCGTAGACGGCCTTGCCGGCGGGATCGGCGGCGTCGAGACCGGCGGCGATGTTGCGGACGTAGGTGACGGCGTTGGCGACGTCCTGCCAGGCGTGCGGGTCGATGCCATGATGGTCGTGACCTTCGGCGTCGGCGTGCTCCTCCTCGACGATCTCGCGCGGCGCCACGCCCTTGGAGGCGACGACCACCGGGCCGGCATAGCCCGAGGCGCCGGCGAGGCGATCCATCCAGCCCTCGAAGCCGAGGCCGTTGACGACGAGCAGCTTGGCGGCGGCGACGGCGCGGACGTCGTCGGGCGTCGGCTCGTAGACGTGGGCGTCGCCATCCGGCCCGACCAGCGTGGTGACGGCGACGCGGTCGCCACCGACGCGGGCGGTCATGTCGCCGAGGATCGAGAAGGAGGCGACCACCGGCAGGCGATCGGCGGCGACGGCCGGCGCCGACAGGACGACGGCAAGCGCGGAGAGGAGGCAAAGGCGGAGAGGGGACATGGCAATCTCTCTGTTACGTTATAACATAACAATCAGTGGACCGGCCGAGGGCCGGCTGTCAAGCGGCAACGGCCGGACGGACAGGGCGACAGGCATCCGACGGCGGTGCCCTGTTGCCCTCACCATGTGGATCCGCGCCGGCTTTCTCCCGAAAATACACGGGCTTGCCGATCCGGTGCCCCGCCCGGACATGGCCGGCGTCATCCCTTCTCGATGACGAAATGCAGTACCTCGCCGTCGCGGTCGCTGGAGACCAGGCGGTGTCCCTTCTGACGGCAGAAATGCGGGATGTCGATCGCCGCCATCGGATCGGTGGCGGCGAGCCCCAGGAGATCGCCCGGCGACAGGGCGATCAGCGCTTTCGCCGCCTTCAGCACCGGCAGCGGGCAGTTGAGGCCCCGGAGGTCGAGGTCGAGGCGGCGCGGCATGATCAGGGCAGGGCGGCGCGGCAGAGGTCGACGAAGGCGCGAACCCCGTCCGACCCGACCGACAGCGCCACGCCAAAGGCGATGACGGCGATCGGCAGGGCCAGCGAGGCGAGATGATCGGAAAGCCGCGACGCCTTCCGTCCGTGCTTGTCGGTGCCCTGCTCCCCGGTCATCGGCTCAGCTCCCGGCGATCAGCGTCTTCAGCTTCTGAAGCGCCGTTTCCTGTTCTTCCATATAGGCGATGGTGCCGCGGTAGCCGCCGCCGGCGTCGAACAGGAAGCTCGACGCCGTGTGATCCATGCCGTAGTCACCGTCGGCGCCGGGCACCTTGCGGGCATAGACGTTGAAGGCCTTGATCATGGCGTCGACCTGCGGGCGGCTGCCGGAGAGGCCGAGCACCACGTCGCCGAAGGACGACAGGTAGTCTTTCAGCACTTCGGGCGTGTCGCGCTCGGGATCGACGGTGACGAACAACAGGTCGATCTTGCCGGCGTCCGGGCCAAGGCGCTCCTTCAGCGCCGCGTATTCGCCGAGCGTCGTCGGACAGACGTCGGGGCAATGGGTGTAGCCGAAGAACACGACGTGCGGCCGGCCGGCGAAGGTCGCCTCGGTGACGGCGCGGCCGTTCATGTCGACGAGGCTGAACGGACCGCCGACCGATGCCGTCTGCGTCGCCGCGCCGATGAAGGGCAGCCGCCCGCCGAACACCAGCCAGCCGGTGGCGGCGAACAGCACGGCCACCAGCAGCCAGACGACGATGCGCACGGTTTTCATGGCGTTCCTCCGGGGTGTCGCACTCAGATCAGCGCGTCGCGGCGGGCGACGACGCCGCGCCAGCTCATGATGCCGACGAACAGCGTCGATAGCACGTCCCAGCCGGCGAACGACAGGCCGAACAGGCTGATCGGCGCTTCCGAGCAGGAGACGAGGCGGGTGCGGCTCACCGCCGCCATCAGGTCGGCGGCGCTGTTGACGATGGTCGGCGTGCCGCCGCAGTCGGACGGGCCGAGCCACAGCTTCCACTCGGCGCCGACGTGATAGGTGGCGAGCGCCGAGCCGATGAAGAAGATGATGCCGCCGACGAAATAGAGCAGCCGGGCGAGGCGCGGCATGCGGCTCGACAGCAGCAGGCCAATGAGCAGTACCGGCAGGCCGACGTAATAGGGGATGCGCTCTTCCAGGCAGAGCTTGCACGGCAGATAGCCGCCGATGATCTCGAAGCCCCAGGCGGCGATAATGGCGAAGAGACCGGCCAGGAAAGCGAGGCCGGGAGCGCGGATGGCGGCGGGAGCGGACATGAGGCACCTGATCGACGAATGCGGCCGTTCCGGCCTAACAGCTCGGAAGGCACTACGCAATCGGTGATTGGACGGCCCGGCGGCGGGTAGGGGCGCCCCCGGCCGCGCCTCGAAAGGCGCAACGCCGGCGGTGACGAATTCCGGGGGGCTGGGGGGCTGGATTGAGCCGGAACCCGTCCGCGGCGTCATTGCCGGGGGACGAGAGCATCCTGCCGGCCTCGCTTGTCGGCGCCAAGGCGGGATTGGGGCCAAACTGTGATCGGCGATCAGGGCTTCGTGATGGAGCCTCAGAAGTCGGCGGCGATGCCCTTTATTTCCCAGTCGCCGTAGCGCACCGGCTCTGGACCCTTGCGGCCGCCGATCTCGGTCGGCCGGTCTGTCGCGGCGGCGCGGCGGCGCTCCTCGGCCTCGGCCAGCGCCCGCCGGGCGGCCGGGGTCAGCTCCCTCTCGGGCGGCGGGGCGGGACGATCGGGCGTGTCGATCATGGGCGCATCCTTGATGGCGCGCGGCGCGCGCACCATCTCTTTTCACGAAAATCCGGGCCAGGATAGCAGCGCCGGACCGTGGAAGGACAGATGAATTTCTTCAAGACCTCCCTCCTCCTCGCCGCGATGACGGCGATCTTCATGGGTGCCGGCTATCTGATCGGCGGCCGGGGCGGCATGGTGATCGCTCTGGTCGTCGCCGCCGGCATGAACCTGTTCTCCTACTGGAACGCCGACAAGATGGTGCTGGCCATGCACCATGCCCGTCGTGTCGACCGCGCCAGCGCGCCCGAATACTACGCCATCGTCGAGCGGCTGGCCGCCAATGCCGGCCTGCCGATGCCGGCCGTCTACGTCATCGACAACCCGCAGCCCAACGCCTTTGCCACCGGCCGCGACCCCCAGCACGCCGCCGTCGCCGCCACCACCGGCCTTCTTCAGATGGTCGACCGCGAGGAACTCGCCGGCGTCATGGCGCACGAACTCTCCCATGTGCAGAACCGCGACACGCTGACCATGACGGTGACGGCGACCATCGCCGGCGCCATCTCGATGCTGGCCAACTTCGGCCTGTTCTTCGGCGTGGCGGGTCGCGACAGCGACAACCGGAGCCCGCTCGGCGGCATCGGCGTCGTTCTTGCCGCCATATTGGCGCCGCTCGCCGCCATGCTGGTGCAGATGGCCATTTCGCGGACGCGCGAGTATGCCGCCGACCGGCGCGGCGCCGAGATTTCCGGCAATCCGCTGGCCCTTGCCTCGGCGCTCGACAAGATCGCCGGCGCCGCTCGGCGCGTACCGAACATGACAGCGGAGCAAAATCCTGCTACGGCGCATCTGTTCATCATCAATCCGCTGTCCGGCGCCAGGATGGACAACCTGTTCTCGACCCATCCGGATACCGCCAACCGCATCCGTGCCCTGATGGCCATGGCGGACGACGGCGTCCGGCGGCCCGCCCCCCAACCGGTGGCGGACGGTCCCTGGAACCGCCCGCGCGGCCCCTGGGACGGAGGCGGCTCTTCTGGCACCGGACGGCCGCCGAACCGTGGACCGTGGGGATGACCGTAGACAAGGGTGGCCGCAAGGGCGGCAAAGCCGGCGACACCGCAAGGCCGGCGCGCCGCGAGGGACGGCCGAACAATGGTCAGGGGGGCGGCTTCAAGGGCGCTCCCGGCGCCGGGCGTCCGCCGCAGGCCGGCCGCCGGCCGCCGCGGCCGCAGGGCCTTGAGGCGCGCGCCGTCGCCGTGCAGCTTGTCGACGGCGTGCAGAAGGGCCGCCTTCTCGACGCGCTGCTCGACAAGGGGGCGGTGGCCGAGCGCTACCAGCGGCTCGATCCGCGCGATCGCGGCCTGGCCCGCGCCATCGTCGGCTACGCGCTGCGCCGCCACGGCCAGATCGACGATGCGGTCGGCCGCTTCCTCAACCGTCCCTTGCCTGACGACGCCGGCACGCTGAAGGCGGTGATCGCCGTCGCCGTCGCCCAGATCATGTTCATGGATGCCGCCGACCACGCCGCCGTGGCGATCGGCGTCGAGCTGGCCGGCACCGACAAGGGCGCGCAGCCGTTCAAGGGCGTCGTCAACGCCGTGCTGCGCCGCGTCTCCGAGAACAAGGCGGCAATCCTCGCCGAGCAGGACGCCGTTGCCCTCAATACGCCCGCCTGGCTGATGGCCCGCTGGAGCGCCGCCTATGGCGAGGACACCGCCCGTGCCATCGCCGAGATGAACGCCATCGAGCCGACGCTCGACCTTTCCGTCAAGTCCGATCCCGAGGGATGGGCGACCCGGCTCGGCGGCGTCCGGCTGCCCAACGGCTCGGTGCGCGTCGCCGTCACCGGCGCCGTCGAGAAGATCGACGGCTACGAGGAAGGCGCCTGGTGGGTGCAGGACGCCGCCGCCACGCTGCCGGTGCGCCTGCTTGGCGACGTCAGCGGCAAGAAGGTGATCGACCTCTGCGCCGCCCCCGGCGGCAAGACCGCCCAACTGGCGGCGCTTGGCGCCGACGTCACCGCCCTCGACGTCTCCTATCATCGCCTGCAACGCCTCGAGCGCAACCTGCATCGGCTCGGCCTCAAGGCCAACCTCGTCAAGGCCGATGCCACCGAGTGGCTGGGCGGCACCTTCGACATGGTGCTGCTCGACGCGCCCTGCACGGCCACCGGCACGCTGCGTCGCCATCCCGACGGCGCGGTGAGCAAGAAGCCGGCCGACGTGGCGACCATGGCCGCCCTGCAGCGCAAGCTGATCGACCAGGCGATCCGCATGCTCAGGCCGGGCGGTCTTCTCGTCTACGCCACCTGCTCGCTGGAGCCGGAGGAGGGGCCCGACCAGATTCGCCGCCTGAAGCTGATCGAGGCGCCGCTCGACGTGGTGCCGGCAACGGCGGACGAGCTGTTCGGTCTGAACGAGATCGTCACGCCAGACGGCTTCGTCCGCACGCTGCCGTCGCATCTTCAGCTTGAGGACCGGCGGCTTTCCGGCCTCGACGGCTTCTTCGCCGCCCGCCTTCGCCGCCAGTGACGGCGGGCCGGGCCGGGCGACGGCGCAAATTTGATCGGCTCCGCATACCAGTTGGTAACCAAGGCGGGCGTCTCATCCCATTATGAGCGTCTCCGGCCCGGCCGGAGGGCGGTGATTCCAGCTCCAGCCCGGAAAGGGGGCCCGACCATGCGCGCACAAGTCGCCGGCACGGCCCGGCTGGCGCTTTTTGCGACCGAGCTGGCCCTGCGCCGGGCGGTGACGGCGCTGGAGCGTGGGCCCTTCTCGCGCTGGCGCTGGCCGGGCTCGACGCCCGAGCGTCTGGTGATCGCCCCGCAGGACATCCGCACCACCGATCCGACGATCGCCGCCGACATCTACGCCGGCGTCTATGCTTTCGCCGGCAAGGTGGTGGAGACGGGCGGCCGCTCGCCCTTCGACATGCCGTCGCCGTCGCAGGAATGGACGCGGGCGCTGCACGGCTTTTCCTGGCTGCGCCATCTCCGGGCGGCCGAGAACGCGCTGGCCCGCCAGAACGCCCGGGCGCTCACCGCCGACTGGATCGCCCAGGAGGCGCATGCACCGCCCGAGGCCTTCGAGACCGAGAACATGGCGCGGCGGGTGATCGCCTGGATCACCCAGTCGCCGCTGATCCTGAAGGACGCCGATCGCGCCTTCTACCGCCGCTTCCTGCGCTCGCTGGTCCGCCAGGTGCGCCGATTGCGCGGCCGTCAAGCCGACGCCGTCGACGGCTATCCGCGCCTCGTCGCCGCCATCGCCGTCAGCTTCTTCGCTCTCTCGGCCGACAACCAGGGCCGGCTCGCCCGTCAGGCCGGCCAGCGACTGGAACAGGAACTGAAGCGGCAGATCCTGCCCGACGGCGGCCATATCAGTCGCAACCCCTCGGTGATCGCCGACCTTTTGACCGACCTGTTGCCGCTGCGTCAGGCCTATTCCAACCGCGGCGTCAACCCGCCGCAGACGCTGCTGGTCGCCATCGACCGCATGATGCCGATGCTGCGCTTCTTCCGCCATTCGGACGGCAGCCTGCCGCATTTCAACGGCATGAGCGTCAGCCACGCCGGCCAGCTGGCCACGCTCAACGCCTATGACGACACGCACGGCCGGCCGGTGGAGAACGCCAGCCATTCCGGCTACCAACGGCTGGAAGCCGGCGGCACGGTGATGCTGATGGACAGCGGACCGGTGCCGCCGGTCGGCGTCAGCCAGAAGGCGCACGCCGGCTGCCTGTCCTTCGAGATGTCCAGCGGTTCCAACCGTTTCATCGTCAACTGCGGCGCCGCCGACGATCCGCGCTGGCACTCGGCCGCCCGCTCGACGCCGGCCCACTCGACGCTGTCGATCGAGGAGGTGTCGTCGGGCGCCTTCCTCGACACGCCGCGCCTCGTCCGTCGCTTGGGCGCGGTGATGATCGACGGCCCGCGCCAGGTGCCGGTGGTGCGCGAGGACCGCGCCGACGGCATCGCGCTGGTGGCCAGCCACGACGGCTACATGCGCCGCTTCGGCGCCGTGCATGAGCGGCGTCTGGTCATGCGCGCCGACGGCGGCGAGATCGTCGGCTCCGACCGGCTGACCTTCTCCGGCCGCAAGCCGCGCCACGACCGCTTCGCCATCCGCTTCCACCTGCATCCGCTGATCAAGGCGAGCCGCACGGCCGGTGGCGACGTGCTGATCGTCGCGCCCGACGGTGAGGCCTGGACCTTCACCTGCGGCCTGATCGCGCCGGAACTCGAGGACAGCGTGTTCCTGTCCGACACGCTCGGCCGCCGCAAGAGCCTTCAGATCGTGCTGCCGGGACGGGCGCGGGTGACGCCGGAGGTGGCCTGGGCGCTGACCCGCACCGCCGAAGGTCAACGCGGCCGGCCGCGCGGCCGCGACGCTCGGCCGGGGCCGGATCTGTTCGCTGGCGGCTGAACACGCCTCTTTCCTACCGGCAGGACAGCCAAATCGATTGGGCGCGGGTTTCGTGGCGCGGCCAATCGTGCTATCGCGCCGCCATCCCCACCCGCCGGAGAACCTACCATGGCTGGCCATCCCGATCGCGTCGCCCCGAAGCGCGCGCTGCTTTCCGTTTCCGACAAGACGGGCCTCGTCGATTTCGCTCGGGCGCTCGCGGACCGCGGCGTCGAGCTGCTGACCACCGGCGGCTCCAAGAAACTGCTGTCGGAGGCCGGCGTCCCCGTCATGGAAGTGGCCGACTTCACCGGCTTCCCGGAGATCATGGACGGCCGCGTCAAGACGCTGCACCCCAAGGTGCACGGCGGCCTGCTGGCGGTGCGCGACGACGCCGGCCACGCAGCGGCGATGGCCGAGCACGGCATCCAGCCGATCGACATGCTGATCGTCAACCTCTACCCGTTCGAGGAGACGGTGGCGCGCGGCGCCGGCTATGACGAGACGATCGAGAACATCGACATCGGCGGCCCGGCGATGATCCGCGCCGCCGCCAAGAACCACGCCTACGTCACCGTGCTGGTCGAGCCGGCCGATTATGCCGGCATCCTCGCCGAGATCGACGCCGGCGGCATCACCTTCGACAGCCGCAAGCGGCTGGCCGCCAAGGCCTATGCCCGCACCGGCGCCTATGACGCGGCGATCTCCGGCTGGTTTGCCAGCGTGCTCGGCGGCAAGACCGGCGACTTCGTGGCGGTCGGCGGCAAGCTCGCCGAGGACATGCGCTACGGCGAGAACCCGCACCAGTGGGCGCGCTTCTATCGCTCGACGGAAATCCGGCCCGGCGTCTCCACGGCGACGCAGCTGCAGGGCAAGGTGCTCAGCTACAACAACATCAACGACACCGACGCCGCCTTCGAGCTGGTGGCCGAGTTCGATCCGGCGGTGCCGACCGTCGCCATCATCAAGCACGCCAACCCCTGCGGCGTCGCCACCGGGGAGACGCTGCTCGACGCCTATGTCAAGGCGCATCGCTGCGATCCGGTGTCGGCCTACGGTGGCATCGTCGCCCTGAACCAGACGCTCGACGCCGACACGGCGAAGAAGATCGTCGAGATCTTCACCGAGGTGATCATCGCCCCGTCGGCGACCGACGAGGCGATCGCCATCGTCGGCGCCAAGAAGAACCTGAGGCTGCTGGTCACCGGCGGCCTGCCCGATCCCAAGGCGGCTGGTATCACGGCGAAGACGGTGGCCGGCGGCCTGCTCGTCCAGTCGCGCGACAACGGCGTCGTCACCGCCGCCGACCTCAAGGTGGTGACCAGGCGCGCCCCGACCGATCAGGAACTCGCCGACCTCCTGTTCGCCTTCAAGGTGTGCAAGCACGTCAAGTCCAACGCCATCGTCTACGTGAAAGACGGCGCCACCGCCGGCATCGGCGCCGGCCAGATGAACCGCGTCGATTCCTCGCGCATCGCCGCCATCCGGGCCGGCGAGGCGGCCGAGACGGCCGGGCTCTCCGAATCGCTGGCCAAGGGCGGGGTGGTGGCGTCCGACGCCTTCTTCCCCTTCGCCGACGGCCTGGAATCGGCGATCGCCGCCGGCGCCACGGCGGCCATCCAGCCGGGCGGCTCCATCCACGACGCCGAGGTGATCGCCGCCGCCGACAAGGCCGGCATCGCCATGGTGTTCACCGGCATGCGCCACTTCCGGCACTGAGCATGACGCCGAAAAGTTGCAGACTTTTCGGATAACGTCATGCGCTACATCCGGCACTGAGCAGAATGGCTGGCGCGGCGGTTTCTTCCGCCGCCCGGCGCTAGCGGGGGCTCAACCATGTTCAACGCGTTCGGCGGCCGTCGCCGCTTCTCCGACCTCAATGAGCAGGAGATCCTGGCGCTCGCCATCTCCAGCGAGGAGGACGACGCCCGCATCTACGCCAGTTATGCCGAAAGGCTGCGCAAGGACTATCCGGCGACGGCGGCGATGTTCGACGAGATGGTCAAGGACGAGGACGGCCACCGCCGCTTCCTGATCGCCGAGCACCAGCGGCTGTTCGGACCGGTGATCCCGCTGATCCGCCGCGAGCACGTCGCCGGCTACTACGCCCGCCAGCCGGTCTGGCTGGTCGAAAACCTCGGCGTCGAACGCATCCGCGAGGAGGCGGCGCGCATGGAGGCGCAGGCCTACGCCTTCTACACGGAGGCGGCCAAGCGCGTTTCCGACGCCGGCGTCCGGCGTCTGCTGGGCGATCTGGCCGAGCAGGAGCGCCACCACATGGAGGGCGCCGAGATCGCCCGCGAGGAGAATGTCGGACCCAGCGCCGAGGAAGAGGAAGCGATGGTGGCCCGCCGCCAGTTCATCCTCACCTACGTCCAGCCGGGCCTCGCCGGGCTGATGGACGGCTCGGTGTCGACGCTGGCGCCGATCTTCGCCACGGCGTTCGCGACGCAGAACTCCTGGACCACCTTCCAGGTGGCGCTGGCCGCCTCGGTCGGTGCCGGCATCTCCATGGGCTTCACCGAGGCCGCTCACGACGACGGCGTCATCTCCGGCCGCGGCTCGCCGGTGAAGCGCGGCCTCGCTTCCGGCATCATGACGGCGCTCGGCGGTCTCGGCCACGCGCTGCCCTACCTGATCCCGCAGTTCTGGACCGCCACCGCCGTGGCGCTGGTCATCGTCTTCATCGAACTGTGGGCGATCGCCGGCATCCAGAACCGCTACATGGAGACGCCGTTCTTCCGGGCGGTGATCCAGGTGGTGATCGGCGGCGCGCTGGTGCTCGCCGCCGGCATCATCATCGGCGGAGGCTGACGCATCCGCCCGAAAAGTTGAAAGACTTTTCGGATAAGCGGATGCGCCAGGGATCGCGCCGCTCCCTCAGGCGTGGCGGTTCTGGCGATGGTCGATCAGGTCGGTGACCACCGACGGATCGGCCAGCGTCGAGGTGTCGCCGAGCGCGCCGAAATCGTCCTCGGCAATCTTTCTCAGAATGCGGCGCATGATCTTGCCGGAGCGCGTCTTCGGCAGGCCGACGGCGAACTGGATCTTGTCGGGCGAGGCGATCGGGCCGATCTCCTTCCGGACCCATTGCGTCAGCTCGGCGGCGAGCTGCTCGGTCGGTTCCTCGCCCTCCATCAGCGTGACATAGGCGTAGATGCCCTGGCCCTTGATGTCGTGCGGATAGCCGACGACGGCGGCCTCGGCCACCTTCGGATGGGCGACCAGCGCGCTTTCCACCTCGGCGGTACCCATGCGGTGGCCGGCGACGTTGATGACGTCGTCGACGCGGCCGGTGATCCAGTAATAGCCGTCCTCGTCGCGGCGGGCGCCGTCACCGGTGAAGTACATGCCCTTGTAGGTGGAGAAATAGGTCTGCACGAAGCGGTCGTGATCGCCGTAGACGGTGCGCATCTGGCCGGGCCAGCTGGCCAGCAGCACCAGATTGCCCTCGGTCGGCCCCTCCAGCACGTTTCCGAGCGCGTCGACGATGGCCGGCTCGATGCCGAAGAACGGCCGCGTCGCCGAGCCCGGCTTGAGGCGGGTGGCGCCGGGCAGCGGGGTGATCAGGATGCCGCCGGTCTCGGTCTGCCACCACGTGTCGACGATCGGGCAGCGGCCGTCGCCGACCACCCGGTGATACCAGAGCCAGGCCTCCGGGTTGATCGGCTCGCCGACCGAGCCGAGGATGCGCAGCGAGGCCCGCGAGGTGCGCTTCACCGGCTCCTCGCCGGAGGCCATCAGCGAGCGGATGGCGGTCGGCGCGGTGTAGAAGATCGTCACCTTGTGGCGGTCGATCACCTCCCAGAAGCGCGATGGATTGGGATGGCTCGGCACGCCCTCGAACATCAGCGTCGTGGCGCCGTTGGCGAGCGGGCCGTAGAGCACGTAGGAATGGCCGGTCACCCAGCCGACGTCGGCGGTGCACCAGTAGACGTCGTCCTCATGGCAGTCGAACACCCACTGGTGGGTGAGGGACGCATAGACGAGGTAGCCGCCGGTGGTGTGCAGCACGCCCTTGGGGCTGCCGGTCGAGCCGGAGGTGTAGAGGATGAACAGCGGGTCCTCGGCGCCCATCGGCGACACCGGGCAGTCGGGGGCGACGCCGTTGGCCGCCTCGTCGTAATAGACGTCGCGGCCCTCCTGCATGGCAACGGGGCGGCCGGTGCGGCGCACCACCAGCACCTTGGAGACGCCGGGCCACTTTTCCAGCGCCGCGTCGACGTTGGCCTTCAAGGGCACCTTGCGACCGCCGCGCACGCCCTCGTCGGCGGTGATCACCAGCGTGCTGCCGGCGTCGCGGATGCGGCCGGACAGGCTGTCGGGCGAGAAGCCGGCGAACACCACCGAATGGACGGCGCCGATGCGCGCCACGGCCAGCATGGCGAAGGCGGCCTCCGGGATCATCGGCAGGTAGATGGTGACGCGGTCGCCGCGCTTGACGCCGGCCGTCTTCAGCACGTTGGCGAAGCGGCAGACCTCCTCCTGCAGTTCGCGATAGGTGATCGCCCGCTGCTCGGTGGGGTCGTCGCCCTCCCAGAGGATCGCCACCTTGTCCGGCGTGCGGTCGGCGTGACGGTCGACGCAGTTGTAGGAGGCGTTGAGGATGCCGTCCTCGTACCAGCGGATCGACACGTGATGCGGATCGTAGGAGGCGTTCCTCACCCGCGTGAACGGCTTGATCCAGTCGAGCCGGCCGCCCATCGACGCCCAGAAGCCCTCGGGGTCGTCGATCGAGCGCTTGTAGAGTTCCTGATATTTGTCGTTGTCGATGAAGGCCGACGCGGCGATTGCCGCCGGCACCTCGAACACCTCTCCGGACATTGAAAATCCTCCTTCGCGCGCGGCCCCCCTCGGCCGCACGCCAACCGGCGCCAATATGGTTCGTCAAAACACGTAAATCCATTAGCCGCCCGGCTAAGCGGCAATGCTTATGCGTTGGAGGCAGCGGTCAGATGAAGCGCCAGACGCGAGTGGTGCGGATGTCGCGGTCCTCGATGGCGCGCGGCACCGGCACGTCGTAGACGGCCAGCGGCTCGATGCCGGCGGCCGGCAGGTAGGCGCGGCCGGGATCGCCGAACAGCACGGCGGCGCCGGCGCCCTGCGCGGCGCGCAGGAAGGGCTCGACGCGGGCGGCCATCGGCCGCTCGTAGAAGACGTCGCCGGCCAGCACCACGTCGAAGCCCTCGGCGCCGCGGTCGAGATAGTCGACATCGGGCGCCTCGATGGTCACGCCGTTGTCGGTGGCGTTGATCAGGATGGCGGCGCGGGCATAGGGGTCGATCTCGGCGGCGACGACCTGGCGGGCGCCGGCCAGCCCGGCGGCAATGGCGACGATGCCGGAGCCGGCGGCGAAATCCAGCACGCGGGCGCCGCGGACGATCTGCGGATGGTCGAGCACGTGGCGGGCCAGCGCCTGACCGCCGGCCCAGGCGAAGGCCCAGAAAGGCGGCGGCAGGCCGGTCCGGCCGAGGTCGGCCTCGGTGGCCTGCCAGAGGTCCATCGCCTCGTCGGCGAGGTGCAGCCGGATCTCGGGAACGAGCGGCGGCGCGGCGCGGCGGGTCTCGCGCAGAACGAAGGCGCTTTCGCGGCAGGGATCGCTCACCGCTCGGCCATGGCGAGCACGGCAGCCCATTCCGCGTCGGTCACCGGCTGCACCGAGAGGCGCATGGAGGTGACCAGACTCATCTTCGACAGCGCCGGCTCGGCCTTGATCTCGTTGAGCGTGACCGGGCGGACAAGATCGCGCACCGCCTTGAGGTCGACGCAGGTCCAGCGCGGATCGTCGGTGGTGCTGTCGGGGTGGGGGAGGGCAATCACCTCGCAGATGCCGACGATCTCCAGGCCATCGTTGGAATGATAGAAGAAGCCCTGATCGCCGACCTGCATCGCCCGCATGTTGTTGCGGGCTTGGTAGTTGCGCACGCCGTCCCATTCGGTGCCTGCGGCCCCCCGCGCCTTGAGGTCGGCGAAGGAGAACTTGAAGGGTTCGGACTTGAACAGCCAGTGGGCCATGGATCCCCCGTCGCAGTGTCGTCAGCTGGGCGCGCCGATCACCCACTTCCACGGCTTGATGTCGACGCTCTCGAACAGGCCGGCGCGGGCGTAGGGGTCCTCGGCCAGCACGGTCTGCAGCGTCTTGAGGTCGACGGCCTCGGCGATCAGCAGCGAGCCGATCATGTTGCCGTCGGCGTCGAGATAGGGGCCGCCGACCAGAATGGTATCGGCGTTGGCCTTGGCGTAGTCGAGATGGGCGGCGCGATTGGCCTGCCGGACGGGCAGGTGGCCCGCCTTGTCGATGCAGCTGACGACATAATGCATGGTTCGCCTCGGTTGCCGACGATGGGACGAGGCGGACCCTAAGCCGGCGATGTGGCCGACGCAAGTGGCCCCGGCGGGGGAGCCGCCGGGGCCACGAGGGGGTGGTGGTCTGAGGTCGGAAAGGAGCCGTTCAGCGTTCCGGGGCGGCGGCTCAGATGGCGACGAGTTCGGGCACGGCCGAGGTGGCCGACGCGCCGAGCGCATTGCGGTAGGCGGCGCCGATGCCGCCGATGAAGCCGGGGGCGAACACGTCGATCACCTCGGCGCGCAGACGGGCGGCGTAGTCGCCGGCCACCGACAGGAAGGTGAGCGGCGGAAAGACGAGAGTCCGCTCGGTGGAGCTGACGGTCGGTGCGGCGACGGCGGCCATCATCACCGACTTCGGAACGTTCATGTTGAAGGCCGAGGCGCCCGAGACGGAGACGGCGATGAGGGCGGAAGCGGCGAGGGTGACGAGGAGGCTTTTCATATTGCAGGACTCCGGAACGCTTGTTGCCTCCCTTCTAGCAGCGCCGGTTGAAGGCCCGGTTCCGGCATAAACGGCAATTCTCTCGTTTCCGGCAGGCTTTCGTTAACCCGCCCGGCGCCGGCTTTAACCCGCCGTTCACCATGGCGGTGCTGTGTTTACAGTGACCTGGCGGAAATGGCGCTTCTCAGCGGTTTTTGCGGTGAACGGCCGTTAGGAATCGTGAATATTCCGGTCGCCTTAATTGTTACTACGTATGAAGTCCCCCTCAACAGCGGTGGTAAGGCTTCATTGATGCTGTTTCGAGGTTTTCGCCGATGACGCCGCCGCGGCTGCTCGCCTATCCCGATCCGCGCCTCCGGGCGGTCGCCGAGCCGGTGACCGCCTTCGACGACGGGCTGGCCGGGCTGTTCGCCGATCTCGCGGCGGCCGTAGAGGCGGCGCCGGCCATCGGCCTCGCCGCGCCGCATATCGGCGTGCTCAGGCGGTTGATCGCCGTGCGGCCGGCGACGGGCGGGGCGATCCGGCCTTACGTCAATCCTGTCGTCGAATGGGCGTCGGCCGAGATCATGGCGAACGAGGAGGGGTCGGTGGCCATGCCCGGCGTCACCGCCGCCGTGACACGGCCGCGGGCGGTGCGCGTCCGCTATCAGGGCCTCGACGGCGCGCCGGCCGTCGAGGAGGCCGAAGATTTCCATGCCGCCGTGCTCCAGCACGAGATCGACCAGCTCGACGGCATCTTCTGGATCGACCGGCTGTCGCGCCTGAAGCGCGAGCGGCTTCTGAAGCGATATCAGAAGCTCGGCGGCCGATCGGCGTCGTCCGCCATCTTGCCGCCGTGAAGTTCGTCGATTGACCGCTACACGGACGCCGTGCCACTCGCCTTGGGAAAGCCATGCTGATCGATCGTCAACACGCCATCCTGGACATCGCCCGCGAGGTCGGCCGCGTCCTCGTCGACGATCTCGCGGCGCGCTTCGAGGTGTCGCCGCAGACCATCCGCAAGGACCTCAACGAACTCTGTGATCGCCGGCTGCTGGCCCGCGTGCATGGCGGCGCCGTGCTGGCCTCGACGGTGAAGAACGTCGGCTATGAAGCCCGAAGGCAGATCGCCGCCGCCGAGAAGCGGGCGATCGGCGAGGCCGCCGCCGCCCTGGTGCCCAACGACGCCTCCCTGTTCATCAACATCGGCACCACCACCGAGGCGGTGGCGCAGGCGCTCTTGCAGCATTCCGGACTGATGGTGATCACCAACAACATCAACGTCGCCAACCTGATGCGCGCCTATCCGGGCATCGAGGTGGTGATCGCCGGCGGCCAGGTGCGCCATGCCGACGGCGGCATCATCGGCGAGGCGGCGGTCGACTTCATCCGCCAGTTCAAGGTGGACTTCGCCATCGTCGGCACCTCGGCGATCGACGAGGACGGCGCGCTCTACGACTACGACTTCCGCGAGGTGAAGGTGGCGCAGGCGATCATCGCCAACGCCCGCCGGGTGATCCTGGTGGCCGACGAGACCAAGTTCGAGCGCACGGCGCCGGTGCGGATCGGCTCGGTGGCCCAGGCCGATGTATTCGTCACCGATCGCTGCCCGCGCGACAGCGTCCGCCGCCTCTGCGCGACCGAGGGCGTCGAGCTTCTGGAAACCGCCGCCGCTCATGGCGGGCATGCGGGCGAGGCTGTATAATTTCGATGACCGGCGGCGTATGCTTCTGTTCACCATCATGCGGGTCTGGTATCCACATGAATGTTGGAATCCAACGGGGTAAGAGACATATTCGGCAAGCGGGACGAGCCGGCGCCGCCTTGCTTGCGGCGCGGCGGGAACTTTGTTTCCGGCTCGCAGTTTCGCGCCTGTGTGTACGCCTCTGTGAAGCCGCGGGTCGGCAATGACGAGTGGAGCCGCTGTGGACCTTTCTGTCGGGAATCCCATCAATCCCATGATCGATCGCCGCGATTTTCTGGCGCGCGCGCTGACGGCGGTGGGTGCCGTCGTGGCGGCGACCGGCGTGCCGGCGGCGGCCTGGGCGGCGACGCAGCAGCAGTTCGCCGTGACCGGACCGTTCACCCGATCGACGGTGGCCGAGATCGCCCGCGCGCTGGCCAAGAAGCCCTATGAGGCGCCGGATGCCAGTCTGCCGTCCGTCCTCGAGACGCTGACCTACGACCAGTATCGCGACATCCGCTTCCGCCCCGAGGCGGCGATCTGGGCCGACAAGGGCCTCCCCTACCAGATGCAGCTGTTCCACCGCGGCTCCTACTTCAAGGAGCCGGTGGAGATGGCGCTGGTCGACAACGGCCAGGCGACGCACCTTCCCTACGACCCCAACCTGTTCAACTACGGCCCGCTGGTGCCGCAGCCGATCCCGACCGATGACATCGGCTTCTCCGGCTTCCGTCTGCACGCGCCGATCAACAAGCCTGACGTGTTCGACGAGGTGCTGGTGTTCCAGGGGGCGAGCTATTTCCGCTCGCTCGGCAAGGACCAGACCTACGGCCTGTCGGCGCGCGGCCTGGCGCTGAAGACCGCCGACCCCGAGGGCGAGGAATTCCCGCTGTTCCGCGCCTTCTGGGTGGAGACGCCGGCCGCCGGCTCGGACACCTGTGTCGTCAACGCGCTGCTCGACAGCCCGTCGGTGTCGGGCGCCTATCGTTTCACCGTCCGGCCGGGCCTGCCGACCACCATCGACGTCGAGGCGCAGCTGTTCCCGCGCGCCGACCTCGACAAGGTCGGCTTGGCGCCGGGCACCTCGATGTTCTACTTCTCGGCCAACGGCCGTACCGAGATCGACGACTTCCGGCCGGAGGTGCATGATTCGGACGGCCTCCTGATGGTTACCGGCCGCGGCGACCGCTGGTGGCGGCCGCTGGCCAATCCCAAGGAATTGCAGATCTCCGCCTTCCAGGACCGCAGCCCGCGTGGCTTCGGCCTGATTCAGCGCAACCGCGCCTTCACTTCCTACCAGGACCTCGAGGCCGCCTATCAGCGGCGGCCGTCGCTGTGGATCGAGCCGATCGGCGACTGGGGCGCCGGCGCGGTGACGCTGGTCGAGATCCCCACCAATTCGGAGATCCACGACAACATCGTCGCCTACTGGGCGCCGCAGGACAAGATTCCGGCCGGCACCGAGTTCTTCTTCGCCTATCGCCTGTTCTGGGGCGGCGATCCGGCGCTGGCCATCGGCGCCGCCTACGTAGCGTCGACGCGCTCGGGCCGGGCCGGCGTCGGCGGGCCGACGCCGGTGCGGCTGTTCGTCATCGACTACGGCTATTTCGAGAGCGTCGATCCGAGCAAACTCGGCAACGCCAAGGCGTCGGTACAGGCCTCCAAGGGCACGGTGAAGAACGTCGTCGTCGCCGCCAATCCGGAGACCCAGGGGTTGCGTCTGTCCTTCGAACTCGATCCCGGCAACGAGACCCTGATCGAACTGACGGCGGCGCTCGCCTTCGAGTCCGGGCAGACGGCGGAGACCTGGGCCTTCCGATGGACATCATAGTTCGCGACGTCGCCGTCAGCGGGCGATACGCCTCCGGCATGCCGCCGGAGCAGCCGGCCGACATGCCGGCCCAGGACCTCAGGCGCTTCCGTCGCAAGGACCGGCGCAAGCTCGTCGATCCGCGCGGCCGTTCGTCGTTCCTGAAGCGCTTCGCGGTGATCGGCGGCACGGCGGCGCTGCTCGCCTATGCCGTCAACGAGATGTACGCGGTGCTGGCGCTCGGCGATCTCACGCCGATCGAGCGCATCGTGCTCGGCCTGTTCACCGTTACCTTCGCCTGGATCGCCCTGTCGTCGGTCGCCTCGATCTTCGGCTTCCTGAAGATCGTCGGCCGCCGCTTTGGGAGATCGACGCCGCCGTCGGACGAGCCGCTGCGCAAGCGCACGGCCATGCTGATGCCGACCTACAACGAGGACCCCTCGCGCATCTTCGCCGCCATCGAGGCGATGGCCCGCGACGTCGAGTCGCTCGGCCAGAGCCACGCCTTCGACTGGTTCGTGCTGGCCGACACCACCGATCCGGAGGTGGTGCTGCAGGAGGAGGCGGCGCTCTTGGCCGCCCGCGAGCGCATCGGCGGCTTCACGCGCGTCTACTATCGCCGCCGGCGCAACAACACCGCCAAGAAGGCCGGCAACGTCGCCGATTTCTGCAAGCGCTGGGCGAGCGCCTACGATCACCTCTTGGTGCTCGACGCCGACAGCCTGATGGAAGGCCGGACCATCGTCGAACTGGCCCGGCGCATGGAGGCTGATCCCGACGCCGGCCTGATCCAGACCATCCCGATGCTGGTGGGCGGCACGACGATCATGGCGCGGCTGCAGCAGTTCGCCGGTCGCGTTTACGGCCCGGTGGTCGGCACCGGCCTCAGCTGGTGGGTGCAGAAGGAAGGCAACTTCTGGGGCCACAACGCCATCATCCGCACCGAGGCCTTCCTGACCTCGGCCGGCCTGCCGGAGCTTTCCGGCAAGCCGCCGTTCGGCGGCCACATCATGAGCCACGACTTCGTCGAGGCGGCGCTGATCCGCCGGGCCGGCTGGAACGTCATCATCGCCGACGACCTCTCCGGCTCCTACGAGGAAAGCCCGCCGTCGCTGGTCGATCTCGCCATCCGCGACCGCCGCTGGTGCCAGGGCAATTTGCAGCATCTGAAGGTGATCGGGGCACGCGGTCTCCACTGGGTGTCGCGCTCGCACATCCTCACCGGCATCATGAGCTACCTTGCCTCGCCCTTGTGGCTGCTGTTGATCCTCTCCGGTCTGGCGCTGACCTTGCAGGCCCACTACATCCGGCCGGAATACTTCAAGGACGAGTTCCAGCTGTTCCCGTCCTGGCCACGCATCGACGCCGAGCGCGCCTTCTCGCTGTTTGCGCTGACCATGGGCGTGCTGTTCCTGCCCAAGGTACTCGGACTCCTCGCCTTCTTCTTCCAGCCGCGCGAGCGCAAGGCAGCCGGCGGTATCCTCGGCCTCGTCTTCTCCTTCCTGTTCGAGGTGGTGGTGTCGGCGCTGATCGCTCCGATCATGATGCTGATCCAGACCGGCGCCGTCACCGAGATCGTCATGCGCCGCGACGCCGGCTGGAAGCCGCAGCGGCGCGACGACGGCGGCCTGCCGCTCTCCGACCTGTTCGTGCGCCACCGCTGGCACGTGCTGGCCGGCATCGCCCTGGCCTGGGCGGCGATCGCCGACAGCTGGGTGCTGTTCGCCTGGCTGTCGCCGGCCATCCTCGGCATGATCTTCGCCGTGCCGATCTCCGGACTCACCGGTTCGACCGCCATCGGCCGCGGCGTGAAGTGGCTCGGCCTCCTGAAGATTCCCGAGGAGACGCTGCGGCCCGCCATTCAGAGCCGCATGGACGAGGCGCGGCCGGCCTATGTCGAGGCCGTCGCCACCGCGCCGAACCTCGTCGACATCGTCGCTGACCCCGATCTGCTGATGCAGCATCTGGCGCTGATCGACCGTATGGCGCCACGGCCGCCCGGCCGCGTCGATCCGGTGTCGGCGCTGGCGCTGGCCAAGATCGGCGAGGCCGAGACCATCGAGGAGGGCGTTTCCTTCCTCGACGCCAAGGAGCGGGCGACCCTGATCGCCACGCCGCGCATCCTCGAAGCGCTGGCGCAGAAGCCCCTCAACCGTTCGGTCTTGGTGTCCGCCGCCGTAAGGACCGCCTGAGCGGCACCGGTCCGGCCGCCGCCATGCGCGGCGGCAAAGGCCGGTATGCGCCTTTTGCATGACCCATTCCGGGCGCGACTGATGCATCGGACACCCATCGGCCGTAAGTGGCGGTGAAATCTTGCGAATCTAAATCGGTTTGACCGGCGGGCTGCTGGCCGGCCACTGTGCGCTCCGTCCAAAGGACGAGAGCGAAAATCGCCGTTCCCATATGACATTAGTCGTTGAGCCTGCTAGGGAAACCCCAGCCGTATTTTCACGTATGGGGCTTCCGTGATTCATGGGATCGCGGCAGCCCTTCATCCGCCAGATTTCACGCAATTGCGGGGAGCCGGTTTCCGCCTTTCCCGGAATTGCCCGAGGGAGCCTGCCGTGCCGATCACCAAGGTGCTTGTCGCCAACCGATCCGAAATCGCCATCCGCGTGTTCCGCGCCGCCAACGAACTCGGCCTCAGGACGGTTGCCGTCTTCGCCGAGGAGGACAAGCTGGCGCTGCATCGCTTCAAGGCCGACGAGGCCTACCAGATCGGCGCCGGCCTCGGTCCGATCGAGGCCTATCTCTCCATTCCCGAGATCTTGCGCGTCGCCAAGGAATCCAAGGCCGACGCCATCCATCCCGGCTACGGCCTGTTGTCGGAGAGCCCGGAATTCGCCGAAGCCTGCCGCGACGCCGGCATCACCTTCATCGGCCCGTCGCCGGAGACCATGCGCCAGCTCGGCAACAAGGTAGCGGCGCGCAACCTGGCCATCGAGGCCGGCGTGCCGGTGATGCCGGCCACCGATCCGCTGCCCGACGACATGGAAGTGGTGAAGGCCGAGGCCAAGCGCATCGGCTATCCGGTGATGCTGAAGGCCTCCTGGGGCGGCGGCGGTCGCGGCATGCGCGTCATCCGCGACGAGGCGACGCTCATGCGCGAGGTGGTGACCGCCAAGCGCGAGGCGATGGCCGCCTTCGGCAAGGACGAGGTCTATCTCGAGAAGCTGGTCGAGCGGGCCCGCCACGTCGAGGTGCAGATCCTCGGCGACACCCACGGCAACATCGTCCACCTGTTCGAGCGCGACTGCTCGGTGCAGCGGCGGCACCAGAAGGTGGTGGAGCGGGCGCCCGCCCCCTACCTCACCGACGCCCAGCGCGAGGAGATCACCGGCTACGGCGTCACCATCGCCAAGGCCGCCAACTATTACGGCGCCGGTACCGTCGAGTTCCTGATGGACGCCGACAGCGGTGCCTTCTACTTCATCGAGGTCAATCCGCGCATTCAGGTCGAGCATACCGTCACCGAGGAGGTGACCGGCATCGACGTGGTGCGCGCCCAGATCCGCATCCTCGAAGGCGCCCGCATCGGCACCCCCGAATCCGGCGTGCCGGCGCAGGAGGAGATCCGCCTGCACGGCCATGCGCTGCAATGCCGCGTCACCACCGAGGACCCGGAACAGAACTTCATTCCCGACTACGGCCGCATCACCGCCTATCGCGGCGCCACCGGCTTCGGCATCCGCCTCGACGGCGGCACCGCCTATGCCGGTGCGGTGATCACCCGCTTCTACGATCCGCTCCTGGAAAAGGTTACCGCCTGGGCGCCGACGCCGATCGAGGCGATCAACCGCATGATGCGGGCGCTGCGCGAGTTCCGCATCCGCGGCGTCGCCACCAACCTGACCTTCCTCGAAAGCATCATCTCGCATCCGAAGTTCCAGCAGAACCGCTACACCACTCGTTTCATCGACGAGACGCCAGAGCTGTTCCAGCTGGTGAAAAGGCGCGACCGGGCGACCAAGCTCTTGACCTATATCGCCGACGTCACCGTCAACGGCCATCCGGAAACGCGCAACCGTCCGCGTCCGGGCGAGGGACCGAAGCCGGTGGTGCCGTCCTTCTCCGGCGCCATGCAGCCCGGCACCCGCGACCTCCTGACTTCGCGCGGACCGGAGGCGCTGGCCAAGTGGATTCGCGAGCAGCACAACGTGCTGGTCACCGACACCACCATGCGCGACGGCCACCAGTCGCTCTTGGCCACCCGCATGCGCACCCACGACATCGCCGGCATCGCCGAGGCCTATGCGCGCGGCCTGCCGCAGTTGTTCAGCCTGGAATGCTGGGGCGGCGCCACCTTCGACGTCGCCATGCGCTTCCTGACCGAGGACCCGTGGGAGCGGCTCCAGAAGATCCGCGACAAGGCGCCCAACATCCTGATCCAGATGCTGCTCCGCGGCTCGAACGGCGTCGGCTACAAGAACTACGCCGACAACGTCGTCCGCTATTTCGTGCAGCAGGCCGCCAGTGCCGGCGTCGACGTGTTCCGCGTCTTCGACTGCCTCAACTGGATCGACAACATGCGCGTCTCCATGGATGCCGTGCTCGACGAGGGCAAGGTGCTGGAAGCCGCCATCTGCTACACCGGCGACATCCTCGATCCCGACCGCGCCAAGTACGACCTCAAATACTACGTCAACATGACGCGTGAACTTGAGCGGGCCGGCGCCCACATCATCGCCATCAAGGACATGGCGGGGCTTCTGAAGCCGGCGGCGGCGCGCGTGCTGTTCCGGGCGATGCGCGAGGCCACCGACCTGCCGCTGCACTTCCACACCCATGACACCTCGGGCATCGCCGCTGCCTCGGTGCTGGCCGCCGTCGACGAGGGCGTCGACATCGTCGACGCCGCCATGGACGCCTTCTCCGGCAACACCTCGCAGCCCTGCCTCGGCTCGCTCGTCGCGGCGCTCGACGGCGGGCCGCGGCCGACCGGCCTCGATCTCGAGGCCATCCGCCGCATCTCCTTCTACTGGGAGGCGGTGCGCAACCACTATGCCGCCTTCGAGAACGATCTGAAGGGGCCGGCCTCGGAGGTCTATCTCCACGAGATGCCGGGCGGCCAGTTCACCAACCTCAAGGAGCAGGCGCGCTCGCTCGGCCTGGAGACGCGCTGGCACGAGGTGGCCAAGATGTATGCCGACGTCAACCGGATGTTCGGCGACATCGTCAAGGTGACGCCGTCGTCCAAGGTGGTCGGCGACATGGCGCTGCTGATGGTTTCCTCGGCGCTGACGCCGGCCGACGTCATGGATCCGGACAAGGACGTCGCCTTCCCCGATTCGGTGGTGGAGATGTTCCACGGCGACCTCGGGCAGCCGCCGGGCGGCTGGCCGAAGGACTTGCAGGCCAAGATCCTGAAGGGCGCCGAGCCGATCACCGTGCCGCCCGGCTCGCTGATCCCGCCGGTCGATCTCGAGGCGACGCGCGCCGAGCTGACGGAGAAGCTGGCCGAGCCGCCGACCGACCGCGACCTCGCCAGCTACCTGATGTATCCCAAGGTGTTCCTCGACTTCGCCAAGTCGCAGGAGAGCTACGGCCCGACCTCGGTGCTGCCGACGCCGGTCTATTTCTACGGCATGCAGGCCGGCGACGAGCTGACCATCGAGCTGGAACGCGGCAAGTCGCTGATCCTGATCTGCCAGGCGATCGGCGAGCCCGACAACGAGGGCATGGTGCGGGTGTTCTTCGAGCTGAACGGCCAGCCGCGCATGGTGCGCGTGCCCGACCGCTCCAGCGCCGCCTCGGCGCGCACCCAGCGCCGCAAGGCCGACGACGGCGATCCGGGCCACGTGGCGGCGCCGATGCCGGGCGTCGTCTCGACGCTGGCCGTCAAGGCCGGGCAGACGGTGAAGGCCGGCGACGTGCTGCTCTCCATCGAGGCGATGAAGATGGAGACGTCGATCCACGCCGAGCGCGACGGCACCGTCGCCGAGGTACTGGTGACAGTCGGCGCCCAGATCGATGCCAAGGACCTTCTGGTGGTGCTGAAGGACTGAGGCTCATTCTGCCCGAGGTCTCCCGCTTTCGCGGGGGACCTCGGAGTTTGCAACAAATTCAATGTCATGGTCCGCAGGCGCGGATCATCCCGGGCAGGAAACGGCGCGCTCAGTTCCTTCTGAGCGCGGCGGCGAGCGCTTTCCAGCTCGCCGCATCGGGCGTCATCAACAGGCCGCCGGCGCGGAGGTCGGGACGATAGGGCGTGCCGTCGATAAGCGCCGAGTGGCCGCCGGCCTCGCGGTGGATCAGCCAGCCGGCGGCGTGATCCCAGGGCGACAGCTTGTGGTAGTAGCAATAGTCGATGCGACCGGCGACCAAGAGCCGCATCTCCTGGCCGCCGCAGCGGTAATTCATGACGTTGGAGACCTGCTTGAGGCCGTCGAGCAGCCGGTCGCGCTCGTCGGCGGCGGCATAGTACCAGCCGGCGCAGCCCTGCATCTCCGATAGCGGCGCGGCCGGCGCCACGCGGAGCGGCCGGTCGGGCCGGCCGTCGCCGGTAAGGAAGGCGCCGCCGCCGGCAATGGCGCAGGCCGCGTCGCGACGCAGGGGATCGTAGATGACGCCGCCCGTCACCTCGCCGTGCTCGACGACGGAAATGATCACCGCGAAGGCCGGCACGCCGTTGGCGTAGTTGAAGGTGCCGTCGATCGGATCGACCACCACGGCGCGCGGCGCCTCCATCAGCTGGTCGATCAGCGTCGGCCGGCGCTCCATCACCTCCTCGCCGATGAACAGGAAATCGTCGCCCCAGGCGGCGCGGACCTGCCGCTCGATCATTTCCTCGGCAGCGACGTCGGCGACGGTGACGAAGTCGGAGGCGTGCGCCTTGGTCTTGATGTCGGCGGCGGCGAGATTGGCAAAACGCGGCATGATCTCGACGTCCGCCGCCGCGCGGGCGGTGGCGACGAGGAAATCGATGTCCTGGCGGGTGACGGTCATTTCGGGCTCCGGAACTTGAGGCGCCATCGATGCACCCAAAGCGTCGCCGGGGCAAGGGCGTGGCGGGCATGGCCGTTCTGCCCGACGATCAGGGCGGATTGCAGCGTCAGATTGCAGCCGGCCCTTGCATTTGCCGCCATTTCCCCCACCTTGACGGCATAACGGAGGATTGCCGTGCGGGCACTCGGACGCCTTTTCGGCCCGTTCTGGCGGGCCGCCCTGACCTTCAACGCCGCCGACGGCTGGGCCATCGCCTCGCACGTGGCGCTGTCGACGCTGATGGCCATCTTCCCCTTCCTGATCTTCCTCACCGCCATCGCCGCCTTCTTCGACCTCAGCGCGCTGTCGAACACCGTGGTGACGCTGATCTTCGACAGCGTGCCCGAGCGCATCGCCGCGCCGATCGCCGGCGAGGTCAGGCGGGTGCTGCTGGTGCCGCGCGGCGACCTGTTGACCATCGGCGTGGCGCTCGCCCTGTGGTTCGCCTCCTCCGGCGTCGAGGCGATGCGCGTCGGTCTCAACCGTGCGTACGGCAAGGTCGAGAACCGCAATTTCCTCTGGCTCAGGCTCGAAAGTATCGGCTTCGTGCTGGTCGGCTCGCTGACCTTCCTGACCATCGCCTTCCTGCTGGTGCTGGCGCCGGTGGCCTGGACGGCGTTCGTTCATCTGGTGCCGGCGATCGAGGATTTCGCCTGGCCGCTGACGCTGCTCCGCTACGGCCTGACGCTGTTGATCGCCGGCAGCGGCCTCATCGTCTCCCATCTCTGGCTGCCGGCCGGCCACCGACGCATCGTCGACATTCTGCCCGGCGTCGGCCTGACGCTCGGCGCCTGGATCGCCGGCGCCTACGGCTTCTCGCTCTATCTCGCCGACTTCGCCAACTATGCCTCGACCTATGCCGGCCTCGCCGGTGTGATGACCGCCATCGTCTTCCTCTACATGATGGCGCTGATCCTGCTCTACGGCGCGACACTCAACGCCGCCCTCGGCGAACGACGGCGGGTTGCGACGGCCAAGGCTTCGCCGGAGGAACCATTGACATCCCCCGAGCCATAGTGGAAGCCGTAGGCTCTCGGCAGGCTGCCTCGGCCGCCGACGCCAATCCTCGAAGCATCCGTCCGAGCCTTCGCCCGGACAACAGGGAGACAGCCATGTACACGCTCGAAATCGCCGGCATCGCGATCGCCACCACCGACGCCGACGAGGCGGAAGCGCGGGAGATCTTCGAGAGCGAGGACTTCCTCGACGACATCCGCGGCTTCACGAGCGGCGGCAATGCCATCTGGGACGGCGCCTCCGCCTTCGTCATCCGCCCGGCCAATGAGGACGAGATCGACGCCTTCGCCGAGATCGACGATCTCGAGGAGGAGTTCGAAGAGGAGGACGACGACGCCGAGGACGAGGATGGCGCCAACATCATGTTCCTCGTCGACATCGATCAGTTCGACGACGAAGACTAAGCCTTCCGCGTCCGCAACAGCGCGAATTGGATTTGCCCCGGCGACCGGCTTGACTGGCCGCCGGGGTATTCGGGCGGCGCCACGGGAGTGGCGCGGCGGCGGAGGCCCGACCGTCCGGGCCGTCGGGAGTTGTCGATGAAGCGCGTGATGGAAGTGCTGAAGGAGGCCCGTCTCGACGAGGCGGCCGATCTCGCCGCCGGCGGCGTCAGGCCGGAACTCGCCGGCTTCCTGAAAACGCTCTACGGCAAGGGCGCCGCCGAGGACGTGGTCGCCTATACGGCCGGCGAACTGGTGGCCTTCGCCGAAGGAGCGATGTCCAGCCTGTCGCTGCGCGTGCCGGGCATCCACTCGATCCGCATCTACAATCCGGTCTGGGACGACGACGCCAGCCACCGCAAGGCGGTGACGGTGGTCGACATCCTCAACGACAACATGCCGTTCCTGGTCGATTCGGTGATGCAGGAGCTGACCGACGCCGGCATCGAAGTGCGGCTGATGGTCCACCCGATCTTCCAGGTGGTGCGCGGCATGAGCGGCCGCCTGTTGTCGATCGGCGAGGACCCCGACGCCGGCCGCGAGAGCTTCATCCACATCCACATCGCTCGCCTGCCGGACGCCATCGCCGCCGCGCAGCTGGAGACGCGGCTCGACGGCCTGCTCACCGAGGTGCGCGCCGCCGTCGACGACTGGCCGCGCATGCAGGCGCTGATCAAGTCGGTGATCAACGTCTACCGGCACACGCCGCCGCCGCTGCCGCCCGAGGCGGTGGCCGAGGCGGCCGAATTCCTGAACTGGCTCAACGCCGACAACTTCACCTTCCTCGGCCTCCGGGAATTCGCCATCGGCGGCGGCGAGGGCGAGGAGCCGCACTCGCTGACCCCGAGCGGCGGCTACGGTCTGTTGCGCGACCCGGCGGTGCGGGTGCTGCGGCGCGGCCGCGAGCTGGTGCAGGTGACGCCGGAGATCACCGAGTTCCTGCGCCAGGCCGAGCCGCTGATCGTCGCCAAGGCCAACGTCAAGGCGCGCGTCCACCGCCACGCCTATCTCGACTATATCGGCATCAAGCGCTACGACGCCACCGGCCGCCTGCTCAGCGAGGTCAGGCTGCTGGGCCTGTTCACCTCGTCGGCCTACACCCGCTCCACCCACTCCATCCCCTATCTCCGCCGCAAGGTGGGAACGGTGATGGCCCGCGCCGGCTTCGACCCGGAGAGTCATTCCGGCCGGGCGCTGCGCAACATCCTCGAAAGCTATCCGCGCGACGAGCTGTTCCAGGTCGATCTCGACACGCTGCTGGAATTCTCGCTGGCCGTCCTGGAGCTTGGCGAGCGGCCGCGCATCCGCGTGCTGGCCCGCCGCGACCGCTTCGACCGCTTCGTCTCCATCCTGGTCTACGTGCCGCGCGACCGCTACGACACCGACGCCCGCCATGCCATCGGCGACTATCTGGCCGAAGCCTTCGCCGGTCGCGTGTCGTCGGTCTACCCGTCCTTCCCGGAAGGGCCGCTCGCCCGCGTCCACTACATCATCGGCCGCGACGAAGGGCCGACGCCGGCCGTCGCCCAGACCGAGCTGGAAGCGGCGGTCGCCCGCATAACCCGCGACTGGTCGGACGGATTCGCCGACGCCTGCCGGGCGAAGTTCGGCCCGGCGCGCGGCCGCAAGCTGATCGAACTCTACGGCCGCGCCTTCCCCGAGGCCTATCGCGTGAGCTACGACGCCGAGACGGCGGTGGCCGACGTGACGCTGCTCGAACTGTTCGTCGGCACGCGGCAGGTGGCGGTCGACCTGATCGGCGGCAGCCTGCCGTCCCCGCGCGTCGCCATGCGCCTGATGAGCCGCGGCGGTCCGGTGCCGCTGTCGGCGCGCGTGCCGGTGCTGGAAGCCATGGGCTTCACGGTGCTCGAGGAGAAGACCTTCGAGATCAACCGGCCCGGCGAGGTCATCGTGCTGCACGACATGGCGCTCCGCCGCGCCGATGGCGCCGATGTCGACCTCGCCCGCGACGGCGACCGGCTGAAGGCGCTGTTCATGGCCGTCTGGCTCGGCGAGGCCGACAGCGACCGGCTCAACGCGCTGACGCTCAACGCCGGCCTTGGCTGGCGCGAGATCGCCATGCTCCGGGCGCTCGCCCGCTACCTCAGCCAGATCGGCGTCGCCTACGGCCACGCCTATGTCGCCGAGGCGCTGGTGCGCAACGCGCCGATCGCCGCGCTGGTGACGGCGCTGTTCACCGCCCGCTTCGACCCGACGTTTGCCGGCGACCGCGAGGCCCGCCTTTCGCGGCTGCGCGGCGAACTGGAGGCCGGTCTGCGCGACGTGCCGATCCTCGACGACGACCGCATCCTCAGACGCCTCGTCAACCTCGTCGAGGCGACCTGTCGCACCACCTTCTTCCAGATCGGCGCCGACGGCGGTCCGCATCCGGTGATCGCCTTCAAGTTCGATGCCGCCCGTATCGACGGATTGCCGGCGCCGCGGCCGTTCGCCGAGATCTGGCTGCACGCCCCCGACGTCGAGGGCGTGCATCTGCGCTTCGGCAAGGTGGCGCGCGGCGGCCTCAGGTGGTCCGACCGTCCCGAGGACTTCCGCACCGAGATCCTCGGTCTCGTCAAGGCGCAGCAGGTGAAGAACGCGGTGATCGTGCCGGTCGGCGCCAAGGGCGGCTTCGTCGCCCGCCGGCCCGGCACCGATCGGGCGGCGGCCGGCGTCGCCGCCTACCAGCGCTACATCGGCACGCTGATCGACCTCACCGACAACCTGGTCGGCGATGCCGTGGTGCCGCCGGTCGCCACCGTCCGCTACGACGGCGACGACCCCTATCTGGTGGTGGCCGCCGACAAGGGCACGGCCAGCTTCTCCGACGTCGCCAACCGCATCGCGCTGGCCCGCCACTTCTGGCTGGCCGACGCCTTCGCCTCCGGTGGCTCGGCCGGCTACGATCACAAGAAGATGGGCATTACGGCGCGCGGCGCCTTCGAGGCGGTGAAGCGGCATTTCCGCGAGCTGGACCTTGATGCCGCCGCCGATCCCTTCACCGCCGTCGGCGTCGGCGACATGTCGGGCGACGTGTTCGGCAACTTCATGCTGCTGTCGCCGTCGCTCAGGCTGGTCGCCGCCTTCGACCATCGCCATGTCTTCATCGACCCCGATCCCGACGCCGAGACGGCGCTCGCCGAGCGGCGGCGCCTCATCGCGCTGCCGCGCTCGAGCTGGGGCGACTACGATCCGGCCCGGCTGTCGAAGGGCGGTGGCGTCTATCCGCGCAGCGCCAAGTCCATCGCGCTGTCCGGGGAGGCGCGGGCGGCGCTCGGCATCGAGGTTGCGGCGCTCAGCCCCGACGCCCTGGTTTCCGCCATCCTCGCCGCGCCGGTCGACCTGCTGTTCTTCGGCGGCATCGGCACCTTCGTGCGTGGCGACGGCGAGAGCAACACTGACGCCGGCGACCGCGCCAACGACGCCGTCCGCATTGCGGCCGGCGACATCCGGGCGCGGGTGGTCGGCGAGGGCGCCAACCTCGGCGTGACGCCGCGGGCGCGCGTCGACTTCGCCCGGCGCGGCGGCCGGATCAACTCCGACGCCATCGACAACGTCGGCGGCGTCGCCACCTCCGACGCCGAGGTCAACATCAAGATCGCCCTGGGACGGGCGGTGGCGGCCGGCCGGCTGACGCTGGCCGAGCGCGATGAACTGTTGGCCAGCATGACCGACGACGTGGCCGGCGGCGTGCTCCGGCTGTGCCGTCGACAGGTGGTGGCGCTGTCGGTGACGCGGGCGCGCGGTCCCGGCGAGTTGCCGCGGCTGATGCGCCTCTCCGCTCTCTTGGCCGAGAAAGGTCTCCTCGATCCGCGCCGCGAGGGCCTGCCCGACGCGGCGGCGGCCGGCCGGCTGGCCGCCGCCGGCGAGACGCTGTCGCGGCCGGAGATCGCCATCCTGATGGCCCACGCCAAGCTGATGCTGGCCGACGAACTGCTGGCCGGTCGGCTGATCGACGATCCGGCGCTGGCCGACTGGCTGACCCACGCCTTCCCGGTGGCCATGCGGGCGCGCTTCGCCGAGGACATCGTGGCCCATCGCCTCGCCCGCGACATCCTCGCCACCCGCATCGCCGGGGCGGCGGTGGACGCCGCCGGGCCGACCTTCGTCAGCCGGCTCGGCGACGAGGCCGGCGTCGACGCCGAGGACGCGGTGCGGGCGCTGGTGGTGGCCGCCGCCGCCTTCGGCACCGACGCGGTGACCACCGGCATCGACGCCCTCGAAGGCCGGATCGCCGGCGCCACCTGGGTGGAACTGCGCCGCCGCGTCGCCGATTTCCTCACCGACGCCGCCTTGTGGGTGGCCGAGAACGCCGCCGCCGAGGGCGACCTCGCCACGGCCATCGAGCGGCTTGCCGCCGGCATTGGCCGCTTCCGCGACAGCGCGCCGGCCGGCGCGGCCGATCCGGCGCTCGTCGCTTCCGGCGTGCCCGAGGAACTGGCGGGCCGCCTCGCGGCGCTGCCGGCCGAACTCGGCAGTCTCGACCTGATCGTCATCGGCGAAGCATCGGGCCGCGCCGTCGACGAGGTGCTGCCGGTGGTGATGGCGATCGACGAGGCGATCGCCGCCGATCTGGTCGCCGACCTCGCGGGTAAGGTGCGGCCGGCCGACCTCTACGAGGGACAGGCGGCCGAGATCGCCCGCCGCGCCTTCGCCGCCGCCCGCCGCCGCATCGTCGCCCAGGCGATCGCCGAGGGCGGCGCCGACCTCTGGACGACGGCGCGCGAGGCGCGCATCGGCCGTCTGCGCCAGTTGGTCGGTGACCTGCTGGTCGGCCCGCCGACGGTGGCCAAGCTGACGGTGGCGGCCGGTCTGATTGCCGAGCTGGCGGAGTGACGAGAACCTTCGCTGTTGCATCCGCCGGCGTCAGGGGCAAAGATGACGGCGAGATGACGATCGCGGCCGGGAGGCGCGCTTGAGCGGCGACACCGACGACGGGGCGGGCGAACCCGCAAATCTGATCGCGCTGGCGCGTGGGCTTTCGCCGGCGCCGCGCGAGAAATCCTACGTCGCCTTCGACCGGCACGAGCTGTCGGAAATCCTCAAGGTCTACGGCCGCATGGTGGCGGCCGGCGAGTGGCGCGACTATGCCATCGATCATCTGCCCGACCGTGCCGTGTTCTCGATCTTCCGCCGCTCGTCGGAAATGCCGCTCTACCGGGTGGAGAAGAACCCCAAGCTGGCCCGCCGGCAGGGCGCCTATTCGGTGATCGCCCAGACCGGCATGATCCTGAAGCGCGGCGGCGATCTCGGCCGCGTGCTGCGGGTGCTCGACAAGTCGTGGCTCAGCGTTGCCGAATGATACCCGGGAGGCATTGAAATGCCTCCCGGGTATTCCGTTTGCCGATTTCTTATGCCACTGATGCAGATGAGAAATCGGCAATGGCCTCAATGAGCGGATGCGTCAGCATCTTCGCGAATTGGTACAAGGCATCTCACGGGCAGGGATTGCCGAAGCGCTGGTGCAGGTCGTCGACGGCCGCCTGCATCTCCGCCGTCCAGGCAAGATGCAGGGCGGCGAGGTTGCTGTCGAGCTGGTCCGGTGCGCTGGGGCCGATGATCACCGAGGCCACCGTCGGCTGGTTCAGCGCGAAGGCGAGGGCGAAGGACACGGGATCGGCGCCGAAATCGTCGGCAAGGTCGACATAGGCGGCGATCGCCGCGTCGGCATGCGGCTTCTCGTAGCGTTGCAGGCGGTTGAACAGCGCCTTGCGGCTCCTCGCCGGCAGCGCGCCGCCGAGATACTTGCCGGTCAGATAGCCCTGGGCCAGCGCCGAGTAGGGCAAGAGGCCGATGTCCTCGCGCAGCGCGATCTCGGCAAGGCCGCCCTCCCAGGTACGGTTGACCAGGCTGTAGGCGTTCTGCACCGAGACGGGACGCGGGCCGACGCCGCGCTCGGCGGCGGCGAGGAAGCGCATCAGGCCGTAGGGGCTCTCGTTGGAAAGGCCGAACTGGCCGATCTTGCCGGCCCGCATCAGGTCGGCGAAGACGGCGGCCGTCTCCTCGATCGCCGTCTCGTCGGCGGCCGGCGCGAACGGCTTGAAGCGCGCGGGCATCGTGCCCCATGCCGAGGTGACGCGGTCGGGCCAGTGGATCTGGTAGAGATCGATGCGGTCGGTGCCGAGCCGGCGCAGCGATTTCTCCACCGCCTCGACGATCTGCGGCCGGGTGAGCCGGGTCGGCGCGCCGTCGTCGCGGAACCAGTCGTTACCGCCGCGGCCGCAGACCTTGGTGGCGAGCAGCACCTCGTCGCGGCGGCGGCGCGCCTTCAGCCAGGCGCCGACGATGGTCTCGGTCACCCCTTGCGTCTCGCGCCGCGGCGGCACCGGATACATCTCGGCCATGTCGAGGAGATTGATGCCGGCGTCGACGGCGCGATCGAGGATGGCGAAGGCGTCGGCCTCGCCCGTCTGCTCGCCGTAGGTCATGGTGCCGAGCGTCAGCGGCGCCACGAGGAGATCGGAACGGCCGAGGCGGCGTTTCTGCATGGGGATCCTGTTTGAGCTAGAGCAATTCCAGCAAAAGTGAGAACCGGTTTTGCGTCCGGAATTGCGTCTAAACAAAGAGTTAGAGCATTTCCGGTGAACCGGATTTCACCGGAAACGCTTTAGGTCAGCCGGCGTCGGGGATCAGCGCCAGCAGATCGGTGACGCCGACGTCGATGCCGGCCTGGTACAGCAGCGTTGTGACCTGGCCGCGATGGTGGGTCTGGTGGTTGAAGATGTGCGACAACACCGACGACAGCACCTTGCGCTGGTGCGTGCCGTCGGTGCGGCGATAGTCGAAGACGCCGCCGATGTCGGCCTCGGTCAGGCCGTCGACGAAGCCGACGATCATGCGGTCGAGGCGCTCGCGGATCGGCCTGAGGCCGACGAGGTCGTCGGCGACGGTGAAGCGGACGCTGGTCGGCTCGGGCAGGCCGGCGAGATTGATGCGGCCGGACAGCGGCGGATGGTTGGCAAGGCGGCCGAACCAGATCAGGTCGGAGGCGACGAGATGGTTGAGTGTGCCGAGGATCGAGCCGAAGAAGGCGCCGCGATCGCGGGCGATCTCGTTGGCGGTCAGCCGCTCGGCGGCAACGTAGAGGCGGGTATTCATCCAGGCATTGTAGGGCGCCATCAGCCGGAAATGGTCGAGGCTGCTCATGTCGTTCCTTTCCTGCCGCCGCTTCTGCCCTAGCTTCGGCTCTCGATCCGCGCGATCAGTTCCTCGACCGACGGCAGCATGCGTCCGACGATCACGTCGACGCCGGCTGCATTGGGGTGCATGCCGTCGCTCTGGTTGAAGGCGGCGTCGGAGGCGACGCCGTCGAGGAAGAAGGGATAGAGGAGCGCGCCGTATTGGTCGGCCAGCTCCGGGTAGATCGGGTTGAAGCGGGCGGCATAGTCGGAGCCAAGGTTGGGCGCCGCCATCATGCCGGCGATCAGCACCGGCGCGCCGGTGGTCTTGAGGCGCGACATCAGCTTGTCGAGGCCGTCACGGACGCTGGCCGGGTCGTGGCCGCGCAGCATGTCGTTGGCGCCCAGCTCGACGATCACGCCGTCGGCGCCGTCGGCCAGTGCCCAGTCGAGACGGGCGAGGCCCTCGGCCACCGTGTCGCCGGAGACGCCGGCGTTGACGATCTCGACGTCGTGACCGCGCTTGGCCAGCGCCGCCTCGAGCTTCTTCGGAAAGGCATCCGCCGCCGCGACGCCGTAGCCGGCGGTCAGGCTGTCGCCGAGCGCGACGATCCGCATGGGTTTGGCCTCCGCGCCGACGACACCGGCGAGGAGGGCGAGGACGAACGCGACGATCGGCTGTCTCACGGCCTTTTGACCCGGCTTGCTATGGTTTACCAACCACCCATATGACAGGCTCGGGCTTTCTTCGGCAAGCCCCGCCAAAGTCACGTCGGCCCGAACCTCCGGAAAGTCCTCCTTGCCTGATCCCGCCATCGTCCTCTCCGACGTCGATCTGAGCCTCGGCTCCGGCGCCGCCCGCGTCCATATCCTGAAGCGCCTCAGCTTTGCCGTCGAGGCGGGCAGCAGCGTCGGCATCGTCGGCCCGTCGGGATCGGGCAAGTCGACGCTGTTGATGGTGCTGGCCGGCCTTGAGCGGGTGGACGAGGGCACGGTGACGGTGGGCGGCGAGCGGCTCGACCGCATGGACGAGGATGCGCTCGCCCGCTTCCGCGGCCGCTCGGTCGGCATCATCTTCCAGTCCTTCCACCTGATGCCGACCATGACGGCGTTGGAGAACGTCGCGGTGCCGCTGGAACTCAGCGGCCGGCGCGACGCGTTTGAACGGGCGGAGGCCGAACTGGCGGCGGTCGGCCTGTCGCACCGGCTGCACCATCACCCGGCCGAGCTGTCGGGTGGCGAGCAGCAGCGGGTCGCCATCGCCCGGGCGCTCGCCCCCGAGCCGTCGATCCTGATCGCCGACGAACCGACCGGCAACCTTGACGCCGACACCGGCCGCGACATCGTCCGCCTGATGTTCGAGGCGCGGGCCAAGCGCGGCGCCACGCTGCTGCTGGTCACCCACGACCGCACGCTGGCCGCCGCCTGCGATCGCCGCATCATCATGCGCTCCGGCGAGATCGTCGAGGACGTCGTGGCGGAGAGCGTGTCATGAGCGGCGGTTCGCCAGGCTGGCGGGTCGCCGGCCGTCTCGCTGCCCGCGAGGCGCGTGGCGGTCTCAAGGGATTTCGCATTTTCATCGCCGCCATTGCGCTGGGCGTCGCCGCCATCGCCGCCGTCGGCTCGACCAGCCGGGCGATCACCGAGGGCATCGCCTTGCAGGGGCGGGAGATCCTCGGCGGCGACGTCGCCGTGCGCTTCGGCGCCGAGACGCCGCCCGAGGACTTGCTCGCCGCCCTCGAGGCGCGCGGCCGGCTGTCCACGGTGACGCTGGTCAACTCGATGGCCCGCCGCGCCGACGGCGCCGCCCAGGCGCTCGTCCGCATCAAGGCGGTGGACGGCGCCTATCCGCTGGTCGGCGACCTGCGCCTCGACAATGGCCTCTCCCTCGCCGACGCGCTGAAGCCGGCGGCCGACGGGGCGATCGGCGTCGCGGTCGAGCCGATCCTCGCCGACCGCCTGGAGGTAAAGGTCGGCGACCGTCTGGCCATCGGCCGAGCAACGGCCGAGGTGCGGGCGCTGATCGAGCGCGAGCCCGACCAGGTCGGCACCGGCGTCGCCTACGGGCCGCGCGTCATGATGAGCGAAGCGGCGCTCGCCGCCACCGGCATCGTCCAGCCGGGCAGCCTCGTCGAGAATACCGTCCGCGTCGCCTTTGCCGACGGCGTCTCCGACGCCGCCGTGGCGGCGGCGGCCGAGGAGATCAAGGCGACCGAGGCCGGCAGCGGCCGGCGCGTCTCCAGCCGGCTCGATGCGGCGCCGGGCCTCGAACGCAACGTCGACCGCTTCTCGGAATTCCTGACGCTGGTCGGCCTGACGGCGCTGATCGTCGGCGGCGTCGGCGTCACCAACGCCGTCAAGGCGTTCATCGACCGCAAGCGCAACACCATCGCCACGCTGAAGGCGGTGGGGGCGCCGGGCGGCTTCGTCGTCATGGTCTACCTGATCGAGATCGCCGCCGTCACCGCCGTCGGCGTGGCGCTCGGGCTGGTGCTCGGCCTCATGCCGGCCTTCTTCGCCGGCGGGATGATCGCCGCCGCCCTCAACCTGCCGATCGACATCGGCATCTATCCGGGCGAGCTGCTGCTCGCCGCCGCCTACGGCTTCCTCACCGCCTTCGTCTTCGCCGTCTGGTCGCTCGGCCGGGCGCACGACGTGCCGGTCAGCGCGCTGTTCCGCGAGGAGGTGGCGCCGGAGCGGCATTTGCCGCGCCGCGCCTATGTCGCGGCGACGGTGGTCGCTGCCCTGCTGCTCTCGGCGCTGGCCGTCGCCTCCGCCTCCGACCGCTTCGTCGCCATGGTGTTCGTGCTGGCCATGGCGGCGATCTTCGCGGTCCTCTCCGGCGTCGCCCTGCTGATCCGCCGCCTCGCCGGCCGTCTGCCGGCCGTCGGCTCGGCCGAGTTCCGCCTGGCGCTGCGCAACATCCACCGGCGCGGCGGTCTCACCCTTTCCGTGGTGCTCTCCCTCGGCCTCGGCCTGACGCTGATGGTGGCGCTGGCGCTGATCGACACCGGACTTCGCCGCCAGCTCACCTCGACGCTGCCGGAGAAGGCGCCGACCTTCTTCATCCTCGACATCCGCTCGGGCGAACTCGACGCCTTCGCCCGCCTCGTCGAGGCGACGGTGCCGGGCACCGCGCTGACGACGGTGCCGATGCTGCGCGGCCGCATCACCGCGCTGAAGGGCACGCCAGTCGAGAAGATCGCCGCGCCCGAGGGCGCCCGCTGGGCGCTCACCGGCGATCGCGGCATCACGCTTTCCGCCGAGCCGCCGGCGAACTCGACACTGGCCTCCGGCGCCTGGTGGCCTCGGGACTACGCCGGCGAGCCGCTGGTTTCCTTCGAGGACGGTCTCGCCCGCGAGCTGGATCTCAAGATCGGCGACACGGTCACCGCCAGCGTGCTCGGCCGCGACATCACCGCCAGGATCGCCAGCACCCGCAAGGTCGAGTGGCAGTCGCTCGCCATCAACTTCGTGATGGTGTTCTCGCCCAATACCTTTGCCGGCGCGCCCTATTCGGTGCTGTCGACGGCGGCGCTGCCGCCGAGTGGTTCCGCCACCGCCGACCGCGACAGCGAGGCGCGGCTGATGAAGGCGGTGGTCGCCGCCTTTCCGACGGCGACGCTGGTGCGGGTGAAGGACGTGCTGGCCACCGTCAACGACCTCGTCGCCTCGCTGACGCTGGCCATCCGCGCCGCCGCCTCGATCGCGCTGGCCGCCTCGGTGCTGGTGCTGGCCGGCGCGCTCGCCTCCGGCCACCGCCGGCGCGTCTACGATGCCGTTCTGCTCAAGACTTTCGGGGCGACGCGGGCGCGCGTGCTGTTCGCCTTCGCGCTGGAATACGCGGCGCTCGGCCTCCTCACCGCCGTCTTCGCGCTGATTGCCGGCGCGGCGGCGGCCTGGGGCGTGCTCGCCGGCATCATGGACGTGCCAGTCGATGCAAACCCCTGGGTGGCGCTCGGCGCGGTGGCCGTGGCGCTGCTGCTGACCATCGGCCTCGGCCTGCTCGGCACCTTCCGGGCGCTGTCGGCCAAGGCGGCGCCGGTGCTGCGGAATCTTTAAATCTTCGTCATGTTGGCGGGGTGGCCGGCCGGGCCCTTGAGCTTTCATGCCCGTACGCCCATATTGCATTTTCGAGCGGGGGAGGCTCGCCTTCCCCATGACTTCGCACCTTAGGAAGGATCGAGGCCACAGATGGCATTCCCTGAACGCAACATCCCCTCGGGTTACGGTTCCCGGGCCTATTCCGCGGAGATCGATCAGGGTCTCCGCAGCTATATGCTGCGCGTCTACAACTACATGGCGATCGGCCTGGCGGTTACCGGCGGCGTCGCGGCGATGGCCGCCAATGCCGCCGTGGCAAGCTGGGAGCCGCTGACGCTCAGCTCCTTCGGCGCCGCCCTCTACACCAGCCCGCTGCAGTGGCTGGTGATGCTGGCGCCGCTCGGCCTGGTGCTGGTGTTCTCCTTCGGCATCCAGCGCCTCAGCATGCCGGTGGCGCAGGGCCTGTTCTGGGCCTTCGCGGCGCTGATGGGCCTGTCGCTGTCGTCGATCTTCCTGGTCTACACCGGGCAGTCGGTGACGCAGGTGTTCTTCATCTCGGCCGCCGCCTTCGCCGGTCTCAGCCTCTACGGCTACACGACGAAGCGCAGCCTCAGCGCCATGGGCTCGTTCCTGATCATGGGCCTGTTCGGCCTGATCATCGCCTCGCTGGTCAACCTCTTCATGCAGTCCTCGGCGATGGAGTTTGCCATCTCGGTGATCGGCGTCGGCATCTTCGCCGGCCTGACCGCCTACGACACGCAGACCATCAAGGAGATGTATTACGAGGGCGACGACGCGGCGACGTCCGGCCGCAAGGCGATCATGGGCGCCCTCAACCTCTACATGGACTTCATCAACCTGTTCCTGATGCTGCTGCGCCTGATGGGCGACCGCCGCTGACGGTTGGTGAATGGAAGCGATGGCGCGGCGCCGGGGCAACCCGGCGCCGTTTTCGTTTGAGGGCGGGGGAACCGCGTGGCATGTAGGAACGCCCGCGCCATCCCGTTCCGGATCCCCGCCATGCTGACCATCCGTCCCGCCCGCGCCGCCGACATTGCCGCCATCGCCAGCCTCTACCGCGCCGCCGTCGAGACCGGCACCGCCACCTGGGAACTCGATCCGCCCGACGACGCGGAGATGCTGCGGCGCTTCGAGGCGACTACTGAGGGCGGCTATCCCTATCTCGTTGCCGAGGCGGGCGGCGTGCTGGCCGGCTACGCCTATGCCGGCGCCTACCGGCCGCGCCGCGCTTACCGCTTCACCGTCGAGAACTCGATCTACGTCGACCCGGCCCATCAGGGGCGGGGCATCGGAACGCGGCTCCTGCAGGCGCTGATCGACGACTGCGCCCGCCGCGGTTTCCGGCAGATGGTGGCGGTGATCGGCGACAGCGACAACGTCGGCTCGCGCAAGCTGCACGCCGCGCTGGGCTTCCGGCTGATCGGCGTGGCGCCGTCGCTCGGCTACAAGTTCGGCCGCTGGCTCGACCAGGTGCTGATGCAGCGGCCGCTCGGTGAAGGCGACGCCTCGGCGCCCGATTGAAACGGAACGGCCGCCGCGACTTTCATCGCGGCGGCCGGGTCCGGAACCCACGTGGAAGAAACCGTCAGGCGGCCTTCTTCGGCTTCAGCAGGCCGCGATTGACCAGCACCTCGGCGATCTGCACGGCGTTGAGCGCGGCGCCCTTGCGGAGGTTGTCGGAGACCACCCACATGGTGAGGCCGTTCTCCACCGTGATGTCCTCGCGGATGCGCGAGATGTAGGTGGCATCCTCGCCGGCCGCCTCGTAGGGGGTGATGTAGCCACCGGGCTCGTGCTTGTCGACGACCAGGCAGCCGGGCGCCTCGCGCAGGATGGAGCGCGCCTCGTCGGCGGTGATCGGCTGCTCGAACTCGATGTTGACCACCTCGGAGTGGGCGACGAACACCGGCACGCGCACACAGGTGGCGGTCAGCTTGATCTTCGGGTCGAGGATCTTCTTGGTTTCCGCCGTCATCTTCCACTCTTCCTTGGTGAAGCCGTCCTCCATGAAGACGTCGATGTGCGGAATGAGGTTGAAGGCGATGCGCTTGGGGAACTTCTTCGGCTCGACCGGATCGGAGACGAAGATGGCGCGGGTCTGGGTGAACAGCTCGTCCATCGCGTCCTTGCCGGCGCCCGACACCGACTGGTAGGTCGAGACGACGACGCGCTTGATCGACGCCTTGTCGTGCAGCGGCTTCAGCGCCACCACCAGCTGGGCGGTCGAGCAGTTGGGATTGGCGATGATGTATTTCTTGGTGAAGCCGACGGCGGCGTCGGCGTTGACTTCCGGCACCACCAGCGGCACGTCCTCGTCGTAGCGCCAGGCCGAGGAGTTGTCGATGACGACGCACTTCTGAGCGCCGATCTTCGGCGACCATTCCTTGGAGATCGAGCCGCCGGCCGACATGACGCAGATGTCGACGTCGGAGAAATCGACATGCTCGAGCGCCTGCACCTTCAGCGTCTTGTCGCCGAACGACACCTCGGTGCCTTGGCTCCGGCGCGAGGCGACGGCAATCACCTCATCGGCGGGGAAGCCGCGTTCGGCGAGGATCGAAAGCATTTCGCGGCCCACGTTACCGGTGGCACCGACCACAGCGACCTTGTAACCCATGTTGGACTGACCTTCTGAATGCGGCTTCACGCCGAAAGAGCCGTCCCCCGTCTTGTCTGGCGGCCGGTCGCTCTAGTCTGTCAGGGAGACATTCGAGGAGGCCGCCGTCCGCCTCCCCGGACCCCGGGGAGAACGATGCGGGGCGAGGAAGCGTCGATCACGTCGTGGTCGTTTTCGTCGTCGCCGTTTTCGTCATGGCAAGGCCAGCCGGGCGGAAACCCGGGGCACTGGCAAACCGACGAAGACCATTCGCGGACGACATGGACCATTCCTCTCTCGAATGCCGGGCTTTATGGCCGAAAGGCGGGGACGGGTCAAGACCAATCGGACCGCCGGACGGCGTTCAATGCGGGTTCCTGCTTAGGCCGATGACGCATGTTTGAAGTGGAGGGAAAAGCAATCCTTTACCCCTTGGGTTGTAGATTTCCCGCCAACTCCCCTTGGCGGGAAGACTTCAAGATATAGTGTGAGGCGAGCATGTTCGGACGCAGGACTTCTTCGGAGAAGCTCAAGATCAATTTCTTCGACAGCACGCCCGATGCCGTCATGGTCATGGCCGACGGCAAGTTCATCGAATGCAATGCCGCCGCCGTCCGCATGTTCGGCGCTTCGTCGCGGGACGCCCTGATGGCCATGACGCCGGCCGGGATGTCGCCGCCGACCCAGCCCGACGGCCAGTCGTCGGGTGCCAAGGCTGAGGCGCTGATCGGCGAGGCGATGGCCCAAGGCTACAAGCGCTTCGAATGGATGCACCGGCGCGCCGACGGCAGCGACTTCCCGGTGCTGGTGACGCTGATCCTGTCCAAGGTCGACGGCCGGCCGGTGGTCCTCACCAATCTCGCCGATCTCACCGAGGCCCTGCGCGAGCGCGAGGCGCGGCGCGAGGAGGAGGCGCGCAGCGCCAAGGCCTCGACGCTGCAACGCCTGGCCAGCGAGTTCGACCACGACGTGGCGGCGGTGCTCGGCACGGTAAGCGAGGTGGCCGACCGGCTCGAATCGGCGTCGCAGGCGATGTCGGGCTCGGCCGAGCAGACCAACCGGCAGATCACCGAACTGGCCGCCGCCTCCGAGCAGGTATCGGCGGCCGTCTGCATCGTCGCCGAATCGGCCGGCGAACTGTCGGACTCGATCGCCGAGATCGGCCGGCAGGTGCACCAGTCGAGCACCATCTCCAGCGTCGCCAACGAGGAGGCGCGCCACACCAACGAGATCGTCAAGGGCCTTGCGGAAAGCTCGGCCAAGATCGGCGAGGTGATCAGCCTGATCAACGGCATCGCCAGCCAGACCAATCTCCTGGCCCTCAACGCCACCATCGAGGCGGCGCGGGCCGGTGAGGCGGGGCGCGGCTTCGCCGTGGTGGCGCAGGAGGTGAAGGCGCTCGCCAACCAGACGACGCGCGCCACCGAGGAAATCGGCGCCCAGATCGGCGCCGTGCAGGCGGCCACCACCCAGGCGGTCGGCGCCATCGGCGGCATCGCCACGCGCATCGGCGAGATCAACGAGATCGCCGGCGTCATCGCCGCGGCGGTCGAGGAGCAGTCGCGCGCCACCGCCGGCATCGCCAGCAACATCCAGCAGGCGTCGACGGCCAGCTCCAAGGTATCGGCCAACACCGGCGGCGTCGCCCACGCCTCGGTGGAGACGCGCAAGGCGGCGGAAGCTGTGTTGAGTTCAGCCAAGGCGCTGTCCGGCGAGGCCGGCGGCCTGCGCGCCACCGTCGACCGCTTCCTGCAGGGCGTGCGGCGGGCCTGAGCCGGTCTTCAGTCCTGAAATGAAAAGGCCCAGCCATCAGGCTGGGCCTTTTGTCTTGTCTTGCGGGGCTCCGGCTCAGGCCGCGAGCTGGCGCAGCACGTAGTGCAGGATGCCGCCGTTCTTGTAGTAGTCGAGTTCATCGAGCGTATCGATGCGGCAGAGCAGCGGCAGGTCGAAGGTCGTGCCGTCGGCGCGGGTGACCTTCGCCGTCAGCTTCTGGCGCGGCTTGACGTGGGCGATGCCTTCGATGGTCACCGTCTCGTCGCCGGCAAGGCCGAGGCTCTGCCAGCTCGTACCGTCCTCGAAGGTCAGCGGCACGATGCCCATGCCGACCAGGTTGGAGCGGTGGATGCGCTCGAAGCTCTCGGCGATCACCGCCTTGACGCCCAGGAGGTTGGTGCCCTTGGCTGCCCAGTCGCGCGACGAGCCGTTGCCGTATTCGATGCCGGCGAAGATGACCAGCGGCACGCCCTCCTCACGATAGCGCATCGCGGCATCGTAGATGTACATGCGGTCGCCCGAGGGGTGGTGGATGGTCCAGCCGCCCTCGACGACGTTGCCGTTCTCGTCCTTCACCATGTGGTTCTTGATGCGGATATTGGCGAAGGTGCCGCGCATCATCACCTCGTGGTTGCCGCGCCGCGTGCCGTACTGGTTGAAGTCGGCCGGCCGCACCTGGTGGCTGGTGAGATACTGGCCGGCCGGGCTGGCCGCCTTGATCGAGCCGGCCGGCGAGATGTGATCGGTGGTGATCTTGTCGCCGAACAGGCCGAGGATGCGCGCCCCGAGGATGTCGGTGACCGGCGGCGGCGTCATGGTGATGCCGGCGAAATAGGGCGGGTTCTGCACGTAGGTGGAGCCCATGTTCCAGCCGTAGGTCTGGCCGATGCCGGCCTCGACGGCCCGCCAGCGGGCGTCGCCCTTGAACACGTCGGCGTATTTCTCCTTGAACATCTCGGCCGTGATGTAGGTGGAGATGGTCTCGTTGACCTCGCGGCCGGACGGCCAGATGTCCTTGAGATAAACCGGTTCGCCGTCGACGCCAGGGCCGATCGGCTCGCTGGACAGGTCCTTCTGTACCGAACCGGCCAGCGCGTAGGCGACGACCAGCGGCGGCGAAGCGAGGTAGTTGGCCTGCACGTCGGGGCTGACGCGGCCCTCGAAGTTGCGGTTGCCCGACAGCACGGCGGCGGCGACGATGCCGTTGTCGTTGATCGACCGGGAGATCGGCGGCGGCAGCGGGCCGGAGTTGCCGATGCAGGTGGTACAGCCGAAGCCGACCAGGTTGAAGCCGAGGGCGTCGAGGTCCTCCTGCAGGCCGGACTTGCCGAGATACTCGGCCACCACCTGGCTGCCGGGGGCGAGCGAGGTCTTCACCCACGGCTTGACGCCGAGCCCCTTCTGCCGTGCCTTGCGGGCCAGAAGGCCGGCGGCGACCAGCACGCTCGGGTTGGAGGTGTTGGTGCAGGAGGTGATGGCGGCAATCACCACGTCGCCGTGGCCGAGATCGAAGTTGCCGCCCTCGACCGGATAGCGGGTGGCGATGTCGTCGGCCTTGCGATACTCGCTCTGCATGGCGGCGGCAAAGCCGGCCTTGGCGCCGGAAAGCGACACCCGGCCCTCCGGCCGCTTGGGGCCGGCCAGCGACGGCACGACGGTGGACAGGTCGAGTTCGAGGACGTCGGTGAACACCGGGTCGGGCGTGTCGGCGGTGCGGTAGAGGCCCTGGGCGCGGGCATAGGCGTCGACCAGCGCGATGCGGTCGTCGGCGCGGCCGGAGAACTTCAGGTAGCGGATGGTCTCCGAATCGACGGGGAAGAAGCCGCAGGTGGCGCCGTATTCCGGACCCATGTTGCCGATGGTGGCGCGGTCGGCCAGCGTCAGGCTGTCGAGGCCGGGGCCGAAATACTCGACGAACTTGCCGACCACGCCCTTCTTGCGCAGCATCTCGGTGACGGTCAGCACCACGTCGGTGGCGGTGACGCCCTCGGCCACCTTGCCGATGAACTTGAAGCCGACCACCTCGGGGATCAGCATCGATACCGGCTGGCCGAGCATGGCCGCCTCGGCTTCGATGCCGCCGACGCCCCAGCCGAGCACGGCGAGGCCGTTGACCATGGTGGTGTGGCTGTCGGTGCCGACGCAGGTGTCGGGATAGGCGAGGGTGACGTTGCCCTCCTCGCCGGTCCACACCGTCTGGGCGAGGTATTCGAGGTTGACCTGATGGCAGATGCCGGTGCCCGGCGGCACGACGCGGAAGTTATGGAAGGCGTTCTGGCCCCACTTCAGGAAATTGTAGCGCTCGATGTTCTGCTCGTATTCGCGGGCGACGTTCTGGGCCAGGGACGAGGCGGTGCCGAAATAGTCGACCACCACCGAATGGTCGATCACCAGATCGACCGGCACCAGCGGGTTGATCTTGCGCGGGTCGCCGCCGAGGGCGACCATGGCGTCGCGCATCGCCGCGAGGTCGACGACGGCCGGCACGCCGGTGAAGTCCTGCATCAGCACGCGAGCCGGGCGATAGGCGATCTCCTTGTCGACCTTGCCCTTGTTGTCCAGCCAGGCGGCCATGGCGCGGATGTCGGCCTCGGTCACCGAGCGGCCGTCCTCGAAGCGCAACAGGTTTTCGAGGATCACCTTCAGCGAGAACGGCAGGCGCGAGACGCCGGTGAGGCCGTTCTCCTCCGCCGCCTTCAGGTCGTAGTAGACGTAAGTCTTCGAACCGACCTGAAGTTCCCTCCTGGACTTGAAGCTGTCGAGCGACGGCATGCGCGGGGCCCCTTTCCATGCCGGGGGCGCCTTGCGCCGACAGACGGCGACGGCGCGCCGCGCATCCGTTCGGGCAGGGTCTCGCCACCGGCGAGCTGTTTGACGTTTACGTAATGGTCATGATGGCGACCGAGACTTCCATGCGCCTTATAGAGAATAAGGCGCCGGCTCACCAGACCTTGCGTACGAAATTCTACCATATGGCGGCCGATCCGGTCGCCACGCCAAGGTTGCAGGGCCCCGCGCCGCGAATGCGGCTTACGCCGCCGGCCGCGATGCTCTATTGGGAAGCAAACCGCCCACGCCCGAGATGCCCGTGAGGATGCCCGTGAGTCAGCCCTTCCCGCCCTTCCGCCTCGCCGTCCGCGGGCTCGGCGTCGATCGCGGCGGCCGGCGGGTGATCGAGGGCATTGACCTCGATGTCGTCTGCGGCGAGACGGTGCTGGTCACCGGCCCCAACGGCGTCGGCAAGTCGACGCTGCTGCGCGCCGTCGCCGGTCTGGTGCGGCCCTCCGGCGGCACGATCCGCTTCCTCGCTACTGGCATCGACGACGCCGACGAGGTCGGCCGGCACGTCCATTATCTCGGCCATCGCGACGCGGTGAAGCCGGCGCTGACGGTGGCCGAAAACCTCGCCTTCTGGCGCGACTTCCTCGGCGACGAGGGCGGCGTCGCGGTGGAGGAGGCGCTGGAGACCGTCGGTCTTCTCGACCTTGCCGCCCTGCCGGCCGGCTATCTGTCGGCCGGGCAGCGGCGGCGCCTGGCCATCGCCCGGCTGATCGCGGCGCGTCGGCCGCTGTGGCTGCTCGACGAGCCGACCGCCGCCCTCGACGCCGCCTCGGAGGCGCGGCTGACCGGCCTGATGGCCGAGCACGTGGCAAGCGGCGGCGCCGTGGTCGCCGCCACCCATCTCGCCATCGGGATCGGCGCCGCCCGCTCCCTGCGCCTCGTCGCCGGGGAGACCGTCTGATGCAGAGCCTTGCCGCCCTGTTCGTCCGCGAGCTGCGCCTCGCCGTCCGCATCGGCGGCGGCGCGCTGATGGGCGTGTTGTTCTACCTGATCGTGGTGACCACCTTCCCCTTCGCCATCGGTCCGGACCTCAACCTCTTGTCCCGCCTCGGCCCGGCCATTCTGTGGATCGGCGCGCTGCTGTCGACGCTGCTCGGCCTCGACCGGCTGTTCGAGGCCGACCGCGACGACGGCACGCTCGACCTGATGGTGATCTCCGGCCGGTCGCTGGAACTGTTGGTGATCGTCAAGGCGACGGCCCACTGGACGGCCACCGGTCTGCCGCTGGTGATCGCCGCGCCCTTCCTGTCGCTGCTTTTGGCCATGCCCGCCGACGTGACGCTGGCCACCGTGGCGACGCTCTTGGTCGGCACGCCGGCTCTGACGCTGCTCGGGGCGATCGGCGCCGGGCTGACGGTGTCGCTCAGGCGCGGCGGCCTGCTGCTGCCGATCCTGATCCTGCCGTTCGCCGTGCCGGTGCTGATCTTCGGCGTCGCCGCCTCGACGGCCGTCGTCTACGACATGGCCGCCTTCCGCACGCCCTTCCTGCTCACCCTTGCCATGACGCTGGCGGCGGCGGCGATCTCGCCGATCGCCACTGCCGCCGCGCTCAGGAACGGCATCGACTAGAGCATTTCCGGTGAAATCCGGTTCACCGGAAATGCTCTATCTCTTTGTTCAGACGCAATTCCGGATGCAAAACCGGTTCCCACTTTTGCTGGAATTGCTCTGGAGCGAAGGGTTACGCTGCCCGGATGGTGGCGAGGAAGCTCTGCAGCTCCGACTGCAGCCGCTCGGCCTGAGCCGACAGCGCCTCGGAGGCGTGCAGCACTTCCTGGGCGGCGGCGGCCGACTGGCTTGCCGCCTCGCCGACCTCGCCAATGTTGCTGGCCACCGTGCTGGTGCCGCCGGCCGCCTTCTGCACGGAATCGGCGATCTCCTGCGTCGCCATGCCCTGATCGCGCACCGAGCCGGCCACCATGTTCGACACCTTGGAAATATGGCCGATGGTCTCGGTGATGCGCATGATGGCGTCGCTGGAATCGGCGGTCGACGCCTGGATCGCCGCCACCTGGGCGCCGATCTCGCTGGTCGCCTTGGCGGTCTGGTCGGCGAGCTGCTTCACTTCCGCCGCGACGACGGCGAAGCCCTTGCCGGCTTCGCCGGCCCGCGCCGCCTCGATGGTGGCGTTGAGGGCGAGCAGGTTGGTCTGGCCGGCGATGGTATTGATCAGGTCGACGACGGCGCCGATCTTCCTGGCCGCCTCCGACAGCTCGCGCACCTTGGCGGCCGTCTCCGAGGCGTCGCGCACTGCCTGCGAGGCGACTTCCGTCGATTCGTTGACCTGACGGCCGATCTCGGAGATCGACGAGGCCAGTTCCTCGGCGGCGGCGGCCACCGTGCCAACGCCGGCCGATGCCGCCTCGGAGGCGGTGGCGACGGTCGACGCCTTCTGCGTCACGTCGGCAGAGGAATGGGACAGCGTCTGGGCCGAACCGTTGAGCTGGCCGGCGGCGGCGGCCAGCGACGAGGCGATGCCGCCGACCGTCTGCTCGAACATGTCGGCGAGCTGGTGCACCTCGGCGCGGCGCAGTTCGGCCTGGGCGGCGGCGTCTGCCTCGCGGGCGGCGCGCGCCTCGGCAGCCTGGGCGAGGCCGGTCTTGAACACCTCCAGCGCCTCGGCCATGGCGCCCACCTCGTCCTTGCGGCCGAGGCCCGGCACCACGGTGGCGAGATCGCCGTCCGACACCTTCTCCATGGCGCGCGAGATGGCGACCACCGGCCGCGAGATCGAGCGGCCGATGACCAGCGCCAGCGCGATGGCGCCGAACAGCGACACGGCCGCGACGATCAGCAGCATGCGGCGGATGGTCTCGATCAGCCCAGTGGTGGCGACGCCGATCGACGTCGATTCGACGGAAGCGGCGGAGCGCACGCCGGCCACCTTGTCGGCGATGGCCGTCGAGGCGTTGAGCAGGTCCTTGGCGGTCAGCGTCCGGAGGTCGGCGGCGATCTGGTTGGCCTGACGATAGGCCTCCTGATAGGTGGTGGCCGACTTCAGCACCTTGCCGAGCGTCGCCGCCTCCTGGCCCTCGCCGACCGCCTTGATCACCAGGTTGAGCCGCTGGACCAGGCCGTTGAAGCCGGCGTCGGCCGCCTTGAGGTCGTCGGCGGTGCCGCTGTTCATCAGCTTGTAGACCGCCAGACGGCCGGCATTGTACTGCTCGGTGGCCTTGGTGGCGATCGGCAGCAACTCCGGCTTGCCGAGCTTGTCGACCTTGGAGGAGAAGAACAGCATGTCGTTCTTCAGCTTCTCGCCGAGCGGCTCGACGCTTTCGCGGATGATCTTCTGCTGGCCGGTCTTGAGGTCGATGAGCCGGTTCAGCACGCCGCCGTAACCCTCGAACAGCGAGGCGATGGCCGCCATGTCGTCCTTGCGGGCGCCGCTGTCGATCTTACCGACGGCGCTGGCGATCGAGGCGCGCGTCGTTTCGGCCGCCGCCTTGGCGTCGGAGAGCGCCGTCTCGCTGCCGGAGACGACATAGGTATCCACCTTGGCGCTGAGATCGCGGAAGGCGTAGTCGATGTCGCGCGTCAGCTCCACCTCGTCGACGCGCTGGCGGTGCTGCGCGAAGGAGCGTTCGAAGGAACTGAGCGAAAAGAGAGAAAGGCCGGCACAGGCGATCAGCAGCGCGATGATCAGCGCGAAGGCCACGAACACCTTGGAACCGATGGACAGATTGTTGAACAGACGCGCCATCGCTTCTTCCCCCGAATTGCCGGCAAACCGTCCGGCCCGCGTGCCACCGGCCGCGACAAGATGCGGCGGCGCGAGGCCGAACCGCGGGCGACCTTGCGTATCGAGCGATAATAGGGGAGCGCTGTTAAAGTTTTCCAAACAATAGGCGGGCCGCCTTGCCGTTTAACCCATGTAAAAAATAACAATAAAGACTGGCGTTCCCGCAGGCCGGACCGCCGGCTTCGCCGAAGCGGCGGCAAGACGGAGAACGGACGGCGGCGTTCATCGCCGCCGTTCGAGCACGGCGCTCGGCAGCTTGTCGCCGGCGAAATGCGCCGCGAGGTTGGCGCGCACCAGCGCCCCCATTGCCTGGCGCGAGCCCAGCGTGGCGCTGCCCTGGTGGGGTGACAGCACGACGTTGTCGAAGCCGGCAAAGCGCCGGTCGATCTTCGGCTCGCCCATGAAGACGTCGAGGCCGGCGCCGCCGATGGCGCCGCTTTCGAGCGCGGCGATCAGCGCTGCCTCGTCGACGGTGCTGCCGCGCGAGATGTTGACGAACAGGCCGTCCTTGCCGAGGGCGGCGAGCACGGCGGCGTCGATCAGGCCGGCGGTGCCGTTGCCGCCGGCCACCGTCACCACCAGGATGTCGGCCCAGGCGGCCAGCGCTTCCAGCGTCGGGAAGGCCCGCCAGGGGGCGGCCGGCTTCGGCGAGCGGTTCCAATAGCCGATCTCGGTGTCGAAGCCGGCGAAGCGGCGGGCGATCGCCTCGCCGATGCGGCCGAGCCCGACGATGCCGACCTTGCGGCCGGAGACGCCGCCGGTGGCGAGCGGCAGGGTGCTGGTCTCCCAGGCGCCCGAACGGACGAAGGCGTCGCCCACGACGATGCGGCGGGCGAGCGCCAGCGTCAGCGCCAGGGCGAGGTCGGCGACGTCGGCGGTGAGCACGTCGGGCGTGTTGGAGACGGCGATGTTGCGCCGACGGGCCGCATCGAGGTCGACCTTGTCGTAGCCGACGCCGTAGACGGCGATCAGCTCCAGCGCCGGCAGCGCCTCGATCAGCGCCGCATCGACGCGCTGGCCGCCCGAGGCGACCAGCGCCCGTACGTTGGCGAGGGCCTGCATCCGCCCATCGGCCGGCGGATCGACCAGCCGGTAGGCGGCGCGCATCGGCTCGAGATCCCATTCGGGCATCGGCGACAGCAGCAGCACCTCGGGGCGGGACGAAGGGGTGACGGACATGGGGCAGACTCCGGCGGCGGACGGCGGGCGAGGGCACGCGAGGCGGTTGCCGCATCCTTGACGCCCTCCATTCGTATGACAATAGTGCCGTCGTCGCGCAAGCCGACACGGGCGAGGATTGCCCGCGGCTGCACCGGGGAGGACAGCATGGCCGACTACGACGCCTTCGACGACCGCTTCTGGTCGCTGGTCATCGGCAGCGCCGCCATCGAGCGACTGTGGTCGGGCGGCCGTTGGGTGGAGGGGCCGGTCTACGTGCCGGCCGCCAAGGCCGTCGTCTGGTCGGACATCCCCGAGGACCGGCTGATGCGCTACGACGAGACGAGCGGCGCCGTCTCGGTGTTCGAGCACCCCTGCGGCTACCACAACGGCCATACGCTCGACGCCTTCGGCCGCATCGTCGCCTGCGAGCACGGCGGCCGGCGCATCTCCCGCCTCGGCTTCGACGGCCGCTGGCAGACCATCGTCGACCGCTTCGAGGGCAGGCGGCTCAATTCGCCCAACGATGTGGTGGTGAAGTCGGACGGCAGCATCTGGTTCTCCGACCCGAGCTACGGCATCGACAGCGACTACGAGGGCCACGCGGCGGTGAGCGAGATCGGCGCCTGCCACGTCTACCGCCACGACCCCGAGAGCGGCGAGACGACGGCGGTGATCACCAGCCTCTCCCGGCCCAACGGCCTCGCCTTCTCGCCCGACGAGCGCATCCTCTACGTCTCCGACACCGGCGCCACCCATGTGTCCGGCCATCCCCGGGCGATCCACGCCTTCGACATGGCGGCCGACGGCCGCGCCGTGGCCGGTACCGGGCGCCCCTTCGCCTCCACCGATGCCGACCTGTTCGACGGCTTCCGCGTCGATACCGCCGGCAATATCTGGACGTCCTGCGGCGACGGCGTCTGCGTCTACGCCGCCGACGGCACGTTCCTCGGCCGCATCAACATTCCCGGCCCGGTCTCCAACCTCTGCTTCGGCGGCGCCAAGCGCAACCGTCTCTACATCACCGCCAAGACATCGCTCTACGCGGTCTATGTCCACGCGACGCCGGCCGGCTGGGCGAGGTCTTCGGCATAGAAAGGTGCCGGTCTAGTCCAAAAGTAGTGAACAACGGTAAGTATTACCACTTAAACCTATGTGATGCCTGCGGTTTCCAGGATGCAGACCTGCATGCTGGAGGCGTTCGGAATTAAGAAAACTGTCGACAGGCCCGGCAGAATCGATATTGAACTGAGGCAATTGACAGTCTCCGGAGTTGACCCAACGTGGGCGATGATCGTGCTCGGCTCAACCTGAAAAGTCTGGCCCGCCACCTCGACCTGTCGATCACAACCGTCAGTCGAGCCTTGCGCAATGGGCCTGAGGTTCGCAAGGAGACCATCGAGCGTGTCCAGAAGGCTGCGGCCGAGCTGGGCTACGTCCGCGACTTCGGCGGTCTGACGCTGCGCACCGGCCTTTCCTATTCCATCTGCGTGCTGATGTCGGCGGTGCCGCCTGATGACATCGCCGATACCGGCTCGGTCGGCCTGTTGCAGGGCGTGCACGAGGTGGCGCAGGCGGCCGGCTACGCCGTCACCGCCGTGCCGCTCGCCCCCGGCGCCGATCCGATCGACGCGCTGAAGACCATCATCGACGGCCGTCGCGCCGACGGCCTGATCTTCGACCACACGCTGCCGATGGACCCGCGCGTCCGCTTCCTCTTGGAGCGCGACTTCCCCTTCGTCACCTTCGGCCGCACCGAGCTGTTCACGCCGCACGCCTGGTTCGATATCGACGACGAGGATGCCACCTTCCGCGCCGTGCACCATCTTCTCGACAACGGCTATCGCCGCATCTGCTTGATCAACCCGCCGGCCGAGTTCATGTTCTCGCAGTACCGGCTGCGCGGCTATCGCAAGGCGCTGGCCGAGGCCGGCATCGAGATCGACCCGCGTCTGATCCTCGACCTCGACCTGACCGCCCGGCGGACGCGCGCCTCGGTCAAGGACCTGATGGTGCAGGACAGCCCGCCCGACGCCTTCATCTGCGTCAACGACATCACCTCGCTGGGCATGATGACCGGCCTGCGCGACATCGGCCTCGATCCCGCCAACTTCGGCTTCTGCGCCTCCACCACCACGCGGCTGATCGAATATGTCGAGCCGTCGCCGGTCAGCTTCTATTTCCCGCTGCAGGAGGCCGGCCGCCGGCTGACCCGGCTGATGCTGCGTCGGCTGGAGGGTGAAACCGATATCACCCAGCTTCAGGAGCTGGCCGTCGCCGAGATGCACGTGCCGGCCAAGCGGTAGTTTCCGCCTCGTCATGGCTCCGGCATCGTTTCAGTTGCCCGGCCGGGAGCGCCGGGCTATGCTCCCGTGGTTTCCCCGCGTCCGCCGCTCCGTGGGGAAAGGGATGCCGATCCCGGAGGAGCAGCGGCCTCCGACCTCTTCGGGACTGCCATGGCTGACCTCGTCAATCGCGCTTCCGCGACCGACCTCGCGGGAAACTGGACGCTTTGCTCGGCGGATGAATCGATTTCCGTGCCCTTGTCGCTGCCGGGCGACGGCCTCACGGCGCTGATCGCTGCCGGCGTGCTCCCCGACCCCTATGTCGGCGAGAACGAGTTGGCCGCCCGCTGGCCGGCCGAACGCGACTGGATCGCCCGCCGGACCTTCTTCATCGATGCCGAGGCGCTGTCCCACCCTTGGGCGCTGCACGTCGACGGCCTCGACACGGTCGCCGAGATCAGGATCAACGGCCGGGCGGTGCTGTTCGCCGCCAGCATGTTCCGGCCGCACCGGGCCGAGCTTGGCGAAGCGCTGGAGGCCGGCGACAACACCATCGAGATCGTCTTTCGCTCCAACGCCGCCGCCGCTGTGGCCGCCGCCGCGACGCAGCCCTACGAGCAGCCCTACAGCGCCCAGATGCAGGCCTTCGCGCACATCAACCTGCTGCGCAAGGTGCAGTGCCACGCCGGCTGGGACTGGGGCATTGCCCTGATGCCGTTCGGTCTCTACGGAGCCATTCGTCTCGAACGGGCCGACCTGCCGGCGATCGCCTATGTCCAGCACCGCCAGTACCACGACGAGGAGAGCGGCGCCGCCCTGGTGGAGGTCGACGTCAGGATCGAGGCGCCCTCGGCCGGCGAGGACCTGTTGACCGTCGAGTTCGCCGGCCAGCGGCACGCCCGCACGATTGCCTATGCGGCCGGCAGCACGGTGGTCACCGCAGCCTTCCGTGTCGAGCAACCGCGCCTCTGGTGGCCGGCCGGGTCGGGCGGCCAGCCGCTCTACGATTTGACAGCGACGCTCGGTGACAGCATCGTCCGCCAGCGCATCGGCCTGCGCGAGATCGAGGTGGTGATCAAGCGCGACGCCATCGGCGTGCCGCTCACCTTCCGCGTCAACGGCCGCGACCTGTTCTGCCGCGGCGCCAACTGGATTCCCGCCGACGCGCTGCCGTCGCGCATCACGCCGGAGGCGGTGCGGCCGCAGCTCGAGGACGCGGTGGCCGTCGGCATGAACATGCTGCGCATCTGGGGCGGTGGCCAGTACGAGCCCGACTGGTTCTACGATCTCTGCGACGAACTCGGCATCCTCGTCTGGCAGGATATGATGTTCGCCTGCGCCCTCTATCCGGCCGACGAGCCGTTCCTCGCCGAGGTCGACCGGGAGATCGAGCACCAGGTGCGGCGGTTGTCGCACCACGCGTCGATCGCCCTCTACTGCGGCGACAACGAGGTGATCGGCGCGCTGACCTGGTTCGAGGTGGCGCGCCAGAACCGCGACCGCTATCTCGTCGCCTACGACCGGCTCAACCGCACCATCGAACGCGCCGCCCGCCGGGCCGATCCCGACCGGCTGTTCTGGCCGTCGTCTCCCTCCAAGGGGCCGCTGGACTTCGGCGACGCCTGGAAGGCGGAGGGCTCGGGCGATCAGCATATGTGGGACGTCTGGCACGGTGCCAAGTCGTTCTCGGCCTATCGCGAGGTGCGGCCGCGCTTCGCCTCGGAATTCGGCTTCCAGTCCTTCGTGTCGCTGCCGACGCTGCGCCACTACATCGCCGAGGACGACCTCGACATCGCCTCGCCGGCCATGGAGCTGCACCAGAAGAACGCCGGCGGCAATGCCCGTATCGTCGAGACCATCTCGCGCTACTTCCGCTTCCCGAAGAATTTTGACAATGTCGTCTATCTCAGCCAGGTGCAGCAGGGCCTCGCCATGAAGACCGGCATCGACTTCTGGCGGTCGATCAAGCCCGAGTGCATGGGCGCGCTCTACTGGCAGCTCAACGACACCTACCCGGTGGCCTCGTGGTCGTCGATCGAATACGGCGGCCGCTGGAAGCTGCTGCACTCGATGGCCCGGCGTTTCTTCGCCACCGTCAACGTGGTGGCGATTCCCTCGGCGGACGGCGAGAGCGTCGAGCTTGTGGCCGTCAACGACACGCCGTCCGAGGTGGTGGTGTCCGGCCGGGCCTTCTGGCTGGCGACCGATGGCGGCCGCCGGCCGGCCGGCGAATTCATGCGGACGGTGCCGGTCGACCGGGCGGTGCCGCTCCTCAGCGTGCCCGCCAACGGTGGCCGCGAGGCGGTGCTGGCCTTCGCCTGGAGCGATCCCTTCGGCGAACACCTCGACCATCTCGCCGTCACGCCCTACAAGGCGCTGCGCCTCGTCGATCCCGGCCTGGCGGTGACGGCAAAGAAGACGGGCGCCGGACAGTGGCGCTTCACCCTCAGCGCCACGGCGCCGGCCTTCTATGTGGCGCTGGAGGTGGCGCCCTACGGCGTCTTCTCGGACAATGCCGTGCTGGTGACGCCGGAGGCGCCGGTCACCGTCGACTGGACGTCGCGGTCGGGCGATGTCGATCCGGTCGAAGGCCTCGTCGTGCGCGACCTCTGGTCGAGCTACCGGCCGGCCGAGATCGTCGTCCGCCGGGAATGACGCTTCAGCGCGTCGGCACCGGCGTCGGGCCGCGATAGTCGTAGAAGCCGCGCTGCGTCTTGCGGCCGAGCCAGCCGGCCTCGACGTATTTCACCAGCAGCGGGCAGGGGCGGTACTTGCTGTCGGCGAGGCCGTCGTGCAGCACCTGCATGATCGACAGGCAGGTGTCGAGGCCGATGAAATCGGCGAGCTGCAACGGTCCCATCGGGTGGTTGGCGCCGAGCCGCATGGCGGTGTCGATCGAATCGACCGTGCCGACGCCTTCGTAGAGCACGTAGATCGCCTCGTTGATCATCGGCAGCAGGATGCGGTTGACCATGAAGGCCGGGAAGTCCTCGGAGACGGCGACCGTCTTGCCGAGCTTGGCGACGAAGTTCCGCGCCGCCTCGAAGGTCTCGTCCTCGGTGGCGATGCCGCGCACCAGCTCGACCAACTGCATCACCGGTACCGGGTTCATGAAGTGGATGCCGATGAAGCGCTCCGGCCGGTCGGTGGAAGCGGCGAGACGGGTGATGGAGATCGACGAGGTGTTGGTGCCGATCATCGCCTCGGGCTTCAGCTCCGGACAGAGCCGGCTGAGCGCCTTGCGCTTGATGGTCTCGTTCTCGGTCACCGCCTCGATGACCAGATCGGTGTCGGCGAAACCGTCGAGGTCGTCGAGCAGGCGGATGCGGGCCAGCGCCTCGCGCCGCTGCTCCTCGGTGATCTTCTTGGACGCCACCTGCCGGCCGAGGTTGGCGGACACGACTTCGAGGCAGGCCTCGAGCCGGTCGCGCGCCGTGTCGTGGAGCGCCACGTCGAGACCGGCGAGGGCGCAAACATGCGCAATGCCGGAGCCCATCTGACCCGCGCCCATGACGCCGATCGACTTGATTTCAATCATTGAAGTCCTCGACCCTCTCGGATGGCGCCGGCCGGCGGCGCCCCTCTTGACACGTATCAGGTCATTCTAGCTCAACCAAGCGCCTTCGTCAGCTCCGGCACGATCTCGTTGAGGTCGCCGACCAGGCCGTAGTCGGCGATCTGGAAGATCGGCGCCTCGGGATCCTTGTTGATGGCGACGATCACCTTGGCGTCCTTCATACCGGCGACGTGCTGGATGGCGCCGGAGATGCCGATGGCGACATAGAGGTCGGGCGACACCGCCTTGCCGGTCTGGCCGACCTGCCAGTCGTTGGGGGCGTAGCCGGCGTCGACGGCGGCACGGCTGGCGCCGACCGCCGCGCCGAGCCGGTCGGCCAGCGGCAGCAGCAGCTCGCGGAATCGCTCCTCCGAGCCGAGCGCCCGGCCGCCCGATACCACGACGCGCGCCGAGGTCAGCTCCGGCCGGTCGGCCTCGGAGAACTGGTCGCCGACGAAGGCGGACAGGCCGGGATCGGCCGGTACGGTGACCGCCTCGATCGGCGCCGGCGCCCGTTCGGCGGCCGGCGTCGGCCGGAAGGAGGCGGTGCGGACGGTGACGACGCGGATCGGATCGGCCGAGCGCACGGTGATCACGGCGTTGCCGGCGTAGGTCGGCCGCTCGAAGGTGTCGGGGGCGAGCACGGCGGTGACGTCGGACAGCTGCATGACGTCGAGCAGCGCGGCGGCGCGCGGCAGGGCGTTCTTGAAGGTCGAGGTCGAGGGTGCCAGCAGCACGCCATAGGCCGGGGCGAGCGACACGAGGAGCGCGGCGAGCGGCTCGGCCAGACCGTGGGCGAGCTGCGGCGCTTCGGCGGTCAGCACGCGGACGACGCCCGGCAGTTGCGCCGCCTCGGCGGCGGCGCCGGCGACGCCTTCGCCGGCCACCAGTACGTGGATGTCTTCGCCGACGGCGAGCGCGGCGGTCAGCGCCTTCAGCGTGGCGTCCTTGAGGTGAGCGCCGTCATGAGCGGCGACAAGAAGGGTGGTCATGGCTTTGGTTCCCCTCAGGCTCGGATGACGCCGGCGGCGTTCAGCCGCTCGATGAGTTCGGCCACCGAGCCGAGGCGGACGCCGGCCGGCCGGGCCGGCGGCTCGGCGGTGCTGAGCACGGTCAGGCGGGGCGTCAGATCGACGCCGTACTGGCCGGCGTCGCGGAAGTCGACCGGCTTCTTCTTCGCCTTCATGATGTTGGGCAGCGAGGCGTAGCGCGGCTCGTTGAGGCGGAGGTCGGCGGTGACGACGGCCGGCAGCGTCAGCCGCACGGTCTGGAGGCCACCGTCCACTTCGCGCGTCACCTCGATGGCGTCGGCGCCGAGGGCGAGCCTCGATGCGAAGGTGCCCTGCGACCAGCCGAGCAGGGCGGCCAGCATCTGGCCGGTCTGGTTGCTGTCGTCGTCGATCGCCTGCTTGCCGAGGATGACGAGGCCGGGCGCCTCCTCGGCAACGACGGCCTTCAGGAGCTTGGCGACGGCCAGCGGCTCGACCGGGCCGGCCGCCTCGATGACGATGCCGCGATCGGCGCCCATGGCCAGCGCCGTGCGCACCGTCTCCTGTGATTCCTTGGGGCCGATCGACACGGCCACCACCTCGGAGGCGGCGCCCGCCTCGCGCAGACGCAGCGCTTCCTCGACGGCGATCTCGTCGAAGGGATTCATCGACATCTTGACGTTGGCGAGATCGACGCCCGAACCGTCGGCCTTGACGCGGATGTTGACGTTGTAGTCGACGACCCGTTTGACGGGCACCAGGATCTTCATCGGAACCATCTCTCCGGAGAGCGGGGCGAGGGCCGAAACGGCCGGTGGCGGGCGGATTTAACGCGCGAGGCGAGACCGTAGCGGCCGTCCGCGCCGTCGTCAACGGCGGGCTGAAGCGCGTTTTTTGCCTGCCTCAGGCGCCGGACGCGGCTCGCGCGGCTTCCGGTTTTTCCGCTTCAGTGGTCGGCGGACCTCTGGTCCTTGGCTTCCGCTCCGCTTTTTGGTCTTTCGGGGCTTCGTCCCGAAAGACCCGCTTCGCGCCAGTGCCGCTTGGCGCCGGAAGCCGCTGTCGCGGCTTCGGAGGATCGTTCTGCGGACAGGGCCTTGAGGCGGTCAGAAGGGCGCGATCAGCCGGCGGAGATAGTCGAGTTCCAGCGCCGGGCGGCCGGGATCGGCATAGCGGCGGCGCAACTCCTCCAGGAGCTTGCGCGCCCGCTGCACCTCGATCTCGCCGGGCACGCGGGTGCTGTCGCCGAAGTCAGGGCCGCGTCGGCCGGTCGGGCGGCCGAGCGGATCGGTGCCGCCGTTGGCGAGGCCGCCGGGTTCGCCGCGGCCCTGCATCATCTGGCGGGCGCCGCGCCGCAGCGCTTCGAGAGCGGTGCCCTGGTCGCCCACCGCCGTCTCGGCGTCGCCGGAACCGAGGCTGCGGCCGGCGTCCTGCATGGCGCGGCCGGCGCCCTGCAGGCCGTCCTCGCCGCTGCCCGGCTGGCCGCCGGGCAGGCCGGCCATCAGCTCGTTCAGCCGGCGGGTCAGTTCCGCCTGCTCCTTGGCGAGGCCGTCGAGCGCCTGCCGGTCGCCGCTGTCGTCGCCGAACTCCTCGCCGGCATAGCCGTCGGGCGTCAGCTTGTGGGTGCGGTTCTGCAGGTCCTGCTGGCGGCGAATGATGTCGGCGAGCGCGTCGAGCGTCGGGTCGCTCTGGCCGCCGGACTGCGGCCTGGCGACCTGCAGGCCGGACAGGATGTCGTCGAGCCGCGACAACAGCTCGGCGGCGGCGTCGCGTTCGCCGAGCTTGCCGAGTTCGCGCATGCGGTCGACGAGGTTCTTGAGGTCGTCGCTGGTGACGCGCTGGCCGCCCTGCTGCTCGAGGTCGCCGAGGCGGGAGGGATTGCCGGCCGCCGTCTCGGCCATCGCCTTCAGATAGTCGTCGAGGGCGGCCTTCAGTTCGTCGGCGAGGCGGGCGATCTCCTCGGGCGGGGCGCCGCTCTCCAACGCCTTTTTCAGCGCGTCACGGGCGGCGGCGAGGCGCTGTTCGACCGGCGCCAGATCGCCGGCCTCGATGTCCAGCGCCATCTGCCAGAGATAGTCGAGTGCCGATCGCAGCTCGGCGTCGTCATGGGCGAGGAGGATGCGGTTGCGGGCGACGCGCAGGCCGAGCACCTCGCCGGCGCCGCTGAGGAACGGCGCGCCGAGGTCGCCCAGCGTCTCGAAGGTGGCGGCCACCTCCTTGGCGCGGTTGGCGTCGCCGGCCAGCAGCCGCCGCTGTTCGACAACAGCGGCGGCGAGCGGGTTGCGGAATGGCCGGGCCGGCAGGTCGATGACGAGCGGCGGCGTCTCGGCCACCTGGCCGGCGTCGTCGCGCGCTTCCAGCGTCAGGCGGACGCGGCTGCCGGCCAGCGGATGGGCGGTGAGGTCGGCGGTGGCGATGGTGCGCGCCTCGCCACGACGCGGCAGGGCGAGCGGCACGTCGGGCAGGGCAACGAGCGGCCGGGCGCCGGCCGGCAGCTCGGGCGCCAGCATGGCGCGGGCGGCGGCGACGCCGTAATCGTCCTCCGCCGCGTAAGTCAGGCGGAGGGCGCCGCGGGCGGTGGCGGCCGGCTGCTCCAGGAGGAGGATCCCGGGTGGCTGGTCGGCAGTGACGGCGATCGGCAGGTCGAAAGACGACAGGCCGTCGCCCGACAGCGTCAGCCGGCCGGTGGCGGCGAGGCGAAGCTCGTAAGCGACCTGCCCGGCCGCCGGCGACCGGCCGGAGAGGGCGACGGGCGGCTTGTCGGCCTCGGCGAAGGCGACGGCCGGCGAACCGACGCCGGCGAGCCGCACCGCCAGTGTGGTGCCTTCCGGCAGCACGACCGGTGCCGGGGCGGCGCCGTTGGCCGTCACCAGGGCGCGCGGTGACAGGTTCGTATAGGCCGGTGGGCTCGCCCAGACGTCGACGCGGATGTCGGACGGCGCGGCGGCCGGCAGGCGGAAGGCGGCGGCGAGCGGCCCCATATGGTCGGCGGTGGCGAAGAAGCCGACGATGACCGCCAGGAAGACGGCGGCCCGCAAGGCATAGGGATCGGCGCGGTCGAGGCGCGGCGACGGCAGCCGGGGCCGCAGGGTGGTCAGGCGTACCAGGAGACGTCGGCGGTGGGCCTGCCACAGCGCGTCAGCCGCGGCGCTGCCGGGCGTCGCCGGCCGGTCGAGGAAGGCGCTGAGCGGCCGGTGCGGCACGCCGCGTTCGAGCCGGTCGGCGGCCTGCCGGCGGTCCGGCCGGGGCGTCCGCAGGAGGTTGACGAGGGCGAACAGCAGGGCGACGGCGAACAGGCTGGCGGCGGTGAGACGGAGAGCGGCGGGCAGCCGCTCGAAGGCGCCGAGCCAGGCGAGCGCCAGGAAGGCGCCGGCGATCGACAGCAGCAGCGCCAGGCGCGGCCACAGGCCCTCCCAGGCGAGCGTCAGACCGGAGAGCGCCACGGCGCGCGACGCCGCGGGCGGCAGGCCGTCCCGGTGGTCGGGCTGGTGCGGTGCGTCTGTCATCGAGCCTTCCCTGGCTGTGTCCTGCCGGTCACTTTAGAGGTGAATTGGGCCGAAGATAAGGGTGTCGCCGCATTGTGGCCGCCTTCGGGGGACAATCGGGAAGCGCCGACCGCGCCGCCGCCTTTGCGGAAAGCGCGACCTTCGGCTAAGATCATCCGTCCGTGGACGACCGTTTTCCGGGAAGAAAGCCTTGCCGACGATATCCGGCCCGCGTGGCCGCGCCCGCCGTCTTTTCCGCCTCGCCCTGGCGCTGCCGCTGTTTCTGAACCTTGCCGGCGGCGCCGGAGCCGCCCCCTATCTCGCCGTCGACCTCGCCACCGGCGCGGTGCTGGCCGAGAACCAGAGCTTCGATCCCTGGTATCCCGCCTCGATCACCAAGCTGATGACCGTCTACGTGACGCTCTCCGCCATCAAGGCCGGCGAGCTGAAGGGCGATTCCGGCGTGGTGATGACACCGGCCTCGACGCGCGAGCAGCCCTCGAAGATGGGCTTCAAGCCGGGGACGGTGCTGACCATCAACACGGCGCTCCGCATCATCATGGTCAAGTCGGCCAACGACGTTTCCTATGCGCTGGCGGAAAGGGTGGGCGGCGGCCTGCCCGGTTTCGTCGCCCGCATGAACGCCACCGCCGCCCGCCTCGGCATGACCGGCACGCATTTCGCCAACGCCAACGGCCTGCCTGATCCAAACCAGTGGACGACGGCCCGCGACTACGCGCTGCTCGCCCGGGCGCTGATCGGCGAGTTCCCCGGCTACCAGGAGCTATACCGCACCACGGCGCTGTCGCTGGGCGGCAAGATCATCCAGAACCACAACAACCTTCTCGAGCGCTATCCGGGCTCCGACGGCATGAAGACCGGCTTCATCTGCTCGTCCGGCTTCAACGTGGTGGCGACGGCGACGCGCAACGGCCGCCGGGTGCTGACCATCGTGCTGGGCGGCAAGACGGCCAGGGAGCGCGACGAACTGGCGGCCAACCTGCTCGAAGCCTCGTTCCGCACGCCGGCCACCGCGGCGTCGGTGACGCTCGACCGTCTGGCGCCGCGCGGGCCGGTGGCGACCACCGTCGCCGACATGCGCGATCTCGCCTGCCCCAAGCGCAAGAAGGGCGCCAAGGCGCCGGTCGGCGAGGATCTCGGCGACGGCGACGACAACCAGCCGGCCAGCTATCTGGTGCCGCGCTTCAAGGTGATGGACCCGATCCCCATCAGCCTCGGCGGCGCCAGCGACATGCCCGACCCGGTGGAACCGGTGGTCGAGGCTAAGGCCGGCAAGCCGGCCGTCGCCGTGCCGTTGCCGCTGCCGAAACCCGCCCGCTGACCCCTTGCCGAGGACCGAAGCCATGACCGGAACCGAGCGCCCGCGCGGGGCAAAACCCGTCATCCCCGTGACGATCCTCACCGGCTTCCTCGGCGCCGGCAAGACCAGCCTGCTCAATCGCCTGGTGCGCGACCCGGCGCTGGCCGGCACCGGCTTCATCATCAACGAGTTCGGCGAGATCGGTATCGACCACCTGCTGGTCGAGGCGGCCGACGACGGCATCGTCGAGCTGTCGTCGGGGTGCCTCTGCTGCACCGTGCGCGGCGAACTGGTGACGACGCTGGAGAATTTCCTGCGCGGGCTCGACAACGGCCGCATAGAGACGCTCAGCCGCATCGTCATCGAGACCACCGGCCTCGCCGATCCGGTGCCGGTGCTGGCGACGCTGACCGCCCATCCCTACCTGTCGCTGCGCTATGCGGTGGACGGAGTGATCACCGTCGTCGACGCCGTCAACGGCGATCGCACGCTCGACGAGCATCCGGAGGCGGTGAAGCAGGTGGCGGTGGCCGACCGGCTGGTGATCGCCAAGGCCGACCTCGCCGAGGGCGCGGCGCGGCTGCCGGCATTGACGCGGCGGCTGAAGGCGCTCAATCCCGGCGCGCCGCTGGTCGACGCCGCCGCGGCCGAGCCGGCCGATCTCCTCGATTGCGGCCTGTTCGATCCCGCCGCCAAGACGGCCGACGTGCGGCGCTGGCTCAATGCCGAAGCCTTCGAGGAACACACCCACCACGATCATCACCACGACTGCGCCGGTGAAACATGCGACCATCCGGACCACCATCACCACCATGATCATGATGATAGCGGGCATGACCACAGCCGGCACGACGGCGTCCGCGCCTTCTCGCTGGTCGCCGACCAGGCGGTGCCGGCCGGCGCCGTCGAGATGTTCCTGGAGCTGTTGCGCGCCGCCCACGGGCCGAAGCTGTTGCGCCTCAAGGGGGTGATCCGGCTGGCCGACGATCCCGACCGGCCGCTGGTCGTCCACGCCGTGCAGGAGCTGTTCCATCCACCGCTACGTCTCGCCGCCTGGCCGGATGCCGATCATCGGACGCGGCTGGTGTTCATCACCCGCGATCTACCGGAGGACGAGGTGAGGCGGCTGTTCGACGCCTTCTGCGGCGTGCTCGCCCCCGACACGCCCGACCGCGCGGCGATGACCGACAGCCCGCTGGCGCTCACCGGCTTCACGCCGCCGTCGCGGCGAGCCTGAGGCGTCGTCGGCTAATACGTGGTTTCACGCACGGCGGTATTCCGCCGCTTCCGCTTGGCAAGCCGGCAGTGCGGAAAGACACAGTTTATCCACATTTTTTTACGGGCGCGCTATCGCTAAACTTTTTTCATATCATTGGCAAAGTTGCCATTTCCGGAGGCGATTTTCATTGTTCACCAGTGGCGGCAAACTTGCAACGCGGCGCCGTTAATGATCCGTTAACCATAATGGTTCGATCCTTGGAACCGGAGTGGTCGGGCGTCCCGGAGCGCGCTACGAACTCCCGACCAAGACGGGATTGAGAACGTGTTGACCATGCTTGCCAAGCCGGAACCGTTCCTGTTTTCGTGGATGGACGGCGACCACGTGGTGGTCGTTCGCGTCGTCGAGGTGTCGCACCAGCGGGCGCTGGCTCGCTTCCGCGCCATGAGCACCACCGAACGCCGCAAGGCCACGGTCACCCGCCGCGAGGGCGACGTCGACCATCTCGACCGCCTCACCGGCTGGTTCGAGCGCCTCCTGCCGCGCGTCGGCCTCCCCGGCCGCAGCCACGCCTGATCGCCATCTTATTCTGACTTGACGGCCGCCTCGACCAGCGCCAGCGCCGCCGGCGAATCCCATTGCGCCGGGCCGGCCAGCGAGGCCAGCGCGCAGCCGTCGCGGTCGACCACGAAGGTGGTCGGCAGGCCGAACACCAGCCCCTTCGACTTCAGCGCGTTGAAGGCGGCCATCTCCGGGTCGCGCAGGTCGATCAGCGACGTGGCGCCGATGTCGGCGAGGAAGCGGCTCGGCTTGTCCGGCCCGCCGACGTCGACGTTGAGGGCGGCCACCGCGAAGTCGTCGCCGCCCCGCTTCTCCTGAAGGGATTGAAGGTGCGGCATCTCGGTGCGGCAGGGCACGCACCAGGTCGCCCACATGTTGAGGAGAACCGTCCGGTTGCCGAGGTCGGCGAGGTGGCGTTCGCCACCGTCCGGCGTGCGGAGGACCAGGGTAGAGAGGTCGGCCGGCGCGTCGGCGATCAGCAGCGCCGACAGGTCGCCGGTGGCGAAGGGCTTCAGCCGGGCCGCCGCCGTCGCCTTGGCGGCACAGCGGCCGCCGCTCTCGACAGCGCCCCTCTCCGTCACGTATACCGCAGCGAGGCCGGCAGCCACCGCAACGAACGCGATCGCGGCAAGCGCGCGGCGAGAAGGCTTGAACGGCATCGATCGATCCTCGTTTCCTGGAGTGCACCCGATGAGCAACCGCATGTGGGGCGGCCGGTTTTCGGCTGGGCCGTCCGCGATCATGGAGGAAATCAACGCCTCCATAGACTTCGACCGGAAGCTTTACGCCCAGGATATCGCCGGCTCCAAGGCGCACGCCGAAATGCTCGCCGCCCGCGGCATCATCTCCGAGGGCGACGCCGGCAAGATCGCCGAAGGCCTCGACGCGATCAAGACCGAAATCGACGAGGGACGCTTCACCTTCTCGCGCGCCCTCGAAGACATCCACATGAACATCGAATCGCGCCTCAAGGAGCTGATCGGCCCGGCGGCCGGCCGGCTGCACACGGCGCGCTCGCGCAACGACCAGGTGGCGACCGACTTCCGCCTCTGGGTGCGCGACGGCCTCGACCATCTCGACGGCCAGCTCGCCGATCTGATGGGCGCGCTGGTGGCGCGGGCCGGCGAGCACGCCGGCACCGTTATGCCCGGCTTCACGCACCTGCAATCGGCGCAGCCGGTCACCTTCGGCCATCATCTGCTCGCCTATGTCGAGATGCTCGCCCGTGATCGCGGCCGGGTGCAGGACGCCCGCAAGCGCCTCAACGAATGCCCGCTCGGCGCGGCGGCGCTGGCTGGCACCTCGTTTCCGATCGACCGCCACATGACGGCGAAGAGCCTCGGCTTCGACCGTCCCACCGCCAACTCGCTCGACAGCGTCTCCGACCGCGACTTCGCGCTCGAAGCGATGGCGGCGGCGTCGATCGTCGCGGTGCATCTGTCGCGCCTTGCCGAGGAGATCGTCATCTGGTCGTCGGCGCAGTTCGGCTTCGTGCGCCTGTCCGACGCCTTCTCGACGGGCTCGTCGATCATGCCGCAGAAGCGCAACCCGGACGCCGCCGAGCTGGTGCGCGCCAAGGCCGGCCGCATCATCGGCGACATGAACGCGCTGATGATCGTCATGAAGGGTCTGCCGCTCGCCTACCAGAAGGACATGCAGGAGGACAAGGAGCAGGTGTTCGACGCCTTCGAGAGCCTGTCGCTGGTCCTTGCCGCCACCACCGGCATGGTGGGCGACCTCAAGCCCGACGTCGCCCGCATGGCGGCGGCGGCCGGCTCCGGCTTCTCCACCGCCACCGATCTCGCCGACTGGCTGGTGCGGGTGCTCGGCCTGCCGTTCCGCGACGCCCACCACGTCACCGGCCGTCTGGTCGCCATCGCCGCCGAGCGCGGCATCGAGCTTGCCGATATCCCGCTTAACGACATGAAAACGGTGCATGACGGCATCAGCGAAGCGGTCTACGATGTGCTCACCGTCGAGAATTCCGTCAGGAGCCGCACCTCGCATGGCGGCACGGCGCCCGACAACGTGCGGGCGGAAGTGAAGCGCTGGCAGGCGCTGATCGGCTGAGGATGGCGTAACGGCTGCGTGGCCAGGGGATCGGGAAATGAAGGTGCTGCGTCTCGGGATGATATCGCTGATGGTCGCTCTCGCGCTCGCCGGCTGCGGCCGCAAGGGATCGCTCCAGGCGCCGAAATCGACGGTCGAGACACCGGCCTCCGCCACCAACGATCCCGGCGCGGTGACGCCCGCCGCCAAACCGGCGACACCCGACAAGCCCTTCCTTCTCGACGGTCTCATCTGAGGAGCTGCCGTTGCACCACTTCAGCTATCGCGGCGGCGTGCTCCATGCCGAGGACGTCGCGGTGCCGGCCATCGCCGCGGCGGTGGGCACGCCGGTCTACATCTACTCGTCGGCCACCATCGCCCGCCATTTCCGGGTGTTCCGCGAGGCGCTCGACGATGAGCGCACGCTGGTCTGCTACGCGCTGAAGGCCAATTCCAATCAGGCGGTGATCGCCACGCTGGCCCGGCTCGGCGCCGGCGCCGATGTCGTCTCGGAGGGCGAGCTGCGCCGGGCGCGCGCCGCCGGCATTCCGGCCGGCAGGATCGTCTTCTCCGGCGTCGCCAAGACGGTGCGCGAGATCGAATACGCCCTCGCCGAGGGCATCAAGTGCTTCAACGTCGAGAGCGAGCCGGAGCTGGAACGCCTGTCCGCCGTGGCGAGCCGCCTCGGCCTGACGGCGCCGGTGTCGCTCCGCATCAATCCCGACGTCGACGCTCGCACCCACGCCAAGATCTCCACCGGCAAGGCCGAGGACAAGTTCGGCATCCCCTGGAAGGAAGCGGTGCGCGTCTACGGCCGCGCCGCCGCCCTGCCGGGTCTCGAAGTGGCCGGCATCGACATGCACATCGGCTCGCAGATCACCGATCTCGAACCGTTCGACGCCGCCTTCGACCGGCTCGGCGAACTGGTGGCGGCGCTGCGGGCGGCCGGACACTCCATTCGCCACGTCGATCTCGGTGGTGGCCTCGGCATCCCCTATCGCGCCGACAACGCGCCGCCGCCGCATCCCGCCGCCTATGTCGACATCGTGCGCAAGCACACGGAGGCGCTCGACGTCGAGGTGCTGATCGAGCCCGGCCGCTTCATCGTCGGCAACGCCGGCATCCTCGTCACCGAGGTGCAATACGTGAAGCGCGGCAAGGCCAAGACCTTCGTCATCGTCGACGCCGGCATGAACGACCTGATCCGGCCGACCCTCTACGACGCCCATCACGAGATCCGGCCGGTCGACGAGCGGCCGGCCGGCACCGAACAGGAGAAGGTCGACGTGGTCGGCCCGGTCTGCGAGAGCGGCGACTATCTGGCGCGCGGCCGCAGCCTGCCGGTGGCGCGGCCGGGCGAACTGCTGGCGGTGTTCTCGGCCGGAGCCTACGGCGCGGTGCAGTCGGGCACCTACAATTCGCGGCCGCTGGTGCCGGAGGTACTGGTCGACGGCGACCGCTGGGCCGTGGTGCGGCCGCGCCCCTCCTACGACGAGCTGATCGGCCTCGACCGCCTGCCCGACTGGCTCGGCTGAGGCCCGATCCGGAGACTTTCCATATCGGTCGTCGTGCCCGCCATCATTCCGGCTTCGCGGCGACGGCACTCGCCGGCCTCACACCGAGGGCGGCGGCCCTTGCCTCGGGGGCGCTTTTGGCTAAGCTCGGCCGCAAACCCGTCGCTCCGACGCCGAGGACCTGATCATGATCACCGCCACCCGCCTCCTACCCGCCGGCACCTGGACCGGCACGCCCGCCGATACGCTCGCCCTCGAGCGCGACGACCGCCACCGCCGCCGCCTCGTCATGCGCTGCGTCGGCAAGACGGTGTTCCTGCTCGACCTGAAGGACGCCACCGTGATGAAGGACGGCGACGCGCTGGAGCTGGAGGACGGCAGGCTGATCCTCGTCCAGGCGGTGCCCGAGCGCCTCATGGAGATCGTCGCCGGCAGCCCGGCCGGGCTCGTCCGCATCGCCTGGCATCTCGGCAACCGGCATCTGCCCGTCCAGGTCCTCGGCGACCGGCTGCGCATCCGCTACGACCATGTCATCGAGGACATGCTGAAGGGACTCGGCGCCACGGTGACGCCGCTGCTCGCCGCCTTCGACCCGGACGGCGGCGTCTCCGGCGAGGCGCACGATCACGACCATGGTCATGCCCACGAGCACGGCCCGGAGCGCCATCATCACGAGCATGGGCACGATCACGGCGGGGCCTGCGGCTGCGGCCACCACCATCATGAACACGCCCATGCCCATGACGACGACCACGGCCCCGAGCACTCCCATGATCACGGCCACGATCACGAGCATAGGTGAGCCGGCTAATCCCCGCCGGGGTAGATTAATTGCTCTGGTGAACGGTTTTCGGCAACAAACGCCTATTTCGTAAGCCAAAGTTAACGAGCGGGTCCTAAATGGGAATCATCCCGGTTTGCCGGATGGTACCGCTAGGGCTTGCTGCCATGTTCAACATCCATTCCGTGTCCGCCAAGATCGCCGCCATCGTCGTGCTGGCGATCGCCGGCCTGTCGGCGATCGGCTATCTCGGCTACGCCGATCTCCGCTCCGAGTTGATGACGCAGAAGAAGCTGTCGCTTCAGGACCAGGTCGAAACCGCGCGGTCGATGATCGAGGGCTATCGCGACCGCGCCGCCAAGGGCGAGATGAGCGTCGAGGACGCCCAGGCGGCCGCCAAGGCGGTGCTGAGGCCGGTGCGCTTCGGCGCCGACAAGAACTACTTCTTCATCTACGGCGCCGACGGCCAGAACATCCTGCTGCCGGGCAAGCCGGAGCTGGAGGGCAAGAGCCTGATCGACATGAAGGATGTCAACGGCAAGCCGATGATCCGCGACATGCTGGCCATCGCCAGGGCCGGCGGCGGTAACTACGAATACATGTGGGTGAAGCCCGGCGACAAGGATGCCTCGCTGAAGCTCGCCTACACCGTCAACATCGACGGCTGGAACTGGATGCTCGGCACCGGCTTCCATGTCGGCGATATCGAGGCGTCGTTGTCGGCCAGCACCCGCCGCGTCGGTCTGGCGACGCTCGTCGCCCTCCTGCTGCTCGGCGGTCTGTCGGCGGTGGTGGCGCGCGGCATCACCCGGCCGCTCGCCCGCCTCACCCGCTCAATGGATCGGCTGCAGGGCGGCGATCTCGACGCCGAGATTTCCGGCGCGACGCGCAAGGACGAGATCGGCCTGATCGCCCGGGCGGTCGCCCGCTTCCGCGACTTGCAGCGCGAGCGCATCGCCGCCGAGGCCGACGCCGAGGCGGCGCGCGCCGCCGCCATGGACCGGGCCCGCCGCGACGCGCTGACCGGACTCGCCGACGGCTTCGACCGGTCGTTCCGCCAGACGTCAGCCGGCATCGAGAATACGGCGGCCGGCTTCGAGCGTGTGGCCACCGACCTGCTCGCCGTGTCGAAGCACACCCGCCGCCAGGCCGAGACGTCGGCGGAGGCCGGACGGCAGGCGCAGGACAACGTGCAGGCGGTGTCGAGCGCCGCCGAGGAGCTGTCGGCGTCGATCTCCGAGATCGTCGCCCAGGTCGACAAGGCAGCCGAGATCTCCAGCGGTGCGGTGCGCGAGACGGCGCGGGCCACCGAGGTGATCCGCGGCCTCGACGAGGCGTCGGGCGAGATCGGCAAGGTGGTGGCGCTGATCCAGGAGATCGCCGACCAGACCAACCTCTTGGCCCTCAACGCCACCATCGAGGCGGCGCGGGCCGGCGACGCCGGCAAGGGCTTCGCCGTGGTGGCCACCGAGGTGAAGGCGCTGGCCGCCCAGACCTCCAAGGCCACCGACGAGATATCGAGACGCATCGGGGTGATCCAGTCGGCGACCGGCGAGGCGGTGGCGGCCACCGGCACCGTCGAGCAGTCGATCGAGCGGGTCAACGTCGTCGCCTCGTCGATCGCCGCCACGCTCGACCAGCAGAACGCGGCGGTGTCGGAGATCACCCGCGCCATCTCCTCGACGCTCGCCGCCGTCGGCGGTCTCGCCACCGACATGGCCCGGCTGATGGAGAATGCCGAGGCATCCGACGTCAAGTCGCAGGAGGTGGCCGTCGAGGCCCGCCGGATGCTCGCCGACAGCAAGGCGCTGCAGGCCGAGGTCGACCGGCTGATGACCGAGATGCGCGCCGCCTGAGGCGGCGCCGTCCGGTCAACGATGGGTCGCTCAGTAATGGGGCGGCGGCGGCTCGCGGCCGGCGCCGGCCCGCTGCGCCAGCTCCATCTCCTTGACCTCGTCGAGGAGGCTTGTCACCAGGCGGCGCAGCGTGTCGATCTCCTTCCACTGGTTGGTGACGGCGGTATCGAGGTCCTCGATCGTCTGCTCCTGGTAGGCGACCTTTTCCTCCAGCGCCATGATGCGCGCCTCGGTGGTATCCGCGGTCATATGTCTCGCCTCGGTTATTCAGGGAAGGAACGGCTGGCCGACGCCTCGCCCAGCGTGCGGCCGAAAGTGGTGCCGCGGTCGCGAGCGGTGGCCGTCCAGCGGTAGCGGTGCGGTCCGGCCGGCGGGCAGGGGCCGAGATAGCGGAAGGCACCGGCCGGCACTAGATCGTCGCCGGCGTAAGCGACGGTGCCGCCGCCATGGCGGAAGTCGGGAGCGGCGAGGTCGATCATCTCGAAGACGATGACGCGCGTGCCCGGCGGCACGTTGGCAAGGCGGAATTCCGGGCTCGCCACCACGGCCGGCCGGCCGCCGGAACAGGCCGGCGTGGCACCCCAGGCAAACGACAGCTCGAAGGCGGCGGCCGGCAGGGCAGAGCCGACGACCAACGCGACGGCCGTAGCGAGACGTGCGAGCAAGGCGTCCTCCTTCGTCAAGAGCGCGGCGCAGTGTGTCATTCGCCCCCTGCCGAGGCAAGCGACAGAGACAAGCGAACCGATCCGCATTGCTTCGGCCTTGCCGGCGGCGTGACGGCCGGAGTAGGCAGAAAGTCTAAGTCCCGCCCGCCGATTTCCGACGCGCCGTCGCGGCCGCCGGCCTCCGGGTCAAAATATCCGGTTGCCGCCCGTGATCGAAATCGCCCTCGACGTCCTGCCCATCTTCCTGCTGATCCTGATCGGCTATCTGCTCGTCCGCTTCGGCGTGATGAAGGCCGACGTCGGCGATGCCCTTTCGGATTTTGTGTTCACCATCGCCATGCCGACGCTGCTGTTCAAGACGGTGGCCGGCGCGCATGTCGAGGGCAGTTCGCCCTGGACGATCTGGGTGGCCTATTTCGCCGGCGTCGCCGTCACCTGGGCGGCCGGCCACCTGGCGGTGACACGCCTCTTCGGCTGCGATGCCCGCATCGGCGTGTTGGCCGGCGTCTCCTCGGCCTTTGCCAACAACCTGTTCATCGGCCTGCCGCTCGTCCAGCGCATCGTCGGACCGGATGGCGTCGTCGCCCTGTCGATCCTGCTCTGCGCCCATCTGCCGGTGATGATGATCGCCGGCACCCTGTTGATGGAGCAGGCCGAGCGCCGCACCGGCGGCCGGCCGCCGCAGTCGGTGGCCGCCGTGCTCAGGCAGGTCGGCCGTAACCTCGTGCGCAACCCGCTGGTGGTCGGTCTGGTGCTCGGCTCGGCCTGGCGCTTCGCCGGCCTGCCGCTCACCGGCGTCGTCAAGACGGTGGTCGACGACATCGGTGATATCGCCGGCTCGGCGGCGCTGATCTCGCTCGGCATGGCGCTGATGAAATACGGCATCTCCGACGGCGTCAGGCCGGCGCTGGTCACCTCGCTGTTCAAGCTGTTTCTGCTGCCGGCCTCCGTCTATGCGGCGAGCCGCCTGCTCGGCCTCGACGGTACCTGGACGGCGGCGCTGGTGCTGACCGCCTCGGTGCCGACCGGCATCAACGCCTGGCTGATCGCCAACCGCTTCGGCGTCGGCCACGGCCTTGCTTCGTCGTCGATCACCATCACCACGGCGATAGGTGTCGTTACCACCACCTTCTGGGCTTGGCTCCTGGGCTGAGATTGCTTTTCCTTTGCACGGCCGCCATGCCTGCCGTATGACGGGCGCCGGTATTTTAGAGGCGTTTCCATGTCCGACCCCCGTTCCAAGCCCGTCCCGCGCGGCGGTATCCTCGACATCGACCTCTACGTGCCCGGCGGCTCCAAGGCGGCGCCGGGCAAGAAGCTCCACAAGCTGTCGTCGAACGAGACGCCGCTCGGGCCGAGTCCCAGGGCGGTCGAAGCCTACGGGCGGGTGGCCGGCAAGCTGGAACTCTATCCTGACGGCTCGTCAACCGAACTCAGGCAGGCGATCGCCGAGATGCACGGTCTCAATGTCGACCGCATCGTCTGCGGCAACGGTTCGGACGAACTGCTGCATCTGCTCGCCGAATGCTATCTCGCGCCCGGCGACGAAGCGATCTATTCCGAGCACGGCTTCCTGGTCTATCGCATCTCCATCCTCGCCGCCGGCGCGACGCCGGTGGTGGCGAAGGAGACCGCCCACACCACCGACGTCGACGCCATCCTCGCCGCCGTGACGGAGCGGACGCGCATGGTGTTCCTGGCCAATCCCAACAACCCGACCGGCACCTACATCCCGATACCCGAGGTGCGGCGCCTCGCCGCCGGCCTCCCCGGCAACGTGCTGCTGGTGCTCGACGCCGCCTATGCCGAATATGTCCGCCGCAATGACTACGAGAGCGGCGTCGAGCTGGTGTCGGCCAGCGACAACGTGGTGATGACGCGCACCTTCTCGAAGATCCACGGCCTCGCCGCGCTGCGCATCGGCTGGCTCTACGGGCCGAAGGCCATCGTCGAGGTGCTGGAACGGGTGCGCGGGCCGTTCAACCTCAACGCGGCGGCCATTGCCGCCGGCGCCGCCGCCATGCGCGACCGCGCCTTCGTCGAGGCGGCGGTGGAGCACAATCTCCGCTGGAGCGCCTTCCTCACTACTGAGATGGAAAAGCTCGGCCTTAAGGTGACGCCATCGGTCGCCAACTTCCTCTTGGTGCATTTTCCCGAGACCGGCAAGACGGCCGATGCCGCCGACAAGGCTCTTCTTGCCGAGGGCGTGGTGGTGCGCAAGGTGGCCTCCTACGGTCTGCCCAACGCGCTGCGCGTCACCGTCGGTTCCGAGGAAGCCTGCCGCAAGCTCGTCGATGTGCTTTCCGTCTTTCTGCGAGGGCCGGCATGAGCGACGCCATCTTCTCCCGTCTCGCCATCGTCGGCATCGGCCTGATCGGCTCGTCGATCGCCCGGGCGGCCCGCCAGAACGGCCTCGTCGACGAGATCGCCATCGCCGACCTGTCGCCGGTCATTCTTGAGCGGGCCGAGGAGCTAGGCCTCGGCGACAGCTATCATGCCTCGGCCGGCGACGCGGCGGCAAACGCCGACCTCGTCATCGCCTGCGTGCCGGTCGGCGCCGCCGAGGCGGTGGCCAAGGGAATCGCGCCGCATCTCAAACCCGGCGCCATCGTCTCCGACGTCGGTTCGGTGAAGGGCTCGGTGGTCCAGCAGATGCGGCCGCACCTGCCTGATAACGTCCAGTTCATCCCCGCCCACCCGGTGGCCGGTACCGAATACTCCGGTCCCGACGCCGGCTTTGCCGAGCTGTTCGTCAACCGCTGGTCGATCCTCTGCCCCGACGAGGCCACCGACGTCCGGGCGCTCGATCGCCTCGTCGCCTTCTGGGCCGGCATGGGCGCCAACGTCGAGTGCATGAGCGCCGAGCGGCACGACCTGGTGCTGGCGATCACCAGCCATCTGCCGCATCTGATCGCCTACAACATCGTCGGCACCGCCGCCGATCTGGAGAAGGTCACCGAATCCGAGGTGATGAAGTTCTCGGCCGGCGGCTTCCGCGACTTCACCCGCATCGCCGCCTCCGACCCCACCATGTGGCGCGACGTGTTCCTGCACAATCGCGACGCGGTGCTGGAGGTGCTCGGCCGCTTCCAGGAAGACCTGTTCGCGCTGCAGCGACAGATCCGCTGGGGCGAGGGCGACAAGCTCTACGACCTGTTCACGCGGACGCGGACCATCCGCCGCGGCATCCTGACGCTCGGCCAGGACGCGCCGGAGGCCGACTTCGGCCGCGCCCACCGGCCGGTGCCGAAGGCGCCTTCAGAATAGCGGGGCGATCCGGCCGATCTCGCGACCGTTGGCCGAGACGACGCCATCCTCGACGCTGAGGCCGATGACGCGGCCGCCGTCGTCGCTGGCCGTGCCCATGAACAGGAAGGCCATGACCAGGCCGGCCACTTCCGGCGTCAGGCCGCCGCCGGCCGCCGCTGCCGCCGGCAGGGCGTTGAGCTGGCGGCCGATGATCTGCCCCGTGGCGTCGACGAGGCCGGCCTCGGTTACCGTCGCTTCGCCGGTCAGCGTCAGCGAGGCGCCGCCGAGTTCGGCCGAGAGGCGGTGCAGCGCCAGCTTGCCGCCGGCCGCCCGCCAGCCGGCGAGCGCCGCCGGACCGGCGGCGGCCATATCGGCTTCGGCGAGCGTGGCGGCGAGCGTCAGGTGCACCGGCAGCGGCGTCAGTGCGACGCCGCCGGCGCTGAGGGCGAGGCCGTCGATGGTAGCTGCGACGTCGGCGTCGGCGGGCCGGCCGTCGGCGCGCGCCAGCATCAGTTCGCCATGGCCGGCCGTCAGCCGGCCTTCGCTGCCGCCGGCCAGCGGGCCGCTGACCGTGAGTTCGGCGGCGCGGATGGCCAGCCGGTCGGCGCGGCCGCCGGCAAAGCCGATGCTGGCCGAGAGGTCGCTGGCCGCAAGATCGAGCCGTCGGCCGTCGGGGGCGGTGTAGGAGATCGGCGCGTCGAAGCGGAAATCCAGCCGGCGCGGATCGAGCACCGAGCCGCGGCCGTGGGCGCCGGCCGCCGACAGCTTGCCGCCGTCGGCGAGGTCGATGCCGAGGCCGCCGCCGCAGGTGACGGTGAGCGCGGCGGGCCAGCCGCCGATCGTCTCGCCGGCACAGTCGACGGCGACGCCGTTCCGCGCCGAGAGGTCGGCTTTCGCCCGGTCGATGGTGTCGCCGAGCCACCAGCGGGCGCCGAACCAGGCGCCGGTCCACAGGATGGCGACCGCGACGATCGTCCAGAGGCCCCACCGCAGCGTCCGCATGTTGGTCTTCTCCGCAAGGCATCGGCGCCCCGTGGACGCACTGTTCACCGTCCATCCACTAGAGCAATGTGGCGAAAGATGGAATCGTCTTCGCCGGCCGTTGCATTCGCCGGCCGGAATGCTACCCATCGCACACTTTCAGGAATGGACCGGAGGCGGCATGGACGCGACCATCTGGGTGTTCGGCTACGGCTCGCTGATGTGGAACCCCGGCTTCCCCCATGTCCGGGCGGTGCCGGCGCGCATGCACGGCGTGCGGCGGGCGCTGTGCATCCGCTCGACGCATTATCGCGGCACGCCGGAGCGGCCCGGCCTGGTGTTCGGGCTCGATCGCGGCGGCTCCTGCCACGGCGTCGCCTTCGAGGTGGCCGAGCCCGACCGCGAGGCGGTGGTCGCCTATCTCCGGGCGCGCGAGCAGATCTCCATGGTCTATCACGAGGTGGTGCGGCCGGCCCGGCTCGCCGGCGGCGAGACGGTGGGCGCGCTGGTCTACGTCGCCAACCAGACGCACGCACAATATGCCGGCGGCCTCGGTTTCGAGGAGATGCTGGACATCGTGCTGGCCAGCGCCGGCGAGATGGGTCCGAACGCCGACTATGTCACGGCAACGCTGAAGCGGCTCGAGGACATGGGCATCCGCGACCGGGCGCTGGAACGGCTGGTCGATGCCCTCAGGGCGCGGGAGCGCCTGCGCTGAGTTCGGCGACGCGGGCGCGCGCCGTCTCCGGCAGGTCGTCGCCGCGCGCCGCCGCCTCGACCAGCAGCCGGTCGCAGGCCGCCTCGATGTCGGCTTCGAGCCGCTGGAACATCTCGCGCGGCTTCAGGCCGGGCGGGATCGGCTCCAGGAACTCGACGACGATGGTGCCGCGGCGGTGGACGCGCGCCTTGCGCGGCCAGACCGTGCCGGCGTTGTGGGCGACCGGCAGCACCGGCACGTCGAGCGACTTGTAGATCTGGGCGATGCCCTGCTTGTAGTCGGGCTTTGCCCCGGCCTCGGCGCGCGTCCCTTCCGGGAAGATGATCACCTGCCGGCCGGCGGCGACGGCGGCGCGGGTGCCCTCGATCACCTTCCTCAGCGCGGCGGTGGGGCTGCCGCGATCGATGGCGATGTTGCCGGCCAGCTTCAGCCACCAGCCGAAGACAGGGATCCAGGTCAGTTCGCGCTTCAGGATGAAGGCGGGATCGGTCAAGAGCGGCACCAGAGCCAGCGTCTCGAAGGTCGACTGATGCTTGGAGGCGACGATGCAGCCGCCCGGCGGGATGCGCTCGAGGTGGCGGTATTCGTGGCGCGTGCCAGTGATCAGGCGGTGCAGGCCGACCAGCGTCGACGTCCAGGCCTTGACGACGATCATCACCCCCCGGTGGCCGAACAGGGCGAAGGGGGCGCCAAGGACGGCCATGACGGCGGTCACCGAGAAAAAGGCGATGCTGTAGAGGAGGGAGCGGATCGGCATGGGTCGTCTTCCGGGGTGGGCAATCATTCTGTGTGATGCATCCGCTTATCCGAAAAGCGCCAGCACTTTTCGGTGGATGCTAGCCGAATGCGCCGCTGATCAACTCGGCGAGGCCGTCGATGCCGCCGAGCGACAGGCGGAGGCGTGTCGCCGTATACTTCAGGTATTCCTCGAGGAGAAGCAGGATCACCGTCCGGTCCTCGGACCAGTTCTCCAGCGTCAGGCCGGGCCTCGTCACCGCATAGGGAATCAGGCGGATGCCCGGCATGGCGTGCGACAGCTCCAGCATGGAGCGCGGCATGTGGTAGGCGGAGGTGACGACGATCAGCGACAGGAAGCCGTTGCGCTGCGCCCACTTGGCGGTCTCCAGTGCATTGCCAATGGTGTTGGCGGCGCGGTGGTCGAGGTCGACGCAGCAGGCCATCAGGTCCGGCTCCGCCTCGACCATGCGGCCGAGACGGGCAGCCGAGGTGTCGGGATGGACGCCGGAGATCAGCAGGCGCCGCGCCTTGCCGGCGGTTATCAGCTCGACGGCGCCGGCGATGCGCTCGGCGCCGCCGGTCAGCACGACGATGCCGTCGGCGGCGAGCGGCGACGGCGTCTGGTAGCCGACGACGGTGTCGACGAAGCGGAAGAAGCCGCCGAAGAAGAAGCCGACGCCGATCAGCAGCGCGGCGGCGAGGAGAACGCCGATCGCCCGGCGGGCACGGGTGCGCTCGCCGGCGCCCTCATCCGGTCCGTAGGCCGTCTCTCTCGGAGGGGCGGGCGATTCCATCATGATTTCATTCTAGGAAATCGGCCGACGCTTGACAAATCGCCACAAGGACCGGCCGGACGGGCACCGGAAATGGCCGGGGAAGCCGCATTTCCGGCGTTCAGTCGAGCGCCGACAGCGAGCGCCGCACGGCGAGGCGCGAGGTGAGCGCGGTCAGGAGCGCCACCGCCACCACCAGCCCCAGCACCAAACCGTAGGCCGAGGTCGGCAGTTCGAAGCGGCCGAACAGCGCCTCCAGCTGGTCGGCGCCGGGCCGGCCGGCCGAGCCGCCGATCGCCCAGGCGGCGGCGGCCATGGCGACCAGCGCCAGCGCGCCGCCGATGGCGCCGCCCTCGATGCCGAACAGCAGGAAACGGCGCTGGAACTGGCCGGCGATGAAGCGGTCCTCGGCGCCGCAGAAATGCAGCACCTCGATGACGTCGCGATTACCCGCCATGGCGGCGCGCGTCGCGAACACCACAGAGAGCACCAGCGCCACCAGCATCAGCGCCATCAGGCCGATGCCGGCGAACACCATGGAGGCGGCCATGGCCGACAGACGGTCGACCCAGAGGGCGTGGTCGTCGACGCTGCCGCCGCGGATCTCCTTGCCGACGGCGGCGGCCAGCGCCTTGACGTCGAAGGCAGCGGGATCGTCGATGGAGACGACGACGAGGCGCGGCACCGGCAGGGCGGAGAGGTCGGCGCCCGGCCCCAGCCATGGCTCCAGGAGACGCTGCGTCTCGGCGTCGGAAAGGCCATGGGCGCCGCCGACGCCGGGGAACTCCTGGGCCAGCGCCACCGCCTTCTCCACCTCGGCCTCGGTGGCGACACCGTCGAGCGGCCGTACCTCGATGGTCACCTCGCGGCCGATGTCGGAGGCCCAGGCGTCGGCGGCGCGGTCGATCACCGAGACCACGGCGATGGTGAAGCCGGCGAGGAAGGTCATGATGGCGATCACCAGGATCAGCGTGCGGCCGGCGATGGCCTGCGGCGGCACGATCGGCGAGGCGGCCGCGTCCGGCCGGCCGGCCGGCCGGCGGGTGCGGGCCTTGTCCTTCGATGCGGCGGTCTTGCCGTGCCTGATGGGCGCCGTGGTCATTCGTAGATCTCGAGGTGGCCGCCTTCGAGGACCAGGCGACGGGCGTCGAGCTGGTCCATCAGGCCGATGTCGTGGGTGGCGATGACCACGGCGGTGCCGAGGCGGTTGAGCTCCAGGAACAGGCGCAGCAGGCGGCGGGCCAGCGGCGGGTCGACGTTGCCGGTCGGCTCGTCGGCGAGCAGGAATTCCGGCTTGGTGATCAGGGCGCGGGCGATGGCGGCGCGCTGCTTCTCGCCGCCTGACAGCACCGGCGGATAGACGTGCTTGCGGTCGCCGAGGCCGACCCAGTCGAGGAGGTCGGCGACGTCGGCGCGATAGCTCGCCTCATCCTTGCCGAGCACGCGATAGGGCAGGGCGACGTTCTCGTAGGTGGTGAGGTGGTCGAGCAGGCGGAAGTCCTGGAACACGACGCCGATGCGCCGGCGCAGCGCCGGCATGTCCGAACGGCGCAACAGCGCCGTGTCCTTGCCGAAGATGGAGATCAGGCCGCGCGTCGGCTTGAGGTTGAGAAACAGCAGGCGGATCAGCGTCGTCTTGCCGGCGCCGGAGGGGCCGGTGAGGAACTGGAACGAGTGCGGCGCGATCGAGAAGGTGAGATCGCTCAGCACCTCGCGACCCGTTCCATAGCGGAGACCGACATTCTCGAACCTGATCATTTTTTCTTTTCTGCCTCAAGCGCCGGCGGGCCTCCGGCCCTTAGGCTTTCCGCTCCGCTTTTCGTCTTTTGGGGCTTTGCCACGAAAGACCCGCTACGCGCGGCGCCGCTTGGCGCCGGAAGCCGCCCGAGGCGGCTTCTTTCTTTTTCCGCCTCAGTCGCCGGCGGGCCTCCGGCCCTTGGCTTTCGCTCCGCTTTTCGTCTTTCGGGGCTTTGCCACGAAAGACCCGCTCCGCGCGGCGCCGTTCGGCGCCGGAAGCCGCTTTACGGCTTCTTCTCCTCCCACGCCCTCATAAATGATGTTGCCGTCCTTGTCCTTAACGTTTCATTAAGCATGTTGCCGCCATCCCTTGGAAAAGGACGGCGACGCAGAAGGCGCGCCGCCCGCCTTCCGGACGCGCTCTCCCCGAAGGAGCCGGGCCGGCGGTCGATCGGGGGCCGAAGATGAGAATTGTCTGCCCCGCCTGCGAGACGGGGTATCAGGTTGCCGACGGCACGCTCGGCGTCACCGGCCGCAAGGTGCGTTGCGCCCGCTGCGGCACCGTCTGGCATGCCACGCCCAACGACTATCCCGAAGCGCCGCAGCCGGCGCCCGCCGCGCGGCCGGCATCCACCGCGCCCGAGCCCAGCGAGGACGAGTGGCGCGACGCCATCGCCGGCGAAGGTCCGCAAAGCACGTTCGACAAGGACGCCGCCAGCCCGGCGGCCGAAGGCAACGACCAGTCGGCGATCGACGACCTGTTCGCGTCCGGCCCGGCCGGGGAAGCCGAAACCGAGGCGGCGGACAGCGGCAACGACCAGTCGGCGGTCGACGACCTGTTCGCCGCCGGTCCCGTCGAGGATGAGCCGCCCAGGGACGAGCCCACCGAGACGGCCGCTACCGACGAGGCGCCGACCATCGATGCGCCACCGGCCGGCTTTGGCAGCAGCCGCAGGAGGCGCGACAAGGCGAAGCGGCGGGGTGCCTCGGCGCTCAGCCTGATCGACCGGCATCTGTCGACGCCGGTCGCCTCGGCGCTGCTGATCGGTTTTCTGGTGCTGTTCTGCGGCGTGGCGGTGGTCGGTCGCGAGACGGTGGTGCGGGTCCTGCCGGATTTCGCCGGCATCTACCAGTTGATCGGCCTCAAGGTCAATTTGCGCGGCCTCGACTTCTCCGAGGTGGCCGCCCACCGCGAGATGGATGGCTCGACGCCGGTGCTGGTGGTGGAGGGCGACATCGTCAACCTCGACGACCAGTCCAAGCCGCTGCCGGCCGTTCGCGTCACGCTGAAGTCGTCGACCGACCGCGACGTCTACGCGTGGAACTACATGCTGCCGCAACTCAACATCGATCAGCGGGGCAAGGTACACTTCAAGACGCGGCTGCTGGCGCCGCCCGAGGCGTCGACCAGCGTGGAAGTCCGGTTTACAGACACGCGTCCGCCGTAATATAGCTCCGGCCGAAAGCGCCGGGGCTCTGCGACGGTTCCGGATGCGCGCCCCGCCATTTCCCGGCGGATCGAGGCTCATCGGCCGTCGCGACCGCGCTAAGGAGACCGGGATGACGGGCAGGACCATCGACGTGCTGTTTTCGGAGGAGACGATCGCCGCGCGCGTCGACGCCATGGCCAGGGAGATCGCCGCCACCCGCCCCGACGACCTGATGGTGATCGCCATCCTGAAGGGCAGCTTCATGTTCGCCGCCGACCTGCTGCGCGCCCTGCACCGCGAGGGGCTGGCGCCGCAGGTCGAGTTCATGATGCTGTCGAGCTACGGTACCGGCACCACCTCGTCGGGCATCGTCAAGATCATCCGCGACATCGACACCGACGTTGCCGGCCGCTCGGTGCTGATCATCGACGACATCCTGGAATCGGGCCGGACGCTGGCCTTCGCCAAGCGCCTCACCGAGGACCGGGGGGCGAAGGAGGTCAAGGTGGCGGTGCTGCTCGACAAGCCGGGCAAGCGCAAGGCGCAGATCGACGCTGACATCGTCGGCTTCTCCTGCGCCGACGTGTTCGTGGTCGGCTACGGCATGGATGCCGCCCACGCCTACCGTCAGTTGCCTTTCGTCGGCGTCGTCACCGACTGAACCCGCCTGCCGTAAAGCGTTTGCCCTTGTCGGAAAAGCGGATGGCCGGACGGTACGGCATCGGCGTCGATCGGCCGGTCCGCGCGTGAGTTGCGGTGTCTGGCACGCCGGCCCGGCTTATGCGACAATCAGGTGAGACACGTCCCGATTCCAAAGGGATTGCCGGGGGGCGGCCATGGCGCGCATTCTGCTGACCGAGGACGACGCATCGGTTCGGGCCTTCGTGAAGAGGGCGCTGGAACTCGACGGCCACGAGATCACCGAGGCCGAGGACGGCGGCATCGCGCTGGAGATTCTCGGCGAGCGGCCCGAGGGCTTCGACCTCCTCTTGTCCGACATCATGATGCCGGTGATGGACGGCATCGCGCTGGCGCTCAGCGTCGCCCGCGACCATCCCGGCCTCGCCATACTCCTGATGACCGGCTTCGCCGACCAGCGCGAGCGCGCCTTCGGCCTCGACAGCCTGGTCAGCGACGTCGTCTCCAAGCCGTTCACGCTGGCCGAGATCCGCGCCGCCGTCGACCGGGCGCTGGCCGGCCGCTCGCCGTCGAGCCGCATTGCCTGAGATCTGCCGCCTCAGTCCCGGTTCTGCCCTGGCACCCAGGTGACGTCACGGCCACCGAGGTCGTTGGCCCAGCGGCTCGCTACGAACAGGAAATCCGACAGGCGGTTGAGATAGCGCACCGCGTCCGGGTTGACCGGCTCGCCGATCGTGCGGGCGAGCCGCACCGCCGCCCGCTCGGCGCGGCGGCAAACGGCGCGCGCCACGTGCAGATGGGCGGCGGCCGGGCTGCCGCCCGGCAGCACGAAGCTGGTCAGCGGCGCCAGGCCGCGGTTGAGGTAGTCGATCTCCTTTTCCAGCCGCTCGACCTGCGTCGGCAGGATGCGCAGCGGCTCCGTTTCCGGCGCCGCGCCGCTTGCCGGCGTGGCGAGGTCGGCGCCGAGGTCGAACAGGTCGTTCTGGATGGCGCCGAGCATCAGGTCGAGGTCGGGATAGTCGCCGATCGACAGGCGGGCGACGCCGATTGCCGCGTTGGTCTCGTCGACGCCACCGATCGCCTCGAAGCGCAGATCGTCCTTGAAGCGGCGTTCGCCGTTGGCAAGACCGCTCGAACCGTCGTCGCCGGTGCGGGTGTAGATGCGATTGAGCCGAACCATGCTGCCTCCGGGCGTCCTGCTGGCCGGCCATACTCGCGTGGATGCGATGGCGGCTCAATCCGTCATTCGGCTTTGGCCGTCATTCAGCCTTAGCCTTCATTCGGCGCCGGGCAGATCGATATCGAGCGCCTCGGCGATGGCCCTGAGGCCGAGCACCAGCCCCATGCGGTCGATGCCGTGGCCGAGGCCCGGCGAGAGGTGCAGCGCCACCGGCAGGCCGGCGGCGGTGAGCGCGGCGGCGGCGAGGCGGCTGCTCTCGACCGGCAGCACCTGGTCGGCGGTGCCGTGGACGAGCAGCACCCGCGGCTTGGCCGAGATCTCGTCGAGATGCTCGGGGCCGGCCAGATAGCCCGAGTAGCCGACGATCAGCGCCGGCGCGATCTTGCGCCTGAGGCCGACGTGCAGGGCCATCATGGTGCCCTGGCTGAAGCCGACCAGCACCAGCCGGTCGGCCGGCACGTCCCAGCGCTCCAGTTCGGCGTCGAGGAAGCGGTCGAGTCCGGCGCTGGCGGCGGTGACGCCGGTCCAGCGCTCTGCTTCGTCGCGCATGGTCAGCGGAAACCACTGGCGGCCGCCCGGCGCCATGGGACAGGCGTCCGGGGCGTGCGGCGAGGCGAAGGCGACCGACGGCAGGAAGGGCGCCCAGCTCTCGGCGATGTCGTAGAGGTCCTCACCGTTGGCGCCATAGCCGTGCAGCAGCACGACGAGGGCGTCGGCGTTGCCGGCCGTGGGTTCGAGGCGCGGTCCGTCGATAACGGCCATGGAGGGCTCCTTCCGGGATGGGGGTCAGACCGGGAGGACGTTCCTGCCCTGTCGCATCGCCTTGTAATAGGCCCAAAGCAATTTCGCCGCAACGCCGCGCCAGGGCGACCAAAGCTCTGAAATCGCCCGCAGTTCCTTCTCGCTGGGTCGGCCGTCGAGCGCCAGCGCCTCGGCGGCGGCCACCTGGAGGGCAAGGTCGCCGGCCGGCAGCACGTCGGCATTGCGGGCGCAGAACAACAGGAAGATCTCCGCCGTCCAGCGGCCGATGCCGGGGATGGCGGTGAGCCGTTCGGTCGCCGTCTCCGGCGCTTCGGCGGCGAGGCCCTCGAGGTCGAGGCCGGCGACGGCCGCCTCGGCCAGCGCGGTCAGCGTCCGGACCTTGCCGCGCGACAGGCCGGCAGCGCGCAGGGCGTCCTCGCCGTGACGGAGGTAGTTGTCGGCCGTCGCCGCGCCGAGCAGCGTCTCGAAGCGGCCCCAGATGGCGTCGGCGCTCGCCACTGAGAGCTGCTGCGCCACGACGATGCGGGCGATCCCCTCGAAGCCGGGCGGCCGGTAGCGGATGTCGACCGGTCCGGCGGCGGCACGCACCGGGCCGAGGCGCGGATCGACGCTTTCGAGATAGTCGAGGCCCTCGGCCATGTCGGCATCGGTGAGGATGAGGCGCATCGGGGGTCTCCTTCGACGAGACTTCAGCATTGGAAAGCTATACTGTCCAGCCCGCCAGAAGCCGGCAGCAGCGCCGGCTCGTTCCCGCCGAGACCGATGACCGTTCCCGTCTTCCGCTTCGCGCCGTCGCCCAACGGGCCGCTGCACCTCGGCCACGCGCTGTCGGCCCTTATCAACGCCGACATGGCCAGGCAAGCCGGCGGTCGGATGCTCCTCCGCATCGAGGATGTCGACGGCACGCGTGCCCGACCAGAATACGAGCGGGCCATCCTCGACGACCTCGACTGGCTGGGCATCCCCTACGAGACGCCGGTGCGGCGGCAGTCGGAACATGGCGACGACTATGCCGCCGCCCTCGGACGCCTCACCGACTGCGGGCTGGTCTATCGCTTCTTCCTGAGCCGGACGGAGATCGCCGCAGCGATTCGTCTCGAAGAGGCGCGGAGCGGCCGGCCGTGGCCGCGCGACCCGGACGGCGCGCCGCTCTACCCGGATATCGACCGCGTCCGCCCGCCGGCTGAGGCCGAGGCGCTCGCCGCCGCCGGCCGGCCGCATGCGCTGCGACTCGACATGGCGAAGGCGGTCCGCCTCGCCGGGTCTCTCACGTGGGAAGAATTCGGCGACGGCCTCGACGGGCCGAGCGAGACAATTGAAGCTGATCCCGCCGCCTGGGGCGACGTGGTGCTGGCCGGAAAATTCATGCCGGCCGCCTATCACCTCGCCGTCGTGGTTGATGACGCCTTGCAGGGCGTGACGGACGTGGTGCGCGGCCGCGACCTCTATTTCGCCACTGCCATCCATCGTCTCCTTCAGACGCTGCTTGGCCTTCCGGCGCCGCGCTATCATCATCACCGGCTGATCGTCGGCCCCGACGGCCGCAAGCTCTCCAAATCGAAGGGCGCTGACGGCCTTTCGGCGCTGCGCGAGGCGGGCGCGACGCCCGCCGACGTCAGGCGGATGGTCGGGCTTGCGGAACCGGCTGCCGCCGGCCAATACTCGCCCACCCCGCCCTGAAGCCGGGCCTCCGGGAGCGTTCCATGCGCGCGCTGCTTTTCGCCTTCCTGCTCGTCGGCTCGGGCCTGCCGGCCTTGGCCGCCGACGGCGTACCTGCCTATGCCGACCTCCTCGCCGACTGCGCCAAGTCGGCCGATCCGGCCTGCGCCGGCCAGCAGGCGGCGCTGGCGCCGCAATGGCCGAGGGCGCTCAGCGGCAACCCGTTGGCGCTCCGCAACTTCGCCTTCTGCCTGGCCGACGGCTGCTATGGCGCCCTGAAGATCGATCCGGTGAAGGCCTGCGCGCTGCGTATCGTCGTCGCGGTGGCCATGGGCCGCGACATCGGCACCGAAGACCGCGACAATTTCGATCGGGCCTGCGATCCGCTCGGGCCGGAAGACCAGGATTCCGCCAAGATCCTGGCGCGCGAGGTGGTGCGCACCATCCGCCGAGGCGGCTCCTGAACGATCTTCTACGGCAGCTGGTCTGGCGATTTCCTTGACATTTGCCGTCCCCCTTCCGATAGCTAACCACCTTTGGGCGGCGGGCAGGACGCGCCGCCGCCGCTGCCGGATGCCGAAACAGACGATGCTGGACGCCCCCCTCACCGAGACCGACGCGCAGGAAGCCCTGCGCCGCAGCGAGGCCGACAACCCGTCCAGCCTCGTCATGCGCTTCGGCACGGACGCGCCGCTCACCCTCGACGCCGGCCCGGCCATCGCTCCCTGGCAGATCGCCTACCAGACCTATGGCGAACTCAACGCCGACCGCTCCAACGCCATCCTGATCTGCCACGCGCTGACCGGCGACCAGCATGTCGCCAGCACCAATCCGGTGACCGGCAAGCCGGGCTGGTGGACGCTGATGGTCGGTCCCGGCCGGCCGATCGACACCGACCGCTTCTTCGTGATCTGCTCCAACGTGCTCGGCGGCTGCCTCGGCACCACCGGGCCGGCCAGCACCAACCCGGAGACCGGCCGCCCCTACGGGCTCGACCTGCCGGTGGTGACCATCGCCGACATGGTCAGGGCGCAGGCCATGCTGGTGACGGCACTCGGCATCGACCAGCTGTTCGCGGTGGTCGGCGGCTCGATGGGCGGCATGCAGGCGCTGCAATGGGCGGCGAGCTATCCTACCCGCGTGTTCTCGACGGTGGCGATCGCCACCAGCTATCGCCATTCCTCGCAGAACATCGCCTTCCACGAGGTGGGCCGGCAGGCGGTGATGGCCGATCCCGACTGGTGCGGCGGCGGCTATCTCGAAGCCGGCCGTAACCCCAAGAAAGGCCTCGCGGTGGCGCGCATGGCTGCCCACATCACCTACATGTCCGATCGCTCGCTGCACCAGAAGTTCGGCCGCAATCTTCAGGATCGCGAAGCGGTGGCCTTCGGCTTCGACGCGGATTTTCAGATCGAGAGCTACCTTCGCCATCAGGGCATGAGTTTCGTCGATCGCTTCGACGCCAATTCCTATCTCTACGTCACCCGCGCCACCGACTATTTCGATCTTGCCGCCGACCATGGCGGCGTGCTCGCCAACGTCTTCAAGGGCACGACGACGCGCTTCTGCGTGCTGTCGTTCACCTCCGACTGGCTCTATCCGACCTCGGAGAGCCGGGCGGTGGTGCATGCGCTCAACGCCGCCGGCGCGCCGGTCAGCTTCGTGGAGATCGACAGCGACCGCGGCCACGACAGCTTCCTCCTCGACATTCCCGAGCAGTTCCGCATCGTGCGCGGCTTCCTGACCGGTGCGGCGCGGGCGCGCGGCATCGCCGGCCCGGCGGCGGAGGTGAGGCCATGACCGATCTCGCCGACCTCGCCTCCGACGTGCGCGTCGACCTCAGGCTGATCGCCGGGCTGATCGCGCCGGGTTCGCGCGTGCTCGACGTCGGCTGCAGCGACGGGGCGCTGCTCGAGCTGCTGGAGAGAACGCGCGGCGTCGACGCCCGCGGCATCGAGATCAGCCAGGAGGGCGTCAACGCCGCCGTGTCGCGCGGCCTGTCGGTGATCCAGGGCGACGCCGACAGCGACCTCAAGCAGTATCCCGACCAGTCCTTCGACTACGTGGTGCTGAGTCACACCATCCAGGCGACGCGCAATGCCCGCCACGTGCTCGACGAGATGCTGCGCATCGGCCGCCGCGTCGTGGTGTCGCTGCCGAACTTCGGCCATCTCGACGTGCGCTTCCGCCTGATGTTCCTCGGCCGGATGCCGGTCTCCAAGCGCCTGCCCTACTCCTGGTACGACACGCCCAACATCCACTTCTGCACCATCCGCGACTTCGTCGAACTGGCCGGCGACGTTGGCGCCCGCGTCGAGCAGGCGATCGTCCTCGACGGCGCCGGCAAGCGGTTGCCGTTCAGCCTGCCGTGGATCGTCTGGAACCTCCTCGGCGCGCAGGCGGTGTTCCTGCTGTCGCGCGACGGCACCGCCCGCCGTAAATAGTGCTAGCTATTGTTAATATTCCTGACCTAACCTGATTCCGGAACCGTCAGCGGATGACGGCGGAGGTTGGTCGAGCGGCAACATGACACTGTTTTTCTGGCACTCGAGTCTCGAGACGGGCAACGCCCGGATCGACGAGCAGCACCGCCGTCTGTTCGCGCTGACCAACGACCTTGCCGGAGCCATCTGCGACGTCGGCTCGTCGTTGAATGTCGACCGGCTGATCGCCGAACTCCGCGACTACGCGGCGACCCATTTCTGCGACGAGGAGAAGCTGATGAGCTGCTCCTCGCTGTCGGTCGTCGAGCAGAAGCGACACGCCTGCGTGCATCGGCAGTTTCTGGACCGGGTGGAAGCCTTCGTCGGCCGGCACGCCGCCGGCGATCCCGACGCGCTGGCCGATTGCCTCGATTTCCTGGTCGACTGGCTGGTGCTGCACATCCTGAAGATGGATCAGCGCATCGTCCGGGCGCTGCCCGACGCGCCGGTGAGTGGCCCGCCGCCGGCCGTGGCGCGCGTGCTGATCGGCGCGCTGGTCGAGACCGAGCGCCGCTTCCGGCTGCTGTCCGACGAGGCGCCGACCATGATCTGGGTGTGCGGCCAGACCGGCGTCGTCGATTTCGTCAACAAGGCCTGGCAGACCTGCCTCGGCCTCGACGCCGCCGCCATCGCCGCCGCCTGGCCCGATCTCGTGCATCCCGACGACCGGCTGCGCTATCGCGAACGCATCGCCGGGCTGCTCGCCCAGCCGGCGACGGCCGAGATCGAATACCGGGTTCGCAAGGCCGACGGCGACTGGATCTGGGTGCTGGAGCGGCTGTCGCCCCGCTACAAGCACGGCACGTTCATCGGCCTGGTGGCCGCCGCCTCGGACATCACGCCGATCAAGCAGTCCGAGCTGATGCTGGCCGAGACCAACCGGCGGCTTGAACACGAAGTGGAGCTGAGGACGGCACAGCTGCGCGAGATGGCCGACACCGATGCGCTGACCGGCGTCGCCAACCGGCGGCGCGTCCTGCATCAGCTCGGCAAAGCCCTGGCGCGGGCCGACGCCGACGGCAGCGAGCTGACGCTGCTCTATCTCGACATAGACCATTTCAAGAAGATCAACGACGGCTACGGCCACGCCGCCGGCGACGAGGTGCTGGTGGCCTTCGTCGAGACGCTGCGGACCTCGCTGAGGCCGGTCGACGCGATCGGCCGGGTCGGCGGCGAGGAGTTCCTGGTGATCCTGCGGTCGACCGGCCTCGACGAGGGCACGCTGACGGCGGAGCGGCTGCGGCAGGCGGTCGAGCGGCTCGCCGTCGCCGGCCTCGGCGGCCGGGTGACGGTGTCGATCGGCGTCGCCGGCCGCATTCCCGGCGAGGGCCGGGACGCGCTGGTCGCCCGCGCCGACCATGCCCTCCTCGCCGCCAAGCGCGCCGGCCGCAACCGCCTGCGCGTGGCGCTGGCGCCGGCGTCGATCGCGGCGATAGGCTGAGTCTCGGCCGTCAGCCGCCGGATCGGCCGTGATGCGGACTGGGCAGGCCGGCCGGCGCCGGCAGCAGCACTGGCCGGATGGCCGGCGAGCGGACGCGGCGCACCACCGGCACGCCCTGATAGAGATGCTTGGTCGCCTCGACCAGGATGACGCCGGCGAACGCCGGCCACAGCCGGGCGCCGATCGCTTCCCAGCGGGCGCTGGCGTGCAGGAAATGGCGGCGCGGCACTGGCATGACGTAGAGCGCCTCATCCCAGGCGGTGGGCGAGAAGGATGTCTCGCGCAGGAGCTTGGTGATCTGGCCGCGCGAGAACGGCCGGCCGTAGCCGAAGGGCGAGGTGTCGACGCGCGCCCAGAGGCCGCGCCGGTTGGGCACCACGGCCAGCACCCGGCCGCCCGGCGACAGCACGCGCCAGGCTTCCTTCAGAAGCTCGGCCGGGTCATTGGCCATTTCGAGGGCGTGGACGATCAGCATCCGGTCGATCGAGGCGTCGGGCAGCGGCAGCATGTCGTCGCAGACCAAGGCCGACGCCGACGGACCGCCGGCCGGCCAGTTGACCGCCCCCTGGGCGGCCGGCATCAGCGCCAGCGTGCGGTCGGCCTCGCCGATGAACGGACCGAGATAGGGCGTCGGAAAGCCGAGGCCGGCCAGCCGGTCGCCGGAGACGTTCGGCCACAGCTTGCGAAGATGGCCGGCGAGGATGGGCCGGATGACGTGGCCGAGGTCGCTCGAATAGAAGTCCCTGAGATCGACGACGTCGAGAAACATGCTCAGCTCCGGCGGCACCCTTGCCCTTTCCGCCATATTGATCGACTGTCGGGTTGTCGCAATGGGTGCCGCCGGTTTTTTCGGACCGGCGACGAAGGGAGCCTGCCGATGGTCGGGACAATCGACGTCGTCGCCTGTCTTGGCGACAACTATGCCTATCTCCTCCGCAACGCGGACAGCGGCGCGGCCGTGGTGATCGACGCGCCGGAGGCGGTGCCGATCCTCGCCGCCGTCGAGGCGGCCGGCGGCCGGCTCGACGCCGTGCTGCTCACCCATCACCACGGCGACCACATCGAGGGCGCCGCCGAAATCCGCCGGTGCACCGGCGCGAAGCTGGTCGGCGCCGCCGCCGACGCCCACCGGCTGCCGCCGCTCGACCTGATGGTGGCGGACGGCGAGGAGGTCGCCATCGGAGGTTTCGGCTTCCGCGTGATGGCGACGCCCGGCCACACGCGCGGCCACGTCGTCTATCACGCGCCCGAGGCGTCGGCGTTGTTCTCCGGCGACACGCTGTTCTCGCTCGGCTGCGGTCGGCTGTTCGAGGGCAGCGCGGCGGAGATGTGGAATTCGCTCCGCCGCCTCGCGGCGCTGCCGCCGGAGACGGCCGTCTGTCCCGGCCACGAATATACCGCCGCCAACGGCCGCTTCGCCCGCACCGTTGATCCGGACAACCCGGCGCTCGCCGAGCGGATCGCCGAGGTGGAAAGCCTCAGGGCGGCCGGTCGGCCGACCGTGCCGGTGGCGCTCGGCACGGAACTGATGACCAACCCGTTCCTCAGGGCCGGCGATCCGGCCATCGCCGCCCGGCTGGGTCTCGCCGGCCGGCCGGCCGTCGAGATATTCGCCGAACTGCGCCGGCTGAAGGACGACTTCAGGTGACGGCCCGGCGGGCGCGACGGCGGAACGGCAGGGCGTCCCAGGCGGCGACTACGGCGCCGAGGGTGACCAGGGCGCAGGCCGCCGCCGCCGTCCAGGTCAGCGAGCCGTAGCCGGTGAGCGTCAACAGCAGCGTCGACAGCACCGGCGTCGCATAGGCGGCGGTGCCGATCAGCTGGATGTCGCCGTGCTTGACGCCGTGGTCCCAGACGAAGAAGGCGAGGCCGACCGGCAAAGCGCCTAACAGCAGCACCATCGACCACTGGAGCGCATTGGCCGGCAGCACCGTCTCCTCGAAGGCGAGATGGCAGATCAGGCTCAAGGCGGCGGTGGCGAGGCAGAAGCCGGCGACCGCTTCCGACGGCACGCCGGCAAAGCGGCGCGAGATCACCGAATAGCCGGCCCAGACCACGGCGGCGAGGAAGGCGGCGAGATAGCCGAAGGCATAGCCGCCGTCGAGCGAAAGCGAGCGGCCGGCCGTCACCAGCAGCGCGGCGCCGGCAAAGCCGATCAGCACGCCGGCGATGTGGTGGACGCCGAGGCGCTCGCCCGGCAGCAGGCCGGACAACAGCACGATCAACAGCGGCCAGAGATAGTTGAGGAGGCCGGCTTCGACCAGCGGCGCATTGCGCAACGCGGTGAAGTAGAGCGCATGGTAGCCGAACAGGCCGAGCGTGCCGACCGCCCACACCTTCGCCGGCTGCCTGAGCACGCCGGTGCGGCGGCGGGCGATCAGCCAGGCCGTGGCGACCGAGCCGGAGAGGCCGAAGCAGAGGGCGTTGAGCAGGAAGGGCGGCACGGCGCCCGAGCCGCCGGTGAACACGCCGAGCAGCGACCACATCAGGATGGCGGACAGGCCGATCAGCGTGGCGCGGTTCCGGTTCGACATGGTGTCGCCTCGCGTTTTTCCCCGGTCGGGAGAGGATCCGCCGGATCCGTGTTTTTGCGAATGGGTGGCGGCGGAATTTGCGAGGCTTTAACGGTATCCGTCTAATCTGCCAAGATAGAACCAATGGATCATTGCCTTGATTTTTGCCAATCGCCGCTGGATGGAGTTCGTCTTCGGCGTGGTCGTGCCGACCGCGCTGACGGCGCTCGCCGCCGCGGCGGTGGTCTATCTCGCCATGGGACGCATGGCGGCCGAGGTGAACGCCATCGACCGCAACGGCGTCGCGCGGGTGATCGAGGTGATCAAGGACGAGACGCTCGGTGAGATGAGCCGCGCCGCCAGCGGGTTCGCCACCTCTTCCGCCGCCGCGGCTGCACTCGGGCGCGGCATCGACGCCCCCTCCGTCGACGCCGATCTGCGCCGCCCCACCGAAAGCGACCGCTTCTTCGACATGCTGCTCGTCCTAGACGCCGGCGGCACGCCGCTACGCGCCTTCCACGACGGTCGGCCGGCCGGACCGGACGGTGGTGGCATCAGCCGGGCCGACATCGTCGCGCTGATTGCCGCCGAGCGGCGGACGCCGCAGGGGGCGGCATCCGGCTTCGTGCAGTCGCGCTTCGGTCCGCTCTCCGTCGGGCTGCACCGGATCGAGGGGCGAGACGGCGTCGAAAGCGGCGATCCGCCGCTCTATCTCTTGGTCGGCCGGCCGGTGATCGGTCCCCGCTTCCAGAGGCTGGCCGACGCGCTCGGCGTGCGCAACCTCAGCTTCGGCCCGCTGCCGGTCGGCATGGACGGCGTCGTGCTGACATCGGTGTCGGGCGTTCCTCTCGGTTCGATCGGCTGGGAGTCGCACGCCTCCGGTTCCGAGGCGATGGAGCGCGCCCGCCTGCCGGTGCTGGCCGTGCTGGCGCTGCTGTTCGTCGTCATGGGCGTGCTGGTGGTCACCATCTGGAAGATGCTGAGCGGGCTGCGCCACGACGAGACGGCGGCCCGCCACGCGGCGAGCCACGATCCGCTGTCCGGCCTGCCCAACCGCGCCTCCTTCCATCAGCGGCTCACCGAGGCCTATGAGCGGCCGGCCGGCGGCATCGCCGTGTTGTTCGCCGACCTCGACGGCTTCAAGGAGGTCAACGACACCTATGGCCACGATGTCGGCGACCGACTGATCCGGGCGACGGCGGCCGGCTTCCGCACGCTGGTCGGCGACGACGGCGCGCTGGCCCGGCTCGGCGGCGACGAGTTCGCGGTGGTCGTCGAGGGCGAGGGAGCGGCCGAGCGGGCGCGCGCCCTCGGCCAGAGCTTCGTCGACTTCCTCGACGAAGCCTTCGATTTCGAGGGGCGGACGGTGAAGGTCGGTTGCTCGGTCGGCGTCGCCGGCGACCAGCGTGGCCGCCTGACGCCGGGCGAACTGGTGCGACGAGCCGACGTCGCCATGTATGTCGCCAAGGCCGGCGGCAAGAACCGCGTCGACCTCTACGACGCCGGCATGGACGCCGATCGCCAGGCGCGGGCGGCGCTGGCCGCCGATCTGCGTGCCGCGCTCGCCCACGACGATCTTCAGGTGCATTACCAGCCGGTGGTGTCGGCGAAGACCGGCGGCATCTTGGCCGTCGAGGCGCTGGTCCGCTGGATCCGGCCGGGGACCGGGCCGGTCAGCCCGGCGACGTTCCTGGCCGTTGCCGAGGAGGCGGGCATGACCGACCTGATCGGCGCCTACGTGCTGCGCCGCGTCGCCCGCGACGCGCCGGCCTTCGGCGACCTCAAGGTGGTGGTCAACGTGTTCGCCGCTCAGTTCCGCGATCCCGGCTTCCCCGAGGCGCTGAAGGCCATCCTCGACGAGGCGGCGCTGCCGCCGGAACGGCTGGAGATCGACATCACCGAGAGCTTCCTTGCCGCCGAGCCCGAGCGGGCGCGCCGCAGCATCGAGGCGCTGCACGCGCTCGGCGTGTCGGTGGCGCTCGACGATTTCGGCACCGGCTTCTCGTCGGTCGCCTACCTCCGCCGTTTCGCCTTCGACAAGGTGAAGATCGACCGCTCGGTGGTGATCGACGTCATCCGCGATCCGGCGTCGCAGAGCCTGGTGCAGGCGGCGGTGGCGCTGGCCGAGACGCTAGGCGCCGAGGTGACGGCCGAGGGCATCGAGATGGCCGAGGAGGCCGAGGCGCTGAAACAGGCCGGCTGTCACGAGTTGCAGGGCTACTATTTCGGCTCGCCGACCGTCTGCTCGGAGATCGTCCGCCGCCTGGCCCGCGAGCACGAGACAGCCGCACAGAAGCGGGCTTGATACCAACAGGCATTGAAAATGCCTGTTGGTATTCCGCTTGCCGATGTCTCATGCTCCTGATGCAGATGAGACATCGGCAATGCTTCAATGAGCGGATGCGTCAGCATCTTCGCGAATTGGCATGAACGGTCACGGATCGAGTTCGACGTCCCAATAGAGGAAGTCCAGCCAGCTTTCGTGCAGGTGGTTGGGCGGGAACAGCCGGCCGTTGCGATGCAGGTCGTGGACGGTGGGCGCGAAGGCGCGGCCGTTCAACTGCATGCCGACCTCGGCCGGCGTCTTGTCGGCCTTGCGGAGATTGCAGGCCGAGCAGGCGGCGACGACGTTCTCCCAAGTGGTCTGGCCGCCCTTGGAGCGCGGCAGCAGGTGGTCGAAGGTCAGTTCGTCGCGGCTGCCGCAATACTGGCACTCGAAGCGGTCGCGCAGGAAGACGTTGAAACGGGTGAAGGCCGGCTGACGCGACGGCCGGACGAAGGTCTTCAGCGAGACGACCGACGGCAGGTGGAACTCGAAGCTGGGACTGTGGACCAGCACGTCATATTCGGAAACGATGTTGACGCGGTCGAGGAACACCGCCTTGAGCGCGTCCTGCCAGGACCACAGCGACAAGGGGAAATAGCTCAGCGGGCGGTAGTCCGCGTTCAGCACCAGCGCCGGGTGTGCATCCGGCGAGACGGCGATCGTCACCTCGTGCTCTCCTTCACCGAGGCGGCGTTCGGGCCCGCCCCGCGCGCAAATACTCTACGCCGATGATGTCGGTGATGTGAAGCTGAAAGCCTTCGTTTTCCGACCGATTCGCATGGGAGGACGCCAGTGCCGGCGGGGTTGCCGCCATCAGGACAGGCCCTTGTCGGGCCTCGTCAATTGCCAGCTTTGGCTGCCCGGTGCAGCAGGGCGACGAACAGCGATGCCGGTAACAGATGCTTGACCACGGCCGCCCCCTTGGTGAGCCAGGTGATGCGGTAATAGGGGCGCGGCCGGGCTGATTCGCAGGCATGCACCAGGCAGTCGACCACCGCTTCCGGCGGCTTGCGGAACACCGAGGCTTCGGGCGGCCGCCGCATGTCGTCGAGGCGCTGGCGATAGCCGGCCGCATTGGCCGAGCCCTCGACGTCGACGTTGTCGCGGAACTGCTTCATCGACGTCGCCACGAAATTGGTGGCGATCGGGCCGGGTTGCAGCGTCGCCACGTGGATGCCGGCATCGATCAGCTCCAGCCGCCAGCTATCGGCGAGGCCCTCGATGGCGTGCTTGGAAGCATTGTAGGCGCCGCGATAGGGCATCGACAGGAAGCCGAGGATCGACGAGCACATGACGATGCGGCCGGCGCCGGCCCGCCGCATGGCCGGCACGAAGCGACGCGTCAGGTCGTGCCAGCCGAGCACGTTGACCTCGAACATCTGCCTGAGCACCTCGGTGGACAGGTCCTCGAGCGCGCCGGGCTGGCCGTAGGCGCCGTTGTTGTAGAGGACGCCGAGCCGGCCATCGGTGGCTTCCAGCACCGCCTCGGCGGTGGCGGCGATCGAGGCGGGATCGGCGTAGTCCATCAAGAGCGGCGTGACACCGGGGAGGAGGGCGAGCCGCTGGCGGTCTTCCTCCTTGCGCACCGTGGCGAACACCTGCCAGCCGCGGCCGGCCATGATGGTGGCGGCGGCAAGGCCGATGCCGGAGGAGGCGCCGGTGATCAGGATGGAACGGTCGACGGCGGGAAAGCGCATGGCGGGCCTCGGGCTCGGGACGATGGCTGCCCGGCGACAATCAGTCTTTCTCCGGACGGCGCGGCCGACTATATACTGCATCAGGCGTTTGGAGAGACCCTTGCTCGACGATTCCGACCACGATCATCAGGCCTGCCGCAGCCGCGCCGTCGCCCGCGCCGAGGAGCGTTGCCGGACCGAGGGCCTGCGCCTCACCGCCCAGCGGCGGCAGGTGCTGGAGGCGATGCTCGCCAGCCACGCGCCGGTGTCGGCCTACGAGATCATGGACCGCATCGCCGAAGGTGCCCGCCGGCCGAGCCCCATCTCGGTCTACCGCGCTCTCGACTTCCTGGTCGCCAACCGCTTCGCCCACCGCATCGAAAGCCGCAACGCCTTCCTCGCCTGCATCGAGGAGCACGGCCATGCCTCCGGTCCGGAGGCGCCGCTGGTGTTCCTGCTCTGCGAGCGTTGCGGCTCGGCGGCCGAGGCCGAACCGGCCGAACTGGGCGCGCTGCTGTCGGGCATCGCCGCCGCCGAGGGCTTTCAGCCGTCGACCTCGGTGCTGGAGATCCGCGGCCTTTGCGCCGCCTGCCAGACATCCGGAGTGCCGGGCGACCACCCGCACGATCACCCGCACAGCCACAACTAGGGATCCCTTGCGCATGTCCAGTTCCTTCGGTCCGGCGCCGCGCCGCCGCTCGGTTCCCGTCGCCGTCGGCAAGGTGACGATCGGCGGCGACGCGCCGGTGGTGGTGCAGTCGATGACCAACACCGACACCGCCGACGTCGACGCCACCGTGGCGCAGGTGATGGCGCTGGCGCGGGCGGGCTCCGAGCTGGTGCGCATCACCGTCGACCGCGACGATAGCGCTGCCGCCGTGCCGCGCATCCGCGAGCGGCTCGACCGGGTCGGCGTCGACGTGCCGCTGATCGGCGATTTCCATTTCATCGGCCACCGTCTGCTCGCCGACTTCCCGGCCTGCGCCGAGGCGCTGGCCAAGTACCGCATTAACCCCGGCAATGTCGGCGTGCGCGCCAAGCGCGACCGGCATTTTTCCGACATCGTTGAGATCGCCGCCCGCCACGGCAAGGCGGTGAGGATCGGCGTCAATTGGGGCTCGCTCGACCAGGAACTGGCGACGCGGCTGATGGATGAGAACAAGGCCAAGGGCTCGCCGCTCACCGCGCAGGAGGTGATGCGCGAGGCGATGGTGCAGTCGGCGCTGCTCTCCGCCGCCCGCGCCGAGGAGATCGGCCTTGGCCGCGACCGCATCGTGCTGTCCGCCAAGGTCAGTCAGGTGCAGGACTTGATCGCCGTTTACGGCGACCTCGCGACGCGCGGCGACTACGCGCTGCACCTCGGCCTCACCGAGGCCGGCATGGGTACCAAGGGCGTCGTCGCCTCGGCGGCGTCGATGGGTTATCTGTTGCAGCATGGCATCGGCGACACCATCCGCGTGTCGCTCACCCCCGAGCCGGGCGGCGACCGCACGCGCGAGGTGATGGTGGCGCAGGAGCTGCTGCAGGTGATGGGCTTCCGCAGCTTCGTGCCGATCGTCGCCGCCTGCCCCGGCTGCGGCCGCACCACGTCGACGGTATTCCAGGAGCTGGCCAAGACCATCCAGGACCAGATTCGCGACGCCATGCCGGACTGGCGGCGGCGCTATCCCGGCGTCGAGGCGTTGCAGGTGGCGGTGATGGGCTGCATCGTCAACGGTCCCGGCGAATCCAAGCACGCCGACATCGGCATTTCGCTGCCCGGCACCGGCGAGAACCCGGCGGCGCCGGTATTCATCGACGGCGAGAAGGCGGCGACGCTGCGGGGGGCCACCATCGCCCAGGACTTCCAGAAGCTGGTGCTCGACTATATCGAGCGGCGCTACGGCGACGGCAACAATCGCCGACCGGCGGCCGAATAATCAGCACCGCCTGCCGGCGGCTTTTGATTGGCATCCGCTTTTCCGAAACGTCTGCAACTTTTCGGGCGGATGCCTAACGTCGCCTGTCGGCGACGAAGCGGGCGGCGGCGACCAGCATGTCGGAGCGCTTCCCCCAGGGGGCGAGCAGGTCAACGGCCTCGGTGACCAGCCGGTCGAGTTCGGCGCGTGACGCCTCGACGCCGTGCAGCGCCACCAGTGTGCCCTTGCCGTGGGTGGCGTCTTTCGCCACCGCCTTGCCCATCTCCTCAGTGGTCGATGTCACGTCGAGAAGGTCGTCGGCAAGCTGGAAGGCGAGGCCGACCACCTCGCCGAAGCGGCCGAGCCGGGCGACGTCGGCGTCCTTGCCGCCGCCGAGGCGGGCGCCCATGACGATCGCGGCACGAATCAGCGCGCCGGTCTTCATCGCCTGCAACTGGCGAATGCCGGCCTCGTCGGGATCGGCGCCGGCCGTGCCGAATCGCCCTTCGGCGGCGAGATCGAGCATCTGGCCGCCGACCATGCCGCCGAGGCCGCCGGCCCGGGCGAGGTCGAGCACCAGCGCCGCCCTGACCGCCGGATCGGCGTGGCAGGCGGGGTCGGCGAGGAGATCGAAGGCGAGCGTCAGCAGGGCATCGCCGGCGAGGATGGCCGTCGCGTCGTCGTAGGCGACATGGACGGTCGGCCGGCCGCGCCGAAGCGCGTCGTCGTCCATGACCGGCAGATCGTCGTGGACCAGCGAGTAGCAGTGCAGGCACTCGACGGCGGCGGCGGCCGGCATCAGCGCGGCGGGCGTCAGACCGGGATCGACAAGGCGGGCGGCCTCGACCAGCAGGAAGGGACGGAGCCGCTTGCCGCCGGCCAGCACGGCGTGGCGCATGGCGGCGAGGAGGCGTCGCGGCCGGACGATCTCGCCGGGCCGCGGGGCGGCGTCGAGACGCGCGGCCAGATCGGCCTCGAGCGCGCGGGCGAAATCGGCAAGGGCGGCTTCGAGGTCGGCGGTCATGGCTACTCCGGCAGATGCGGCCCTGTGGTAGCGCCGGCCCGACGGCGGGGTCAAGGCAGCTGTCAGACGGGCAGCACGGTGGTGTTCTTCACCTCCTCCATCACCGGATAGGTGTGGGTCTCGCGCACGCCGGGCAGCGTCATCAGCACCTCCGACAGGAATTCGCGATAGGCCTCCATGTCGCGGACGCGCGCCTTGACCAGATAGTCGAAGCCGCCGGCGATCAGGTGGCATTCCAGCACTTCCGGCGCCTTCTTGACGGCGCTCGCGAAGGTGGTGAACACCTCCGGGTTCATGCGGTCGAGCTTGATCTCGACGAAGACCAGCAGGCCGCGTTGCAGATGGGTGGGGTCGAGGCGGGCGGTGTAGCCGACGATGAAGCCGTCGCGCGTCAGCCGCTTGACGCGCTCGGCGGTGGCGGTCGCCGACATGCCGATACGGTCGGCCAGCTCGAGGTTGGTAATGCGGCCGTCGTCCTGGAGCGCGGCGAGGATCTTGCGGTCGATCCGGTCGAGGCCGGGAATATCTTTGCCGTGATATGAGCGGTCGCCGGTGAATGCCGCGGCCATTGCGGGACCTCCAGAACGGGCAATTCTGTAAAAAACACGAAAACAAACGGTTCATTCCGCGAAGAACCCCGATTCTATACCTCAATAAGGAGAGTGTCACCGAAAGGCCCGCGCTATCCTGCGGATTATAAACAGAAGCCGCCGGCCAAGGCGGCAACCTTCCGGAGACCAGATGTCAGCCCTACCTTCCGAGCCCGAGAGGGCTCCCGTCTTTGCGCCGCCCTATGCCGAGGACGAGACGGCGGTGGTCCGCCGCCTGCTCGCGGCACGGCCCGACGATGCCGCGGCACGCGCCCGCGTCGACGCCCACGCAACGCGTCTGATCGCCGCCATCCGCGACGGCAAGTCGGCGATCGGCGGCGTCGAGGATTTCCTGAAAGCCTATTCGCTGACGACGCGCGAGGGCCTCGCCATCATGGTGATGGCGGAGGCGCTGCTGCGCGTGCCGGACGGCGCCACCGCCGACCGGCTGATCGAGGACAAGCTCGCCTCGGCCGCCTTCGGCTTCCACGCCAAGGGTGAGGACCCCTGGCTGGTCGCCGCCTCCGGCTGGGCGCTCGGGGTGACCACTCGCGTGCTGCAGCCGGGCGAGACGCCCGACAATGTCGTCTCAGGCCTCGTGAAAAGGCTCGGCATGCCGGCGGTGCGCGGCGCCACGCGCCAGGCGATGAAGATCATGGGCCACCAGTTCGTGCTGGGCACCTCGATCGAGGCGGCGCTATCGCGCGCCAAAGGTCTTGCCGGCAAGGGCTACCGCCATTCCTACGACATGCTGGGCGAGGGCGCCCGCACGGCGGCCGACGCGACACGTTACTTTGCCGACTATGCCCGGGCGATTGAGGCGATCGGCAAGGCGGCCGGCACCGAGGCGCTGCCGGCCCGGCCGGGCATCTCGGTCAAGCTGTCGGCGATTCATCCACGCTACGAGGCAGTCAACGCCGAGCGCGTCATGGCCGAGCTGGTACCGAAGCTGATCGAGCTGTCGCGGGCGGCCAAGGCTCACGACCTCAACCTCACCGTCGATGCGGAGGAGGCCGATCGGCTGTCGCTGTCGCTGGCGGTGTTCGCCGCCACGGCGGCCGATCCGTCGCTCGCCGGCTGGGACGGCTTCGGCCTCGCCGTGCAGGCCTACCAGAAGCGGGCGACGGCGGTGATCGACTGGCTGGTCGACCTCGCCGACAGCCTCGACCGCCGCTTCATGGTCCGCTTGGTCAAGGGCGCCTACTGGGACAGCGAGATCAAGCGGGCGCAGGAGCGCGGGCTTGCCGATTATCCGGTGTTCACGCGCAAGGCGTCGACCGACCTCAGCTATCTCGTCTGCGCCGACAAGCTCCTCAAGGCACCGCGCCTCTATCCGCAGTTCGCCACCCACAACGCGCTGACCGTAGCCGAGGTGTCGGAACTGGCCGGCGTCGACCGGCGGTTCGAGTTCCAGCGCCTGCACGGCATGGGCGACACGCTCTACCGCGAGGTGACGGAGAAGGACGGCCAGCCCTGCCGCATCTACGCGCCGGTCGGCGGCCACAAGGACCTGCTCGCCTATCTCGTCCGGCGCCTTCTGGAAAACGGCGCCAACTCGTCCTTCGTCGCCGCCATCGGCGACCCGAACGTGGAGATCCCGACCTTGCTGATCCGTCCCGCCGACGTGCTGGAAGGCGGCGACCGCGCCCGCCATGCCCGCATTCCGCTGCCCGCCGACATCTTCGGCTGCCGCCGCAACTCGCGCGGCGTCGAACTGGCCGACGCGGCGGCGCTCGAACCGCTGCTCGCCGCCATCCTCGGCGCCGGCACGGATTTCGGCACCGCCGCCTCGATCATCGACGGCGAAGCGGTGGCCGGCCCGTCGCGCGTTCTCCTGTCGCCGGTCGACGGCAAGACCGCGATCGGCCGGGCGATCGACGCCGACGCCGCGACGGCGGAGAAGGCGGTGACGGCCGCCGTCGCCGGCTTCCGCGCCTGGGCGGCGACACCGGTCGAGATGCGCGCTGTCGCGCTGGAGAAGGCCGCCGATCTCCTCGAGGAGCGGCTGCCGCAGTTCCTGGCCCTCCTGGCGCTCGAAGCCGGCAAGACGCTGTCCGACGGCATCGCCGAGGTGCGCGAGGCGGCCGATTTCTGCCGCTACTATGCCGCCGAGGTGCGGCGGCTGTTCGCCGAGCCGACCGTCCTGCCCGGCCCGACCGGCGAGGACAACCGCCTCGCCTACCGTGGTCGCGGCGTGTTCGCCACCATCGCGCCGTGGAACTTCCCGCTGGCCATCTTCATCGGCCAAACGGCGGCGGCGCTGGCCGCCGGCAACGCGGTGGTGGCCAAGCCGGCCGAACAGACGCCGCTCGTCGGCGCGGCGGCGGTGAAGCTGTTGCATGAGGCCGGCGTGCCAACCTCGGCGCTTGCCCTTCTGGTCGGCGACGGTACGGCCGGCGCGGCGCTCACCGCCGATCCGCGCATCGCCGGCGTCGCCTTCACCGGTTCCACCGACACCGCCTTCGCCATCAACCGGGCGCTCGCCGCCAAGACCGGGCCGATCGTGCCGCTGATTGCCGAGACCGGCGGCCTCAACGCGATGATCGTCGACGCGACGGCGCTCGGCGAGCAGGTGGCCGACGACGTCGTCGCCTCGGCCTTTCGCTCGGCCGGCCAGCGCTGCTCGGCGCTGCGCCTCCTGCTGGTGCAGGAGGACGTCGCCGACCACATGATCGGCCTCGTCAAGGGCGCGGCGGCCGAACTCAGGCTGGGCGACCCGCGCCGACCGGATACCGATGTCGGGCCGATCATCGATGCCGCCCAGCGGGAGAAGCTGGCCGTCCACGTCGCCGCCTGGCACGGCGATGTGCTGTTCTCGGGCGAGGTGCCCGGCGGCGAGCTGGCCGACGGCTGCTGGTTCCCGCCCACCGTCATCGCGCTGCCGGAGGCGGCGGCCCTCGACCGCGAGGTGTTCGGCCCGGTGCTGCATGTCGTCCGCTACAAGGCGAAGGACCTCGACCGGGTGCTCGACGCCATCGCGGCGACCGGCTACGGCCTGACGCTCGGCATCCACTCGCGCATCGAGGCGACGGTGAACAGGATCGTCGAGCGGCTGCCGGTCGGCAACGTCTACGTCAATCGCAACATGATCGGCGCCGTGGTCGGTTCGCAGCCGTTCGGCGGCTCCGGCCTCTCCGGCACCGGCCCCAAGGCGGGCGGGCCGAACTACCTGACGCGCTTCGCGCTCGAACAGGTGGTGTCGGTCAACACAGCGGCGGCCGGCGGCAATGCGACGCTGGTCGCCATGGGCGATGAGTGAAACAGAATAAAGCAGGGGGCGAGGGAAGGGCCGGGGAGCGATCCCTGGCCCTTTCGCATGTCTCCGCAACGCGCAAAAAAAACAGGCCGGGGTTACCGGCCTGAGTTCTGGGAGGAAAGCTGGAGTGCCCCATGGATCAGGAGGAGATCCAGACGGAAACCCGACAAGGCAGCGCTCACAAGTCAAAGGTCTCACGTTGCCTTAATTCGCGCCATGTCAAATTTTAGGCGCGTCCGGTCAATTTGCGGGCAGTTGCCGATTTTGGCGGCGTTTTACGCTGGTCGGAGAGGGAAAAGCTCTCGCCGCTTCGGCCAGCCGCCGTCTTTTCCCTTGTTTGCCGGGCCGACGGCGTTGGATTATGAGAAAACGGCAAGGCGGGTGGGCATGAGCGATCTTGGCGAGGCAACGGCGGACGGACCGGTGGCGGACGATGGGGGGACGGCGGCGGTGCGACGGACGGGCTGGCGGATCTGGCTCAGGCGGCTGACGACGGTTGCCGCGGTGGCGGTGCTGCTGCCCTTGGTGCTGACGCCGCTCTATCTCTTCGTGCGGCCGGTGTCGACGCTGATGGTCTGGGACCTTCTGACCTTCCAGGGCTACAGCCGCCAGTGGATCGACCTCGACGACATCTCGCCCAGCATGAAGCAGGCGGTGGTGATGAGCGAGGACGGCCAGTTCTGCTTTCACGACGGCGTCGACTGGGGGCAGCTGAAATCGGTGCTGAGCCGCAACGGTGGCCCCAACCGCGGCGCCAGCACCATCACCATGCAGACGGTGAAGAACGTCTTCCTGTGGCCGTCGCGCTCCTACATCCGCAAGGGCCTGGAAATCCCGCTCGCCCTCTATGCCGACCTCGTCTGGTCGAAGAGGCGGACGCTGGAAATCTACCTCAACATCGCCGAACTCGGCCCCAACATCTACGGCGTCGAGGCGGCGGCGCGCTACTACTTCAAGAAGTCGGCTGCGAAGCTCAGCCGGCGCGAGGCGGCGCTGATCGCCGCCGCGCTTCCCAATCCGGTCATCCGCAACCCGCTGAAGCCGAGCCGGGCGCAGACGCGGCTGTCGCGCGTCATCGAGCGTCGCATCGTCCAGTCGGGCGCCTATGTCGAATGCCTTCAGCGGTGAGCGAGCATCGGGATTGCGACGGAGCGGCGCACTTTTTTGCCGGCAGGCTATGGCAAAGTGGCGCCACACTCTGTATAAGGCCGCATCTTTAGGAACGAGCGCCCGCGCGCCCGGACGGTGAACCGTTGCGGTCCCTGTCCGATACGGGCGATGGAGTAGAAGACAATGGCAGTCCCCAAGCGAAAGACCTCGCCGTCCAAGCGCGGCATGCGTCGGTCCGCCGATGCCCTGAAGCAGCCGACCTACGTCGAGGACAAGACCTCGGGCGAGCTGCGCCGTCCCCATCACGTCGATCTCAAGACCGGCATGTACCGCGGCCGCCAGATCCTGGCGCCGAAGGAAGCCTGATCAGGACTTCGACCGGCAGTCTCCGACGGCCGGGACATCGACATGAAAAAAGCCGGCGCGACGCGTCGGCTTTTTTGTTTTTGGGAGATGCGCCTCAGTATTCGGCGGCGCCGAAGAAGCCGGGCTCGAGGTCGGTGACGCGGCGGTAGCCGTCGCGATAGAGCGCGTCGGCGCGGGCGGCGATCTGGGCGGGATCGCGGCGGACGCGGCGCTCGCCGGCCATAGCGTCGCCGAGGCCGAGCGCGGCGAGCTGGGCCATGAAGGGAGCCGAGGCGGGATTGCCGGCCGAGGCGGCGGCGCGGCGGCCGGTCGTTTCCTCGCGGCGCATGGCCCTGATCTCGACGACGGCGGTAGACGGCATCCGGTCGCCGGCCGCCTCGACCGGCTCGACATAGCGGCCGGCGGCGCGGGAACGGGCAACGCGCTCGCTGCCGAGGCTCTGTCCGATGGGGCCGACCGATCCGATCATAGTCGCGGGCCTTTCAGGAGGCTGTGCCGTTCCGGCACGGAGTGAACCGACGCGAGAGAAGCCGAGCAACCGCCGCGCCACCCTCCGAGAATGGTTAACAAAGGGTTAACGCGCAAGAGGGCAAGCCGGAAAATCGCCGGCCGCGCCGGCGTCGGCGGTGGGGCGACGCTAAATCGCGGGTTCCCGTGGCGGCGTCGTTGCGCTAGGTGTTCCAAAACGGCGAGGACGGCGGCAGATGGAAGACGATGTCGGTCCAGCGGAGGGACAGGGGCTCGGCGGCGGCGCGGTCGGCGCGGCGATGGCGGCGGCTGGCATCGCCGCCTACCAGCACGACTACGCCGAGGACCGGCTGCGCTGGTCGGCCAACGCCGGCGAGGTGCTCGACCTGCCGGCCTACGAGGTGCCGCTGTCCGGCCGGGCGCTCGGCCGGCTGATCGGACCGCAGGCGTCGACGCTGCGCCTTGCTGCGACGCCGCCGCCGGTGCTCTCCGCCGACCGCATCGGCCCCGACTATTGCGTCGTCTACGATCTCAGCCCGCGCGGCGGCAAGCCGCAGGGCGTGCGTATTGAGGAAAGCGGCCGCTGGTTCGGCTCGCCCGGCGGACCGGCGCTCGGGGCGCGCGGCACGGTGCGCGTCCTGCCCCGCGATCACGAGACGGCGGTGCCGGTTCGCCTCTACGGTCCCGACCGGCGTCTCGACCGCGACGAGCTGCTGCAAACCCTCGACGACCGGCTGATGCTGCTGGAGACCGAGGGCGGCCGGGCGGTGTTCCTGATCATCGCCGTGCTCGACATCGGCCGCATCAACGCCAACTTCGGCTACGAGGCCGGCGACCGGGTAATCGACGCCGCCGGCGAGCGCATCCTGCGGCGCATGCGGCAGGGCGACGTGTTCGGCTCATTCTCCGGCCACAAGTTCGGCGCCATCCTCAACGACTGCGACGAGCACGCGCTGGTCATCGCCGCCGAACGCTTCCGCGAGGCGGTGCGCGACGAGGCCGTCGACTGCGACGGCGCCGCCGTGCGCGCCGATATTGCCATCGGCGCGGTGATGCTGCCGCACCACGCGATCACCGGCGCCATGGCCGCCAACCGTGCCGAGGAGGCGCTCGGCGAGGCGCGACGCGACGTCGACCGCTATCTCCACCTCTACGAGCCGTCGGCGGCGCGCGACGCCGCCCGCCGCCGCAACGTCGAGATCGCCGAGGCGATCCAGCGCGGCCTTGCCGAGGATCGCTTCGTGCTGGCCTATCAGCCGATCGCCCGGGCCAACGATCGCGCCATCGTCTCTTACGAGGCGCTGACGCGGCTGGTGCTGCCGTCGGGCGAGATCGTCTCCGGCGGGCCTTATGTCGAGGCGGCCGAGAAGCTCGGTCTGATTCGCCGGCTCGACATGCGGGCGCTGGCGCTGGTGATCGCCGACCTGCACGCCTCGCCGGCCCTGCGCCTCTCCGTCAACGTGTCGCCGGAGACGCTGGCCGATCCGGCCTGGCTGTCGCTGCTGGTGGCCGGCGCGCGGCGCGGCGGCGACGCCCTCAAGCGGCTCACCGTCGAGATCACCGAGACGGCGGCGCTCGGCAGCCTCGACGACCTCCGGCACATGGTGGCGACGGTGCGCGACATCGGCTGCCGCATCGCCATCGACGATTTCGGCTCCGGCCACACCTCGCTCCGGATGCTGCGCGACCTCAAGCCGGACTGGCTGAAGATCGACGGCGCCTTCATCCGCGACATCGGCCGCGACGGCGATGCCGTGGTGTTCGTCAGGGCGCTCTCGACGCTGGCCGCCCACTTCGGCATCCGCACCGTCGCCGAGTTTGTGCAGGACGAGGCGTCGGCGGCGCTGCTCGCCGATCTCGGCATCTCCGCTTTCCAAGGCCGGCTGATCGGCGAGGCACGCCTCAGGGTAGGGCCGGAGCCGAGCCTGCTCGATGGCCTCGACGAGCCGGCCGACGGCGGCTGGCTCAGGGGGGCGCTCGCCGTGGCGCCGGCCTGATTGCCGTTATTCGGGTGCCAACCGGTCGAGCCGCCGCCGCATGGCCTCCAGCTCGCCGCGCAGCGCGTCAATGTCGGCGGCGCGGCTTTCCGTTTCCGGCGCTTCGCCGGGCAGGGCGGCGCGCACCGCCCGCTCGAAGGACTCGGCATTGAGCCGGGCCTGCTCGCCCAGCTTCTCGCCGAGCGCCTCGCTGGCGATGCCGCGCATCTTGCCCTGCTCGCGGGCGAACTGGCCGATGGAGTATTCGAGGAAGGCCGGCACCATGGCCTGCAGGTCGTCGCCATAGAAGCGGATCAGCTGGCGCAGGAAATTGACCGGCAGGAGATGCGGTCCGCGCGTCTCCTCCTCGAGGATGATCTGGGTCAGCACCTCGTGGGTGATGTCGTCGTCGCTCTTGGCATCGATCACCACGAAGTCGACGTCGGCGCGCACCATGGCGGCAAGATCCTGCAACGTCACATAGCTGGAACTGCCGGTGTCGTAGAGCCGCCGGTTGGCATACTTCCGGATGACGGTGCTCTGCCGCATCTTCGACATGGAGCGCTTCCCTCGACGCGCCGCGTCGCCCACGCGGCGATGGTCAGCATAAAAGCAATGGTGCGCCGCAGCCAAGTCTTTTGCGTTGCGACAGACGGCTTCTCCCTTCGGCTAGGCCGAGACAGGTTCCAAACGCCGAAAGGGCTGGTATTGTGGTGCCTTGCGCCGGAGCCGGGGGAAAGGCGCGGCGCGCGCCGACGAGGTTCGGGGGATCGGCATGCTTCGCGTTGTGACGGCCTTGTCGGGGCTGGTGCTGGTCGTCCTGGTTCTCCGCCTGGCGATGGCGCCGGTGTTCCCGCTCGACAAGTTCATGGCTCCCGCCATCGCCGCCTTCGAGGCCGATACCGGCACGGCGGTCAGCGCCGGCACCGTGGATCTCGATCTCTTGCCGACGCCGCGCGTCGTCGCCGACGACGTCAGGATCGAGCTGCCCGACGGCCTCGGCGAGGCGCGCGCCGACCGGCTGGTGCTCTCCCTCCGGGCGTTGCCCTTCCTGTCCGGTTCCGCCGAACTGTCCGGCGTGGCGGTGGAGCGGCCGGTGCTGCGCCTGACGCTCAAGGGCGGCGACCTCGATCCGGCTAAGGCGGTCGCCACTTTGACCGGCCTCGCCGGCAAGGCGGCGACGCGGCGTTTCGCGGCGACCGGCGGACGGTTGGAGCTATCCGCCGACGGCCGCGACTGGCGGCTCGACGATGTCACGGCGTCGGCGTTGCGGACCGCCGACGGCGACCGGCTGGCCATCGGCGCGGCGCTGTCCGGCACGCCGCTGTCGTTGGTCCTGGAGACCGGCGCCACCGGCGCCGTCCGCCTGCGGCTGGCCGCGCCGGCCGGCAACCTCGATCTCGACGGCGGCCTGACAAGCGGCGCCTTCGCCGGCCGCCTGAGGCTGTCGGCGCCGGATGTCGCGGCGTCCGGCCCGGCGCGCATCGCCGGCGCCGCCATCCTGACGCCCGGCCGCGTCGAACTGGTGGATGCCGACGCCACCCTGCTCGGCGGTACCGGCCGGCTGTCGGCCGCCCTCGACCTGACGGCGCCACGCGCGGCCGTCGATCTCCATGCCGCTTTCAAGCGCCTGCCCGCCGATGCCCTGGCGGCGCTTGCCCGCCTTGCCGCCGGCCTCGGCTTCGATCCGGCGGCCGGCGTCGCGCCCGTCGATGCCGGCCTCGACCTGAAGCTCGGCGAACTGGCCTTTCCCGGCGGCGGCGTCCGCGACGTCCGCCTGACGGCGGTCGGCCGCGACGGCCGCTTCGGCGCGGTGCTCGACGGCGCGGCGCTCGGCAACGGCAGCCTGTCGGGCCGGATCGACCTGGTGCCCGATGCCAGCGGCCGGCGGCTCGGCGGCACCCTGGTCGTCAAGGAAATCGCGTCACGCGACGTGGCGGCGCTGGCCGGCGTCGCCGCGCCGCTGGCCGGCCGGATATCGGCCGATCTCCGGCTGGCGGCGCGCGGCCGGTCGACGGAGGAACTGGCGGCGACGCTGGCCGCCGACGGCGCCGCCACGCTACGCGACGGCCGCCTCGCCGCGCTGCCGCTGATGGGCATCGAACTGCCGGCGCTGACCGGGCTGGCCGCCGACCTGACGCTGTCCGGCCTGGACGCACCGGCCCGGCTGAGCGGCCGGGGAATGGCGCCGTCCGGCGCCGTGACGCTGGACGCCGTGGTGACGCCGCGCCGGCTTCTTGACGGCGGTGCGGCGCCGGTGGTGGTGCATGTGGACGGCGCGACGCTATCCGCCGCCTTCGACGGCGGCGTCGATCCCTTTGCCGTCACGGCCGAAGGCACTCTCTCGTTGACCAGCCGACGCCTGTCGGCGCTCGCCGGCGTTGTCGGCCTGACCGACAGCGCTTCGCTGGATGGCCGCCTGGAGGCGGGCATCGGCCGCCTTGCCCTCAGCGGTGCCCGGCTGATGCTCGGCGACGCCGCCTTTGCCGGCGTGCTCGACTTGACGACCGCCGGCGACCGTCCCCGCCTCGCCGGCCGGCTGAGCGGCGGCACGGTCGACGTGGCGGCGCTGGCCGGCGCGTTGGCGCGGCTCGGTGGTCCGGCACGCGGCATCGACGCCGATCTCGGCATCGAGGCGGCCCGCATCGCCGCCGGGCCGGTGGCGGCGGCCGGCGGGCCGGTCGATCTCCGGATCGACGACAAGGGTGCCGAAATCGGCCTCGACAGACTGTCGCTCGGCGGCGGCAGCGGCGCGGCAACGCTGCGCATCACCGCTGGCGAGCGGCCGGCTTTCGCGTTGAAGGGCAAGATCGAGGGCGCGCGGCTCACCAGTCTGGCGCCGCTGATCGGCAGTCGCACCGATGGCGAGCTGACGCTCGCGGCCGACCTCAATGCGACGGGGACGACGGCCGCCGAACTCCTCGCCTCGGCCGGCGGCAGCGCCGACCTCAGCCTGTCGCGCGGTATGCTCGACGGCCTCGACCCGGTGGCGCTGCTCGGCCGGCTGGCCCGGAGCGTGCAGACCGGCTTCGGGTCCGACCCGCGGCGCGTCGCCTTCGACCGGCTGGCCGGCCATCTCGCTCTGGCGACAGGCAGCGTCCGGAGCTACGATCTGGCTTTTTCGGCCGGCGATCTCCAACTGTCGGGCGCCGGCAGCCTGCGCCTTACGGACGGCGTCCTCGACCTGAAGCTGAAGCCGCAATTGAAGGGCTATCCGGATTTCGAGGCGCCGGTGGCGGTCAAGGGGCCGCTCGCCGCGCCGCGCCTCTATCCCGATCTGCCCGGCCTCATCGACGATCCCGCGGCGGGATACGCGCGGCTCGCCGCGATGACGGGCGGCTTCTCGCGTCTTCTGACGGGCGCGGCACCGGCGCTCGCGGCCGTCAGGCCGGATGCCGTGACCTCGATGATCGATACGCTGACCGGCCCGGCCAGACCGGCGGCCACTCAGGTGGAAGCGCCGGCCAAGCCGGCGGCACCTCAGGCGGAAACGCCCGTCGAACCGGCGGTGGCGGCGCCGTTGCCGCCGCTGCGTCCGGCCGGGCGGGTTGCCGCGCCGCGCCGCCCGGCGGCTCCGCCGCCGGCGCTGGCCGACGGGCCGCTCGATCTTGGCGCGCTGGGCCGGACGCCGGGCGGCATCGTGCCGGCGAGGACGCCGTCAGGCGCCTGCCAGCCGGGCCGCGACGGCCGCTGCATTCCCTGAGAACAGCTGCCAATTCGCGGAGATGCTGTCGCATCCGCTCATCGAGACCATTGCCGATTTCTCATCTGCATCGCCGGCATGAGAAATCGGCAGGCGGTATATCAGGAGGCATGTTCAATGCCTCCTGATATCAGTCCTTCGGCGCCGCGACCGGCGGCAGCTTCGGCGTCCAGCGGGTGAGCAGGCCGGCGTTGGTCACCACCGACACCGAACTCATGGCCATGGCGGCGCCGGCCAGTGCCGGCGTCAGCAGGCCGAAGGCGGCGAGCGGAATGCCGATCACGTTGTAGACGAAGGCCCAGAACAGGTTCTGCCGAATCTTGCGCGAGGTGGCGGCGGCGATGTCGAGCGCGGCGCCGACGAGGCGCGGATCGGGCCGCATCAGCGTGATGCCGGCCGTCTCCATGGCGACGTCGGTGCCCGAGCCCATGGCGACGCCGACGTCGGCGGCGGCCAGTGCCGGCGCGTCGTTGACGCCGTCGCCGACCATGGCGAGACGGCGGCCGGCGGCGCGCAGGGCCTCGACCTCGGCCGCCTTGCCCTCCGGCAGCACGTCGGCCCGCCAGTCGTCGAGGCCGGCGGCGCCGGCGATGGCGCGGGCGGCGGCCGGCCGGTCGCCGGTCAAGAGCAGCGTGCGGATGCCGCGCCGGCTGAGTTCGGCGACGGCGGCCGGCGCTTCCGGCCGCAAGGCGTCGGCATAGCCGAACAGGCCGATGGCCTTGTCACCGGCCGTCACGTAGGCGAGCGTCATCTCCGGCCCGAGGCGGCCGAGGCCGGCCTGGTCGAGCGCCGCGTGGTCGACGCCGTGCTCGTCGAGCAGCGCGGCGGTGCCGATCAGCACCGTTTCGCCGTCGACGCGGGCGGAAAGGCCCTTGCCGGGCACCGCCCTGACGTCCTCGGCGGTAAGCGGGATGACGCCGTCCCGCGTCGCGCGGTGAATCGTGGCGCGGGCCAGCGGATGCTCGGAGCCGGTCTGAGCGCCGGCGGCGAGCGCCAAGAGGCGGGCCGGATCGACGCCGTCCGAGGCGACCAGCGCCTGCAACTCGGGACGGCCGGCGGTCAGCGTGCCGGTCTTGTCGAACACCACGGTGCCGACGTGGGCGGCGCGCTCCAGCACCTCGATGTCCTTGATCAGGATGCCGGTGCGGGCGGCGGCGCCGGTGCCGGCGACCAGGGCGGTTGGCGTGGCGAGGCCGAGGGCGCAGGGACAGGCGATCACCAGCACGGCGACGGCGGCGGCCAGCGCCTGTTCGAGGCCGCCGCCGAAGGCCAGCCACAGGGCGAAGGCGAGGATGGCGACGGCGACCACCACCGGCACGAAGATCGCCGACACGCGGTCGACGAGGCGCTGCACCGGCGCCTTGCCGGACTGGGCGTTCTCGACCAGACGGGTGATGCGACCGAGCGTCGAGTCCTCGCCGACGGCGCCCACCTCGACGGTGACGGCGCCCTCGCCGTTGACGGCGCCGGTCACCACCGGCCCGCCGACCGCCCGCAGCACCGGCAGGCTCTCGCCGGTGATCACCGCCTCGTCGAAATGGCTCTCGCCGGTGAGGATGACGCCGTCGACCGGCACGCGCTCGCCGGGCCGGATCAGAACGCGATCGCCGGGCAGCAGGCGCGTCACCGGCACGGTCCGGTAGCTGCCGTCCTCGGCCACCTCTGTCGCCGTCTCCGGGCGCAGCGCCATCAGCGAGCGCACGGCGCGGGTGGTGGAGGCCTTGGCGCGTTCTTCCAGGAACTTGCCGAGCAGTACCAGCGTCAGCACCACGGCCGACGCCTCGAAATAGAGATGCTCCTCCACCATGTGGTGGACCGTCGCCATCTGGTAGACCGAGAAGCCCCAGGCGGCGGTGGTGCCGAGCGACACCAGCACGTCCATGTTGGCGCCGCCGCCCCGGAGCGCGTTCCAGGCGCCGCGATAGAAGCGGCGGCCGGCCAGCACCTGCACGGCGGTGGCCAGCACCAGTTGCAGGTAAGCCGGCAGGATATGTCCGAAGCCGGCCATCATGGCGATCATCGCGACGATGAAGGGGACGGTGAGGAGGGCCGAGACGGCGAGCAGCCGGCCGGTGCGGCGGCGGGCGGCGGCGGCCTCGGCCTCGCGCGCCTCGCGCTCGGCGCGGGCGACCACCGGATCGTCGGACCGCAGCGTCGCCGAGAAGCCGGCCCGATCGACGGCGGCGGCGATCGTCTCGGGCGTCATGGCCGGCTCGACGGCGATGTCGGCCCGCTCCAGCGCCAGGTTGACGCGGGCATCGAGAACGCCGGGCGTCTTCTTCAGCACGCGTTCGAGGCGGGCGGAGCAGGCGGCGCAGGTCATGCCGCGGATATCGAAGGAACGGACGGAGCTTTCAGCGGAATCGGTCATCACACACCTCTGCACTCGCTATAGCAGATGGTGGCTGCCGGCCGCGCCGTCCATGTTCACTTCATCGTTCAACTATCCGGCACGTGGCCGGCGCGTCAGGCGCGCCAGTGCCGGCCGTCGAGGCGCAGGCCGAAGGTATCCGGCCGGCGGGCGAAGTCGACGAGGCCGGCGAGCGCCGGCCGGTCGTGGACGATGATCGCCGTCGGCAGGCCGGCCATCAGCGCCTGATGCGGATACTTGTCCTCGAAGGCGGCGCGGAAGCCGCCCTGCTGCAGCACCTTGACGAGACGGGGGGCGATGCCGCCGGCCAGATAGACGCCGCCGTGAGCGAGGAAGGTGAGCGCGAGATTGCCGGCGATGCGGCCGAGGTGCTCGGCGAACAGGGCGACGGTCTCGACGGCCAGCGGGTCGCCGGCCTCGGCGGCGGCGGTGACGGCGGCCGGCGTGTCGCAGGCAGCGAGCGACTTGTTGGCGGCGGCCACCGCCTTGTAGAGGCGCAACAGACCGGAGCCGCAGATGATGGTCTCGCCGGTGACGCGGCCGCCGGCCCGCTCGATGTGCGGCCAGATGGCGTAGTCGCGGGCGGTGACCGGCGCGAGGTCGATGTGGCCGCCCTCGCCGGGCACCGGCACCCAGAGGCCGGCGGCGTCGACGAGGCCGGCGGCGCCGAGGCCGGTGCCGGGGCCGATCACCACCTTGGTGCCGCGCGCCTGCGGCAGGGCGCCGCCGACGGCGACCAGATCCTTCGCCTTGAGGCCGGGCAGCGACAGGCCGAGCGCCTCGAAGTCGTTGAACAGGATGACGTGATCGAGCTGGAAGCGCTCGACCAGCTCCTTGGGCGTCACCACCCAGGGGCAGTTGGTGAGCTGGGTGCTCTCCTCGCCGATCGGCCCGGCCAGCGCGAAGACCAGCGAACTCGGCCGCGGCGCGCCGGCGTCGATCACCGCGCTCTGGATGGCATCGCCGATGGTCGGGAACAGCCGCGTCTCGACGGTGTCGAAGTGCCGGATGTCGGCGTCGGGATCGGTGAGAAGCGCGAATCGGGCGTTGGTGCCGCCGATGTCGGCGAACAGGACCGGAAAGGTGACGACGCTGGGGACGCTCTGGGACATCGTGATCTTCGCTCAGTCTGAGGGAACGGGGGCGGCGGAAACGGGGGCGGGGTGGGCAAAACCGCCGGCGCGGATCAGGAACTCCGCCGTCGAACGGTTGAGAGCCATCGGGATGTTGTAGACCACCGACAGGCGGGTCAGCGCCTTGACGTCGACGTCGTGCGGCATGGGTGACAGCGGATCGATGAAGAAGATGAGGCCGCCGAGCCGGCCCTCGGCGATCATGGCGCCGATCTGCTGGTCGCCGCCGAGCGGGCCGCTCTTCAGGCAGGTGATGTCGAGCGTCGGGCAGGCGCCGCGAATACGGCTGCCGGTGGTGCCGGTGGCGAACAGGCGGAAGGCGGCGAGCCGCGCCTCGTGGGCACGGGCGAAGGCGACCATCTCGTCCTTCTTGGCATCATGGGCGACGAGCGCGATGGCCGGGACGGCGGCTGCGGCGGTATCGGTGCGTACGGGCATCGCATCCTTGACGACTGGAACTCGATCGGCACGCTCTTAGCGCCTTTCCCCCTGAAACGGTATCGGTTTTGCTGCGCGCTCCTCGGAAATTTCGACCGCCGGCGCGGCGAGGGTCGCCGGAATGCCGTCCCGATCGGGGCAAATACGTAAGGGGTGGTTCCCCCTGGCCGCCGGCGAACTTGCGCAGCGCTCGACCGCAGCGCTCCGAGGGCGCGATTCCGCGTTTGCCGGCGCATTGTCCGGTGCGGCCCGACATAGCCGAAAGCAGCATTCGACAATATTGTCCATTTGGTCAAAAACTGAAGAAAGGCGATGCAAACCGGCGGAAAGCGTGCTTAGTATGCGCCACTCGGGGGAGGGGTCTCTTTGATCGAATTTCCTCCGCCGACCAGCCCGAACGGGGGCTCCTTCCAAAAGGGGTGAGGAACACGATGATCAACAAACTGATCGGCGCTACCTTCTTCGCAGCCGCGCTGTCCAGCACGGCCATGGCGGCCGACATCAAGCCGGCGCTCGTCTACGGAACCGGTGGCAGGTTCGACAAGTCGTTCAACGAGGCGGCCTACACCGGCGCCGAGAAGTTCAAGGCCGAGACCGGCATCGAATACCGCGACTTCGAGCCGACCGGCGATACCCAGGGCGAGCAGGCCATCCGCAACTTCGCCTCCAAGGGCTTCAACCCGGTGGTCGGCGTGTCGTTCGCCTGGACCTCGGCCATCGAGAAGGTGGCGGCCGAGTTCCCCGACACCCAGTTCGTCATCGTCGACGCCGTGGTCGACAAGCCGAACGTCCGCTCGGTGGTCTACAAGGAAGAGGAAGGCTCTTTCCTGGTCGGCACCGTCGCCGGCCTGTTCTCCAAGACGGGCAAGGTCGGCTTCGTCGGCGGCATGGACATTCCGCTGATTCGCAAGTTCGAGTGCGGCTACGAGCAGGGCGCCCGCGCCGCCAATCCGAAGGCCGACGTGCTGCAGAACTGGATCGGCACCACCGGCGCCGCCTGGAGCGACCCGGTGCGCGGCGGCGAGCTGGCCAAGGGCCAGATCGACCAGGGCGTCGACGTTGTCTACGCGGCGGCCGGCGCCTCCGGCATCGGCGTGCTGCAGACGGCCGCCGACCAGGGCAAGTATTCGATCGGCGTCGATTCGAACCAGAACTACCTGCATCCGGGCTCGGTGCTGACCTCGATGGTCAAGCGCGTCGATCTCGCCGTCTACAACGCCTTCTCCGACGTCAAGAACGACAAGTTCACCCCCGGCGTGCAGGCGCTCGGCATTAAGGAAGACGGCGTCTCCTGGGCCTATGACGACAACAACAAGCCGCTGATCACCCCGGAGATCCTGGCGGCGGTCGAGAAGGCCAAGACCGACATCGTCTCCGGCGCGGTCAAGGTGCACGACTACATGACGGACAACTCCTGCCCGAAGTGATGCCCCACTGACGAGGGCGCAAGGCTTGGCCGGTGTTCGGGCTCGCCTTGCGCCCTTTTTCGTATCCGGAGCCATGAAGCCGTGAGCCCATCCCCGACGCCCGCCATCGAACTCAATGGCATCGACAAGAAATTCGGCGCCGTCCACGCCAACAAGAACATCAATCTCACCGTCGCCAAGGGCTCGATCCACGGCATCATCGGCGAGAACGGCGCCGGCAAGTCGACGCTGATGTCGATCCTCTACGGCTTCTATCATGCCGACGCCGGATCGATCCGCATCAACGGCAAGGACACCGTCATCCACGACAGTCAGGCGGCGATCTCGGCCGGCATCGGCATGGTCCACCAGCACTTCATGCTGGTCGAGAACTTCTCGGTGCTGGAGAACGTCATCCTCGGCGTCGAGGGCGGCGCGCTGCTCGGCAAGGGCGTCACCGGTGCGCGCGCGGCGCTGAAGCGGCTCGAAGCCGACTACGGCCTCGAGGTCGATCCCGACGCCATCATCGAGGAGCTGCCGGTCGGATTGCAGCAGCGCGTCGAGATCCTGAAGGCGCTCTATCGCGGCGCCGAGATCCTGATCCTCGACGAGCCGACCGGCGTGCTGACGCCGGCCGAGGCCGATCATCTGTTCCGCATCCTCGGCGTGCTGCGCGACCAGGGCAAGACCATCCTGCTGATCACCCACAAGCTGCGCGAGATCATGGCGATCACCGACACGGTGTCGGTGATGCGGCGCGGCGAGATGGTGGCGACGCGCAAGACCGCCGAGACGACGGTGGAGGAGCTGGCCGAGCTGATGGTCGGCCGCCGCGTGCTCCTGCGCGTCGACAAGGGGCCGGCGGCGCCGAAGGAGGTCGTGCTGTCGGTCAGGAACCTCACCGTCAAGGACGGCCGCGGCGTCACCATGGTCGACGACGTCTCCTTCGACGTCAGGGCCGGCGAGGTGGTCGGCATCGCCGGCGTCGCCGGCAACGGCCAGTCGGAGCTGCTCGAGGCGATCACCGGCATCCGCAAGCCGGCCTCGGGCGAGATCCTGATCCACGGTCAGCCGGTGGCCGGCTTCGACGCCGCCCGCCTCAGGGCGCTCGGCCTCGGCCACATCCCCGAGGACCGCCACCACATGGGCCTCGTCCTGAACTTCGAGGAGAGCGAGAACTCCATCCTCGGCTATCATCGCGACGAACGCTACGGTCGCGGCTTGCTGCTCGACCTCGATGCCTGCCGCGACGATGCCAAGGCGAAGATCGAGAAATACGACATCCGGCCGCCCAACTGCCGGCTGAAGACCGCCAACTTCTCCGGTGGCAACCAGCAGAAGATCGTCGTCGCCCGCGAGATCGAGCGCGACCCGTCGCTGCTCGTCGTCGGCCAGCCGACGCGCGGCGTCGACATCGGCGCCATCGAATTCATCCACCGCCGGCTGATCGCTATGCGCGATGCCGGCAAGGCGGTGCTGCTGGTATCGGTGGAACTCGACGAGATCCGCTCGCTATCGGACCGCATCCTCGTGATGTTCGCCGGCCATGTGGTCGGCGAGAAGACGCCGGATACCGGTGAACAGACCCTCGGCCTGATGATGGCCGGCATTGCCGCGTGAGGCCATCATGAGCACCGCGTCCGTATCGCTTCCCAACTGGATCACCTACGGCCTGATGCCGTTCCTCAACCTGGTCGTCGCCTTCCTGATCTCCGGCGGCGTCGTCTGGTTCATCGGCGAGAGCCCGCTCGATGCCGTGACGCTGCTGTTGCAGGGCGCGCTCGGCAACGGCGAGGGCATCGGCTTCACGCTCTACTACGCCACCAACTTCATCTTCACCGGCCTCTCCGTGGCCGTCGCCTACCACGCCGGCCTGTTCAACATCGGCTCGGAAGGTCAGGCCTATGTCGGCGGCCTCGGTGCGGCGCTCGCTGCGCTCGCCCTCGACCACTACGTGCCCTGGTATGTGACCATGCCGTTCGCGGTGGCCGGCGCCGCCATCTTCGGCGCCGCCTGGGCGCTGATCCCGGCCTGGCTGCAGGCCAAGCGCGGCAGCCACATCGTCATCACGACGATCATGTTCAACTTCATCGGCGCGGCGCTGATGGTCTATCTGCTGGTCCACGTACTGATCGTGCCGGGCAAGATGGCGCCGGAAACCCGCGTCTTCCTGGAAGGCGGCCAGTTGCCCAAGCTCGGCTGGCTGATCTCCCTGTTCGGCGGCAAGCTCGGGGCGGCGCCGTTCAACGTCTCCTTCCTGATCGCGCTGGTCATGTGCTTCGTGGTCTGGCTGCTGATCTGGCGGACCAAGCTCGGCTACGAGATCCGCACCCTCGGCGCCAGCCCGACCGCCGCCGTCTACGCCGGCATCCCCTATGTCAAGACGGTGATCATCACCATGCTGATCTCCGGCGGTCTCGCCGGCATGATGGCGCTCAACCCGGTGCTCGGCGCCTCGGCCCGCCTGCAGGTGGAGTTCGTCGGCGGTGCCGGCTTCGTCGGCATCGCCGTATCGCTGATGGGGCGTTCGCATCCGCTCGGCATTGTGCTCGCCGCCATCCTGTTCGGCGTGCTCTATCAGGGCGGCGATGCGCTCAGCTTCGACATGCCGAAGATCACCCGCGACATGATCGTCGTTATCCAGGGTCTGGTGATCCTGTTCGCCGGCGCCCTCGAATACATGTTCCGGCCGGCCATCGTCCGGATCTGGCAGCGGCTCGGCAAGGCCTGAGGAGACGATCCATGGAAAACCTCGACCTGATCTCCATCCTCGGCTCGACCATCCGCCTGTCGATCCCGCTGATCTTCACCGCGCTGGCCGGCCTGTTCACCGAGCGGGCCGGCGTGTTCGACATCGGCCTCGAAGGCAAGATGCTGTTCTCGGCCTTTGCCGCCGCCGTCGCCGCCTTCATGACCGGCTCGCCCTGGCTCGGCCTTCTCGCCGGCATCACCGTGTCGGTGCTGATCTCGCTGATCCACGGCTTCGCCTCGATCACCAACCGCGGCAACCAGATCGTCTCCGGCGTCGCCATCAACTTCCTGGCCTCCGGCCTCACCGCGGTGCTGGGACAGGCCTGGTTCAGCCAGGGCGGCCGGACGCCGCCGCTTGCCGCCACGGCCCGCTTCACCGAGATCGTCTTTCCCTATGCCGCCGAGCTGCGCGACACCGGCCTCCTGGGCCGCTTCTACGCCAACGTCATCTCCGGCCACAACATCCTGACCTATCTCGCCTTCCTGGCCGTGCCGGCCTCCTGGTGGGTGCTCTATCGCACCCGCTTCGGCCTGCGCCTCAGGGCGGTCGGCGAGAATCCCGGCGCCGTCGACACGGCCGGCGTTTCCGTCACCTTTCTGCGCTACCGGGCGACCATCTGCGCCGGCATCCTGTGCGGCTGCGCCGGCACCTATCTGTCGGTCGCCCAGTCGGCCGGCTTCGTGAAGGACATGTCGGCCGGCAAGGGCTACATCGCCCTGGCGGCGCTGATCTTCGCCAAGTGGCGACCGGTGCCGGTGATGCTGGCCTGCCTGCTGTTCGGCTTCCTCGACGCCTTCGCCAACTTCATGCAGGGCAAGAGCGTGCCGGGTATCGGCGAGGTGCCGGTGCAGATCTTCCAGGCGCTGCCCTACGTGCTGACCTGCGTGCTGCTGGCCGGCTTCATCGGCGTCGCCCGGCCGCCCAAGGCGGGCGGCGTGCCCTATGTCAAGGAGCGCTGAGATGGCCGACTTCGACACCCTGTTCGCGGCGGCGCGCGCCGCCCGCGCCCGAGCGCACGCGCCCTATTCCAACTATGCCGTCGGCGCGGCGATCCTCGCCGACGACGGCAAGGTCTACGCCGGCTGCAACGTCGAGAACGCCTCCTTCCCCGAGGGCTGGTGCGCCGAGACGACGGCCATCGGCCATCTGGTGATGGGGGGTGCCAGGCGTATCGTCCGCGCCGTGGTGGTGGCCGACCGCATCGACAAGGCGGCCGTCGCCGGCGGCCGTTTCTGCACGCCCTGCGGCGGCTGCCGCCAGCGGCTCGCCGAATTCTCGGGGCCGGACACCGAGGTGTTCGCCGCCGACCCCGAAGGCGCCAGCCAGCGCTTCACCATGGCCGAGCTGCTGCCGGCCGGCTTCGTTCTGGAGGAGTGAACGATCATGACCGAAATCTCCAACGCCGCCCGCGCGGCGGCGCTGATCGCTGAGAAGACCGACCTCAAGCCGATCGTCGGCATGGTGCTCGGCTCCGGCCTCGGCTCGTTCGCCGACAGCGTCGAGGATGCCGTCCGCTTCTCCTTCGCCGATCTGCCGGGCTTTCCGGTCTCCACCGTCTCCAGCCACAAGGGCGAGCTGGTGATCGGCAAGCTGGCCGGCCAGCCGGTGGCGGTGTTCTCCGGCCGCGCCCACTATTACGAGCACGGCGACGCGGCGGTGATGAAGACGCCGATCGAGGTGCTGAAGCTGATCGGCTGCCGCGCCGTCATCCTGACCAACGCGGCCGGCGGCCTGCATCTGGAAGTCGGGCCGGGCGAACTGATGCTGATCACCGACCACATCAACTTCACCGGCTCCAACCCGCTGGTCGGGGCGCTCGGCGACGAGCGCTTCGTCGGCATGTCGCAGGCCTACGATCTCCGCCTGCAGGCGCTGTTCCGCGAGGCGGCAGCGGCCGAGGGCGTCACGCTGCATTCCGGCGTCTACGTCTGGTTCACCGGTCCGTCCTTCGAGACGCCGGCCGAGATCCGCGCCGCCAAGATCCTCGGCGGCGACGCGGTGGGTATGTCGACGGTGCCGGAGGTGATCCTCGCCCGCTACATGGGCCTCGAGGTGGCCGCCGTCTCCACCGTCACCAACCCGGCCGCCGGCCTGACCGACCAGGAACTCAGCCACGAGGAGGTCAAGGAGGCGGCGCCCAAGGGAGCCGAGAAGCTGCGCCGCATCCTGCCGCGGGTCATCGCCGCCTATGGAGCATCGGCATGAGCTTCCTGCCGCAGGAGATCATCCGCCGGAAGCGCGACGGCGCCGTGCTCAGCCGCGACGAGATCGCCTTCATGGTCGAGGGGCTGACGGCCGGCTCGGTCACCGAGGGGCAGGTGGCGGCCTTTGCCATGGCCACCTTCTTCCGCGGCATGACCACCGACGAGCGGGTGGCTCTCACCTTGGCCATGCGCGATTCCGGCACGGTGCTCGACTGGTCCGACCTGCCGGGCCCGGCGCTCGACAAGCATTCGACCGGCGGCATCGGCGACACCGTGTCGCTGATGCTGGCGCCGGCCGTCGCCGCCTGCGGCGGTTTCGTGCCGATGATCTCCGGCCGCGGCCTCGGCCATACCGGCGGCACGCTCGACAAGCTCGACACCGTGCCCGGCTACAAGACGCAGCCGGACAACGCGCTGTTCCGCAAGGTGGTGCGCGAGGTCGGCTGCGCCGTCATCGGCCAGACCGCCGATCTGGCGCCGGCCGACAAGCGCGTCTACGCCATCCGCGACGTGACGGGGACGGTGGAGAGCATCGACCTGATCACCGCCTCGATCCTGTCGAAGAAGCTGGCGGCCGGCCTCACCGGCTTGGTGCTCGACGTCAAGACCGGCTCGGGCGCCTTCATGGCCACCCTCGACGAGTCGCGGGCGCTGGCGACCAGCCTCGTCAGCGTCGCCAACGGCGCCGGCCTGCCGACCATCGGCCTGATCACCGACATGAACGAGCCGCTCGGTACGGCGGCCGGCAATGCCCTCGAGGTGCAGCTCGCCGTCGATTTCCTGACCGGCAAGCGCATCGACCCGCGCATGTGGGAAGTGACGGTGGCACTGGCCGCCGAAATGCTGGTGATCGGCGATCTCCGGCCCGACGTCGCCGAGGCGCGCGTCGCCATCGAGGAAGCCTTCACCTCCGGCAAGGCGGCGGAAATCTTCGGTCGCATGGTGACGGCGCTCGGCGGCCCGGCCGACTTCGTCGAGAAAGCGGATACCTATCTCGCCAAGGCACCGGTGGTGCGGCCAGTGATGCCGCCGGCCGCCGGCACGGTGGCGGCCATCGACGCGCGGGCGATCGGCGTCGCGGTGGTCGGCCTCGGCGGCGGCCGCACCCGGCCGCAAGACGCCATCGATCCGGCCGTCGGCTTCTCCGGCCTCGCCAGCCTGCGTGACGACGTCGGTTCCGACCGGCCGCTCGGCTTCGTGCACGCGGCAAGCGAATCGGCGGCCGACGCGGCGTCGGCGGCGCTGGTCGCCGCCTATACGCTGGGCGACCGGCCCGAACGCGGCCCGGTGGTGATCGAACGGCTGGGCGGCTGAGGCAATTTTCCGGGACGGCCGCGGACGGCGGCCTGCCCCGGCTTTCAACAGGATGAGGCGCCCGACGGGCGCCGAGGAGGGATCATGAAACGGGCCATCGTCATCGTGCTCGACAGCTTCGGCATCGGTGGCGCGCCGGACGCCGCCCGCTTCGGCGACGAGGGATCGGACACGCTCGGCCACATCGCCGCCGAATGCGCTGCCGGCAAGGGCGACCGGGCCGGGCTGCGCCAGGGGCCGCTCCGCCTGCCCAACCTCGAACGGCTCGGCCTCGGCCTTGCCGCCGAACTGGCCACCGGCGCGCGACCGGCCGGCTTCGGCCTCGACGTGGCGGAAGGCCGCTACGCCGCGCCGGCCGAGCAGTCGAGCGGCAAGGATACGCCGTCCGGCCACTGGGAGATCGCCGGCGTGCCGGTGCCCTTCGAGTGGGGCTATTTTCCGCCCGACCCGCCGAGCTTCCCGGCCGAGCTGATCGATGCTTTCGTGCGCGAGACCGGCGTGCCCGGCATCCTCGCCAACTGCCATGCCTCCGGCACCGAGGTGATCGCCCGCTTTGGTGAGGAGCACATCCGCACCGGCAAGCCGATCGTCTACACCTCGGCCGATTCGGTGATGCAGATCGCCGCCCACGAGACGCATTTCGGCCTCGACAAGCTGCTCGCCGACTGCGAGATCGCCCGCCGGCTGGTCGACCCCTACCGCATCGGCCGGGTGATCGCCCGGCCCTTTGTCGGTGAGACAAAGGACACCTTCAAGCGCACCGCCAACCGGCGCGACTATGCCGTACCGCCGCCCGAGCCGACGCTGCTCACCCGCGTCGAGGCGGCCGGGCACAAGGTGTTCGGCATCGGCAAGATCGGCGACATCTTCGCCCACCAGAACATCACCGTCACCCGCAAGGGCAAGTCCAACGACGGCAATCTCGACCTCGGCATCGCCGCGCTCGGCGAGGCCGGCGACGGCGATCTCGTCTTCGTCAACCTCGTCGACTTCGACACCGAATACGGCCACCGCCGCGACATCGCCGGCTACGCCGCCTGCCTCGAAGCCTTCGACCGGCGGCTGCCGGAGGTGGAGGCGGCGATGGGCGAGGGCGACCTGCTGCTGATCACCGCCGACCACGGCTGCGACCCGACCTGGACGGGCAGCGACCACACCCGCGAGCGGGTGCCGGCGCTGTTTGCCGGCAAGGGCGTCCGGCCCGGCCCGGCCGGCCGGCCCGACAGCTTCGCCGACATGGCCGAGAGCGTCGCCGCCTGGCTCGGCCTGGCGCCGGGCCGGCACGGCCGCTCGCTTCTTTGACAAACACTTCGAAAGAGACTTCATGCTTGACCCGACCGCCGCGCCTTCGGTGCCGAAGGCCGAACTGCACGTCCATCTCGAAGCCGGCGCCGCGCCGGCGCTGGTCCGCCGCAACGCCGCCCGCTACGGGGTGGATGTGTCGCGCTTGTTCGACGACGAGGGGCGCTATCTCTGGACCGATTTTTCGGCCTTCCTCACCGCTTATGACCTCGCCGCCTCGGTGTTCCGTTCTCCGGAGGACTTCGCCGAACTGGCCGAGACCTACCAGCTCGAAGCGGCGGCGGCCGGCTCGATCTACACCGAGTTCTTCGTGTCGCCCGACTTCGGCAACCGCTCCGGCCTCGGCTACTGCGCCTATCTCGACGGCATCGTCGAGGGACTGAAGCGGGCCGAGGCGGCGAGCGGCATCGTCGGCCGGCTGATCCCACTGGTCGAGCGCCACTACGGGCCGGAACGCGGCGTCGAGGCGGCGCGGGCGGCGGTCAACAACCTTGTGCCGGAAGTGGTCGGCTTCGGCATGGCCGGGGAGGAGCGGCTCTACGCGCCGCACGAGTTCCGCCCCGCCTTCGAGGTGGCCGCCGAGGCCGGCCTGCCGCTGACCTGCCATGCCGGCGAATGGTGCTCGTGGGAGGGTGTGGCGGCGACGCTCGACGCGCTGCCGGTGAGGCGCATCGGCCACGGCGTCCGGGCGGTCGAGAACGCCGACCTCGTTCGCCGCATCGCCGCCGAGGGCATCCACCTCGAGATATGTCCGGTGTCCAATGTGACGCTCGGCGTCTACGGCAGCTATGCCGACCATCCGCTCCTGAAGCTCCGGGCGGCGGGGGTGCGGCATTCGCTCAACTCCGACGATCCGCCGTTCTTCTGGACTTCGGTCGGCCACGAGTATTGCGTCGGGCGCGACGTTTTCGGCCTCTCCGATGCCGAGCTTGCGGCGGTCACCCGCGTGGCGATCGAGGATGCCTTCTGCGACGATGCGACGAAGGCGCGGCTGCTTGCCAAGATTTAGGGCGCGTCCGGCAAATTTCAGTTGCCGAACACGCCCTGCTTTTGCTTCACGCAATTCCGGACGCAAAACCGGTGCCCACTTTTGCTGGAATTGCTCTGGCTGGGAATTCCGGTGGGGATCGGGGTTTTTGCCGGTTTCGGCGGCGCGCCCGAGCCTCTATGGTCGCCAAAACGTCCACCCCCCCGCGAGGAACCCATGAGCGTCAAGGTCATCGATCATCCGCTGGTGCAGCACAAGCTGACCATCATGCGTAAAAAGGAAACCTCGACGGCGAGTTTCCGGCGGCTGCTCAGGGAAATCTCGACGCTGCTCTGCTATGAGGTGACGCGCGATCTGGCGCTGACCGAAGTGGAGATCGAGACGCCGCTGCAGCTGATGTCGGCGCCGACGCTCGAAGGCAAGAAGCTGGTGTTCGCCTCGGTGCTCCGGGCCGGCAACGGCCTCCTCGAGGGCATGCTCGACCTGGTGCCGGCCGCCCGCGTGTCGCACATCGGCATCTACCGCGATCACGAGACGCTGCAGCCGGTGGAATACTACTTCAAGGCGCCGGCCGACCTGTCGGACCGGCTGACCATCGTCGTCGACCCGATGCTGGCCACCGGCAACTCGTCGATCGCCGCCGTCGACAAGCTGAAGGAACGCGGTGCCCGCGACATCCGCTTCGTCTGCCTGCTGGCGGCGCCCGAGGGCATCAAGCACTTCACCGAGGCGCATCCGGACGTGCCGGTGTTCACGGCGGCCATCGACAGCCACCTCAACGAGAAGGGCTATATCGTGCCCGGCCTCGGCGATGCCGGCGACCGCATGTACGGCACCAAGTAAGGATGCCTTTCCGCCACGCATGACGAGGCCCCGGCCGCCGGCCGGGGCCTTTGCCGTTTTCGAGGCGGTTCAGTGCATTGAGGTGATCTTGATGATCGCCGGCGCCATGATGACGGCGAACAGCACCGGCAGGAAGAACACGATCATCGGCACGGTGAGCTTGGGCGGCAGCGCCGCCGCCTTCTTCTCGGCCTCGTTCATGCGCATATCGCGATTTTCCTGGCTGAGGACGCGCAGTGTCTGGCCGAGCGGCGTGCCGTAGCGTTCCGACTGGATCAGCGCCAGGCACACTGCCTTGACGCCGTCGAGGCCGGTGCGGTTGGCGAGATTCTCATAGGCCTGCCGGCGGTCGGACAGGAAGGACAGCTCGGCGGTGGTGAGGCTCAGTTCCTCGGCCAGCGCCAGCGACTGGCTGCCGATCTCCTCGGAGACGCGGCGGAAGGCGATCTCGATCGACATGCCGCTCTCGACGCAGATCAGCAACAGGTCGAGGGAATCGGGGAAGGCGCGCTTGATCGACTGCTGGCGCTTCTGCAGCGCGTTGGAGACGAAGATCACCGGCAGGTAGAAGCCGATATAGGCGATCACCAGACAGATGCCGACCTTGAAGGGCAGGGGGCGATCGATCTTCAGCACCACGAAGACGTAGAAGATGGCGATGGCCAGGAAGCCGAAGGGCAGCACGAAGCGGGCGAACAGGAAGGTGGTGGTGGCCGCCTCGCTGCGGTAGCCGGCCTGCTTCAGCTTCTCCTCGCCCTTGTCGTCGAGCAGCGCCTTCCTGAGCGACAGCTTCTCGACGAGGCTGCGCATGTAGGCCTTGGATTCCTTGCCGCGCAGCGAGCCGCGCCCCTCCTCGGCGAGCCGGGCGCGCTCGCGCTGGCGGATCTTCTCGCGCTCGTCGGCCACCGCCTTCATGCGGGCCGGCAGGCGGTCGCTCGATAAAAGCGGCATGGTCAGACTGAGGACGGTGGCGAAGATGGCCAGCGACACCAGGATGGCCATCAGCGCCACCGGATCGCGCAGGATATCGATGATCGCGCCCATGAACGGCTCCTCAGAAGTCGAAAGCGATCATGCGCTTCATGATGAAGACGCCGACGGCCATCCAGAGCAGCGAAACGCCGAGGACGATCTGTCCGATCGGCGCCGTGAACAGCACCATGATGTAGTCGGGGCTGGTGATGTAGACGAGCACGGTGACGATGAACGGCAGCGAGCCGATGATGCCGGCCGAGGACTTGGCCTCCATGCTCATCGCCTGGATCTTGGCGCGCATCTTCTTGCGCTCGCGCAGCACCTTGGCGAGGTTGCCGAGCGCTTCGGAGAGGTTGCCGCCGGCCTTCGACTGGATGGACAGCACGATGCCGAAGAAGCTGGTCTCGGGCAGCGGCACGTGCTCGTACATGCGGCCGACCGCCTCGTCGATCGGCATGCCGAGCTGCATCGCCTCGACCACGGCGCGGAACTCGCTCCTCACCGGTTCCTTGGCCTCGGCGGCGATGGTGCGAAGGCAGTCGTTGAGCGGCAGACCGGCCTTGACGCCGCGCACGATCACCTCGACGGCGTTGGCGAGTTCGTCGACGAAGGCGGCCTGGCGGCGCTTGCGCTTGAAGTTGACGACGAAGCGCGGCAGGCCGACGGCGCCGACGAAGCCGGCGCCGAGCACCAGGAGCAGCGGCAGGCCGGCGATCAGGCAGAGGAAGGCGACGACGAAGCCGGTCAGGCCACTGTAGAGATAGAAGCGGCCGATGGGCAGGCTGAGGCCGGCCTGCTGGAGGCGGAGCTGCAGGGGCGGGTTGGTCGACTTCGACGCCCGGTGCTTCTGCTTGATCTCCAGGTCCTTCAGCGTCTCCTGGACGTTGCGGCGACGGGCGGTCGGGACCACCGGCTTGGCCCGGTCGACCTCGGGCGCCGGCGCCGCCACCAGCGTGCGCCGCCGCTCGACCGCCGCGTCGCGCTCGATGCGGCCGTAGAGGAAGCCGTAGAGCAGCGCGGCGATCGAGAAGCCGACGAGGCCCATCATCGCCAGGACGCTGATATCTATGCCGAACAGCATGCTCCCTCTCCGGTGTCGCCGCCGGTCGGGCGGCCTTGTGCGATCAGGCGTAGGCGCCGGTCGGCGCCGGCGCCTCGGAAGCGTCGAGGGCGGCGGCGAGGCGCCGCTCCTCGCCGTAGTAGCGGGCGCGGTCCCAGAACTTCGGCCGGCCGATGCCAGTCGAACGATGGCGGCCGATCAGCCGGCCGTCGCTCTCCTCGCCGACGATGTCGTAGACGAACAGATCCTGGGTGATCACCACGTCGCCTTCGAGACCGACCACCTCGGTGATGTGGGTGATGCGGCGCGAGCCGTCGCGGAGACGCGCCGCCTGGATGACGACGTCGACCGACGAGACGATCATCTCGCGCACCGTCTTGGCCGGCAGCGTGTAGCCGCCCATGGAGATCATCGATTCGACGCGGCTGATCGCCTCGCGCGGCGAGTTGGCGTGCAGCGTGCCCATCGAGCCGTCGTGGCCGGTGTTCATCGCCTGCAAGAGGTCGAAGGCCTCGGGGCCGCGCACTTCGCCGACGATGATCCGCTCGGGGCGCATGCGCAGGCAGTTCTTGACGAGGTCGCGCATGGTCACCTGGCCCTCACCCTCGAGGTTGGGCGGGCGGGTTTCGAGGCGGACGACATGCGGCTGCTGCAGTTGGAGTTCGGCGGCGTCCTCGCAGGTGATGATGCGCTCGGTCGGCTCGATATAGGCGGTGAGGCAGTTGAGCAGCGTCGTCTTGCCCGAACCGGTGCCGCCGGAGACCAGCACGTTGCAGCGGCAGCGGCCGATGATCTCCAGGATGGTGGCGCCCTCGGGCGTGATCGAGCCGAACTTGACCAGCTGCGGCAGCGTCAGCTTGTCCTTCTTGAACTTGCGGATGGTCAGCGTCGGCCCGTCGATGGCCAGCGGCGGCGCGATGACGTTGACGCGGCTGCCGTCGGGCAGGCGGGCGTCGCAGATCGGCGATGCCTCGTCGACGCGGCGGCCGATCTGGCTGACGATGCGCTGGCAGATGTTCATCAGCTGCACGTTGTCGCGGAAGCGCACGCCGGTCTTGACCATCTTGCCGGCCACTTCGATGAAGGTGGCATTGGCGCCGTTGACCATGATGTCGGCGATGTCGTCGCGGGCGAGCAGCGGCTCCAGCGGGCCGTAGCCGAGCACGTCGTTGCAGATGTCGTCGAGCAGTTCCTCCTGCTCGGCGATCGACATCACCACCGCCTTCAGCGAGATGATGTCACCGACGATATCGCGGATTTCCTCGCGTGCCGTCTCGATGTCGAGCTTGGCGAGCTGGCTGAGGTCGATGGTCTCGATCAGCGCCGAGAAGATCGACGACTTGGTGTCGTAATAGCTGTCGGACTTCTTGCGTTCCGGCATCTCAGGCGGCGGCGCGGCGCGCGCCGGAGCGGCCGGAGCCGCCGGTGCGGCGGCCGGCGGAGCGGCGAGGGAGGGGGCCGGCTCGGCCGGCCGGGCCGCCGGGGCCGCCGCCGGCTTGACCTCTGCCGAGCCGAATGAGCCGCGCTTGCCAAACATCGAGCGTCTCCGCGTCTTGACCGTCAGCGCGCCTTGAGGCGCGGCAGGCGGGCGAGCAGGGGGATGAGGGCCGACCGGCGGCCGGGGCGGACGGTGCCGCGCCCGGTCAGGCGGGCGGCGAGCGTTTCGAACAGCTGGGCGACCGGCGAGCGGGCATTGATCTCGGCGATCATCTGGCCGTTGTTGGTGGCCGTGCCGAACAGGGCGGCGTCGAAGGGGATGACGGCGGCCGGCTCGAGCTGCAGCGCCTTCTGGAAGTCGGCGGGCTTGATCTCCGGCCGCTTGGGCAGGCCGACCTGGTTGATGACCAGGCGCGGCGCCTCGTCGTTGGGACGGGCGAGCTTCAACTGGTCGACCAGGTTCTTGGCGTTCCTGAGCGAGGCGAGATCGGGCATGGCGGTGATCACCACCTCGTCGGCGGTGGCCAGCAGCCGGCGGGCCCAGCCGGTCCACAGGTGCGGCAGGTCGAGCACCACGGCCGGCGCGCCGATGCGGGCGGCGTCGACGATCGGGTCGAAGGCCGCCTCGTCGTGGTCGAAGGCGCGGTCGAGGGTGGCAGGCGCGGCCAGCAGACTGAGGTTGTCGGCGCACTTGGTGAGCAGCCGGTCGAGGAAGACGTCGTCGACCCGGTCGCCGGCGGCCAGCGCGTCGGCCAGCGTCTGCGGCGGCTCCTGATTGAAGTCGAGACTGGCGGTGCCGAAGGGCAGGTCGAAGTCGGCCAGCACGACGCCGCCCTCGAAGCTGCGCGACAGGGCGAAGGCGACGTTGTGGGCGACGGTGGACGAGCCGGCGCCGCCGCGGGCGCCGACGAAGGCCAGCGTGCGGCCGACCGGCTTGACGTCGGGCGACAGATAGATCTCGCCGATCTCGCGGATGACGTCGTAGAGATCGAAGGGGGCAACCATGTATTCGGAGACGCCGCGGCGCATCAGGTCACGATAGAGGGCGACGTCGTTGTGATGGCCGATCAGCACCACCTTGGTGCCGGCGTCGCAAACGCCGGCCAACTCGTCGACCTGGCGCAGCGCCCCCTCGCGGCGTTCGCGCGTCTCGACGAACAAGAGATTGGGTGTCGGCGCGGCGGCGTAGAAGTCGAGGGCGGCGGCGGCGCCGCCCTGGTGCACCTTGACATGCGCCTTGGCCATGCGGCGGTCGGCGGCCGCCTCTTCCAGCACGTGAGCGACCTCCGGCGTCTCGCAGAACGCCTGGATGGCGATGCGCGGCACGGGCTTCAGTCCGTCGGCGTCGGCGGGACGGCCGGAGGCGGGCGGAGCGAGCGGATCGTCGGTGGTCATGGCCGTCAGGTCCTTGGGGTTTGTCCGGCGCGAAGCCGAGGAGACAAACGGAAGCGGGAATACGGGCATCGCGCCGGCCCGAAAGGCGGCGCGGTGCCGGAGGCGGCTCAGCCGCCGCTGGAGCTGTCGCCGCTGCCAAGCTTCTGCACCGCCTGCCAGCGCTGCCAGCCGCGGACGGGCGTCTCAGCCCGCGGCATCAGGAGATCGTTGGGATTCTCCACCATGGCGGCGAGATTGGCCTGGGTGGCGCAGCCGAACTCGGCGCCGTCGTCACCCTTGCGGGTGTCGGGCACGATGTCGGCGGTCCAGCGGCCGCAGGGCGGGCTCACCGCCTTGATGCGGGCAAATCCGAGCCGGATCGGCGCCGGGACGCGGCGGTCGGCGACGGCATAGGGCTGCGATCTGAGATAGGCCGCCGCGACGCCCGACTGGCGGAGCACGGCGCGGATCTCGCGGGCGAGATAGTCGGCGGCCGCCTGGTTGACCGAGCCCATCGGCGTCATCACCACCACCGGGCCGGTGGCATTCCTTGCCGCATCGGCGCCGAAGTCGGCCACCACCGCCCGGAGATCGGCCGACAGGCCGGCGGTGCCGGTGCCGACGGGGATGTCCAGCGTCTGAGGCGCCTCGGTGACGGCGATCGGATAGGCGCTGCGGTAGCCGTCGGTCGGCGCGCCGTCGGTCAGCGCCTGGCCCTGCTGGTTGCAGGCGGCCAGAGCCAGCGCGAGGAAGGCGGCCGGCAGCGGCGCGAGCCGGCGTGTCGGCCGGCCGGGACGGGGAATGGGGAACGTGACCTGCATGGCACTCCTCCGATGCGCCGGCTCATTCATAGGAGAAGCCGTAGCGGCCCTGGTAGGAACCGGAAGCGGCGCCGTTGACGCGGTAGATGCGGTTGATCTGATTGAGGAAGAAGCTCTGGGCATCGGCCTGGAAGTTGAGATTCTGGTCAGGCCGGGTTATCTCCGCGGCGGCTACCGGCTTGACGAGATAGGGCGTGACGAAGATCACCAGCTCGGTCTGCTGGCGCTGGTAGGCCTCGCTCTTGAACAGCGCGCCGAGGATCGGCAGGTCGACAAGGCCCGGCGTGCCCTTGACGGTCTTCGAGATGTTGTCCTTCAGCAGGCCGCCGATGGCGATGGCGCCGCCCGACGGCGTCTCCACCGTTGTCTCGGCGCTGCGCTTGATCAGGCCGGGATAGGTGGTGCTGTAGGAGGTGTCGGGATCACTGACCTCGGTGTTGATCTTCAGGCTGATGCGGCCCGACGACAGCACGGTCGGCGTGAAGCCGAGGATGATGCCGTATTCCTTGAAGTTGACGGTGTTGTTGTTGGTACCGCTACTGACGACGTAGGGGATCTCGCCGCCGACCACAAACTTGGCCGCCTGGCCGGAGACGGCGGTGAGGTTGGGCTCGGCCAGCGTGCGCACCACGCCCTGCGATTTCAGGGCGGTGATCATCGACGCGAAGTTGGAGGTGCCGATGCCGAGGGCCCCGGTGGTCGTCGCATTGCCAATGGTGTAAAGGGCGTCGGTGGAGCCGCCGATCGCCTTGTTGGCGATGCTGGCCAGATTGTAGGTCGTGGTCGCGGTGGGCGTCGAGATCGGCGCGAAGGTGACCCCGCCCACCGTGGTGAGCGCCGCCATGTCGATGCCGAGATTGCGGGCGGTGTTCTTCGCCACCTCGGCGACGACCACCCGGAGGTTGACCTGGTCGGAACCGGAGATGCTGATCGAGTTGACCACCTTGTCGGCGGAGCCGACAAACTTGGCGGCGATGTTGGCGGCCGTTGCCGCCGCCTCCGGCGAGGTGACGGTGCCGGAGAGGACGAGCGAATCGCCGAGCGACTGCGCCTTGATGTGCGAATCGGGCAGAACCCCGGCAAGCGTCGCCTCGAGGCCGACCGTGTCGCGACCGATCACCAGTTCGAAACGGGCGATCTCGCGGTTGCCGGCGCCGAACAGGAAGACGTTGGCCTCGCCGACGCTCATGCCGATCAGGTAGACCTTGCGGTTGCTGCGCACCACCGCGTCGGCCACCGCCGGGTTGGACACCAGGACGTCGCGGACATCCTCGGAAAGATCGATCACCATCGACTTGTTGAGGCCGAGATTGACGACCCGGCCCTGGATATCGGCCGCCGAGCGGACCGATGCGACGTCGGCGGCGCGGGCCGGCTCGGTGAGGCCCGCGAGGCCGGCGGCAAGGAGGCCGGCGAGCGGCAGGATCAGCGCGAGGCAACGGTTCATGACCGGATTTCCTGAGATTGCGGGCGGTCGGGCGGCTTGGTTCATGGTGCCTGCTGAGCCGTGACGCGGGAGACGACGCCGAACTTGACGACGGCGATGCCGGTGGGCTTGCGCTGGCGGGCGGCCGGCTGGTCGGCATCGGCGAGCGGACGCAACGCCAGCGAGATCGAGCCGACCTGCTGCGCCTGGGTGACCAGTTCGGTCTGGTCGGGGGTCAGCTCCAGCGTCGCGGTGTTCTGGGCGACAATCGACGGCTGCTTGTCGTCGCCGGTCTGCTGCACCGACTGGTCGATGGCCAGCACGCGGATATCGGTGAGGATGGTCTCGGCCACCGCCTCGCTGGCGTCCTTCTGGCGCACCAGGAGGATGTCGACGCGGTCCTCGGGCAGAATGAAGCCGCCGGCCGTCGAGGCGGCGTTGACGCGCACCGCCACCGCGCGCATGCCGACCGGCAGCACCGCCGACAGGAAGCCGCGGTCGGAGCGCACCAGCTTGGCCTTGCGAATCGGCTCGCCGGCCAGGATGGGGCCGCGGGCCAGCATGCCCTTGAGATCGCTGACCGCGTCGGGCTCGTCGGTCCGGCGGATATAGCCGTCGCTGAGGCCGTCCTTCGGCCACGGCTTCCAGACGAGATTGTCGGCATCGACGTTGCGGCCGATGCCGATGTCGGCGCTGGCGACCAGCACGTCCTCGAGATCGATCGTCGGCGGTGCCGGCGCGGCGATCACCTCGCGCGGTTCGGCCGGCTTCTGGGCGCCGATCCGGGTCGCGAGAAGGCCGGCGCCGGCGGCGGCGCCGGCGGCGACGAGCAGGATGACCAGTTGGATCGGACGCATGATCTTGCCTCGTGACGCAGGAGGGCGAGTGTTTCACTCGATGTCCGAGTACACGGGGTAAGGCTGAATTTATGGTTAATGAGGCGTTGGGAATCGTCTCGCTTTGCGCCGGTCGTTCAGGAATCGTCAGGATTTGACGGCTTTCCGCCTCACATCTGGGCGAAGATCGCGAACCACCGCGTTTCAGGGAAGACGACGAGGGCGGCGGCGGCGAGCGCCACGCCGTAGGGAACGCCGGCGCCCTTCTCGTGCAGGCGCAACGCCGGCGGCCAGCCGAGCAGGAAGCCGGGCAGCGGCAGGCTGCGGAAGCCGAGCACGGCCAGCGACAGCGCGCCGCCGTAGAGGGCGGTCAGGATCAGGAAGGGCAGGGTCTGCTCAAGGCCGAGCCAGAGGGCGATGGCCGCGGCGAGCTTGGCGTCGCCGCCGCCGAGAAAACCAAAGGCGAACAGCGCGAAAGTGCCGGCGAGAAGGCCGAGGCCGATGAGGAGATTGAGGCCGAACGCGGCGAGCGGCAGACCGGAGATCAGCGCCAGCGCCAGGAAAGCGAGGGCGAGGGCCGCCGGGAAGCGGTTGGGGATCTGCATGGTCAGGAGATCGTAGCAGGCAGCGACCGTGACCACGATGGGGAAGACGGCGGTGAGGAGGAGCGCGACGATGAGCAAGGCTTTCTCCGGGGCGCCTGCCGGAGCGGCGGACGGCGACCGACCCTAGCCGGACAGGGTAAACGGGGCCTGAACGCTGCCGGAAAAACGGAAAGGGAGGCCATCCTGGCCTCCCCTTGCCAAATCTGGCTTCAACACGCTCACGGTCAGGCGGCGCATCCGGCGCCGCCTCGGCCCCTTTCGGGGAAACCGCCCCTCGCAGACTGTCGACCTGTGCGGCGAGACGCTCAGGTGGCAGTCTTGAGCTTGTTGGAAATCGACTGGAACGTGTTGCTGATGTTGTTGCCGAGGGTGCCAGCGGCGGTGATGATGGCAACGGCGATCAGCGAGGCGATCAGCCCGTATTCGATGGCGGTGGCGCCGGACTCATCCTTCAGGAAGCGCGACACGAGAGCCTTCATTTGAGATACTCCTAAGCTCACTTATCTGACAGCACAGGTTCGATGGTCTAATTTTTCGCCTGACCCGTCTGAACCGCGTTCAATCTAGGTCGCCAGCTGTTTCCACCGAGTTAAGGCGATCGCTGAAACCTGCTACTATCGGCAGAAGTCGCTGGATGGTTAAAGTTAACTGAACGGTCCGGCAAGAAACGCTTCCTTTACCTCGCGCCCGACAGTGGCGCCCTCCGGCGAACGGCTGAAATCCGCCGCGCGCCGCTGGCAACCGGCGTTGACCGGCACTGGCATTCCGGGTCGATGCCGCGGCGCTGCGACGGCCCCCGGCGAGGGCGGCGGGGAAAAGCGCTGGGTCGTTGGCGGTTTGTTTACCAACTTCTGGAAGGATCAGGTGAACAGATGGTTACCGGAGCGTCCCATGTCCACGAGGCTCGTTCGTTCGATTCTTCTCGCGGTCGCGCTCGCCGCGCCGGTGCTGGCGCCCGCCGCCGGTCTCGCCGCCGACACGGTGAAGGTTGAACTCGACCAGGCCCGCATCTATCGCCTGGCGGCGCCGGCCAGCACCATCATCATCGGCAACCCGGCGATCGCCGACGCCACGCTGCAGGACGCGCAGACGCTGATCGTCACCGGACGCGCCTACGGGCAGACCAACCTGATCGTCCTCGACGAGCAGGGCGAGACCGTCACCGACGCCCAACTCGCGGTGGTCGCCGCCTCGGAAAATCTCGTCACCGTTTACAAGGGCGCGAAGCGGCTGTCGCTGAGCTGCCTGCCGGACTGCCAGCCGACGGCGGTGCCGGGCGATGCGCCCGACCACTTCTCCGGCATTCTTGGCCAGGTCTCCGCGCACAACGGCGCCGGCAGCAGCAGTATGGCCACCGCCTCGACCGGTTCGACCTCGGCCGGCGTTTCGGTGCCGGCGCCCCCGAACAGTCAATAGCGCGGCATCGGCTACACCGGTTGGTAAGGTATGCCGGGGCACACTCCTGCTTCGCGGGCTGCGTTGCCCGTGGGGGAGAAGCCGCCTTGCGCCCGACCTGGCCCTTCTATAGTTGCCGTCCGTCCACTGCGGCCGGTGACGCGCCGCCACGACGCGCCGGGCTCGTCGCCGACCGGCGCGGCGCGGTGGCCATCGAGTTCGCCATCGTCTCGATCCCGTTCTTCCTGCTGTTGTTCGCCATCCTCGAGCTGGCGCTGATGTTCTTCGTCGGTCAGGTGCTCGACACCGCCACCGTGGCGGCCTCCCGCCTGATCCGAACCGGCGAAGCCAAGGCGCAGGCGATCACTCAGACGCAGTTCAAGACGCAGATCTGCGCCGGCATGGTCAACCTGATCGATTGCGGCTCGCGTCTCTACATCGACGTCCAGTCCTATTCCACCTTCGGCTCCTACACGCCGACCAGTCCGCTCGACAAGGACGGCAACATCACCACCACCAAGTACACCACCGGCAACAAGAGTGAGATCATCGTCGTCCGCAGTTTCTATGCCTGGCCGGTACTGTTCGACTTCCTGGCGCGGGACACCGTGCGGCTGTCGACCGGCGACCAGTTGCTCGGCGCCGTCGTCGCCTTCCAGACGGAGCCCTTCCCATGGTAGCTCGCCTTCGGCCATGGATGGGCCTCATGCGTCTCACCCGACGCTTCGTCGCGGAGCGCGGCGGCGTATCGGCGGTGGAGTTCGCGCTGATCCTGCCGCTGATGCTGCTGATCTATGCCGGCTGCGGCGAGCTGACGTCGGCGCTCGTTCTTGACCGCAAGGTGAGCCGGGCCGCCAGCACCATCTCCGACCTCGTGGCACAGCAGACCTCGATCAACTCGTCCTCAATGGCCAATATCTTCGACGCGGCCACGGCGATCTTCGAGCCTTACAGAACGTCGACGGCAAAGCTGGTGGTGGTCGTCGTCAACGTCACCTCCTCCGGTCAGACCGTCGTCTGGTCCCAGGCGCGCAACGACACCGCCGCCCCGGCGAACACGGCGCCGCCCAGCGGCCTCACCGTGCCGAGCGCCATTGCCACCACCACCGGCCAGGTGGTGGTCGGCCGCGTCACCTATGCCTACAGCTCGCCCTTCGCCAACGTCATGAAGAGCATCACCGGCAGTGACACCTACAACCTCAGCCACGTATTTTATTTGAAACCACGCCAGGGCACCACCATTGCGTTCACGAGCTGACGCAGCCGGCCGGAAACGGACCTTTCTGCCGCCGCCGCAGCGCCATTTTGGCGGAAATGCCAGTTAACGAGCCGGCAAGACCGGGCTGCTAGGATCGGCTCGAAAGTGGGTTCCGGTGTCCGGACCCCCGAGAGAAAGCGTCCCGTGGCATCACCGGCCTTTCACATCTCCACCATCCTGAGGCCGTCGGTGTTCGCCTTCGGCGCGGTGTTCGTCGCCCTCTTGGCCATCACCAGCTTCGTCCGCGACAACGACGCCAGCCGTTATCTCGAACGGCGCTATGCCGACGTCGGCAAGATCCTGTCGGCGGCCATTGATCCCCGCTTCCAGAGCAAGGCCGACGAGATCACCCGCGTCGCCGAGCGGCTGGTGGTGATCGGCGCCATCCGCGGCGGCGTGCTCTACGACGGCTCGGGCCACGAGCAGCAGGTATTCGGCGAGCGGATCGAGGCGACCTTCGACGCGGTGATGCGTACCGGACGCACGGTGTTCCGGCCGGCCGGCGGCGCCAAGGCCGACTTCTACTATCCGCCGGAAGTGTCGGTGACGCCGTTCCATATCTTCCTGCGCGTCGACGTCGGCGAGATCACCAGTCTCGAGACGATCCGCGACGACCGGGCGATCACCATCGCGCTCGGCGGCGGCGTGGCGGCGGCGGCGGCCACCGAACTCCTGATGCTGATGATGGTGTGGTGGCCGCTGAGGCGGGTGCGCACGGCGGTCGATGCCATGCTGCACGATCCCGCCAAGGCCGATCGCGGCCAGCCGTTGCGCGCCTGGGGCGGCGAGGTGGGCAAGGTGACCTTCGCCATCGAGTGCCTGCGCTCGCTCCTGGCCGACGTCTGGCGGACGCGGGTGATGGTCGCCGACACCATCATCGAATCCTCGCCCTTCGCCGTGCTGCAGATCAACGTCGACGGCCATCCCTTCTTCGCCAACGCCGCCTGCTCGCGGCTGTTCGGCCGCGACATCCTGAGAACGCACGAGGTGTCGCCGCTGATGCTCCGCGACATCGCCAGCGGTGCGCGGCAGGGGCTGAAGGCCTATGTCGAGACCCACAAGAGCGGCGTCCGTACCGTGGAGTTCCCGACGCCCAACGGTCCGAAGCAGGCGATGATCGCCTCGCTGGTGCTCGGCGCCGAGACGCGGGCGCCGGTCAACGTGCTGGTCGGCCTCGACGTCAGCGCCCTGCACGGCGCGCGCCTTTCGGCCGAGGCGGCGCTCAAGACCGGCATGGAGGAGGTGGCGCGGGCGACGACGCGTACCTTCGAATACCGACAGATGCTGGAAGCCTGCCTCGCCCTGATGGGCGGCGGCAAGAAGGCGCAGGAGCATCTGCAGATCTCCGGCTTCGCGCGCGAGTGGCTGGACACGGCGGCGGAGGTGGGGGCCATCCAGGCGTCGGAAATCGACGGGGAGGACCCCGAGGTGGCCGGCGGCAGCGACAATCTGCGCGCCGTGGTGCGCTTTGCCGCCTTCGTCGCCTACACGCGGCTTGGCACGCTGCCGGCCGACATGAGGGTCGACGTCCGGGGCATCGACTTCGAGACGGTCGGCCTGCAGGTGCAGGCGCGCGCCGCCGGCGGCGCCAAGGGTGCCGCCTGCGTCGCCGACCCCAATCTGGCGCTGGCCGCCCTGAAGGCTTCCATCGCCCGCGTCGACGGCCAGCTCGCCGAGGTGGCGACGGACGAGCAGGGGGCGGCGGTGGTGCGGGTCATCCTGCGCGGCGCCGCCGAGCGCATGCAGACCGGAATGGCCTCGAAAACCACCGGTTAGCGGGCCGCCGCTGGATGCCCGCGTATTGGCGGACGCCAAGCGTCGTCCAGGCTGCTGTCGCATCGCTGGAATTGCTCTAGCGGCTCAGCACCAGCCGTCCGTTCTCGACCGAGAAGGCCCGGAGGCGGCCGAGGAAGCTCATGCCGAGCAGGCTGATGGCCAGCCGCTCGTCGGACAGGACGAGGGCATCGACGCTGTCGAGCCGGATGTCGCCGATCTCCACCTCCTGCAGACGGACGCGGGCCGCGCTGGCGGGACCGCCGGCCGTGTCGACCTTCTCGGTATAATCGCCGGGCAGCACGATCAGGCCGGCTTGCCGTGCATCGGAGGCGCGCAGCGCCACCAGCGTCGCGCCGGTGTCGGCCAGAAGCGACAGCGGCCGGCCGTTGACGCGGCCGGTGAGAAGGAAGTGGCCGCGGCCGTCGGCGGCGATCTCGACACGGCCGGATGGAGCGGCCGCCTTCGGCGCCGGGGCCGATGCCTCGCTGGCCGGCCGTGGGGCGGCCAGCCGCTGCAAGTCAGGCACGAAGAAGCCGATCACCACCGTGGCGGCCAGCACCAGCCAGACGAGACGCGCCATCGTACCCTCCGCGCGGCCATGTGGCCACGGCGGAAAGGGTAGGCAGCGCCGGTTCCCAAAACCTTAAGATGCCGTCATCCGTTGGCGGTGAGACTCGCCCTGGCCAGCGCCGCCCACACCGCCGCGCCCGGCGCGATGGCCGCGTCGTCGAAGTCGTAGGCCGGGTGATGGAGGCCGGCCGACGGGCCGTTGCCCATGAAGAAATAGGCGCCCGGCACCTTATCGAGATAGAAGGAGAAGTCCTCGGCCGCCATCATCGGCGGCGCCGCGCGGTCGATGGCGGCGTTGCCGAACAGGCTCTCGACGACGTCGCCGACCCGCGCCGCCGGACCGGCATGGTTGACCGTCACCGGATAGCCGCGCTCGTAGGCCAGACGCGCCTCGGCGCCGAAGGCGGCGGCGGTTGCCGTGGCGATGCGGCCGACCGACGCTTCGAGTTCGGCGCGGACGGCGCCGTCCAGCGCCCGCACGGTGCCGGAGAGGCGGGCGGCCTGGGGGATGACATTGTCGGTGTTGCCGGCGTGGAAGGTGGTGACCGACACCACCGCCGAGGCCAGCGGATCGGCGTTGCGGGCGGCGATCGATTGCAGCGCCGTGACCACGTGGGCACCGGCCAGGATGGGATCGACGGTCTCGTGCGGCCGGGCGGCGTGGCCGCCGCGGCCGAGGATGTCGAGATAGAAACGATCGGTCGAGGCCATGATGGCGCCCGGCCGCACGGCGAAGCGGCCGACCGGCAGGCCGGGCAGGTTGTGCAGGCCGTAGATCTCGTCGACGGGGAAGCGCTCGAACAGGCCGTCGTCGATCATCGCCCTGGCGCCGGCGCCGCCCTCCTCGGCCGGCTGGAAGACGAAGACGACGGTGCCGGCGAAGTCTCGTGTCGCAGCGAGGCGGCGGGCGGCGGCGAGCAGCGTCGCCGTGTGGCCGTCGTGGCCGCAGGCGTGCATGGCACCGGGCGTCTGGGACGCCCAGGGCGCGCCGGTGATCTCCTCGATGGGCAGCGCGTCCATGTCGGCGCGTAGCGCCACGGCGCGGCCGCCCGGCCGGCCCCGCAGCACGCCGACGACGCCGCTGCCGCCGACGCCGGTCGCCACCTCGTCGAGGCCGAAGGCGCGGAGCTTGCCGGCGACGAAGGCGGCGGTCTCGTCGAGGGCGTAGAGCAGTTCGGGGCGGCGGTGCAGATCGCGGCGCCAGAGGGCGGCTTCCTCGGCGACGGCGGCGATCTCTTCGAGGACGGACACGGTTGCTTCCTAAGGACAATTGCGGAGAACGGCCAGCCTAGCATGCCCTCGGCGAGCAAGGCGAGGGGCAATCGCCATTGACGGCGATACCCGGAATTTGCCGAAATTTAACCATCTGTTCGTGGTCTGCGTGGCAAACCGCCTGCCGGCCGGACGTGCCGGCCGGCCCATCTGCTGGAGATTTCGCCGTGTTCGGACGCGCCTTCGCCCTCCTGCCGCTTTGCGCGGCGCTGATCCTCGCCGCCTGTCAGAGCGCGCCGCCGCCGCCGCCCAAGCCGACCTTCTACGAAGACCTCGCCTCGCCGACGGCGCGCGTCGACGAGCAGAAGGCGCTGTCCATGCTCAACCAGTACCGCGCCCAGTCGGGGATCGCCCCGCTCGCCCTCGATCCGCGCCTCAACCGCATTGCCGAGGATTACGCGAAGAAGATGGCGGCGGCCGACAAGATGGGCCACGACGTCGATGGCCACTCGCTGCTCGGCACCCGCCTCAAGGGCTACGGCTATCCCTTCTCCAACGCCGGCGAGAACGTGGCGGCCGGCTATCACACGCTGGCCGAGGCCTTCTCCGGCTGGCGGCAGTCGCCGCCGCACGACCGCGGCATGAAGGACCCGGAGATGAGTCTCATGGGCATCGCCACCGCCTACAACCCGAACTCCAAGTACAAGGTGTTCTGGTGCCTGATCCTCGCCCATCCGCCGGTGGTCACCGCCGACGGCACGTTGCAGGGCGCGACGACGGTGGCGGGCGTGACGATCCGCTGAGCAAGCGCGTGGGGCCGGGGCGTCGATTACGCCTCGGCGGCGCCGGACTTCTCTCCGGAGAAGGCGGCGGCCAGCGCGGCGTAAAGCTCGCGCGGCGTGAACGGTTTGCGCAGCGTCGCGGCGGCGCGCAGGTCGACCGGCATGCGCGTGGCGGCGCTGACCATGACGACCGGCGGCAGACCGCCGGAAAGGTGGCTCTCCAGCGCGTCCAGCACGTCGGCGGCCGTCTCGGCGTGCAGCGTCCAGTCGACGATCAGCACGTCGGGCCGGCGACGGGCGGCGACGGCGAGCGCCTCGGCGCTGCCGCCGGCCTCGAACACCTCGACCTCGAAGGAATCGAGGATGCTGGCCATCAGCATGCGGGCGATCGGGCTGTCGTCGACGATGAGCGCCACCGGGCGCTGCTCGCCGCCGGCATCGGCCGAATCATCGGCGGACGACGGCGATGCACCGCCGCGCCGTCCGAGGAGATTGCCGACGACGCGCCGGCCGCTGAGAACCGCCTGGGCGCCGGTGGCGGACGGAGAGGCGGAGAGCGATCGCATGGGCATGGTCGGTTTCCTGGCGAATGGATCGATCGAGCATAGGCCGCCGGACCTTTCCGCCGTCTTAAGCGGCGACGCGTTCGCCGAAATGCTGTCCGCAAGGGGCGATCTTTCGCCGATCGCCCGTTGACGGCCGACCGGCGGCCGTTATAGTCCCGCCACCGTCGCCCCGGTGCAACCGGCGGCCAATGTGCGGGCGTGGCGAAACGGTAGACGCAGCGGACTCAAAATCCGCCGGAGCAATCCATGTCGGTTCGAGTCCGACCGCCCGCACCATTCCCCAGATAACAATTATGCCCGGCCGATCATGACAGGCGGGGCCACCGACTGCAGACCAGGATCGCTGTGCCGGGGCTGCTCTTTGGTCGAAAAAGGAGTATATTGAACTCAACTTTACGGACGTCCCGCTCCCCGGCCGACGGGCCAAAGCTCGGATGGGCTTGACCGGGCGGCCGTCTCCAACCGACTGGAGCTTGCATCATGACCGACATCGACAGTTCCGCCACCGATCAGGCTGGCCGGCAGCCGTTCACGCTGGATGCCGCCTTCGTCGCCCACACCTTCGACCTGACGACGGCGCGCGTCCGCGCCCTGATGGCGCGCGGATTGTTCCGCAGCCTGGTCGAAAAGGGCGAGGCCGAGGACGCCGGCAACTGGCGGCTGACCCTGCGTTGCGGCAACCGCGTCTGGCGCGGCGTCGTCGATTCCGACGGCGCCATCCGTCAGCAGAGCATGGGGCTGGTCGCCTCGAAGTCGACGCGCTGCGGCGACCGGTAGCAGCCGGCTAGTCGATCTCGCCGACCGGCGCCGGGCGACCGCGCAGCATGCGGGTCAGCGTGTTCTCGCGCCAGACGTAGGCGTGGGTTAGCGCCATGGCGGTGTGGCCGAGGATCAGCAGCAGCAGCGTCCAGCCGAAGAGGCCGTGCAGCATGTTGGCCGGCGCCATCAGCGCCGGGATACGCTCGCCGCCGCCGGCGAACACCTCGATGCCGAACACTTGGAGGCCGCGACCGCTGCCATACGCGCGCAGCACGGCCAGGGTCGGCACCGCCAGCATCAGCAGATAGAGCGCGAGATGACCGATACGGGCGGCGGTGCCGAGCAGGCCCGTGGCGTAGGCCGGACGGTTGCGGAGATTGATCAGCGCCCAGGTGCCGCGCAGGAAGATCGCCAGGAACAGCAGGAAGCCGACCGAGAAGTGCCAGGACCAGAAGAAGCGTGCTATCGGCATGTCGCGGTCGACGGCGTGCAGGATGGCCGACGTGAACTGCCAGGCGAACAGCGCGGCCATCAGCCAGTGCAGGGTGCGACTGACGAGGCCGTAGCCATCGGGGTGGTCGAACAGCGTCGAATGATCCTTGGTCAAGGGAACCTCCTGTTGTTCGGCGCGGGAACGGCCGGAATTTACGCAATTATGCGTGCGGGAGGCGGAAAAGCCAGCCGGAATTGACCGGCTGCCGGCCGTCACCCGCGGGCAGCGGCTCAAAATTGCGTGAAACGGCCGGATGGCGCGGCGCCCGGATCGGGGCAGGCCCCAAGGTTGCCTCGCCGGGAGGCTTCCTCTAGAGTTTTCGGGAAAGTAACGGAAACGGGCGCCGGCCCGGGCGCCGGGCGTCATCGGGAAGGCCGGCGGAGGAGGACGGATGAAGCGCGTATCCGACATCGGCCATCCCTTCTATCGCCCGCTGTGGCGGCGCGTGGTGCTGGTCGGCGTCACCGGGCTCTGGGCCTCCTACGAGAATTTCGTGGTCAAGGACCCGATGTGGATGGTGCTGACGGCCGGCGTGTTCGTCTATGCCGCCTGGGTGTTCCTGATCAAGTGGACCGATCCGGAGGACAAGCCGGCGGAGATCACCGATGCCGCCGATCGCCAGCCGCTGGACGAGCCCTCCGAGACGGAGGGGAACGACGAGGCCGAGCGGCGCTGACTTGCCATCGGCGCGAGGGATTCCCACGTAACAGACGGCATTCCAGCCGACACCGTTTCCGGGAGCCCGCCATGACCGCCGAGACCTTCCCGATCACCCGCAGCGACGAGGAATGGCGCCGGCTGCTGACGCCGGAGCAATATCGCGTCATGCGCGGCCACGGCACCGAGCCGCCGGGCAGTTGCGCGTTATTGCAGGAGAAGCGGCCCGGCGTGTTCCATTGCGCCGGCTGCGACGCGCCGCTGTTCGCCGCACGCGACAAGTTCGAGAGCGGCACCGGCTGGCCGAGCTTCAACGAGCCGGAGCCGGGCGCCGTCGAGACCTCGACCGATCGCAGCCATTTCATGGTACGCACCGAGGTGCATTGCGCCCGCTGCGGCTCGCATCTCGGCCATGTGTTCGACGACGGCCCGCCGCCGAGCGGCCTGCGCTACTGCATCAACGGCGTGGCGCTGGTGTTCCGACCGGCGGCCTGAGCCGCCGGACGTGCTGGCGACTTCAGGCGCCGTCGGTCTTGCCGGCGGCGATCGCCGCGACGATCAGTTCCGCCGCTTCCTCGACGCCGCCCCAGCCGATCACCTTCACCCACTTGCCGGGCTCGAGATCCTTGTAGTGCTCGAAGAAGTGCTCGATCTGGTGGACGGTGATCTCCGGCAGATCGTCGATGGTCTTGATCTTGGAATAGCGGGTGGTCAGCCGGTTGGAGGGAACGGCGATGATCTTCTCGTCGTGGCCGCTCTCGTCCTGCATCTTCAGCACGCCGATCGGCCGGCAGTTCATGATGGCGCCCGGCACGATGGCGCGGGTGTTGACCACCATGACGTCGATCGGGTCGCCGTCGTCGGACAGCGTGTGCGGCACGAAGCCGTAGTTTCCGGGGTAGTGCATCGCCGTGTAGAGGAAGCGGTCGACGTACATGGCGCCGGCCGCCTTGTCCATCTCGTACTTGATGGGCTCGCCGCCGAGCGGCACCTCGATGATGACGTTGATGTCCTCGGGCGGGTTGTTGCCGATGGGAACGGCGTCGATGCGCATGATTGATCCTTGAAAAGCGAGAAGCTCGCCAGCACGTGTTTATCCGTAAGCGGGCGGCGAAAGCAAGGCGCCGCACGCCGACGAAACGGCCGATCGCTCAGCTGCGGCCGACCGGCGGCCAGGCGTAGACGGTGACCGGTACCAGACGGCCGGCGATCTCCTCGCTGGAGCCGACCACCTCCTGGCCGCCCAGCCGCTGATAGAAGCCGACGCCGACGTCGTTGGCGGAGAGCACGCGCACGACGAGGCCGTCAAGGCGCATGTCGGCCAGCGCCGCCCGCGCCTCCTCGAACAGCCGCCGGCCGAGGCCGACGCCGTGCATGTCGGGATTGAGATAGAGTTCGTAGATCTCGCCGCGGAAGGGCAGGGCGCGCATGCGGCTGGGGCCGAGCGTCGCATAGCCGGCGACGCGGCCCTCGACCTTGACCACCAGCACGGCGACGTTGCGGGCGATGGCCTTCGCCCACCAGCGTGGCCCCCGCCGCTCGATCATCCGTTCGAGTTCGATGCCGTCGAGAATCCCCCGGTAGGCGTAGCGCCAGGCGGCGTCGTGGACGGCCGCGATCGCCGCGGCATCCTCGACGGCGGCGCGCTGGACGTCGATCGAGAGGGTGCTCATGGCGGCAAGCTTAACCCGGACCCTCAAGGAGCGGAAGACAAAAACGCCGGCCGCAGGCGGCCGGCGATCCTGGCTCAGAACCAGCTGCCGATCCGGTCGAGGATGCTCTTGTCCTTGGCGCTGGCCTCGGCGTTCTCCGGCGCTGGCGCCACGGCGGGCGGACAGGGCGGCGTGCCGGGCGGCACCGCCACGCCGGGCGCGGCGCAGGCGGTGGCCGGCGGCGCAACGGCGGCAACAGATGCAGGCGCCGCCGGGCTGGGCAACGGGACCGGCGCGGCGGCCGGGATCACCGGCGCGGCGACCGTCGCGGCCGGCAGCGCCAATGCCGTGGCAAGCGGGGCCGCCGCGGCAGTCGGAACTGCCGTAGCAGTCGGAGCCGTGGTGGCAACGGCAACCGGCGCGGGCTGCTCGGTGCGCTCGCCGCCGGTCATGAAGGAGAACAGCCGGGAGATGGCGCCGGCCCGCTCCTGCTCGACCGGCTCGGCCATGGCGACGGCGTGGATCGCGGCCCCACGCGGATCGGCGATCGGCACCGGCGCGCCGGTCGGCGGCACGATCACCGGTCCCACCGTGATGCCGGCATCCGGATTGGGCTCGGCGCCGAACAGGCGGGCGATGGCGCCCGGATTGCGCTCGGCCTCGATGCGGGCCAGCTCGGCGTCGGCCTTGGCCTTCTCTTCCTCGGCCTTGCGGCGCTCGGTGGCCAGCGCGATCTGGATGCGCTTGTCTTCCTCGGCCTTGCGGTTCTCCTCCAGCTTGGCGAACATCACCTCAGCCTGGGCGTAGTCGGCCTTGGCCTTGGTCTGGAGCGAGGCGAGCAGCTCGCGCGGCTGGCCGAGATCGGTCGGGCAGGCCTCGGCCGCGTTGAGCGGCTGGGCCGGATTGGCATTGAACACGTATTTGCGGCCGCAGACGTCCACCTTCGGCTCGAGCTTGGTCATCTCGAAGGTGTCGTAGCCCTCCTTCAGCATCTTCCAGAAGGCCATGTTGGGATCGTCCCAGTGCTTGGCCATGTTCTTGCCGTCGAGGCGGAACGGGTAGGCCTGGAGCTGGAAGGCCCTCTGGCCGCCGCGGAACGCCTCGCGGGCCAGGGCGTAGATCTCCTGGATCTGCGAGTCGCTCATGGCGTAGCAGCCGCGCGACGAGCAGGAGCCGTGCACCATCAGCGCCGAGCCGCTGCGGCCGTTGGCGCGGTCATAGGCGTTGGGGAAGCCGGTGTTGAAGGCGAGGTACCAGTCGGACTTGGGGTTCATCAGGCCGGGGGTGATGGCATAGAAGCCCTCCGGCGCCTGCCGGTCGCCCTCCTTGACCTTGGGGCCGAGGCCGCCCGACCAGCGACAGATGTCGTAGCTCTTCAGCAGCGCGTAGCGGCCGCTGGCCGTCATCTTCCAGACCTCGAACTTGTTCTCCTCCTTGAAGATGCGCATCAGCACCGGCGAGGACAGCTTCATGTCGAGCTTCTGCATCAGCGCCAGCGTCTTCGGCGACACCGGCCGCTGATCCTTGGGGCCGTAGCCGTAGCCGATCTCGTCGGCCTGACAGGCGGCGAGCAGCGCCGCGACGCCGAGGGCGCCGACAAGACGCGCGAGGCGGCCGGCGGTCGGAGCGGCGAAGAGGGGCGGATTCGGGCGGGTCATGCTCTCCGTTTCACTGCTGGACGCCACATCCGGGCGCTGGCGGGGCCGGCCGGCGGCCCCCCGGCGCCGGACAGCATATCACGAAGCAATCCTCGGCGGCGATGGTTAGCGAACCGTTACCGCCGGCACACGCGAGCTACACCTTCAGGTCGCGGCCGATAGCCAGGAACTTGCGGCGGCGGTCGGCGCGGATGTCGTCGCGGCTTTTGCCGTCGAAGGTGGAAAGCGCCGCCTCGACGACGCCGCCCACTGCCTCGATCACCTGGTCCGGCGCCCGGTGGGCGCCGCCGACCGGCTCGTCGATGATGCCGTCGATGATGCCGTAGCGGGAGAGGTCCTGGGCGGTGATGCGCATGTTCATCGCCGCGTCCTGCGCCTTGGCCGAATCCTTCCACAGGATGGAGGCGGCGCCCTCGGGCGAGATCACCGAATAGATGGAATGCTCCAGCATGAAGACGCGATTGGCGGTGGCGATGGCGATGGCGCCGCCGGAACCGCCCTCGCCGATCACCACCGAGACGATCGGCACGCCGAGCCGCAGGCAGGCCTGCGTCGAGCGGGCGATGGCCTCGGCCTGGCCGCGCTCCTCGGCGCCGATGCCGGGATAGGCGCCGGCCGTGTCGACCAGCGAGATCAGCGGCAGGTCGAAACGGTCGGCCAGCTCCATGATGCGGATGGCCTTGCGGTAGCCTTCCGGCCGGGCCATGCCGAAGTTGTGGCGGATGCGGGTCTGGGTGTCGTGGCCCTTCTCCTGGCCGATCACCGCCACCGGACGGCCGCGGAAGCTGCCGAGGCCGGCGATGATCGCCGCGTCCTCGCCGAAGTTGCGGTCGCCGGAGAGCGGCGTCCAGTCGGCGATCAGGTGCTCGATGTAGTGGACGGCGTGCGGCCGGTCGGGATGGCGGGCGACCTGCGCCTTCTGCCAGGGGGTGAGGCGGGTGTAGATGTCGGCAAGCGCCTGGGCGGCGCTCGTCTCGAGCTTGGCGATGTCATCGTCGATGGCGAGGGTGTTGCCGCCCTCGGCGAGGGCCTTCAGCTCCTGAACCTTGCCTTCAAGGTCGGCGATGGGTTTCTCAAAGTCGAGATAGCTTCTCATCCGGCTCTCTTCATGGTGCCCCGGCCGCCGTCTCGTCCCTCGGTGTCTCCGAGAGTGCGGAGGCCGCGCACACTTGGCTTCCGAACCGCCGCCTTGTCAACGCCCATCGCCGCAAATGCCGGCAATTCTGTGGCCATCTCCGTGCCAATACCAAGGAAATCAACGCTCGGACAGCGGATGGTGGTCGGCGACCAGGGCGGCGAGGCGATGCTCGAGAACGTGGGTGTAGATCTCCGTCGTGCCGATGTCGGCGTGGCCGAGCAGTTCCTGCACGACGCGGAGATCGGCGCCGTTCTGGAGGAGATGGCTGGCGAAGGCGTGGCGGAGCACGTGCGGCGACACCTTGTCCGGCGCGATGCCGAGCCGGGCGGCGGCGTCCTTCAGCTCGCGGGCGAAGCTCTGGCGGGTGACGTGGCCGGTCTCCGAGGCGGCGGGAAACAGGAAGGGGCTGCCGGCGTGGCGGCCGCTCGCCTTGAGCAGCCGGCGGTAGGCAAGGACGGCGGCGCGCGCCGTGTCGCCGATCGGCACCAGCCGGTCCTTGGCACCCTTGCCGCGCACCGTGACGGCAGCCGTGCCCTCGCGAATGGCGCCGGCCGGCAGGGCGACCAGTTCGGAGACGCGCAGGCCGGAGGCGTAGAGCGTTTCCAGCATGGCCGAGAAGCGGGCGCGGCGCAGCGCCTCGGTGGTATCCTCGACCGGTTCGGCGGCGGCCGCCGCGACGGCGTCCATCAGCCGGCCGACCTCCTCCACCGACAGCACCTTGGGCAGCGGCCGGCGGGTGTGCGGCCGGTCGACGCGGGTGGTGGGGTCGTCGGCCCGCCGGCCCTCGGCGTAGAGGAACTTGTGAAGCTGGCGGACGGCCGACAGGCGGCGGGCCTGCGTCGCCGCCGCATAGCCCTCGGCGGCAAGGCCGGCGAGGAAGGCCTCGACATCGTCCGTCGCGGCGTCGAGAAGGCCGTGACCGCGACCGGCCAGGAAGGAGAGATAGAGCGCGAGGTCGGCGCGGTAGGCGACAAGTGTGTTGTCGGAGGCCGCGTCTTCGATGCTCGCCGCCTCGAGATAGGCCTCGACGAGGGCGGCGTCGCTCATCGCTGGCCGCCCGCGGCTTCGTCCGGCGTCTCGTCGGGAGCCTCGTCGGACAGCGCGGCGTCGGCTGGCTCGACGGCGGCCGGCGGCGGCGTCAGCGGCCGGGCTCCGGCCAGCACCGACGGGTCAATCGGCACGCTGAAGGTGCGCGTTTCCGGCTGTACAAGATGGGCGAGTGCCAGCACGGCCGCCATGGCGAGGGCGGCGAGGGCGAGCAGGAAACCGAGGAAACGGGTGATGGTGGGCATGGGTCCGCTTGGGGTGTCCGCTCTGTCGCGACGGCGGGCGCTCGGCGGCGCTAACTGCTTGACAGACGCGCCTCCTCAACCCATGAGACTTCTCATGGCCGACGTCAAGACCAACCGCAGCCGCGATCCCGACGCCGCCGCCCGGCGCGGCGGAGCCGGCGCGCGCATCGTCGATCTGCTGGGCGGCCGCTCGGTGGTGCTGGTCGGCATGATGGGGGCGGGCAAGACGTCGGTGGGCAAGCGCCTGGCCGGCCGTCTCGGCCTGACCTTCGTCGACGCCGACACGGCGATCGAGGAGGCGGCCAAGAAGACGGTGACGGAAATCTTCGCCGAGCACGGCGAGGATTATTTCCGGCAGGGCGAGCGGCGGGTGATCGCCCGCCTGCTGCGCGAGCCGCGCCAGATCATCGCCACCGGCGGCGGCGCCTTCATGAACGCCGAGACGCGGGCGGCGATCCGCGCCGCCGGCCTGTCGATCTGGCTGAAGGCCGACTGGGAGCTGCTGTTCGAGCGGGTGCGGCGGCGGCCGACGCGGCCGCTCTTACAGAACGCCGATCCCGAGGGCACGCTGAAGGCGCTCGTCGACCTGCGCTATCCGGTTTATGCCGAGGCCGATCTCACCGTGCAGTCGGTGGACGTGCCGCACGAGGCGATGGTCGACGCGGTGATGGCGGCGCTGGAAGCGTGGCTGGTCGACGAGGCGGAACAACGGGCACGGATGCCGTGATGGCATGGGACGGGGGAAGACATGACGGCAGAAGGTGAAACGGACGGCATCGTCAAGGTGCCGGTGTCGCTCGGCGACCGGTCCTACGACATCCTGATCGGCGAGGGGCTGGCCACCGACGCCGGCCGCTGGTTCCGCGCCGTGCTGCCCAAGGCGCGCGCCTGCATCATCACCGATTCCAACGTCTCCGGCCGGCATCTCGTGGCCTTCGAGAAGTCGCTGCGGCGGGCCGGCGTCACGGCCAGCGCCGTGGTCATCCCGGCCGGCGAGGCGTCCAAGTGCTTCGACGTGTTCGAGCAGGTGGTCGATCAGGTGGTCGGCGGCCGCTATGAGCGCGGCGACGCGGTGGTGGCGCTGGGCGGCGGCGTGGTCGGCGACCTCTCCGGCTTCGTGGCCGGCGTGGTGCGGCGCGGCATGCGCTTCGTGCAGGTGCCGACGACGCTGCTCAGCCAGGTGGATTCCTCGGTCGGCGGCAAGACCGGCATCAACAGCCGCCACGGCAAGAATCTGGTCGGCGTGTTCCACCAGCCCGACCTGGTGCTGATCGATACCAAGGTGCTCGACACGCTGTCCGAGCGCGAGTTCCGCGCCGGCTATGCCGAGGTGGTCAAATACGGCCTGATCGACAATGCCGATTTCTTCGCCTGGCTGGAACAGAGCTGGCGCGACGTGTTCGCCGGCGGCCCGGCCCGCACCGAGGCGATCGCCGTCTCCTGCCGTTCCAAGGCGGCCATCGTCGGCCGCGACGAGCGCGAGACCGGCGACCGCGCCCTCCTCAATCTCGGCCATACCTTCGGCCACGCCATCGAGACGGCGGCCGGCTACGACGGCTCGGTGGTGCACGGCGAGGCGGTGGCGCTCGGCATGGTGCTCGCCCACGATTTCTCGGTGCGGCTCAACCAGATGTCGCGCGACGATGCCGACCGCATCCGCGCCCATCTCGACGCCGTCGGCCTGCCGACCCGGCTGAGCGACCTCTCCGGCGGCGCGCCGAGCGTCGCCACCTTCATGGAACTGATCGGCCAGGACAAGAAGGTGCAGAACGGCGAACTGACCTTCATCCTCAGCCGCGGCATCGGCGAGGCCTTCATCGCCCGCGACGTGCCGGCCGAGGCGGTGCGCGCCTTCCTCACCGACAAGCTCAGCGAGGGGCAGGCCTGATGGACGACGGGGGCGGAGCGGTCGTCGATCTCTTCGTCGCCGGCGTGCCGGTCGCCCTGTTCGTCGTCGTCACGGTGGTCCTGTCGGCGGCCGGCTCGGCGCTGCTCGCCTGCAACCGCACCAAGCTGCACCATATGGAGCGGCTCGGCGACCGCCGCATCAGCCGCCTCGTCGAGCTGACCGCCGACCGGGCGCGGGCGGTGTCGGCCATCCGTCTGGCGCGGCAGGTGTCGACGGTGGCGCTGACCATCTTCGCGACGCGCGCCGTGCTGGCCTTCGAGCCCGACCCATGGCGGCGTGCCGGCTGGGCGATCGGCGGCATGCTGATCGCCATCCTGCTCGACGCGGTGCCGCGCGTTCTGGTGTCGCTGCGGCCCGAGCGGTCGGCGCTGGCGCTGCTGCCGGCCATCGAGGCGCCGGCGCGGCTGTTGGAGCCGCTGATCGCCGGCATCGAGAAGGCGGTGATCGCCCCGCTCCGCCTCGCCGCCAAGGCGCCGCGCGACAGCGCCTGGACGGCGCACGAGGAGATCCGCGAGGCGGTCGACCTGATGCACCGCGAGGGCGACGTGGTGAAGGACGACCGCGACATGGTCGGCGGCGTGCTCGACCTCAGCGAACTGCCTCTCTCCGACATCATGATCCACCGCACCAAGATGCGCACCTTCGACGTGGACATGCCGGTCGGCGACCTCCTGAAGGCGGTGATCGCCAGCCCGTTCACCCGCCATCCCCTCTGGCGCGGCGTGCCGGACGACATCGTCGGCGTGCTGCATTCCAAGGAATTGCTGCGGGCCGTCGACCGGGCCGGCGGCGACGCCGGCAAGGTGTGCGTCGAGACGCTGATGACGCCGCCGTGGTTCGTGCCGGACACCACGCTGGCCGCCGACCAGCTCAGGGCGTTCCTGAAACGCAAGATCCATCTGGCGCTGGTGGTCGACGAATACGGCGAGGTGCAAGGCCTCGTCACGCTCGAGGACATCCTGGAGGAGATTGTCGGCGACATCGCCGACGAGCAGGATGTGGTGGTGGAGGGCGTCCGCCCCTATCCCGACGGCTCGGCCTCGGTGGACGGCGCCGTGCCGATCCGCGACCTCAACCGCATGATGGACTGGCGCCTGCCCGACGACGAGGCGACCACCATCGCCGGCCTGGTCATCCACGAGGCGCGGATGATCCCCGATCCCGGCCAGTCCTTCACCTTCCACGGCTTCCGCTTCCGCGTGCTGCGGCGCCAGAGGAACCGCATCACCGCGCTGAAGGTCGGCCCGGTGGAGCCGCCGGGGACGCCCGTCACTCCCCCGGCGCGCGGGCGGTGACGGAAAGGGCGTGCAGGCCGCTTTCGAACTCGTCCTTCAGCGCGTCCATCACCAGCCGCTGGCGGGCGAGGCGGCTCTTGCCCTCGAAGGCTGCCGACACCATCTCGACAGCGTAATGGGTCTCCCCTCCCTCGCGCCAGCCGGCATGGCCGCGGTGGCGTTCGCTGAGGTCGGTCACCGTGAGCAGGGTGGGCGACAGGACGGCGAGCGCCGCCTCGATGCGGCTCTTGCGGTCGGAGGCGGGCGGGATCATCGAAGCCATCGGGCATCCTTCTCGGCTTGAGCAACAGGCATCCTGACGGATGCGCTCTGTTGCTCAATCTATCGACTGACGCATCGGGGTCTTCCAAAAAGTACCGACACTTTTCGGCCCGATGCGATCGAACGAAGCAACCCGGCATCTGGCGACCGCGCGAGCCGATTGTCAACGCCTTGCCGGCGCGCCTCCCAATGCCCATAATCGGCGAACCATGGACTCCACTTCCAAGCTCTTCGAGAAAATCCGGATCAAGCCGGACAAGGAAAGCGTCGCCCGCGACCAGTTCCCGCCCTGCGAGTGGGAGGGTTGCAGCGGCGCCGGCGCCTATCGCGCTCCGAAGGGCCGCGGCCGCGAGGGGCAGTATCACCACTTCTGCCTCGAGCACGTGCAGCTCTACAACAAGTCCTACAACTACTTCTCCGGCATGGGCGACGACGCCGTCATCGCCTTCCAGAAGGACGCCATCACCGGCCACCGGCCGACCTGGACGGTGTCGGTCAACCGCTGGGGCCAGACCGACCCTAACGCCGGCCGCCGCGGCCGGCCGCTTGACCCGACCTACAACGACCCGTTCGGCGTCTTCCACGGCTCGCGGGCCGGCGGCATGCGGGCCGAGCCCGAAGAACCGCGCCGCCACCTGTCGCCGATGACCCAGCGGGCCTTCGAAACGTTGCATCTCGAAGCCGGCGTCTCCCGCGAGGAGATCAAGGCGCAGTACAAGACGATGGTCAAACGCCACCACCCGGACGCCAACGGCGGCGACCGGTCCTCAGAGGAACGGTTGCGGGAGATCATCCAAGCCTATAATTACCTGAAGACCGCCGGTTTCTGTTGATCGGCCGCGCTTTCCCGTTTTGACGGAGCGACTTTTTCCCTCCGCTTGGTCGCTCCAGGAGGTCTCATGGTTCAGCAGACGTATGCCGCGCCGCTGCCCGATATCCGGGTCTCGGTCCGCGAGGTGTTCGGTATCGACACCGACATCGAGGTTCCCGCCTATTCCCAAGCCGACGAGCACGTGCCCGATCTCGACCCGGACTACCTGTTCGACCGGGCGACGACGCTGGCCATCCTGGCCGGTTTCTCGCACAACCGCCGCGTCATGGTGTCCGGCTACCACGGCACCGGCAAGTCGACTCATATCGAGCAGGTGGCCGCCCGCCTCAACTGGCCGCTCGTCCGCGTCAACCTCGACAGCCACATCAGCCGCATCGACCTGATCGGCAAGGACGCCATCGTGCTGCGCGACGGCAAGCAGGTCACCGAGTTCCGCGACGGCATCCTGCCCTGGGCCTTGCAGAACAACGTGGCGCTGGTGTTCGACGAATACGATGCCGGCCGTCCCGACGTGATGTTCGTCATCCAGCGCGTGCTGGAGGTGGCCGGCAAGCTGACGCTGCTCGATCAGAACCGGGTCATCCGGCCGCACCCGGCCTTCCGCCTGTTCGCGACGGCCAACACCGTCGGCCTCGGCGATACCTCGGGCCTCTACCACGGCACGCAGCAGATCAACCAGGGCCAGATGGACCGCTGGTCGATCGTCACCACGCTCAACTACCTGCCGCACGACCACGAGGTGGGCATCATCCTGGCCAAGGCCAAGAGCTTCACCGGGCCGGAGGGCCGCGACTCCATCTCCAAGATGGTGCGCGTCGCCGACATGACGCGCTCGGCCTTCGTCAACGGCGACATCTCCACGGTGATGAGCCCGCGTACGGTGCTGACCTGGGCCGAGAACGCCGCGATCTTCGGCGACGTCGGCTTCGCCTTCCGCCTGACCTTCCTCAACAAGTGCGACGAGACCGAGCGGATTCAGGTGGCCGAGTTCTACCAGCGCTGCTTCGGCAGGGAACTGCCGGAGAGCGCCGCCAACATCCTGCTCGGCTGACCGGCGCGGAGACGGCGACATGGCGCATCCCGACACGCAGAAGGGCGGCCCGCCGGCCGTCGAGCCGTTCAGAAAAGCGGTGACGACGGCGATGCGGGCGATTTCCGGCGACGGCGAACTGGAGGTGGTGTTCGCCGCCGACCGGCCGTCGCTCGCCGGCCACAAGGCGCGCGTGCCCGATCCGCCGCGCCGGCCCACCGCCTTCGATGTCGCCGTGACGCGAGGCGCCGGCGACGCGCTGGCGCTCAGGCTCGCCTGCCATAACGAGGCGGTGCATCGCACCTACGTGCCGGAGGGCGCCAAGGCCAAGGCGGTGTTCGACGCCGTCGAGCAGGCCCGCTGCGAGGCGCTCGGCGCCCGCGCCATGCCCGGCGTTGCCGGCAATCTCGCCGCCATGCTGGAGGAGCGCTATCTCCGGCCCAATCTGCAGCACATCGAGAGCCGCGACGACGCGCCGCTGGCCGAGGCGGTGGCGCTCATGGTGCGCGAGAAGCTGACCGGCGCGCCGCCGCCGAAAAGCGCCCAAGGGGTGGTGGAGGCCTGGCGCGAGTTCATCGAGGCACGGGCCGGCTCCGACCTCGACGGCCTCGCCGACGCCATCTCCAGCCAGCAGGCCTTCGCCCGCGCCACCCGCAACCTGCTCGCCAGCCTGGAGATGGGTGACGAACTCGGCGGCGACCCCGACGAGGACCAGAACCAGGAGGGCGAGCGGCAGGAGGCCGAGGACGCCGAAGCCTCGGCCGAGCCGAGCGAGGACGCCGAGGCCGACCAGACGGCGGCCCGCGAGCGCGAAGTGGCCGGCGACGACGAGGAGTCCAGCGAGGGCGACGCCGAATCGGAGATGTCGGACGATCCCGGCGACTTCGACGAGGACGACGAATCGCGCGATCCCGGCGAGGCCAAGCGGCCGGAGCTGCCGTTCTCCAACCAGCCGCCCACCAGCGACTACAAGGTGTTCACCCAGAAGTTCGATGAGGTGACGCGGCCGGAGGATGTCTGTGACGGCGCCGAACTCGACCGGCTGCGCGGCCTTCTCGACAAGCAGCTCGCCAATCTGGCCGGCGTGGTGGCGCGGCTGGCCAACCGCCTGCAGCGCCGCCTGATGGCCCAGCAGAACCGCGCTTGGGACTTCGACATCGAGGAAGGCATTCTCGACACCGCCCGCATCACCCGCGTCGTCACCGACCCGCTGGCGCCGCTGGCCTTCAAGATGGAGCGCGACACCGATTTCCGCGACACGGTGGTGACGCTCTTGATCGACAATTCCGGCTCGATGCGCGGCCGGCCGATCACCGTCGCCGCCGCCTGCGCCGACATCCTGGCTCGCACGCTCGAACGCTGCGGCGTCAAGGTGGAGATCCTCGGCTTCACCACCAAGGCCTGGAAGGGCGGGCAGTCGCGCGAGGCCTGGCTCGCCGCCGGCAAGCCGGCCGGTCCCGGCCGCCTCAACGACCTGCGCCACATCGTCTACAAGCCGGCCGACGCGCCCTGGCGGCGGGCGCGGCGCAATCTCGGCCTGATGATGCGCGAGGGGCTGCTCAAGGAGAACATCGATGGCGAGGCGCTCGACTGGGCGCACCAGCGCCTGCTCGCCCGGCCGGAGAACCGTCGTATCCTGATGATGATCTCCGACGGCGCGCCTGTCGACGATTCGACACTGTCGGTCAACCCCGGCAACTATCTCGAACGCCACCTGCGCTACGTCATCGAGGAGATCGAGGAGCGCTCGCCGGTGGAGCTGATCGCCATCGGCATCGGCCACGACGTGACGCGCTTCTACAAGCGCGCCGTCACCATCGTCGACGTCGAGGAACTGGCCGGCGCCATGACCGACCAGCTCGCCGCGCTGTTCGAGGAGCAGCCGACGCAGAAGGCGATCCGCGCCGGCGGCAAGCCGAAGCGCCGCCGCGTCTCGACGCTGGGCCTTGCATGAGGGGCGGCCGGGCGTTTCTCGCCGCCCTTCTTCTTTTCGCCCCGGCGGCGGCCGCCGCCGCCGATCTCGCCGCGAAGATCATTGCCCGGCCGCTGACCGGCTTCTCGGTGACCGAGCCGGGGCGGACGCGCTTCGGCCGCCTCGACTTCGTCGGCGGCTTCGAGATCCGCTCCGACCGTCGCGAGGTGGGCGGCCTCTCCGGCCTGGTGGTATCGGGCGGCGGCCGGCGCCTCCTGTCGCTCAGCGACGACGGCCTGATGCTGCTGGCCGGCATCGACCGCGACGCGGCCGGCCGGCCGGTCGGGCTGTCGGAGGCGCGCATTCGCCGCCTCGCCACCACCAAGGGGCCGCTGCCGCGCAGCAAGGTCCAGTCGGATACCGAGGGGCTGGACGTCTACGTCGGCCCGAACGGCCGGCGGTTCGGTGTCGTCTCCTTCGAGCAGCGGCCGGCGGTGATGGTCGGGCCGGTCGATGCCGACGGCTTCATCGGCGCCGTCTCGGCGATCGACCTGCCGGCCGAGGTCCGCCGGCTTCAGCCCAACCGCGGCCTCGAATCGGTGGCGGCGCTGCCCAAGGGCAGCGGTCTTGCCGGCAGCTTCGTCATCCTCGGCGAGGAGGCCGAGCGGGGAGCGGGCACCGAAAATCCGCCCGGCTGGGTGATCGGCGGCAAGGCGCCGCTGGCCTTCCGCGTCCGCCGCACCGGCGGCTACGATCTCACCGACGCCAAGGTCGGGCCGGACGGCCGGCTCTACGTGCTCGAACGCAAGTTCTCGTTCGTCGGCGGCTTCGGGGCGCGCATCCGCGCTTTCCGCCTCGCCGACATCCGGCCGGGCGCCGTCATCGACGGCGAGGTCATCATGGAGGCCAGCATGGCCCACGAGATCGACAATATGGAGGGGCTGTCGATCTGGCGAACTGACGGTGGCGAGACGCGGCTGTCGCTGATCTCCGACGACAACCGGCTCTTTCTGCAGCGGACGCTCTACCTCGAATTCCGCCTGCGGACGCCATGAGCGACCGCCGCCTGCCCCCGGCGCTGGCCGCCGCCGTGGCCGAGCGCGCGCAGCCGTCCGCCCTCGGAGCAGCCGCTGCCCGGCTGTCTGCCAGCTATCGCGCCAACCGGCCGTCGCGGCAGGCGGTGCCCGACGCCGCCGGCGTCGCCGCCTATGCGGCGAGCCGCATGCCGGCCACCTATGCGGCGGTGACGGTCGCCCTCGATCGTCTCGATGCGGCGCGGCCGGATTTCGCGCCGCAAAGCCTGCTCGACCTCGGCGCGGGGCCGGGCACGGCGAGCTGGGCGGCGGCGAGCCTGTGGCCGTCGCTCGCCGCGGTGACCATGGTGGAAGGCAGCGCCGACTTCCGGGCTCTCGCCGTCGATCTTGCCAGCGCCGGGCCGCCGGCTATCGCGACCGCCGATATCCGCTCCGGCGACATCAGCCGGCCGGCCGGCCTGCCGGACGGGCGGTTCGACCTGGCGGTCGTCGCCTATGCGCTGACCGAGCTGGATCTTGCGGCCGCCGAAAGTCTGGTGGCGGCGCTGGTCGGCCGGGCCGATCGCATCGTCATCGTCGAGCCGGGAACGCCGCGCGATCACGGCCGGCTGATGGCGGTGCGGCAGGCAGCGCTCGCCAGCGGTGCCCGCATCCTTGCGCCCTGTCCGCACGCCGGTCCCTGTCCGCTGCCCGATGGCGACTGGTGCCATACCTCGGTGCGCGTCGAGCGGAGCCGCGTCCACAAGCGCCTCAAGGGCGGCACGGTGCCCTTCGAGGACGAGCGCTACGCCTATCTGGTGCTGGAATCGCCTGCCGTCGCCGATGCCGGACATGACGACGGCGGCCGCATCCTGCGGCCGCCGCGCGTCTTCAAGCACGAGATCGTCTTCACCCTCTGCCGGCCCGACGGCACGCTCGGCGAAGCGCGCGTGCCGAGCCGCCACCGGGCCGCCTTCAAGGCGGCCGGCAAGCTCGGCTGGGGCGATTTCTTACCGGACGACCTCAGTTCCTGACCGGCTGATAGGGCTTCACCCAGTTCATCAGGCTGGCGTAGGGCAAGAGCGAGGCGATCGCTACGATCATCTTCACCGAGAAGTCGCCGAGCGCCCAGGTGGTCCAGGGCAGGCCGGAGCCGGCGAAGGCGATCGAGAAGAAGATCGCCGTATCGAGCGCCGAGCCGATCGACGACGAGACGAGCGGCGCCCGCCACCAGGAGCCGCTGCGCAGCCGGTTGAAGACGGTGACGTCGAGCAATTGCGCGCACAGGAAGGCGGTACCGGAGGCGAGCGCGATGCGCGGCTCGGACAGCCAGACCGACAGCAGCACGGCGATGGCGAAGCCGACGTAGACGACGCGGCGGGTCTTCGCCGGTCCGAACCATCGGTTGGTCAGGTCGGTCACCAGGAAGGCGAAGGGGTAGGTGAAGGCGCCCCAGGTGAGGAGGTCGCCGAGCCCGAAGGGCGTGAAGGGATACTGGACGAGGATATTGGAGGCGACGACGGTGGCAACCATCGCCAGCACCGAGGGTAAGAGGCGTCTATCGAGCATGTCCCAAAGTCTCCGGCAGAACAGACCAGGCTTCTGGAGTCAGGAAACGGAGACAGGGCCGCGAGGCCGGGCTCCGCGCGAGGTGTGCCATCACAGGCACACATAGACAAAGCCGCGATACCGTTCCCGGCATCGCGGCTCTGAACAGGTTGGCGTCGTCGGCCGATCAGGCAGCGGCGGCGGCTTCGGCGGCCTTCTTCTCGATCTGCTTCTTGATCAGGCGGGCGCGCGGCGACAGCTCGTCGTCGCCGGCCTTGGCCAGGAAGGCATCGAGACCGCCGCGGTGCTCGACCGAGCGCAGGGCGTTGGCGGAGATGCGCAGACGCACCGACTGGCCGAGCGTGTCGGATAGGAGCGTCACCGCCAAGAGGTTCGGCAGGAAGCGCCGCTTGGTCCTGTTGTTGGCGTGGCTGACGTTGTTGCCCGTCAGCACGGCCTTGCCGGTAAGTTCGCAGCGCCGGGCCATCATACCCTCTTTTTCTGTTGGCGCGGGATCGAGGCCGTCGGGCCGCTCCTCGCGACGAAATAAACCAAGGCACCGCTTGCATGCTGCCGGCGGCGCCGTTTCAAGTCGCGTTCCTATAGTCGCTCGCGGTCGGCTCCGTCAACCCCCGGAAGCGGCGCGGCGCCGGCAAAAATGCTGCCCGATGGCGGCGAGGGGCGGCCGATGCCGGTCACATTTCGCGCCTGGGGAACATCGAGGCTTCCGCCGCGTTAACCATCCGGTTACCATGACGACCGATCATCGGCGACGAGGCGGCTGGCGGATCGGCCGCCGCTCTGCAAAAAGCGGCGGGAGCGCCCGCCGGAAATGGTCTTCAGAAACGTCGTACCGGCCGTCCGATGGCGGCCGAGGGGTGAGGACGGTGCGCCGTCCGCAAACGGAGGTTCCGTGGTGGCTCGTGTCGAAACTCTCCCGCGTCGCTCGAAGGGCGCCCTGGCAACGACGGCCTTCGCCGTCGCACTTGCCGCCGCGGTGCCGTCCGGCGCGGCGTCGGCGCGCGAGGGCGAGGTGCAGGCCCTCTACGCCGCCTCCTTCATGGGCATCGGCATCGCCAAGGGCTCGCTGTCGGTGAAGGTGGAGCGCGGCGCCTATGCCGCCAAGCTGCACATCTCGACCGCCGGTCTCGCCCGCATCGTCAGCTCCGAGGAGAGCTACATCGACGCCAAGGGCTATGTCGGCCGGACCCTGGTGCCCGCCACCTACGAACTGATGAGCCGCGGCGACAGCGTGACGCAGGTGTCGATGGCGCTCGGCGGCGGCAACGTCCGCAATCTCCGGGCCATTCCCGAACTGATCGAGCGCGAGGACCGGGTGCCGGTGACCTCGGCGGCCAAGCGCCATGTCGTCGATCCGCTGTCGGCGGCCATCCTGCCGATCGTCCGCGACGACAAGGACGTCTGCGACCGCACGCTGCCGATCTTCGACGGCTGGACGCGCTACGACATCAAGCTCAGCTACACCGGCACCGAGCCGGTCAACGTTCCCGGCTACAAGGGCGACGCCGTCCGTTGCTCGGCCCGCTGGGTGCCGGTGGCCGGCCACCGCGAGGGCACCAAGTCCACCGAATACATGCGCGACAACCGCGACCTCGACGTCTGGTTCGTGCCGATGGCCGAGGGCAAGGTGATGCTGCCCTCGAAGATCTCGGTGAAGACCATGCGCGGGCTGCTGCTGGTGGTGGCCACCCAGTTCGGCGATCCGGCCAAGCTCGACAAGGTGGAGCAGGCCGCCAACTGAACGCCGGCAACCGGCGATCGATCTTGATGAAAGCGCCCTCCGGGGCGCTTTTTTCGTTACTGCTTCCGCCGCCCTTGCCGTCGTCTGTGCCGATCCGGGACAGAAGCGTTAACGCTTCGGTGACCGTGGCAGGCGATAAGAACCGCGTCCGGCCGATATCTTGTGCCGGCTTCAGGGGCTTCCGGCATATCTCGTCGGGGCAAAGCGGGAACATTGCCGTGTCGGCGATTCGGACCGCCTTCGTTCCCGCTTCGTCGAAGGCGTTAACGGCCTTGTCGTTCTACTTCCGCGGCATAGTATAATTGGTTAACCATGATTTCGCTTTCGAGTCTTGGGCCTGTTCCGGACTTGACATCGATTCCGGTGCCGAATCGATCGACTCTCACGTAAGAGTCGCGCGATTCAAGATGGTGCATCGAAGACTCCGGTAGGCGCGATATCTTGTAGGGAACGAATCCGGAATCTCTTGAAAATTGCGATTCGCCCCGCATTCGTTCCTGTTTGATTCCTTTCCGGTTCGACCGCCATGCTTCTGCCGGTTTTTTCTGGCCTCTCGGCGGCGCTTTCGTATAGGGAAGACCACGCCCTCGCCGATCAACCGAACGGGACGCCATGAATATCGCCCGAGAGGCCCCTCTTTCCTCGCTCGCGCGCGCCCGGACGGTAACGGCGGTGCTGGGGCCGACCAACACCGGCAAGACCCACCTCGCCATCGAGAAGATGCTGTCGCACGGCTCGGGCGCCATCGGCCTGCCGCTGCGCCTCCTGGCGCGCGAGGTCTACGGCCGCGTCGTCGCGCGGGTCGGCGTCAATGCGGTGGCGCTGGTCACCGGCGAGGAGAAGATCGTGCCGCGCGGCGCCCGCTATTGGGTGGCGACGGTGGAGGCGATGCCACGCGATCTCGACGTTGCCTTCGTCGCCATCGACGAGGTGCAACTGGCCGGCGACCTCGAGCGCGGCCACGTGTTCACCGACCGCATCCTCAATGTCCGGGGGCGACAGGAGACGATGCTGCTCGGTTCGGCCACCGCCCGGCCGTTGATCGAGCGCCTGTTGCCCGGCGTTGCCGTCACCTCGCGGCCGCGTCTGAGCCATCTCGCCTACAGCGGGCCGAAGAAGATCACCCGCCTGCCGGAGCGTTCGGCCATCGTCGCCTTCTCGACCGACGAGGTCTATGCCGTCGCCGAACTGATCCGCCGCCAGCGCGGCGGCGCGGCGGTGGTGATGGGCGCCCTTTCGCCGCGCACCCGCAACGCCCAGGTGGCGCTGTTCCAGAACGGCGACGTCGACTTCCTGGTGGCCACCGACGCCATCGGCATGGGTCTCAACCTCGATGTCGGCCATGTCGCCTTCGCCCAGGCGCGCAAGTTCGACGGCTACCAGTATCGCGGCCTCACCGCCGCCGAACTCGGCCAGATCGCCGGCCGCGCCGGCCGCTATCTCAACGACGGCACCTTCGGCGTCACCGGCCAGGTGATGCCGTTCGACGAGGACATCGTCAGGGCGATCGAGGGGCACGATTTCGAGCCGGTGCGCGTCTTCCAGTGGCGTAACGGCAACCTCGATTTCGCCTCCGTCGAGGCGCTCAGGGCGTCGCTCGAGGCGACGCCCGGCGTCGAGGGGCTGACGCGGGCGCTGCCGTCGGACGACCAGCGGGCGCTCGACTTCGCGCTGAGGTCCGAGGACGTGGCGGCGGCGGCCGTCGGCCGCGAGCGGGTGGCGCTGCTCTGGGACGTTTGCCAGGTTCCCGACTTCCGGAAGATTTCACCGGCCCAGCACGGTGATCTCATCGTCGCACTTTACCGATTCCTCATTGCAAAAGGCGTGATTCCGGATGATTGGTTTGCACGGCAAGTCGGGTTGTCTGACAGGACGGATGGCGATATCGATACGCTGTCGCGGCGTCTGGCGGACATCAGGACCTGGACCTTCGTCGCCAACCGGCCGGACTGGCTGTTCGCGCCCGGCCATTGGCGGGACAGGACGCGCGCCATCGAGGATCGGTTGTCGGATGCGCTGCATGACCGGTTGACCCAGCGTTTCGTGGATCGCCGGACATCGGTATTGTTGAAGAGATTGAGAGAGAACACCATGCTCGAAGCTGAAATCACCGGTACCGGCGGCGTGCTCGTCGAGGGGCAGGCGGTCGGCGAACTGCACGGCTTCCGCTTCGTGCCCGATCCTGGGGTAGGCGGCGACGGTTCCGAGGCCAAGGCGCTGAAGGCCGCCGCCCAGCAGGCGCTCTCCGGCGAGTTCGACAAGCGCGCCGAGCGCATCTCCAAGGCGCCCAACGAGGAGATCGTGCTCTCCACCGACGGTAGCTTGCGCTGGCTCGGCCAGCCGGTCGGCCGGATCGTCGCCGGTGACGATACGCTGAGCCCGAAGGTGATGCTGCTCGCCGACGATCTGCTGGCCGGCGCCGCCCGCGACAAGGCGCAGGACCGGCTCGACCTTTGGGTCGGCGCCCATATCCAGACGCTGCTGAAACCGCTGTTCGACCTGCGCACCGCCGCCGACCTTGAAGGCATCGCCCGCGGCGTCGCCTTCCGGATGGTCGAGGCGCTCGGCACCGTCGAGCGGCACGACATCGCCGACGACGTCAAGGCGCTCGACCAGACGCAGCGCGCCGTGATGCGCAAGTACGGCGTGCGCTTCGGCGCCTACCACATCTACGTGCCGGCCCTGTTGAAGCCGGCGCCGGCCGCCCTGGTCGCCCAGCTCTGGGCACTGAAGCACGGCACGCTCGACATGCCGGGCCTCGCCGAGCTGCCGCAACTGTCGGCCTCCGGCCGCACGTCGATCAAGGTCGATCCGGCCTTCGACAAGACGCTCTATCGCCTGGTCGGCTTCCGCGTCGCCGGCGAGCGGGCGGTGCGGCTCGACATCCTGGAAAGGCTCGCCGACATCATCCGGCCGCTGATCGCCTTCAAGTCGGTCGACGGCGCCACGCCGCCGGACGGCGCGCTGCCGCAGGGCGGCGGCTTCATGGTGACGGTGGCGATGACCTCGCTGCTCGGCTGCTCGGGCGAGGACTTTGCCTCGATCCTGCGCGGGCTCGGCTATCGCTCCGAGAAGCGGACAATCAAGGTGCCGGTCAAGCCGCAGAAGACGGAGGCGCCCGCCGCCGAGGCGACGGCCGAGGTTGCCGCCGATCCGGCCGCCGAGGCTGCTGTTGAGCCGGCCGCCGAGGAAGCTCCGGCCGAATCCGCCGAGGCGCCGGCCACCGAAGCTTCGGCCGAGGTGCCGGTGGACGCGCCGGTGACCGAAGCCGCGCCGGCGGAACCGGCCGCCGAGGAAGCTCCGGCGGTCGAGACGCCCGCCGAGGGCGAGGCTGCGGCGGAAGCTGCTCCCGAGGCTGCGGGCGAAGCCGCTCCCGAGGCCGTCGCCGTCGAGGAACGGGAGGTCGACGTCTGGCGGCCCGGCCGCGGCGATCGTCCGCGGCATGGCGAGCAAAGGGGCGAGCATCGAGGCGAGCACAGGAACGAGCATCGCGGCGAACGTCACGGTCAGGGGCGTGGTCCGCATCGCGGCCCGGCGCGCCCGGCCGAAGGCGGCGAGGCTCCGGCCGAGGGACGCGCTCCGCGGCCACAGGACGACCGCCGGCAGGACCGTCGGCCGCAGGGCGACCGGCAGGGCCGCGAGGAGCGTCGTTTCGGCGACCGTCAGGGCCGGCCGGCCGAACGGGATGCCGAGCGGGCGCCGCGCCGCGAGAAGGTGGCCGACCCCAATTCGCCTTTCGCGGCGCTGGCCGCGCTGAAGGCGTCGCTCGAGCAGCAGAAGAAGAAATAGGAGATCGGGCGCCTCGTGTCGGATAGGCAGCGGATCGACAAGTGGCTGGTCTACGCGCGGGTGGTCAAGACGCGGACGCTTGGCCAGGCGCTCGCCGTCTCCGGCCACGTGCGCCTCAACGGCCGCAAGGTCGACGATCCCGCCCAGCCGGTGAAGGCCGGCGACGTGCTGACCATCGGCCTGCACGGCCGGGTCAGGGTACTGAAGGTACTGGACTTTGCCGAGCGGCGCGGCTCGGCGACCGTCGCCTCGGCGCTCTACGAGGATCTGACGCCGCCCGAGGCGCCGTCCGCCGCGGGCGCTCAGCCGGTCGTCGAGGCCGGCGAGGGGCGGCCGACCAAACGTGACCGCCGCCGCTTCGACAAGCTGACCGAACCGGACTGAAAGGCCGCCGATCGGCCTTGAACGGCGGGGGGAACTCCGCTACGCCAGCGTTCGACCGTGGAGATCAGGGTTTTCGCTCATGACCTATGTCGTCACCGACAATTGTATCGCCTGCAAATACACCGACTGCGTCGAAGTCTGTCCGGTCGACTGCTTCTACGAAGGCGAGAACATGCTCGTCATCAATCCCGACGAGTGCATCGATTGCGGCGTCTGCGAGCCCGAATGCCCGGCCGAGGCGATCAAGCCGGACACCGAGCCGGGCCTCGACAGCTGGCTGAAGCTGAACGCCGAGTATTCCGTCGTCTGGCCGAATCTCTCGGCCCGTCGCGATCCGCTGCCGGAGGCCAAGGACTACGACGGCGTCGACGGCAAGCTAGCCACCCTGTTCTCGCCGAAGCCCGGTAAGGGCGGCTGACGCGGGCCGCCAGGGCGGCGCCTCGACATGGCAAGGCCGGTTTCCGGCCGATCGCCGGCGGTGCCGCCGCGTTTTCGCACCCGATGCTTTCCAAAGCGCATTGAACGGGAAAGGCCGCCCGGCGCGAAAAAGCCTCTGGCGGCGCGAGGCGATCGCCCTGATTCTCTCCACCGCGAGCCCGCGAAACAGGCAATGCAGCCATGTGGGAGCGTGTTTTTACGCTATCCGGCGTCATATTGCTTTGTTTTTTGTGGTTTTTGTGCTACAGCTAACGTTGACAGTCGACGAATTCTTCCGGTCGCTCGCGGGGCCCTGCACGGGGTCTTTTTTATGATCCGCATAGGGGCACTCGCCCTGATGGGGATCTTGGCATGTGTGCAGCAAGCACGCCGCGATCGGAGGCGCAACCCCAGTTCGACTGGAAACAACGCGAAAGCGTGCCGGCGGAGCGGACCGAGCGGTCCGCAGATCACGATTGCCCCCGAGTTCTTGCTGCCTCCCGGCAGGAGAGGGTGATTTTGTCGTCGCCGGCGCCAAGGAGTGGATGGACTGAATGGCCACTGCGAAGAAACCCGCCGTCCGTAATGGGTTCAAGACCAACGAGCACATCGTCTATCCGGCCCATGGGGTCGGCCAAATCGTTGCCGTCGAGGAACAGGAAATCGCCGGCATGAAGCTCGAGCTGTATGTCATCGTCTTCGAGAAGGACAAGATGACGCTGCGCGTGCCGATGGCCAAGGCCGAACAGGTGGGCATGCGCAAGCTGGCCGAGGATGACATCGTCGACAAGGCGCTGGAGATCATCAAGGGTCGCGCCCGCGTCAAGCGTACCATGTGGAGCCGCCGCGCCCAGGAATACGAGGCCAAGATCAACTCCGGCGATCTCGTGGCCATTTCCGAGGTGGTGCGCGACCTGCACCGCGCCTCCAGCCAGCCCGAGCAGTCCTATTCGGAGCGCCAGCTCTACGAAGCGGCGCTCGACCGCATGGCGCGCGAGATTTCGGCGGTGTCCCGCATCACCGAGACCGAGGCCATCCGTCGCATCGAGGACAGCCTGAACAAGTCCCCGAAGCGCGTCGCCGCTCGTGGCGATGCCGCCGAAGACACGGCCGACGAAACCGAAGACGAGGCCGAAGCGGCCTGATCCACGCGCTTCGGCCGGAAGACGTTCAAGGCCCGGCGGGGAAACCTGCCGGGCCTTTTGCCTTGAAAGGGCGCGGCGCGGGGGAGCGCCGGACGGCGATCATGGGGGCGAGGATGACAAGGCCATCTTGCATGTGGCTGACGGCCGCTGTCCTGGCGACACCGGTCCTGACGGCCACCGCCTTCGCCGGGGAGACCGGGGGGATATTTCATCTCGTCGCGGCAAGGGACTGCGCCACGGCGACATCCAGAACGGTATGTCTCACCGCGCCGCTCGTTTCGGGGGCGCCGACCACGGCGCTCGATGTTCTGAGCGACATCTATCCTGGTCTCGCCCCTGATGGCACCGGCAATCATTTCGCCGGCGCCGAGGCGGTCGAGGCGGCCAGCGACCCTGATGCCGGCGAGCCGGCCGAGCGCGCCGTGGACATCACGACGCATGACTTCGCCGACATCGCGGTGATTGAAGCGGGCGACAAGGCTTTCGCCGCCGCCGTGAGCGGGGGCGTGGTAATGGTGGCCGAGGTAAAGCCGGCTTATCGGCCGTTCGGGCGGCTTCTGGTGGCGACCGATCCCGGCGGACCGACCACCGGTTATCGGCTGCTGCTCGCTGCGCCGGGCAGTCCTGTGGCGGTGACGGCGAGCGGCCACTTCAACTCGCAGGAGCAGTTCAAGTCGTTTCAGGTGGTCGGTGTGGCCGGCGGCCAACTGGTGGACCTTTATGACGGCCCCTATCTCTATTCGCTCGACGAGGTATCGGACCGGTGCGACTTCCTGGACCGCGAGGAAGCCGTGGACGTCCTCGAAGCCCGGAAGAAGAGCCATCACGGCCTCTCCGATATCGACATCGTCGTCGGCTACACCGCCACCTGTATCACAGATGATACGAGGCGGCAGGTCGAGAAGAAGTCCTTCCCGCTGCGGCTGAGCTATGACGGCGCGCGCTACGATGGCGACTCGTCGGCCCTCGACGACTTCAACTCGGGTTTCATGGAGTAGGCGCCGCCGGCAAGCGGCGGCGCCCGTTGGCGATCTCCGGAGCAACGTGCATCCCGAGGGATGCGTCCTGTTGTCCTGGCCATTTATTCGCGCGTCGGATTCTCCCGAGACGTGCGCGCACTCTTCGGCTCCGTACTCTAGCGGGCCATGTCGAACAGCAGGATCTCGGCGTCGCCGCGCGCCGTGATGGTCAGTGCCGCCTGCCGCTCGATGGCGGCGCCGTCGCCCTCGTCGAGGTTCTGCCCGTTGAGCATGACGCCGCCCTTCGCCACTTGCAGCCAGCCGAGCCGGCCGGGCGCGAAAGCGTGGCCGACCTCGGTGCCGTCCGTGAGGCGGCCGGCGTAGAGGTCGACGTCGCGGTTGATGGTCAGCGCGCCGTCGCGGCCGTCGCGGCTGACCACGAGGCGCAGGCGGTTCGCGAGACCCTCGTCGCCGAAGGTGGCCTGATCATAGGACGGCGCGAAGCCATCGGCTTCCGGCAGGATCCAGATCTGCAGGAAATGCACCGGCTCGGTATCCGAGGCATTGAACTCACTGTGACGGATACCGGTGCCGGCGCTCATGCGCTGCACGTCGCCCGGCCGGATCACCGAGCCGGTGCCGAGGCTGTCGCGGTGCTGGAGGGCGCCGTCGAGCACGTAGGAGACGATCTCCATGTCGGCGTGCGGATGCGGCGGGAAGCCACCGCCGGCGGCCAGGCGGTCGTCGTTGATCACCCGGAGCGGGCCGAAGCCCATGGCATCGGGATCGAAATAGTGGCTGAACGAAAAGCTGTGGCGGCTGTCGAGCCAGCCGGCGTCGGTGCGGCCGCGGCTCTCGGCCTTGCGGATGGTGATCATCACGGGTCTCCTGATCGGGCGGCGACGCGCCACCCGCTTGCTGACCCGAACATGGGCACCGCCGCCCCGCCTGTCAGGAGAGGCGACGGCGATCTCACCGTTCTCGCACCGTGAACAATCTGGCCGGCTGTCAGCGATCGACGATGATCTTGACGCGGGTGCCGGGGCGCGGCTCCTCGTTGGCGGCGAGGCCGTTGAGCGCCCGGAACAGGATGACGCCGCGATCCATCGGCACCATGCGGCGGGTCAGCGTCTCGGCGGTATCGCCGGCGCCGACAGTGACGACGCGGATGCGCAAGGGAGCGAGCGACGCCTTCTCCGCCTCGGACAGCGAGCGGAAGGAGGCGACGGTGGCGGTGAAGGTGCTGTCGAGGGTGGGGACGTCGCCGCGCGTCGCGAACAGGAAGCGGAAGGCCTGCTCGTTGAAGCGGATGACGGCGATTCTGTAAGTGAAGCCGCGCGCCGCCGCCGAGGCGACGGCGGCCGGCAGGCCGGCGATCGATACGGTGCGCACCGACGACGCGTCGAGGCCGTTGACCCAGCCGGAATTGAGATAGCTGACGAGATCGCCGCCGGCCGGCACGTTGGCGCCGTCGAAGCGCATGGCGACGCCATCGGCGTTGGTGGCCAGCACCGCCTTCGACGTGTTGTCGATCAGGAAGCCCTCCGGCACCTGGAAGGCGAAGCCGAGCTTGGCATGCAGGAACTGCCGGCCGCGCACGTAGCCCTCGACGGGGTCGTCGCCGTACATGATGCCGTCGATACGTGTGAGGTAGCCGTCGCGGTCGACCTCGCCGTCGGTGACGCCAGCGGCCTTGGCTACCTCGCGCGCCTGGGCGAGGCGTTCGGGCGTCGAGGGATGCGACGACAGGAAGTCGATGGAGCCGGTGTCGTCTTCGGGCAGGCCGTTCTTCCAGGCGGCGAGGCGCGACATCGAGGTGAGGAAGCGCGGCGAGCCGAAGGGGTCGAAGCCGGCCTTGGCCAGCGTGGCGATGCCGATGCGGTCGGCCTCCAGTTCCTGGATCTGCGAGAAGCGGGCGAGCGACACCTGCGTCGAGGCGAGCGCCACGCGCTGCACGGCCGGGTCCTGCACCACGTCCTGCACCGCCTGGCTGGCGACGGCGGCCGCCTCGGCCTTCTGGGCGCGCAGGAAGGCGTGGCGGGCGGTGACGTGGGCCATCTCGTGGGAGATGACGGCGGCCATCTCGGCGGTGTCGCTGGCCAGCGCCAGGAGGCCGCGCGTCACGTAGACGTAGCCGCCCGGCAGGGCGAAGGCGTTGACGGCCGGCGAGTTCAGGATGGTGACACGATAGCTGCGCCAGGGCTCGGGGCTGGCCGCCACCAGGCGGCTGACCACGCCGGCGATCATCAGCTCGGCTTCGCGGTCCTCGTAGGTGCCGCCGAAGGCGGCGACGATCTTGGGATGTTCGCGCTCGGCGACCGCCACCTCGGCCGGATCGACCTTGCCTTGCGGCGCGGCCTGGGCGAGCTGTTCGGCGGTGGGGCCGTCCTCACCGGAAAGGCCCATGCAGCCGGCAAGCAACAGGCCGAGCACCAGCGCGGCGGCCCGGAGCCCCCTCCGGCGAAAATTGCCCGTCACACCCAACCGTTCGGCCATTCTGTGTCCTAATCCCTTTCCCCGTCCGCCAGCCGCAAGGCCAGCGGTTCGTCGATCTTGAGGTCGAGGCCGTTGCGCGAACTTGCCCAGCCGCGCACCTCGACCCTGCGGCCGGCGAAACTCTCCGGCGGCCGGCCGGCGGCGACGAGCGCCGTAGCCACCTTGTCGCCGAGGCGCAGCGTGGCGTCCGTGCTGAAGTCGCGGCCGAAGTTGATATAGGTGGTGCGACCCGACCGGCCAACCGAGGCGACGCGGCCACGACCGAGCACGAAGTCGGGCAGGCCGGCGGCCGCCGCATTCAAATCCGTCCATATCCGGCTTTGGCGCCAAATGCCACGCTTTTCCGCGCGCGCCGCGGCCTCGGCGGCGAGAAAGCGGCTGGCACAGGGCGGGAACGACACATCGGCGAGGCCGGCGCCGGCGGCGAGCAGCCGCTCGTCGAGGCTGTCGCCATCGGTGAGGCGTAGCACGCCGTGGCGGCGGCCGTGCCGGTCGGGCGCCTTGTCCGAGGCTATCAGCACGACGGCGGCGTCCTTGAGGCCGGCTATCGTTGTGGCGAAAGCGGCACGGGCGTCGTCGCCGGCTTTGGCGGGCACGACGACGCCGTCGAGGACGACGGTGAGGGTGGTGGCAGATTGGTTGTCCGCGAGCGTCACCTCCGGTCGGCCAGTGCCGTCGGGAAGGTGTCCTGCACCGACATGACCGGTGGCGGCCTCCGGTCCATCGGCGCAGGCTTCGGTCGCCCTGCCGTCGGCGACGGCGAGCAGCAGCGACGCGAGAAGCGCGGCAAGGGCGGGGGCGGCACGGGGCATGGCGGTCTCCGGTCGTGCCGATTCTAGCCGAGAGCGTGTCGTTCGCCTATCCGCCAGCTTGGCAGGGCAGCCTTTCCGGCGCGGCATGCGGTGCCGCGAAAGGGGCTGTCAAAGCCGTCGCCGATTTGCTAGATGAGCCGAAGCGGCCGGACACTATCGGCCACGCCCGCGTCCCGGTAGCTCAGCCGGATAGAGCAACGGTTTCCTAATTCGATGCTCTTGACGGCAGAAGGCCAACCGGAACATACGCATGAGGCCGTGTCGGTGCGGTCGAGTACCGAACAGGCACCGAACGCGAGTTGGTCACCTCCTGGTAGCTCAGCAGGATAGAGCAACGGTTTCCTAAACCGTAGGTCAGGGGTTCGAATCCCTTCCAGGAGGCCAGCGCCTTCACTAGAGACGCAAATTTGGTGCGGCTTCGGGCCGCTGGCCGAGTAAATCGGTGGCCCAGTTGTTTGTAAACCGAAGGCCGGGGGTTCAATCCCCTCATCCGGCGCCATTCTCCCTATGCGATGTCCTTGGACGCCGAGATTTGCCTCCGCTCTTGGGGCTTTGAAGTGGTGGAATGGGCGGTCTTCTTCGAGACGGAAGACTGCTGATCTCGCGGGCAAGCTCTCCCAAGGCTGCATCCGTGATCGAGCATTGCCAGATGATCCGTACTTGCCAACCGCCTGCCTCCAGAGCCTCTCGGTCTCGCTGGTCACGCGCCCTGTTGCCCACGATCTTCGCCAGCCAGAACTCCGGCCGCGTCGCCGGGATGGCGGCCTTCTTGCACCCCTCGTGACCGTGCCAGAAGCAGCCATGCACAAACACGGCCACCCTCCGAGAGGGGAAGCTCAGGTCCGGTTTGCCCGGCAGCCTCTTGTCGTGCAGGAGGTAGCGGAGCCCGGCTGCGTGCAGGTAGGACCGGACCTGCAACTCCGGCTTTGTGTCCTTGCCCCGCACTCGGGACATAACCTCGCTTCTCTTCTGTCGGTCGAAAATGTCCATGCCGACCGCCGAATCTAGCGTGAACGATGGTTATCCAACGAGTTGACCAAGTAGGTGGCGAAGTAACGCGCCAGACGGGGAGGAACCGCGTTGCCGATCATGCGGGCAACAGGCTCGATCTGCTCAGTCGGATAGAATACATATTCGTCCGGGAACGACTGGAGGATGGCGGCCTCACGAAGCGAAATGCCGCGCACCTGATCGGGGTCGTAGTGCCCGAACCTACCGTTGGAGATAGAGTGGCACTTCGTCGTAATGGTCGGAGAGGGCCGGTCGGGGTGCATCCGCGTATAGACGTCCGAGAAGCAGCGATCATTCAGGCGAGCGTTGACTTTGCGGTGGCAATCGAGACTCAGGTCGCCGAACTCCGTGTTTTCCATATAAGCGTTGGACTCGCCTGGAGACGCGGATGCAAGGCGCTTTAGGTTCAGATCGCTCAACGCTCGCGCTCTGTGATTGGGGATGTCGGGATGGGTCTCGCCCGCGGCCACCGGCGGAAGGTAACCGATCGCGTCGGCCACGGTCATTACCATCGCATTCGGATCCGCGTCCGGAACCAGCAGCTCGGTCTCCATGAGGTCGGCGAATCGCTCCTCCCTGACGAGCTCCTTCCTCACGGCGATAAGGATCGAGCGCTTGCGATATTGCGGAACGCCGAAGCGGGAAGTGCAGACGACCTTGGAGCCCGTCACGTAACCCATCCGGTCGAGACGATCCCGGAAGTCCTCCCATATGTTCCCGTACTTCGGATCCTTGATGCCTGCGACGTTCTCCGAGAGGACCATCTCGGGCATATAGCGCGAGACGTATTCCGCCGCTTCGGTAAGGAGGCTACGGTCTTTCTCTCTCCCCTTCTTACGCCTATCGCTAAGCTCTTTCCGAGACAGAGTAGTGAAAGGTTGACAAGGAGCGCATATGGCAAAAAGAAGGGGGACCCTGGGCGCCTTCCCTGTATAGTAGGACAGAAGCGAGTCGAGTTTTGCCACGAGCTCGTCCCGCTGCCCGCTCTCGTAATCATCGTCTTTCGGGAAGACATCGTAATTCAAGAACCTGGCAGGCGCATAGTCGACCGACTCGTTGATATTGTTTTCCGTGTAGGTCCTAGTGCAGCGGTCGTCCTTGTCGATGCCGGCGATGACGTATCCGCCCGAGTCAATAAGCCCGCGCGTCGTGCCGCCGGCCCCGCAGAAGAAATCGACGGCCAGGAAGCTTGGCGCCCTCACTTTCTCCTGTGCGGCGACCCCACCCATCACAAAACCTTCCTGATTCGCTCGATGTCGACGGAAGTGAAGATCCGCCAGTTATTTCTATCTCGCTTCACGTCGGAAATTCGACCTTCGCGAAACCACCGCAGCAGCGTGCTTTTCGAGAGTCCGAGCTCTCTTGCCACCTCGTCGGTCGAATAGGTCTGTTCGCTGCGCAAATCGGCATTCTGCATATGCTTGAGTATATTCAGGCTCAAACCAAAGTCAACAGGCTTTCGAAAATTATCGATATTTTACAATAGGTTGGGTGAATCGCCGGAGTTGCCGTCGTCCCATACGACATTAGCGTCGATCCCGTACGCGCCGAGGCGGTGACCAAAAAACGTGATCTGAATAATTTTCTCTTGCAAGTACTCGTACATTATGAATATGTACGAAAATAAATGTCATGGAGATTGATATGGCACGCGACGAGGATCGAGCAAAATTCGTCAAACTTGCATCTGCACGCGTCTCAAAGGCGCTTAAGGACATCCAATTGATCGGAAATCTGGCCAACAGGTCGAATTACGACTACACAGACGAGGATGTTACGAAGATTTTCAAAGCACTGAACGAGGAGATTTCGGCCTGCAAGAAGCGGTTCGAGCTCTCCAACAAGAAGGGCGGCGCCGTGAAGTTCACGTTGGATTGAGGGGGTAAGGGTATGGATTTCAAGAAGGTATGCCTGACGTTGATGGCTGCGGAGTCCGAGGCGGAGGTCGACAAGATTCTGGCCGAGCACCCCGAGTTCCAGGAGGCCAAGAACTGGGAGCCGCTCGACGGACGGGAGACGAACTTCAATGTCACCTCCAACCAGGCATCGGACGGCGGCAAGGCGCTCACCGAGCTTATGACCAACATGGTTGACGCCGTGCTGATGAAGCACGCCTACCTCAAAAGCGTCGATCCGAAGGGGAAGTCCGCGCCCTCGACCATGTACGAGGCAGTCGATCAGTTTGTGCACAAGATGCATGGGGGGAAGCTGGTCAATCTCGGCTCGAATGATCCTTGGCTGAAGGAATTCGCTCAGAACAACCTCGCCATTGGGATCACCGGAGCGAAATCCAAGTCCAAGGGGCTCCCCTGTTACACGTTCGCCGACAACGGCGAGGGCCAGAACCCGGACGACTTCAAGACGACGTTCCTGTCGTTGAGTGCCGGCAACAAGAAATCAATTCAGTTCGTTCAGGGCAAGTTCAACATGGGCTCGTCGGGCGTGCTGCGGTACTGCGGGCGCCGCTGGTACAAGCTCATCGTCTCCCGGCGTTACGACAAGAAGGGGCCTTGGGGTTGGACGATCATGCGCCGCCGGCCGGGAGCAGGAGACGCGCTGCCGATCGCCGAGTATTTCGTCGACTCCAGCGGCAAGATCCCCCGCTTCGATGCCGCAGAGCTCTATCCGTTCCATACCGTAGAGCGGAAGCGTTATGATCGGATGCACCTCGACGCAGGCACCATCGTCAAGCTGTACGACTATCAGGTCGGCTCCAAGTTTCTCAGCTTCCGCGGCTCCCGAGAGGCGCTCAACGAGAACCTCGTCGAAACCATCCTGCCGTTCCGCATCCTCGATCTCAGGCAAACACCTACTAAGGGCAAAGGCCCCGACCGCGAGCTTGGGGTCGATCCGCGCCCTTTCTACGGAATGGAGTTCCTCCTTCTCAACTCCCACAAGGAGGCTGATCTCGAAGACGAAGAGGAAGCCTCGGCAGAAGGTAAGATTGCAGTTGGCCAGTTTACGTTGCCCGACCTCGGCAAGGTGAGCATCAGCGCAATTGCGCTCAAACGCGACATCCCGAGTTGGCTGAAGCCCAACAGCTCGAACAACCGTGTCTTCCACGCAGTCAACGGGCAAGTGCAGTACAAGCAGACGCGAGGGTACCTGTCCACGACCTGCGGCTTCCCCGCCCTCAAGGACAGAATTGTCGTCATCGTTGATGCGAGCAATCTCACATTCTCTGCCCACAACGAGGTTTGGAAGGGCGACCGCGAGCATCTGAGCAACACACAGGACGGCGAGCGCTACGTCGATCTGGTCACGAAGACCATCAAGGAGTCCGACGCCCTTGGAGATCTGCAGAAGAAGATCGCCGCAGAGGAGTTGGAGCGCGCGGCGAAGACGGAGAGCAATACGCTCTTCCAAAAGCTCGTCGATAGAGACCCGAGTTTGGCCGGCTTGTTGTCGAGCCGCGATCCCAGCATCAAGCTGCCGGCATCGGGTGGCGCAAAGCCCAACGGGAAGGAAAGCGGGACCGAGGACGAGTTCAAGGGCGTCTACAGCCCCACTTTTGTCCGACTGGAGGAGCGCTTGAAGAAGGGCGCAGTCGAGATTCCGATGAGGCGCAGTCGTCCTCTCTCGGCACGCACCGACGCAGTCAATGACTACCTGCAGAGGGCTGACAATCCTGGCCGAGTAATAATTCCGGATGAGGTGCGGAAGAAATTCAGCGTCCGCGAGCACCTGAAGGATGGCCGGCTGACGTTATACCTGTCCCCCGAGAGCGACGCCATCGCGGTAGGAGATACCTTCACCTTTCGCATCGGTCTTCAGGATGACGCGATGCCCCAGGTGATCGCGAGCGAGGAAGTGAGCGTGTCGATCGTCGCGGAGACGGCCGATGCGGATGACGAGAAGAAAAAGACGGCGCAGAAGCTGAAGCAGAAGTCGGGTGCAGGCGAAAGCAAGTCTGGCCAAGGGGAGGACGCCCCCACCCACGGATTGCCCGCCTGCGTGCTGCTGACTCAGGACGGACGCGAGGTGAAGGGTTACGCAGTCGAAGCATGGCCCGAAGATTTCAGCGAGACAGACGGTGGGTTGATCCAACCGCTCGGCAATGGAGAGAGCGTCTATAAAATCAACTACGACAATGTTTACCACCTAAAATACCGTAAGGCCGCGACGGGGGTAGCGCGAGACGTCGTCACCGAGAAGTACATTCTAGGCATGCGCATCTTGCTCCTGGGTTGTGAGCACGCCTTGCGAAGCATGCAGAACGCTAAGGACTCAGAGGGCATCGCTGAATACTTGGACGAATTCCGGCGCATGGCCGCGAGGGGCGCCGCGTCCACGGTGCTAGCTCTCGCCGAGAACCTCCCCAAGATCGTTGATGCCTCATCGATTCAACAGGGAGAAAATGTCGAATGACCGGAGTTGCCCCTAAGGGCGGCTTCTCCAATTCTCCATCGCTGCAATCGCCTCCGCTTGCACGACGGTAATTTCCAGCGACCGCTCGTTCATCCGGCTTGCCGCAATCAGTAGACGATCCCGTAGAAGATCTTCTACAGTTGATGCCTCATCGCTCATCTGAGCGGTGAGTAGGGAGTTCGGTGACGTCCCAAGAACTTCTGCAATTCTGACAAGCGTTGCCAAGTCCGGCTCTCTCTTGCCACTGACATAGTTTGCATAACGACGCTCGCTGAGACCGACGCGGCGCGCGACCTCTGCGTTCGAAATTCCAAGCTCCTCAGCCCTGCGGCGTAGATTCGATGAGAACGGTAACATAGGAACAAAATGTTCCGATGACCCACTCCGTGTCCACGAACGATGTGTTATCCATGATAGGAACAAAACGTTCTTGATTGGATGAACTTCGTGGATTGGCTCTGGTTCCTCCTCAAGTGGCTGCTGATCGCGATGGCGGCCTCGCCGATCGTGCTCGGCATCGGCTGGGCCGTGGTCGAGATATCGATCCTGCCCCGCCTCGTTCCCCGTGAGGAGATCGAGGCCATGGCCGACGAGGTGATGCGCAAGCACCCCGAAGACCCCGAGGAGTGGGCGTTTATGGAGGAGCACGCCGCTTGGTATCGCAGCCTGAGCTTTGAGCAGGGCAAGTGGCACCGCGTCCGGAAGGTCATCCGGCGTCGGCTCCTGGCCGGCGATTTCCCGCCCGCCGCCTGAGCGGCACAGCCTCGCCCCGCCTCCTCATCTTGCTCGCATACCACCTGACCGACTTCTCGCTCGCGCAAGCGCCGTCGACCAGCCGGTTGACCTCCTCGGCGATGGCCGAATAGCTCCAGTCGGGATGCTCGACGATCAGCGCTTCGGCGGCGCGCCCGATGCCCTTGCCCCGGCCCGATACGGCGGCCCGTGGCGCTCTCGGCGCGTCCGGTTCTGATGTCGCCGAGCCGAAGCTCGTCGAAGGCCTCGGCGGCCACCGGAACGCGCCTGGATCGATGCCGTACTTGGCGACAAGCTCCTCGGCCTTCTCGAACGCGGCGGCGGCCTCGCCGGCCGTGCAGCCGTTCGCCTCGGTCTTCAGGAGCAGCGCCTCGATGCGCCGCCTGACCAGCGGCAACTCCCTCTGATGCGACATGGAAAAGCCTCCAACGGCGGAATGCCGATGGAGGCCAGCATGTCGCGGTTGCAGGGCTTCGCGAGCCGGTCGGAGGCGGAAATCTTTGTCGGATCAGGGGGCTCGCGGCGGCTTCGAAACGCGACACGATGGAGGGAGTGCCACGAAGGAGATAGTGAATGACCGCCGCCAAGACCTACTACGCCGTGATCGCCGTTGGCGAAGGAACGCCGATCGATGACATGCGCCGCCGCCTCTTCGCCATCCTCGGAGAGCCACCAGCATTCCGGCTGCTGTCGTACAAGACGAAGCCCTCCGGCATCGTCACCCACCACATCGCGGAGGTGAAGTTCGTCACCGACGCTGGCGACGACCGGCTCGACCTGATCGAGGCGGCAGAGATCGAGGACTGATCAGTCCTCGACGATCTTCGCACCCCGCACCGTCGCCAGCCCCTCCATCACCGCGATTTGCAGGAAGCCGGTCGGCGCCTGCTTGCTGTGGCCGTCGTTGAGCGGCCGGATGTGCGGCGCGTTGTTGGTGATGTGGATGGACTCGTTTGTGTCGATGTCGAATGCCTCGATGGTGGGCGAACCGGCCTCGATGGTCGCGGCGGCGTTCTCCTCCGCCGTCGATCCCTTCTCGCCCGGCATCCGCGCCGGAAACAAACCCTCGAAGGCGCGGTCCAGCTCCGGCGTCCAGTTCGAGCGGGCCATGCCGGTGTCGACCGGCGTGTTCTCGACGACGGATCGGAGGACGGCACCGGCGCAGTCCTTCACTGCCCGCTCGACGTTGCCCTCGACCCGCACGGCGATGCGGTCGATCCTCTTCGCGAAGTCGTCAAGGCTCATCGGCGTACTTACCGGCTCGGCGCAGCTTCGCCTCGGCATAGCGCCTGACAACGGCGGCAATGATCGGATCATGCACGGGGTCCGGCTGCATGTAAGGCATGTCCTCCGGCCAGAGGTCGCGCTCCGCCTGAGAGCGGCGCCAGTGCACCCGCCGCGGCAGGCCGCCGCTCGGATAGACGGTGCGCTCCTGATAGCCGAGCGTGCGCAGGTGCCACTCCATCATGAAGTGGGCCTTCGCGTCGAAGGTCTCCGGCGTGCCGCCGAGATAGATGTGCAACGTCAGCGGCGTGGTGGAGAACACCCCGGCCAGCGCATCGCGGATGGGCTGCTCGCGGTTCGCCATGGTCACGCCCCCTTGAGATAGCTGCCGCCCCGGTCCAGGTTCGGCCAGACCGACTGCGCCCGCGCGCCGACCGGCAGGCCACCGACGAAGGCAGCAGGCGAACTGGTCAGGTCGACAGAGGTCCAGCCGACGAGCGCGTTCGGCTCGCCGAGCAGGGTCTCGGCCACGACACGCGCCGCCGAAGCGGACGCCCCGACCGCGACGGCGAAGTTCAGCCCGTCGCCGCGGCGCTGCTCCTCGCGGGCGGGATAAAATGCGTAGGTGGCCATGGTTCAGTCCTCCTGGTCGGCAAGGGTGTCGAGGGCGTCGTCGGTGACGCCCAGCTCGGCGCGGTCGCGGGCGCGCAGCGCGAGGCCGATGGTGCGCTCGGCCGGATTGCGGCCGGTCTCGAAGGCGCGGTCCTCGATCATGGCCCGGTCGGCGATCTCCTCGACCTCGAGGATTGCCGCCTGCACGGCGCGGTACTCGTCGCCGACGATCCGGTCGGCAAGCTCCTGCGGCGAGAACGGCCGCTCGCCATGCGGCAGGCGGTTCACCGCGCTACCAGGACGGCGGCAAGCTCGCGGTCCTTCGTCGAGGCAGCGAGCGCGGCGAGGCTCGAAAGCTCCACGTCGCCGGAGTGTTCGATCTGCTGCATCAGGCGGGAGCGGCGCTCGCTGCCCAGCCCCTCGCGCATGATCATCTGAACGGAAGAGTTGTAGTGCGCCTTCGCGTCGGCGACCTCGCGCTTCACTGCGTCGAGGCCGCGCAGACGGGCGACCCGGTCGTCGAGGCTCGCCCGCTTCAGCTCGGCGCGCAGTCCGCCGACCGCTCGGGAGACGGCCTGCATGCGATGGGCGGGGGCGAGATCGGACAGCGTGGCGTCCAGCTCTTTTCGGCGGCTTTCCACGCGGCCCTTCAGATCGACGAGGTGGCGGGCATGCTGCGCGCCGAACTCGCGGGCCCGGCCAAGCGCATCGCGGATGTCCGTCACGGACCGCCAGGGATGCGTCAGGGTGGGCGGAGACTTCTTCATTGCCATGGTTTCATCCTTCGTCGCGGCGCGTCACGCCCCACAAAGGCCGGATGAACCCGGCGCGGGACCATCCCGCAGGCGTCCGCCCCCATCGGGACCGCCGGGACGCTCCATCGAGCATCCCGTGGACAGGATCAGGATGCGATATCGGACGATCGACGCGGACCATCGTCCGCGCCGATCCCTTTCGGTACTCATGCCGCGAGCAGCTTCTTCGCCCAGTTCTTGCGATAGGCCGACGTCATCTCGTGAGCGAGGAAGTCGAGCGCCGCGTATCCAGGCCCCTCTTCCTCCTGCATGATGCACAGACACCGCCACGCCGTGGCCTTCGCCAACTGACTGCGTTGCGTCTCCGAGTCGGCAAAGCGCTTCAGGTCTTCCTTCGTCGGCTTGATCGAAATGCCGGTCTTCATCGGTTTTCTCTCTCCGGAAGAGTCAGAGCCAGACGCTCGACAACGGCGGCCTCGATAAAGTCTGCCCGCCGGTTCGCACGGTTCGCCCTGGCATTTGCCAGACGCGTCGCCTTTTCATGCGCGCGATCTTCTGCTTCGCGCGCTGCGCGCTTGGCCGCAGGCGTGTGAGGATCGATCAGTCCACACACCTCGACCATCCACTTTCGCAGGTCGAGACCGATCTCGTTCGCGACCATCATGGCGATGAGGCGCCCGTCACCGGTAGCAATCCGAAAGGCGTCAATGTGCGCGATCATCTCGGCAGCCATCAAGACGCTGTCGAGCGGCAACTTCTTCACCTCAGCCTCAGTCATCATGCAGGCGTGAGCACGGATTGCCCGTTCCACGTGATCATCGGTGACCGAGACAACATTCTGGCGCTGCCAAACAGAAAGATCGTAAATTCCCATCTTCGGTGCTCCTGTGTTGAGAGGATTGGTGCGCACCGAGGTCAGGATCAGCGAGGATGATCCCTATGTAAACACCTGCGAACAAATAACAATTTTCGAAAAAACGTGGTCTAGGCCCAGCGTTCCGAAAAGAACTTTTGGGCCTAGACCAAATTGTAATTTTATTGCGTGCCGCCAACTATTCGAGTTGTTCCCCACCCGAGTTTGCACGGCTCGCCTGCTGATGCTCGTCGGCCATCTTCTCCCATAGCTCGATCGGAACGGGCGAAATCGACCAGGACCATGCACCGGTCGGATGACCGTGGGCGGCTACAAGCGCCTGCGCCCCGCCGGCCTCGGCAATCGTCCTCGGCGCGGTGGCGGCGAGCGTGCCGGTCAGGGCCTCGGCGGCCATGAGGTCGCGCAGCATCTGCTGCACGGCCTCAGTTGATTGGGACGACCGCGCCATCGGCCTTGGCCTCCACCTCGACGACCAGATACTTGCCCAGCAAGTCAATCAAGGCGGCGCGGTCGCCCGGGTCCATCCGCGCGATGATCCTCGGATCGAGGCCGGCAGGCGTCGCAGCGGCGGAACCGCCCTCGGCGGTGAAGGCGAGGAAGCCGTTCAGCCGCTCGGGCCAGCGGAACTTGAGCAGAACCTCGATCAAGCGGTCCGAGGGCTCCTCGTCGGCGAGGGACCGCTCGAACGCCTTGCCTAGAATCTCGTGAAACGCCGTGTCCATGGCCGCGCCGTAGCGCGTGCCGAAGTCGGCGTCGCGGCGACGGTGGTCGTGGATGGTGGCGACGGACACGCCGACCGCCTCTGCTGCCCTCTTCGGCGAGCCGGTCCTTGCGACGATGTCCAGGACCTTCGCCTCGACGGCGGGGGACCACCGCCTGTCCATGGCGGGGCGGCGCACCGCCCGCGTCTCGTTCGTCCTGTCGCCCATGGCCGTCGCCCTCTTCTTGATTGCTTGCCTGCGACGATGCAGCGTGCGGGACGCGCGGGGAGCCATCAAAATCGCCTCGCAAAAATTTGGGAAATCGGCCCCCGTCCCGTTCCATCCGGGGGAGGTCGCATGGCACACGGACGCCCCAGGAAGCCGGCCTGTCCTCCGCGGGAAGTGGGTTGTTCCGCCCCTTGCCTCGCCGGGGGCAGTCCGGCCGCCCCTGCCGGTGCCTGGCCCGGTGCTTTGGCGGCTGTGCCCTTCCATGCCCTTGCACCGACTCGCCTTCCAGACTCTCGGCACCCAATCAACAATTCAATGCTCTGCCGCAGGGCGCCCTTATGGCCCTCGCGCCCGCGCCGACACCTTCGGTGACTTTTCGCCCTGTTCGCCATCGCCTCGCCGCCGTCGAGCGCACCTGCCGCCGCCCTGTGCGCCCTCATGGCCGTGCCGATTATCGCCTCTCTCGACCACCCGACTGCCTCGCACGCGCGAGGACTGCGTGGTCTGCGAGGCGAGCGCCACCTTCGGCCACGTGGTCGTGCCAGACATAGGCAGCGACCGGCATCGATGGAGATGATCCGACCGACCTCAGGTCGGACGAAACGTGGCGCCGCTGCCGGTCCACCCCTGAAGGTAGACAAGGCAGACAGCGATTTCGGCCTTTTCGATTTTCTATAGCGCCGCCACCTCGACGCCGTCGTCGCCAATGGCAGCCATGTCATATCCTTTCGGACAGAATAGAGATTTATATTGTCTACCCTGTCTACCTATAGATAAGGTAATGAATTCATTGCAATTATCGGTGGACGACGACGCCGTCCACCGATTGGTCTCCCTCGTCTACCGCCTACGAGGCGGTCGAGGCATCAAGTCGATGGCATAGTGCTCGATGTAGGCGTCGATCCTGCCGGAAGCGCCCATGTTCTCCCAATCCTCGTGGTCGCGAATGGATCAGAGCTGCCAGGGCGGCCTGTTGGCGCCGCCCTTGGTGTAGCGGGTGTGCGCCACCGCGCCGATCTCCTCCTTGAGGAACTTCGACATCCTCGAGGTCAGGTTGCCCCGGCCGCGCAACCCGTCCGGCACGGCGGCGACGAGGTCGTGGACGCGAACCAGACCGAAGTCGAAGGGCTCCTCACGGCTCTCGTAGAGGTCGAGCAGGCAGGTCTCGGCATCCCCCATCGACATCCGCCGCATCGTCTCCTTGCCGGACGTCGCAGGCGCAACCCCGTGGCCGTTCATGACGACGCGCCGCTGCATCAGCCAGTGCTTGACGAAGGCGGCGCCGCCCTCAGCCAGAAAGCCGAACAGGCGGGCATAGTAGGCGGGTTCCTTCTTTGCTGCGGGCGAGAAGACCACCAGCCAACGCCTGTCGCCGTGCTCGATCTTCAGAGCGTCATCGTGGTTGGTGAAGCACATGAAGTTGAGCTTGTTGGGGATTGAGTAGATCTTGCATCCCTTCTCCTCGATTCGGATCGTCGGGTCGGTGATGACAGGCTTCAGGCGGTTCGAGATCTCGAGCCGACCGATCGCCATTAGCTCCTCAACCACTGCAAGCTGTGCGCCCTCCATCCAGGCCGTCCACCGGGACGTGACCTCGTCGTTCGACGGCCGCACGACATTCGGCCTGCCGATGATCTGCTCCATCAAATTGCCGATCCAACTCTTGCCGGTCCCCTGTGCGCCGCGGACCAGAAGGGCGAAGTGGATCTTCTCGGCGGGCTTCTGGACCAGCAGGGCGAGGTAGTCGAGCACCAGCTCGCGATCCGCCACGTTGGGGAAGAGGAACTCCATGTGGTCGAGGAAGGGCGCGACATCGCCCTGCCTCGCCACCACGCCGGACCTCCGCCAGATGTTGTACCGGCGGCCGTTCTCGCCATCGGGGAACTCGGGCTCCTCGGGCAGGTAGACGAGCGCCTCGAACTTGCGGATCGGCACGCGCGCCTTCCACACCGCGCCGAGGATCTCGCCGTCAGGGTAGAGACCGGCGAACATCGCCTTCCACTGGTCGGTGCCGTACTTCTTGCTGTCGTGCCTGCGGACGAACTGCATGGCGTCCGCCGCGAAGACCCAGTCGTTCCAGATGCTGCCGGTGGAGGTGGGAGATGCCTCCGCCTCCTCGGCGGGAGGAAAGTCGTCCTCGGGCGCCGACCGACCAAGAGCTTCCGTCGCCTCGCGCCGCTTGTGGGACGGCAGCGCCACAATCAACGTGCGAGCGGTGATCGCGCCGGGCTTGTCGTAGAGCGAGTTCCAGCGCCGCCTGATCTTGTCGCCGTGGTCGGCATAGGCAGGGTCCGACGTCGACCAGGCGACGAACTCCTCGATGCCGATCCCGCCCGTCGCAGAGTGACAGGCCATCATCAGGTCCCGCCACTTCTGCTCGTCTCGATACTCCTCGACGTTCACGTCGACCAGCCACACGGCAAGCATCTCGGGTGCGATCTCGGCAAAGTCGGCCGTGCTCGACCTCGGCGCCTTCCGGATCGCGGTGAGGAGAGCCGTGGTCGCCTCGGGCGCTTCGGACAAGGACAGCGCAAGCGGATCGTCGTCGAGGCTATACGGCCGTCCGGTGTCGGGGTGGATCGAGCCCGCCGCCACGACCTGGAAGCCGATCGACTTGAACTCGACACCGGGATAGTCGGCAAGCGCGCCGACGATCTTGATGTCCTCCGGCTTGCGGAAATAGTGATGAAAGCCGCCACCGCCGGTGCGAACAAAGGGTGCATCCGGCAGGCCGAGGTCGCCCCTGAGGGCGTCGAAGCTGTCCACGCCGCCGACGAAGTTCCTCGGGTCCACGTCGATGACCAGATCGACATCACGCAGGCGGACGCCGATGTTGGCGCTGGCCATCAAACGAGCCTTTGCCTTGCCGAGCGACAGGGGAACGGCACGCCGCCAACCCCGCTCGACCGGCCGCTTGCCGTCGATCGGGATCAGGTCATGATCGGCTGATGCGTGGGCGTTCAGGGCCTCGGGGTCGTGCTTCGACGGCGTTTCGGACACCTTGGGCGAGGTATCCTCAATCTTGTCGATGTCGAACTCGGCGGTCTTCTCCTGAGCACCCACGGGCGCGCCGATCCCCTCGGCGCGCCCTTCTTCATAGGTGAGAAAATCGCTCATCGACCGTCCTCCCCGAGCACGAAGGCGTTGAGGTCGTCGATGTGGTAGCGGACGATCTTGTCGTGGATGACGCGGTAGCGCGGTCCCTGACCGCGAGCGCGCCATGAGCGCAGGGTTCCGGGCGAACAGGAGAGGTAGACCGCCGCCGCCTCGGTATCGAGCCAAGGCGTGCCAGCCTCCTTCAAAACGCGAGTGTAGGTGTCGCCGACGGTTTCGGTCTTGGGTGGGTTGCGCATTGTATGGACCTCCATGCGGTCGACGGCCAAGCCGCCGAACCGGTTTCAGACAAAGGGTTTCTGTCTGAGGAGGACCGGGGGTCCCGGTCACGCGCCGGCCGAAAACGGCTCCTCGCGGCGCGCGACAACCTAATAATCACCGATCCGCTTCGAGCGGCATCATCATTATCTTTCGCCCTCGGAGAGGGGGCTTGACAGCACCAACGGACTTTCCGCAGTTGCCTCCTTCGCCTTGGCCAGCATCCATTTCGGGATGCGGCGGCGACCGCCCCGCACATAGGCGTCGAGATCGTCGATGTGGTAGCGAATGAATTTGTCGTCGACGAGATAGAAGCGGGGACCTTCGCCCTTCGACCGCCAGCCCTTCAGCGTTCCGGGTTCCCGCCTCAAGTAGGACGCCGCCGCCTCGGTATCGAACCACGGCGTATAACGGTGGGTGTCGAGCAGCCAGCGGACCAGAAGCTCGACGATCTCGACCGTGACAGGCCCCTGCTTCTTCGCCGGGCGCGGCGCTTGTACCGGCACGGGCGAGTGAACCTTGGGATGCCGACGATTGGACTTACGCGGCATCGTCGACATCCTCCTCGTCATCCTCGAAGGGCGGCAGGAGGAAGCCGGCCGTGCGGGCGGTAACGACCTTGTCTTCCAGCGCCTGCGCGTGCGGCCGCAGGTGCTCGACGAGGTGTTCGGCATGGATATATCCACCGGAAGCGCCGGGAAGGCGCTGACCGAGCAGGAGGGCGCTCTCGGCGTAGGGCACGCCGGACGCAATGAAGAGAGTACGGGCATGGTGCCGGTACTCGTGCGGGCTCGGCAGGCCCTTGCGCTGTTCCTTCGGCTCGGTGGTGCAGCCGGTCCCGCTCAGAGGCGAAGGCCAGAGCCACGGATTGTTGAGCGGGCGATCGGCCCGCATCCGGTCCTCGACCATGGCCGCGAGAAAATCGCCCATCGGGAACAGCATCTGCCCGCCGGTCTTCATGTGGGTGAAGCGCAGCACCTTCTTTTCGAGGTCGACGTCGGCGCGCTTCAGGTTGAGGATCGACGACCTGCGGGCACCGGTCAAAAGCATGGCGCGGTGGAGGTCGCGCCGAATGGGCGAAAGCTCTTCTGTCGTCTCCCACCACTCGGAAAGATCGAGCGCGTCGACCTGCCGGCTCTTCGGCATCGGTAGGCGAAGGGCGCAGACCGGATTGTCGGTGAGCGTCTCGTCCATGCGCATGGCCGTGTTGATGACGGCGCGAAGGGTGCGCATGACGCCGGTCGCCGTCGTCTGGCCGCTGGAGTTGCGAAGCCTCTCGTAGATCTCCCGCACCATCGGCCTGTTCAGATCGGAGATCGGCCGGTTCTTGATGCGGGCAAGGTAGTGGTCGACGTGATAACGATAGCTCGTCGCCGTTGCCTCCCGGAACGGACGCTCGCCGAGGTGGGTTTCCAAGGCTCCGGCGATGGTGATGAGGCTCTGCTTCGGCCTCACCGTGGGATCGGTGCCGGACTGGATCTGCGACATCAGCTCGCGGGCACGGTTGCGGGCGTCCTTCAGGCTGATGCGGTCCACGCGATCGATCTTGGTTCGGACGGTTCGGATGTGGCGACCGTCCCTGCGGAGGTCGCCTTGCACGGCGTAGGTTTTCGTGGTGGCATGGCAAATGACCATCAGGCCCTTGACCGTCTGGTCTCGCCAGATGCCGGAGCCGAGGGGGAGGTCCCTGATGCGGGCCTCGGTGAGGGAGATGACGGACATACGATTAATTCCTTCGCGAACACCGGTCGGAGCACCGGACACGGATCATCGACGATCAGCATCCGTCGCTCATGATGTCGCGCAAGCGCTTGTCCGCGAACCAATAATCAGCGCAGATCGATTTCAACGTACAGTTGAGAAATTAAATTCCTAAACCGTAGGTCAGGGGTTCGAATCCCTTCCGGGACGCCAGTTTTCTTCTCTGCCGATGCATTGTTGCCGCGCCGGAACGACAAAGGCACCCCCGCGTCGGCGGGAGTGCCTTCGTCGGCAAGGCGGCGGCGATTCAGCGCTGAACGGCGCGGACGCCACCGATCAGGATGCAGGCGCCGATGACGCCGGCGATCAGGTAGCCGATCCAGCCGCCGAACGACACGCCGAGGATGCCGAACAGGAAGCTGGCGATGGCGGCGCCGATGATGCCGAGCACGATGTTCAGGAACAGGCCGGTGTTGGTCTTCATCAGCCCGGAGGCGATCCAGCCGGCAAGGCCGCCGATGATGATGGCTGCGATCCAGCCGATACTTGCGTCGTTCATCTTTCACCCCGATGGAGTTGTGCGAAACGGATGCCGTTGAGGCTCCGGCCCCGGCCGCCGCTCCATGCAGCCAATCTTCCGGGGACCGATGCAGACATAACGAAGCATCGCGCGGCCGGTTCCCGCACAGGATGTCGATCTATCGGCTATCGCGCCGCCGGGGTGACCCGGACGGACGGCGGCGTTTCAGGGAAAGCGGGCGCGGAAGTCGGCCAGCGTGGCATAGGACCGCTGGGTGCCGCGGCGGGTGATCGAATCGGCGGCGTATTTCGCCGCCTCGCCCAGCGCTTCGAATACCGGCAACCCCTCGGTATGGAAATGGGCGAAGGCGCCGATAAAGGCGTCGCCGGCGCCGGTGGTGTCGACCGGCTCGACCTTGACCGGGGCGATGTGGCGGGCGCCGCCGGCATCGACCAACAGGGCGCCGCGGCCACCCATGGTCACCACGACCGTGCCGATGCCGCGGGCGATCAGTGTGCGGGCGGCGGCCTCCGCCTCGGCCTCGGTGTTGACCGGCAGGCCGGTCAGCGTGGCAAGCTCGGTCTCGTTGGGCGTCAGGAAGGCAAGGTCGGCCAATCGCGCGACATCAAGGTCGGCGGCGGCCGGCGCCGGATTGAGCAGCGTCGGCACGCCGAGCGTCTTGGCGACGCGAACGGTGTGATAGACCGTTTCGACCGGTACCTCCATCTGCATCAGGATCAGCTTGCAGCCGGCAAGCAGCGACGCGGCGGCATCGACGTCGGCCGGGCCGAGGTCGGCATTGGCGCCCTTGACGATCAGGATGGAGTTCTCGCCCGAGGGCTCGACGAAGATCGGCGCCACGCCCGACGAGCGGCCCGGCGTGCGCAGCACGTAGCTGGCGTCGATGCCGTTCCTCTGGAAGTTGGCGATGGTGGCGTCGGCGAAGGCGTCGTCGCCGACCCGCGTCACCATGGCCACCTTGGAGCCGAGACGGGCGGCGGCGATCGCCTGGTTGGCGCCCTTGCCGCCATGGCCCATCTCGAAGGTCGGCGCCTCGATGGTCTCGCCGCGCAGCGGCATGCGGTTCACGTAGGTGATCAGGTCCATCATGTTGGAGCCGACGACGGCGATCTTCGACATCTGTTCCTCCGGTTGTCCGGTTGTCCGGGCGGGCGCGGCCGATTGGCTCGGCGCTCAGCCCGCGATGCGTTCGGCTTCCCGGCGGCATTCGCCGGCGTCGAGATGGCCGAGTTCGACGGTGAAGCGGGCGGTCTGGCCGGCGGCGAGGCTCCGGACGTTGCCCTTGGCCTTCTCAGCCGTATAGCCCTCCGGCTCGCAGGTCGACGGCAGCGCGAAGGCGGCGACCTGCTGGTCGTGGCCGGCGAGGATCCAGCGCACCGTCTTCGGGAAGTCGGCGGTGTTGTAGCGGGCGAAGAAGGCGTCGCCTTCCGGCCGGCGCAGCAGCAGGCGGGTATCGCCGGCCGCGTCGGTACCGAGGCCGCGCAGGTAGAACACCTGCTCGGGATCATAGCCGTCGGCGCGGCGGAGAATGCGGCTTTCCGAGGGATCGGCGGCCAGTGCCGCGATGCGGGCGAGATAGGCGGGATTGGGCCGGACGTGGGCCGGCACCGCCTGGCGCACCTCGGTGCGGTCGGGTGTGAAAGGCGCCGGCTGGACGATCTCGGCACCCTCGGCGAAGGCATAGTTGACGTGACACATGTACATCAGGTCCATCGGGTCGCCGGCCGACAGGTTGGTCACCTCCATCGCCATGTCAAAACGGGCCGAGCCGGCGCGGAGCGTCACCGACGGCCGCGCCAGGTAATGCGAACCGAAGCCCATGGCGTATTCGTAGGCGCCGACGATACGGAGATAGTCGCCGCGCTCGTCGCTGCCCGCCTCGATACCGGCCCAGTCCATGGCGGCGCAGGGCATTTCGCCGTGCGAAGGATGATTGTCGGTCGGGCCGGGCACGCCGTTCCTGAGCAGGCCGGAGTGGAAGGCGAAGCAGCCGTAGGTCTCGCCGATGGTCGGCACGCGGCGCGGCGCCTTGAAGATGCTGCGCATGGTCAGGTCGACGCCGTCGAAGGCGGCCTGCCAGATCATCTGGCCGAGATAGGGCAGGACGACCAGCGCGCCGCGGGCGTTTTCGAGGCGGATCGCCTCGACGCCGGTCGGGTAGCGGAACAGGCCGGCCTTGAGGGCTCCGTGCTCGACGGCCGGGCGTTCGACCTCGTCGAAGGCGGCGCGGGTGAGATGGAAGAGGGTCATTTGCCGCGATTCCTCAGGACGTTGATCACCATGACGAGCAGCAGGAAGCCGCCCCAGATGAAATCGATGAGGTGGTTGGAGAAGCGCATCATCTGGAAGCCGGAGGCGAGCAGCATCAAGGCGATGACGGCGATGGAGACGCCGAGCACCGTGCCCTTGCCGCCGGCCGGATTGGTGCCGCCGAGCACCGAGATCAGCACCGCCTGGAGGAGGTAGGAGGTGCCGTAGTCGGACTTGGCGGCGTTGGTGCGGCCGGAGAGCACGATGCCGGCGAGCGCGGCGAGCGTGCCGCTCAGCATGTAGGAGTAGATCACCATGCGCTCGGTCCTGAGGCCGGCGAACACGGCGGCGCGCGGGTTGGTGCCGATCAGGAACAGGTTGAGGCCGAAGGGCGTCCGGGTCAGCATGACGGCGATCAGCACCGCCACCACCAGGAACAGCAGGAGCGGCACGGCGATGCCGAGGATCTTGCCGTTGCCGATGAAGCCCCACCAGGCCGGGAAGCCGACGATGGCCGGGCCGCCGGTCAGCACCATGCAGAAGCCGGTGAAGATCTGGCCGGTGCCGAGCGTGGCGAGGATCGGCGTGATCTTGCCCCTGGCGATCAACAGGCCGTTGAGCGTGCCGGCCAGGAGACCGACACCGAGCGCCAGCGCCACCCCGGCGGCGACGCGCATCAGCTCGGCGGCGGTGCCGGCGTCGGGAGCGGCCGGGTAGAGGCGGGTGAAGAACACGCCGGCCAGGATGCCGGCCAGGTTGGCGATGCCGATCACCGAGAGGTCGATGCCGCCGGTCAGCATGGCCAGCATCATGGCGATGGCGACGATGCCCAGCTCGGGGAAGATGAAGCTGATCGACTCGAAGTTGTAGTAGCGCAGGAACTTGTGCGGCTCCAGCGCCGACATCAGCAGGAAGATCACCGCGGTGATGATCAAGAGCTGGACGATGTTGTTGTCGCGGTTGATGAAGCGACGGAGATCAGTGAGCTTGTTCATGGTCTCTCTCACACCAGCGCCTTGCGGTCGCGCCAGGCGGTGAGGGCCGTGGCGATGACGATGACACAGCCGACGACAACGCCCTGCCAGGTGTTGTCGACGCGCATGATGATCAGGCTGTTCTTGATCAGCGTCAGCATGAAGACGCCGAGGATGGTGCCGAACACCGAGCCGCGGCCGCCGAAGATCGAGGCGCCGCCCAGCACCACGGCGGCGATGACGTCGAGTTCGTAGCCGACGAAGTCGCGCGGGTTGGCGAGCCAGATCATCGAGGCGTGCAACAGGCCGGCAAAGCCGGCCAGCGCGCCGGCGAGGCCATAGACCAGGTAGACGGTGCGGCGGGTGTTGAAGCCGACGCGCTTGGCCGATTCGGCGTCGTCGCCATAGGCGAATATGCCGCGACCGGCCATGGTGCGGGTCTGGAACAGCCACATCACCAGCGCGATGCCGAGATAGATGAAGACCATCAGCGACAGCTTGCTGCCGCCGACGTCGACGGTGCTGCTGCCGAAGGCGATCAGCGACGGCGGCATGCGGTCGATGTTGATGATCGACGTGCCGACCAGGCCGAGCAGCAGGCCGCGCACCACCGAAGCCGAGCCGAGGGTGACGATCAGCGGGATCATGCGGAAGGTGTGGATGAACACGGCGTTGGCGAGGCCGCAGAAGAGGCCGATCAGCGTCGCGCCGATGAACGGCAGCACCACGCCCTGGTAGCCCCATGCGTTCATGGCGATGACCGTGAGGTACATGGCGGCGACGGCGAAGGCAGGGAACGAGACGTCGATGCCGCCGGAGATCATCACGGTCAGCACGCTGAGCGCCATGATGCCGATCACCACGTTGGCGCGCAGCAGGTTGAACAGATTGTCGGCCTGCCAGAAGGCCGGGTTGATCACGCCGATCACGATCATCACCACGATCAGGATGGCGAGCACCGCCGTTTCCGATCGGCGCAGAAGTTTGGCAAGAGCGGTCATCAGCGCAGACCCTTCAGGCGGCCATGGATGTCGTCTTCCTCGACGCCGCGGGCATCGAGACAGTCGATGATCTCGCCCCGGTGCATCAAGAGGATGCGGTTGCAGTTCTGGATCAGCTCGGGCACGTCGTCGGAGATCATCAGCACGGCGAGGCCGGTGCCGGCGGCGAGATCGCGGATGCGGCGGTGGATCTCCGCCTTGGAGCCGACGTCGACGCCGACGGTGGGGCCGTTGAGGATCAGCACCTTCGGTCCGGTGAGCAGCCAGCGGCCGATCACCACGCGCTGCTGGTTGCCGCCGGAGAGCTGGCCGGCCAGCTTCTCGACATCGGGCGTGGCGATGCGCATGTCGGCGACGATATCCCTGGCCAACTGCATCAGCCGGCCCTGGTCGAGGAACGGCCCGCGCGTCGCCCTGTCGATGGCGCTGGCGATGACGTTGCGGGCGATCGACTGCTGCATGAACAGCCCCTCGGACAGCCGGTCCTCGGGCACGTAGGCGATGCCGGCGGCAACGGCGTCCTGCACGCTCGACAGGCGCAGCGGCGTGCCGTCGAGGCGAATGTCGCCGTCATGCGGCTCCATGCCGAACAGCGCCATGGCAAGCTCGGTGCGGCCGGAGCCGAGCAGGCCGCTGAGGCCGACGATCTCGCCGCGATGCAGGTCGAGATCGATGGCTCGCACCGTGTCGCCGACGTTGAGGCCGCGCACCGACAGGCGGGGCGTCGCGGCGGCGTCGCCGGCCCAGACGTGGCGCTCGTGGCCGATGTCGTGGCCGGTCATGGCGCGGGTTATGCGCGCCTCGTTGAACTCGGCCGTCGGGCCTTCCTCGACCTTGCGGCCGTTGCGGAAGACGGTGATGCGCTCGGAAATCTCCAGCATCTCGCGCATCTTGTGGCTGACGAACAGCACGGCGATGCCCTTGGCCTGGATCTCGCGGACGATGGCGAACAGGCGGTCGACCTCGCGGCCGGTCAGCGCGGTGGTCGGCTCGTCCATGATCAACAGGCGGGTGTCGCTCATCAGGGCGCGGGCGATGGCGACGATCTGGCGGTCGGCGGTCGACAGCCGGCCGACGGTGGCGTCGAGGTCGATCTCGACGTCGAGCCGGGCCAGCGCCTCGGCGCCGAGGCGGCGGCGATGCTCGGGGTCGACGAAGGTTTTGCTCTCGCTGAGCAGGCGGTTGAGGGCGAGGTTTTCGGCCACCGTCAGGCTGGGGAACAGCGAGAAGTCCTGGTAGATCACCTGGATGCCGGCGGCGATGGCGTCGCGCGGCCCGAAGGCGGCGACCGGCTTGCCGTCGATGAGGAGTTCGCCCTCGTCGAAGTCGTAGATGCCGGAGACGATCTTGATCAGGGTGGACTTGCCGGAGCCGTTCTCGCCGGCCAGGCAGACGATCTCCTCGGGGAATATGCGGAAGTCGACGCCGTCGAGCGCTTTCATGCCAGGAAAGCGCTTGGTGACGGCGCGGAGTTCGATCAGGGGTTCGGCCATGATGTGCGCTTCGATTTCGGGACGGGACGACCTGCGGGAAAGACGCGGGCGGCACGGAACGGGCGGAGAAGCCCGCCGTGCCGGTTCATGGGGCGCGACCCCCACGCGCGGAAGCAACGGCGGGATCGCCGCCGTTCTCCGGAGCATTGCCGCGTTTCATGGAAATGCGGCAATGCTCCATCTTGTTTGGTTGACGCATTTTCTTGACGCGAGCCGGTTTTCACTTCGCTCGAAAATGCTTCAGCCTGCCGTCAGAAGTTGTAGTCGGCCATGTTGTCCTTGGTGACGCCGACCCAGCCCTGGCCATAGAGCAGGTTGGGCGAGGCGCCCGCCGGCGTCGTCAGGCTTTCGTAGCCCTTGAGGCCGAGGTTGAGACCGGCCTTGATCTCATCCTTCTTGTCGGTGAGCGCCATCACGGCGAGCGTGTTCATGGCATAGGCGGCGACGGCCGGATCCCAGAACTGGATGTACTGGATGTTGCCGTCCTCGAGATACTTGCCGGCCACCGAGGGCAGGCCGGTGCCGGAGAAGAACACCTTGTCCTTGAGGCCGCGCTCGGCGATCAGCCGGCCGGCGCCGGCCGAGGTCGGCATCGGGCCGCCGACGATGCCGGTGACGTCCGGATAGGTGGTCAGGGCTTCCGACAGGCGGTTGTAGTCGGTGTTGGCGTCGTCATAGGTCTCGAGCCGCTCGGTGGCGAGCGCCATGTCCGGGAAGTGCTCCTTCTGGTAGGCGATGGCGCCGTCGATCCACTCGTTCTGCGACTGCGACGTCAGGCTGCCGACCGTGGCGAGATACTTGCCCTTGCCGCCCATGTAGCCGCCGAGCACTTCCATCAGCTTGGCGCCGTAGGCCTTGTTGTCGAAGGCTTCCAGCACGTAGTCGGCGTTCTTGAGGTTGGACGCCTCGTGGGCGATCACCACGATGCCGCGGTCGCGCGCCTTCTGGAGCACCGGCTCGACGGCCTCGACCGAGAAGGGAACGACGCAGATGGCGTCGACGCCCTGGGCGATCAGGTTCTCGATCAGCTGCACCTGGGCGGCGGCGTCGGCCTGGCTCGGACCGACCTGCCAGACGTCGTGGCCGGTGTCTTCGCCGAACTGCTTGACGCCGTCGCGCATGCGGTCGAACCAGGCGATGCCGTCGACCTTGACCACGGTGGCGATCGAGAAGGTCTTGCCGGCGGCGTCGGCGGTAATGTCCTTACGGGCCTGGCTGACGTCGACGACGCCGGCGGCAAAGGCCGGAAGCGCCAGCAACGACAGGCCGGCGGCAAGCGAAATCAAAGTCTTCTTCATTGTCATGTCTCCTCCCAAGAGAACTGTTGTCGAAGTCCCGTCAATAGCCGGCGGGACCCTCCTTGGCCGCGCCGCCCACGATGGTGACGCCGGCGCTGGCGCCTATGCGCGTGGCGCCGGCTTCCACCATGGCCCACGCCGTCTCGGCGGTGCGGACACCGCCGGAAGCCTTCACTCCCATGTCCAGGCCGACCACCCGACGCATCAGCGCGACGTCCTCAACCGTCGCGCCGCCGGTCGAGAAGCCGGTGGACGTCTTGACGAAATCGGCGCCAAGCTCCTTGGCGACGCGACAGGCCGTCTCCTTCTGGGCGTCGTCGATGAGGCAGGTCTCGATGATCACCTTCAGGAGCTTGCCGGCCGTCGCCCGCCGCACGGCGGCGATGTCGGCGCGGAAACGGTCGAGGTCGCCCTCGCGCAGGGCGCCGATGTCGATCACCATGTCGATCTCGTCGGCGCCGTCGGCGATGGCGCGCGCCGCCTCGTCGGCCTTGGCGGCAGAGCCGCAGGCGCCGAGCGGGAAGCCGACGACGACGCAGGTCGCGACCTTGCTGCCATCGAGGCGCTCGGCGACGAAGGCGGCATGCACGGCGTTGACGCAGACGGAGGCGAAGCCGTAGGCGATCGCCTCGTCGCAAAGGCGCGCCACTTCGGCTCGGGTCGCTTCCGGCTTCAGGATTGTGTGATCGATCATGCCGGCCAGGACCTCAGGATTTCTGCTGGAGTTTTGTTTCGATTCTTCCACTTCCCGGCCTCCATCCGGATTGTCTTGTCATGATCATAACAAGATTTGTCACGAAGGTTTCATATGGGCCTTGACGAGTCAAGGGGAAAAGGTGGATGGAAAAAGCCGTAGCCTTGGCGCAGTCGCCGGCCGGATGGACCGATCCGGCCGCCAGGCGGAAGCTCCGGGTTTTTCGCTTGAGCTACCGCCTTTCGATCGGCTACCTGATCGGCGGCTGCTCCCGGGGGTGCTTTCCGTGAAGAAGGCAGAACGCATAGACCGCCTCGCCGATCGTCTCAAGGAGGCGGGCGTGCTGCATCTGAGCGATGCGGCCGGCCATCTCGGCGTGTCCGAAATGACGGTGCGACGCGACCTCGCCGCGGCGCCGCATCTGTTCAGCTATCTCGGCGGCTACATCCTGCCGGCCGGGGCGGAACGGCACTCCACCTACCGTCTCGACGCCGAGGCCGACACCCATGCCGAGGCCAAGGAAATGGCCTGCCGCAAAGCGGCACTGCTGATCGAGCCGGACGACACGATCTTCATCGATTGCGGCACCACCACGCCGCTGATGACCGGGTACTTGCCGACTTCAGGCAACCTCACGGTCATCACCTATGCCATGAACGTCGCCGTGGAGGTCATGAAGCGGCCGAATACCAACCTGATCCTGCTGGGTGGCCTGTTCCACGCCTCGTCGCAGACCTTTTCCGGCGACGAGGCGCTGAGGACGCTGGAACGGCTGGGGATCAGCAAGGCCTTCCTGTCGGCCGGCGGCGTGCATCCGCTGCACGGCGCCACCTGCTCCAACTTCCACGAAGTGCCGATCAAGCAGGCGGTGCTGGCCCGCGCCGGGCGGCGCTATCTGGTGATCGATTCGAGCAAGCTGGAAAAGATCAAGCCGGCCTTCTTCGCGCCGATCAGCCAGTTCAACGACATCATCACCGAGTGAAAGGTGGCGGGCGCAACGATCGGCGACGCGCCTCCGGGCAGCCGGAAACCGGCGGCCGAAGACGCGCGTCCGAAACGTTGCGGCGGGTGGTATGGCGGCTCAGCCGATGGCGGCGATGGCCACTTTGACCTCTTCGCGGATGGCGATGGCCCGATAGCGGGCTTCCTCGGTCCGCGCCTCGACGACGACGGTTTCGACCACCGCCAGCTCGGCGGCGGCGACGGCCGGGCCGAAGTCCAGCTCGGGAACCGCCTTCTCGGCCAGCACGGTGAGGCCGGAAGCATTGACGTCGGCGAAGCCGCCGCGGACGTAGATGCGGCTGACGGCGCCACCGGCCTTGACGGTGATGATGCCGGTCTTCAGCGTGGTGAGGAACGGCGCGTGGCCGGCGAGCACGCCGAAGTCGCCCTCGCTGCCGGGCAGGTCCACCTGTTCGGCGTCCACCGACAGAATGAGGCGCTCGGGGCTGACGAGTTCGAACTTGAAGGTTGCCATCCGGCGCTCCCTGGGGCCAACGGCCCGGTCACTGTCTCAACTGGCCGGCCGCGCCGGCGGCGGGTCGGGCGGCGTGCCGCCCGGCCCCCTCGGGGATCAGGCCGCCTCGGCGGCCAGGCGCTGCGCCTTCTCGACGGCGTCGTCGATGGTGCCGACCATGTAGAAGGCCGCTTCCGGCAGATGGTCGTAGAGCCCTTCGCAGAGGCCCTTGAAGCCCTTGATGGTGTCTTCGAGGGCGACCAGCTTGCCGGGCGAGCCGGTGAACACTTCGGCGACGTGGAAGGGCTGGCTCAGGAAGCGCTCGATCTTGCGGGCGCGCGCCACGGTCAGCTTGTCCTCCTCGGAAAGCTCGTCCATGCCGAGGATGGCGATGATGTCCTGCAGGCCCTTGTACTTCTGCAGGATCTGCTGCACCTGGCGGGCGACGGCATAGTGCTCTTCGCCGATCACCTGCGGGTCGAGCAGGCGCGAGGTGGAATCGAGCGGGTCGACGGCCGGGTAGATGCCCTTCTCGGAGATGGCGCGGTTGAGCACCGTCGTGGCGTCGAGGTGGGCGAACGAGGTGGCCGGCGCCGGGTCGGTCAGGTCGTCGGCCGGCACGTAGATCGCCTGCACCGAGGTGATCGAGCCCTTGTTGGTGGTAGTGATGCGCTCCTGCATGGCGCCCATGTCGGTGGCCAGCGTCGGCTGGTAGCCCACCGCCGAGGGGATGCGGCCCAAGAGAGCCGATACTTCCGAGCCGGCCTGGGTGAAGCGGAAGATGTTGTCGACGAAGAACAGCACGTCCTGGCCCTTGTCGCGGAAGTGCTCGGCGACGGTGAGGCCGGCCAGCGCCACGCGGGCGCGGGCGCCCGGCGGCTCGTTCATCTGGCCGTAGACCAGGGCGCACTTGGAGCCCTCGGTCGAGCCGCCATGCTCGCGCGGGTCCTTATTGACGCCCGATTCGATCATCTCGTGATAGAGGTCGTTGCCCTCGCGGGTGCGCTCGCCGACGCCGGCGAACACCGAGTAGCCGCCGTGCGCCTTGGCGACGTTGTTGATCAGTTCCTGGATCAGCACGGTCTTGCCGACGCCGGCGCCGCCGAACAGGCCGATCTTGCCGCCGCGGGCATAGGGGGCGAGCAGGTCGACCACCTTGATGCCGGTGACCAGGATCTCGGCCTCCGTCGACTGGTCGGTGTAGTCGGGCGCTTCCTGGTGAATGGCGCGCTTGGTCTCGCCGACGATCGGGCCGACCTCGTCCACCGGCTCGCCGATGACGTTCATGATGCGGCCGAGGCAGGCATCGCCGACCGGCACCGAAATCGGCTTGCCGGTGTCGACCACCTCGTGGCCGCGCACCAGACCCTCGGTGGTGTCCATGGCGATGGTGCGGACGGTGTTCTCGCCGAGGTGCTGGGCGACTTCCAGGACGAGACGGTGATCGCCGTTCTTCGTCTCGAGCGCGTTCAGGATGGCCGGCAGATGTTCGTCGAACTTGACGTCGACGACGGCGCCGATGACCTGAGTGATCCGTCCGATATGCGTGTCAGCCATCGATGTGGTCCTTGATCGAGTTTGCGGTCAGAGCGCCTCGGCGCCCGAAATGATTTCGACGAGCTCGGTGGTGATCTTGGCCTGGCGCGTGCGGTTGTAAGTGATCGACAGGCGGTCGATCATGTCGCCGGCGTTGCGCGTGGCGTTGTCCATGGCCGTCATCTTGGCGCCCATCTCGCCGGCGGCGTTCTCCAGGAGGGCGGAGAACAGCGCGACGGAGACGTAGCGCGGCAGCAGCGTTTCGAGGATTTCCGCCTCGTCGGGCTCGAACTCGTAGTCGGTTTCGATGGCGGCGGCCGGCGCTTCGACCCGCACCGGCAGAAGCTGGCGGGCGGTGGGGATCTGCTGGATCACCGACTTGAACTCGGAGTAGAACAGCGTGCAGACGTCGAATTCGCCGGCCTCGTAGAGTTCGACGACGCGCTTGCCGAGATCGACGGCGATGTCGAAGCTGACGGCCTTGACGCCCCGGAGTTCGACGCGGTCGATGATGCGGTTGCCGTGCTCGCGCTTCAGCGCGTCGGCGCCCTTCTTGCCCACCGTCAGGATCTTCACCGTCTTGCCGGCGGCGATCAGCGCGGCGGCGTGCTCGCGCGCCAGGCGGACGATCGACGAGTTGAAGCCGCCGCAGAGGCCGCGTTCGGCGGTGCAGACGACCAGCAGATGCACGTCGTCGCGGCCGGTGCCGGCGATCAGCAGCGGCGCGTCGTCGCGGCCGTCCATGGCGGCGGCGAGGTTGGCGACCACCACGCCGAGCCGGCGGGCGTAGGGACGGGCGGCGACCGCCGCCTCCTGCGCACGACGCAGCTTCGCCGCGGCGACCATCTGCATCGCCTTGGTGATCTTCTGCGTCGCCTTCACCGAAGCGATGCGGTTCTTGAGTTCTTTCAAGCTGGCCATATCGGCTCCTGCCCGTCGGGCATCGGGGCGCGGGAGAGGAGGGCGGCGCCCGCCCTCCCGGTTTCATCCGGCGATATCGTCAGGCGAAGGTCCTGGCGAAATTCGAGATGGCGTCGTGGAGCTTGCCGCGCAGTTCGTCGGAGAGCTGCTTCTCGGCCCAGATGCGGTCGAGGATGTCGGCGTGCTTCTCGCGCAGGTAGCGCAACAGGCCCTCCTCGAACGGCCGCACCTTGCCGAGCGGCAGCGGGTCGAGGAAGCCGGAGACGCCGGCGAAGATCACCGCCACCTCTTCCTGGGTCTTCAGCGGCGAGAACTGCGGTTGCTTCAGGAGTTCGGTGAGGCGGGCGCCGCGGTTCAGGAGCTTCTGCGTCGAGGCGTCGAGGTCGGAGCCGAACTGGGCGAAGGCGGCCATCTCGCGATACTGGGCGAGTTCGCCCTTGATGGTGCCGGCGACCTGCTTCATCGCCTTGATCTGGGCCGACGAGCCGACGCGCGACACCGAGAGGCCGACGTTCACCGCCGGGCGGATGCCCTGGTAGAATAGCGAGGTCTCCAGGAAGATCTGGCCGTCGGTGATCGAGATGACGTTGGTCGGGATGTAGGCCGACACGTCGTTGGCCTGCGTCTCGATGACCGGCAGGGCGGTGAGCGAGCCGGCGCCGTTGTCGTCGTTGAGCTTGGCGGCACGCTCCAGGAGGCGGGAGTGCAGGTAGAACACGTCGCCGGGGAAGGCCTCGCGTCCCGGCGGACGGCGCAAGAGCAGCGACATCTGGCGGTAGGCGACGGCCTGCTTGGTGAGGTCGTCGTAGGCGATCAGCGCGTGCATGCCGTTGTCGCGGAAATACTCGCCCATGGCGCAGCCGGCGAACGGCGCGATGTACTGCATCGGCGCCGGGTCGGAGGCGGTGGCGGCGACGACGATCGAATACTTGAGGGCGCCGGCATCCTCCAGCTTCTTGACGAACTGGGCGACGGTGGAGCGCTTCTGGCCGACGGCGACGTAGACGCAGTAGAGCTTGTGCTTCTCGTCGTCTCCCTCGTGCAGGGACTTCTGATTGAGGAAGGTGTCGAGGATGATGGCGGTCTTGCCGGTCTGGCGGTCGCCGATCACCAGCTCGCGCTGGCCGCGGCCGATCGGGATCATCGCGTCGATGGCCTTGAGGCCGGTCGACATCGGCTCGTGCACCGACTTGCGCGGGATGATGCCGGGCGCCTTGACGTCGACGCGCGCGCGCGTCTCGCACTCGATCGGGCCCTTGCCGTCGATCGGGTTGCCGAGGGCGTCGACGACGCGGCCCAAGAGGCCCTTGCCGACGGGGACGTCGACGATGGCGCCGGTGCGCTTGACCGTGTCGCCTTCCTTGATGTCGCGGTCGGAGCCGAAGATGACGACGCCGACGTTGTCGCTCTCCAGGTTGAGCGCCATGCCGCGGATGCCGCCGGGGAACTCGACCATCTCGCCCGCCTGGACGTTGTCGAGGCCGTAGACGCGGGCGATGCCGTCACCGACGGAAAGTACCTGGCCGACCTCGGATACCTCGGCGTTGCGGCCGAAGTTCTTGATCTGCTCCTTGAGGATTGCGGAAATTTCCGCGGCGCGGATATCCATCAGCCGACCTCTTTCAATGCGATCTTGAGTGCGTCGAGTTTCGTTTTGAGGGACGTGTCGATCATGCGTGAGCCGAGCTTGACGACGAGGCCGCCGATCAGCGCCGGGTCGACGTCGAGTTCGACATGAACGGACTTGCCGGAAATGTCGGCCAGCGCCGCCTTGAGGCCGGAGAGCTGGCCGTCGGAGAGGGGAACCGCCGACACGATACCGGCCGTCACCTCGCCGCGCCGATCGGCGAGCAGTTGACGGAAGCGGCGGAACATGTCGGGCAGGGCCGACAGGCGATTGTTGGTGGCGACCAGCTTGACGAAGTTGCTGACCGTCACGCCGAGGCCGGCCGCCTCGACCACGGCGCCGATCGCCCGGATCTGGTCCCCGGTGGAGAAAACCAGCGATTTCATCAGGCGCCTGAGGTCGGCGCTTTCGCGGCGGAGGGTCTCGAAACGGGCGATGTCGGCCTCGACGGCCTCGAGTTCGCCGTTGTCGCTCGCCAGCTCGAACAGGGCCGTCGCATAACGCTCGGCGACCCCGAAGACCATCGATTCCGCTTCGCTCACGTAAGAACCCCTCATCGGTCGCGAACCGTCAAAGGTTCACCCGGCTGAACGCTTTGAAGTTATTCGCAAAATAGATACGACGGCGGCACGGCGCACGGCCCCGCAGCGAACTTGGCTCCGTCTACCACAGGACTTTCCCTCACGCAACGCATTCACTGGATTCAGGAATTCGGTTTTTTGCGCGAATATCCTTAGGTATTTGGCCGCTTGGGGCATCCCCTTAAAAAATGTTCATCCTAAAGTCGAATAGTATATCGTTTTAGATAGGCTTTGCCGGTGTTTTCGGGGGCGAATCCCTTCGCCGTCACAGGAAATTCTGTGGGTCGACGTCAACATAGGCCTCGACGCCGCGCGTCGGCCGGTCGGCGGCGGCGATCCAGGCGCGCATGTAGGCGGAGAGGTCGGTATCGCGGCCCGAGTGGGCGAGCAGGCGGAAGCGGTGGCGGCCGCGCACCACGGCGAGCGCCGCCTCGGCCGGGCCGAGCACCTCGACCGCCGGGTCGGCCGGCGCCATGCGGGCGAGGTGGCGGGCGTGGTCCTCGGCCAGCTCCCGGCTGGGGCCGGACACCAGGATGGCGGCGAGGCGGCCGAACGGCGGCATGGCCGACCGCTCGCGCTCGGCCAGCTCGGTGCGATAGAAGCGCTCGGCGTCGCCGGAGACCAGCGCCTCGATCACCGGATTGTCGGGTGCGTAGGTCTGGAGGAGGCCGAGGCCCTTGCCGATCACCCGGCCGGCGCGGCCGGTGACCTGGGCCAGCAGTTGGAAGGTGCGCTCGGCGGCGCGCGGGTCGCCCTGGGCGAGGCCGAGGTCGGCGTCGACCACGCCGACCAGCGTCAGCTTGGGGAAGGTATGGCCCTTGGCCACCATCTGCGTGCCGACGACGATGTCGCAGTCGCCCTTGGCCACCGCCTCGAACTCGGCCCTGAGGCGCTGGATGCCGCCACCGATATCCGACGACAGCACGACGGTGCGCTTGTCGGGCAAGAGCGCGGCGATCTCCTCGGCAACGCGCTCGACGCCGGGACCGCAGGCGACGAGGCTGTCGAGGGTGCCGCAGGCCGGGCAGGCGTCCGGCCGGGGCACCGAATGGCCGCAGTGGTGGCAGACCAGCCGGCCGCGGAAGCGGTGCTCGACCAGCCAGGCCGAGCATTGCGGACACTGGAATCTATGGCCGCAGGAGCGGCAGAGGGTGAGCGGCGCGTAGCCGCGCCGGTTGAGGAACAGCATGGCCTGCTCGCCGCGTTCGGTCGTCTCGCGGATGGCGGCGACGAGGCCGGGGGCGAGGAAGCGGCCGCGCGGCGGTCCGGCCTTGCGCATGTCCAGGGCGTAGAGGCTCGGCAGGTCACGGCCGGTGGCGCGGGCCGGCAGGACGATGTGGCGATAGCGGCCGCGTTCCGCGTTGACGCGGCTTTCCAGCGACGGCGTCGCCGAGGCGAGGATTACCGGCAGCTTTTCCAGGCGGCCGCGCACCACCGCCATGTCGCGGGCGTGGTAGCTCGCCCATTCCTCCTGCTTGTAGGCGCCGTCGTGCTCCTCGTCGACGACGATCAGCCCGAGGTTGGAGAACGGCAGGAACAGCGCCGAGCGGGCACCGACCACCACCCGCGCCTCGCCGAGCGCCACGGCCCGCCAGGTGCGGGCGCGCATCTTCGGGCCGACGTCGGAGTGCCACTCGGCCGGCAGCGCGCCGAAGCGCTCGGAGAAGCGTTCGAGGAAGGCGCGGGTCAGGGCGATCTCCGGCACCAGGATCAGCGCCTGCCGGCCGGCCCTGAGCGTGTCGGCCACCGCCTCGAGATAGACCTCGGTCTTGCCCGAGCCGGTGACGCCGTCGATCAGCGTCACGCCGTCGGGGCCGGTGGCGCGCAGTTGCGCCACGGCGCCAGTCTGGTCGGGCGTCAGCTCGATCGGGTTGAAATCGGGCTCCGGCAGGCGGAACGGCCGGCCGGGCGGCAAGTCGACCTCGGCCAGCGTGCCGGCGGCGACGAGACCGTCGACCACCGACGACGACACGCCGGCCGCCGCGGCGAGGCCGGCCCGTGTCCAGGCCTGGCCTTCGTTCTCCGACAGCAGGTCGAGCAGCCGGCGGCGGGCGTCGGTGAGCCGTTCGGGCGGCGGACCGGCGGCGACGAGGCCGCGGATGGGCGGCTCCGGCGCCAGCGCCTCGGGCGCCCGCAGCACCATGCGCAGCACCATGCCGCGCGGCGTCAGCGTGTAGCGGGCCACCCAGTCGATGAAGGTCAGCATCTCCGGCGTCAGCGGCGGCGCGTCGAAGGCGCCTTCGATCGGCCTGAGGCGGTTCGACGAGGCCGACAGTTCGGGCGGCTCGGCGGTGACGACGCCCACCACCTTGCGCGGGCCGAGCGGTACCTGGACGATCGACCCCGGCCCGACGTCGAGCCCGCGCGGCACGCGGTAGGAATAGGAGAGGTCGAGGCCGACCGGGGTCAGCACCTGCACCACCTCGCCGCCGGCCGGCCGGGGGGCGTCCTTGCCGAACAGGTCGTGGAGCGGGCTGTCGGGTTTTTGCTGGGGCATCGGCTGATTCGGGGTGTGCGATCGTCGATCATAGGCTAAACGGAGGGCCGCCGCCCCGCCAAGCCGCCGTCCGGAAAAGCCGTCACCATGAGCCTGCCCGCCGTCATCGTCCTGTCCTCCTTCGTCGCCCGCGGCTCGGTGGGCGCCCGCGCCGCCTTCGCGCTGGAGCGGCTCGGCCACCGCGTCTGGACGCTACCGACCGTCATCCTGCCCTGGCACCCCGGCCACGGCCGCGGCCACCGCATGGCATTGCCGGAAGCCGACTTCGCGGCGCTGGCCGCCAATCTCGCCCGCGCGCCCTGGCTGTCCGAAGTGGGCGGCATCATTACTGGCTATCTCGGCTCGGCCGGCCAGGCGGAGGCCGCCGCCGGTCTCGTCGCCGCCGTCAAGGCGGTCAACCCTGGGGCGCTGCACCTCGCCGATCCGGTGATCGGCGACGGCGGCAGTCTCTATGTTCCCGAGCCGGTGGCCATGGCCCAGCGCGATCGCCTCGTCGCCATCGCCGACATCGCCACGCCCAACCGTTTCGAACTCGGCTGGCTGACCGGCCGGCCGGTGGAGACGCTTCTCGACATCGCCACGGCGGCGCGGGCGCTCGGGCCGGCGCGCGTCGTCGTCACCTCGGCGCCGGCGCTGATGGCCGGCAAGATCGCCTCGGCGCTGGTCACCGAGGCGGACACCATTGTCGCCGAGACCCAGAAGATCGACGGCGCCCCCAACGGCACCGGCGACCTGTTCGCGGCGCTGTTCCTGTCGCGCCTGATCACCGGCGCCGCCGACGAGGCGGCGCTCGCTGCCGCCTCGGCCTCCACCTTCGAGGTGATCGCCCGTTCGGTGAAGGCCGGCGCCGGCGAACTGGAACTGATGGCCGAGCAGGAGTCGCTGGTGCGGCCGATGACCATGGTCGACATCCGCCGCCTCGCCACCCGTCGCCGCGCCGTCCGGCCGGCGGTGATCGACGGGCCGTGACGGTGCGCGGTTGACGCCGATACGTAGACCTTCGTATAAGCGTCACGGCGGGGAAACGCCCGCCGTTTCCCTTTTTGATGTGCGCATCGGATTTTTCCGAGAAGTGGCACCACTTTTCGGTCCGATACTCCAGCCGGAGCGTTCCCGATGACCGAACCGAAAGCCTCCCTCCGCCCGCCGCTGCCGGCCTCGTTTCCGGGGCGCCTGACGACCGGTTACGAGGCTTTTCGCGACGGCCGCTACAAGTTCGAGCACAGCCGCTACAAGCGCCTCGCCGCCGAGGGGCAGAAGCCGCAGATCATGATCATCGGCTGCTCGGACAGCCGCGTGTCGCCGGAGGTGATCTTCGACGCCGGGCCGGGCGAGATCTTCGTCGTCCGCAACGTCGCCAACATCGTGCCGCCCTATACGCCGGACGGCGAGACGCACGGCACCTCGGCCGCCCTGGAATTCGCGGTGGTGGCACTCGCCGTGCGCCACATCGTGATCATGGGCCACGGCCGCTGCGGCGGCATCGCGGCGGCGCTCGGCGCCGGCGATCCGCTGACGCCGACCGACTTCATCGGCAAGTGGGTGTCGGTGCTCGACGACACCGCCGAGCGGGTGCGCTGCGACCACGCCATCGCGCCGTCGCTGCGCTATACCGCGCTGGAGCACGAGGCGATCAAGGTGTCGCTCGGCAATCTCCTCGACTATCCCTTCGTGAAAGCCCGCGTCACCTCGGGCGATCTCGCCCTGCACGGGGCCTGGTTCGACGTCTCCGAGGGCGCGCTGCATGTGCTCGATCGCGACAGCGGCGATTTTGCCGTCCTCGCCGGTACGCTTCCTCTTGAACCTTGACGGCAAGGCGATTACGGCTAGCCCCGTATCCGGCCGACGGCCGAAGCCCCATTCAAGTTCCAAGGATGCGACGATGCTCAAGAATTCGCTGTTCCTGCTGCCCGGCGACGGCATCGGCCCGGAGATCATGGCCGAGGTCGAGACGATCGTCGCTTTCCTGAACGACAAGGGGCTGACCGATTTCTCGCTCGACCGGGGCTTGGTCGGCGGTTCGGCCTACGATGCGCACGGCGCCGCCATCTCGGAAGCCGACATGGCCAAGGCGCTCGCCGCCGACGCGGTGCTGTTCGGCGCCGTCGGCGGTCCCAAGTGGGACGGCGTGCCCTACGACTGCCGGCCGGAAGCCGGCCTCCTGCGCCTCAGGAAGGACCTCGGCCTGTTCGCCAACCTCCGGCCGGCCATCTGCTATCCGGCGCTGGCCGACGCCTCGTCGCTGAAGCGCGAGGTGGTGGAAGGCCTCGACATCCTGATCGTCCGCGAGCTGACCGGCGGCGTCTATTTCGGCGAGCCGAAGGAGATCGTCACGCTGGAGAACGGCGAGAAGCGCGCCGTCGACACGCAGGTCTATACGACGCACGAGATCGAGCGCATCGCCCGCGTCGCCTTCGATCTTGCCAAGGCGAGAAACGGCCGCGTCTCGTCGTCCGAGAAGCGCAACGTCATGAAGTCGGGCGTGCTGTGGAACCAGGTGGTGACCAGGATCGGCAAGGAAGAATACCCGGAGGTCAAGCTCGACCACATCCTCGCCGACAACTGCGCCATGCAACTGGTGCGCCGGCCCAAGCAGTTCGACGTTATCCTCACCGACAACCTGTTCGGCGACGTGCTGTCGGATATCGGCGCCATGCTGACCGGCTCGCTCGGCATGCTGCCGTCGGCCTCGCTCGGCGCGCCCGACCCGGTGACCGGCCAGCGCAAGGCGCTCTACGAGCCGGTGCACGGCTCGGCGCCGGACATCGCCGGCACCGGCGCCGCCAATCCGATCGCCATGATCGCGTCGTTCGGCATGGCGCTGCGCTATTCCTTCGGCTTGATCGATCTCGCAACGAAGCTCGACGCGGCGATCGCCGTCGTGCTCGGCAAGGGGCTCAGGACGAAGGACATCGCCCAGCAGGGCGAGGCCACCGTCGATACGCGCGCCATGGGCGCCGCCATCCTCGCCGAATTCAAGGCGCTGGTCGGCTGACGGCTACGACTTTCGGCGAAGGGCGAGCCGGTCACGGAGTTGTTAACCAGACCGCTCTTGTTTTGCTGGCCTGTCGCACCAAATCTCAGTCATGACGGCACCGCCCATCAGGCACTGCCCCCCGTCTCGCCAGCGGCGGTGACCGTCGGCCGGGCTCCCCTCCCGGCCCCGCGCTGATCCCTAGCGCCGCGCCCAGCCTTCCCCCGAGGCTGGGCGCTTACGTTTGGGGCCGAAAGAAGCCCGAACGCACCGGCGGCGGCACAACGGCGATTGTCGGCGGGCCGGTTTTTCAGTATAGAGCGTTTCCATGAAAGCGAAGCCGCAGCACACGCGCCTGCCGACGTCGGCCGACTATTTCCCGGCCCACGATCACGCGCGCCTGCCCTGGCGGTTCCTGGCGCGGCAGATCGGTGACGGCCGACTCTGACGGCGCCGTCGGCGCCTCTCCCTTTTCAACGCCTTCCGGGCCAAATCGCGCCCAACCCACGGAATCGAAAGTCCGCTCATCATGACCGCCACCCCCCGGACCCTCTACGACAAGATCTTCGACGACCACGTGGTCGAAACCCAGGCCGACGGCACGTCGCTGATCTACATCGATCGCCACCTGGTGCACGAGGTGACCAGCCCGCAGGCCTTCGAGGGCCTCAGGACGGCCGGCCGCAAGGTGCACCAGCCGCAGAAGACGCTGGCCGTCGTCGACCACAACGTGCCGACCACCGATCGTTCGAAGGGCATCGAGGATCCGGAGAGCCGGGAGCAGGTGGCGCAGCTTGCCATCAACGCCGCCGAGTTCGGCGTCGAATATTACAACGAGCTGGACCGCCGGCAGGGCGTCGTGCACGTGGTCGGCCCCGAGCAGGGCTTCACGCTGCCGGGCATGACCATCGTCTGCGGCGACAGCCACACCTCGACGCACGGCGCCTTCGGCGCGCTCGCCCACGGCATCGGCACCTCGGAGGTCGAGCACGTGCTCGCCACCCAGACGCTGATCCAGAAGAAGGCGAAGAACATGCTGGTGCGCGTCGACGGCAAGGCGCCGGCCGGCGTCACCGCCAAGGACATCGTTCTGGCCATCATCGGCGAGATCGGCACGGCCGGCGGCACCGGCCATGTCATCGAATATGCCGGCGAGGCGATCCGCGACCTTTCCATGGAAGGCCGGATGACCGTCTGCAACATGTCGATCGAGGGCGGCGCCCGCGCCGGCCTGATCGCGCCGGATGAGACCACCTACGCCTATATCGTCGGCCGGCCAAAGGCGCCGCAGGGCGAGGCGCTGGAGCGCGCCATGGCCTATTGGCGGACGCTCTACACCGACGAGGGCGCCCATTTCGACAAGGTGGTGACGCTCGACGCCGCCAGCCTGCCGCCGATCGTCACCTGGGGCACCTCGCCCGAGGATGTCGTGTCGGTGACCGGCACGGTGCCCGATCCTGAAACCATCGCCGACGAGGTGAAGCGCGCCTCCAAGTGGCGGGCGCTCGACTACATGGGCCTCAAGCCCGGCCAGAAGATGACCGACATCGCCCTCGACAAGGTGTTCGTCGGTTCCTGCACCAACGGCCGCATCGAGGACCTCAGGGCCGCCGCCGCGGTGGCGCGCGGCCGCAAGGTGGCGCCGTCGATCAAGCTCGCTATGGTCGTGCCGGGCTCGGGCCTCGTCAAGGAGCAGGCCGAGGCGGAAGGCCTCGACGAGGTGTTCATCGAGGCGGGCTTCGAGTGGCGCGAGCCGGGCTGCTCGATGTGCCTTGCCATGAACCCCGACAAGCTCGCCCCCGGCGAGCGCTGCGCCTCCACCTCCAACCGCAACTTCGAGGGCCGGCAGGGCTACATGGGCCGCACGCATCTGGTGTCGCCGGCCATGGCGGCAGCGGCGGCGATCGCCGGCCGCTTCGTCGATATCCGCGACTGGAAGTGACGGCAGGCGACCCTGTCGAAGACACAACAGGCCGGGGCATTGCCCCGGCCTTTTTCATGGCCTGCGCTCGAAGCAACCTGCATCCCGAGGGGTGCACCGCCTTGCCCTAACCCTTTGCCAGAGCGCCGGCTTTCTCTCGGGACGGACGCTCTTCATCCCGATCGCCCAGCCACTCGAACCAGCGGCCGTGATAGTCGCCACGGGCGAGGACATGGTGCTCGCCCGACGGGAACAGGGTGAGCAGCAGGCCGCCGCCCGGCAAGCGGCCGTCCGCCTCGAAGCGCAGCCAGGCGAGCGGCGCCTCCTCGGCCGCCCGCAGCATCGCCGTCTGGATGCCGAGGCGGGCCGGGTCGGCGAGATACTGCCAGAAGATCGAGTGCACCACCACGCGCAGGGCGTTGCCTATCGGCGGCGCAGCCAGCTCGCGGCCGAGGAAGGCGGCGGCGTCGGCCGCCTCCACCCGCTCCGGCCGGGCGGCGGCGTGGGCGAGGGCGGCGGCCAGCCGCTCCTGGCGCGCCGTCTGGTCGGCCCAGACGTAGGACAGGAGGCGCGTGCGGTGCTCCTCGTTGCCCGGATCGAGCGGCGCCAGGTCGCAGGCCCGGCGTCGCACCACCGTCACCTCGCCGTCGAGCGGCGGAGGGAAGCGGCATTCCGGCGCAAGTTCGAGCGGCGCGTCAGCGCGGCCCCAGCGGGCGCCGGCATAGCGATAGGCGTAGCTGTCCCAGTGGAGATTGAGGCCGGCGCTGGCGCCGATCTCGATCACGTCGAGTTCGGGCCCGAATCGCCGGGCCAGCCACAGGAAGCCGGGCAGCAGCATGGCCGAGCGGCCGACCTCGTTGGTCTGCGGCGGGCTCATCAGGTTGTCGTGCAGATCGGTGTCGTGCCGGGCCACGGCGGCCGCGACGGCGCCGGCAAGGGCGTCGTCGGAGACGTCGGCCGGCGGATAGACGGCGGCGAGGCCCTCGTCGCGGCCGGTCAGCACCAGCCGGTGCAGGCCGCCGAACAGGCGCAGCGGCAGCGCGTCCTCGCCGGCGTGGCCGGTCCAGGCCAGGATGCGGCGGCCGGTCAGCGTCGAGCGGTCGACGAAGCGCGGCGACAGCTCGGCGAGGCGGGCGGTGAACGGCGAGCCCATGGCGCGACAAGCCTTGGCCTGGCGGCTGAAATGGTCGAAGACGTCGTTCATCGGAGCCCCTCGGTGAAAGCACGGATGGGCGAGGATAACCGGGCCGATAAGCGCTTGCCAAGCGCGCCGGTCGGCCGGGCGGTACGGTCAAAAGCCTGCGGGGAATCCCCAAGGGATTGTCGTTCGATGCGGCATCGGCTTGCCGACGCCGCCGGCATGGGGCATTACCTAGGGTGAAGGAAGCGCGAGGGATTTGGGACATGCCGCTGACGATTGCCGCTCTCACCCAGAAGGACGCTCATCAACTGGCGCCGATCATCGCCGCCTATGCCCAGGCGATGAAGCGCGGCGCGCCGCGCCGGCCGGACGAGTATTATGCCGAGCTGTTGGCCGAAGACCCGGCGACCGAGGTGCTCGGCGCCTTCGTCGACGAGGAACTGGTGGGCTTCGCGGTGTTCTTCGACCTGCCGGACACCATGTCCGGGCACCGTTTCGGTCATCTTGAGGACATCTACGTCCTGCCCAACTTCCGAAACCGCGGCATCGGCCGCAAGTTCGTCGAGGTGCTGAAGGTCGAGGGGCAGAGCCGCGGCTGGGACCGCCTGCGCTGGGTGGTGCCGCCGCCGGTCGACGCCGCCGCCACCGGCCTGCCGACCGACAGCGCGCTCTACGACGAGATCGCCACGCAGTCGACCCAGAAGCTCTACGACATCATCATCGACCCGCTGTCGCGCAAGTCTTGATAGGAAGCCGCCCGAGGCGGCTTCTTGTTCTTCTTGTTGGCCTCAATCGCCGGCGGCGGCTCCGCCGCCTTGGCTTTCGCTCCGCTTTGCGCCTGACGGGGCTTCGGGGGCTTTTTCCCGGACGATCGTCGCTGCTCTCCCGGCGTCAAGATGCCCAACGCGTGGTCAGGCGCTGCCGAAGGTCGAGGCTTTCCCATGAGGGCGTTCTGCCCTTAAATGCGGTCGCTGCGATCGCGGGGAGAGTTGATGGCCGTCCTGACCAAGCTGACGCACGTCACCCGCTACGTCTACGACCGGCCGGTGCTGCTGTCGCCGCAACTGGTGCGTCTCCGGCCCGCCCCGCACGGCCGCACGAAAATCTCCGCCTATGCGCTGAAGGTGACGCCCGAGCGCCACGTTCTCCACTGGCAGCAGGACCCGCTCGGCAACTGGCTGGCCCGCCTGGTCTTCTCCGAGCCGACGACCGAGTTCTCGGTGACCGCCGATCTCCTCGCCGAGATCGCCCCCCGCAACCCCTTCGACTTCTTCATCGACGAGGCGGCCGCCGACTGGCCGTTTACCTATGCACCGGATTTTGCGCGGGATCTTGCGCCCTTCCTCGCCCAGGAAGGGGAGGGCGAGTTGTTCGAGGCCTATCTCGCGACGATCCGGCGCGAGCGGATGCCGATCACCGATTTCCTGGTCGGCATCAACCGGGCCTTGCAGGGCCACGTCGCCTATGAGGCGCGCCTCCAGCCGGGCGTGCAGAGCCCGGAGGAGACGCTTGCCCGCCGCGCCGGCTCCTGCCGCGACAGCGGCTGGCTGCTCGTCCAACTGCTGCGCCGGCTTGGCCTCGCCGCCCGCTTCGTCTCCGGCTACCTCGTCCAGCTACAGGCGGACGCCGAGACGCCCGACGGCCCGGCCGCCGATTTCGCCGACCTGCACGCCTGGGCCGAAGCCTATATCCCCGGTGCCGGCTGGATCGGCCTCGACCCCACCTCGGGCCTTCTCGCCGGCGAGGGCCACATCCCGCTGGCCGCCACGCCGCACTACCGTTCGGCGGCGCCGATTTCCGGCGCCTATGGCGCGCCGGCTGGTACGCAGGCCGATTTTTCCTTCCGGATCGAGGTCGCCCGCCTCGATGGTCCGGGCGCCGGACGGCCGATTCCCGATCAGGCCTGGGTGCGGCTCGACCGGCTGGGCGCGGCGGTGGACGCCGAGCTTCAGGCCGGCGGCGCTCGCCTCGCCACCGCGGGCGAATTCGCCTTCGTCCCGCCGGCGGACGACGGGGCGGATGGACGCGGCCTTGCCGACGATCTGCTCCGCCGCCTTGCCGGCCGCCTGGCGCCGGGCGGTCTGCTGCACCACGGCGGCGGACCGGACTGGGCCCTGTCGCTCTACTGGCGGCGCGACGGCAAGCCGATCTGGCGCAATCCCGATCTTACGGCGCCCGAGCGCCAGCCGGCGCCGGCCGATGCCGAGACGGCCTGCGCGCTGGCCCGCGGCATCGCCCGCCGGCTCGGCCTGTCCCGTCGTCTCGCCATTCCCGCCTACGAGGACCCGATCCATCTCGCCGAGGCGGAGGAAAGTGCCGGCCGGCTTGATGCACCGGAGGCGCCCATCCATCTCGCTGGTCTGTCCGACGTCGGCCCCGGCACGCCCACCGCCTATGTGCTGCCGCTCAGCCGCTGTCCGGAGGCAGAAGGCGGCTGGCGGTCGGAGGCCTGGCACCTCCGGCGCGGCCGGCTCTATCTCGTGCCCGGCGAGGCGCCGGCCGGCCTGCGCCTGCCGCTCGCCGCGTTGCCGGCCGAGGATGTCGTGCGTACGGCGCTGAGCGTCGAACCGTATGGCGGCCGGCTCTGCGTGTTCCTGCCGCCGGTCGACGATGCGGACGACTATCTGGCGCTGCTCGCCGCTATCGAAGCGACGGCCGAGGACCTTGGCCTGCCCGTCCACGTCGGCGGCCATCCGCCGCCAGCCGATCCCCGCTTTGGCGTGCTGCGCGCGACGCCCGAGGCCGGGGCCGTCGCCATCAGCCTGCCGCCGGCCGCCGCGTGGACGGACGTTGTCGCCGTCACCACCGCCCTTTACGACGAGGCGCGGGCCTGCGGCCTCGGCACCGAGCGGTTCGGGCCCGACGGCCACGCCGCCAGCGCCGGCGGTTGCCTGCTGGCGGGCGGCAGTCCATTTCTTGAGCGGCCCGACCTCCTGAAAAGCCTCCTTCTCTATGTCCAGTGGCATCCCTCGCTGTCCTACCTGTTTTCCGGGCCGTCGATCGGCCCAGCCGGCCGGGCGCCGCGCCTCGACGAGGGACGGTCGGATGCGCTGCACGAACTGGAAATCGCGTTTTCCCGGTTGCCGGCGCCGGGCGAGGCGGCTGGCTCGATCGAGCCGTTTGTCCTCGATTTTCTCGCCATTGCCGGTCGCGGCGAGATCGACCTCGGCGGCCTGCTGCCGCCGGATGGATCGGGTGTCATCGCCTGCCGCGCCTTCGCAACGCCGCTCGATGCCCGCTCGGCGCTTGCCCGGCACCTGCTGTTCCGGGCGCTGATCGCCTGGCTCTGGCGCGAGCCGCAACAGGGCGGCTTCACGCGGCACGGCACGGCGCTGCTCGATCGCTTCATGCTGGAGCATTTCGTTTGGCGCGATTTTCTCGACGTGCTCGCCGATCTCGACCGGGCCGGCTATGCCGTGGAGCCGCTGTGGTACGAGGCGCAGCGCGAGGCGCGCTTCCCGTATGTCGGCGGCGTCGAGCGGCAAGGCGTATCGCTCGAGCTGCGCGGCGCCCTCGAACCCTGGCGCGGCGGCGCGGCGGGAACCGTCGAGCGTTTGCAGGTGCGCGTTGCCGGTTTCGATGCCGCCCGCCATGCGCTCGTCTGCAACGGTCGCCGCGTGCCGCTTGTCGACACCGGTCGTGCCGGTATCCATGTCGGCGGCGTCCGCTTCGCGGCCGACCTACCGCTGATCTTCGATATCGTCGACCGCCGGTCGATGTGCTCGCTCGGTGGTGCCAGCTATTCTCCCGCTTTTCCCGAAGGCCAGCCTTGCGACGCTCAGCCGGTCAACGCGCGGGAAGCGGCCGCGCGGCGGCTTACCCGCTTCCAGGAGATCGGACATACGTCCGGCGTCTTGGCTCTGCCGCCCGAGGAGCCGCCCGGCGAGTTTCCAACGACGCTCGATCTGCGCTGGCACTAATTAGATAATACGAAAATTTGCCGGCTAAATTTTTGTAAATGGCGGAATTCCCCGTTTGTGCCGGATGCGTCGTTATTCGGCCGTTCGATATTAAGTCGGCTAACTTTCTAATCGACAACTTCCGATCGGCCGTGGCAGCAAGCCCGGTCCGATGGCCTCGGCAAGCCGACCGGAAGTGACGAGGCGGGTGGCCGTGGCGATATCGGGGGCGAAATGCCGGTCGTCGGCGAGCGGCGGTACCTCGGCGCGCAACAGGCCGATGGCGGCGGCGAGCGGCGCCGACGTGGCGAGCGGCGCATGGAAGCCGATGCCTTGCGCGGCGGCGAGATATTCGATGCCGATCACCGAAGCGGCGTTTCTCGCCATGGCGGCGAGCCGGCGGGCACCGTGGGCGGCCATCGACACATGGTCCTCTTGATTGGCCGAGGTCGGGATGGAATCGACCGAGGCCGGGTGAGCCATCTGCTTGTTCTCGGACACCAGCGCCGCCGCCGTCACCTGCGGGATCATGAAGCCGGAGTTGAGGCCGGGCCTCGGTGTCAGGAAGGCCGGCAGGCCGGACAGCGCCGGATCGACCAGCATGGCGACGCGCCGCTCGGCCAGCGAGCCGATCTCGCAGAGGGCGAGCGCCAGCATGTCGGCGGCGAAGGCCACCGGCTCGGCGTGGAAATTGCCGCCGGAGATCACTTCGCCGGTGTCGGTGAACACCAGCGGATTGTCGGACACGCCGTTGGCCTCGTCGGTCAGCATTGCCGCCGCCTGGCGCATGAGGTCGAGGACGGCGCCCATCACCTGCGGCTGGCAGCGCAGGCAATAGGGGTCCTGCACGCGGCCGTGATCGTCGAGGTGCGAGGCGCGGATGGCCGAGCCCGACAGCAGGGCGCGCAGGCTATCGGCGACGTCGATCTGGCCACGGTGGCGGCGGAGCAGATGGATGCGTGGGTCGAACGGTCCGTCGGAGCCCTTGGCGGCGTCGACGGATAGCGCGCCGGTGATCAGCGCCGCCTGGAACACCCGTTCGGCCTCGAACAGGCCGGCGAGGGCGAGGGCGGTCGACACCTGCGTGCCGTTGAGAAGGGCGAGCCCCTCCTTGGGGCCGAGTCCCAACGGTTGTAGGCCGTTGGCGCCGAGCGCCAGGGTGGCGTCGACCGGCCGGCCGTCGATCAGGAAGGCGCCGACACCCATCAGCGCCGCCGTCATGTGGGCGAGCGGCGCGAGGTCACCGGAGGCGCCGACCGATCCCTGGCCGGGAATGACCGGGATCAGGCCGCGATCGAGGCAGGCGGCGAGATGGACCAGCGTGTCCCAGCGGACGCCGGAAGCGCCCTGGGCAAGGCTCGACAGCTTCAGCGCCATGATCAGCCGGACCACCGGCACCGGCAGCGGTTCTCCGACGCCGGCGGCATGCGACAACACGATGTTGCGTTGCAGCGTCTTGAGGTCGGCGGTGTCGATCCGCACCGAGGCGAGCTTGCCGAAGCCGGTGTTGACGCCATAGACCGGATCGCCCTTGCCGATGATCGCCGCGATGGCGGCGGCCGCCGCGTCGACCGGATGACGGGCGGCGGGGTCGATCTCGACGCCGTCGCCGAAATAGACGGCGCGCCAGACGGCGAGCGGCACGTTGCCGGGGACGAGGCGGTGGCGGGTTGGGGTGTCGGTCATTCACCTCTCCAGTAGCGGGCGGCGAGCGGGTTGAAGCCCAGGCGATAGACCAGCTCGGCCGGGCGTTCGGCATCCCAGACGGCGAGGTCGCACCATTTGCCTGTAACGATCGAGCCGGTGTCGTTCTCAAGGCCGAGGGCGGCGGCGGCATTGATGGTCAGGCCGGCCAGGCATTCGGCGACGGTCAGGCGGAACAGCGTCGCCGCCATGTTCATGGCAAGAAGCGGCGAGGTGAGCGGCGAGGTGCCGGGGTTGCTGTCGGTGGCGACGGCCATGCGCACGCCGTGGCGGCGGAACAGGTCGACCGGCGGCAGCCTGGTCTCGCGCAGCATGTAGAAGGCGCCGGGCAGCAGCACGGCGACGGTGCCAGCTTCGGCCATGGCGGTAGCGCCTTCCTCGTTGGTGTATTCGAGATGGTCGGCGGACAGCGCCTTATGGCGGGCGGCCAGCGCCGCGCCACCGAGGGCGGAAAGCTGGGCGGCGTGCAGCCGCGCGGGCAGGCCGAGCGGTCGGGCGGCGGCGAAGAAGTCGTCGACTTCGGCGGGGGAGAAGGCGATCCCCTCGCAGAAGGCGTCGACGCTGTCGGCGAGGCCCTCGGCGGCAACCGCCGGCAGCAGCGCGTCGCGGACCCAGGCCAGATAGCCGGCGCGATTCTGCCGCCATTCCGGCGGCAGGGCGTGCAGGCCGAGGAAGGTGGTGCTGACGGCGACCTTGCGCCCGCGGCCGAGCCGGCGGGCGGCGCGGAGTTGGGCAAGCTCGGTCTCGAGATCGAGGCCGTAGCCGGACTTCACCTCGACGGTGGTGACGCCCTCGGCGATCAGCCGGTCGAGGCGGGCGAGGGCGCTGGCGACGAGGCCATCCTCGCCGGCCGCCCGGGTGGCGGCGACGGTGGCGACGATGCCGCCGCCGGCTCTGGCGATCTCCTCGTAGCTGGCGCCGGCGAGGCGCAACTCGAATTCGCGCGCCCGGTCGCCGCCATAAACGAGATGGGTGTGGCAGTCGATGAGGCCGGGGGTGACCAGCCGTCCCTCAAGGTCGATCGTCTCGGCGTCGCGCGCCGCGTCCGGCAGGCCGGATTCCGCACCGGCATAGGCAATGCGGCCGTCGACCGCCAGGATCGCCGCCCGCTCGACGGGCACAAGGTCGGCGGGATCGGCCATCGAAACGAGGCGGGCATTGCGGAACAGGCGGGCGGCCATGACGATCCCCAAGGGTGGTCCCGATCTTCGGTGTTGTCCTTATATGTATAGACAACCTCGGGACCGATGCAAGCAACTCGCGACCGCCTGCGATCGGCGTCGTCCGGAGAGGCGCCCGACTTGCGCAAGACAGTGGCGCGGAATCCGAATGGGTCATCGAAAATCGGTATCCCACTCTATGGACAACACAGCCCGGAAATGCTGCATTGCCGGCCGCATCGTCCGGCTGCTCCCTTCGGGCTCCGGCGGTTTTTCCTTGTCCGGAGTTGTCCATGTCGCCGCTCGCCCTCTTCAGCCTCGAAGGCCGCAAGGCGCTGGTGACCGGCGCCAGCCGCGGCATCGGCCGGGTGGTGGCCGAGACGCTGGCCGGCGCCGGCGCCGATGTTGCCGTCACCGCCCGCGACAGGGCGTCGCTATCGGATACGGTGGCGGCCATCGAGGCGCTCGGCCGGCGCGCCGTGCCGCTCGCCCAGGACGTGCGCGACGTCGAGGCGAGCCGGGCGGCGGTGGAGCGGGCGGCCGAAGCGCTCGGCGGGCTCGACATCCTCGTCAACAATGCCGGCCACGAGGAGGTGACGCCGTCGCTGGACGTCGAGGAGGCGGTGTGGGACCGGGTGGTCGACACCAACCTGAAGGGCGCCTTCTTCGTGGCCCAGGCGGCGGCGCGGCGCATGCGGGCCGACGGCCACGGCGGCGCCATCGTCAACCTCGCCTCGCTGACCAGCTATGTCGGCGTGCCGACGGCGGCGCCCTATGGCGCGTCGAAGGCCGGCATCGTCGGCATGACGCACGCACTGTCCACCGAGTGGGCGAGCTTCGGCATCCGCGTCAACGCCATCGCGCCCGGCTATTTCCGCACGGCGATGACCGAGACCTTCTATCGCGACGAGGCGTGGCAGGCGGCGATGCTCGGCAAGATCCCGCTCGGCCGCTTCGGGGCGCTCGGCGACCTGGCGGGCGCGGTGATCTTCCTCGCCTCCGACGCCTCGGCCTATGTCACCGGCCAGTGCATTCCGGTGGATGGCGGTTATCTTGCCTCAATTTGAGGCATGCACAAAAATACCTCGATCGGCCGGTGGCGGCTTGTCCAGGGATGTATATGGTGGTTCGGCCGCACTGGATGGCGGCGCGGCGTGAGGGCAGAGAGCAAGGGGATGACGACAGTGATGGGGACCGATGCGCCGTTCGCGGTGTCGGTGCGCGGCGTCAACATGGTGTTCGACGGCGTGCATGCGGTGCGCGACGCCACCTTCGACCTCGAGAAGGGGCGGTTCCTGACCATCCTCGGCCCGTCCGGCTCGGGCAAGACGACGCTGCTCCGGATGATCGCCGGCTTCGGCAAGCCGACCTCCGGCGAAGTGATCATCAACGGCCTCGCCGTCGGCTCGGTGCCGCCGCACAAGCGGTCGATCGGCATGGTGTTCCAGAAGCTGGCGCTGTTCCCGCACATGACGGCGGCCGAGAACGTCGCCTTTCCGCTGAGGATGCGCCGCTTCGACGCCCGCACCATCCCGGACCGCGTCCAGCGCTATCTCGATCTCGTCAAGCTCGGCAGGCTGGGCGACCGCCGCATCCACGAACTCAGCGGCGGTCAGCAGCAGCGCGTCGCCATCGCCCGCGCCCTGGTGTTCGAGCCGGACCTGTTGCTGCTCGACGAGCCGCTCGCCGCGCTGGACCGCAAGCTGCGCGAGGAGATGCAGCTCGAATTCCGCCGCATCCAGCGCGAACTCGACGTCACCACCATCAACGTCACCCACGACCAGCGCGAGGCGCTGGTGGTGTCCGACGAGATCATCGTCATGGATCACGGCCGCATCCAGCAGAAGGCGCGGCCGGAGGCCACCTATCGCCAGCCGAAGAACGCCTTCGTCGCCAATTTCATCGGCGTCACCAACTTCATCGACGGCATGGTGACGGCCGTCGACGGCGACACCATCGCTTTCGACCGGCCGGGCTTCGTCGGCCGGCCCGGCAACGGCTTCCGCCCCGCCGCCGGCATGGCGGCGCGCGGCGCGCTCAGGGCCGAGCAGATCCGCATCGCCGGCGGCCGCGAGGCGCTGGGCGACGTCGACACCGTGTTCGGCGGCACGGTGACCGACGCCATCTTCGAGGGCGAACGCGTCGTCTACGAGGTGACGGTGGCGGACCTCGGCGGCGCGGCGCTCAGGGTGTTCGACCACGACCCGATCGCCCACAGCCAGTACGAGGTGGGCGCCGCCGTGGCGCTCGGCTGGAACGCCCGCGACGTGCTGGTGTTCGGCGACTGAACGGGATTGCCCATAAAAACCAGAGGAGAACGACAATGACTGGATGGACCAAAGCCGATTTCGATCTGAGCCGTCGCCGTTTCCTGCGTGGCGTCGGCCTTGCCGGTGCCGCCGGCTTCGCCGGCCTGCCGTTCGGCCGCGCCATGGCCGCCGAGCCGGACAAGCCCAGGGAGCTAATCGTCCGCGCCTGGGGCGGCTCGTGGGTCGACAGCCTGAAGGCCGGCGTCTCCGATCCCTTCACCAAGCTGACCGGCATCGCCGTCCGCCACGATCTCACCGAGGACAACGAGATCCAGCCCAAGCTGTGGGCCGCCGCGGCGCAGAAGCGCGTGCCGCCGATCCACGTCAACTGGGACACCACCACCAACGCCACCAAGTCGGCGCTGCGCGGCGTCACCGAGGACCTGTCGGATCTGCCCAACCTCAAGACGGTGAGCGAGGCGGCCAAGCCGGTCGGCGTCGACGGCTACCCGATCGTCAACACCTACGGCTACGTCTACGTGCTGGCCTACCGGCCGGAAGCCTTCCCTGAGGGCGCACCGACCTCGTGGAAAGCGTTGCTCGACCCGAAGTTCAAGGGCCGCGTCGCCGTCTACAACGACGGCATCGGCCTGCACTTCCCGGCCGAGATCGTCGGCGGCGGCAAGCTCGACGACATCCCCGCCGACATGCAGCCGGCCTGGGATTTCTTCACCAAGCTGAAGGCCAACGAGCCGCTGATGGGCGAGGACCCCGACTTCACCACCTGGTTCCAGAAGGGCGAGATCGATGTCGCCTGCACCATCTCCTCCAACGCCCGCGAGGCCAAGAAGAACGGCATCGCCATCGCCTGGACGGTGCCGGAGGAAGGCGCCACCTACGAGACCGACGGCCTGTGGGTGCCCAAGTATCTGCCGGAGAACGAACTCTACTGGGCCAAGCAATATGTCGACTTCGCGCTGACCCGCGACGCGCAGCAGGTGTGGCTCGACGGCCTCGGCCTGCCGGGCGTGGCGCCGGGCCTCAACCCGCCGGCCGATCTCGTCGGCGATCCGTCCTATCCGGTGAAGCCCGAAGATTACGCCAAGCTGCTGCGCGTCTCCTCCAGGGTGCAGGTCGAGCATGAGAGCGAGTGGTTCGGCAAGTTCAAGGAGATCATGCAGGGCTGAGCCCTGACTATCTTCCCGCGATCGCCCGTCGCCGTCGGCGGCGGGCCAACCCTTGAAAACCTGATCCGGCTTGTGATGCGCGTGCGCAAAAATTCCTATCCTGTTTCCTGGCGGCTGATGGACGCCCTCGAAGCCGTGGCGGCCGCCCTGTGGCCGCGGCGCTTCTCGGCGGCGGTGCCCTATCTGATGCTGCTGCCGGCCGCGGTGCTCACCGGCCTCCTGGTGCTCGGCCTCTGGCAGATGGCCGACGGCTCGCTGCGCACGCTCGACACGGCGACCTTCCTGCCGTCGGAGACCTATTCGCTCGCCAACTACCACCGCGCCATCACCGAGAAGCTGTTCGTTACCGTGGCCAGCCGCAGCCTCTACGGCTCGCTGATCGTCACGGCGGCGACGCTGATCCTCGCCTTTCCCTATTCCTACGTCATGGTGCGGACGCGTTCGGCGGTGCTGCGCAAGGTCCTGCTGATCGCCCTGTTCCTGCCCTTCTTCATCGGCCAGGTGGTGCGCGCCTACGGCTGGCTGATCATCCTCGGCTCGCAGGGCATGGTCAACGAGGCGCTCGGCCTCGTCGGCGTGGCGCCGATCCGCCTGCTCTACAACTACCCGGCGGTGCTGTTCGGCCTCGTCCAGTACATGCTGCCCTTCGCCGTGCTGATGCTGGCGCCGGCGCTGACCGCCATTCCCGAGGAGATGGAGGCGGCGGCCGGCTCGCTCGGCGCCAACTGGGTGCGTACCTTCCTCTATGTGGTGCTGCCGATGGCCAAGCCCGGCTTCATCGGCGCCGGCCTCGTGGTGCTGACGCTGTCGCTGACCGACTTCGCCATCCCCGCCATCCTCGGCGGCGGCTCGCAGGACTTCATCGCCAACGCCATCTACGACCAGTTCTTCCGCACTTCCGACCAGGGCATGGGCGCGACGCTGGCGCTGCTGCTGGTCGCCGTCGGCTCGATGATGGTCGGCGTGGTGTTCGCGCTGTTCGGGGCCGGCACGCTGGCCATGGGGAGGAAGTCATGAAGGGCGACCGCTCCAAGGCCGTGACGCTGTGGGCCTTCGTCGTGGCGGCGCTGGTCATGCTGTCGGCACCGACGCTGGTGGTGCTCGGCGCCTCGTTCACCGCCGGCAACATGATCACCTTCCCGCCGGAGGGCCTGTCGCTGAAGTGGTATGCGAAGATCGCCGGCGCCACCGACCTGCGCGACGCCTTCCTGCGTTCGCTGGTCGTCGCCACCATCTGCACGGCGGTGGCCATTCCCACCGGCACGCTGGCCGGCATCGCGCTGGCCAAATACCGGGTGCGCCTCGCCGGTGCCATCCAGGTCTACCTGCTGCTGCCGTTCACCGTGCCGCTGATCGGCTCGGGCATCGGGTTGATGCTGGTGTTCGGCCATTGGGGCGTGCTCGGCCAGTTGTGGCCGGTCGGCGTCGCGGCGGCGGTGATCAATCTGCCGTTCATGATCTGGGCGGTGACGGCCAGCGCCGCCGCCCTCGACCCCGACCTGGAGCTGGCCGCCGCCAACTGCGGCGCGCCGCCACTCTCCACCTTCCTCGCGGTGACCGTGCCTGCGGTGATGCCGGGCATCATCACCGGCGCCCTCTTGATGTTCATTCTGGCGCTCAACGAGTTCCTGGTGTCGCTGCTCCTGGTCGACGCCCGCATCGTCACGCTGCCGGTGCAGATCTACAATTCCATCCGCTCGATCATCACGCCCGACCTCGCCGCCATCTCCGTGGTGTTCATCGCCGTCGCCGCCGCCGCCATCGCGCTGCTCGACCGGCTGGTCGGGCTGGATATTTTTCTCAAGTCGAAATGACGGCGCTTGAAGCGCCAGCCCGAGGATTTCCGCCATGACCGACGTTTCCTTCCACGACTATGCCAAGCTCGACGCGGCGGGCCGCGCCGCCCTGCTCAGGCGTTCGGAGAACGACCTCACCTTCTTCCTGGAGAAGGTCGGGCCGATCATCGAGGCGGTGAAGACGGAAGGCGACGCGGCGCTCCATCGCTTTGCCCGCGACCTCGACAAGGCCGACGTCAAGCCCGGCGCGCTGAAGGCGACAGAGGCCGAGTTCGACGCCGCCTTCAAGGCGGTCGAGCCGGAGGTGATCGAGGCGATCCGCTACGGCATCGAAAATATCCGCCGCTTCCACGAAGAGCAGAAGCCGGAAGCGATGTGGCTGAAGGAGATCCGGCCCGGCGCCTTCGCCGGCGACCGGGTGACGCCGATTAAGTCGGTGGCGCTCTACATTCCCCGCGGCAAGGGCGCCTTTCCGTCGGTGACCATGATGACGGCAGTGCCGGCCGTGGTGGCCGAGGTGCCGGAACTGGCGATCGTCACGCCGCCGACGCCGGACGGCTCGGTCGACGCGGCAACGCTGGTGGCCGCCCGCCTCGCCGGCGTCGAGACGGTCTACAAGGTGGGCGGCGCGCAGGCGGTGGCCGCCGTCGCCTTCGGCACGGAGACCGTCAAGCCGGCGCTGAAGATCGTCGGCCCCGGTAGCCCGTGGGTGGTGGCGGCCAAACGCCTGCTCGGCGGCGTCATCGACGCCGGCCTGCCGGCCGGGCCGTCCGAGGCGATCATCTTCGCCGATGACACCGTGCAGGGCGGCCTTGCCGCTCTCGACGTGCTGATCGAGGCCGAGCACGGGCCCGACAGCTCGGCCTATATCGTCACCCACTCGCGCCGCGTCGCCGAGGAGGCGCTGGCCGCGCTGCCCGAGCACTGGGCGCGCATGACGCTGCAGCGCGTCGAGTTCTCCAAGAAGGTGCTCGGTGGCGCCTTCGGCGGCATTATTCTGACCTCGTCGACCGAGGAGAGCCACGCCTTCGTCAACGCCTATGCGCCAGAGCACTTGGAAATCCTCTCGACCGACCCCTACGCCCATCTCGGCCGGATCACCGAGGCGGCGGAAATCCTGATGGGTCCCTATACGCCGGTGTCGATCGCCAACTTTGGCCTCGGTCCTAACGCCGTGCTGCCGACCAGCCGCTGGGCGCGCACCTGGGGGCCGCTGTCGGTGCACGACTTCGTCAAGCGCTCGTCGATCGGTTACGTGACGGCCGGCGCCTATCCCGAGCTTGCCCACACCGCCCGCGTGCTGGCCCGCTACGAGGGCTTCTCCTCCCATGAGAACGCGGTGTCGGCGGTGCGCGACGCCTACCTGAAGGGCTGAGCGATGAAGGCCGTCCGCCTTTACGTCGCTGGCGACCTGCGCGTCGAGGATGTTCCGGCGCCAGCCGCGCCCGCTGCCGGCGAGGTGCTGGTGCGGGTGACGGCGGCCGGCATCTGCGGCTCCGACCTGCACAACTGGCGTACCGGCGCCTGGATCAGCCGGTCGCCGTCGGTGGCCGGCCACGAGTTCGCCGGTACGGTGGCGGCGCTGGGCGAGGGCGTCGTGGGTCTGGCGGTCGACGATGGCGTGGTGGCCGATTCGCGGGTGACTTGCGGTGTCTGTCCGGCCTGCCGCGGCAGCCGGCCGAACGTCTGCGAGAAGCTCGGCTTCGTCGGCGAGGTCTGCGACGGCGGTTTCGCCGAGGCTGTGCTGCTGCCGGCATCGCTGCTCGTCAAGGCGCCGGCCGGCGTCGACGCTGCGGCGCTGGCCATGGCCGAGCCGCTGGCCGTGGCGCTGCACGCGGTGAAACGCCTTTCGCCGCCGGCCGGTTCGCCGGTGCTGATCGCCGGCTGCGGGCCGATCGGCGGCCTCGCGGCGCTGCTGCTTTCCGAATGGCACGACGGGCCGATCCTGGTCGCCGACCGCAATGCCGAACGGGCGGGCCGCGTCGCCGGGGTGACCGGCGCCAGCGTCATCGACCTGACGACCGAGATCATCGCAACGCCGCTTCTTGCGGCGCTCGACGCCACCGGCAATCCCGGCGTGATCGGCAGGCTGATCGACCTCGTCTCGCCCGGAGGTACTCTGGCGCTGGTCGGCATCGGCCACGGCAGCCTCGCTGTCGATCCGACGCGGCTCGTCGAGCGGGAGATCGCGCTGGTCGGCTGCCACGCCTTCGCGGACGAACTGCCGGAGGCGGTGGCGCTGCTGCCGACGCTGGAGGGCAAGCTGCTGGCGCTGGTCGACGAGACCATCGGCCTCGACGATGTGCCGGCCGCCTACGAACGGCTCGCCGCCGGCCGCTCGGCCGGCCTCAAGACGATCATCCGGCCATGAGCGCACCGAGCCGCACCGCTGAAATCCGCCGCCTTGCCGCCCGCGACGAGGCGGCGGCCACGGCCGCGCTGACGACGCTGTTTTCCGACCTGTTCGGCCTTGTTGCCGAAGGGGTCGCCATCAACCGCGACCAGTACAGCCTCAACTCGCTGAACGGCTTCTTCTCGGCCGGCGGCGCCGACTATTTCTTCAAGTTCCACCAGGAGGACGGCGAGGAGGTGATGACCGGCGAATATTATCGCGCCGACATCCTCGCCCGCGCCGGCCTGCCGGTGGACATGCCGGTGTTCGTCTCCAACCTGCCGGGCGAGCAGGTACTGGTCTATCGCCGCCGCGCCGATCCGCGCTTTTCCGACGTGCTCAGGGCGCTCGACATCGCCGCGCTCGAAGGGCGTCGCGATACGGCCGGCGAGGCGGCGGCGATCGCCGCCGAGCGTCGCCTCGATGCGGTGGTGGCGCGCGTCTATCTCGACAGCCTGCATCCGATTACCGCCACAGAGGCGGCGGCCGAACCGATCCACCGGCTGTTCCACGATCGCCTGGTCGACATGCCCGGCCGGCGCTTTCCCGGCGGCCGTCTGGCCGGCTTCTATCTCGGCCATACGGCGCGCTTGCCAGGCGTCGAACTCGCCTGGGACGACTTCGCGGCCCGCCGCATCCTCGTCAACGGTCGGGCCTACCGGCGGACGATCGGCGAACTGTTCGCGGCGGCCGGTGAGCGCCTCCGGTCGGACCGCCTCGCCGACGCCGGCGGCGTGGTGGCTCATGGCGACGCCCATAACGCCAACGTCTGGTATGGCCGGGGCACGGACGGGCCAGACCTCAGCTTCTACGATCCGGCCTTCGCCGGCGAACACGTGCCGTCGCTGCTCGCCGAGGTCAAGGCCACCTTCCACAATGTCTTCGCCCATCCGCTGTGGCTCTACGATCCGGCCGAGGCGACGGAACGCTTCTCGGCCTCGGCACGGCTCGACGGCGGTACGCTCGTCCTTGATACCGACTGGGCGCTGACGCCGGTGCGGCGGGCGCTGCTCGCCGCCAAGGCGGACCTCATCTGGAAGCCGCTGCTCTCCACGCTTGCGGCGCGCGGCCTGCTGCCGGCCGACTGGCACGAGGTGATCCGGCTCGCCCTCTTCCTCTGTCCGACGCTGGTGATGAACCTCCGCGCCGGCGCGGCGACGCATACGGAGACCTCCTCGGCCATCGCTTTTGCCGTCGCGGTCATGGTCGGCTCGGAGCCGGAAGACGGCGACGACGAGATGACCGCCTTCCTCGAGACAATCGCGCCCTGAAGGCCCCGATCGAATACCTAGGACGTGGACAACGGCCGCCGTTGTTCCCTAGGATGCGTCCGACAAGCGACAGGGGATGGCGCGGAGGGGCGCATCCCGGCCGCGGGGCTCGCCGGAATGGGGCGGCCGGGGAGGGCAGGATGCAGAGCGCCGTCATGAAGGATCTGATCCGCGAGGTGATCGTGGCGCCGCTCGACCGCGGTTTCCTCGCCTTCTCGCACGACTATCCCTATTCCTACACCGGCTGGCACTATCATCCCGAATACGAGCTGCACCTGATCAAGCGCAGCTCCGGCTCGTTCTTTGTCGGCACCTACGCCGGCCGCTTCGAGCCGGGCAACCTGGTGCTGATGGGGCCGAACATGCCGCACATGTGGGTGTCGGACAATTCCTTCAGCGAGCGCGACGACCGGCTGTTCATCCACGACCGCGACATGGCCCTGCAATTCTCCGGCACCTTCGCCGATCGCTGTCTGCAGGTGTTCGCCGACGCGGCGCCGTTCGGCGATCTGTTCGAGCAGTCGCACGCCGGCATCGAATTTTCGGCCGCCGTGTCGGCCGAGGTGGCGGAACCGCTTTGCCGCCTTACCACCGCCGAGGGTCCGGAGAAGCTGGCGCTGTTCTTCACCGTGTTCAGCGCGCTGGTCGCCGACAAGGGCCGGCGGCTGCTTTGCCCCGGTTTGCCGGCCGATCTCGGTCCGCGCTCGGCCCGCCTCAACTCGGTGCTGCAATTCATTGCCGAGAACTACAACCGCCCCGACCTGACCTGCGGCATGATCGCCGAGCGGGAGGGCATGCCGCTCTCCACCTTCTCACGCTTCTTCGAGAAGAACCTTAACTGCTCCTGCCTCGAATACATCAACCGTCTCAGGATCTACAAAGCCTGCCAGCTGCTGATGGAAACGCAGGTGCCGATCACTTCCATCTGCTACGACATCGGTTACGACGTTCTCTCCACTTTCAATCGCAACTTCACTCGCTTCATCGGCGTGTCGCCCAGCGACTTCCGCCATCAGCGCGGCCTGACCTGGCGGCTTGAGCCGGGCTTGCCGTTGTCGGCGGCGGCCGGCGGCGCCGATGGCGCCCGCCGGCCGGCCCCCTCGGCCGATACCCGTTCGCTGGAGGAACGATCGGGCACCGGCCGGTCGTTTCAGGCCCTGACGCCGTAGAGGCGCTGGAGGGCATCGGCGTAGCGGCCGAAGGCGTCGTCATAGGCGGCCCGCCGGGCCGGATCGGGCCGGGCGGTCTTCTCCGCGTCGAGCGCTATGCAGCGCTCGGCGATCACCGGCAGCGGCTCCGGCGTGCCGGCCTCGCGCCCGGCCGTCCACATCGCCTGCAGCGCGCCGCCGAGGCAGCCCGCCTCCTCGCCGGCCGGTACGACGATCTCGGCGCCAGAGGCGTCGGCGACCAGCTGTCGCCAAGGCGCACTGCGGGCGCCGCCGCCGATCAGGAAGATGCGGTCGGGATCGCGGTTGCCGAGGATGCGGCGCATGGCGCCGGTCACCCCGAAGCTGACGCCCTCGACCATCGCCCGCACCAGATTCTCCGGCGTCAGGTTGTCGCTGCGGAGGCCGACGAGGCTGCCGGTCGCCGTCGGCAGGTCGGGGGTGCGCTCGCCGTTGAGGAAGGGCATCAGCGTCAGGCCGCCGGCCCCCGGCTCGGTAGCGTCGAGCGCTTCCGACAGGAAACCGATGTCGCGGCCGAAGGCCGAGACCATGCGGCCGGTGACGTTGGTGGCGTTCATGGTGCAAATGAGCGGCAGCCAGCCGCCGGAGCTGGAGCAGAAGGGCGCCACCCAGCCGTCGGCGTCGGTGACCGGTTCGTCGGCATAGCAATAGGCGGTGGCCGAGGTACCGAGGCTGATGGTGACCACGCCGGCTCGGACGTTGCCGGTGCCGATGGCGCCCATCATGTTGTCGCCGCCGCCGGCCGACACCAGGCAGCGCGTCGACAGGCCGAGCGCTTCGGCGGCGGCGGCCGTCAGGCGACCGGCCACGGCGTCGGGGGCGATCAGCTCCGGCAGCGCGGCGGCCAGCAGGCCGCTGCCGCCGTCGATCAGGTCGAGCGGCGCCGTCGCCCAGGCGCGGCGGCGGATGTCGAAGAAGCCGGTACCCGAGGCGTCGCCATATTCGGCCACGGCGCGGCCGGTCAGCCAGAAATTGAGATAGTCGTGCGGCAGCAGGATGCGTCGGATGCGGCGGAAATTGTCCGGCTCCTTCTCCTTCAGCCACATGAGCTTGGAGATGGTGTAGCCGGTGCGCGGCACGATGCCGAATTGCTCGAACCAGGCCGTGGCGCCGCCGAGACCGTCGATCAGCGCGTCGTTCTGAGGCGCCGTCTCGGTGTCGTTCCAGAGCTTGGCCGGCCGGATCGGCGTGCCGGCCTCGTCGAGCACCACGAGACCGTGCTGCTGGCCGGAGACGCCGAGGGCGACGATGTCGCGGCCGTCGATGCCGGCGTCGGCGACGGCTGCGCGTACGGCGGCGATCATCGTCGCCACCCACCAGGCGGGGTCCTGCTCGCGGGCGCCGCTCGGGCGCTCGATGAGGTCGTGGGCGGCGTGGCCGCGGCCGAGCGTGCGGCCGGCGGCGTCGACGATCAGCGCCTTGGTGCCCTGGGTGCCGCAATCAATTCCGAGAAACATGGGATTCTTCCTCCGGACGGACCGGGTGGCCGGCGGACGGGGCAAAGGGGGAGGCCCTTGCCCGTCCGCCGGCGCTTCAGCAGTAGCGACGAACGGTTTCCAGCGCTCCTGCCGAATGGAGCGAGGCGAGGGCCTCCCGGTAGGCGGCGACGAAGCGCGGCTCGTCGGCGAGATCGCCGAACAGCTCGCGGTTCTCGATGAAGGCGGTGGGATTGTCGCGGTTGTGGGAGGCGATGGCCATCAGCTTGTCCTTCAGGCGATCGACCACCTCGATCGGCCGGCCCTGTTCGTCGACGCCCTCGGCATAGCGCGCCCAGCTCGCCACCACCGCCGCCGAGCGGGAGATGTCGCCGCCGGCCTTCAACTGGGCGCGGATCACCGGCAGCAGCCACTTGGGGATGCGGTCGGAGCTTTCGGCGCAGAGGCGGGCCAGCGTGTCGCGCACCTCCGGATTGGAGAAGCGGGCGATCAGCGTGTGGCGGTAGTCGTCGAGGTCGACGCCCGGCACCGGCGACAGCGTCGGCGTGCCTTCCAGCGTCATGTAGTCGAGGAGGAATTGGGCGAACAGCGGGTTGCCGGTCACCTCGTGGGCGTAGCGGTAGCCGGCGAGATAGCCGAAGTAGGTCAGCGCCTGATGGCTGGCGTTGAGCAGGCGCAGCTTCATCAGTTCGTAAGGCACCACGTCGGCGACCATCTGCGCGCCGACCTTCTCGAAGGCCGGCCGCCCCAGCGGGAAGTGATCCTCGATCACCCACTGGGTGAACGGCTCGCAGACCACCGGCCAGGCGTCGTCGATGCCGAAGCGGCGGGCCACCTCGGCGATATCCTCCGGGGTGGTGACCGGCGTGATGCGGTCGACCATGGCGTTGGGGAAGGCGACGTGGCTGGCGATGAAATCGCCGAGATCGGCGTCCTTGGCGCTGGCATAGGCGCAGAACATCTTCTTGGCGACGTCGCCGTTGCTCTGGATGTTGTCGCAGCTCATCACCGTGAACGGGGCGATCAAGCGGGCGCGGCGGCGGCGCAGCGCCTCGGTGACCAGGCCGAACACCGTCTTCGGCGCGGCGCCGGCGGCGAGATCGTGGACGACATCGGCATTGCCGAGGTCGAATTCGCCGGTGACGTGATGGAAGTTGTAGCCGCCCTCGGTGATGGTCAGCGACACGATGCGCGTCGACGGTGCCGCCATCAGCTCGATCACCGCTTCCGGATCGTCGGGGGCATAGAGGATGTCGATGATCGAGCCGATCACCGACGCCTCGTAGTGGCCGTCCGGATGCTTGACCATCAGCGTGTAGAGGCCGTCCTGGCCGTTCAGCGCATCGCGCATGCGCTGGTCGGACGGCATGACGCCGACGCCGGTGATGCCCCAGTCGAGCGCCTCGCCCCTGTTCATCAGCCGGTCGAGATACATCGCCTGATGGGCGCGGTGGAAGCCGCCGACGCCGAAGTGGACGATGCCGGTGGTGAGCTTGCTGCGGTCGTAGGTGGGGCGGGCGACGTCGGCGGGGAGCGTCGCCAGGTTGGCGTTGTTGAGCTTGATCATGATTGAAAACCTAGGAAAAACCGCGTCAGGAGCGCGAGGACAGGCGGAGCTTCAGGCTCTCCAGCAGCACCGCGAGGACGATGATGATGCCCTTCACCACCTGCTGGTGGTAGCCGGGGATGTTCATGAGATTCATGACGTTGGAGATGACCGACAGGATCAGCGCGCCGATGATGGTGTTGAACACCCGGCCGCGGCCGCCGGACAGGCTGGCGCCGCCCACCACCACCGCGGCGATGGCGTCGAGTTCGAAGCCGATGGCCAGGATGGGCGAGCCGACGCCGGTGCGGGTCGAGGCGATGATACCAGCGACGGCGCAGGCGAAGCCGGAGATCACGTAGACGCCGAACTTGTAGCGCTCGACGCGAATGCCGGCGAAGCGGGTGGCGATCTCGTTGGAACCGATGGAGATCACCAGCCGGCCAAACACCGTCTTGCGGTAGAGGAACAGCGCCATGGCGAAGCAGACCAGCAGCACGTAGACGGTGGTCGGCAGGCCGAGGAAGGAGGCGACACCGAAGTCGTTGAAGCCTTCGTCGTTGATGAACTCCGGCTGACCCTTGGAGATGATCAGGCCGGTGCCGCGGGCGATGGTCATCACCGCCAGCGTGGCGATGAACGGTGCGATGCGGAAATAGGCCACCAGCACGCCGGAGATGGCGCCGAAGAAGATGCCGGTCAGGAGGCCGAGGGTCAGGGCGCCGAACAGGCCGAAGGTCGGAATGGACAGCGCCACCACCACCGAGACGATGGCCATCAGCGAGCCGACCGACAGGTCGATGCCGCCGGTCAGGATGACGAACAGCAGGCCGAGCGACACCACGCCGAGCGGTACGCACTGGCGCATGATGTTGGTGAAGTTCTCATAGGTATAGAAGCGATCGGTGAGCAGCATGGCGATCAACAGCATCGCCACGAAGACGATGAGCGTCGACTGGTCGAGCAGCAGCGCAACGATGCGCTCGCGCGACCATTTCGGCGCCGGCGCGGCCACGGACACACCCGGGCCAGACGTGATCTCGGTCATGGTGGGTTCCTTCCCTTGGGACTGGTTGGTCATGTCGTTTCCCCTCACTGGATGCTGCGCTTGGGGATGGCGAGCGACATGATCCGCTCCTCCGACAATTCATCGCCTGCAAGCTCGCCGGCGATGCGGCCGTCGGCCATCACGTAGACGCGATGGCAGAGGCCGATGACCTCGGGCAGTTCGGAGGAGATGACGAGGAGGCCTTTGCCCTCCTCGGCCAGCCGGTGGATGATGTTGTAGATCTCGGACTTGGCGCCGACGTCGACGCCGCGCGTCGGCTCGTCGAACACCAGGAAGTCGCAGCCGACGTTGAGCCACTTGGCGAGCACCACCTTCTGCTGGTTGCCGCCGGAAAGGCTCATCACCGGGTCGGATAGCTTGCCGAGCTTGATGCGCAGCTGCTCGCGCAGCCTCTGCGTCAGCGTCTGCTCGTAGCCGTGGCGGATGACGCCGAAGCGCGATACGCCGCCGAGCCGCGACATGGTCATGTTGGCGTCGATGCCCATGGGCAGCACGGCGCCCTGTTCCTTGCGGTTCTCCGGCACCAGGCCGATCCCCTGGGCCACCGCGTCGGCGGGGTGGGCGACCGACACCTTGCGGCCGTTCTTGATCATCTCGCCCTGCTGGTAGCGGGCGAGGCCGAAGATGCATTCGGCGATCTCGGTGCGGCCGGAGCCGATCAGCCCGGCGAGGCCGACGATCTCGCCCTTGTTGACGACGAGGTCGATATCCTCGATGACGCCGCGGCGGGTGAGGCGGCGGATCTCGAACAGCGGCTCGTGGCGCGGCGGCAGTTTCTCGGGGAACAGCGACTTCAGCTCGCGGCCGACCATGGCGGTGATGATGTCGTTCTCGCTGCAGGTGGCGGGATCGAGATCGCAGACGGTGACGCCGTCCTTCACCACGGTGATGCCGTCGGCGATGCGGAAGATCTCCTCCAGCCGGTGCGAGATGTAGAGGATGGTGACGCCCTTGGCCTTGAGGCGGCGAAGGTTGTCGAACAACAGGTCGATCTCCGGCGCCGTCAGCACCGCCGTCGGCTCGTCGAGGATCAGGATGTTGACGTCGCGGGCCAGCGACTTGGTGATCTCCACCATCTGCTGGTAGGCGACGGTGAGGTCGCCGGTGCGGCGGCGCGGATCGATCGGAAAGCCGAAGGACTTGAGGAGTTCGCCGGCGCGGGCGTTGATTGCCTTCCAGTCGACCAGCGGCCGGCCGCGGCCGAGGTCGTCGAGGAAGATGTTCTCGGCCACCGACAGGTCCGGCGACAGCGCCAGCTCCTGATGGACGATGCCGACGCCCTTCTCGCGGCTCTGCTGCGGCGTCTCGAAGTGGACCTCCTCGCCGTCGAGCAGGATGCGGCCGGCGTCGCGGGTGTAGATGCCGGACAGGATCTTCATCAGCGTCGACTTGCCGGCGCCGTTCTCGCCGACGATCGCGTGGATGGTGCCTTTCTCGACCCTGAGGTTGAAGTCGGACAGCGCGCGGACGCCGCCGAAGTGCTTCTTCACGCCTTCGATGACGATGGCTGGACTATGCATGGAAACGACCCTCCCGTCGTTCGTCACGTGGATTTGGGTGGGCAGGATCGCCTGCCCACCCGGTCCCTGATCAGAAGAGCGACTCGGGGTCGTAGTAGTCGGCCACGTTGTCCTTGGTGATCAGCAGCGGCTTGATGTACTCGTAGTTGTTGAAGGTGCGCTTGCCCTCGTGATGGGCCTTGATGACCTCGAACACCTTCTCGGTGAGCAGCTTCGGATTGTTGGAAGCGGTCGCCTGCTGGTCGCCGCGCTTGATGGCGTCGAGGGAGAACTTGTAGCCGTCATGGGCGAACACCTTGACGTTCTCCAGCTTGCCGGCCGCCTTGAGGGCGCGGATGGCGCCGAGCGCCATGTCGTCCATCTCCGAATAAACCATGTTGATCTTGTCGCCCTGGGCGACGAGCGCGTCTTCCATGGCCTTCAGGCCGCCCTGCTGGTCCCAGTTGCCCCAGGTCTGGGACAGCACGGTGAAGCTGGTGGCGCCGTAGTCGCGCATCTGGGCTTCCATGACGCCGGCGATGAAGTTGTCGCGCCGCGCCTCGCCGACCAGGTTGCCCTGGTTGCCGGAGATGATCACCGCGTTGATCGGGTTGTTGCCGAACTGCTTGACGGCGAAATCGCCGATCAGCCGGTTGTTGGCGGCGTTGTTGGCCATGACGCGGGTGATGACCGGCGCGTCGAGCGAGATGTCGCTATCGAGGTCGATGACCGGGATGCCCTTCTTGGCGGCCATCTCGGTGATCTTGACGCCGGCCGCCGGGTCCTGCGGGTTGAGCACGAGATAGTCGATGTTCTGCGACAGCATGTCCTCGACGTCGGAGACCTGTTTGTCCATGTTGCCGGCGGCGTCGGTGGTGATCAGCTCATAGCCGGCCTTCTCGGCATTGAGCTTCATGTATTCGGTCAGGCCGACGAAGAAGGCGCCGTTGAGTGTACGATTGGCAAAGCCGATCTTCAGGGCTCCCTCGGCACCCGCGGTGGAAGAAAGGCCAAACGTCATCATTGCCGCGGCAAGCGCAGCGCCCAAGAACCTATTCATTTTCTCTCTCCATGAACTTGCTGTATCGGCCGATAGTCTTGGCTATCCCTCGCGGGACAGATATGCGACCGATCCGGGCGGCGTCCTACACTGATGTGTTCTCCCTTGGCTCGCCCGATGACTGATGCTCGCATGGCGGGTCGGCGCTTGCTAAGCATTGGCTGTCGATTATTGTGCAATTTTTGCAAGGAGACGCTGCGAGGATTCGGGGCGAATGGCGTCGAAAATGCAGAATCTTTCGGTTAACCGTTTGAGTTTTCATGGTCCGGCCATATGCGGACTGCAAAATCGTATCCGACTGGCGGGTTCCTGCCGTTTTCCCGGCGTGTAGAATCCCCTATGCCGTGGCGCACCGAAAAGCGTGGCGGCGGTGCGCTGTGCATCTTTCCCGCTGGGGGAGGATGAAACCCCTGTTTTTTCACATTGCAGGGTGACAGCAGGATTTTCGATGTGGTGATGGTCGCGACGGTGCCGATCGGGGCGGCCGAGGCTGGTCCGAGGTTGCCGGGCGCCAGCGCAAAAAGAAAGGGAGCGGCGCCCACGGGCATCCGCTCCCCTCGTTCTGGTCGGACAGGCGCCGGTCGCGACGGCGCCGTCCGGAATGCTGCCTCAGGCGGCGGCCGGCATGCACGAGCCCGACGGGCAGACTTCGGCGCACTGCTGCGTGTCGAAGTGGCCTTCGCACTCGGTGCACTTCTTGGCATTGATCGAGTAGACCTTGCCCTTGTGGGTGATCGCCTTGTTGGGGCACTCGTCTTCGCAGGCGCCGCAGGAGGTGCAGGTGTCGGTGTCAATCATGTAGGCCATGGGTGTCACTCCTCTTGGTTGTCAACGGGGCCGCCTGTCCGTTTCTTGTTGCGGCCCCGGTCTCGGATCGCCGGAGCAAGCGGTTCGCGCCCTTGCTCTCGGCTCAATGTCGGCATATTCGCGTCATCCGGAAAGTCTGCAACTTTCCGGATGGACCCTTGAAGCACCGATCTGATTGGATCGGATCGGTGCTCCAAGGTCGTGTTTGGTAAGCATCATCTTTTCGATCCTCGTTTCACTCCGGTCGGATGATGCTTTAGCGCTCCGTGCAGGAGAGGCAGGGGTCGATGCTGTTGACGATCATGGCGATGTCCGCGACCTTGGCGTCCTGCAGCATGAAGCGCAGGCCGTCCCAGTTCATGAAGGTCGGCACGCGCCACTTGACGCGCTCGGGCTGCGGCGTGTCGTTGGTGCGCAGGTAGTAGATCACCTCGCCGCGCGGCGCCTCGCTGCGGGTCACCGCCTGGCCCGGCGGGATGTCGGGCCGGTCGTTGATGTTGACCGGGCCGTCCGGCAGGTCGCGCAGGCAGGCGCGCAGGATGTCGATCGACGTCAGGATTTCCTCGAGGCGGACCACGGCGCGCGACCAGACGTCGCCGTCGGTGGCGCCGTGCACCACCAGCGGCAGCCGGTCGTAGGCAGCGTAGGGCGCCTCGCGGCGCACGTCGTAGTCGACGCCGGAAGCGCGGGCCACCGGGCCGACGACGCCGCAGGTGATGGCGTCGGCGTGGGTGAGCACGCCCACGCCCTTGGTGCGGCGGAGGATGGCGCCGTTGGTCTTGAAGGTCTTGATGAAGTCCTGAACCTCGGCCTCGATCTTGGCGAGGGCGCCCTTGATGTAGGCGATCGACTTGTCGTCGAGGTCGTAGCGGACGCCGCCGATGCACATGGCGCCGATGTCCTGGCGGTTGCCGAAGATCGATTCCAGCATGTCCTGGCCGATCTCGCGCACCTGCATCATGTGCATGAAGTAGGTCTCGTAGCCGACGAGGTGCACCAAGAGCGCCACGTTGAACAGGTGCGAGGTGATGCGCTTCATCTCGTCGGCGACGCTGCGCAGATAGATGCCGCGCTCGGGCACCTCGATGCCGGCGATCTTCTCGGCTGCCATGGCGAAGGTTTGCGGGTGGCTGTTGGAGCACAGCGAGCAGATGCGCTCGGTCAGCACCACGTTCTGGTACATCGAGCGCTTGGTGGTCAGGTACTCGATGCCGCGATGGGCGTGGCCGGCGTTGATGTCGACGTGGCTGACGGTCTCGCCCTGCACGTCGATCTTGAAGTACATCGGCTCCTCGAGGGCCACGTGCAGCGGGCCGACGGGGATGCTGAAGGTCTCGGGGACGTTGTGCGTGCTCATGCTGCACCCTTCTTTCCGGCGAGGAGGCGTTCCCACAGCCCCTTGGTGCTGGCGGCGTTGACCAGCGTCGAGAACGGGACCAGCCGTTCGAGGACGGCGCCGTCGACGGAGGCGTCGAGGAACAGGCGGCGCGGATCGGGATGGCCGGTCACGGCGACGGCGTAGAGTTCCATCATCTCGCGCTCGTGCCAGTCGGCGTTGCGGAACAGCGGCGTCAGCGACGGGATGCCGCCGCCCTGCGGCACGTAGGCGATGACGGTGAGTGCGTCGCCGGCGATGTCGAAGTGATAGTCGATCTCGTAGGAAGTGCCGTCGAGCGGCGTGCCGCCGAACGACTTCGGCGTCTCCTTGGGCGCCGCCTCGGCCTTCTCCTCGCCGTCCTCGCTATCGTCGTCGTCCTCGTCTTCCTCCTCCTCCTCGGGGGCGGAAGGCATGGTGCAGGTGATCATCGACAGGCGGGCGCCGAGTTCCTTCAGCAGCGCGGCGACCGGCGACAGGTCGGCGGCGGCGGCGAGGCCGCACCAGGCGACCGTGACGCCGTAACTGTCGGTTTCCGCCGAGAACTCGACGCCGGCCGGGGCCGCGGCGGCGAGGCGGGCTTCAAGGTCCTGAGGCAGACGGCTCATGCTGGCACCTTCCGGTTCTTGAGATACTTGGCGCGGCACTTGGGGCAGCGGGCGCGCAGTTCGGCATATTCGGCGTCGCTGAGCGGCGGCTTGGCGTTCTTGAGCACCGGCGCCGTATTGAGCGCCGTGGCGCCGCACTCGGCGCATTTCTGATTGGGGATCAGGCCATGCTCGACCATCTCGAACTTGTCGGCGTTGACGTGGCTGAGGTCCCAGTCGTTGGTCTGGTGGATGGCGTCGGTCGGGCAGTAGAACTCGCAGTTGCCGCAGAAGACGCAGGTGTTGTGCCAGCAGTCGAAGGTCATGCCGTCGGGCGTCTTGGCGAAGCGGATGGCATTGGCCGGGCAGACGCGCTCGCAGATGCGGCAGCCTTCGCAATGGTCGGCGTTGAATTCGATGCGGCCGCGCAGGCGCTCGGGCGTGAAGGCCGGCCCCAGCGGGAAGGCCTCGGTCTGCGGGCCCTGCCTGAGGTTGCGGGCGAAAATCGTCAGGAAGTTCATCTTGGGACCTTTCCTCAGAGACGCTCGCGCCAGATTTCGATGGCCTTGGCGACGCCGGCGATGATCGCCTGCGGCCGTGGCGGACAGCCGGGCACGTTGACGTCGATCGGGATATACTGGTCGATCGGCGCCAGCACGGCGTAGCTCTCGCGGAAGATGCCGCCGGAGATCGGACAGACGCCGACCGCCACCGTCACCTTCGGCTCGGGGATCTCGTCGAACATGCGCAGCACCGCGTCTTTCACGCGCACCGTCAGCGGGCCGGAGATCAGCACGATGTCGGCGTGCTTGGGGCTGCCGCAATACTGGCAGCCGAGCCGCTCGACGTCGTAGCGGGGGATCAGCGCCGTGGTCGCCATCTCCACGTCGCAGCCGTTGCAGGAGCCGGCGTTGATGCGGTAGAGCCAGGGCGAGCGCGTGGCGATCTTCTTGAAATCGGGTATCAGGCCCATCTTAGCCCTCCTCAGACCACGACGACGACCGCCAGGCTCGCCACGGCGAGCAGCAGGGGCCACTTCAGAAAGAACACGAAGGCCTGGTCGATGCGCATGCGGCCGGTCGAGAGGCGCACCACGGTGATGCCGATCAGCATCAGCACGGCCATCTTGATCAGCCAGACCAGCAGGCCGCCGACCAGGTTGGCGGGGGCGAGGGGGAAGAACAGGGCGATGCCGAGACCCAGCACCACCACCTTCTTCACCGCCGACATCAGCTTGAACAGCGCCAGCACCGGGCCGGAATACTCGATGATCGGGCCTTCCAGCACCTCGGTTTCGGCCTCCGGGATGTCGAAGGGCACGATGCCGAGGTTGGCGGGGTAGAAGAAGCAGAAGGCGGCGACCGCCGGCCACATCACCGGGTCGAACAGGAAGGCGCCGTGCGTCTGCTGGTAGGCGACGATGTCGTTCAGCGAGAAGGTGGCCCAGCCGCCCATTCCCATGCCGGTGCGGATGGCGACGGCGGCGGCGATCAGCACCAGCGGCCCCTCGTAGGCGATCATCAGCGCCATCTCGCGGGAGAAGCCGATGGCGCCGTAGGGCGAGCCGGAGGCCGAGCCGGCGATCATCAGCACGATGCCGGGGATCATCAAGAGGTAGAGAAGCACCAGGAGGTTGCCGATGGCAGCGTCCGGCGCGTAGACCGAGGTGATCGGCACCAGGGCGGCGGCGATCAGCATCGAGACGACGCCGATCAGCGGCGTGTAGAGGAACACCGTCTCGTTGGCGGCGGCCGGCACCATGGTGCGCTTGAAGCCGAGCTTGACGATGTCGAAGAACGGCTGCATCAGCGGCGGCCCGACGCGGCTCTGCAGACGAGCGGCGACGCGGCGGTCGACGCCCTTCAGGGCAAGGCCGAGGGCAAGGGCGAACACTCCACCTGGGAAGAGGAGCACCGCCAGCAGGATAGCGATCTGGTTGGACATTTTCTCTCCTCTCCCGTCAGTGCTGCTCGCCGGCCTTGGCCGGCTTGGCCTTCGGCAGGCGGGGCGCCAAGAGGCCGCGGATGGCAGCGGTCGGGGACTCGAACAGGTTGACGGCACCGACGCGGCCGCCGGCTTCCGGCAGGAAGTCGTTGGGCGTGGCGCCGGAGAAGTGCAGCTCGCTCCGCTTGATGCCGCGATGGGCGAGGCGCATCCAGGGGATGAACAGCGCCGCGACGATCAGCGTGATCAGGCTGAGGGCCAGCGGGCTCCAGCCGCCGGCGCCCGGCAGCGGACCGAGCAGCGAGGCGTCGATCGGCGTGAAGCCGAGTTCGGCCTGCATCTGAGCGATCGGCACCAGCGCCAGGCCCGGGAAGAAGCCGAGCAGCACGCTCGCCGCCACCAGCACGCCCATCGGCAGCAGCATGCTGAGCGGCGCCTCCTCGGCCTCCAGCGCCCTCTGCGTCGGCGCACCCATGAAGGCGGCGTGGGCGAACTTCAGGATGGCGGCCAGCGTGAACAGCGACGACACCATGGCGCCGGCACCCAGCGCCCAGTGGCCGCTCTCGAAGGCCGCCGAGAAGATCATCCACTTCGACGAGAAGCCGTTCAGCGGCGGCACGCCAGCCAGCGACAGGCCGGCGAACAGGAAGAAGCCGAAGGTGATCGGCATCTTGCGGCCGAGGCCGCCCAGTTCGTCGAGCTGGCTGGCATGGCTCTTGACCATGACGGCGCCGGCAACGAGGAACAGCGTGTCCTTCAGGAACATGTGGTTGACGAAGTGGAACAGGCCACCGGCGACGCCGAGCGAGGTGCCGAGGCAGATGGCCATCAGCACGTAGCCGAGCTGGCTGACGGTGGAGTAGATCAGCAAGAGCTTGATGCCGTTCTGAACCACCGCCATGGCGCCGGCGTAGACGACGGTGATGCCGGCGATGACGGCGATGATGTCGATCAGCGCCGGAACGCCGCCGATCTCGCCGCCGAGGCGCAGGAACACCGCGCTGCCGCCGAACAGGCTGAACAGCTTGAGGACGCCCCACGGGCCGGACTTCAGCAGCACGGCCGAGATGTAGCCGGACACCGGGGTCGGCGCGAGGGCCGGGTGCATCTGCACGTCGATGCGGACGGGCAGCATGGCGGCCTTCATGACCAAGCCGATGAACACCGGCACGATGCCGAGCGCCAGCGTGCCGAGCGGCATGGTCAGCGCCTCTCGGCCGATGCCGACCAGATCGAAGGTGCCGGCATGGGCGGCGAGCACGGTGACGCCGAGGAACATGAAGGAGGCGCCGACGGTGTTGAAGAAGAAGTACTTGAAGCCTTCCCGCCGCGCCTCGTCGTTCTCCTCGTGGATGATGGCGACCCAGAGGGCCCAGCTCGACATCAGCTCCCAGAAGCCGAAGAAGGTGAAGATGTCCCTGGCCGCCGTCATGCCGAGGAGGCCGGCGATCATCACCGCGAAGGCGGCGTAGAAGCGCGGCTGGGCATGGTTGTGGGCGAGATAGGCGGTGGCGTGCAGCATGTTGAGCGCGCCGACGCCGGCGATCAGCACCGCGAACCAGAAGGACAGCGTATCGTAGGCCGGGGCGGTGAAGATCACCGCCAGGAAGGCGGCGACCAGCACGGCAACGGCAAGATAGCCGGCCTGGGCGACCGACTTGCGGCCGACCAGCCACACCGCCGCAGCGCCGAGGAAGGCGATGACGGCGGGCAGCGTCCAGTGCATGACGAGGCTCGGCAGCACCGCCGCGGCAAGACCGCTGCGGGCGGCCACCTCGGCGCCGACGGCACCGACGAGGTCGAGCTGGAACGACGGCAGGACGCCGTTGAACAGGATGGCGGCAGCCAGCACGCCGACGGCGACCAGCATGGTGACCGGGGCTTCCTTGACGCCGGCCTCGCCCTTCCAGGGACGGAAGAACAGCATGCCGACGACGCGGAGGTAATAGACGACGGCGATGATGCCGCCGACCAGCAGGCCGATGGCCACTTCGTAGTGGCCGGCGTCGGCCGCCGCGTAGACCATCAGGAACTTCGAGACGAAGCCGGAGAACGGCGGCAGGCCCATGATCGCCACGGTGGCGAGGGCGTAGCAGCCGGCGGTGAACGGCATGACGCGGCCGACACCGGCGAGGTCGGCGATGTTGCGCCGGCCGGTCTGCATGATGAAGGCGCCGGCGGCGAAGAACAGCAGCGTCTTCATCACGGCGTGGTTCATGACGTGGAGGAGGCTGGCGTCGGTGGCCAGCGCCGTGCCGATGCCGAGCACCGCGACGATCTCGCCGATCTGGGCGAGCGTCGAGAAGGCCAGCATCCGCTTGATTTCGGTTTCAAAGAGCGCGCGGACCTCGCCGTAGAGCAGCGTGATCAGGCCGAGGCCGATCAGCACCACCTCGAGGCTGAGCCCCCAGCCGGTGAAGGTGGAGAGCGCCGGCACGCCGATGACGATGAACAGCACCTTGACCATGCCGAACACGCCGGCCTTGGTCAGGATGCCCGACAGCGGACCGGAGATCGACGACGGCGCCGCCGGGTGGGCGATCGGCAGCCAGCTGTGCAGCGGCCAGACGCCCGCCTTCACCGCGAAGCCGGCGAAAAAGCAGAGCGCGATGACCAGGCCGGCCAGCGGCGAGATGGTACCGACCTTCTCGGCCAGCGTCGCGAACTCGAAGGAGCCGATCTCGGCGTGGGTGAGCAGGATGCCGAAGTGCATCAGATAGGCGCCGGAGGCGCACATCATGAAGTAGATGAGGCCGGCGCGCAGCGACTTCTGGGTCTGCTCGTGGATGACCAGGAAGTAGGAGGTCCAGGTCATCAACTCCCAGTAGACGTAGAAGTTGCCCATCTCGTGCGCGGTGGTCAGGCCGAGCAGCGAGCCGATCATCAGGAAGGCGAAGAAGTAGTAGCGGTTGGTCCACTCGGCGCGGGCCATGTAGCCGATCGAGTAGACGACCATCACCGCGGTGATGCCGGCGAACACCAGCGCGAAGACGCGCGAGGCCGGATCGAGGTTGCCGTCGAACACCACCAGGGCCAGCGTCGCGACGGCGAGGATCACGGCGCCGATGTCGCGGGCGCGGGTCGAGATGTGGCCGAGGCCGTAGATCGCGAAGGCGCCGAGATAGGGAACGAGAACCAGCAGCGCCCAGGGCGACTCAAATTCGGGCACGCCGCCGGCGGCGCCGGCCAGTGCCTCGGCCGCGTGCTGGAAGGGCAGCGGGAACACCGAGATCAGCGCCGTCAGGGCGGCGAGCGCCCAGGCGATCGGCAGGGCGAGGCTCGGGGCGTCCTTGAGTTCGACGCGGCGGGCCGGATGCTCCAGGCAGACGCGCTGGATCACCACCAGATAGTAGTAGGCGGCGACGATCGAGGCGGCGGTGCCGACCAGCGCGATGGCCCAGTGGCCCTGCTCGATGGCGGCGTAGAGCACCAGGAACTTGGAGAAGGATCCCTTGAACGGCGACAGGCCCATCACCGAGAACATGCCGAAGCCGAACAGCGTGGCGGCGACAGGCATGCGCTGGCCGGAGCCGGCGAGGTCGTCGAGCCTAGCAGAGCCGGTGCGGCGGATGATGTACCAGCCGGCGGCGACGACGAGGCCGCGCATGACGAGCTGGTAGCCGAAGTGCATGTAGGCGCCGGTGAGGCCCGCCTCACCGCCGAGGCCGATGCCGATCAGGATGTAGCCGATCTCGGCGACGGTCGACCAGATGACGACGCGCGTGAGGCTCGGCAGGCTCATGAGGGCGGCGACTTCGCCGAAGAACAGGAAGATCGCGCCCATCCAGGCCAGGGCCGTCGGGTCGATCTGAGTGAGGGAGAGCATGAGAGGAGATCCTTCCGCAGACATGCTTGGACTGTCATGGACGACGTTAATCACCGCATCCACTAGGGTATGTCGGCTAGCCGACATATACGCATTCGCACGACGCCAATGCTTTGGGGGAGAAAGTAAAAGTGAGATCTACATTCAAGTTATTAGAAATTCGATAATACCAATAAAATCAGCAAATTGGTCGGATTGTGTCCGATTGATGGCGGTGCCGGCGGTGGCCGGACTAATGGATTTAGGTGGCCGTTTCGAGCGATTTTCTAAGTAGTATGTCCGATGCAGCTTTGCGCATTCCCGCCATGCAAAAACCAAAGGATTCCGGTTAGTTGCGAGTGACTTGCAGGAAGCGGCGAGAAAATCCGGCATTTCACCGACAAGTATTTCCACGGCGGCGGCGAATGGGGTAGAGGATCGGGCAAGACCTGAAAGGAAGGACCGATGCACGAGACGGCGGTGGTCGAGGGCCTGATGCGCATCCTCGGCGAGCAGGCGAAGAAGAACGGCGCCGTCCGGGTGGTGTCGGTGCGGCTGAAGATCGGCCGGCTGCGCGGCATCGACAGCCGGCAGATCCGGCTGGCCTTCGAGATGTTCGCCGAGGGCACCTTCGCCGAGGGGGCGCGGCTCGACATCGACGAAGTCGGCGTCACCGCGAAATGCCGCGACTGCGGCACCGTGTTCGAGGTGGCGAACTACCGCTTCGTCTGTTCGGGCTGCGGCGGCTCCGACGCCGAAGTGCTGACCGGCCGCGAGTTGCACATCGAAAGCTTCGAGGCGACGCGCGACTGAGAGACCGTTTGGAAATTCTACTTCGGCGGCCGTCTGACCTGACTTTTTGCGCTTCCGGTGCTCAAGGACTTCAATGTCCGCTCCCGCTCCGGTTCTCAAAAGCCGGGCTAGCCGACTCGACCGTGCGAATTTCAAGACGGTCTCTTAGCGCTCAGGGCTGGCGGGCGGCGCGGCGCTCGGCGAGGCGATCGACGATCCAGCCCGTCCAAGCGTCGAGGCCGGCGCCCTTCTTGGCCGACACCTCCAGCACCGGGCCGGGGCCGTGGACGCGGCCGATGGCGGCGCGGGCGCGCTCCGTCGAGAATTCCTCGATGGCCGGCAGCAGGTCGGTCTTGGTGATCAGCACCAGGTCGGCCTTGCGGAAGATCACCGGATACTTGTCCGGCTTGTCGTCGCCCTCGGTGACCGACAACAGCACCACGTCGTGATGCTGGCCGACGTCGAAGTCGGCCGGGCAGACCAGGTTGCCGACGTTCTCGACGAACAGCACGTCGACGGCGTCGAGGTCGAGCACGTGCAGCGCGTCGTGGATCATCACCGCGTCGAGATGGCAGGTGACGCCGGTGGTGATCTGCACCGCCGGCACGCCGTGGCGGCGGATGCGGTCGGCGTCGTTCTCGGTCTCGAGGTCGCCCTCGACCACGGCGACACGGATGCCCTTCGGCAGGGCGGCGATGGTCGCCTCGAGGAGCTGCGTCTTGCCCGAGCCGGGCGACGACATCAGGTTGATCGACAGGACGCCGTGGGCGTCGAGATGCTCGCGGACGTGGGCGGCGAGGCGATCGTTCTCCGACAGCAGGTTCTCGACGACCGGGATGGTGGTGGTGGCGACTTTGTCGCCGCAGCCGCAGGCGCTGCACATGGGCGGAACTCCTGAAAGGGGAAGGTCAGCGGACGCCGGACAGCTCGCGGCGCAGGCGGCCAAGATCGGAAATCACCATCGAGCCGCCGCCGAAGCGGTAGAGGATGCCCGAGCGCACCAGTTCGGCGATGACGGTGGAGACCGACTGCCGCGTGGCGCCGATCTGCATGGCGAAGTCCTCGGCGTTGGGCAGGTGGTCGATGACGATGCCGCCCTCGGCCGGCCGGCCGATGCGGTCGGCGGTGTCGCAGAGCACGCGGATCAGCCGGTGCTTGACGCCATGGAAGGCGATGTCCTCGATCATCCGGACCGACTTGCGCGTCAGGCGGTCGAGCGCCGGCAGCACGGCGAGCGCCAGCTCCGGCTCGATCAGCGCCAGCTGGCGGAAGGCAGTCGGCGAGACGGTGACGATGTCGGCGGCGTTGCGCACCTCCAGCATGGCGCCGCCGTGCAGATAGAGGGCGTCGCCGGCTTCGAGCATGTAGAGCGTCAGCTCCTTGCCTTCGAAGGAGGTGAAGCAGCGCAGCCGGCCGGAGCGGACGATCATCAGGTCGCCGTCGGTGGGCTCTCCGCCGTAGAGGATCTGGCCGTCGCGCATCGACCGCTGGGCGAAGAGGCGGCCGTGGCCGTCCCTCAGCAGGCGTTCGACCAGCGCGATCAGCGGATTCTCGGTCTGCATCGGCCTTCCAGGCGCCGGGCGGCAAGCCGAAACCTCCGCCTGCGGCGCGTACGAGAAATCATGGGTCCGTTTGTCAGAGAATAGTCCCAAGCGACCCATCATTTCAAGTTGGGCTATGTGCTTCCAGCCGCTCGATTTTCAGGGCTGGGTTGCCGTATTTGCATGGAGGCGGACGGCTGCCGGACAACGCCGCGCAGCGTGAACAGGATATAGCCGACAAAGGCGACGGCCCAGCTCCAGCGGCCGGCGACGATCAGCTCGTCATGCAGGCCGGCATCGACGGCGGCACCGACGCGGGCCACCGCCGCCGCGGTGATCGCCAGATAGATGATATCGGCGAGGAACGACGGCATCAGCGATCGCTTGTCCTTCTTGCGGACGATGGAGGTGGCGATGGCGATGGCCAGCGTGGCTATGCCGCCGACCGCGAAGGCGTGGATGACGGCGAAGGGCGAGACGTCGGCGAGACCGAGGTCCATGACGGCCAGCAGCAGCATGGCCAGCCGCTTCCAGAGGAGACCGACCGCCATGATGACGCAGCCGGCATAGGGCTTGATGCGCCAGGGCTCGATGTGGACGAGCCAGGCGGTGCCGAACAGGCAGGCGGCGAGCGCCGGCCAGCCGGCGTTCCAGCCGAGACCCCAGAGCGCGAGAGCGAGGATGGTGAAGACGCGCTGCGGCAGGGCGATCCAGGCCGGCACCGGCTTGAGCTTCGGGTAGCCGGCCCGCTCGCGTGCCACCGCCAGCACGGCGATGCCGATGCGGTTCGACACCTCGATGCAGATCAGCACGATGACGGCGAGGCCGGCCATTGTGGCGCCCGGCCAGCCGTAGAGGAAGGCGGCGACGCCAAGGAGCGTGTGCAGCGCGGCGAGGCCGAGGATCGGCAGCGTCTCGGCCGTCTTGCCGGGCGGGACGGCGGCGAGCAGCAGCACGACGCCGGAGAGGCCGGTCAGCGCCCGCAGCACGCCGCCGGTGTGGAGATCGATGGAGCCCCAGAGGAAGGCGGTGGCGTGGGCGGCGAGCACGCCCCACAGCAGCCACGGCGGGGCGATCGGCCGGCCGATCCAGCGCGGCAGCGCCACGGTCAGGAAGCCGAACAGTTGCAGCGTGAAAAAGCCGAAGATCAGCTCGTCCGGATGGCTGGCGACGTCACCGATCCCCGGAGCGATCTCGGGACCGATCGCCCTCAGCGCCGTCAGCGCCGCCAGCACGAAGGCGACGCGGAACGGATCGGGGGCGGTCATGCCATTTCCACGCGGGCGCTCCCCGGCTCGCCGCGCGAGAAGCCGTCGACCAACTCGCCGGGCAGGTCCAGCGCCCTGAGGCCGGCCAGCGTCTCGGCCCGGTCGGCCTTGCCGTCGAGCAGCGCCCGATAGAGGCGGCCGACCGTCACCATGTCGCAGGTGTGCGGCGACAGGCGCAGACGACGGACGCCAAGCTTGCCAAGGTCGTCGGGCGTCGGGCAGAAGGCCTCGAAGCCGTGCGACAGCGTCTGGATGCCGTTGATGGCCAGGAAGCGCTGGCCGTCCAGCGTGTCGACGGCGAGGCCGTCCGGGTCGCGGTCGCAGACGAACTGGCAGCCGTCCTTGTGCAGGCCGGCGAGGCGGGCGTGGTAGCAGCGGCCGGACAGCGCCAGCGGCAGGCGGCCGAAGGCGAACTGCTCGAATTCCACCTCCGGCAGCGCGGCGGCAATCACCGTCACCGAGGCGGCCGGCAGCTCGACGGGCAGGCAGATGCCGGTGGCGCCGCGGCCGGCCAGGAAGCGGGCGGCGCCCTCGTTGTAGACGTTGACGAAGGGGCCGACCAGGAAGGGGCGGCCGGCGACGGCCGGCAAGGCGGTGAGGTCGTTGATCTCGGCGACGAGGCCGACCTCGCAGAAGTCGCGCACGCTGGCCCGCTCGCGCGGATTGTAGGGCAGGGCGAGCGTTGACAGCACCACCTCCTTGCCGGCGGCGGTCAGGCGGTCGATCAGCTCCGGCCACAGGCGGTCGGTGAAGGGCTGGCGCTTGCCGCATACCACCTCGCCGAGGTGGACGCGGTCGACGTCGGCTTCGTCGGCGATGCGGGCGTAGAAGTCCCTGAGGCGGTCGGCTGACCAGTTGAACAGGACGGGGCCGAGGGAAAGGCCGGTTTTGGTCATCGTGGGTCTCCGTCCTCAGCGCCAGGTCTTCTTGTAGGCGCCCGATGTCTGGCGGCCGCCCTCGACGAGGCCGGCGAGCAGCCGGCCGACTTCCACCTCGGTGCCGCCGGCATCGATCGCCTCGACGGCGGCGCGGAAGGTCCTGACCACCTCGGCGACGTAGCCCTTGCCGCGCTGGCGGCCCTCGATCTTCAGCGCCGTGACGCCGGCCTTGGCCAGCGCGGCGATCAGGCTGGCCGCATTGAGGCTGACCGGGTCCTCGAACAGGTAGCTGGTCTTGCCGCCGGCCGCAAAGCGGCCCTTGCAGAGCGTCGGATAGCCGGCCGGCTCGCCGGCGCCGAAGCGGTCGATGGTGAAGCCGGCGAGACGGGTGGCCGTGCCGTCCTTGTCCTCGGAATAGGCGACGTGCTCGGGCGGCGAACAGACGCCGGTGAGGTTGGGCGACTTGCCGGTGGCATAGGAGGACAGCGAGCAGCGGCCCTCGGTCATCGGGCAGAGGCCGCCGAACACGAAGGCCTCGGTCTCGACGTTGATCGCCGCGTTGAGCTTGGCAATCTCCTCGACGGACAGCACGCGCGGCATGACGATGCGCTTGACGCCGAAGGTGTCGGCGTAGAAGGCAATCGCCTCGGGGGTGGCGGCGGCAGCCTGCACGGAGAGGTGCAGCCGCAGGTTCGGGTGATGCGTCGCGGCGTGGTCGAGCACGGCGAGGTCGGCGAGGATCACCGCGTCGGCGTGCGCCTTCTCGGCGTTGGTCAGCGCCGCCTTCCAGGCGTCCATGGCGCCGGCCCGCGCGAAGGTGTTGATGGCCACCAGCACCTTGGCGCCGTGGGCGTGGGCGAAGCGGACGCCCTCGACCATCTCGTCGGGTGAGAAGTTGAGGCCGGGGAAGTTGCGGGCGTTGGTCTCGTCGCGAAAGCCGCAGTAGACCGCGTGGGCGCCGGCCTCGACGGCGGCGCGCAATGCCGCCGGCGTACCGGCCGGGCAGACCAGTTCCAGGCTCATGACGGCTCTCCGGCAACCGGCGAGCCGGCGAAGCGGCGGGCGAGGCCGAGACCGCCGAACACCGAGCGGTCGACCAGCCGGCCGAGCGTGCCGGTGACGCCGACGAAGTCGGCCGGCGTCAGCTCGGCGTCCTCGATGGCGTTGCGGAGCGCCACCAGCGCGTCGGTGCGGCCGGACACGGAGATGGCGCGGTTGAAGAACAGGGCGTCGCCGTCGAAGGTGCCGTCGATCAGGCCGAGGAGGACGAGCAGCGGCCCGCGCACCGTGACGTCGGCCGGCTGGGTGGCCCGGCGGCGCAGGCATTTCACCTCGGCGCGGGTGCCGTCTGGCACCATCAGGAAGCTGATGTCGAGGTCGGACGGTTCGATCAGGAAGGAGCATTGGCCATAGGTGCCGAGCCGCTCGAAGACGGCGGGCTTGCGGCGGGCGAATCGGCGGACGGCCAGCGTCAGCGCCGGTCCGAGCGGCAGAAGGCCGGCCGGCGCCGCCAGAATTCGGAGGGCTTTGGGCAACTCGCCCCGGAAATGATCGGCCATGGCATCATCCATCTCGAAAGGCGGGGAGTTTAGGGTAGTCCGCCGCTCAGGTTTTTGTCTTATCGCAAAGACTCACCGCTTTTAAGTCTAGCAGGCTGTCCGTGCCAAGAAAGGGTGCTATGTCTCCGGCAACGGCAAAACCCGCGTCCCGCCAGCAAGAGGTCGGAAAGATCGACATGTTCAGTCGCAGCCTGCCGCGCTTTCCCGATCTCGGAAGCTTTGTCGCCCATCTCGAAGCGCAAGGCGACGTCCGGACCGTGACGGCGCCGGTCGACATGCGCCTGGAAGCGACGGAGATCCACCGGCGGGTGATCGCGGCCGGCGGGCCGGTGCTGCGCTTTGTCGCGCCGACCGTCGATGGCCGCAGCGCAACAATGCCGGTGATCGCCAACCTGTTCGGCACGGCTGCCCGCGTCGCCGCCGGTCTCGGCACCGATGTCGACGGCCTCGCCCGGCTCGGTCGGATGATGGCCTGGCTCCGCTCGCCGAAGCCGCCGCGCTCACTGAGCGAGGCCAGCGGCCTCTGGCCGGTGGCGCGGGCGGCGCTCAACGCCCGGCCGAAAACAGTCAACGATCGCGGCCGCTGGCGCGATCTGCCCGTCGATCTATCGGCCCTGCCGATCCAGACCTGCTGGCCCGGTGATGCCGGCCCGCTGATCACCTGGCCGCTGGTGGTCACCCGGCCGCCCGGTGCCGACGATTTCAACGCCTATAACGTCGGCGTCTACCGGATGCAGGTGCTCGACCGGACGAGCGCCATCATGCGCTGGCTGCCGATGCGCGGCGGCGCCCAGCACCACAGGCAATGGCTGCGGGCCGGCGAGACCATGCCGGTGGCCGTGGTGATCGGCGCCGATCCGGCGACGTTGCTGGCCGCCGTCATGCCGGCGCCGGAGGGGGTGACCGAGCTGGCGCTGTCCGGGCTGATCGGCGGCAGCCGCCTCGCCATGGCGCCCTGCCGCACCATTCCGCTGCACGTGCCCGCCTCGGCCGAGATCGTGCTGGAAGGGACGATCACCGCCGGCGACATGGCGTCCGAGGGGCCGTTCGGCGACCACACCGGCTACTACAATCCGCCCGAGATGCACCCGGTGTTCCGCCTCACCGCCATCCGGGCGCGCGAGGGAGCGCCCTATCTCACCACCTTCACCGGCCGGGCGCCGGACGAGCCGGCGGTGATGGGAGAGGCGCTGGCCGAGGTATTCAAGCCTCTATTGATCGAAGCGATCCCGGAGATCCGCGATCTCTGGCTGCCGCCCGAGACCTGCTCCTATCGCGTGGCGGTGATCGCCATCGACAAGCGCGTCGCCGGGCAAGCGCGGCGGGTGATGATGGGCTTCTGGTCTCTCTTGCCGCAGTTCACCATGACCAAAATGGTGATCGTCGTCGACGACGACATCGACGTCCGCTCGTGGTCGGACGTGATGTGGGCGGTGGCGACGCGCGCCGATCCGGCTCGCGACACGCTGGTGCTCAATCGCACGCCGATCGATCATCTCGATTTCGCCTCGCCGTTGGAAGGGCTCGGCGGCAAGATCGGCATCGACGCCACCAACAAGATCGGCGCCGAGACGACGCGCGAATGGGGCCGGGTGATGAAGATGGACGCGGGCATCGTGCAGGCGGTGGACGCCCGCTGGGCCGAACTGTTCGGGGAGGGGGCATGATGAAGGTTGTCGTCGGCATCAGCGGCGCCTCGGGCGCTGCGCTCGGACGCGAGGTGCTGCGGCAGCTCGGCGCCGCCGGCGTCGAGACTCATCTGGTGATCACCGCCGGCGGCGAGCGGACCATCCACCACGAACTGGGTCCGGACGGCCTCGCCGACCTCAGGCGGCTGGCCGGGGTGGTGCACGATATCGGCAATCTCGGCGCGTCGATCGCCTCCGGCTCGTTCGGCGCCGACGCCATGGCGGTGGCGCCCTGCTCGATGCGGACGCTGGCGGCGCTCGCCCACGGGCTCGGTGACAACCTGCTGACGCGGGCCGGCGACGTCATGCTGAAGGAACGGCGGCGGCTGGTGCTGTTGCCGCGCGAGGCGCCGCTCACCGAGGCACATCTCAACGCCATGCTGGCGCTCACCCGCATGGGCGCCGTGGTGGCGCCGCCGGTGCCGCCGTTCTACGCGCGGCCGGCGACCCTCGACGACATGATCCGCGAGATGGCGGCGCGTGTGCTCGGCTGGCTGGGCGTCGACCCCGGCAACGCTCTGACGCGCTGGCAGGGGCTCTGATCCCCTTGCCATCTTCACTTTCTGCGGGTATAGCCGTTTACATGACCACGACGCACGACATCTCGCGCCATATCTTCGCTGAGGGCACCGCCCCGGCGACGTGCGCTCGGATGCTCGGCTCGCTGCTTCGTCTCGGCCTTATTAGCGGTTGCCGGGTCCAGTGAGGGAGCGCCCGGCGGCCGATGTCCCGCCGCTGGCCATGAGCTCTCTCGTACTCCCCCTTACGCTTGACAAAACGCGCTTCACGCTGCTCGCCGCCATCCGGATGACGCGGCCGGCCGGGAGCGACAGCCAGAGACGAGCCATAGCACCATGACCGAGACGACTATTCGCGACCGGGCGGGCATGCCCAACGCCGCCGCCAAATACCGACCTGTCACCCCCATCGACCTCAGCGACCGCACCTGGCCGGGCAAGGTGATCGACAAGGCGCCGATCTGGTGCTCGGTCGACTTGCGCGACGGCAACCAGGCGCTGGTCGATCCCATGGGCCATGACCGCAAGGCCCACATGTTCCATCTGCTGCTGGAGATGGGCTTCAAGGAGATCGAGATCGGCTTCCCGTCGGCGTCGCAGACTGACTTCGACTTCGCCCGCTGGTGCGTCGAGGAAGGCGGTGCGCCCGACGACGTATCGTTGCAGGTGCTGGTACAATGCCGGCCGGAACTGATCGTCCGAACCTTCGAGGCGCTGCGCGGGGCGCGGCGGCCGATCGTCCATTTCTACAATTCCACCAGCGCCTTGCAGCGGCGCGTAGTGTTCGGCAAGGACGTGGCCGGCATCAAGCAGATCGCCGTCGACGGCGCCAAGCTGATCGCCGACATGGCGGCCAAGGAAGGCGGCGGCTTCCGCTTCGAGTATTCGCCGGAGAGCTTCACCGGCACCGAACTGGAAGTGGCGCTGGAGATCTGCAACGCGGTGATCGAAGTGATCGATCCGACGCCCGACAACAAGCTGATCCTCAACCTGCCGTCCACCGTCGAGATGGCGACGCCCAACGTCTACGCCGACCAGATCGAGTGGATGAGCCGCAACGTCGATCGCCGCGACTCGGTGCTGATCTCGCTGCATCCGCACAATGACCGCGGCACCGGCATCGCCGCCGCCGAGCTGGCGCTGATGGCCGGCGCCGATCGCGTCGAGGGTACGCTGTTCGGCAACGGCGAGCGTACCGGCAACGTCGACGTGGTCACCATGGCGCTCAACATGTTCACGCAAGGCGTCGATCCCGGCCTCGACTGCTCCAACATCGAGCGCATCCGCGACGTGTTCGAGTATTCCAACCAGATGCGCGTGCCCGAGCGGCATCCTTATGTCGGCGAACTCGTCTACACCGCCTTCTCCGGCTCGCACCAGGACGCCATCAACAAGGGCCTCAAGGCGATGAAGGCGTCGAACAGCGGCGTCTGGGAGGTGCCCTACCTGCCGATCGATCCGCAGGACGTCGGCCGCTCCTACGAGGCGATCATCCGCATCAACTCGCAGTCGGGCAAGGGCGGCATCGCCTACCTGATGCAGGAGGACCACGGCATCAACCTGCCGCGTGCCCTGCAGGTGGAGTTCCGCGAGGACATCCAGGCGATCACCGACCGCGAGGGCCGCGAGCTGTCGTCGCAGCGCATCTACGAGCGCTTCATGCAGCTCTACGTCGACCAGCCGGAGGGCCGCCTGAAGTTCGTCGACCACCACACCTATCCCGACACCGAGGTGAAGGGCCGGCGCGTCTGCGTCGCCGAGATCGTCGACGGCGACGTGACGCGCACCATCGAGGGTCGCGGCAACGGTCCGATCGACGGCTTCGTGCACGCGCTGTCGGTCTATCTCGGCATCGCCGTGTCGGTGGCCGACTATTCCGAGCATTCGTTGCAGCAGGGTTCGGACGCCTCGGCCATCGCCTATGTCGAGCTGAAGCACCCCGGCGGCAAGCTGCACGGCGTCGGCATCAACACCAACATCGTCACCGCCTCGCTCTCCGCCGTGGTGTCGGCGGTCAACCGAGTGCTGGCGCTGAACGGTCATGGCGGCGTCGCCGGCTGATTTGCCGAATAACAGAAGGACAGGCCCTCCGATTCGCAGGAATCGGGGGGTTTTCTTTGGCTTCGCACATAAAAATCGGGCGGCAGGTTGCCCCGCCGCCCGGCTGTCAAAGTCTCGAAGGCCTCAGGTCTCAGTAGACCATGGTGCTCATCTTGATCTCGCCCCAGATCTCCTTCACCGTCAGCTCCAGCTCGGCCTTGCGGTCGGTGTAGAAGGTGTGCAGGAGGTGGTGCGCCTTCTCCGAGTTGGGCGAACCCAGGAAGTCGCGGTAGAGGGCCTTGACCTGCTCGTTGTTGTGCGACTGGCGCACCTTGGCGGCGCGGTCGATGCCGAACATCGTCTCGCGGCGCTTCAGGGCATAGGGCAGGTACTGCTTCTTGGAGCGCAGCGTGCCGCCGCCGTCGACGCAGCCGCCGGGGCAGGCCATGATCTCGATGAAGTCGAAGTCGGCCTCGCCGGCCTTGATCGCCTCCATCAGCGCCCGCGTCTCGCCGAGGCCGTGGGCCATGGCGATCTTCACCTCGCCGATGTTGCCGCCGAGGTCGACGGTGGCCGAGCGCACGCCCTCGAAGCCGCGCAGCTGCGTCAGCTCGATCTTGTCCAGCTCCTTGCCGTTGACCACCTTGTAGACGGTGCGGAGCGCCGCCTCCATGACGCCGCCGGTGGTGCCGAAGATGACGCCGGCGCCGGTGTATTCGCTCATGTAGGGGTTGTCGAAGGTCGACGGCTCGATGGTGTTGAGGTCGAGGCCTTCGCGCTTCAGAAGACGGGCGAACTCGCGCGTCGTCAGCACGACGTCGACGTTCGGCATGTCGTCCTCGCCGAGCTGCGGCCGGACGATCTCGTCCTTCTTGGCCGTGCAGGGCATGATCGAGATGACGCGGATCTTCTTCGGGTCGAGCCCCATCTTGACCGGCAGATAGGTCTTGGCGATGGCGCCGACCACCGCCTGCGGCGAGCGGGTGGAAGACAGCAGCGGCAGCAGCTCGGGATAGTGGATCTCGGCGAAGTTGATCCAGGCCGGACAGCAGGAGGTGATGGTCGGCCGCTTGCGCTCGCCGAGGCGATGCAACAGCTCGGTGCCTTCCTCCATGATCACCACGTCGGCGCCGAAGTTGGTGTCGAGCACGATGTCGACGCCGAGCTTGCGCGAGGCGGCGATGATCTGGCCCTCGACATTGGTGCCCGGCGCCATGCCGAACTCCTCGCCGAAGCCGACGCGGATGGCCGGCGCGAACTGGAGAACGGTGGTGATCTCCGGATCGTAGATGTAGTCGAGGACGCGATCGGTCTCGTCCTTCTCGGCCAGAGCGCCGGTCGGGCAGACCAGCACGCACTGACCGCAGGTGACGCAGGTCGAGTCCTTCTGGTTCTTGCCGTGGCGGAGGCCGATCGCCGTGTCGAGACCGGTGCCGGTGACCACCAGCGCGTCGACTTCCTGATAGTTGCGGCAGACCGTGACGCAGCGCTGGCAGCGGATGCACTTGGTCATGTCGCGGACCATGGCCGGCGACGAGCGGTCGACCTCGCGGGTGGCGACGCGGGCCGGCGTGAAGAAGCGGTTCTCCTTGAGGCCGACGAACTGGGCGACGTCCTGCAACTCGCAGGCGCCGTGGCGGATGCAAGTGGCGCAGTCCTGCAGATGGTCGGCCATCAAGAGTTCGACCTGCAGCTTCTGCATGTCGCGCACCTTCTTGGTGCGTGTCTCGACGGCGAGGCCTTCCTTCACCGGCGTGTTGCAGGCCGTCACCATGTGGGTGCTGGCCTGGCCGGGCATCTGGATCTCGACCAGGCAGACGCGGCAGGTGCCAGGCGTGTGGTCGATGTCGGCCAGCTCGCACAGCGTCGGGATGTAGAAATCATGCCGGCGGGCGGCCGACAGGATCGTCTCGTTCGGATAGGCCGTGATGGCCTTGCCGTTGATCTTGAAGCCGACCGTGGCCTCGGTGCCGACGGGGATCAGGGTTTCGACGTTGCACATGGTCTCACGCCGCTCCTTCGGGGATGGAGTGTTCGGTGATCACGGAATAGATGCGGTAGCAGCGCATGCAGCGCATGGACTCCTTGTAGGCGTCCTCGGAGCTGATGATCTGCTCGACTTCCCCGAACATGGTCTTGCGCACTTCCGGCGACAGCTCCGGATGGTGGACGCGGTATTCGTTCTTGACCGGCACCTCGATGCAGTCGTTGGAGAACAGCTTGTTCTTGTCGAGGATCTGGCGGATGCGCGAGCGCGGGAAGAAGCGCGTCGAGCCGAGACGCAGATAGTCGTCGATGTTGCGGGCCGCCTTCAGACCGTTGGCCATGGCGGCGATCAGCGTCGACGGGCCGAGGTAGCAGTCGCCGCCGGCGAACACACCCGGCCGCGAGGTGGCGAGCGATTCCTTGTCGGCAATCACCCAGTTCCACTTGCTCATCTCGACGCCGTCCTCGGGCTTGACCGAGCCGGTGTCGACCTGCTGACCGATGGCGGCGATCACCACCGAGCAGGGCATGACGTATTCGCTGCCGGGGATCGGCCGCACGTTGCGCCGGCCTTTGGCGTCGACCTCGGTCTGCTCCATCTTTGTCAGCTTGACGCCGACCACCTTGCCATCCTCGGAGACGATGGACACCGGGTTGGTCAGCACGTGGAACTCGATGCCCTCGTCATGGGCGGCGACGACTTCCTCGCGGTCGGCCGGCATGTCGGCCTCGGTGCGGCGGTAGACCAGGTGGACCTTCTTGGCGCCCATGCGGACGGCCGAGCGGACGCAGTCCATGGCGACGTTGCCGCCGCCGACCACCACCACTTCGCCGTCGATCGGATGCGGCTTGATGCCGGCGACGTGGTCGTGGACCTTCAGGAGGAAGCCGATGCCGGACTCGTAGCCGACGAGGCTGGTATCCTCGTTGTCGCAGCCCATCTTGGTGCCTTCCTGGCAGCCGAGGGCCAGGAACACCGATTTGTAGCCACGCTTCATCAGGTCATCGACGCTGAAATCCGTGCCGAGACGCTGGTTGAAGAAGAAGCGGCCGCCGAGATTGGTGATGGCGTTCATCTCGTTGAGGAGAACGTCCTTCGGCAGACGGTAGGACGGGATGCCGATGGCGGCCATGCCGCCGGCCTCGCCCTGGGCCTCGAAGATGTCGACGTGATAGCCGCGCATCAACAGGTGGTAGGCGCAGGAGACGCCGGCCGGGCCGGCGCCGATCACGGCCACCCGCTGGTCTTCCGGCAGCACGTGGGCGATCATGTCCTTGGAGAACACCAACGGATGCGGGCCGGTCTGGTACTCGGCGACGTAGCGCTTCAGGATCTTGATGCCGACCGCCTCGTCGACCATCTTGCGACGGCAGGCCGCCTCGCAGAAGCGGACGCAGACGCGGCTGCAGGTAGCGGCCATCGGGTACTTCTGCAGGATGACGCCCAGCGAATGCTCGGGCTTGCCGTCGCGGATGTAATCGATGTAGCGCGGCACGTTGACCTTGGAGGGACAGGCCTCGATACAAGGCGCCGTCATGTAGCTCATGGCGTGCTGGGCGCGGGCCGGCTGCTTCTTGGCTAGCTCGGCCTCGAACTCGTCGCGGAAGGCTTCGATGGCCTTGACGAGGGCGGTGCCGCAGGACTGGCCGAGGCCGCAGAGCGAGGTCGCGCGCATCTGCTCGGACATGGCAGCTATGCCGTCGAGGTCGAGGTCGCCGTCAAGGCCGCGGCGCATGGCGCCGAGCGCATCGCGCACCAGCACGGTGCCCATGCGGCAGGGGGTGCACTTGCCACAGGACTCGTCGGCCGCCTTGCTCAGATACTGCCAGAACGTGTCGAGAAGGTTGACAGACTCGTCGAAGACGAAGAAGCCGCGATCGGCGACAAAGGCGCGGATCGGGTTGTTGTCGTCGAACACCTCGAAGTCCTTGAGGTCGGGAGGCGTGGCGCCCTCCGCGGCCTTTCCCTGGCGGTAATCGTGGACGATGCCGTCCCACACGCCATAAACAACCTGTGCCATGCTGCCACCCCCATTTGGTTGGGCGTTCCCCCACACGTCTGTCACAGGCGAGCGACTGCCGGGGAAATGTGTCCGTATCAGCCATGCCATAATGTAGGGGCAGTTATTCGACAATGACGAAAGTCAAACGGCGGAGGGAACCGTAGTTGCTTTTTCCCTTTTTCGATTTAGATGCTTCCGATTCTCAGCTTTCGCATTACGCGTTAGTGCGTATAGAGGTGAACTCCTATCCGTAAATCTTCGCAAGAACTTGGTTCGGAAGTCGTTTTCCGCTCGTGACCTGTCGGCGCGGCCGGCGTTTCCCCGCGCCGCGAGTTGGGCTTGGTCGTTATTGCGGCGCATCCGCTTGTCCGAAAAGTCTGCAACTTTTCGGGCGGATGCTTTAGTGTCGGCCCGATCCCTTCCCGAGCAGCCCGTCGTCGCCCGATTGCAGGTTCCGCCATGACAGTTTCCTCCATGACCGCAGGCGTGAGCCGCCGCCGCTTTCTCGAATGCCTCGCCGCCGCCGGTCTTGCCGCGCTGTCCGTTCCGGCCGCCCGGGCGGCCGGGCTCGACCGGCTGACCGTCTGGGGCATGCCGGCGTCGCCGTCGGTGGTGCTGGCGCGGGCGGTGGCGTCGGGGGCGCTGGCGCCGCTCACCGGCGAGGCGCGCTTCGACGTCTGGCGCACCGCCGACCAGATGCGGGCCGGCGTCATCTCCGGCGACATCGAGCTGTTCGCCGCGCCGAGCTATGCCGCCGCCAACCTCTACAACCGCGGCGCGGGCGTCCGCCTCGTCAACGTGCTGACCTGGGGCCTGCTCTATGTCTTCGCCGGGCGGGGGGTGAGCATCGGCCAGATCGAGGACCTGAAAGGCAAGTCGCTGCTGGTCGGCTCGAAGAACGACGCACCGGACCTCCTTACCCGCTTCGTGCTGAAAGAAGCCGGGCTCGACCCGGACAAGGATATCAAGCTCTCCTACGTCGGCACCTCGGCCGAGGCGGTGCCGCTGCTGTTGGCCGGCAAGGCCGACGCCGCCGTGCTGCCGGAGCCGGCGGCCAGCGCCGCCGAGATCAAGGCCCGTCAGGCCGGCGTCGCCGTCACCCGCGCCCTTGACGTCACCGAACTCTACGCCGCCCGCACCGGCCGCCCGGCCGGCGTACCGCAGGCCGGCCTCGCGGTGACGGAGCGCTTCCTCGACGCCCATCCCGAGGTAGTCGCGGCGCTGCATGCCGCCTGCATCGAGGCGGCCGGCTGGGTGGCCGCCAACCCTGCGGACGCGGCGGCGCTGATCGCCGGTCCTTTGAAGCTGCCGGCGCCGATCGTCGAGGCATCGCTGCCGCGCTTCCGCCTGAAGGTTGCCTCGGCCGCCGAGGCGCGGGACGACCTCGAAGCCTATTTCCGGGCGCTGATGACGCTGTCGCCGGACATCGTGGCCGGGCGCCTGCCGGAGCCGGCCTTCTACTGGGGACGCTGAGGCCATGGCCGGGCGCTTCTGGCGTCAACTCTTCAGCGGCGAACGCCGCTGGGCGGCGCTCGGCATCCTCGCCGTGCTGGCGCTGTGGGAAGCCGGGCACCGCGCCTATGGCGACTTCGTGCTGCCGTCGCCGCTGGCGACGCTGGCCGTCCTCGGCCGCCTCACCCTGGACGGCGATCTCGGGCCGGCGATCCTGACGACGACGCGCGACGCGCTCTCCGGCTTCCTGGTGGCGACGCTGATCGGCTCGCTGCTCGGCGGATTGGCCGGCCGCTCAACGCCGCTCCGGGCCATGCTGCAACCGGTCGCCACCATGCTGATCGGCGTGCCGGCCATCGCCTGGGTGGTACTGTCGCTTCTGTGGTTCGGCGGTTCCGGCCTTGCCGCCACCTTCTCGGTGGCCGTCGCCGTGGGGCCGGTGGTGTTCGCGGCGGCGATGCAGGGCACCCGCACCGTCGACGGCAGCCTCCGGGTGATGGCCCGCTCCTTCCGCGTGCCGTTTCACGTGCTGCTTGCCGACGTCTATCTGCCGCATGTGCTCTCCTATCTGCTGCCGGCTCTCGGCGCGGCGCTGGCCATGAGCTGGAAGGTTGCGGTGATGGCCGAGTTGCTGTCCGGGGCCGGCGGCATCGGCGACGGCCTCGCCGCGGCGCGCGCCGAGGTCGACACCGCCCGGACCATGGCTTGGGTGGTCGTGGTGGTGGCGCTGCTGCTGATCGTCGAGCGCCTGATCATCGAGCCGGTGCGCCGCTATTTCGACACCTGGCGGCGCGGCCTGCCGGGGGAGGCGCCATGAGCGGCGAAGCGCTGGTCGCCACGGGACTGTCGCACGGCTTTGCCGGCGTGCCGGTGCTGGACGGCATCGATCTCACCGTGCCGCGCGGCGGCGTGCTGGCCATCCTCGGCCCGTCCGGCGCCGGCAAGACGACGCTGCTGGCCATCCTCGGCAGCCTTCTGGTGCCCGACGCCGGCCACGTCGAACGACCGTTCGAGCGGCCGGCTTTCGTGTTTCAGGACCCGCTGCTGCTGCCGTGGCGGACGGCGCGCGGCAATGTCGCCTTCGCGCTGACCGGCCGGCGGCTCTCCCGTGCCGAGCGGCTCTCCCGATCGCGATCGATGCTGGTCAAGGTCGGCCTCGGCCAGGACGAGGCCGGCCGCTATCCGCATCAGCTTTCCGGCGGCATGAGGAAGCGGGTGGCGCTCGCCCGGGCGCTGGCCGTCGAGCCCGACCTCTTGCTGCTCGACGAGGCCTTCTCGGCGCTCGACGTCGGCCTCGCCCGCGAGATGCAGCGGCTGGTCCGCCTCGACGCGCAGGAGCGCGGCGTCACCGTCGTGTTGGTGACGCATGATCTCTCGGAAGCGGTGCGGCTCGCCGACCAACTGGTGGTGCTGAGCGGCCGGCCGGCGCATGTCGCCTGCCGCGTTGCCATCGGCCGGCCGTCGCGTCTGCGCGACGACGCCTTTGTCGAGGCGGAAATCCGCCGCCTCGCCGCGTCCGAGGCGATCCGCGACGCCTTCCGGCCGACCCTGTCAGGCTGACGGGACGGCCGGCGTCTCGGGCTTCTCCTCGTGGATGCGGAACCAGGCGACGTAGAGGGCCGGCAGGTAAATCAGCGTCAGCGCCGTGCCGACGATGATGCCGCCCATCATGGCGAAGGCCATCGGCTGCCAGAACAGTTCGCCGGCGATGGGGATCAGGCCGAGACTGGCGGCCAGCGCCGTCAGCACGATCGGCCTGAGGCGATGGCTGGATGCCTCGACCACCGCGTTCCAGGCCGGCTGGCCCTCGGCCCGCAGCCGCTCGATCTGGTCGACCAGGATCACCGAGTTGCGGATCAGGATGCCGACCAGCGCCAGCACGCCGAGGATGGCGACGAAGCCGAGCGGCGCGCCGGTTGGCAGCAGCGCCGCCACCACGCCGATCAAGGCGAGCGGCGCCACCGCCACCACCAGGATGAGGCGGCTGAAGCTCTGGAGCTGGATCATCAGCACCGTCAGCATGATGAACACCATCAGCGGCACCACGGCGATGATCGGCGCTTGCGCCTTCTGCGATTCCTCGGCCGAGCCGGCGGTCACCAGCGTGTAGCCGGCCGGCAGGCCGGCGGCGAAGGCGTCGATCGACGGCGCCAGCTCGCCGACGATGGTGTCGGCCTGCGTCGCGTCGGCGCGGGCCGCCTTGATGGTGACGGTGGGCAGGCGGTTGCGGCTCCACACCACCGGCTGCTCGATCTCGTAGCGCAGGTTGGCGACGGCGGCGAGCGGCACGCTGACGCCATTCACCGACGCCAGCTGGAGATTCTTCAACGTCTCGATGGAGTTGCGCTCCTCCGGCACGGCGCGGCCGACCACGGCGATCTGGTAGATGCCGTCGCGGATGCGGGTGACGGTGGCGCCGCCGATGATGCCGTAGAGGGCGTTGGAGATGTCCTGCGAGGAGACGCCGAGCAGGCGCGCCTTGTCCTGCATGACGTCGACCTTGACGACGCGGCCCGGCTCGCCCCAGTCGGCGACGACGTTGTCGACATGCGGATTGGCGGCGACCACGGCGGCCAGCCGGCCGGACGCTTCCCGCACGCCCTCGATGTCCGGGCCGGACAGGCGATAGGCGACGGGACGGCCGACCGGCGGGCCAATCTCCAGGAGACGGACGAAGCAGTCGACGCCGGGGAAGCTCTGGTGGAGATAGGCGGAGAACTCCGCCCTCAGCCGGTCGCGCGTCTCCTCGTCGCGGGTGACGACGACGGTCTGGCCGAAATAGGGGGCGGCCGGCTCCTGGTCGAAGGTCAAGAGGAAGCGCACGGCGCTACGACCGACGTAGGTCGACCAGTGGTCGACGCCGTCCTTGCCCTTCAGCATGTCCGTCTCGAAGCGGGCGATCAGCCGGCTGGTCTCCTCGATGGAGGCGTTCTGCGGCAGCGTGAAATCGACGATCAGCTCGGAGCGGTCGCTGTCGGGGAAGAACTGTCGCTGGACATGCGTGAGGCCGTAGAGCGACAGGCCGAAGGCGAACAGCGTCAGGCCGATGACCACGAAGCGGTGGTGGAGGCCGAGCACCAGCAGCCGCTCGAAGCCGCGGGTGAAGCGGGTCTTGCCGCCGGCGTGCTGCTTCATCGCCTTCGGCAGCACGGTGACGCCGATCAGCGGCGTGAACACCACGGCGACGATCCACGACACCAGCAGCGACACGGCGATCACCACGAACATGGTGAAGGTGAACTCGCCGGCCATCGACGCGTTGAGGCCGACCGGAATGAAGCCGGCCACCGTCACCAGCGTGCCGGTCAGCATCGGGAAGGCGGTGGAGGTGTAGACGGCGGTCGCCGCCTTCGGCAGCGAGTCGCCGGCTTCGAGGCGGGCGACCATCATCTCGACGGCGATCATGGCATCGTCGACGAGCAGGCCGAGGGCGATGATCAGCGCGCCGAGCGATACGCGCTGCAAGGAGATATCCGCGGTCTCCATCACCATGAAGGTGATGGCGAGCACCAGGGGGATGGAGAGGGCCACCACTACGCCGGCCCGGAGACCGAGGCTGACGAAGCTGACCAGGAGCACGATGGCCACGGCCTCGAACAGCGCCTGCGTGAAGCCGGACACCGCCTTCTCCACCAGCTTCGGCTGGTCGGCCACCTGATGGACGCTGATGCCGATCGGCAGTTCCGCCTCGATGCGCGCCATCTCGGCCCGGAGCGCCTCGCCGAATTTCAGGAGGTTGGCGCCGGCCTTCATGCCGATGGCGATGGCGACGGCCGGCTCGCCGTTGTAGCGGAACGCCTCGCTCGGCGGGTCGGCGTAGCCGCGGCTGATCGTCGCCACGTCGGCCAGGCGGAAGAAGCGGCCGTTGACGCGGAGGTTGACCGCCTCGAGGCTCTTTTCCGAGCGGAACTCGCCCGATACCCGCACCGACACCCGCTCGGTGCCGGTATCGATGGTGCCGGAGGGGTTGACGGCGTTCTGCTCGGCCAGCGTGGTCAGCACCGCCTTCTCGTCGACGCCATAGGCGGCGAGCTGGCGCGGCGAGAATTCGAGGTAGATCACCTCGTCCTCGGCGCCGACGATCTCCACCTTGCCGACGTTGTCGACGGAGAGGATGCGGGTGCGTACGGCCTCGGCATAATCGCGCAGCTGGCGCTTCGAGAAGCCGTCGGCGGTCAGCGCGTAGATGTTGCCGTAGACGTCGCCGAAGTCATCGTTGAAGAACGGGCCGATCACACCGTCCGGCATCTCGGCGCGGATGTCGGAGACGAGGTTGCGCACCCGTACCCAGGTGCCTTCGACCTCCCTGGCCTTGGTGTCGTTCCTGAGGTTGACGAAGACGGTGGTGACGCCGGGCCGCGTCAGGTTGCGCGTGAAATCGAGGTTGGGCAGCTCCTGCAGCTTCTTCTCGATGCGGTCGGTGACCTGCTGGGTCATCTCCGTCACCGAGGCGCCCGGCCAATAGGCCTGTACCACCATGGTCTTGATGGTGAAGGAGGGATCCTCCTCGCGGCCAAGGTTCAGGTAGGAAAACACGCCGAACAGCGTGAAGATGAGCATGAAGTACCAGACCAGCGACTTGTGTTCGAGCGACCAGTCGGAGAGATTGAAACTCTTCACAGCACGTCTCCCCCGGCGTCCGCGTCGGCCGGCACCGCCACCGTCTGTCCTTCTTCGAGGCTGTGGACGCCGGCCATCACCACCCGTTCGCCGGCGGCAAGGCCCGAGACGACGCCGAGGCGGTCGTCGTCGGCCGGCGCCGTGCTCACCGGCCTCAGGGCAACCGTGCCCTCGCGCCGGATGGCGGGCTTGCTCTCGTCGACCGTCACCACCCAGACGAAGGACTTGCCGCCCTCAGTCAGCACCGCCGCCTGCGGCAGGATGATCGCCGGCCTCGCCGTCTCGTCGGGCCTGACCTCGACGGTGGAGCCGAGGCGGAACAGGCTCGGCGGATCGACGAGGGCGATCTTCAGGCGGCGGGTGCGGGTCAGCTGGTCGGCTTCCGGGGCGATCTCCCTGAGGGTGCCGGCGATGGCGCGGTCGGGGGCGATCTGCGGCGCCACGATGAAGGGGGTGCCGAGGGCAAGTGTGCCGGCCATCCAGTCGGGCACGTCGATCACCGCGTCGCGGGGATCAGGCTTGGCAATGGTGATGACGCTTTCGCCGGCCGCCACCGTCTGGCCGGGCTCGGCGCCGGTGGCGGTGACGACGCCGGCCAGTCCGGCCCGCAACTCGGTGCGCCCGAGCGCGTCGCGCGCCTTGTCGAGGTCGGCCTGGGCCTGGCGGACGGCGGCGTCGGCGGTATCGAGGGCGGCGCGGGCATCGTCGAGGCTGGACTTGGCGGCAGTGCCGCTCGCCTGCAGCGTCTCGACGCGGGTGACGGTGACGGCGGCGTTGTCCCGCTCGGCCTGGCGGTTGCCGAGCGCCGCCTCGGCGGCGCGGGCCCTTAGGTCGAATGTGGCGGCGTCGAGGGTGGCGACGAGATCGCCGGGCTGGACCGTGTCGCCGACGTCGGCGTTGCGCGTCATCAGCCGGCCCAGCATCTCGAAGCCGAGGTCGGCCTTGTCGCGCGCCTCCACCGTGCCGACGAAGGATTGCAGGGCGGTGTCATCGACGGCGACGCGCGCCGACAGCACCGGCCGGACCGGCGGCGGCGGCGCCTCGGCCTCCGGCCGGCAGGCGGCGAGACCCAGCAGGGCGACGAGGATCAGGCGGCGGATCACGGCGTCTCCTCCCCGACGATCTCGACGGTGGCGCCGGGTCTCAGCAGCTTGCCGCCGTCGACGACGACGCGATCGCCGTCGACAAGGCCGCTCTCGACGACCAGGGTGTCGGTGGTGTAGGCGGCGATGCCGATCGGCCGGAGATCGGCGCTGGCGCCGTCCTTGTCGATCACCCAGACGGCCGGGGCGCCGTCTTGTTCGGCGAGCGCCCGGGCGGGCAGCAGCACGGCGCGGATCTCCCGGCCGGGAATGTGGCCGGTGACCGGCGCGCCGAGGCTCATGGCGGCGGGCGGAGTGCCGATGTCCACCTTGACGCGGACGGTGCCGGTGCGCGTTTCGACGGTGGGCGAGATCTCGCGCACCTTGCCGGGCACGGTGACGGACGGATCCTTGACGAGGCTGACCGTCACATCGGGCAGCGTGGTGACCGACAGGAAAATCTGCTCGTAGACGTCGAAGACGGCGTCGCGCGGGCCGTCGACGGCAACGATGAACACCGGCCGGGCGGCGGCGGCGATCTCGCCGGCGTCGGCGGTGCGGGCGGTGACGATCCCGTCGGCGTCGGCCCGCAACTCGGTGTAGCCAAGGTTGGCGCGGGCGATGTCGAGGGCGGCCTTGGCCGATTCGACGGTGCCGGTGGTGGTGCGCACCGCCTTGGTCGCCGCGTCGAAGGCCGACTGGGTGGTGAAGCCCTTGTCGAGCAGCGTCTTCTGCCGATCGAAGGCCGAACTGGCCTGACGGGCGCCGGCCTCGGCGGCGGCGAGCGCCGCCTCGGCGTTGGCGACGTCGGCCTGCTGCTGGCTGGGGTCGAGACGGGCAAGCAGGTCGCCCTTGGTGACGTGATCGCCGACGTCGACGAAGCGCTCGGCGATGCGGCCGGACAGGCGGAAAGACAGCCGCGAGGAAGTGCGCGCGCCGACCTCGCCGGTCAGCGACAGCGTCTCGGAATGCGGCACCGGATGGGCGACGGCGATGCGCACGGCGACCGACCGGTCGGCCGCGGCTGGCGGCTCCGCGGCGATTGCCGGAGGGAGGACGAGAAGGGCGGCGGCAATCAGCGGCAAAAGCCTCACGACGGTCTCCGTCAGGAACGGGTAAGGCGGAGTGCACCTGCCCCGACGTCTCGGGGTAGGCCTATCTTCTTGCGTGTGATATCAGCTTTCCGGCGCGTAATAGTAGTAGCTGTTGTACTTATTGCGGTAGGAGCCGACGCCAAGCTCGGCCTTGGACAGCACGGCGGCGATCGGTAGGTCGTCGCCGGCCGTGGTGCGCAGGTCGTTGACCGCCGAGCGGACGTCGCGCTGCGAGGTGGATGCCCAATGGACCACCAGCGTCACGATGTCGGCGCGGGTGGCGAGATACTGGGCGTCGACCACCGGCAGGATCGGCGGCGTGTCGAGCACGATGATCTCGAAGCGCTCCTTCGCCAGCTCCATCAGAAGGTTGAACTGGGCGGTCTCGATCAGGCTATCGGTGGAGGTGCGGTGGCTGGACTTGCCGACGATCATGTCGAGGCCCGGCACCTTGTCCTTGGTGACGAACTGGCGGATCGACTGCGAGTCGAGCGATAGCGTCAGGTAGTCGGCGAGGCCGTTCTCCGGCGCCAGCCCAAGGCTGGGGGCCACCGACGGCCGCCGGAGGTCGCAGTCGACCAGCAGCACGCGCTTGCCGGACATGGCGAAGGCGCGGGCGATGGCGATGGCGGTGGTGGTCTTGCCTTCGCCGGGGATGGCCGAGCCGACCATGACGATCAGGCCGCCCTCGCGCGTCTTGTCCTGCAGCTTGCGCCTCAGCATGTTCTCGAGGCCGAGGCGGATGCGCCGGATCGACTCGCTATAGGCGGTGAGCGGATGGTCGATCAGTTCGCTCGCCACCTGCGATCGCTCGGTGATCGAGCGGCCGCCGCGCGACAGCAGCGGGATCGACGAGATCACCGGAATGCCGAGCACCGCCTCGAACTGCTGATCGGAGGTGAAGCCGCCGATGAAGTTCTCGTTGAGGAAGGCGAGGCCAAGGCCAAGGCCGAGACCTGCGGTGACGGCAAGCATCAAGATCAGCCTGGTCTTCGGGGCGCTCGGCTCGTCGGGCGGCAGGGCCGCGGAGACGATGCGACTGTCGGCGAGCTGCAGGTCGGCCTGCGTCTCGACGCCGCGCAGGCGCTGCAGTATGTCCTGGTAAAGCGTCTTGGCGACCGACGACTCCTGCTGAAGCTCGTAGATCTTGACCATGACGTCGTTGGAGAGGTTGCTGGACAGCACGATGTCGCGGATCGAGCCGCGCAGTCGGTCTTGCTCTTCCTGGGTCGTGCGGATTCGGCTGGAGAGTTGCCCCAGTTCGACGTTGACCTGATCGGTGAGACGCTGGTCGATCTGGGCGAGGCTGGCGCGCAGGTTGCTCTCCCGTGACGAGCCGGCGGCGGCGCTGCTCATGTCGGCCAGCACCTTGTCGCGCTCCGCCTTGAGCTGGCTGACGGTGTCCGACCTCAACTGGGCGGCGATACCGTCCCAGTTCTTGCCGGCGACCAGGGTGGAAACACTGGCCTGCAGCGACTGTGCCGACACGCTTTCGGCCTTCAGCGCGTCGAGGCTGGCGCGCATCGCCTTGATGTCGTCGCGGTTGCTGTCGTTGGAAACCTTCTCGATATTTTCGTTGACGAAGGAATCGATGCGGTTCTCGGTCTCGTTGATGGTCGTCGACGCTTGGGCAAGGCGGCGATTGAGGGCGTCGCGCACGCTGAGGGCGTTGGAGATCTTGGCGTCGACCTGGGCGTCGATATAGGTGCTGGACAGCGTATTGGCGATCAACGCCGCCTTGGCGGGGTCGGCGGATGTGGCCGAGACGCTGATGATGTAGGTGAGGCCTCGACGGGCGATGCTGACGCGGTCGGAAAAGCGTGTCAGCACGGCGCGTAATTGCGTGTCGGTATCGGCCAGCAGGTTCTCCAGGGTCTTGATCTTCAGGAAGACCATCAACCGGTCGAGGGTGCCGAGCTTGACGCCGAATTCCGGATCCTTGACGAGGCCAAGGCGGGCGATCGCCCCGAGCTGGGTCGACGGCGACTTGAGAATCTCGACCTCGCTTTCGACGCGGGCATTGTCGGTCGGCAGCAGCGACATCTGGCTCTCGGGGTCGAGGGCATTCTTCTGTCGCGGATCGACCAGAATCAGCGTCGAGGCGGTATAGGTCGGCGTTTGCAGGAAGACATAGACGGCGGCGAGGCCGGCGACGATCAGGACCGTTGAGAGAATGAGCCAGATCTGGCGGCGGATGAGACCAATTGCGCTACGAACATCGAACTCGGATGAATCCATTTGAAGAAAACTTCCTTGAACTTATTCCGACACCACTATGACCGAAATCACGCCAGCAACCAAGCGGCCAAGGCGTTGAGAGAGCGTCAGCTGTCAGGAATTCGCCGGAAATGACGTGTTTGGTTAACCACGTCTGGAGCGGGAAGGCCGGACGAGCGGCCTCCGCCATCAGAAACTCAGAGACCCAAGTGAAAAGATAGATGGTCCGGACGTCATCGTCACCCAGACCTAAAAACGGCAATTCACAAGTTTAGGCCGTGGCCTGAAAATCAAGACCACGGCCTTTCTCACAGGTCGTTCAGCTAAATGCAATGTCAGGGAGCACCGGCACTGGCGCTGCCGTCATCCAGAACGGAGAAGGAACCGCCACCGGGACTGTCGGAAACCGACGGGGCGGCCGCGACCGGAGTAATTGCTCCCGTCTGACCTTCCGGCGGCAGGCCGGCGTAGCGAACACTGACCAGCTCGTTGATCTCACTGACGAGCGTGGGAGAAAGCCCCGGCGGAATGGAATTCAGCAGCGCCTCAAGGCTGGCACGACATGCTCCTTGCCCGGCGGCAGTCGACGTGGCGCCAGGCGTCTCGCACTGAAGCTGGACATTGCTTATCGCCTGCAGGAGCTGCGCCGTCACGCCGGGCTGGCCGCTCAGGGTGTTCGTGAGACCACCCGCCGTCGTTGCCGCAAAGCCGCCTGACGCCGAAGAGAAAGCCAGGGCGAGGCCGAGAGATGTAGAAAGGAAAAGTCTAGCCATAATGATTGTCTCCTATAAAGTCTGCATCAAACCGGGGTCTCAAGACCCCCACCCGTCGCCGTATTTTGTATGTAATTTACATTAAGGAATTGCCTTGGCGCAAGCGGAGTTTTTCGTGTTTAGGTGTTTTTCCTAATCAGGGTTACCCTGCCTTGGGCCTCGGTTTATCCCATCGCTGAAAAAGGCGGAAATCCGCCAAATTTTCTTTGCCGACCGATAGGCCGTCACCTGGCTTCCCGGACTCGCGACGGCGCATTTGCAGCTTCGCAGCTCTTTGGGGGACATTGACCGCCCCTCCGATATGGTTAACAGGCCACTCGCGAAAGCGCTTAAAATTTGAATTGTATTTGATTTAATCGCGCCGTCCGCCAGTAGAAAATTGTTGTCCCTGTCGATCAACCGAATCTCAAAGAAAATCTGGTCAACTCGTTCCAGATAAGGCTCGACGGGAGTTTGTAGCCATGAACAAGTTGATCCGGATGCTGGCCGTCTCTGCCGTTGCCATCATCCTTCCGCAAGTGGCTTCGGCCGGTTTCTTCAATGTTCCCAAGCAGCAGCTCGATCTGCCGATGGCGGGCAAGGTCAATACCAAGGGCTATACGCTCGGACCGACCGGTTTCTATGTCATGTGCGCGACCATGCCCTCGGCCTGCAAGGTCCAGCGGGCCCGCAATGTCGGAACGGAGGCAGGCGGCATAAAACTGACGGTCGACGCGCTTTCGCTGATTGATCGCGTCAATCGCGAAGTCAACGGGTCGATGCGGCCGCAGGCGGAAGCAGGGGGCGCCGACGTCTGGAAGATCGGCGGCTCGTCCGGCGACTGCGAGGATTACGCGCTGACCAAGCGGGCGGCGCTGCTGCGCAAGGGATTCCCGAGTTCGTCGCTGTTGATGACCTCCGTGGTCACCCGGCGCGGCGAGTTGCACGCCGTCCTGATGGTACGCACCGATCGCGGCGACTTCGTGCTGGACAACCTCAGCCCGCTGGTCAAGCCCTGGAGCGCCACCGGTTACCGTTTCACGTCGATGCAATCGCCGGACAATCCGCGCATGTGGGTCCGGCTGTAGGAACCGCAATCGCATTCTTGTCGATGGAGGCCCCGGCGGACGACGGGGTCTTCTTCATTGGCAGCCTTCGGTCAGAAGCCGTTGCCGCGAACGATCTCGTGGACGAAGGTTTGGTAGAGGATCCGGATGTCCAGCCAGATCGAGAAGTCGCGAATATACTCGATGTCGCGCACCACCCGCATCACCGCCGGCTCGACTTCGGTCGTCGGGCCGCGCAGGCCGTTCGCCTGAGCAAGGCCGGTGATGCCGGGCCGCATGGCGTGGCGGCGCTCGTAGCCGATGACCAGGTCCTCGTAGCGGACGCCGGCAGCCAGCATGCCCGGCACGTGCGGCCGCGGACCGACCAGCGACATGTCGCCCTTCAGTACGTTGAAGAGCTGCGGCAACTCGTCGATGTTGGTCTTGCGGATGATGCGGCCGATCGGCGTTATACGCGGATCGCAGGCGGTCGTCTGGACTACGCCGGAAAGATCGCAGCGATCGCTGTACATCGAGCGGAATTTCAAGATCTCGAACGGCTTGTTGTCCAGTCCCGTCCGTTCCTGTCGGAAGAACACCGGTCCGGGGCTGGTGAACTTGATGATGGCGGCGACGGCGATCAGCAGCGGCGACAGCAGGACGAGGCCAAGCGCCGCACCGACGATGTCAACGGCTCGCTTGGCCGCGATATGCAGCGCCCGCCAGTTGCCGGCCGCCTCGGATGGGCCATCGTCCAGCGCGGCGTCGCCGTAACCGCTCAGCGTCGCTGCCAGCGACTGTCCAGCCGGGAAGGAGGGCGTCGACATCATGCGGACGCTGAAGGCGTGGGTGTAGCGGGAGGAAGACCCGCTATCGGTCGGCGTCAGATCGTACAGTCCGAACGAACTCTCGGCGCCACCTTCAGAAAAGTCGTGATTGGGATCCGTCAGACGCATTACATCCCCCGAAAATATAAAAGAAAACCGGGAAAACCCCGTGAGGCTCTATCCGGCGGTAACCGCCGCGATGATTACCTTAGGTAACAAAACATTTACCAATCTAGTAGATTCCCCTTAGGCTCGCAAGCCAGACGCCGGCTGTAAAACCAGAAGCCATGCGTTTGGTGCAAGGCTTGCTTCGGCTCCACAACCGTCGTTCCACGGATTGCAATCGCCGTGCCATGAAAAGCTGGCATTCTGCGTGCCGGAATCGAACACGTTGACGAGAACGCTGGTGATCCTTCCCCACTTTCGTTGTTAATTTTGATTAAACTTATATCACGATTGTCCGCCACCGCACCGATTCATTGGTCGGAGGGCAAGAACTGCAATATTTCGGCACATGCTGCGCGATAGGGCAGCAGAAGATCACTTCAGCCGCAGCGGCAGACCGGCGGCAACAAACCATGCCTCGCCGGCCACGGCGGCAACCTGCTGGTTGAGCCGGCCGGCCGCGTCGCGGAAGCGGCGGGCGAGGGCGTTGTCCGGCACGATGGAGAGACCGACCTCGTTGGCGACCAGCACCACCGGTCCAGCCGCCGCCGCGAGCGCCGCGACGAGACGATCGCCCTCGGCGTCGAGATCGGCGTCGGCGAGCAGGCGGTTGCTGAGCCAGAGGGTCAGGCAGTCGACGAGAACGGCCCGATCGCCGCGGCTCTCGGCGGCGATCGCCTCGGCGAGCCGGTGTGGTGCCTCGACGGTGCGCCAGTCGGCGCCACGGCCGCGGCGGTGGACTTCCACGCGTTGCCGCATCTCATCGTCGAGGCACTCGGCGGTGGCGACATAGACGCGCTCGCCGGCCGAAAGAGCGCGCGTCCGCTCCTCGGCGAAGCGGCTCTTGCCGGAGCGGGCGCCACCCAGAACGAAGACGATCGGTGCCAAGGCTTTCCTCCGTGCTCTCTGCTTCCTGAGCCGCCTGTCTGCTGCTATGAGCCACCCCTTAGCCGAAAGTAGCATGATCCTTGCAAAGACAGTCGCGGCCCGCGTGTTTCCAGATTCGCCAGGGACCGTTCCGGCAGCAACTGCCGGCGGTGCGAATCGCCTGAAGCGCCTGGGTTCAAGAGACGAAAAGGGGAACCCGATGTCCACCTCAGACGGAAGCGTCAGCTACAAGAAGGCTGACGCCAGCTATTTCGAGCAGCGGCACCTGTCGCGCTATGCCGGCATCTGGTCGCTGTGGGCGCTGGGTGTCGGCGCCGTGATTTCCGGCCATTTCTCCGGCTGGAACTTCGGCTTCGCCACCGGCGGCTGGGGCGGCATGCTGGCCGCCGGCGCCATCATCGCCGTCATGTATCTCGGTCTGACCTTCTCGATCGCCGAGATGAGCCCGGCGCTGCCGCACACCGGCGCCGCCTATTCCTTCGCCCGCACGGCCATGGGTCCGTGGGGCGGCTTCGTCACCGGCCTCTGCGAGAATGTCGAATATGTCATCACGCCGGCGGTGATCGTCACCTTCATCACCGCCTACGTGAACTCCATCCTGGGGCTCGACGCTGCCTATTCGCCGCTCGTCTGGATCGTTTTCTATGCGATCTTCCTCGGCCTCAACGTGTTCGGCCTCGAGCTGTCGTTCAAGGTGACGCTGGTGGTGACGGTGATCTCGCTCGCCGTGCTGGTGTTCTTCTGGGTGAGCGCCATCCCGCACATGGACTTCTCGCGCTGGGCGCTCAACATCGGCGTCGGACCGGACGGCGCGGCCATCGAGCTGCCGGACGGCGGCGGCGATCTGTTCCCCTTCGGCTTCTCGGGTGTGCTCGCCACGCTGCCGTTTGCCGTCTGGCTGTTCCTCGCCATCGAGCAACTGCCGCTCGCCGCCGAGGAATCGGTCGATCCCAAGCGCGACATGCCCAAGGGCATCATCCTCGGCATCTGCACGCTGATCCTCTCGGCCCTGATGATCGTGCTGCTCAACCCGTCGGTGGCCGGCGTCGGCGCCTTCCATCTCGGATCGTCGCTGGAGCCGCTGCTCGACGGCTTCCGTGCCGTCTACGGCGACGGCGGCGTGGTGCTGCTGGGCATCGTGGCGCTGACCGGCCTCGTCGCCTCCTTCCACACCATCCTCTATGCGCAGGGGCGGCAGGTCTATTCGCTGTCGCGGGCCGGCTATTTCCCGACCGTGCTGTCGCTGACCCACCCCCGGTTCCGGACGCCGCATGTGGCGATGATCGCCGGTTCGCTGACCGGCCTCGCCGTCATGCTGATCATCTGGTTCGCGCTCGGTGCCGCCGAGGGCGGCGCGGCGATCGGCTCGGTGCTGCTCAACATGGCGGTGTTCGGCGCCATGTTTTCCTACATCATGCAGGCGATCTCCTTCATCCTGCTCAGGCTCAACCAGCCGGACATCGAGCGTCCCTATCGCAGCCCGCTCGGCATTCCCGGCGCGGCGCTGACGGTCGTCATCGCCTGCGTCACCCTCTACTACCAGGTGCAGGACCCCAACTTTTCCAAGGGCGTGCTCTGGGTGGCGGTGTGGTTCGCGGTGGCGATCCTCTACTTCGCCTTCGTCGGCCGCCACAAGCTGATCCTGTCGCCGGAGGAGGAGTTCGCCATCGCCCATGCGGCCGGCGGCGTCGACCCCGGTTCCGAGGAGCCGGCGCCGGCCGAATGAGCCTCCACTCACTGGCTATCTGAAACGCGGGGCGCCTTCCCTCGGGAGGGCGCCCCGCCGCTTTTGCCGCATGCCCTTGATCGTCGGGCGCCGACATGCAGAGATGGTGTTCCGGCAATTCCCGGCCGGCCAGCCGGCCGCAGGTTTCAGGAGCTTTCCGATCATGCCCGAGGTCATGAAGCTCATCTCGCCCGTCGACGGTTCGGTCTATGCCGAGCGGGCCATCGCCACCGACGCCGAGATGAACCGCGTATTCCGTCTCGCCCGCGACGCCCAGCGGGGCTGGGCGAAGCTGCCGCTCGACAGCCGCATCGGCTATTGCCTGAAGGCCCTCGACGCCCTTCTCGCCATGCGGCCGCGCGTCGCCGAGGAGCTGACCCGGCAGATGGGCCGGCCGATCCGCTACGCACCCTTCGAACTCAACGGCGTCGAGCAGCGCACCCGCTACATGGCGCAGATCGCCGCCGACAGTCTGGCGCCGCTCGACAGCGGCCTCGAGTTCGGCGATCACGGCGCCCGCCGCTTCATCAGCCGCGAGCCGCTCGGCGTCGTCTTCGTGGTGGCGCCCTGGAACTATCCCTATCTTACCACCGTCAACTCGGTGATGCCGGCGCTGATGGCCGGCAACACGGTGGTGCTGAAGCATTCCGACCAGACGCTGCTGGTCGCCGAGCGCTTCCAGGACGCCTTCGACGCCGCCGGTCTGCCGGAGGGCGTGTTCCAGCACATTGTGCTCTCGCACGACCAGACGGCCTCGGCGATCGCCGCGCGCAAGGCCGACATGGTGGCCTTCACCGGCTCGGTGGCTGGCGGCGCGGCTATGGAGCGGGCGGCGGTCGGCACCTTCATTGCCGTCAATCTGGAACTCGGCGGCAAGGACCCGGCCTACGTTCGCCCCGACGTCAAGCTCGACTTCGCCATCGAGAACATCGCCGATGGCGCCTTCTTCAATTCCGGACAATGCTGCTGCGGCATCGAGCGCGTCTACGTCCATGAGAAGGTCTACGACGACTTCGTGGACGGCCTCGTCGCCCTCACCCGAAAATACGTGCTCGGCGACCCCACCGATCCCGCCACCACGCTGGGGCCGATGGCACGCGCCCGCGGCGCGGCGACGGTGCGCGAGCAGGTCGCCGCGGCGCTGCGGGGCGGTGCCGTCGCCCACCTCGATCCGAAGCTGTTCCCGGCGAATCGCGACGGCACGCCCTATATCGCGCCGCAGGTGCTGACCTCGGTCAATCACCAGATGGCCTTCATGACCGAGGAGACCTTCGGTCCGGCGGTAGGCATCATGAAAGTGCGGAACGACGCTGAGGCGCTGCATTTGATGAACGATTCCAAATACGGCCTCACCTGTTCCCTTTGGACCGAAGACCTCGATGCCGCCGAGGCGATCGGCCGCGAGCTTGAGACCGGCACCGTCTTCGTCAACCGCTGCGACTATCTCGATCCGGCACTGACCTGGACCGGCGTCAAGGATACCGGCCGTGGCGCGGCGCTGTCGCCGCTCGGCTTCCACGGTCTGACGCGGCCGAAAAGCTGGTACATGCGCAAGGCGCCGGTCTAGCCGGGCTGCCGCCCGGACCCGCCCGGAGGTTCCACCTCCGGACCTCTGGCTTTTTTTGAAAGAACTGGTGGGTGCGGGAGGCTGTGCCTCCCGCGCGGGGATCGGGGCGGCAGCCCCGAATTCCTGCGGTCAAGGCTTTCTCCAGCCGATAATGCCGGCTATATCGCCTGCCGAGCCCGTTTCCCGGAGACACGCCATGCCCGCCATCCCCTTTGCCGACCGTTTCGAGGCGATCGCCGACCGCCGTTCGCCGCTCACCGTCGGCATCGACCCGGCGCCGGAGACGCTGAAGGCATGGGACTTGCCCTACAATGCCGAGGGTGTGCGCGTGTTTGGCCTGGAGATGGTCGAGGCGCTAGGCGACCTCGTCGGCGTGTTCAAGCCGCAGATCGCTTTCTTCGAGCGCTTTGGCTGGCAGGGCCTGAAGGCGGCGGCCGAGGTGATCGGCCACGCCCGCTCGGCCGATGCGCTGGTGATCGCCGACATCAAGCGGATGGACATCGGCCACACCATCGAGGCCTATGCCGGCGCCTGGATCGGCAACGACGCCGGCACTCCGGCTGATGCCGTCACGCTCGGCGCCTATATGGGCTCGGGATCGCTCAAGCCGGTGGTGAAGCGGGCGGCCGAGCATGGCGCCGGCCTGTTCGTGGTCGTGCGCTCGTCGAACCCCGACGGCATCATGTTGCAGACCGCCCGGCAGGAGGACGGCCGGCAGGTGGCCGAGGCGCTGGCCGACGATCTTGCCGCCTTCAACCAGGGCAATCTCGGCAAGTCCGGCAACGGCCCCTGCGGCGCGGTGGTCGGGGCGACGCTCGACGACGCCGACAGCGTGCTTGACCGGTTGCCGACGTCGCTGATCCTAGCCCCCGGCATCGGCGCGCAGGGCGCCACCATGGCCGACCTCCGCAGCCGCTTTGGCAAGGCGGCGGCGCGGCGCACGCTGCCCAACGTGTCGCGGCAGGTGGCGCATGCCGGCCCGTCGAGGAAGGCGCTGCGCGAGATCGTCGAGCGGCTCGCCGACGAAGCCTTCGGCTTGCGCGGCTGACAGGGAGGGCGTTGGACATGGCTTCCCCTCCGGTTCTGTTCCTGAAGAACATCCGCCTCACCTTCGGCGCGACGCCGCTTTTGACCGGCGCCGACCTCACCGTCGGCGAGGGCGACCGCATCACGCTGGTCGGCCGCAACGGCTCGGGCAAGTCGACGCTGTTGAAGATCGCCGCCGGTCTCGTCGAGGCCGACGACGGCGAACGCTTCTTCCAGCCGGGCAAGACGGTGCGCTATCTGCCGCAGGAGCCCGATCTCACCGCCTTCAGGACGACGCTCGACTATGTCGAGTCCGGCCTCGCGCCGGGCGACGCGCACTATCGGGCGCTCTACCTCCTCAACGAGCTTGGCCTTCACGGCGACGAGCCGACCGCCTCGCTGTCGGGCGGCGAGACGCGGCGGGCGGCGCTGGCCCACGTACTGGCGCCGGAGCCGGACATCCTGTTGCTCGACGAGCCGACAAACCACCTCGACCTGCCGGCCATCGAGTGGCTGGAAAGCGAGTTGGCGTCGATGAAGTCGGCGCTGGTGCTGATCTCACACGACCGCCGCTTCCTCGAAAACCTCTCCCGCACCACCGTCTGGCTCGATCGCGGCGTCACCCGCACGCTCGATCGCGGTTTCTCGCATTTCGAGGCCTGGCGCGACCAGGTGCTGGAGGAGGAGGAGCGCGAACTCGTCAAGCTCGACCGCAAGATCGAGGCCGAGGAGCACTGGATGCGCTACGGCGTCACCGCCCGGCGCAAGCGCAACGTCCGCCGCGTCGATCTCCTCGCCGATCTCCGCAAGGAGAAGCGCGAGTATCGCGGGCCGACTGGCACGGTGAAGATGGCAGCGGCCGAGGCCGAGGCGTCGTCCAAGCTGGTGATCGAGGCGAAGTCGATCGCCAAATCGTTCGGCGAGCGGCCGATCGTCAAGGATTTCTCGATCCGGGTGGCGCGCGGCGACCGGGTCGGCATCGTCGGCCCCAACGGCGCCGGCAAGACGACGCTGCTCAGATTGCTCACCGGCGATCTCGCGCCCGACAGCGGCACGGTGAAGCTCGGCCTGTCGCTCGACATGCAGACGCTCGAACAGAAGCGCGACAGCCTCGATCCCGAGACGACGCTGGCCGACGCGCTGACCGAGGGCAAGGGCGACTGGGTGGTGATCGGCGAGGAGAAGCGCCACGTCATCGGCTACATGAAGGACTTCCTGTTTTCGCCCGAGCAGGCGCGGACGCCGCTTTCGGCGCTGTCGGGCGGCGAGCGCGGCCGGGTGATGCTGGCGCGGGCGCTGGCCAAGCCGTCCAATATGCTGGTGCTCGACGAGCCGACCAACGATCTCGACCTCGAAACGCTCGACCTTCTCGAAGAACTGCTCGGCGATTATCGGGGCACGGTGATCGCCATCAGCCACGACCGCGATTTCCTCGATCGCGTCGTCGCCTCGGTGGTGATGAGCGAGGGCGACGGCCGCTGGCTCGAATATGCCGGCGGCTACACCGACATGCTGGCTCAGCGCGGCCGCGGCGTCGAGGCGCGCAAGGCGGAGAAGCTGACGGCCGCGCCGAAGAAGGAGGCCGCGCCGCCGGCGGCGCCCAAGGGGCGGTCGAAGCTCAGCTTCAAGGACAAGCATGCGCTGGAGACGCTGCCCGGCCGGATCGAGGAGCTTGGCGACGAGGCGCGGCGCCTGCACGCCGTGCTCGACGATCCCGGCCTCTACGGCCGCGATCCCGGCCTGTTCGCCGCCACCACCGACAAGCTCGCCGCCACGGAGGCGGCGCTCGCCGCCGCCGAGGAGGAATGGTTGCGACTCGAATTATTGCGCGAGGAACTAGAGGGCTGATCGCACGTTGCTACGTCTCCTTGCGCCCGATCGTCTTTTGGGCAAGACAGGAGGCTACCCGGATCGGTCGTGATCATGATGCGAAATACCCTCCGCCTTCTCGCCCTTTTTCTCGTGCTGCTCATGCCGACCATCGTGCTGGCGCAGACCGCGGCACCGGCCGCTGCTCCGGCACCGAAAGTCGTCGCACCGACGACTCCGGCGGCGCCTGACGCGGCGCCCGTTACCTCACCGGAAGCGGCCAGGGCCCTCGCCGACATCCTGAAGGACGACGCGACGCGCGCCGCGCTGATCGCCGAACTCGACCGGCTGGCCCAGCCGGCGGTCGTCGACGGCACGACTTCTGCTCCCGCCGAGGCCGCGCCCGCGGAGGCGCCGAAGGTGCCGCTCGCCCGCGAGATCGGCTCGGTGACGCAGGATCTCTCCCGGCAGGTGGTCGACGTGGTGATGACCATCGGCCGCGGCCTCGGCAACCTCAGCCGGCTCGTCGACGGCAGCGCCGACGTCAACTGGGAGGGCGTGCGCGAGCAGGGCCTGTCGCTGATCATCCTGGTGGTGTTCGCTTTCGCGACGCTGTACATCGCCCGCTTTGTCGCCCGTTTCCCGCTCGGCGCCATCGAGCGGGTCGCCGGGGGCAAGGCGCTGCCGCAGCGGCTGCTGTGGGCCGGTCTCGCATTGCTCGTCGACTGGGCGGTGATCGGCATCGCCTGGTTCGCCACCTCGGCCTACGCCATCGCCGCTTCGGGCGGCGGCCGCATCGACCTGTTGCAGAGCCTGTTCATCGACGCCTTCGTGGTGATCGAGTTCCTGAAGAGCTGCCTTGCCGCGATTTTCCAGTATCGCCGGCCGGCGCTGAAGGTGTTCGACCTCGATCCGCCGACGGCGCGCTTCTGGTATCTCTGGCTCAGCCGGCTGGTCGGCTTCCTCGGCTACGGCGTGCTGGTCGCCCATCCGATGGTCAACAAGGCGATCGGTTTCTCGGTGGGCATCGGCTTCCGCCTCGCCGTGGTGCTGATCACGCTGATCGGCGCCGCGGTGTTGGTGACGATGAAGCGCGACGAGGTGCGGGCGGGCCTCTACCGGCTGATCGAGCCGGTGAAAAGTTCGGTGCCGCGCACGCTGCTGACGCTGCTCGCCCACGGCTGGCACGTCATCGTCATCTTCTATCTCGCCGTGGCCTTCGTGCTGTGGGTGAGCCGGCCCTTCGACGCCGTCGACTACATGGCCTGGGCGACGGTGGAGACCATCGCCGCCATCGCCCTCGGTGGTCTCGCCGACACCCTGATCGTGCACGCGATGGCCGGTGGCGTCCGCCTGCCGGCTGACGTAAAGAAGACGCTGCCGCTGCTCGAGGCGCGGCTCAACATGATGGTGCCGATGTTCTTCCGCGCCGTGCGCATCGTGCTGGTACTGGCGGTGACGGCGGTGGTGCTGCAGAGCTGGGGCGTCATCGACGTCATCGACTGGTTCCAGTCGGACGGCGGCACCGACGCGGTCGGCCGCATCCTGTCGGCGGTGATCATCGTGCTGGTGGCCGGCGGCATCTGGCTCGCCGCGTCGAGCTGGGTGGAATACCGGCTCAACCCGTCGCTCGGCCGCATCACCAACGCCCGCACCCGCACGCTGCTGTCGCTGTTCCGCAACGCCTTCTCGATCGTGCTGATCGTCATCGCCGCCATGCTGGCGCTCAGCCAGCTCGGCGTCGATATCGCGCCGCTGGTGGCCGGCGCCGGCGTCGTCGGCCTCGCCGTCGGCTTCGGCTCGCAGAAGCTGGTGCAGGACATCATCACCGGTGCCTTCATCCAGTTCGAGAACGCCATGAACGAGGGCGACACGGTCACTGTCGCCGGCATCACCGGCACCGTCGACCGGCTGACCATCCGCTCTGTCGGCATCCGCGACGGCGACGGCGTCTATCACATCATCCCCTTCTCGTCGGTGACCAGCGTTTCCAACGCCATGCGCGGCTTCGCCTATGCCTCCGCGACGATCAGCTTCTCCTATGCCACCGATCTCGAAGCGGCGAAGGCGGCTATGCGCGAGGCGTTCGACCGGCTGATGAACGGGCCGCGCGGTGCCGTCGTGCTGGAACCGCTGGAGATGCAGGGCGTCGTCGCCTTCTCGGCGGCCGGCGTGGCGCTGAAGGTGCGCATCAAGACGCTGCCCGGCGAGCAGGGCGCCACCGGGCGGCTCTACAGCGAACTGGTCAAGGACGTCTGCGACGAGCGCGAGATCAAGCTTTCCTTCCCGTGATGCCGGCTTCATCGGCGGGACGCCGCGCCGCCGCCGGCCCTTTCTCCGGCTTCGATGAGCGGATGCGCCGGTACCTCCGCGAATTGGTGCTGCTCAGAAAATGCGTTTGCGTTTGGCGGCCGGCGTTCTAAATGAAAGGTCTCGGGCGCGGCTTCCGGCCCGCCCCGGATGGAGACGACAGCAGTTGACTGATCCCACCGACGACGACAGCCGCCGAGAGGCGTCGCCGGGCCGGCTCGGGCGCGTGCTCAGGTGGGTCGGCCCGGCGATCGCCGTGGTGCTGATTGCCGGCGCGGCCTGGGTGCTGTGGGACATGGCGACCAAGATGTCGTTTGCCGACGTCCATGCCGCCGCGCTGGCGCTGCCGGCGCATCGCTTCGCGCTGGCCCTCCTGCTGACGCTCACCGGCCTTTGTGCGCTCGCCACCTACGACCTTCTGGCGCTGCACGCCCTCAACTACGTCAGCTCGGTCAGTCTGGCGCGGGCGGTATTCGGCGGCCTGATCGCCAACGTCTTCGCCAATACGCTGGGTTTCCCGTTGCTGTCGGGCGGCGGCGCCCGCTACCGCATCTACTCGATGGTCGGCGTCAGCTTCTCGGTGGTGGCGCGGCTGATCGTCATGAGTTGGCTGACCATGTGGTCGGGCATCCTGTTCGTGCTCGGACTCGCCCTGACGCTGGAACCGACAACGCAATACCCGGTATTCCCCCATCATTTCATCGACCGGATCGTCGGCCTCGTCGTGCTGGTGGCGCTCACCTCGTTCATCGTCTGGCTGGCCAGGAAGCGGCGGGCCATCCGGGTGAGCGGCATGGTGGTGCGCATGCCCAAGGCCAAGCCGGCCTTCCTGATGGTGCTGGCCGGGGCGATCGACCTGCTCGCCGCCTGCGGCACGCTCTACGTGCTGCTGCCGCCCGACGCGGTGCCGGACGCCGCCCGCTATCTCGTCACCTATTCGATCGCCTTCCTGGCCGGCATGGCCGCCAACACGCCGGGCGGCGTCGGCGTGTTCGAGGCGACGGTGGTGACCGGCCTCGGCATCGCCCACCGGCCCGACGTCGCCGCCGCGCTTATCCTGTTCCGGCTGATCTACTTCGTGCTGCCGCTGGTGGTCGCGCTGCTGCTGCTCGCCGTGCTCGAGGGTCGCCATCGGCTGGCCGCCCGGCGGGCACGGCGCGAGAAACTCTGAAGCAGCCGCCAAGGCACCCGACCGGCGTCCGAATTCCATCCGCTCCCGACCTCCGCCGCGCCGAACGGCGCGACGGAGGTTGAGTGGGATGGGATCAGGCGGCCGCCACCGCCTTCAGGAAGCGCTCGATCTCGCCGGCCAGCTCGTCCTTCACGGCGTTGACCGCTCCGGCGGCGTCCAGCACGCGGCCGGCGGCGGCGCGCGTGTCGCCGACGGCGGCACCGAGGTCGTCGACGTTGTCGGCCACCGTGCCGGTCTCGCGCGCCGCCGCTTCGACGCTGGAGCCGATCTCCGAGGTGGCGGCGCCCTGTTCCTCCACCGCGGCGGCGATGGTGGCGGCATGAGTGTTGACGTCCTCCATGGTGCCGGCGATGCCGGCGATCACCTCGACCGCCTCGCTGGTCGCTTCCTGGATGGCGGCGATCTGGCGGGAAATCTCCTCGGTGGCCTTGGCGGTCTGGCCGGCGAGGTTCTTCACCTCGCTCGCCACCACGGCGAAGCCCTTGCCGGCCTCGCCGGCGCGGGCCGCCTCGATGGTGGCGTTGAGGGCGAGAAGGTTGGTCTGGTCGGCCACCGCCTGGATCAGCGTCACCACCTCGCCGATCTTGGCGGCCGCCTTGGCCAGCTCGCCGACCTTGGCGTGGCTGACACGGGCGCCCTCGGTGGCCGAGCCGATCACCGACGAGGTGCGCGCCACCTGAGCGGAGATCTCGCCGATCGAGGCGGCCAGCTCCTCGGCCGCCGAGGCGACGGTCTGCACATTGGCCGAGGCGCGGCCGGCGGCGTCGTGGGCGAAACCGGCCCGCTCGGTGCTGCGGCCGGCCGAAGCGGCCATCTCGCGGGCGATGGCGTCGAGGTCGTGGCTCGCCGCCGACACGCGGTCGATGGCGACGGTCGCCTCCTCGCGGAAGCCGGCGACCAGCGCGTCGATCTGGGCCTGGCGGGCGTCGCGGCGAGCCGCCTCGGCCGCCTGGTCGCCCTCCAGCGCGCGGCGGGCGATGGCATGGTCGCGGAACACGTTGACGGCGCGCGCCATGGCGCCGATCTCGTCGGTCCGGTCGGCACCGTCGACGGCCACCGAGGTATCGCCGGTGGCCAGCGCCTCCATGCGGCGGGCCATGCCGCCGATCGGTTTGGCCAGCGTATGGGCGAGCCAGGCGACGAAGCCGAGAGCGACGGCGAGGGCGACGAGCGAGCCGACGATCATGGCGGTGGCAGCGGCGTGGGCGCCGGCGGTCAGCGTCGCCTCGGGGATGGTCATCACCAGCGTCCAGCTCTCCTTGAGGCCGGGAAAGCCGACCTTGGCGGTGGCGAGATAGGTGGAGACGCCGCCGGCGTCGATCAGCCGGCCGGTGCCGGCCGGCTGGGCCAGCGCCGCCTTGGCGATGTCGTCCTCGGCGGTCTTGCCGATCAGCGCGGCGTCGGGGTTGGCGACCCAGAGGTCGTCGGTGCCGATCAGCCGCACCGAGCCGGCGTCGAATGGCTTCAGCGACGAGACGAAGGCCGACACCTCGGTCAGCGGCAGGTCCGCGGTGGCGATGCCGATCGGCTTGCCGGCCCGGCGCACCACCAGCGACAGCGTCGACATCAGCGTGTCCTTGCCGTCGATCGGGTAGATGTAGGGGGCGGTGATCAGATCGCGGTTCTCGCGCAGCGGCTGGTCGTACCAGCCCTCGGTGCCGGCTTCCTTGGTCATCACCAGCTTCTCGACGGCCACCGCGCCGCCGGTGCTGTGGTAGAAATAGGGCACGAAGCGGCCGCTGGCGTCGGAGTAGGCGTGCGCCTTGAAGTCGGCGTCGCGGCCGTCGAGGGCGTCGGGCTCGAAGGCGAGCGTGGTGCCGAGCAGCTCCGGGTGGGCGGCGACGACGGCGGTCACCAGCCGGCCGAGGGCGTCGCGGTCGGGCTTGCCGTCGGCGGCCACGCCCTCGACGGCGCGGGCGACGCTGCTGCCCACCGTATAGGCGCCAGTCACCTTGCCTTGCACCTCGAGGGCGTAGCCGGAGAGGAGATCGGCGGCCCGCTGCTCGGCGGCGGCATACTCGCTTCTGACCGCCATGACGGTGGAAAGCGTGGTGAGCGAGCCGAGTGCCACCGCGAACAGCAGACCTGTTCCGGCGATGAGCTTGGTGCGGAGGGACAGGTTACTGTATCGCATGGCGGCCTCGGTGTTTTCTTGAAACTGTGAACAATGCTGGAATGGCAAAGGTTAACGGCTGATGACAGAAGCCCGTCTCGGAAGCGGTTCGGGCAAAAAAATATCGATGTTAATGATTTTGCGGCCGCCATCGGAGCCGCGGTGCGGATCCGGCCCCGAGTGAGATGATTTGCGCCGGAGAACGTTCAGGATTTCAGGCCCGGAGCATTTTCCGGGCAGACGATTCCATCGGGCGGGGAAATGTTCTAGGTGTCTCGAGCGAGGCGGCGAGCGGCGGACGAGAGCATCATGCATATTGGCATCGACTGGGGCGGGACGAAGATGGAGGTGATCGGGCTCGACGCCGACGGCATCGAGCTTGGCCGGCACCGCATCGCCACGCCGCGCAACTACGACGCCTCGATCCGGGCGGTGGCGGAACTGGTGGAGCACATCGAGCGGACGACCGGCCGGCGGGGCACGGTCGGCATCGGCTTGCCCGGCAGCCCCAATCCGCTGACCGGCCGCATCCGCAACTCCAACGCCGTCTGGCTGAACGGCCAGCCGCTCGGCCGCGACCTCGAGGCCGCCCTCGGCCGGCCGGTCAGGCTGGCCAACGACGGCAACTGCCTCGCCGTCTCCGAGGCGATCGATGGCGCCGGCGCCGGTCTCGACGTCGTCGTCGGTATCATCCTCGGCACCGGCCATGGCGGCGGCATCGCCATCCGCGGCCGCAGCCACGCCGGCCTGCAGGGTCTGGCCGGCGAGATCGGCCACTATTCGCTGCCCTGGCCGAGGGAGGGCGAGTATCCCGGCCCGAAGTGCTGGTGCGGCCGGCACGGCTGCCTGGAGATGTTCTGCTCGGGTACCGGCTTCGAACTCGACTGGAAGACGACCACCGGCGAGGCGAAGAGGGCGTCGGAGATCATGGCGCTGAAGCGAGCCGGCGATGCGACGGCCATGGCGGTCTATGGCCGCTATGTCGACCGGCTCGCCCGGTCGCTGGCGCTGATTATCGACCTCGTCGATCCCGACGTGTTCGTCCTGGGCGGCGGCATGAGCAACGTCGACGAACTCTACGAGGACGTGCCAAGGCTGCTCACCACCCGCACCAACCTCTGGGAGGGGGAGGGCAGCCGTCTGGTGTTCTCCGACAGCGTGGCGACGCCGATCCGCAAGGCCCGGCACGGCGACAGCTCGGGCGTGCGCGGCGCCGCCTTCCTGTGGAGAGAGCGGGAGTAGGGCACTCCCGCCCATCCCCGTTCTAGAGATCGACGAAGCGGCCGGTCTTGCCGGATTCGACGATGGCGTCGAGAATGCGCATCATCTTCACCGCGTCGCGCTGGTCGTAGGGCAGCGGCTCGATGCCGCGGATCGCCTTGGCGAAGGCTTCGCCCTGAAGGCCGTATTGGTCAGAGGCCGGCAGGCGGATCTCCTCGATCTCGGCATCGCCGAGCGCCGCGCCGCGGTCCAGCCGGATCACCGTCTCCTTCCCCGCCGGGGCGTTGAAGGGAATCACCACCTCGATGCGGCCGGTGGTGCCGGCGATGGTGACGCGCTGATGCGGCACCGTCTGGGTGGCGACAGTGAAGGTGAGGTGGCGGCCCTCGCCGAAGTCGAGGATGGCCGAACTCAAGACGTCGGTGCCGAACCTCGGGTCGATCTCCAGGAGGCCGGTGACGCGCTTCGGCTCGGCGTCGAGCACGAAGCGGGCGGTGACGATCGGGTAGACGCCGATGTCCCAGAGGCCGCCGCCGCCATTCTCCGGCCGGTTGCGGATGTTGGCGGGATCGTCGAGGAAATAGGAGAAGAAGCACTGGACGGCGGTCACCCGGCCGATGGCGCCCGAACGGACCAGCTCGCGCGCCTTCAGCCACTGCGGATGGTGGCGGACCATGAAGGCTTCGAGATAGACGATGCCGTCCGGCAGGGCGGAGAGCCGCTCGGCGTCCCTGGCGTTCATCGCCGCCGGCTTCTCGCTGAGCACGTGCTTGCCGGCGCGGGCGGCGGCCAGCGTCAGGTCGACGTGGCTGTCGTTGGGGGTGGGGATGTAGACCGCCTCGATCGCGGGATCGGCGAACAGCGCCTCGTAGGAGCCGTGGGCGACGGGGATGCCGAGCGCGGCGGCGGCCGCTTTGGCGGTGTCGGCGTTGCGCGAGGCGATGGCCGCCACCTCCAGCCAGGGCGTGGTGCGGAAGCCGGGAATCACGTGCTGGCGGGCGATGTTGGCGGTGGAGACGATGCCGATGCGGACCGGCCTGACTGTGGACATGCGCGTTCTCCCTTTCATTTTGTACGACTTATAGGCGTGGGTTTTGCCGAAGGAAAGCGGCGGCCGGCGGATGGCATCGCAGGCCGGCAAAAACACCGAATTTATCAGTATAATCCCTTATTTATCAATCGGGAAAAGCATACTTTAAAACGCCTCTAAGAAAGGCTTGCAATTGGGATCGGATATGCCGATAGTGCCGCCCGTTCCTTTCCCCTCCCTTCCAAGATGAGGATATTCTCCATGCTCGGCATTGGCGACAAGCTCCCCTCCTTCACCGTCACCGGCGTCAAGCCCGGCTTCAACAACCACGTCGAGAACGGCGCTTCCGCCTTCGAGGAAATCACCGAGGCGTCCTTCCCCGGCAAGTGGAAGGTGATCTTCTTCTACCCCAAGGACTTCACCTTCGTCTGCCCGACCGAGATCGCCGAGTTCGCCCGTCTCGCCAAGGATTTTGAGGACCGCGACGCGGTGGTGCTCGGCGGCTCCACCGACAACGAGTTCGTCAAGCTCGCCTGGCGGCGCGACCACAAGGACCTCAACAAGCTGCCGATCTGGTCGTTCGCCGACAGCAACGGCTCGCTGGTCGACGGCCTCGGCGTGCGCTCGCCGGACGGCGTCGCCTACCGCGTGACGGTGGTCGTCGATCCCGACAACACGATCCAGCACATCTACGGCACCAATCTCAACGTCGGCCGCAATCCGAAGGACACGCTGCGCGTGCTCGACGCGCTGCAGACCGACGAGCTCTGCCCCTGCAACCGCGAGGTCGGCGGTGAAACGCTGAAGGCCGCCTGATGTCGATCGCCGCTCTCCAGGACCGGCTGCCGGCCTACGCCCGCGACGTCAAGCTCAACCTCTCGGCGATGGCCGAGGACGACAGCCTGACGCCGCAGCAGAAGTACGGGCTGTTCGTGGCCTGCGGCCACGCGACGCGCAACGCCGAGGTGGCGGCGGCGCTCGAAGGGGAGGCGGCGAGCCACCTCTCCGCCGAGGCGCTGGACGCCGCCCGCGGCGCCGGCGTGATCATGGGCATGAACAACGTCTACTACCGCTTCCTGCACCTGACTTCGAACCCGGAATACCGCACCATGCCGGCGCGGCTGCGCATGCAGCTGATCGGCAAGCCGGGCGTCGACAAGGTCGACTTCGAGCTGTGGTGCCTCGCCGTGTCGGCGATCAACGGCTGCGGCATGTGCATGGACAGCCACGAGAAGGTGGTGCGCGAGGGTGGCCTGCCGGCCTCGGCGGTACAGACCGCCGTCCGCTTCGCCGCCATCATCCAGTCGGCGGCGGTGGCGCTCGAAACGGCGGCGGTCGTCGCGGCCTGAGCCCCTTCACCGATGTTGTGGCGCCCGGCTGGGGATTCTCCGGCCGGGCGTTTTTCTACCAGCGGTCGGACGGCGGCAGTCCCTCAATAAGCTCGGCGAGGCGGCGGCGCGTGCTGGCGGTGGTGTCCTCAGGCAACCGGTCGAGCGGGAAGGCGCGGCATTCGGCGATCTCGTGGTTGGCGCGAAAGGCACGGGCCGCGACGCAGGCTGCCATATGGTAGACGGCGACGTGATCGCGGCCGGCGACGACCGGGTTGAAGTAGAGGCCGAGGAAGCGCGCCGCGCCGTCCGCCTCGTGGCCGGTCTCCTCCAGAAGCTCCCGCCGGGCGGCCGCCTCGGCCGTCTCGCCGGCATGGACACCGCCGCCGGGCAGGTGCCAGCCGGTGACGTAGGTGTGGCGGACCAGCAGCAGACCGTCGCCGTCGAAGGCGATGACGCGCACGCCGAGCGTCGTTCCCCGCCACAGGCGAGCGACCAAGGATTGCGCTTGCCGCACAAGGGGTTGCATGACGTCCAACAGCTTTGGCCCTGTCACGGTACATTAGCCTTTCGTCTGAATTATAGGCTGGATTAACTTCCGATTCGCCAAAGGAATACTCAGTGTTTAGCCTCATGGCGAAAACAATGTGCATTTGCTATAGCTTTGTCGTGAAAGAGAAGTCGCACCTGACCTCTCTCGACAACCTCTGAAGAAGGCTATCATGTTTTCCCTCTTCCGCCGTCGCTTCAACCGTACCCAGCGTTATAGTTGGGTGTCGGCCGTCGACGTGAGCAATCCCCATGTCGTCGCCGCCGTGCTGACCTTCTGGGGGCGTTAGTCCGGCTTGGACGCGCAACGGTTCGAGGCGTGAACCAACTTCGCGAGCATACCATTTGGGGCGGATCGCCAGGCGGCGGTCCGCCCTTTCCATTGGCGGCCGGAGCATGGCCAGGAGCATGGATTGACCGGTCGGGCGGCTTTACCGATGGGCGGGCATCGGCTACCCAAGGGGCATGTTCCGCCTGATCCACATCTCCGACCTGCATCTCGGCCCGCTGCCGCCGGCACGCGTTCGCGAACTCGCCTCCAAACGCATCATCGGTTACGTCAACTGGCGGCGCAATCGGGGACGGCGGCTCGGCAAGGGCGTGGAGGCGGCGCTGGTGGCGGCGATCGCCGCCGAGCGGCCCGACCATATCGCGGTGACCGGCGACCTCGTCAACATCGCGCTGGCCGCCGAATATGTTGCCGCCCGCACCTTCCTCGGCCTGCTCGGCCCGGAGGATAGGGTGAGCGCCGTACCCGGCAACCACGACGCCTACGTGCCCGGCGCCGCCCGCCGGGCGCGCGAGGCCTGGGCCGTCTACATGACCGCCGACGCCGGTGAGGCGGACGGCTGGCCCTACGTGCGGCGGCGTGGCGAGGTGGCCATCGTCGGCGCCTCGTCGGCGGTCGCCTCCGGGCCGTTCATGGCGACGGGCAGCTTTTCCGAGGAACAGGCCGGGCGGCTCTCGTCGGCGCTCGACGCGCTCGGCCGGGCCGGCCTCTGCCGGGTGGTGCTGATCCACCATCCGCCGGTGAAGGGCTCGACGGCTTGGCACAAGCGGCTCTCCGGCGCCTCGCGCTTCCGCGAGGTGATCGCCCGCCACGGCGCCGAACTGATACTGCATGGCCATACCCATCAACCAACCCGGCTAGCCATTGCCGGCCCGCGCGGCGAGGTGCCGGTGTTCGGCGTACCGGCGGCGACGCAGCGGCCGGGCGGCAGCCATCCGGCTGCCGGCTTCAATCTGTTCGACATCGAGCGGGCAAACAACAACTTCCGCATCGGCCATCGGCTGATGCAGGTGACGGCCGACGCTGGCGCCTTCGTGGAGACGCGCGGCGAGGAAATGGTTATCCCGGCACCATGAACCAGGCATAGGCGACAAGGCCGAGCGCGCCGACGGCAAATCCCATCAGGAAGACGATCAGCGCCCAGACGACAGTCGACGAACGGCCGACCGGCCGGTCGTCGGGGGCGGCGTCGGAGGACGACTCGCGGCGTTCCAGGGCGGCGGCGCGCAGCTTTTCCACCAGCGCGTCGCTTTCCAGCGCCCGCTCGCGCTCCACCACCCGTTCGGCGATGTAGTCGGTGACCGCGTCGGCGGCGGCGTCGAGGTCGGCGCTCTCGTGCAGCGTCAGACGGCCGAGCCGGGTGTCCTTCAGGAAGCGGTAGGAGCGGCGGTCGCGGGCCATCACCACATGCGTGGTTGGGTCGATCCACAGGCGCGGCGGCGTCGAGCCGGCCACCTCGCAGATGAAATAGGCATCATCGTCCGGCAGTTCGGCGAACACGCCGCTGAGTTCCTCGGCGAGCAGCATCAGCCGCGCCCGATCGCCCTCGTGCAGGTCGGCGTAGGCGTCGGCCCGTTCGCTCTCGGCGATGCGCACGCGACGCACGGCGTCGGACAGACGTCGGACCTTACCCTCGCCGTTTCTGTTGTCGCCTGCCTCGCTGCCCGTCATGGCCCATCCTGTCTACGCTGCCGTCCGCCACAGGCGGATCTTGAGAAATCATACACGCGTGGCGGAATTAGGACCAGCTTAACCATGTCCCGGCCACTGCAAGAAGGGCTTGCCGTCGGGCCGCCGGTGGTGTTTGAAGGACCGGAGACAGCCGCCGGCGCCGCCCTCGCGCACCTGACCGGCGGGGAGGAAGCCATGAAGCCCGTATTCATCCAGTTGCAGTGCGCGCCCGGCCGGACCTACGCTGTGGCCGACGCCATCTACGCCCTCGAGATCGCTTCCGAGCTTTATTCGACGTCGGGCGAATACGACCTGCTGATGAAGGTCTACATCGAATCCACGGAGGATATCGGCAAGTTCATCAACGAGAAGATCTCGTCGATCCCCGGCATCGTGCGGACGCTGACCACGCTGACCTTCCGGGCCTTCTGACCGGGCCTTCGGGCGGCGTCAACTGCTGCTTTCGAGCGCCAGGCGCGTGGCGCCGACGATCGGACCGGGCAGGCCGTCCTTTTTCTTCTGCACGATGACGGCAAGGCCGGCGGTGCCCTCGGGCGCCACGTCGGCGAGCGGCAGTTCCAGCGTCATCGCCGCGCCCGACCACAGACCGACCACCTGCAGGTGATCGACGACGTTGGTGTAGGTCAGCGCGCCGCCGCGGTTCTCGCCGGCGGCGATCTCCACCGTGTGCGGCGGCAGATAGGCGGCGATCCATACCGACGCCTCGTCGGCGCCTGGCCGGGCCGGCAGATCGATGATGACGCGGCCGTGGTCGATGCGGGCGCTGACGGCAAGGTCGGGCGACTCGCCATTGTCGCGCATCACGTCGAGGGAAGCGCGGATCTCGTCCTCGCGACTGCCGATTACCGCGCTGCGGCCGTTCAGCACCGCCTGCGGCGTGAACACGGCGTGGTCGGCGCGCGCCTTGGCGTAGTCGCGCTGGCGTCGGGTGAATTCCGGCTTGGCGTAGGTATCGTGCCAGCCGAGATAGTCCCAGTAGTCGACGGCGAAGGTCAGGGCGACGGTGTCGGGATCCTTGGCGAAGCGGGCCAGTACCCGGTCGGCCGGCGGGCAGGCCGAGCAGCCCTGGCTGGTGAACAGCTCGACGACGTCGGCCGCCTTGGCGTTGCTGATCGCTAATGCGACGCAGCACGACGCCATGCCGAGAGCAAACCCACTCAACGTCCCCCGCCGCGACACCGTATCAAAGGGCATTGTCTTCGCCTCTGTTCTTTTCCTCCAGGAAATACGACGGCAACAGATGACGTTCCACTCACGAGTGTTTGACCGAACCGAACGGTCAACGAAGGCGCCCGGCGGTTGATCTCCGGATGACCTCACCGATCGGGCGGCGCGCGAAAGGCGGTGGCCTCGATTTCCACCTTCATCTCCGGACGGATCAGGCCGGCGACGATCATGGTGGCGGCCGGCCGGATGTCGGCGAACCAGCGGCCGACCACCGCAAACACTGGGTCGGCATGGGCGGCATCGGTGACGATGTAGCGGACGCGCACCACGTCGGCGAGCGAGAAGCCGGCCTCGCCGAGCGCCCTGGCGATGGTCGCCATGGCATTCTCCGCCTGGGCGGCGACGTCGTCGGGCATGGTCATCGCCGCATAGTCGTAGCCGGTAGTGCCGGAGACGAAGCACCAGGGACCGTCGCTCACGGCGCGCGAATAGCCGGCCACCTTCTCGAAGGGCGAGCCGGTGGAGACGAGTTGACGCATCGGCGTGCCTCCAATCGCGAAAACGCCCTCCGGAGAGGGCGTTTTCCGGGAGCGATATCAGGCCCAGGGATGGGTGACGGCGTTGTTCTTTTCGAAGGTGGCGATCTCCGACGCCTTCTCCAGCGTCAGGCCGATGTCGTCGAGGCCGTTCAGGAGGCAATGCTTCTTGAACGGGTCGATGTCGAAGGCCACCGCGCCGCCATCCGGACCCTTGATCACCTGGTTCTCAAGATCGACGGTCAGCGTGGCGTTGGCGCCGCGCTCGGCGTCGTCCATCAGCTTCTTGAGGTCGTCGGGCGAGACGACGATCGGCAGGATGCCGTTCTTGAAGCAGTTGTTGTAGAAGATGTCGGCGAAGCTGGTGGAGATGACGCAGCGGATGCCGAAATCCAGCAGCGCCCAGGGGGCATGCTCGCGCGACGAGCCGCAGCCGAAGTTGTCGCCGGCCACCAGGATCTCCGCCTTGCGGTAGGCCGGCTTGTTCAGCACGAAGTCGGGGTTCTCCGAGCCGTCTTCCCGATAGCGCATCTCCGAGAACAGGCCCTTGCCGAGACCGGTGCGCTTGATGGTCTTCAGGTACTGCTTGGGGATGATCATGTCGGTATCGATGTTGAGGATCGGCAGCGGTGCCGCGATACCGGTGAGCACGTCGAATTTCTGCATGATCGGTCCTTCCCGAAGCATCAGGCCGGGACGAGGCCGGTAGCGGCCGGCCGTCCCAGCATCAGGTTGAGGTTCTGCACGGCGGCGCCGGAGGCGCCCTTGCCGAGGTTGTCGTAGAGGGCGACGATCAGCGCCTCCTCGCCGGCGGCGTCGGCGAAGACATGGAGGCGCAGCTCGTTGGTGCCGTTCAGCGCCCGCGGATCGAGGCCGGCGAGCCGCTCGACCGGCTCGAAGGGCATCACCTTGACGAAGGTCTCGCCGGCATAGCGGTCGGCGAGCAACTCGTGGATCGCCCTGGCCGTCAGGCCGGGCGCCACGGCCCACAGGCGCAGCGGTACGAAGGCCAGCATGCCCTGCGCGAAATCGCCGACCGCCGGCTGGAACTGCGGCGGCCGCCCGAGGCCGGTGTAGACGGCCATTTCCGGCAGGTGCTTGTGCTTGAAGGTGAGGCCGTAGGGCAGGAACGGCGACGGGTCGGCGGCGCTCTGGTAGTCCTCGACCATCTTGCGGCCGCCGCCCGAATAGCCGGAGACGCCGTTGTAGGTGAGCGGCGCGTCGACCGGTAGCAGGCCGGCGTCGATCAGCGGCCGGACGGCGGCGATCAGCCCCTGCGGCCAGCAGCCGGGGTTGGCGACGCGCTTGGAGCCGGCGATCGCCTCGGCCTGGCCGCTCGCCATCTCGGCGAAGCCGTAGGTCCAGCCCGGCGCGACGCGATGGGCGGTGGAGGCGTCGATCACTGCCGTGCGATCGTTGTCGATCAGGCCGACCGACTCCTTCGCCGCGTCGTCCGGCAGGCAGAGGATGGCGACGTCGGCGGCATTGAGGAGGCGCTTGCGCTCGTCCGCGTCCTTGCGCTTGTCCGGATCGATGATCAGCAGCTCGATGTCGTCACGGGCGGCGAGACGGTCGCGGATCTGCAGGCCGGTGGTGCCGGCCTCGCCATCGATGTAGATCTTCGCCCGCGTCGTCATGGTCGTCGCCCGAGAAATGGCCGGCCGGGACCGGCGCATGAAGGAAAGTCCGCCGCGGCGGGGCGCCGGGCGGAGTGCCGAGAGGCTTTACCATCATCGGCCGCCGCTGTCATGGGCCTTGAGGAGAGGAAAGGGCGTCAGAACGGCAGGAGATAGGTGACGACGAGATAGACGCAGAGGCCGGTCGCCAGCACGATTCCCAGCGCCCGGGCGATCTTGCGCGCGAAGATGACGTCGGGATCCTCATTGTCGTTGGCGGGGTCGTCGAACTGCATGGCTCCGGCCCGGTCGGAAGGCTCCGTGGTTCGCCGCCGACCCCCGCATCCGCACCACACGGATGTCGAAGCATATGTCGGAGCCAGATGAACCACTGGCACTTCATTGATTCTACGGGAGCTTCCGAATCCGGCATCCGATCCGAAGCCTGGAGACAGGCGGGGTTCAGGTGTCAAATCCACTCCACTTGCCTGTATATAATCGGCCGCACGGCCGGGCCAAGCGAACAAAAGGGCTTGCATCGGGGTTGGCCTTCGGTCGACCCTCGGAATACCCCTTCCGTCCGGTCCGGCGCGCCCTTCCGAAGTGCCGGGCCCGGACCTCAAAGCTGATGAGGTTGCCATGGCCAGGCTGTTCACCGCCCTCGAGATTCCCGCCACGGCCGGCTTCCAGCTGTCGCTCCTGAAGGGCGGACTGCCCGGCGCCCGCTGGATCGACCCCGCCAACTATCATGTGACGCTGCGCTTCATCGGCGACATCGACGGCCGTACCGCCGACGAGGTGGCCGCCGCGCTCGACCGCGTCTACCGGCCGCCCTTCACCTTGAACCTCCGGGGGTTGCACTGCTTCGCCTCGGGTCGCGTGCCGCATTCGCTGGCCGTCCGGGTGGAGCCGACCGAGCAACTGATCGAGTTGCAGGCCGAGCACGAGCGGATCATCCAGCGCCTCGGCCTGCCGGCCGAGGGGCGGCGCTACATCCCGCACGTCACGCTGGCCCGCTTCCGGGGCACCACGTCGACCGACGTCGCCCGCTGGCTGTCCGAGCACGGCGACTACGTCGGCCCGCACGTCACGGTCGATCGCTTCGTGCTCTATTCGTCGCGCGCCTCGGTGGGCGGCGGTCCCTATCTCGTCGAGGAAGCCTACCCGCTGCCGGCTTGAACGAGCCGGTCGACGAAGGCGCCGGTGGCGCGATCGCATAGGTCGAACACCGCGTCGAAGCCGCGGCCGTCGCCGTAATAGGGGTCGGGCACCTCGTTCGCCAGGCCGAGCGCTTCCTCAAGACACAGGCCGATGCGCGCCGTCGCATCGGCCGGGGCGAGGCGGCGGAGGTCGGCGACGTTCTGGCGGTCCATGCCGACGATCAGCTCGAAATCGGAGAAATCGGCCGGCCGGATCTTGCGGGCGCGCAGCGGCGTCAGGTCGACGCCGCGCTTTGCCGCGGCGGCGATGGCGCGGCGGTCGGGCGGGTCGCCGGCGTGCCAGCCGCCGATGCCGGCGCTGTCGACGCGGACGCGGCCGGTCAGGCCGGCGGCGGCGAGGTGATTGAGCATCAGCCCCTCGGCGGTGGGCGAACGGCAGATGTTGCCGAGGCAGACGAACAGGATGGAGCGCATGCGGCGGTTTTCGCCGAGGCGCGCCTTGCGGTCAAGCCGGTGGCAACCGTCGTGTCTGTCGCGATGGATGTACTGTCGACCGCCGGCGTGATGGACGCCTTCGCGGCAGGGCTGGTTACGGCTCGTCTTTAGGTGCAGGCGGCTTGGTCAGGAAGACGCCATCGATACCCGCCATGCGGCCGGCCACCAGCCAGTAGACGAAGCCGCCGATGAAGCCGGAGGCGACGAGAATGGCGATCTGGCGTGGCTCGCCGTCCAGCGACCGCATCATCGGCGCCAGACCGAGGGCCGGCAGGACGCCCAGGAAGCCGCCGGCCAGGATGTAGATCAGCGACGACCGCAGGCGGAACACCTCGGTGACCAGGATCAGCACCGCCCAGGGGGCGAGCGCCATGGCGCCGAGATAGCTCGCCGTGAAGGCGGCGCCGACACCGAACTGACCCCAGAACCACGTGGCGTCGACCGGATTGGTCGGGCCGAGGCCGACCGAGGCGGCCAGCATGAACACGGCGGCGGCGATCACCGCTAGGATGAAGCCGATCAGCGCGGCGAAGATGCGGCCGATCGCCCGCATCAGTCCTCTCCGTGACCGGCTACCATGGCGCGCATGGCGAGGTCGGCTTCCGTCAACCCCAGCTCCAGACGTAGGCGCTCGGTCTTGCGGAGACGCTCGCTCTCGCTCTTCAACTGACCACAGGCGGCGGCGATGTCGCGGCCGCGCGGCGTACGGATCGGCGAGGCGTAGCCGGCGTCGTTGACGAACTCGGCGAAGGCCTCGATGGTCTCCCAGTCGGAGCATTCGTAGGCGGTGCCCGGCCAGGGGTTGAAGGGGATCAGGTTGATCTTGGCCGGAATGCCCTTCAGGAGCTTCACGAGGTCGCGGGCATCGGCAAGGCTGTCGTTCACGTCCTTCAGCATCACGTATTCAAAAGTTATACGCCGCGCGTTCGACAGGCCCGGATAGGCGCGGCAGGCGTCCATCAGCTCCTTGAGCGGATACTTCTTGTTGATCGGCACCAGCACGTCCCTGAGGTCGTCGCGCACGGCGTGCAGGGAGATGGCCAGCATGCAGCCGATCTCGTCTCCGGTGCGTGCGATGTTGGGCACCATGCCGGAGGTGGACAACGTGACGCGGCGTTTCGACAGCGACAGGCCGTCGCCGTCCATGATGATGGCCAGCGCCTGCTTGACGGCCTCGAAGTTGTAGAGCGGCTCGCCCATGCCCATCATGACGACGTTGGAGACGAGGCGGCCTTCGCTCGGGATAGCCGCCTCGGCGTTGGGGGCGGCGTCCGGATAGTCGCCGAGCCGGTCGCGGGCGACCAGCACCTGCGCGACGATCTCCTCGGCGGTCAGGTTGCGCACCAGCATCTGCGTGCCGGTGTGGCAGAAGGAGCAGTTGAGCGTGCAGCCGACCTGCGAGGAGACGCAGAGCGTGCCGCGTCCCTCCTCGGGGATATAGACGGTCTCGATCTCCACCGGCTTGCCGGCGCCGCGCGAGGGAAAACGCAGCAGCCACTTGCGCGTGCCGTCGGCCGACACCTGCTCGGCGACGATCTCCGGCCGGCCGACGACATAGGCGGCGTCGAGACGGGCGCGCAACTCCTTGGCGACGTTGGTCATGCCCGCGAAGTCGCGGACGCCGCGCACGTAGATCCAGTGCCAGAGCTGGGAGACGCGCATCCGGAGCTGGCGTTCCTCGACGCCGATGGCGAGGAGAGCTTTCGCCATCTCGATGCGGGTCATGCCGACGAGCGACGGCTTTTCCGTTGAAGCAGCAGGCGAGGGGGCGCGGCTGTGGTCGATGACGGTCGACATGGGCGTTCGATCGGTCCTGGCGGGATTGGAAGGGTGGGCGCGTTCCGCCCCAAATGCAAGAACGGCCGAGGACGTCACCGTCCCGACCGTTCCCGGTTATGCAAAGCTATAGCAGAAAGCCGTAGAAAACCCAAGCCGGCCGCGGCAGAGCTGCCGTTCCGCCGGCGCGGGACTCTATTTATGTTGACCTCAGTCGCCGGCGGGCCTCCGGCCCTTGGCTTTCGCTCCGCTTTGCGCCTGACGGGGCTTCGCCACGTCAGGCCCGCTTCGCGCGGCGCCGCTTGGCGCCGGAAGCCGCTTGGCGGCTTCGAGTTTGTTGTGGCGATGTGCGCTTACTGGCACTCGCCGTCGATGCGCTTCAGCGCGGCGGTGACGCCCTTCAGCGAGTAGGTGTCGGTGGTGACCGTGCCGCGGCGCGAGGTGCCGGTGATCACCATGTCCGAACCGCCCTTCATGGCGGCGATGAAACGGCTTTCCTCGGCGGCGTTGTCGACCCAGGCGCCCTGGTCCTTGGTGTACATGCTGAAGGTGGCGTCGCCGATCTTGACGGTGGTCTTGGAGCCTTCCTTGTAGGGATAGCCGGTGATCACCGATACCTCGTGCTTGACGCCTTCCTTGGGGCGATTGGTGATGAACATGAACACCGGATCGCGGTTGACGCCCTGCGGCGCCGTCTCGGTCGGCTGCGTGGCCGCATAGCAGACCTTGGCGCCGGCGGCGGTGTTATAGGTGTAGGTGGCCCAGCGCTCGAACGTCTGGAGCGGCGTCGGCGCCTTGGTTTGCTGGGCGGCGGCGATGGTCGTCGCGCCAACCAGCAGGGCAACGGCCAGGCCGAGGGTGCGTGCGTTCGTCATCTAATCACCTTGGGTCTTGTCGTGGGACACGGATGCGCCCACCGGAGCGGTCCGCATTAGGCGTAAAGGAACGGTAAGGCGTCAGGGTTACCAAAGTGTTGCTCCGGCGTCTCGATCCGCCATGCATGGGCGGTCGGAGACCGCGTCTCGTCGAGATTGCGCGAAGCTTGGCCGGAATTCGGGCGACAATGCGGCCAGTGGCCGTTTGCCGGGCGCCCGGCGGAAGTTATCCGGCCTTTTCGTCGGTCAGCCGTCCGGTTGCCGCATCTGCATCCGCCCGATGCGGGCCTCCGAGCAAAGGCTGGAGTCCGACAACCGTCGGCAACCTCTGACTGCGGAGCGCGCCTTGATCGTGATATCCGATCGCGAAATCGATGTTCGCGGGGGTCTGGGTATCAGGTTTGCTCCGTCACCCGGCCCAGGGCGGCGCGGGCGGCCGTACGGTGGCGCTCACCGATGTGGCGCCGCACCATGGTGATGGCGGTGATCAGCACGGTGATGTCGTCGGAGAAGCCTAGCCCCAGGATGAAGTCCGGCACGACGTCGAAGGGGATGACGAAATAGGCCAGCGCCGCCAGCAGCGTCGCCCGCACCGAGGCCGGCGTCTCGGGATCGAGGGCGCAGTAATAGGCGGCCACCACCTCGTCCATGAAGGGAATGGCGGCGATCGCCTTCGTGACCGTCTTCCAGAAGCGCGAGCGGACGCGGGCCTCGTGGCCCTCGGACGGGCCGATGATCTCGGGGTCGGGATGGAAAACGGCCATTGACGTCGGACTCCGCGGCTGAATATCTCGGCTAAACATGGTTGCCCGCTGCCGACTGCGCAAGGCGCGCCGGACCCGACGCCGCAGCCACGCTTTTGACACGTTTACTTCGCAAGGGGAGGCGGCCAAATCGGGCCTTCGGGGGATCAGCTGTGGCCATCAACGCTCGGATTTCCAACTTGCGGCCGCACCTCGACAGCCGATGGCTGGCTGTCGCCGCCACGCTCTGGCTGCTGGCCGCCGGCAACCAGACCTTCTGGCACAAGGCGGCAGCAGCCTTCGCCGCCACGCCGCTGGCCCTCCTCGCCCTCGGGGCCACCGTGGTCGCCATCTACTTCGTGGCGCTGCTGCTCCTCCTTCAAAATTATCTCGCCAAACCGGTGCTGCTGTTCCTGCTGGCGGCGGCCGGCGGCGCTTCCTATTTCACCGATACCTTCGGCACCGTCATCGACGTGGCGATGATCGATTCGGCGATGACCACCACCGGCCACGAGGCCGGCCAGCTGTTCACGCCGCAATTCTTCCTGCACATGGCGCTGTTCATCGGCCTGCCGGCCGCCGTTGTCCTGTGGATCAGGATCGACTACGCGCCCTGGCGGCGGCGCCTCGTGTCGACGGCGGCGCTGGCGCTGATCGCGGTGGCGGTGGGCGGCGCGCTGTTCTACAGCCAGTTCGGCACCATCGTCTTCGCGCTCCGGCAGGACCGGCTGGTGATGAAGACGCTGAACCCAGCCATACCGATCGCCTCGGCCTACACCTACGCGACGCGCAGCCTCAGGCAGACCAACGTCGTCGTGGCGCCGCTCGGCACCGATGCCCGGCCGGGTCCGAGCGCCACCGCCTCCAGTCGGCCCTTCGTGACGGTGCTGGTGGTCGGCGAGACGGCGCGCGCCATGAACTTCTCGCTGAACGGCTACGCCCGCAAGACCAACCCGGAACTGGAGAAGCTCGACATCGTCAACTACCCCGATGTATCGAGTTGCGGCACCGCGACGGCGGTGTCGGTGCCCTGCATGTTCTCGAAATTCGGTCGCGCCGACTATTCCGACGACAAGGCCAAGGCGACCGAGAACGTGCTCGACGTGCTGCATCACGCCGGTGTCGACGTTCTCTGGTGGGACAACAACACCGGCCCCAAGGGCGTGACCGCCCGCCTCGGCTCCAAGGCCTACAACGACGCGAAGGACCCGGTCGCCTGTGCCACCGGCGTCTGCCTCGACGACATCTTCCTGCCCGATCTCGACAAGCTGCTCGACGGCGTCACGCGCGATACGGTGCTGGTGCTGCACCAGACCGGCTCGCATGGTCCGGCCTATTATCTGGGATATCCCAAGGAGTTGCGCGTCTTCACCCCCGACTGCGCCACCGAGCAGGTGACCACCTGCAGCCAGCAGGAGGTGGTCAACTCCTACGACAACACCATCCTGACCACCGACCGCTTCCTCGCCCGCGTCATCGACAGCCTGTCGCGGCACGACGAACGGGTGGCCGGGGCGATGTATTACGTGTCCGACCACGGCGAGTCGCTCGGCGAACACGGCATGTACCTGCACGGCGCGCCCTACGCCCTGGCCCCGGAGACGCAGACGCATGTGCCGATGGTCACCTGGTTCTCGCCTGCTTATGCCCAGGCGCGCGGCCTCGACGTCGCCTGCGTGCGGGCAAGGGCGGGCGAGCGCTATTCGCATGACAACCTGTTCGACACACTCTTGAGCATGATGGACGTGACGACCGACGCCTATCGCGCCGACCGCGACATCCTCTCGCCCTGCCTCGGCCGTTCCTGAGCCGATCGGGGCACGAAGGCGCCTTGCGCCGCGCCGATATCGAGATAATAGATTGCCATCGACATTGACCCGGAGACTGGCGCCCGTGCGGGGCGCCGGCCGGCCGATCATCCCACGGAGTTCCCATGAAAAAGGGCGAAGTCAAGAAAGTCGTTCTGGCCTATTCCGGCGGCCTCGACACGTCGATCATCCTGAAGTGGCTGCAGACCGAACTCGGCGCCGAGGTGGTGACCTTCACCGCCGACCTCGGCCAGGGCGACGGCGACCTGGAACCGGCCCGCAAGAAGGCCGAGATGATGGGCATCAAGGAGATCTTCATCGAGGACGTGCGCGAGGAGTTCGTCCGCGACTTCGTCTTCCCGATGTTCCGCGCCAACGCCGTCTACGAGGGCGTCTACCTGCTCGGTACCTCGATCGCCCGTCCCTTGATCTCCAAGCACCTGATCGACATCGCCAGGAAGACCGGCGCCGACGCCATCGCCCACGGCGCCACCGGCAAGGGCAACGACCAGGTGCGCTTCGAGCTGAGCGCCTACGCGCTCAACCCGGACATCAAGATCATCGCCCCCTGGCGCGATTGGACCTTCAAGAGCCGCACCGATCTCCTGGACTTCGCCGAGAAGCACCAGATCCCGATCGCCAAGGACAAGAAGGGCGAGGCGCCCTTCTCGGTCGACGCCAATCTCCTGCACTCTTCCTCGGAGGGCAAGGTGCTGGAGGACCCGTCGCAGCCGGCGCCCGAATATGTCCACATGCGCACCATCTCGCCGGAGGAGGCGCCCGACAAGGCGACGATCATCACCGTCGGCTTCGAGAAAGGCGACGCGGTGTCGATCAACGGCCAGCGGATGAGCCCGGCCGAGTTGCTTACCGCGCTCAACGCGTATGGCCACGACAACGGCATCGGCCGCATCGATCTCGTCGAGAACCGCTTCGTCGGCATGAAGTCGCGCGGCGTCTACGAGACGCCGGGCGGCACCATCCTGCTCGCCGCCCACCGGGCGATCGAGAGCATCACCCTCGACCGTGGCGCCGCGCATCTCAAGGATGAGCTGATGCCGCGCTATGCCGAGCTGATCTACTACGGCTTCTGGTTCGCGCCCGAGCGCTACATGTTGCAGGCGCTGATCGACAAGAGCCAGGAGAACGTCGAGGGCGAGGTGACGCTGAAGCTCTACAAGGGCAACGTCATCGTCACCGGCCGCTCGTCGCCGAAGACGCTCTACTCGTCGACGCTGGTCACCTTTGAGGACGACCAGGGCGCCTACGACCAGAAGGACGCCGCCGGCTTCATCAAGCTCAACGCGCTGCGGCTCCGCACGCTGGCCAAGCGCGATCGCGGCTGAGCCGGCTGCGGGCAATTCGGCCTGTCCGCCGTCCCACGGGCGGCGGGCGGTGCAAGGATGGATCTCATCGGAAAGCCAAACGGCGCCGCCCTTTCGGAGCGGCGCCGTTTTCATGTGATGCGGCCAGCGACTTACGCGGCGCGCAGGCTGTCGACGAACTTGCCCACTTCGCTTTGCAGATCGGCGGACTGGTGCTCCAGCTCGGTGGAGAGCGACATCAGGTGGGTGGAGGCGCGGCCGGTCAGTTCGGCGGCCTCGCCGACGCCGGCGATCGAGCCGGTCACCGTCTGCGTGCCCTCGGCAGCCCGCTGGGTGTTCTGGGCAATCTCGCCGGTCGCCGCGCCCTGCTCCTCGACGGCGCCGGCGATCGAGGCGGTGACCTCGCGGATCATCGAGATGGTCGAGGTGATGCGGCCGATCGCCGTCACCGTCTCGTTGGTCGCCTCCTGGATCTCGCCGATCTTGGAACCGATCTCGTCGGTGGCCTTGGCCGTCTGGGCGGCCAGCTGCTTCACCTCCGAGGCGACGACGGCGAAGCCCCGGCCCGCCTCGCCGGCGCGGGCCGCCTCGATGGTGGCGTTGAGGGCGAGAAGATTGGTCTGCTCGGCGATCGCCCGGATCAGGTTGACGACGTCGCCGATGCGGACGGCGGCGTCGGTCAGCGCCCGCACTTTGGTCTCGGTGCGCGACGCTTCCTCGGCGGCCTCGGTGGCGATGCCGGCCGATTTGGCCACCTGGGTGTTGATCTCGCGGATCGAGGCGGTCAGCTCCTCGGCGCCGGCCGCCACAGTCTGCACGTTGGAGGCGGCGGCCTCGGCGGCGCCGGTCACCGACTGCGCCCGGCCCGACGTGGCGTCGGCGGTTTCCGACAGCTCGCGGGCGGCCTCGGCCACCTCGGCCGACGAGCGGGCGAAGCGATCGGCGAGCGCGCCCATGGTCGACTGGAAGGCATCGGCGAGCGCCTGCCGCTCGCGGAGCTGCCGCTCGGCGGCGAGGCGGTCGTTCTCGCCCTGCTCGGCGCGCAGCCGCTCGGTCTCCGACAGGCCCTTGGCGAACACGTCGAGCGTCCGCGCCATGTCGCCGACCTCGGTGCGGTCGTCGGCATAGGGAATGACGACGTCCCGCGTTCCGGCGGCGACCGCCTTCATGGCGGCGGTGATGCGGCCGATCGGCTTGACAATGCCGCGCGCCAGCAGCCAGCCGAACACCAGCGTCATCGTTATGATGCCGCCGAAGATCATCATCAGCTGGTCCTTGGCCTCGCGGCGAGCGCGGATTTCCGAGGTCGAGGCGGCCGTGTCGACGCTGCGGATCATCGTCACCAGATTGTCGAGCTGCGGCTCCAGCGTCTTGTAGCCGTTGGAAAGCTGCTCGTAGATGCTGAGGAACTTCTGCTGCAGGGTGACCCACTGGCCGACGTTGCCGGCGTATTCCTCCACCGCCTTGCCGAGCGCCGCCTTGGCGTCGGCATTGAGCGGGCTGCGGGCCAGCGCGCGGGTGAAGTCCATGGATGTCTTGCCGAAGGCGGTGAAGGCCTGCGGGTCGCTCTTCAGCATGAAGTCCTTCTCGTGGGTCCGCATGGTGGCGAACAGGGCCGCGAGTTCCGGTGCCGGGTTGGCGGCAAGGAGGTCGGTCACCGCGTCGGCGGATTTCTGGAGCGCCCCGTTGACGCCCTGCTTGGGGTAGAGACCGAGTTGCTTCTTGATATCCAGGATGGCTTTGAAGGCGGTGCCGTATTCCTCCAGGCCGGCCTTGATCTGGGCGACGTTGCTGGCCCTCGTCGGATCGGTGGCCTTGATGCGCGCCTCGAGCTGCTGGATGTTCGAGCCGGTCATGCGCATCAGGTCGCCATGCAGGCCGGAATAACGCTCGTTGCCGGTGAACAGGAACTCGATCTCGGAACGGCGGAGCTGCAAGGCGGTGGTCTGCAACGTGCCGGCCAGATCGGCGTTGATGCGGGCGCTGGCGGCGCGCTGGCGATAGCCGTTGGCGTTGATGTCCTGCAGCATGTAGAGGCCGCCGACCACGGCGAGGCCCAAGAGCGAGAACAGTCCGAAGGCGAGCACCTTCGTGGCGATGCGCAGATGCACCCGCGGCATCAATCTCCTGAATGCGAATTTCGGCATGCGGAAAAACTCCCCCGGTTGACCCAGCCGCGCGCGGTGTCCCGCGCCTCCTCCCGGCTGTTCATTTCCCGCCGCAGCATGGCCTCCGCCGATTAATCGCGCGTAAAGGTCGTTGCCGCGAATGACGCGATACGGCGGGAATCGCTGGCGGCAACGATACGAATCGCGTCCTTGCCGGCGGGCGGACGCTTTCCGTGTCCGCCGCCGCTCTGCGCCGATTGCGCGCGGCGGCGATTCGGGAGAAGCTCGCGCCGTCTCCCGCAGAAGGCCGAAGCCCGCGCCATGCCCCTTTCGCTGTTCCTCTCCGCCTTCCTTGCCGCCTTTCTCTACGTGGTGATCCCCGGCCCTGCCTTCATCGCGCTGCTCGGCATCGGCGCCGGGCAGGGCCGTGGCGCCGGCGCCCGCTTCATCGTCGGCCATCTGGCCGGCGACACGCTGTGGACTAGCCTCGCCCTGGTCGCGCTGGTCGGCGCGCACGTGGTGGGTCCGGTGGTGTTCGACCTGCTCGGCTGCGTCTGCGGGACCTATCTCGCCGTCATCGGCTGGCGCGCCTTCCGTGCCCGGCCGCGGGTGGCGGGCGAGGCGGTGATGGTGGTGGCGCGGCCGTTCCGGCGCGGTCTCGTCTTCGGCCTCACCAACCCCAAGGGCTATCCGGTGGCGCTCGCCACGTTCACGGCGCTGGTCGGCGGCGTCGCCGACAGGCTGTCGTTTGCCAGCCTGCCGCCGCTGTTGGCCGCTTCCTTCGTCGGCTTCCTCGTCGCCGACCTGGTGCTGATCACCATCATCGGCGCCGGGGCGGTGCGGCGCTTCTACCGGAGGCACGAACTGGCCATCGTGCGCGGCTCGGGCCTGTTGTTCATGGGATTTGCCGTCCAGGCCTTTTGGCACTCGATGCCGGGCCTTCTTGGCGTCCGCCGCGCCTGAGACAGTGTTTTTCTGCCTCTGCATGGCTGATGATCGCCGGAATAATCAGGTTTTTCTTGCTCCCGTCATAATCGTTTGTATAGTGCGCGGCAAAATGACGGTCCGAAGGTTCGCTTCGGGCCGTCTGTCTTTTCCCAATCGAGTACGCCTATGCAAATGCGCAACATCGCCATCATCGCGCACGTCGACCATGGCAAGACCACGCTGGTCGACGAGCTTCTGAAGCAGTCCGGCACCTATCGCGAGAACCAGAAGGTGACCGAGCGCGTGATGGATTCCAACGACCTCGAGAAGGAGCGCGGCATCACCATCCTTGCCAAGGCGACCTCGGTGGTCTGGCACGGCGTGCGCATCAACATCGTCGACACCCCCGGCCATGCCGACTTCGGCGGCGAGGTGGAGCGCATCCTCAACATGGTGGACGGCGCCATCGTGCTGGTCGACGCCGCCGAGGGGCCGATGCCGCAGACCAAGTTCGTGGTCGGCAAGGCGCTGAAGGTCGGCCTGAAGCCGATCGTCGCCATCAACAAGGTCGACCGCCACGACGCCCGCATTCACGAGGTGGTGGACGAGGTGTTCGACCTGTTCGCCAACCTCGACGCCACCGAGGAGCAGCTCGACTTCCCGATCCTCTACGGCTCCGGCCGCAACGGCTGGTTCTCGATGTCGCCGGACGGCGCCGAGAGCGAGGGCATGGCGCCGCTGTTCGAGCTGGTGCTGAAGCACGTGCCGCCACCGCATGTCGAGGCCGACGCGCCGTTCCGGATGATCGGCACGCTCCTGGAGGCCAATCCGTTCCTCGGCCGCGTCATCACCGGCCGCATCACCTCGGGCTCGGTGAAGACCAACCAGACCATCAAGGTGCTCGACCAGGACGGCAACATCGTCGATCAGGGCCGCGTCTCCAAGCTTCTGGCCTTCCGCGGCCTCGAGCGCACGGCGATCGACGTCGGCGAGGCGGGCGACATCGTGGCGATCGCCGGTCTCACCAAGGGCACGGTGGCCGAGACCTTCTGCGCCCTCGAGGTGACCGAACCGCTGCACGCCCAGCCGATCGATCCGCCGACCGTCACCATGACCTTCCTCGTCAACAACTCGCCGCTGGCCGGCACCGAGGGCGACAAGGTGACCAGCCGGATGATCCGCGACCGCCTGATCCGCGAAGCGGAAGGCAACGTCGCCCTGAAGATCGAGGAAAGCACCGAGAAGGACTCCTTCTTCGTCTCGGGCCGCGGCGAGTTGCAACTCGCCGTGCTGATCGAGACCATGCGCCGCGAGGGCTTCGAGCTGGCCGTGTCGCGGCCGCGCGTGGTGTTCCGCAAGGACGAGGCGGGCGAGACGCTGGAGCCGATCGAGGAAGTGGTGATCGACGTCGACGAGGACTATTCCTCGGTCGTCGTGCAGAAGATGAGCGAGCGCAAGGCCGACATGGTGGAGATGCGGCCGTCGGGCGGCAAGCGCCTGCGCCTGGTGTTCTTCGCGCCGACGCGCGGGCTGATCGGCTACCAGTCGGAACTCCTGACCGACACGCGCGGCACGGCGGTGATGAACCGGCTGTTCCACGACTACCAGCCGCACAAGGGCGATCTGCCTGGTCGCCGCAACGGCGTGCTGATCTCCAACGACCAGGGCGAGGCCGTCGCCTACGCCCTCTGGAACCTCGAGGACCGCGGCCCGATGATGATCGAGCCGGGCTGGAAGGTCTACCAGGGCATGATCGTCGGCGAGCACACGCGCGAGAACGACCTCGAGGTCAACGTCCTCAAGGGCAAGAAGCTGACCAACGTCCGCTCGTCCGGCAAGGACGAGGCGGTGCGCCTGACGCCGCCGATCCGCATGACGCTGGAGCGGGCGCTGGCCTGGATCCAGGACGACGAGTTGGTCGAGGTGACGCCGAAGTCGATTCGCCTCAGGAAGGCGACGCTCGATCCGATCGAGCGCAAGCGCGAGCGGTCGCGCGACGCGGCGGCCTGAGACTGCCGACAGGAATGCAGAAAGGGCGGTGCCGGTGGCGCCGCCCTTTTTCGTTTCAGGATGATGCCGGCAGCGGATTTCGCGGGATGGCGAACCGGCAGGCTGCGGTCAGGCTTTTCGGCGGTAGGAGGGTCTGGATCGTCGCGGCAGCGGGATGCTTCCCGTGCTGAGACAAGCGCTGCCACCTTCAAGCCATATATAGCTATATCTTGATATATACATATGTAAATATTTAGATGTTTTTGGCATCGACGTCGGCGGGGGCAGAGTGTTGGATGGGGAGCAGCCAAAGGGCAGACTTGGAGCGCCCCTTCCAGTCTTTCCGTCGAATGAGATCATCTCGCTGAGACACTGGTGCATCCACTCGCTGAACCGGTTGCCGATTCTCATCCGCCTTGGCGGCTTGAAATATCGGCAAGCGGAGAGCCAGCATTCTCAATGCCTCCTGGAATGAGGTGCAAGGCGCATCCAAACGACAAGGGCCGCGTCGCTGCCGACGCGGCCCTCGTTTCTTGTGGCGAATGAAGCGGCCTCAGCCTTCGCCGCCCTCGGAGCCACCTTCGGCCGGCGTCTTGACGCGGCGGGTGCGGGGACGGGCGGTGGTCGGGGCGATCGGCGTGCCGAGCGTGGTGGCACGGCGGCGTGGCGTGCGCTTGCGCGGCGCTTCCTCGTCGCCGGCCGTCTCGGCGGCAGGTGCTTCCGGAGCGGCCGATTCAGGCGTCGGCTTGGCGGGCGCCTCGACAACCGGGGCGGGACGCTCGGCGATGGCGACCGGAGCGGGCTCGGAAGCGCGCGGCTGGCGCTCCAGCAGGAAAGCCGGCAGGCCGGCCTCGGCGGCGACCGGCGCCGGCTCGGCGCGCGGTGGCCGCTCGCGTTCACGCTCGATGCGGACCACCGGCTGCGGCGCGTCGGGGAAACTGACGTCGGGCTGTGGCGCGTCGGCCAGCGTCGGCACCACCACCGGCTGCGGCTGGCGCTCGCCGCCACGATTGTCCTGGTTCTGCCCCTGGCGCTCGCCTTGTGCCTGACGCTCGCCGCGGTTGTCGCGGCCGAAACGGTCGAAACGCTGGCGGCCGCGGCGGTAGTCGCCCTGCTGCTGGCGATCGCCGCCGGTGTTGTCGTTGCGATTGTTGTCGCCGTTGCGGTTATTATCGCGCGGCTCGCGCGGCTGTTGGTTGCCGTTGTCGCGATTGCCGCCGTTGTCGCGGTTCTGGTAGCCGCCGCCTTCGCGCGGCTCGCGTTGCTCGTTCGGCTGGCGGTTGTTGTCGAACTGGCCGGGCTGGCGCATCTCGATCTGGCGCGGCTCGAAGCGGTCGGAGCCGATCGGCTCGAAATCGTCGTCCTCGCTCTCATCCTCGCGTCCCGCGGCGGCAGCCGCCTGGGCAGCCTGGGCGGCGGCGATGATGCGATAGTAATGCTCGGCGTGCTGGAGGTAGTTCTCCGCCATCACCCGGTCGCCGGAGGAGGACGCATCGCGGGCGAGCTGGGTATATTTCTCTGCGATGTGGAGGGCGGTGCCCCTGATCTTGATGTCCGGGCCGTTGGAATCAAACGACCGGGTCAGCGGATTGGGAGCCTTGCGGTTGGGCCGGCCGCGCATCCGTTGCTTGTTCTGCTGGTTCTGCCTCATATGTCCGCTATCTCTTGCCTTCGCGGGTCAAAAAGCACGAGGCGCGAGGCCGCGGATCTCGTCGACTCCCGGCGCTTCCCAAGGGGAAGGCAGTCGAAGTCGCGGCGCCTGGTGCAAACAAATCATCCGTCAAGTGCGACCGTCCGCCGAAGCAGGATAGACCAAACCCGCATCCTGACGGATGCCCTGTGTTGCGCTATCTATCTGTTCAAACATCGGATTTTCCCGAAAAGTGCGTACACTTTCCGGCCCGATGCCCTAGCCCGTGGCGGTATCGCCTCAGCATCCTCTACGTTCGATCGTATCGAGAACGGGTCTGAGCGGGATCCTGGCCCCTGTCTTGGCTCTGCCGGCAGCCGAGCGTCACGCGCCAGCCCCGACCGTTCATCCGCCCGGACAAGAGGTCATGCTTCCCGAATACGGCTTTTCGACGGTGACGTCAAATACAGCCGATTCTCTACGCAAGGACCCTAGCCGCTTCCCGACGACTTTCCAAGCTGAATTTTGTCGTCAACGTCAATAAAGCGACGGGATTTCAGTCGCTTTGCGAAAGCATGACGCCGGAGACCACCCGATCGCGGCCGCCGAGGTCGCGGTGGACTTCGATAGTCCCGAGCCCGGCCATCGCGAAGAGATCGCCCACCGCCGCGCCCTGGTCCCAGCCGATCTCGACGGCGAGGAGACCGCCGGGCAGGAGATGGTCGTGAAGGCTGGCGAGGATCGCCCGGTAGACATCGAGACCGTCGGCGCCGCCATCGAGGGCCAGATGCGGGTCGTGGAGGCGTACCTCGCGGTCGAGACCGGCGATGACGTCGCTGGCGATATAGGGCGGATTGGAGACGACGAGGCCGAAGCGGCCGGTCACCGGCTGCCAGACGTCGCCGACCGCGAACTCGAGACGGTTGGCGACGCCGTGACGGGCGGCGTTGTTCCTCGCCACCACGACGGCACCACTGGTGAGGTCGGTGGCAAGGCCGCGAGCGGCCGGCAGTTTGACGAGCAGCGTCACGGCGATGACGCCGGTGCCGGTGCCGATGTCGAGCAAGCGGAGGCCGGCGCCGTCAGGCGAAACGCCGGGGAGGCGGCCCGAACGTACGGCGGCGAGCGCCGTCTCGACCAGCACCTCGGTGTCGGGGCGCGGCTCCAGCGTGTCCGGGCCGAGCGCGAAGCCGAGACCGAAAAACGAGGCGGTGCCGAGGATGCGGCCGACCGGTTCACCGGCCGCCCGGCGGTCGAGCCAGCCGTCGAGGCGGGCGGCGGCATCGGGGTCGACCTGTCGGTCGGCGGCGGCGAGGAGATCGAGACGGCTGGCGCCGGTGGCCGCTTCGACCAGCAGGCGGGCGTCGATGGCCGCCGTGTCTAGGTCGGCCGCCTGAAGGCGCCGGCGGGCGGCGGCGAGCAGGGCGCCGAGGGTGGCGGGCGCGCTCACGCGCCTTCCTCGGCCAGCAGCTTCGCCTGATGGTCGGTGATCAGCGCGCCGACGATATCGTCGAGGTCGCCCTCCATCACCTGCGGCAGCTTGTAGAGCGTCAGGTTGATGCGATGGTCGGTGACGCGGCCTTGCGGGAAGTTGTAGGTGCGGATGCGCTCCGAGCGGTCACCGGAGCCGACCTGCCCACGCCGGTCGGCGGCGCGGGCGCTGTCGGCCTTCTCCCGCTCGATCTCGTAAAGGCGGGCGCGCAACAGCTTCATCGCCTTGGCGCGGTTCTTGTGCTGCGACCGCTCCTCCTGGCAGGCGACGGCCAGCCCTGTGGGTATGTGGGTGATGCGGATGGCGCTGTCGGTGGTGTTGACGTGCTGGCCGCCGGCGCCGGACGAGCGGAAGGTGTCGACGCGTAGGTCGCTGTCGGCGATGGCGATGTCCACCTCCTCGGCCTCCGGCAGCACGGCGACGGTGGCGGCCGAGGTGTGGATGCGGCCGGAACTCTCGGTGACCGGCACCCGCTGCACCCGATGGACGCCGGACTCGAACTTCAGCCGGGCGTAGACGCCGGCGCCGTCGATCGAGGCGATGATCTCCTTGTAGCCGCCTAGCTCGGCCTCCGACAGGCTCATCACCTCGACGCGCCAGCCGCGCGCCTCGGCATAGCGCTGGTACATGCGGAACAGGTCGCCGGCAAACAGGGCAGCCTCGTCGCCGCCGGTGCCGGCGCGCACCTCGATGATGGCGCTCTTGTCGTCGGCGCGGTCGCGCGGCAGCAGGGCGACGCGCACCTCCTGTCGCAGCGCCTCGACTTTCTCGGCAAGCTCCGGCCGCTCGGCCTCGGCCAGCGCCCGCATGTCCGGATCGGTTGCGGCATCGGCGAGCATCGCCTCGACGTCCGACAGCTCCTGCCCGGCGGCGCGCAAGGCGCGGATGCGGACGACCAGCGGCTCCAGCTCGGCATAGTCGCGCGACAGGCGGACGTAGGTATCGGCATCCGGGTTGCCGGCGAGGCGGGCCTCGAGAATGGCGAAGCGGTCGAGGAGGGCCTCGAGACGGGCGTCGAAGGGCGTCATGCGATCTTCAATTGAGCGGGATATCGCGGGATTCGGCGAAGTCCTGCAAGAGCTTGCGGATCGGCGGACCATCCGGGCGGTTGAGGGCCGGGGCGAGGAGGGCCTCCAGCTCGCCGAGGTTGACCGAGCGGATCATGTCCTTGACCGGGCCGACCGAGGTGGCGGCCATCGACATCGAGCGGAAGCCGATGGCCATCAGCGCCATGGCGGTGAGCGGCGTGCCGCCCAGCTCGCCGCACAGGGTGGCCGGCTTGCCGTATTCGGCCGATTTGCGGGCGATGGTGCGCAGCGCCCTGAGGAAGGACGGAGCGAGCGGATCGAAGCGCTGCGCCACCTTGGCGTTGCCGCGGTCGACGGCCAGCATGAACTGGAACAGGTCGTTGGTGCCGACCGACACGAAGTCGACCACCGACAGCAGTTCGTCCAGCTCGAACAGCAGCGCCGGCACCTCGATCATGGCGCCGAGCTTCAGCGACGAGGGCAGGGCGTGGCCGTGCTTTTCCAGGAAACGCTGCTCGCCCTTCACCAACTCCTTGGCCTTCAGGAACTCATCGACCGTCGAGATCATCGGGAACATGACGCGCAGCTCGCGGCCGCCGGCCGCCTTCAACAGGGCGCGCAACTGCGTCCGCAAGATGACGGTGCGGTCGAGGCCGATGCGGATGGCCCGCCAGCCCATGGCCGGGTTCTCCTCCTGCACCGAGCGGGTGAGGTAGGGCAGCACCTTGTCGCCGCCGATATCCAGCGTGCGGAAGGTGACCGGCCGGCCGGTCGCCCCGTCGAGGATCTTGGAATAGAGTTCCGCCTGCTGGCCGAGTTTGGGGAAGGTCGGCGCGATCATGAACTGCAGTTCGGTGCGGAACAGGCCGATGCCGTCGGCGCCCGATTCGTCGAAATGCGGCAGGTCGAACAACAGGCCGGCATTGGTGTTGAGGGCGATCCGGACGCCGTCGAGCGTCACCGGCGCCTTGAAGCGCAACTGGCGATAGCGCTCCTGCCGGCGGGCGCGGAAGCGCACCTTGGTGACATAGGCCTGCTCGACGTCGGCCGGCGGCCGCAGATGAACGTAGCCGCTCTCGCCGTCGATGATGATGCTGTCGCCGTTATCGGCCAGCGACACGACGTTGGCGAGCTGGCCGACGGTGGGGATCGACAGGGCGCGGGCGACGATCGCCACATGGCTGGTCGTGGTGCCCTCCTCGAGCACCAGGCCGCGCAGCTTGCTGCGGTCGTAGTCCAGGAGTTCGGCGGCGCCCATCGAGCGGGCGACGACGATGGCGTTCTCCGGCATCTCGGTCGACTTGTCCTTGCCCATCAGCTCGCGCAGGAGGCGATAGGTGAGGTCGTCGAAATCGTGCAGGCGCTCGAGAAGATAGGGATCGGTCTGCCGCTGCATGCGGGCGCGGGTGTCGGACTGCACGCGCTCCACCGCCGCCTCGGCGGACAGGCCGGAGCGGACGATCGCCTCCTCCATGCGCCGCGTCCATCCGCGGTCGTAGGCGAACATGCGGTAGGCTTCCAGCACGTCGCGGTGCTCGCCGTGATGGGCCACCTCGCCGCGATCGATCATGTCGTCGATGGACAGGCGCAGATTGGCGATGGCGGCGGTGAGGCGCTTGACCTCCTTGTCCGGATCTTCGGCGATGAAGTTGGTGACGACGACGCGCGGCTCGTGCAGCACGACGTGGCCGAGGCCGACGCCCTCCGACAACACCACGCCGGGAATGTGCATGGGCCGGTTGAGGTCGAGCACCGTCTGCTGGCTGGCGGCGAGGCCCAGCACCTCGCCGGAGGCGATGATCTCGGCGATGATCATGCCGGTGGTCTGGAGCGCCTCCTCCTCCTCGTCCGAATAGGTCTTGCGGACGCGGTTCTGCACCACCAGCACGCCGAGCGTGCGGCCGGAACGCAGGATCGGTACGCCGAGGAAGGAGTGGTAGGCCTCCTCGTCGGTGCCGGGAATGTAGGCGAAGGCCGGATGCTCCTGGGCATCGGCGAGATTGAGCACCGCCGCCTCGGCGGCGATCAGGCCGACCAGGCCCTGACCGATCCGGAGCGACGCCTTGTGCACGGCCTGGCGGTTGAGGCCCTCGGTGGCGAACAGTTCGAGCACGCCGTCGGCACGTAGGACGTAGAGTGAGCAGACCTCCGCGACCATGTTGGCCGCGATGGTGGTGACGATCTTGTCCAGTCGCTCCTGGGCGCTGATCGGCTCCGCCATCACCTCGCGGAGGCGGCGGAGCAGAACGCGCGGTCCGGAAAGGCCTCCCCGCATCGTCGGCTTCCTGCTCTCTCCCGCAGGCCGGTTCGGCGCCAGGCCGGCCGGCGGGGTCATCCACTCGATATGCCAGCCCTAGCGCGTTTTACGGCCGGCTTGAAGCCATCAATATGGCAGCATGCACATGGCGGCGGCCGGGGCTCCCGAGACGTTGATACGGCTTCGGCGTCCGGCCGGCGAGGCCCTTTTCCATCCGCTTCCGACACATCGGCGTGAGCGCCGCCGCCCCACGCCGGTCTTCGCCGTCTCAGGTCCCCGTGCCGGGGCCCCGTATCACGCCTTGTCGAGGCCGTAAGCCGAATGCAGCGTCCGCACCGCCAGCTCGGTGTAGGCCTCGTCGATCAGCACGGAGATCTTGATTTCCGAGGTGGTGATCGCCCGGATGTTGATGCCCTTGGCCGACAGCGCCCTGAAGGCCTCGGCGGCGACCCCGGCGTGGCTGCGCATGCCGACGCCGATCACCGACACCTTGCACATGCCGGTGGTGCCCTCGAAGGTCTTGTAGCCGATCTCCGCCTTGCGGTCGTTGAGCACGGCGGTGGCGCGCTCGTAGTCGGCGGCCGGCAGCGTAAAGGTGATGTCGGTCTCGGCGCCGTCGGCCGAGATGCTCTGGACGATCATGTCGACGTTGACGTTGGCCTCGGCCAGCGGCACGAACACGGCGGCGGCGACGCCCGGCTGGTCCGGCACGCGGCGGATGGAGATCTGCGCCTCGTCCTTGGAGTAGGCGATACCGGTAACGACTTCCTGTTCCACGATCTCGTCCTCATCGCAAATGAGCGTTCCGAACGGGTCGCCGTTCGGCATGGTCTTGGGGTTGAGGGGGTCCTCGAAGGAGGAGCGCACGAAGGTGCGCACCTTGTGGACCATGGCAAGCTCGACGGAGCGCACCTGCAGTACTTTGGAGCCGAGCGAGGCCATCTCCAGCATCTCCTCGAAGGAGACCTTGTCGAGACGGCGGGCCTTGGGCACGATGCGCGGGTCGGTGGTGTAGACGCCGTCGACGTCGGTGTAGATGTCGCAACGGTCGGCCTTCACCGCCGCCGCCACGGCGACGGCCGAGGTGTCGGAGCCGCCGCGGCCGAGCGTCGAGATGCGGCCGTCCGGCGCCATGCCCTGGAAGCCGGCGATCACCGCCACGCGGCCTTCGTTCATCTGTTCGATGACCCGGTGGCCGTCGATCGTCTGGATGCGGGCGGCGCCGTGCGCCTGGTCGGTGACGATCGGCAGCTGCCAGCCCTGCCAGGAGCGGGCGTCGACGCCCATCGCCTGCAGCGTGATGGCGAGGAGGCCGGACGTCACCTGCTCGCCGGAGGCGACGACGGCATCGTATTCGCGCGCGTCATGCAGAGAGGAGGCGCCGCGGCAGAGCGCCACCAGCTCGTTGGTCTTGCCGGCCATGGCCGACACGACGACGGCGACCTGATGGCCGGCATCGACCTCCCGCTTCACATGCGCGGCGACATTGCGGATCCTATCGAGGTCGGCGACGGAGGTGCCGCCGAATTTCATCACCAATCGAGCCATTTTCCGACGTCGTTTCCTGAGGGGCGGGAAACCCGCCCGCGAGAGGTGAAAAGGCGGGCCGCCGAACGGTGCCCGCGGCGGCCGCGCCCTCAATACAGGAAGGTTCGGCGGTGGGCAATCGCCGGAGGCGATTGCCTTTCTATTCTTTTCAGCCTCAAACGCCGGCGGGCCTCCGGCCCTTAGGCTTTCCGCTCCGCTTTTCGTCTTTCGGGGCTCCGCCACGAAAGACCCGCTTCGCGCGGCGCCGCTTGGCGCCGGAAGCCGCTTTGCGGCTTCGGGCGTATTTGCTTTCAAAGTCGGAAGATCGCCCGCGCCCAGGCGACGAGATGCTCGAAGAACGGTGCGACGGCGGCAAGCCGGCCGTAGTCGCCGGCGCAGCCGTGGTTGAGGCCCTCGTAGCGGCGGAAGTCGAGCGTCACGCCGGCGGCGGCAAGCCGGCCGGCATAGGCCTCGCCCTCGTCGCGCAGCACGTCGCAGCCGGCGGTCAGCACCAGGGCCGGCGGCAGGCCGGTGAGGTCGTCCGCCCTGAGCGGCGAGGCGTGCGGATGGGCGCGCCGGGCGGGGTCCGGTGCATAATGCTCCCAGAACCAGGCCATGTCGTCGGCGGTCAGGCCGAAGCCCTCGGCGAACTCGGCATAGGAGGGATGGCCGGCGGCGATGTCGTCGGTCACCGGGTAGATCAGCATCTGGCCGAGGAGCTTCGGCCCGCCCTCGTCGCGCAGGCGCAGCGCCGTGACGGCGGCGAGGTTGCCGCCGGCGCTGTCGCCGCCGACGATCAGCCGGGCCGGATCGATGCCGAGGTCGGCGGCCTTGCCGGCGATCCAGCGGACGGCGGCGAGGCAGTCGTCGCTTGCCGTCGGAAAGCGGTGCTCGGGTGCCATCCGGTAGTCGATCGACACGACCACGGCGCCGACGCCGGCGGCGAGGTTGCGGCAGACGTTGTCGTGGGTGTCGAGCGAGCAGAGCACCCAGCCGCCGCCGTGAATGTAGAGGATGGCCGGCCGCGCGCCGCCGTTGCCGGACGGTCTGTACAGGCGGGCGGCGATGGCGCCGTCTCCGACGGGAATCGACAGCGTCTCCACCGCCTGCACCGGCTTGCCGGCGGCGCGCGGCTCGGCCTCGGCGCGGGCGCGGGCGGCGGCGGGCGTCAACTGGCGGAGCGGCGGTTCGCCGCGGGCGGCGGCCGCCGCCAGATCGGCGGCGATTTCGGGATGCAGCGGCATGACGGATTCCTCTGAAGACTGAATGACCGCCAGTGAAGCGCTTCGCGGCCACGCCGGAAAGGGTGCCTTTGCGGTTATGACCAGCATTCGGCGTCGAGCCCGAGGGTTGACTTGGCCGCCCGCCGGCTCGAAAAGTCGGAACCCGCATCAGGACGGGCGGAGCGGAGGTGGACGATGACCGAAAGCAGGCGTGGCAGCGTCGACCAGGCCGAGGTCGACCGCTTCTCGGCGATGGCGCGGGAGTGGTGGGACCCGAACGGCAAGTTCAAGCCTCTGCACAAGTTCAGCCCGGCGCGCCTTTCCTACATCAAGCGCGAGGCATGCCGGCATTTCGGCCTTGACGAGCGATCGGCCGATGCCTTCTCCGGCCTTGCCTTCCTCGACATCGGTTGCGGCGGCGGCCTGGTCTCCGAGCCGATGGCCCGGCTGGGCGCCGCGGTGACCGGCATCGATCCGTCGGAGGTCAACATCGAGGTGGCGCGCGTCCACGCCGCCGAGACCGGCACTGCCGTAGATTACCGGGCGAACACGGCGGAAGACGTGCTGGCCGCCGGCGACCGCTTCGACGTGGTGCTGGCGCTGGAAGTGGTGGAGCACGTCAGCGACGTGCCGGCCTTCCTCGACACGGTGGCCAGCCTCGTCAAGCCCGGCGGCCTCGTCATCGTCGCCACGCTCAACCGCACGCTGAAGGCGCTCGGTCTGGCGGTGGTCGGCGCCGAATACGTGCTGCGCTGGCTGCCGGCCGGCACCCACGACTGGCGGAAGTTCGTCAAACCCGAGGAAGTCGAGGCGCCCTTGCAGGCGGCCGGCCTGACGCTGCTCGAACGGCGCGGTATCGTCTTCGATCCCCTCCGCTTCGCCTGGAAGGAAAGCGACGACACCGACGTCAATTACATGGTGCTGGCGGCCCGGCCGAAGGCCTGAGACTCAATTCCGCTCGCCCGGCAGGATCGGCAGCGGCAGGATGTCGATGCCGTCCTCCACCAGCGCACGGGCGTCCTGCTCGGTCGCCTCGCCGTGCACGGCGCGGGCCGGCGCCTCGCCGAAATGGATGCGGCGCGCTTCCTCGGCAAACCGCTTGCCGACATCCTCGGAGCCGTCAAGCAACGCCGCCTTGATTTCCTTGAGCTTCTCGATGAAGACGCGTGCCTCCGGCGGAACGGCGGCCGGCGGGGTGTCTTGCGTTGCAGCCGGGACGGCTCTCGCTTCCGAGGTGGCGACGTTGGGCTTCATCAACGCCTTGGCGACCGACGTCGAGCCGCACTGCGGGCAGGCGCAGAGCCCGGCCGATGCTTGGACGTCGAAATCCTCCGAGGAGCGGAACCAACCCTCGAATTCATGGCCTTCGGAACAGAGAAGCGAATAACGGATCATGGTCTCAACATGGCGCGCCGGTCCGGTCGCCGCAAGGCTGGAGCCGACTTTTTGGGGCTATTCGGCCAGGGTGAAGCGGCGCTCGTTCTCCAGCGCCGGGATGCGGGCGCGGGCGAGTTCCACCTCGTCGAGGTCGATGTCGGCGATGACGACGCCGGGGTCGGCATGGTCGGCCTCGGCGATCACCTTGCCCCACGGACCGATCACCAGCGAATGGCCGTAGGTGTCGCGACCGTCCTCGTGGCGGCCGCCCTGGGCGGCCGACAGCATGAAGCAGCCGTTCTCGATGGCGCGGGCCCGTTGCAGCACGTGCCAATGCGCCTCGCCGGTCTGGCGGGTGAAGGCGGCCGGCGCGCCGATGATCTCGGCGCCGGCGTGGCCGTAGGCGCGGAACAGTTGCGGAAAGCGCAGGTCGTAGCAGATGGCGAGGCCGATCCGGGTGCCGGCCGCCTCGACCAGGACGGCGCTCTCGCCCGGCGTATAGGTGGCGCTTTCGCGCCAGCTCTCGCCATAGGGCAGATCGACGTCGAACATGTGGATCTTGTCGTAGCGGGCCAGCATGTCGCCGCCGGGGCCGAAGACGTAAGCGCGGTTGGCGACGCGGCCGTCGTCGCGGCGGATGGCCAGCGAGCCGTAATGCAGCGTAATGCCCAGCTCGCGGGCAAGCTCGGCGCCGCGGCTGACGAAGGGATCCTGCGCCTCGACGGCGAGGCGTTCCTGCATGGCGGCGCGGTCGCGCTCGACGATGTTGGTCATCTCCGGCGTCTGGACGTAGGTGGCGCCGGAGCCGGCGGCGTCGCGGATCAGCGCCTCCACCTCGGGCAGGTTGCGGGCGGGATCGCGGCCCGAGCGGAGCTGGACGGCGGCGACGCAGAGTTGGCGTGGCACTCTTTATCTCCCTCAGCCGGCGAGAAGCGCGTCGAGCCGGCCTTCGGCGTCGAGATCGTAAAGGTCGTCGCAGCCGCCGACGTGGCTGTCGCCGATGAAGATCTGCGGGAAGGTGCGGCGGCCGGAGCGCTGCACCATCTCGGCCTTGAGACCGGCGTCGTAGCCGGCGTTGATCTCGGTGAAGGCGGCGCCCTTCCTGGCGAGCAGCATCTTGGCGCGCGTGCAGTAGCCGCAGCCGTCGCGGGTGTAGATGGTGACCGGAACCATGGCGGACCTCCTCACGGGCAAAACAGACAGGGATTCTATAGCCCGCTTCAACGCGGCGCCACAACCCGCGCCAGGGTCAGCACGTCGACGGCAACGGCGCCGGCGGCGAGAAGCGTCCGGGCGGCCGCCTCCAGCGTGGCGCCGGTAGTCAGCACGTCGTCGACGAGAATCGGCCGGCGGCCGGCGAGAGCGGCGATCCGGCCGGCCGGCACGACGAAGGCGCCGTGCATGTTGCGTATGCGGCCGTCGCGACCGAGCCCGACCTGCGGCGGCGTGCGGCGGGCGCGGACGAGGATATCGGTCGCCACCGGCAGGCCGGTGAGGCGCCCGACCTCGCGCGACAACATCGCCGCCTGGTTGAAGCGGCGGCGGGCCAGGCGCGTCCAGTGCAGCGGCACCGGCACCAGCAGATCGGCGTCGGCCACCAGTTCGTGGGCGGCACGGGCCATCCAGGCGCCGAGCATCGGCGCGAGATCGGTGCGGTCGCCGTATTTGAGGGCCTGGACGAGGTCGGGCACCGGCCCCTCGTAGGAGACGGCCGAGCGGGCGCGGGCATAGGCCGGCGGATCGGCAACGGCAGCGGCCGAGAGTATGCCGGGGCCGAGGTCGAGCGACAGCGGCGTGCCGAGCCGTTCGCACCAGGGCCGTTCGAGGAAGCGCACCTTTCGCCAGCAGTCGGCGCAGAGGCCGGCCGGGCTGCCGAGGCGGACACGGCAGACCGGGCAGGCGGGCGGCAGCACCAGATCGGCGATCTCGCGACCGGCGGCGCAGAGCAGCCGGCCGGCGGCGGCCAGGGGACGAAACGGCATTGCCTGCCGGCGCGGCGCGTCGGCATCGAGGGGAAGCCAGAGATCGGGATCGGCGGCCATGGCGGGAGAAGTAAATCACGGCCGGCCGCCGCCGCCCAGAGGGACGCGCCGGCATGCGCCGATTTGACGCGCCGCCGCCATCCGCCTATCTGACGGGAATGCCTGCTGCCGGACACCGCCGATGACGCCCGTGATCTTCGACCGCCGCTTTCTCGCCCGCCGTCGGGCGCGGGCGCTCGCCGAGCGGCGGCCGGGCGCCGACTTCCTGCTGGCGCTCGCCGCCGACGATCTCGCCGACCGGCTCGCCGCCGTGAACCGGCGCTTCGAGCGGGCGCTGGTGGTCGGCGATCCGACCGGCCTGCTGTCGGCCCATGTCGCCGGCCGCGCCGATCAGGTGCTCTGCGCCGATCTGCTGGTACCCGGCGCCGACGGCGACGTGGTGATCGACGACGAGGCGCTGCCCTTTGCCGGCGGCGCCTTCGACCTCGTGGTATCCGCGCTGACGCTGCAATTTGCCAACGACCTGCCGGGCGCGTTGATCGAGGCGCGGCGCGTGCTGCGGCCGGACGGCTTGTTCCTCGGCGTGCTGGCCGGCGGCGACACGCTGACCGAACTGAGGCAGGCCTTTCTTCTGGCCGAAAGCCGCCGCTCGGGCGGCGTCAGTCCGCGCGTCGCGCCGATGGCCGAGGTGCGCGACCTCGGCGGTCTGATGCAGCGGGCCGGCTTCGCGCTGCCGGTGGCCGACCAGGACCGGCTTACGCTGCGTTACGACAACGCGCTCGGGCTGATGGATGAGCTGAAGGCGATGGGCGCCGCCGGTTTTCTCGCCGATCGCCGGCCCGGCCTCACCGGTCCGGCGCTGATCGCCGAGATGGCGACGCTCTATCAGGAGATGTTCGGCGATCCGGACGGCCGGGTGCGGGCGACGCTGACGCTGATCTCGCTGTCGGGCTGGGCGCCGCATGACAGCCAGCAGAAGCCGCTGAGGCCCGGCAGCGCCTCGGTGAGGCTCGCCGACGCGCTGAAGGCCGGGCGGGAAGGCGGCTGATCCGCTTGTCTTACTGGGACAGCGTGTTGGAAACGTAGGCGAAGGTATCGTTGATGCGGTTGGAGACGTCAGTCAGCGACACCATACCGAGCAGCGCCAGACCGACCATCATCATCAGGATACCGTATTCGATGGCGGTGGCGCCCCTGCGGTCGCGAAGAAAGGCGCCGAGGCGGCACAGCCGGGGTTTCGGGCGCTTCTCCGCCATGTCCTGCCTCTTCCTTCCCGCGATGCCGCAAACGGCGGGATCGCTGTCGACGATGCCCGCCCTCTGCCATTCTTGCCTCGGAAGTGTGATGATTTGGTATATGCGCGTTACACAGGTCCGCCTGTGAACGGCGACAGCAGCTCGATGAGATGCGGGATGAGCGGACCGTCGGCCGGCGGCATCGGATAGTCGCGCAGCTTCTGCGGTCGCACCCAGGCGAGCGCCTGCCCCTCGCGGCCGGCTGCCTCGCCCTGCCAGCGGCGGCAGACGTAGAGCGGCATCAACAGATGGAAGTCGTCGTAGGCGTGGCTGGCGAAGATCAGCGGCGCCAGGCAGGCCGGCTTGACGACGATGCCGATCTCCTCGGCAAGCTCGCGGATCAGCGCGTCCTCCGGCCGCTCGCCGGCTTCCAGCTTGCCGCCGGGGAACTCCCACAGGCCGGCGAGCGCCTTGCCCTCCGGCCGTTGGGCCAGCAGGATGCGCCCGTCGGCATCGATCAGCGCGCAGGCGACGACCAGCACCATCCTCACGTTCGGCTCTCCGGATATTTGTTTTGGCGCATCCGCCCGAAAAGTCTGCAACTCTTCGGGCGGATGCTTTGGACATTTGCTTTCGCGCATCCGCTTGATCCGAAAAGTCTGCAACTTTTCGGCGGATGCTTCAGCTGCGGTAGTCGCCGTTGATGGCGACGTAGTCCTTGGTGAGATCGCAGGTCCAGACGGTGGCGCGGCCGTCGCCGAGGCCGATGTCGGCGCGGATGCGCACCTCGGGCTCCTTCATCACCGCCGAGGCGGTGGCCTCGGAGTAGGCGGCATCGCGCTCGCCGTCCACGGCAACGCGCACGTTGCCGAACCAGATGGCGAGACGATCGCGGTCGGCCGGTTCGCCGGCCTTGCCGACGGCCATGACGACCCGGCCCCAGTTGGCGTCCTCGCCGGCGACGGCGGTCTTGACCAGCGGCGAATTGGCGATGGCGAAGGCGATGCGTTTGGCGGAGGCGTCGTCGGCGGCGCCGGTCACCTCGATCTCGATGAACTTGCGGGCGCCCTCACCGTCGCGCACCACCAGCTTGGCGAGGTCGAGGAGCAGGCCGTCGAGCGCCGCGCGGAAGGCGGCAAGACGCGGGTCGGCCGGATCGTCGATGCGTGGCGCGCCGCGGCCGGCCGCCTTCTGGGTGGCGAACAGCAGCAGCGTGTCGGAGGTGGAGGTGTCGCTGTCGACGGTGATCGAATTGAACGAGCCCTTGACGCCCTTGCCGAGCAGGTCCTGCAGCACCGGCGCGGCGATCGGGGCATCGGTGAAGACGAAGGACAGCATGGTCGCCATGTCGGGCGCGATCATGCCGGCGCCCTTGGCCATGCCATTGATGGTCACCGGCACGCCGCCGAGGTCCACCGTGGCGGTGACCACCTTGGGGAAGGTGTCCGTGGTCATGATGGCGCGGGCGGCGTCGAGCCAGGGCGCTGGCGCCAGACGGCCGAAGAGGTCGCCGAGCACGGCCTCGAATTTTCTGGGTTCAAGCGGTTCGCCGATGACGCCGGTCGAGGCGAGGAACACTTCGCCGGCCGGCACGCCGAGGGCGGCGGCGACGTAGGCGGCGGAGGCTTCCACCGTCTCGCGGCCCTTCTTGCCGGTGAAGGCGTTGGCATTGCCGGAATTGACCATCAGCGCCCGCGCCCGGCCGCCGCCGAGGTTGGCGCGGCACCAGTCGACCGGCGCCGACGGGCATTTGGAGGTGGTGAAGACGCCGGCCACCTCCGTCCCTTCGTCGAGGGCCACCAGCAGCACGTCAGTGCGCCCCTTGTACTTGATGCCGGCGGCGGCGGTGGCGAAGCGCACGCCGTCGAGGGCCGGCAGCTCGGGATGGGAGGCGGGGGCGAGCGGAGACGGAGTGGCGGACATCGTCGGGCCTTCAGGCAAGGAAGCGGACCCCGGCCGCAAGCGGCCGGGGCGGGAGAAGCGTCAGTTGGCCGGCGCGGGCGCCGCCGGCTGGGCGGGAGCGGCCGGATCGGCGGGCGGCGTCAGGATCTCGATCTTGGCCTCGCCGCGCATCTTGGCCAGCGCTTCCTGATACTTGTCGCGCTCGACCATCTGGATCACCTGCTCGCGCACCTGGTCGAGGGTCGGCACCGGCTGGGTGCGGCGCTCCTCGACCTTCAGGATGTGGTAGCCGAACTGGGTCTTGACGGGCTTGGCCGACGTCTCGCCCGGCTTCAGCGCGAAGGCCTCGGCCTCGAACTCCGGCACCATCTGGCCCTTGGCGAAGAAGCCGAGGTCGCCGCCATTGGCCTTGGAGCCGGGGTCTTGGGACTTCTCCTTGGCGATGGCCTGGAAATCGCCGCCGGCCGCCAGTTCCTTCAGGATGGCGTTGGCCTCGTCCTCGGTCTTCACCAGGATGTGACGGGCGTGCACCTCCTCGGGGGCGACGTAGCCGGCAACGTCCTTCTCGTAGCGCGCCTTGATGTCGTCCTCGGAGATCTTGGCCTGCAGCTCGTCCTCGACGTAGGTGTTGCGCAGCGCCTGCGCCTCGAGGAAGGCCATGCGCGCCTTGTATTTCGGGCTGTCGGTGACGCCGGCCGCCTGCGCCGCGTCGGCCATCACGTGCATGTCGACCAGCGCGTCGACCACCATCGAGCGGCGCTGCGCCTCGGGGATCTGGGCGAGCTGCTCGCCGAACACGTCGGTGGCCATCTGCACCTCGGCGGCGGTGATGTCCTTGCCGTTGACGCGGGCCACCACGTCGTCGGCCAGGGCCGGCAGCGCGGACAGTGTGAAGAGAGCGGCGGCGAGAAGACCGAGGCGACCACGAGCGCCGGCGGCGGGAGCAAATTTCATCGGGACGATCCTGTCTTCGGTCCAGCGCCCGGGAGATCGGGCCGGCACCGTGAGGACTGCCCTATAGCGCGCCCGGCGGCCGGCGGCAATTTCTCCGTGGCGGCGAAGCTGAAAAACACCTCGTGAAAGGCGCCGTCCGGCCACCGCCGGAAGGCGCGGATTCCAGCCATCCGGAAGGGGCCAGCGTTGACATATCCTTGACCCCGCCATAGATGGAGCGTGGCTCGGCAGGTCGGGCGGACGGTTGGCCCCGGCACCAACGGCTGGGCGCCCCGCTTCCCGTTCCCGCACACATATACGGAATTCTGATCGAAGGGATGGGCTGCCATGGTCGGCCTCGGCGGATTAGCACGCAAGATTTTCGGTTCGGCGAACGACCGCCGCATCAGGTCCTATCGCCCCGCCGTGCAGGCGGTCGGTGCGCTCGAGGCGGAGATGGAGGCGCTGACCGACGAGCAGCTCGCCGCCAAGACCGTGGAGTTCCGGCAGCAGCTCGCCGCCGGCACCGATCTCGACAAGCTGCTCGTCCCCGCCTTCGCCGTGGTGCGCGAGGCGGCCAAGCGGGCTCTCGGCCAGCGACATTTCGACGTGCAGCTGATCGGCGGCATGGTGCTCAACGACGGCGACATCGCGGAGATGAAGACCGGTGAAGGCAAGACGCTGGTGGCGACGCTCGCCGTCTACCTCAACGCGCTGCCGGAGAAGGGCGTCCACGTCGTCACCGTCAATGACTATCTCGCCCGCCGCGACGCCGAGTGGATGGGCCGCGTCTACCGCTTCCTCGGCCTCAGCGTCGGCGTCATCGTGCACGGCCTTTCCGACGACGAGCGCCGCGCCGCCTACGCGTGCGACATCACCTACGGCACCAACAACGAACTCGGCTTCGACTACCTGCGCGACAACATGAAGTACGAGAAGGCGCAGATGGTGCAGCGCGGCCACCACTACGCCATCGTCGACGAGGTGGACTCGATCCTGATCGACGAGGCGCGTACGCCGCTGATCATCTCCGGCCCGCTGGAAGACCGCTCCGAGTTTTACAACACCATCGACACCTTCATCCCCGGCATCGCCGACGAGGACTTCGAGGTCGACGAGAAGCACCGCACGGCGATCTTCTCGGAGATCGGTACCGAGCGGATGGAGGAGCGGCTCAAGGTGGCCGGCCTCCTGAAGGGCGGCTCGCTCTACGACGTCGAGAACGTGTCGGTCGTCCACCATCTCAATCAGGCGCTTAGGGCGCACAAGCTGTTCCAGCGCGACCGCGACTACATCGTTAAGGACGGCGAGGTGGTGATCATCGACGAGTTCACCGGCCGCATGATGCCGGGCCGCCGCTATTCGGACGGTCTGCACCAGGCGCTGGAGGCCAAGGAGCACACGCGCATCCAGCCGGAGAACCAGACGCTCGCCTCGATCACCTTCCAGAACTACTTCCGCATGTACGAGAAGCTGGCCGGCATGACCGGCACCGCCTCGACCGAAGCCGACGAGTTCGCCGACATCTACAATCTCGAGGTGGTGGAGATCCCGACCCATCGGCCGATCGCCCGCATCGACGATCACGACGAGGTCTATCGCACCGTCGACGAGAAATACGCGGCGATCATCGAGACCATCCGCGCCTGCAAGGAGAAGGGTCAGCCGATCCTGGTCGGCACCACCTCGATCGAGAAGTCCGAGCAACTGGCCGAGCTGCTGCAGAAGGCCGGCTTCCAGCAGAGCGATCCGGACGTGCTGATGGACGGCGACAAGCCGGTGTTCCAGGTGCTCAACGCCCGCTACCACGAGCAGGAAGCCTACATCATCTCGCAGGCCGGCCTGCCCGGCGCCGTGACGATCGCCACCAACATGGCCGGCCGCGGCACCGATATCCAGCTCGGCGGCAACGCCGACATGCTGATCGCCCGCAAGCTGGCCGACGTGCCGCCCGGACCGGAGCGCGAGGCCCGCGAGGCCAAGATCCGCGACGGCGTCGCCCGCCTCAAGGAGAAGGCGCTGGCTGCCGGCGGCCTGTTCGTGCTCGGCACCGAGCGCCACGAGAGCCGCCGCATCGACAACCAGCTGCGTGGCCGCTCCGGCCGCCAGGGCGACCCCGGCCAGTCGCGCTTCTACCTGTCGCTTCAGGACGACCTGATGCGCATCTTCGGCTCCGACCGCATGGACGGCATGCTGCAGAAGCTCGGCCTGAAGGATGGCGAGGCGATCATCCATCCGTGGATCAACAAGGCGCTGGAGAAGGCGCAGCAGAAGGTCGAGGCGCGCAACTTCGACATCCGCAAGAACCTTCTCAAGTTCGACAACGTGATGAACGACCAGCGCAAGGTCATCTTCGAACAGCGCATCGAGCTGATGACCGAGGAGAGCGTCGCCGAAACGGTCGCCGACATGCGCCGCGAGGTGATCTCGGCGCTGGTCTCCCGCCACATCCCCGAGAACGCCTATGCCGAGCAGTGGGACGTCAAGGGGCTGCACGAGGCGGTGATCGAGACGCTGAACCTCGACGTGCCCGTCGCCGACTGGGCCAAGGAAGAGGGCATCGCCGATCAGGAGATCGAGGAGCGCCTCATTGCCGCCGCCGAGGCCGACTTCGCCGCCCGCGAGGAGCGCGTCGGCGCCGAGCTGATGCGCCGCGTCGAGAAGGCGATCCTCCTCCAGACGCTCGACAACCTCTGGCGCGAGCATCTCGCCCACCTCGATCACCTGCGTTCGGTGGTCGGCTTCCGCGGCTATGCCCAGCGCGATCCGCTCAACGAGTACAAGACCGAGGCCTTCTCGCTGTTCGAGGCGCTTCTGAACGACCTCAGGCGGCAGGTGACGGCCAGCCTGTCGCGCGTCGAGATCCGCCAGGCGCCGCCCGAGACGCCGGTCTTCGACGAGCGGGCGATCCAGGCCCATCACGCCGACCCGACCACCGGTCTCGACGAGCCGCCGGCCGGTCCGCCGCCCGCCGCCTTCACCGCCACGCCGGTCGCCCGCGACGCCAATGACCCCTCGACCTGGGGCCACGTCGGCCGCAACGAGCCCTGTCCCTGCGGTTCGGGCAAGAAGTTCAAGCACTGCCACGGCCAGTTCGCCTGACGCCTTCGGCCGGCGTTTCCCGGAAAGTCGTGGATTTTTAGGGAAAGGCCGGCCGGGCGGGGCGCCCGCGCTAGGCAATTCGTCGATGTTGTTGCCCGAAAGACCGGCCGGGAAAAGCTGATCCGCAATTGCACGAATTATGTCGGCCGGCTCAAAAGCGCATGCTGAAACTGAACGATTAATCTTGACTTTTAATGTCAACTCTAATCAGATGGTGTCATGCGACTTACCCAAGCGACCAACTACTCGATCAGGGTGCTGCTCTATTGTGCGGTGAATCCCGACCGCCCGAGCCGCGTCGCTGACATCGCCGCGACCTTCGACATGTCGGAGACGCACCTGTTCAAGATCCTGAAGGTGCTGGTGGACCACAAGTTCATCGAGACCATCCGCGGCCGTCACGGCGGCCTGCGGCTCGGCCGGCCGGCCGAGGAGATCAAGCTCGGGGACGTCATCGCCGCCACCGAGGAGAGCTTCCAGATGGCGGAATGCTTCTCCGAAGACGGGCGCAAGGACTGCCCGCTGATCCTCTCCTGCGAGTACAATCGCGTGTTGCGCGAGGCGCTCGGCGCCTTCTTCGCCGTGCTCGACCGCTATACCGTCGCCGACATCGCCCGTGACCGCGGCATGCTGCGCGGCGCCCTCGGCATCGACGATCTCTATCCGGCGCTGGCCAGCGCCTGACGGCAGTTCCCCTTTGGCCTTTCCGGCCCGCCCGACGGCTCCCGTCGCGGCGGGCTTCGTTTTTCGAGAGCCGGAACCGGCGGGGCGAAATCCGGTTTACCGGATCGGTTTCATCTCTCTCCTCAGGCAATTGTAGACGCGAAGCTGCGGCCTACCTCTGCTTGAACTGCCCTGGCCCTTTTCGGCGCCGGCCGCGGTCCCCATATTGGTCGGCGAGGGAGACCGGATAGGCCTCCACGATGTCCAGGACGCTTCCACCGGGCTTCGGACGGCGGAGGCGGGCTTGAGGAAAGGATGTCCAGAATGAACTTTGACAAATACACCGAGCGGGCACGCGGGTTCGTGCAGTCGGCGCAGACCATGGCGCTCGGCCGCGGCCATCAGCAGTTCGCGCCTGAGCACCTCCTGAAGGTGCTGCTCGACGATCCAGAGGGTATGGCCGCCGGGCTGATCGGTGCCGCCGGCGGCGACGCCGGCCGGGCGCTGTCGGCCGTCGACCGGGCGCTCGATGCCATGCCGCGCGTCTCCGGCGGCAACGGCCAGCTCTACCTGACAGCGCCGATGGCCAAGGTGTTCGCCGCTGCCGAGGCGCTGGCCGACAAGGCCGGCGACAGCTTCGTCACCGTCGAGCGGCTGCTGATCGCGCTGGCCGTCGAGACCGACGCTGCCACGTCGAAGATCCTGAAGGATGCCGGCGTCACCGCCAATGCGCTGAATGCCGCCGTCAACGACATCCGCAAGGGCCGGACCGCCGACAGCGCCTCGGCCGAGAGCGGCTACGACGCGCTGAAGAAATATGCCCGCGACCTGACCCGCGCGGCCCGCGACGGCAAGCTCGACCCGGTGATCGGCCGCGACGAGGAGATCCGCCGCACCATTCAGGTGCTTTCCCGCCGCACCAAGAACAACCCGGTGCTGATCGGCGAGCCGGGCGTCGGCAAGACGGCGATCGCCGAGGGCTTGGCGCTTCGCATCGTCAACGGCGACGTGCCGGAGAGCCTGAAGGACAAGGAGCTGCTCGCCCTCGACATGGGCGCCCTGATCGCCGGCGCCAAGTATCGCGGCGAGTTCGAGGAGCGGCTGAAGGCGGTGCTGTCGGAGGTGACGGCGGCGAACGGCGGCATCATCCTGTTCATCGACGAGATGCACACGCTGGTCGGCGCCGGCAAGACCGACGGCGCCATGGACGCCTCCAACCTCCTGAAGCCGGCGCTGTCGCGCGGTGAACTGCATTGCGTCGGCGCCACCACGCTCGATGAGTACCGCAAGTATGTCGAGAAGGACGCGGCGCTGGCCCGGCGCTTCCAGCCGGTGTTCGTCGACGAGCCGACGGTGGCCGACACCATCTCGATCCTGCGCGGCATCAAGGAGAAATACGAGCAGCACCACAAGGTGCGCATCACCGACGCGGCGCTGGTCGCCGCGGCGACGCTCAGCAATCGCTACATCACCGACCGCTTCCTGCCCGACAAGGCGATCGACCTGATGGACGAGGCGGCGTCGCGTCTCCGCATGCAGGTGGATTCCAAGCCGGAGGAACTCGACGAGATCGACCGGCGGGTGATCCAGCTGCGCATCGAGCAGGAGGCGCTCCGCAAGGAGACCGACGCCGCCTCGCGCGACCGGCTGGAGCGCCTCGAGCGCGAGCTGGCCGACCTCGAGCAGGAATCGGCGGCGCTGACCGCCCGCTGGAAGGCCGAGAAGGACAAGCTCGGCCACGCGGCCGAGCTGAAGCGCCGGCTCGACGAGGCGCGCAACGAACTGGCCATCGCCCAGCGCAAGGGCGAGTATCAGCGGGCCGGCGAGCTGACCTACGGCGTCATCCCCGGCATCGAGACCGAGCTGAAGGCGATGGAGGCGGCGGCCAGCGAAACCAACGGCATGCTGGAGGAGGCGGTGACGCCCGACCACGTGGCGCAGGTCGTCTCCCGCTGGACCGGCGTGCCGGTCGACAAGATGCTGGAGGGCGAGCGCGAGAAGCTGCTCAGGATGGAGGACGAACTGGCCAAGCGCGTCGTCGGCCAGGCCGAGGCGGTGCATGCCGTCTCGACGGCCGTCCGCCGGGCGCGCGCCGGCCTGCAGGACCCCAACCGTCCCATCGGCTCGTTCATGTTCCTCGGTCCGACCGGCGTCGGCAAGACCGAACTGACCAAGGCGCTCGCCGCCTACCTGTTCGACGACGAGCACGCCATGGTCCGCATCGACATGTCCGAGTACATGGAGAAGCACTCGGTCAGCAGGCTGATCGGCGCCCCTCCGGGCTACGTCGGCTATGACGAAGGCGGCGCGCTGACCGAGGCGGTGCGGCGGCGGCCCTATCAGGTGGTGCTGTTCGACGAGATCGAGAAGGCGCATCCGGACGTGTTCAACGTGCTGCTGCAGGTGCTCGACGACGGCCGCCTCACCGACGGCCAGGGCCGCACGGTGGACTTCAAGAATACGCTGATCATCCTGACGTCCAACCTCGGCTCGGAGTATCTGGCGGCCCAGAAGGACGGCGAGGACGTCGACGCGGTGCGCGATCAGGTGATGGGCGTGGTGCGCTCGGCCTTCCGGCCGGAGTTCCTCAACCGGCTCGACGAGATCGTGCTGTTCCACCGCCTGAAGCGTTCGGAGATGGGCGCCATCGTCGACATCCAGCTCCGCCGTCTGGAGGCGCTCCTCGAAGACCGCAAGGTGACGCTGAGGCTCGACGACAGCGCCAAGGCGTGGCTCGCCGAGAAGGGCTACGATCCGGTCTACGGCGCCCGGCCGCTGAAGCGTGTCATCCAGCGTCAGCTCCAGGACCCGCTGGCCGAGCGCATTCTGGCCGGCCACGTCCACGACGGCGACACGGTGACGGTGACCGGCGGCAGCGACCGGCTGCTGTTCTCGGAAGTGCACGAAGCGGCGGCGTAATCGTCGACATCATGAGAAAACGGACCGGCCGGGGCAACCCGGCCGGTTTCCTTTTGGGGCGCCGTCAGTGACTGTCGCGCAACGCCAGTTTCGCCTCCTGCCGCGTCCTGATCAAGCTGACCACGACGCCGCCGGCGATCAGCGCGAAGGTGACACCGAGCGACAGTGCCGCCGGCACCTTGTCGAGGCCGAGGAGATCGGCGGCGAACACCTTGCCGCCGATGAACACCAGCACCAGCGCCAGCGCCGGCTTCAGGTAGCGGAAGCGGTGGATCATGGCGGCGAGCGCGAAATAGAGGGCGCGCAGGCCGAGGATGGCGAAGATGTTCGAGGTGTAGATGACGAAGGCGTCGGTGGTGATGGCGAAGATGGCCGGCACCGAATCGACGGCGAAGACGATGTCGGCCGCCTCGATCAGCACCAGGGCGAGGAACAGCGGCGTGGCGTGCAGCGCCATGCGGCCGCTGCCGGCCAGCGGCTGCCGCACGAAGAAGCGGTCGCCGGCGTGGCTGTCGGTGACGTTGAGGCGCCGCCGCAGGAACTTCACCAGCGGGTTGTCGGCGAGGTCGGGCGCCTTGTCCTCGGTCAGCAGCATCTTCAGGCCGGTCAGCACCAGGAAGGCGGCGAAGACGTAGAGGATCCAGTGGAATTCGGCGACCAGCGTGGCGCCGGCACCGATCATGATGCCGCGCAGCACGATGACGCCGAGGATGCCCCAGAACAGCGCCCGGTGCTGGTGGCGCCTGGGTATGGCGAAGAAGGAGAAGATCAGCGCGATGACGAAGATGTTGTCGAGCGCCAGCGTCTTTTCGATGACGAAGCCGGTGAGGTAGGCGAGGCCGGCCTCGGCGCCGAGATGCCACCAGACGAAGCCGCCGAACATCAGTCCGACGGCGATGTAGCCGCTCGACAGCACGAGGCTCTGGCGGATGGAAATCTCCTCCGACCGGCGGTGCAGCACGCCAAGGTCGAAGGCGAGCAGCAGGGCGATCAGCGTCAGGAAGCCGAGCCAGAGATAGAGGGGGGTGCCGAGCCAGTCGGCGGCAAAGAATGAGAGGTCCAAGGGCGTGAACTCTGCCGGCGAAGTCGCGTCGACAAAGGTCCGACATCGCAGACGCGCCGGCGGCTTCTGCCAGAGGGGCCCGGACCTAGCGGGTCGGGGCTGAGATGGGGCGGCGGCGGGCCCCGTTCAAGGGGAACGGATGAAGCCGCGTCAGCGGTTTCCGGCGGCGATTGAGGCGGAACGGAAAAACGATCAGCCGCCGTTCGCCGGCGCAGTGGCGGCGCGGGCCGTCTGGCTGTCGCCGGCCAGCAGCGTGTCGACGCGCTCGCGCTCGGAACTGAAGGCGGCCAGCACCTCGCCGTCCAGCGTGCGGCCCTGCGGCAGCTTGATGCGCAGCGGGTCGACCGGCGTGCCGTTGACGTGCACCTCGTAGTGGAGGTGCGGCCCGGTGGACAGGCCGGTGGTGCCGACATAGCCGATCACCTGGCCCTGGCGGACGCGCACGCCCTCCTTGATGCCCTTGGCGAAGCCGGTCTGGTGGGCATAGGCGCTGGCGTAGCCGTTGGTGTGCTGCACCTCGATGTAGTTGCCGTAGCCGTTCTTCCAGCGGGCATAGGTGACGATGCCGTCGCCGGCCGCCATGATCGGCGTGCCGCGCGGCGCCGCCCAGTCGACGCCGGTATGCATGCGGGTGACGCCGAGCAGCGGATGATTGCGGGCGCCGAAGCCCGAGCGGAAGGTGCCGCCCGACATCGGCTTGCGCATCAGGAACTTCTTGGCGCTCTTGCCGGTGCCGTCATAGTAGTCGATCGAACCGTCGTCGGGCGCGCGATAGCGGTAGAAGCGGCGTTCCTTGCCACCGAGGGTGATCGAGGTGAAGACGATCTCGCCGTTGTCGGTCTCCTCGCCGTTGTCGCCGAGCGTGTAGACCATCTGGAAGCTGTCGCCCGGCTGGACGCGGGTGTTGAAGTCGAGGTCGAAAGAGAAGACACGCACCAGTTCGTCGATCAGCGGCGGCGGCACGCTGTTCTTGAGGGCGGTCTCGTAGAGGCTCTCGTAGAGGCGCGGCCGCGGGCTGTTCTCGTCGCTGTCGGTGCCGACATTCGCCTGCTCGGTGACCGGGGGCTCGTCGACGCCGATATAGGTGCCGTCGTCGCCGAGGCCGACCGAGCCGAGATGATCGCCGTCACGGTAGACCGAGACGAGGATCGGCCGGTAGCGCGCCGTCTCGTCGTCGGGGTCGGGGGCGAGGCGGATGCGCACCTCGTCGCCGGCCTTCAGGAGGCGCAGCCGGTCGGCCTTGTGGAAGGCCAGCACGATGTCGCCGGCCTCGTCGTCGGTGGCCTCGTTATCGGTGAGCAACTGCTCCAGCGGCTCGTCGGTCTCGACGGCGACGCGCCGGTCCTCGAAGGCGTTGCCGCTGCCGGACGGCGCCGGCTCGGCGGCGGTGGTCGGTACGAAGGAGACGTTCTCGGGGATGATGCGGACGCCGAACTGATCGAGTGCCGACGGCTCGGCGAAGCCGAAGTCGAAGCGCGACTGGTCGACCGGCGGCAGCGACGCCGTCTTGACGTTGGTGCCGTTGAGGAAGCTCGCCGCCTCGCGGACGATGCGCTCGGTCTGGGCGATGTCGAGCGGGATCGAGGCTTCGAGGCTGTGGTCACCCACCGGAAAGTCGGTGACCTTCAGCATCATCTCGCCCTCGACGGCGGCGCCGTAGAGCATCGCCTCGCCGCCCTCCGAACTGCCGGCATTGGCATCGGCGAAGATGCGCAGGGGATTGTAGGGCGGAATGGGGTCGATGATCTCGGCCATGTCCGAGACGAGGGCGGTCGACACCTTGGCGAAGGGCTTCAGACGGATGATGTCGTGCTCGCCATCCTTGGCGATGGTCGACACCTTCAGGATCTGTCGTGCCGGCTCGAGGCTCGCTTCGAGCATGGGCAGGTCGCTCTTGGCGATCAGCTCGTCGTCGGGGGTAGGCACCACCACGGCCGAGCGGGTGACCGTGCCCGACGGCTCGGCGATGGTCTCGCGGCCGTCGAAGGCGGCATAAAGCGCGCCGCCCATCAGGAAGGTCGAGGCGAAGGTGGCCAGCACGGTGCCGGTCAGCCAGCGGATCGACACGCTGCGGCGGTCCGGCAGGCCGCGGGCACCGGTCGTCAGGAGCGGCGGCAGATCGCCCAGCTCGACGGTATCGTTGCGGTGCAGGGGACGCGCGGCATTCATGGATGGTGTCTTGCTTCCGCCCGTTCGTCGTGCAGCGCCCGGCATGCCGGCATCCCGCCGACGAAACCCACGCGCTTTCCTTAAATTCGGCCGTGACTTTGCCGCCCGCTGTCGCGGCTTGTCAATCTCGGGCCCGCCCGTCGCGGCGCTTCCCTGGGGGAAAATCGCCTGATGTCCGTCAGGTTGACGAGAAATGGGGCGGGAGTTGGGCGCGTCCCCGAAAAGGCCGCTTTCGGCGGTCCGAAATGACTGATGAAAATCAAGGCACAAGAAATGTTGGCCGAAATTTTCGGCAGCTTATCCGGCTTTGCCGTCAAGCCACGGAAAATGTCCCGGAATTCAGCCGAAAGTCGACTATCAAGCGCGTCGTTCGCGTGTCACAAGACCGTGTTGACAGGGGGGCATGTGCCCCCTATAAGCCTGTTCATCGACGGCGGCGCTGCGGCGACGTGGTGCCGGCGGTTATCTGTTGCCGGGTCCTGGCGGTTCGCTTTGGCGGTTAGCTGGTTGATTTGGCGGTGGTTTTGAAGAGTTT